>Ga0213838_1000027_pt1 | contig 415145 bp, 402 predicted proteins | sample SWPATP13_FD_160577 | JGI IMG/M metagenome (GOLD analysis project Ga0213838, IMG submission 160577) | Coastal seawater microbial communities from Marineland, Florida, United States - SWPA TP1 #3 | ecosystem: Environmental > Aquatic > Marine > Coastal | place: USA: Florida | collected 2016-08-06 | reverse complement strand
CTACTTCAATGCGAACATGTTGCTGCGCACCCATACCTCGCCGGTACAGGTCCGCACCATGGAAGCGAACAAGCCGCCGATCCGCATTGTCTGTCCAGGCCGTGTGTACCGTAGCGACTCCGATATCACTCACTCCCCGATGTTCCACCAGGTCGAAGGCCTGCTGATCGACCGCGATATCAACTTCGCCGATCTGAAAGGGACCATCGAGGAGTTCCTGCGCGTGTTCTTTGAAAAAGAGCTGGCAGTGCGTTTCCGTCCTTCCTATTTCCCGTTCACCGAGCCGTCCGCTGAAGTCGATATGGAATGCGTGATTTGCAGCGGCAAAGGCTGCCGCGTCTGCAAGCAGACCGGCTGGCTGGAAGTCATGGGTTGCGGCATGGTGCACCCGAACGTGCTGCGCATGTCCGGCATTGACCCTGAAGAGTTCCAGGGCTTTGCATTCGGCATGGGCGCAGAGCGTCTGGCCATGCTGCGTTACGGCGTCAATGACTTGCGCCTGTTCTTCGACAACGACTTGCGGTTCCTCGCGCAATTTCGCTAGGTCGCCCGTCAAGAACTTATTAGGAGAGCAGGATGAAATTCAGTGAACAATGGCTGCGTGGCTGGGTAAGCCCGCAAGTTTCCCGCGACGAGCTGGTGGCTCGTTTGTCGATGGCCGGCCTTGAGGTCGACAGCGTGACCCCGGCTGCCGGTGTTTTCAGTGGCGTGGTTGTTGGCGAGGTGCTGAGCACCGAACAGCACCCGGACGCTGACAAGCTGCGTGTGTGCCAGGTCAGCAATGGCTCGGAAACCTTGCAGGTGGTCTGTGGTGCGCCGAACGTGCGCCCCGGCCTGAAAATTCCGTTCGCCATGATCGGCGCGGAGTTGCCGGGCGACTTCAAGATCAAGAAGGCCAAGCTGCGCGGCGTCGAGTCCAACGGCATGCTGTGCTCGCAAGCCGAGCTGCAAGTGGGTGAGGGCAACGACGGTTTGATGGAGCTGCCAGCCGACGCGCCTGTGGGCAAGGATTTCCGTGCCTGGCTGGAGCTGGACGACGCGAGCATCGAAGTCGACCTGACACCAAACCGTGGTGACTGCCTGTCGGTTGCTGGTCTGGCCCGTGAAGTCGGCGCGCTGTACGACGCCAAGGTCACACGTCCGGCGGTGGCTCAAATCCCAGCTGTACACGATGAAGTGCGTCCGGTTGAGGTGCTGGCTCCAGCGGCCTGCCCGCGTTATCTGGGTCGTGTGATCCGTAACGTCGACCTGTCGCGTCCGACCCCGCTGTGGATGGTCGAGCGTCTGCGCCGTTCCGAAGTGCGCAGCATCGATGCCGCTGTCGACATCACCAACTACGTCATGCTGGAGCTAGGTCAGCCGCTGCACGCGTTCGACCTCGCCGAAATCAACGGCGGCATTCGCGTGCGGATGGCCGAAGAGGGCGAGAAGCTGGTGCTGCTCGACGGTCAGGAAGTCAGCCTGCGTGCTGATACCCTGGTCATTGCAGACCATCAACGCGCATTGGCCATCGCCGGCGTGATGGGCGGCGAGCACAGTGGTGTCGATACCGCGACCACTCGCGATATCTTCCTCGAAAGCGCGTTCTTCGATCAGATCGCCGTCGCTGGCAAGGCCCGTTCCTACGGCCTGCACACTGACGCGTCGCACCGCTACGAGCGTGGCGTCGACTGGCAACTGGCCCGTGAAGCCATGGAGCGCGCCACTGGCCTGCTGCTTGAAATCACCGGCGGTGAAGCCGGTCCGATCATCGAGACCGTCAGCGAACAGCACCTGCCGTCTATCGCCCCGGTGGTACTGCGCGCCGATCGTATCGAGCAAATGCTCGGCATGACGATGGATGCCGCCGAAGTCGAGCGTCTGCTGACCGCGTTGGGTCTGAAGGTGTCCTCCGAAGTGGCCGGTCAATGGCGCGTGGAAGTGCCAAGCCATCGCTTCGATATCAGCCTGGAAGTGGACCTGATCGAAGAGCTGGCGCGCCTGTACGGTTACAACCGCCTGCCGGTTCGTTACCCGCAAGCCCGTCTGGCCCCGCAAGCCAGCCCTGAAGCGCGCGGCGATCTGCCTGCGCTGCGCCGTCTGCTGGTGGCTCGCGGCTATCAGGAAGCGATCACCTACAGCTTCATCGATCAGAAGTGGTTCGAGCTGTTCAATCCGGGTGCCGAGCCGCTGCTGCTGGCGAACCCGATTTCCGCTGACATGGCGGCCATGCGCTCGTCGCTGTGGCCCGGCCTGGTCAAGGCGCTGCAGCACAACCTCAATCGTCAGCAGGATCGCGTACGCCTGTTTGAAAGTGGCCTGCGTTTCGTGGGCCAACTGGACGGTTTGAAGCAAGAGCCTATGCTGGCAGGTGTGATCTGCGGCACTCGCTTGCCGGAAGGCTGGGCGCAAGGCCGTGATAGCGTGGATTTCTTCGACGTCAAGGCTGACGTGGAAGCAGTGCTGGGCTTCACCGGTGCACTGGATGATTTCCGTTTCGTACCGGGCAAACATCCAGCCTTGCACCCTGGCCAGACCGCGCGCATCGAGCGCGATGGACGCGAAGTCGGTTACATCGGCTCGCTGCACCCTGAACTGGTCAAGACCCTGGGTCTGGACCGCGCGGTGTTCGTTTTCGAGTTGGTGCTGGCTGAAGTGGTTGAAGGGCGTCTGCCGACATTCCACGAGTTGTCGCGCTTCCCGGAAGTACGCCGCGACCTGGCATTGCTGGCCGATCGCGAGGTTGCCGCCACTGCCGTACTGGACGTAATTCGTGAAAATGCAGGGCAATGGCTGACAGACCTCAGGCTATTTGATGTTTATCAGGGTAAAGGCATTGATCCGCATAGAAAAAGCCTTGCAGTTGGCTTGACCTGGCAACATCCATCGCGCACTCTTACTGACGATGAGGTAAACGCTTCGACGCAGCAAATTCTCACCTCGCTTGAGGAAAGGTTAAACGCCACGTTAAGGAAGTAGCGTATGGGGGCTCTGACGAAAGCTGAGATGGCCGAACGTCTGTACGAAGAGCTAGGCCTGAATAAACGAGAAGCCAAGGAACTGGTTGAGCTGTTCTTTGAGGAAATCAGGCACGCTCTGGAGGATAACGAGCAGGTCAAATTGTCCGGATTCGGCAATTTCGACCTGCGAGATAAACGCCAGCGACCGGGTCGAAATCCCAAGACAGGGGAAGAAATTCCGATTACAGCTCGCCGTGTGGTCACCTTTCGCCCAGGGCAGAAACTGAAGGCCCGAGTTGAGGCTTATGCTGGAACCAAGTCATAACGACGAGCTACCGCCCATTCCAGGTAAACGCTACTTCACCATCGGTGAAGTCAGCGAGCTCTGCGCGGTCAAACCGCACGTTCTGCGTTATTGGGAGCAGGAATTTCCTCAGCTCAACCCGGTCAAGCGCCGCGGAAACCGCCGGTATTATCAGCGACAGGACGTACTGATGATCCGGCAGATTCGCGCGCTGCTGTACGATCAGGGTTTCACCATTGGCGGCGCGCGTTTGCGCATGTCCAGTGATGAGGTCAAGGATGATTCCCTGCAATACAAACAGCTGATCAAGCAGATGATCACCGAGCTGGAAGACGTTTTGGTGGTTTTGCATAGGTGATATGCAGATCAAAATACTTCCATCTTTCAGTTGCTTAGGGTATATTCCTCGACGATTTCGCAAGAAGCCGAAACAGATTCACGCCTAGTCGGGGCGTAGCGCAGTCCGGTAGCGCACTAGCATGGGGTGCTAGGGGTCGAGTGTTCGAATCACTCCGTCCCGACCATATTTTGTAAAGGGAATCAGCCACTTACCGGCTCGATTCCCTTTTTCATTTCCGGCTTGCGCAAAACCCGCGCAAAACTGGCGCAAAACTATCCGGCGATTTCGCTGATATCGAGGTCCGGGACGGCCTCCGACCAGATCACCTCGGCATGCTCCTTCTGGTAATTTTTGGTCATCTCCTCGCTGGCGTGGCCGGCGATTTTCTGCCCGTCCTTTCCGGCTTTCTTGTACAGGTGTAGCGATAGCGCCCTGACTTCATGGAAGCCCGGCATCTCTTCCTCTTTCCAGCCCTTGTAGCAGTCCGCCGCCTCGCGCGCCTCCTTGAAAGCCCTGGTCAGATACCGTTCCTCGATCTTGGTCCAGTGCTCTTTCGTTTCGGCCTGCTTCTGTTTCTTCCGGTCCGGCCGACGGTGGATGAGGAATGGCGACGCAATGTTGTCCCGGCAATGTTTAATTACTCGTTGAAGTTCGTCCGTGATCTTGAAGCGAATCCACGCCATGTCCGATGCCTTGGCAGTTTTCTGCTGTACGACGTACAGGTGACCGTCCCTCACGTCTTCGAATTTCATAGACAGAATGTCGGTGCGGCGCTGCGCAGTGATGAGCGCCAGATCGATTGCGTTCTGCAGCCACGCGGGTGATTTTTCCCGGATAGCCTTTAGACCTTCAACCGTGTGCCGCTTACGGGCCTTCTTCTCGATCCTGCTGATGGTGCTCGCCGCCGGATTATCGGGGCAAAGTCCCTTGGCCGCGGCGTGATTGAAGATGTCGATCAGCAGCGCCCGGCACTGGTTGGCGGTGCGCGGCGTCAATAGGTCAAGCATTTGGGCAATCATCCGGATCGATATCTGATCGACAGCCTTTCCCTCGAACTCACGGCGGAACCGGCGGAAGTGCACCGCGTATAGCCCGAGTGTGCCCTTGGACAATTCGCGCGGTGGCAGCACATTCTTCTCGTAGTCGTCGAGGAAGGCAGTGAAGAGCTCAGTTGATTCGCCCAGGACCACGCCGACGAGATCAGCGCCTTGCATGAATGCCAGGTTCAGCTGTTTGGCCGCATCCACAGCCTTAACCCGGTCGGTGCCAAACTGAAACCACTTTCCATCAGTCGGGCGCCGGTACCGGTAGCTACCGCGCCGGTCGTCCAGGTAAAGGTTCTGCGGCAAGCCTTTGTTCGACTTGTTGCGCGGCCGTGGGACCATCATGCAGCTCCTTTCAATACCATCGCGACGAGGTCGTTGCCGGCGGCTTTGTTGAAGGCCGCCCAGTCGATATACCAGAGTTTGCCGATCTGCTCGCCCGGCAGCTTGCCGTCACGGATGTAATTTCGGATAGCTTGGGAGCAGGGCGGTGTTCCGTTTTCTCCCCAGCGCCGGCGGCGGAATTCGCTGATCTTGATCAGTTCGCGTTTCATGTCTACCTCCGTTCGGGGTCTATGCGGGGTTGATTGGTGGGTACTTCGCCAGCACATCGTCGGCGACCTTCATCGCTGCCTGGGCGTCGTTGACGTATGCCGGATCGAAGCCTCCACACAGATGGATGGTTGCCTGGCAGGCACGCAGGTTTTCGCGGTTGAGTTTCAGCGCCGCGGTCAACGCTTCGCGCATCTCACCCTCGGCCCGGCCCATATCCCAGAAGCGTTTCGCCCAATGGCCTTCGGGTGGGTGGTTGGTGTTTTGGTATCCGAACGCCATGGCGCCGGCGATGCTGTCGCACAGATCGCGTTTGTAGGCGTTGTCTCCGTCGATGCTGTCGCCCATCCGGCGAAGGTTGTTCAGCGTCGCATCGAAGTCTTCCCGGGTCATATCAATGACGTTTTTGCTCAGCGCGATGATTTCCGCCTTGGCAGCCGCTAGCTTATCCAGATCGACCTGCCAGCCATTGCGCAGGTACTTGGCATCCTCCGCATTCTGCTCGGCCAGGGTTTTCCAGTGATCAACCGGAGACCAAGGGCTGACGATCACGATGCACTTCGTCAGCGGCACCAGCTCGTTTTGTTGAGCAGCCAGCTTTTCCGCTTCTTCTTTGGTTGCAGCTGCATAAAGATCGTCCGGCCCTTGCGCATAGACGACGTACAGCTCTTCATTTTCTTCGGGCATAGCGGTTCCTCGCCCGCCGTACACCGGCAGGCGTCTAGAAAAGCGGGGGGGGGAAGTGGTTAGAGTTTTACGGGCTGGGCAATTGCGACGACGTTTGCGGCTGACTCGGTGCGAAATATGAGGTGGGGCATGTTAACCCTGGTCGGCTGGTATATTCCGAGTACCCCAAACTCGCTCCGCACACCTCGCGAAATCCTGGACGCTGAACTCAAGGCTGTTTACTCCTCTGCCATTGAGCGGCTCAGTTTGGCAGTGATCAGCCGGTACTAAACTGTCGCAGCGAAATACTGATGAAGCGTAGGGCTCACCAACCGCTGCCGCGACTTCACACGTCAGCGGATTTGAAACTCATCTACAAATTTGCGGAGGACCTAGCCCCAAAATCGGGCTGTGATCACTCGTTACTGGCCTACATCCGCTCCATAGGTAGATCGCCCAGCACCAACTTACTCGGCTGCAGGTAGGGAAACCTATCGGAGCACATCATAGTGGCCTGGACTATGAGTGAAGCGTCGTCATACGTTGTATTATCGTCTTCATACGGAGTTACGATCAGTGAGAGTTTGTCTTGAACGCCTTCAGCGGTATTGATTGAGACGATTCGACACCTCCTGTCAGCAGGGAAGTCAACGAGAGCGAGGTGATCGCCGGTGATTTCCTCATGAAGGATATCGCATAGCTCGCCCCAGTATGCTCTGTGCCTCAGGTGTATGCATGTCGAGTACTTCAAGTTGCAAATAGAGCAGATTTGCTGTTTTGCGGTAAATCCGGCGCTTACGAATTTCTGCTTGGGGAAGATGAGTTGTTCTACCGTTTCTAATCGCAGGCTAATTTCTCCGCCATGCCGAAAACCCTGGTGGGCTCGACAAGCGTCCATTAACGCCATCTGAGCGGCTACATACTGATCCCATGCTTCGTTCGGCTTGTCGAACTTGAGCAATATCCACATTCTTATTTCGCTCAGCACCGCGCCAGCAGCACACTGGTAGCCTAGGAAAAGATTGGCTACATTCTCATCCGCATGGTCGACTGCCTTCTTCTTATTAAGCAGCGCATAATGAATGAGATTTTCTAATGTCTCGCACTGGTTAAGCTGCAGCCTTGTGTCTCTCGCGGGCGAGGTAAATTCTTCTGCAGTTTTTATTATGGAGTTGTACTGCTGAATTATTTCGTCCAAGTTCATTCCTCAATTCGTTCTAAGATATTAGAGAGCTCGGCCATTCCTTCTACTGGTCCGCTGTACGATAGCTTTCTAAACTCACCGCTCCTGGATTCTTTAATTATGTTGAGTTTTACAGTTTGAGTCTTGCTACCTTTGAATGCGTCATAAAGATAGTTTGTAATGAGCCCGAGTACCACAGACGTCACGTTCGGGTTCTGAAGGAGCGCAGCTATTGGAATAAGGATGGTCGGGCCAAACCAATCGTCGCTGTAGTTCTGGTGGTAGACGATGCTTTCGTTAGAATCAAATAATTCTTGATAGGGAATCTGGTTTTGATTGAGCAGAGTCCTCAGCGTATCGGCCTCAGCAGCCTGGACTAACTCGGCGGGCTCGGTCGCAGAAAAGATGTTATCCGGAACCACTGAAATTTCACTGAGCGGCGCCGCACCTAGACGTATGAGTTTCGCCATAAAGTCGGGTAACGCTTGGTCTTCAATTGCCATTGTCTAATGTCCATTCATCAGTGTGGTTTTAGCGCTCGCGGGCACGGGGGGGGGGGGGGGAGCACGCCCCCCCCCTTAAGCGTAGCCCCTGTCTAACATTTTCCACTAGGATTTGATTCCAATGGTGCCGCTTGCCTTTCATAGTCGACGTCACGGCGCCGCGCCAGCAAATATGGCCTGAGTCTTTGTAACCGGCGCTGTATCCACTGCGGCTCATGTCGTCATCTTTGGTCTGACCCACACGCAGGTAGGACCGTCTTCAGTGTCGTGAATCAAGAAGATGAACCAGCCATCACCGGCAGGCTTCGTAGGCGACCATGCAGTGCAGTCAGGAATGCCGTTCACATACCAGGCAGCTTGCAGTTCATCAGGAGCATCACCTTCGAAAGAGCGCTCACGAACCTCAAGACCTCGTTGGGCAAACCAGGTATATGGGGTCAGCTCATCATCCATCGATGGCCACGCCGGGTGAGTCCAGCAGCCCGAGGCGTCGCGCTCGACTGGCATGGGTTGAATCAAAGCTGTTATTTCAGGTATGACTTCGTCCTCGCCGCATACGCAGCAGGCAATAGGGATAGGTGGGGGTCAAGGGGGCGGCGGGTTTACTGCGGGAAGTGTTTCGCGAAGAATTCTTCGACGCCAGCCCTGAAGCGATATGAGAGGGCAGGCCCTTTCGAGTTATAGAGCTCACGAATCAGGGTCACTGCTTCGTCGCTCTTCTGATACGCGACGTTCAAGCGCTGGTGGAGTGCGGCGTTCTCGGCTTGCAGCCGGTTGATTTCATCTGCGGCCTTGCTCACAGCTTCGCCATCCAGATGATCCCAAGAATGACCGTTCCGGTAGTTGCGAGCCATTGCGCGCAACACATACTGTCGGCTTTCCAGCTGCCGGCCTGCAGGTGGCGCAGGGGCGGGGCGGTTGTTCCATGCAGCAATGGCTGCAGTGCTGGGCCTCGTTACTGGCCCGTCAGCATCGCAGCCGTAGCACATGACATAGGATGATTCTGCGGTGACGTTTAGGTTAGTACTGCCGCAGAATGGACACGGCTTCAATTCCTGACTCATAACCCCTCCTGCGGATACGTGCCCACTTCGCCCTGGTCGGCGGCGTTGGCGGCTCTGTGTTTTTCTGCGGCAATTCGAAGATCGTTCGAAGCGTTTGCCCGCCAGTTGATCTGGTCCCGAAGGTAGTGGCCGAGCAGCCAATGAATCGTCGCGGCTTGCTCATCTTCGGCCCGCTTCTTGATGTCATGGCCCATCAGTCGTAGCACCTGAGAAATAGCGATGCAGGTGTGGCAGATGCGGCCAAAAATCTCGCGCAAGTCGTCGTTGAGCACAGCCAGCGATGCCTTCTTCATTTCGGCTTGGTGTGCTTCTTGATTGAATGCGTACTGCCATCCATACGACAGCACGCACAAATCGTCGGGAAGTCCGTAGCCGCGCTGGATGTGCGTGACCGTCCGGCTAAGTTCACGACCGGTTGGGTTGCCTGTTTCATCGATCAGTTGCAGCAGGACCGTATCGCCCCGCTGGAAGTTTCGGTCGCTGCAGTCGCGGACCTCACTGGTTTTCCGCCCTGATCGCAAGTCCTCAAATGGCACGGCGTGAATTTTCAAAATGTGTTCAGGCATGGCGATATCCCTGTAACCGATTCAGGTTACTTTCCGGAATGTAACCTCTGGAGGTTACTTTGGGGTTGGTCAGGCGGCGAGGCGCCGGTACAGGTCGATCAGGTCAGCAGCGTTCGCCTTGACCAGCTCATAGGCTTCGTACGGCGAAACACTGTTGCCGATCAGCTTCACCTGGTCGGTGATGTTGATGTCCCGCCATTCGCCAACGCCTGTGTCGGGGTCAACGAAAAAGCCGCGGTCGATGATGTACTCGTGGCTGAACCCCTGAGCCTTCTTCAACTCTGGCGGCTTGAGCATGCGCAGGGTGATGTCGACCAGCACGTAGCCGTCGAGCATTACCAAGTCGGCCGGTTCCTTGAAGTGCTCAGGCAGGTGCTCATGCATGAAGGCCGCGCAACGCTGCGCACCCTCAAGCTGTTCGGGACTCAGCGCGCTCATGACGCGTTCAACTTCAATCACGGCCACTCGGTCCTTGGTAGGCAGCGTGTGCATGGGCTCCAGCAGCGACACACCGTCTTTCTCGTTGCCGTAGTACTTCACAAGGTAGGCGTTCACCAGCCGCTGGTTAGCGCCGGACTGGCAGATGGTCGAGAGCGGGGCATCCGCTGGCCGCCCGTCACCGTCGTAGAAACCACCGTTGGCTTGCTCGAAAAACGCTGCCGATAGGGCGTGGTGCCCGGAGTTGGTCGTGATCGCATTCAGCGGATCGTTGACCGGCTTGCCGACTGACCCTTTGCGCATGGTCACCATCGACGCTGCGACCAAGGCTTGCTCGCCCCGGTTGGCACCGGTGACAGTGCGGGCTGGCTCGTGCAGCGAATAGCCGCTGCGGTCACCGTGGTGAGTCAGATGGGTCAGGTGCCCAGCCACGACGGCGAAGTGACCGCCTTTTACCTGGGCGACCTGGGTGCGCAGCGGCTCTTGAATATCGAAGTTGCGCTGCGATGAGCCGTTGGCGCACTCCGTGAGGAACGGTGTCACGACCGGGTGAACCAGAGCGTGGTGATTGCCGCCGGCGCTGACCGTAGAGAGAGGCTCGTCCACGCCGTGGGTGCTGGTGTGCGCCGCCGACGTCCCGCGCATGGGCACGATAAATGGCTTGGGGCTCGTCAGGACGTGGCGCCACAGCCCCTTGGCTACTCGGCGCAGAGTGTTCTTTGCCATCGGCTTTTCGCGAAATACGGTACGCCCCAGGTTAGACCAGTCGATGCACTCGGCAGAAGTGCGCCAGCCTTCCTGCTTGCCGGACGGTTGCTTGTGCAGAACAGGTTCGGGCCAAACGATCGGCTTCCCATCCCGGCGCGCAATCAGGTACAGCCGCTTGCGGATCGTCGGCGCACCTGCGTTGGCTGCCACTCGCTCACGCCAGTCAACGTTGTACCCCAGACCGCGCACCAGCGCATCGACCGACACGAACTCGCCGATGGCCGTGAGGATTTCTGGCATGTCAGGATGATCGGCGGCCAAGCCGGTGCTCATCGCCGAGATGAAAGCGCAGAAGGTGCGGCCACGCTCCGCCTTGATCGGCAGACCGTCATCGTCGATGGGGCCCCAGTCGCAGAACTCTTCGACGTTCTCTAGGTGCATGAGGCGCGGGCGAGTTGCGTGCAGCCAGCGGATCACCACCCAGGCCAACCCACGAACCTTGCGATCTCGCGGGGCTCCGCCCTTGGCTTTGCTGAAGTGCTTACAGTCCGGCGATGCCCAGAGCAGAGCAACCGGCAAACCACGGGTGGCCAGCAGAGGATCAACTTCGAACACATCCGCGACATAGTGCTGGGTCTGCGGGTGGTTGGCGCGGTGCACGGCGATGGCGATCTCGTTGTGGTTTACCGCCACATCGGGCTCGCGCCATGCCCGGGCGATACCTGAGCTGGCGCCGCCGCCACCGGCGAACAGATCAACGATCAGCTCTTGCTCAAACGGTAGAGCTAGGGAAGGGGATTGCTCGCTCGCGAGGTGACGCTGAAATTCGGACATGCGGGATCCTTGCCAGTTATATTTGGCATTTCCAAGTGAGAGGGAATTCGAATGGAGCATCAGTTGGTAAACGACATCATTTCGACGTCGGTCGGTGGCGCGGCTGGAGGGGCGGTGGCAGGATTGGCTCTATACGCCGTCCAGCAGTTGCACCTGAAAATCAAGGATTGCCAAGACACCAAGAAAGTCCTTGCCTGGATGAGGTCAAATGCTGGCGAAAGTCAGTCCTATCCTTATCGCACCACACGAGCCATCGCGAGCCATAACAACCTGACCGAAGACCGCGTTAGGTTCATTTGCAGCCATTGTCCTGACATATATATGTCAAGAGGCCTTAATGAGGATCTTTGGACGCTGAGTAAAAAGATCGAAGACTTTCGTGATGTGATCGAGCACCGCGTTTAATTGCGTTCGGCTGATCCTCGCCAGTGGCGTGATTCGTGGAAGTGGGGAAGGGGTTAAGCGCGTTCGCCGAGATCCAGGCCGATCTGACTTACTCGATCGACACAGGCAGGGTTGAGCCAAATACATTCGGTACGGTTCGCAGTGCCGCGCCCGGCTGAGATGCGGGCAGAGGTGCTGTAGCAGGACCAGTCGGGCAGCATTTCGCTGTAAAGGTCACTCGGGTAGCCCGACAGCACGACCATTCCTTCTAGCTCGAGCAAATTGCTCAGCAGCACGCGGTGTTCGGCGTCGTCCATCTCATGGCGGTAGTACCGACCGCTTGATGCGCCTTTGTACCTGGTGTCGTGCACGTATGGCGGATCGACGTAGTGAAGCGTGGTCGATGCGTCGTGCGCGGTGATCACCTCGATCGCGGGCCTGTTTTCGATCAGCACGCCCGTGAGCCTCTGGCCAACTTCCGCGATCGAGTCCGGGTATTCAGCCCATAGCGATTGCGCTGTGCCGTACTGGCGCTTCGTGTCGATGCGAAATCCGGTGACACCTTTGGTTGCTCCAGCAGAGCCGAAGCCCATTTGCGCCCGCATGATCGTCCTGCGCGCGCGCTCGACAGACTCCTCTGAGGTTTCCCAAGACAGTTCGAACTCCGCGCGGGAGTAGGGCGTCAGCACCAGAAGCTCGGTCAGCTGTGCGCGGGTCGCTTGGTCCTGCAGCACGCGGAACAGGTTCACGATATCGCCGTCGAGGTCGTTGTACACCTCGGCGTAAGAGCGAGGCTTCTGCATGAGCACGCCGGCGGCGCCGCCGAACGACTCGACGTAGCATGTGTGGGCGGGAAAGTGTTGGAGCACCCACGGCGCAAGTCTGAACTTGGCACCGTGGTAGCGGATAACCGGTGCTGAAATGGTCATGGGTCGATTCCATGCGAAGTGAAGTTGGCCTACGATTACCGCTCCACAGGAAGGGAGAAGGTCATGAGCAATAACCGGGAGTTAGCGCTTACAGTCGCGCTTGAGGCGGTCATAAACGCAGCGAGATCACTGCACGTAGACGTTGAAGAGCTGTGTGAGACGGCAATCGAATCACTGCTTGTTGTGCCCAGCAGCGTGTCGCCCATCGTTGTTGAGGCGATCAGGCAGATAGAGGTTGCTGCTGATGCTTTGGACTACGGTGAGTCTGCGAGCGGCTGATGCAGTTCGTCCGAGGCCCGTTGATTCTGCTCAAAAAAATTCGCTATGGTCGAAGTCAACCAATCAAGGAGAACTGGTGATGACCTGCGTCATTTGTGAGTTGAAGGACAGGGAGATTTCGACTGTTGGCCAATTCTCGGTCCGGCAGTGCAAGGAGTGCGGCTACTACGGGATGCCCGAAGAGCTTTTCCAGCAGCTTCAGGCGTCCGGTCAACGACTCAACGTCGAAAGAACCAAAGCTTTCTTGAAGTCCCGCACTCAGAGCCAGCAGCCACCGTGGATATCGGTCGAGGATGCCGTCAGTCATTCGCTGATTGAGCAGGCTGATGCGGTGGTGTGATCAGGCTGCCGCTGATTCAGAAGGTGACAGCGCGGCCTGGACCGCGACAACAATCCGCTCCAGGTAAACGTAATCAGGGTTTGGCTCGGTGGCGTCGTTGCTCAGATGCCACCATTCATCCCCGAAAAGTTTGTGCATGAGTTCGCTATGAGCGCCATGCAGGTGATCAATTGAAGGTGAGTCGCGCAATTCCTCAGCGTCCTCGTACATCTCGCGGGCTTCATCCCGGTCATAGCAGAACGTGCGCCTCTCTTTAAGCACAAGGCGCTTTGCCTTCTCTGCGAGAGCATCGCCACTGAATCTACGTGAGCTCATCTGCTGGTCAAAGTAGCCGATGATGTACGCGGTATTGAGCTTGCAGAAGAACTGGCCCACGGTCAGACCATCCCACATTCCGCCCCAGTAAGCTGTCCAGCTTTTGCCCCAGTAGTTCACCGTGATTTTTCCTTTGCAAGGAGCAAGGTCTTCCAGAAACACCGTGATCGGGTCGAGCCCGCCGGCGCCGGTGATCAACAGCTTGGTGACAGTGGACGTTTCGACCTTCATAGAAATGCTCCATGCAGAATCAAGCCTCCGAAAGTTCGGTGGCGAATAGGTTGGTTGAACTGCTATTGCCAGGGGCTGCCAAAACAGGCACACACCCGAGGAGACACGGCAATGGCAGAAGAAAAGAAAGAACCGCCAAAAGATGACGTTCCAGCTCACTCCACTGAGCAGGAGAAGGAACGCCTTAAGGACTTCAACAAGGACGGGATTCCGCCTGGATCAAGCTGATCCCCCCCCACACGGCCCACCGCTAGCGAAAGTTCGAGTGGTGGGCTATATGTGGTGACCGGCATGGGGCCGGGTCAGGGAGCGAAGATGGCAGAGATGTATTTGGACGATGTTCGGGGCTACTGGCGCGAGCTTGCAGCGGTGGCCTACACAGAATTCTGGGATGAATACCAATCTGATGAACCTGTCGATCGCGTCCGACTAATGCTGATTTATCGTCGCCTAATTTGCGCGGCATTGTTGCTCAACCACCTCGCTGATAAGGCCGCCTTGATGCACCAATGCGGCAAAGGCTTCGACTTCATAAACCTGGTGGAAGGTGCGGATCAGGAGCTTGGCAAGGCGCTACATGCTTGCAGGCTGATCTCCAACGAGGTGAAGCATGAAGCAAAGCTTCTTCAGGAAGCTTCTACCAGGGCGCGAGTCCCGGAATATGACTTAGATGGCGCCAATGAGGTACTCGAACTCAACATCCTTACCAAAAGCGGTGATGTATTCGATATGTGCATCGCTGTAGGGACATTTTTCAACTTCTGGCGCTCGTACTTTGATGGATCCGCCTCGATTAACTTCAAGCAGGCGCTCAGCATGATTAACATTCCAGAGGCGAAATAACCTCATCCCCCCAGTCGCGCGCAATCTCTCGGCGCGATTCCTGATCAAGCTGACGCGCTAGCCTTGGAGTTATCACAAAAGCTGACGCGTCAGGCTTTCTCAACCGCCTGGCCTGTTCCTCATGCGGCATCGACAGGAACGACAGTGCAAGATCTTGCCAAAGCTCCTGCATTTGGCTGTACCCGTGCTCCTTCATCGCCGTGGTCATCCGCGATTTGACACCTATCGGCATGTCCACCTTCAGGGTTTCGATCCCCAGGCGCACTTTCTCCGCGTTCTGGCGCGCCCGGTAATCTGCGGAGTGCTTCGCGGATAATGACTTTTCCATCTGGTGCCTCATTGATCTGGTGCGCCGGCAGTTCAAGCCAGGCTTGCCGGCGGCGCTGGTGCACGCGCTTATTGACTCGACGCATCGCTGGTGCGGGCCTTCTTTTTCTTGGTGCGGCTGGTGGTGCCGAACATCGGGACGTCGGCGGTAGCGCCTGGCGGGACTGCCTGAATGCGCTTGCCGGTGGCCAGGTATTGATCGATCTGGGCGCTGAGCAGCGCGATCGCTTCTTTGTGCGGGTCTGGCTGGGGTACAAAGTTCATGGGTGCGCCCCGTAGAAGGCGAATGCAGCCAGGGTCAGGCCGAGCGCCAAAGTCCAGCGGAACATCCAGCGCGCGACGTTCCCTGCGGTCAGCTGCGCGGCCTGGCTGAAGTCCGCCACGTTCTCGAAGCTCTGCGCGGCCTGGCAGGCGCTGTTGTGGCCAGCGACCTCGGCGCGCTCGACGCCGGTCTGGCGGTCGACCACGCCGAACAGATTGTTCTGATGCGGGACCACGACGAAGCGCGGCTTGGCATTGAACTCGTCCCGAGCGATCTGGGCGCGTTGGCGCAGCACATCGAGGATGGCGCGCTTTTGTTGGATGGTCTGATGCATGTCCTTTCCCTCAGATGGTTGCGTGTATTCGCCAGCACTCGATGCAAGTGCTCGCGGGTAAACGCGGGATGAAAAAAGCCCGGTCGTGCCCGGGCTTTTGTTTTGCTGCTGGCTCAACGACGCCTCCGTACGTTGGCCGTTATCCCAGAGCCGCGTGGAGCAGTAGTCCGGGCTCGCTGATGTGCTACATGGCTGCAAATCCTCCGTGTGATAGTGAACCGTCCGGAAATCCCGGATGGTTGGGCGCAGGGGGCCAGCCGGGGCTGGTGTGTGCTCATCCGCGCGGTTCTGCGAGGTGCAAGGTTCTGCCTTACATCTGAGCGCATTGGAGAGTGATCGAAACACCAGGTCGCTACGCCTGCTTGTTTCCCGCCGGGTTTTTGGTATTGGCCGTCTTGCTCAACCGGCCCAGGACATTCACGGGGCTTTGCGATCCTACCGGTGCAGCCCGCTCGGGCACGCTTCGCTCACTCTCCGATGCGCTCTGGTCAGCGTTGAAGCGTTCCAGGGGATCGGGAAGGTCTCCAACCTTCTGACGGGGACTCTGATTATTTAGATTGCCGTAGGCCCGTGAAGCGGCAATTTCGTTGAGGCCATGGCCATCCCGCTGCCCACTCGTTGAATGGGCAGAAGTGATGCTTACCGTCCGGCCGCCTCGAGCTCGGCATGTTTCGCCTGCAGCTTGGCGATCAGGTCCAGCCGCTCCTGCCCAGTGAGGTGGTGCGCGGCGTAGAACAGGCCCTCGGACAGCCCACCGTTGAATTCGCAGTGGCCTGCGGGGTGCCAGAGCTTGTATTTGATCCGCTTGGGCTTCTTCTCGGTCATGGCATTCTCCTGATCAGCGGCCAGACCAGCAGCAGGATCAGGACCGCGAGGAATCCATCGGCGCACATGCTGATCACCCGGGAAACCGAATCGATCACCACCACGCCGATGAGCAGGACGACGATGAGAAACGCCCGGAGGCGTTCCACCATTTCCCGGACCAAGTACATTTACAGATGGTCTTTCAGGTTCAGGCCCAGCAGCTTGGCGCTGCGCTCCAACGCTTTCAGCTCCGCGTCTTCGATCTCGCCGTCGGCTTCGGCCACGGTCAACATCACGTTGAGCACGGTCAGCGCCTCTTGCGGGCTGTGAGCCAGGTCACCCAGCTCTTTCTCGGCGTTCTGACGCAGGATGCGCGGGCCGGATTTGAAGTCTGTCTTGGCGCGGTCGATGGTGTTGGACAGCTCGGCGCCGAAGCCCTGGAGCGCCGGGTTGTTGCTAAGGATGGTTTCGACCTTCTGCAGCTCAACGTCTTCGAGATCACCGTCTGCGGCGGCCACGTAGATTGCGCCGTAGACGACAGCTTCCATCAGATCGCGATTTGCCAGCTTGGATACAGCAGCGCGGGCCTGACCGGATTTCTTGCCGAACAATTTGCCTAACATAGTGGTGCCTCAGGTTGGGGGATTTCCCAATGCAGCCTGTCGCCAAGCTGCATCAGTGAAATTCCTATCCCGGCATCCGAGTCGGCTTTTGGTCGATAAGGGTGATTGAGCCGCGATCCGTTACCGCCACGCGACCGGTGAGCCCTGGGTTGCGTTCTGCCAGCGGCGGGTGCGGCTTGAACTCCTGAACACGCCCTGTTCTGTTACCGATGCCGACATAGATCACGTCGCCAACTTGAATTTCGCTTCCGCGTTTCGTTGCCATTGCCTTAGCTCCGTTGATTTCCCGTCTGGCCCTGTTGCCAAGGCCAGCCAGTGAAATCGGTAAATCCGTTCTGCTTAAAGAACTTTGTTCCAGTCGATCCCTGGTAGGGGCTGGGAGATCACTTCGCTGATCCCTGGCTATCTGGCGGCTTCACCAGTCGTGTGGTGGGCCGGTTGGCCCGTCGCCGTGTTGTCGTTGGCGATGGGTTCAATTTAGAAAACTAAACAGCATGCGTCAATATTTATTTTAGAAATCTTAACTGCCGAGGTCCAAATACGCCTTAACTAGGAGATCGTCAAGACTTCCTCAAGCAGGAATGTTCCGATAATCTCTGCTGAAGCTGTATGGATATACAGCATTCGATAAGGAGGTGTTTATGGCAGTTCAGGGGAAAATCAAGACGCCGCAGTCAACCCAACCAACAGGCGTGGAGCGTCTGACGTTGAGGGTTTCCAACATGATCAACAATCCAATTGCTCAAGATCGAAAGTGGACGACAATCCATCGGCTTGACACGGACGGCGATCGCGAATGGGACGAGGTAATAGGTGTACTCGCCGAGGTCGACGGCATTGACATGACATTCAATGACGAAGACGAGTCCGTGACGCTGAGCTGGGAAGCGCCGGATGAAGAAGATCCTCGTGTCGAGGACCGCGCAGAACTTGATGCCCTGGAACAGCCTGCACCTTTCTGACGGGCACAAAAAAGCCCGCTCAGTTGGCGGGCTTGTTTTGAGGATTAGCGGGCGTAGGAGGTGGTGATTGACCACCTGGCGTAGTCGCGTGCTGCTGGGCTTGAATTTCTTCCAATAGCTTACGCGTGTCAGCAGACTGTTGCTTCGCCTCCTGGACAAGCTGGGCTGTGTCTCGGCCCGAGTCGAAAAACTGTCCTGACAACGCAAAGGCGGCGAAGATCGTGCCGACGATGACAGCGGTGGCAGCGCCCAGCAGTGCTTTGATATTCTTGATTGAGTGAATATCGAGCTTTAGATCCGCGAGAGATTGATCGATGCGAGATTTGAATTCGGCGTTATCAGAACGAAATCCAGCGAGGACCTCTGTTGACATGCGCTGATAATCTGACAGCCGAGCATCTGCCTTCGCCTCAATAGTCGCAAGCTTGGCGTCCAGTTCTTCCCGGGTTATTTCAGACATATTCGTTTCATTCGACCTCGGCGACGCATCGGCAGCGGAAAACATGGGCGCGTTAGGATTCCCAACGAGCATAGGCTTAAATCCCATGTTCTTCACCCTTCTCCATCATCAGGATGTGAATCAATCCATTTCATCAGCTGCCTGGTCAAGTGAGCTCGAATGAATCCGCATTCAACGCATTCGACATCCACCTTATAGGCCGGCTCGCCTAGGCGGTTAAACCCGAGGGGCGAAACGTAGCATTTGGTATTGTCCTGCTCTTGTATCCCTATGGTCCAATTGTTGGTTGAACAGAAGGGACAGCTGCCAGGTGCCACGTTTATGAAATACCGGATAGCATCATTGAAGTCGATTGTAGGCACGTCACTCATAGAGATCTCTTTCTTTCCCGTCTGACGGCCATGAGGCCCTATAGCACATCACGCTTTTCTTGCATTCCAGATAAGCAGAACCTTTGCGTGAATGGTCACGTCATCAATCCGCGCGGTCTGGTTTTCGTAATGCTGGTTGTCTGAAATCAGTCGATAATGCTCTTCATCAAGTCGCATCACTCGTTTGATATAAAGCTCGTTGTGCCAGGTCAGGACGTAAATCCCCTCGCCGGTAAAGTCCTGGATCCCCTTGTCGACGATCACCATGTCTTTGTCTTTAATCGTCCCGGCCATGCTTTCGCCCCAGCCGTTGATCATGCCTAGCGAGGTGTTGGACGTATAGGTGACTCCCTTCTCACGCAGAATGTCTTCCCGAACCACTAGATTGCGCACCACCTCCTGGTAGTCGGGTGGAACTTGGCCAGCCCCCATCGCCGCGCGAATGTCGTACTGAGGAATCACAATCTCTTCGTTGGTAGGACGCAGGGCGGCGAGATTTCCAGGGATATAGCTTTGGCTTTGCTCTGCCGGAATATCGGCTTCCGCTGCAGCCGCAAGCATTGTCTCTCGCGCCTTTTCCGACAGATTTTTGCCCGCGGTGGATGCGAGCATTTTCGCCATCAGCTCTACCGTCGACATTCCAGCTTTGGTGTCGTCGGCGGCCCCGATGTCCGGCTTGCCAACCCCACCCGATAGCCAATCCGGGGAGCACTCCAGCGCCTTGGCCAGCGCCAGTAGATTCTTCCCCTTTGCTCCATTCGTCCCGCTAACCCAAAAGCTGACCGTCGCTTTGGATACGCCAGTCAGTCGGCTGATGTCGGTCGCGCTGAGGTTAAGCGCCTTCATGCGTGAGGTAACGCGGTCTTTAAAGTCCATATTTAGGATTCTAAACATTTCATAGTTTAGATAACTTGCCTTGTAGTGTTAAGAACTCTAAACTCGCCAGAGACATTGGAGACAAGGCCCCATGACTTACGACGAAGCCCTGAAACATTTCGGTACCGGCCGCGCGATCGGGGATGCCCTCGGCGTAAGCAGCAGCCGCGTATCGCAGTGCCGCACGACTGGCGGATTTTCATACCCCATGCAGTGCGTACTGGAGAAGGAATCTCGGGGGGTACTTATCGCCAAGCGAGATGACGACCCTGCGCAGGCCATCAAGCAGTCTGCGTAACCCCGACGAGAAACATTTTGTAACGCGTGCTGGCACGACGCCACATAAACAAATTCGAGGTTTTAGGAATGCAGGAATTTCTGAGGGCGTGTGACGCAGTCGTCGAGGATGCGGACACCAAGAATCTGGCGACCTTGATGAATATGCCAGCAGTGAGCCTGCTGCAGCGCGCCAATGCGAATTACGACGGGGCTTGGTTCAACGCCAAGCACCTTTACGCGCTGCTGTTGCACACGAACGACATGCGTCCGCTGGAAGCACTGGCGGGGGAGTTCGGCTACGCCATCGTTAAGACGGAAGCGCCTGCAGCTGTCGATGTCCATCAGGCGCTAAGCCGCGCCGCATTTGAGTTTGCTGAGGTGACTGTTGAGACCCACGCCGCCATGGCTGATGGCCGAATTGACCAAGTGGAGCGCGCGCGGATCTTGAGAGAGATCGATCACGCCGAGAAGGCGCTGGCCTTGCTCAAGTCTTCAGTGAAAGCCGCCGCCTGAATCGCAGGCACAAAAAAGCCCGGCGGCAACCGGGCTCTTTCAACAACACTTGTGAGGTCCGATTATGCACACCACGACCACCCAGAGCAACAGCTCGCCTGATTCGTCAGTTTTGCACGCCCAGCCAAGCATGACGCGTCAGGTTATGTCGTCGCGCGAGATCGCTGACCTGACCGGTAAAGCGCATAAAAACGTCCTTGCGGACATCCGCGCCATGCTGACTGAGTTGGAAATCGACTGGGCTGGATTTTCAGCCCAGTACAAAGACGGCACCGGCCGCAGTCTTCCATGCTTCAACCTCGATCGCGAACTAACCGACACGCTGCTGACTGGCTACAGCGCCAAGATGCGCCTGGCTGTTGTCCGTCGCTGGCGGGAGCTGGAAGAGCAGGCAGCGCCACGCATCCCCGCGAACTACGCCGAGGCGCTGCAACTGGCCGCCGATCAGGCCCGCGAGAACAGCCGCTTGCTGGGCGTGATTGAGCTTCAGGCGCCGAAGGTAGCCGCCATCAAGCGCCTGGCCGCTGCCGAGGGCGCGATCTGCATCACCGACGCCGCCAAGCAGCTCGGCATGCCACCGCACAAGCTCTTCGACTGGATGGAGCAGAATCGCTGGATCTTCCGTCGTGGCGGGTCAAAGCGCTGGATCGCCATGCAACCTCGCATTCAGTCGGGCTACCTCAAGCACAAGGTGACCGAGCTCAAACCCGACACCGAAACCGGTATCGAGCGTGCCGCGTTTCAACCCCTTGTAACCCCGAAAGGATTGGCCGTGCTGGCCGAGAAGAATATTGGAGCCGCGCTGTGAGCGTTCAAGCAATGACCTGGGCGCTGGCGCTCCGTAAGACTGATCTGGAAAACCCGGCCGCTCGCCATGTGTTGCTGTGCCTGGCCAACTACGCCGGTAGCGACGGCCGTGGGGCGTTCCCATCCGCGAACACCCTGTCTGAAGACACAGGCCTGTCCGAGCGCACAGTGCGCCTTAAATTGGACGAGCTGGAGAAGGCTGGCTTCATCGCAGAAGGCAATCAGGCAATCGCCGCTGCGTACATCGACCGTCGCGACCGCCGCCCAGTTGTTTACGACCTCCAGATGAAACGGGGTGCAAATGCTGCACCTCGTAAGGATCGGGGTGCAGATAACGGCACAGGGTGCAGCTCACAGCAGAACGGGGTGCAGGAAAACGCAGAACGGGGTGCAGCAGCTGCACCCAATCCGTCACTGAACCATCAAGGAACCGAAGAGCAGCTGCAGCACGAGTTGGCCGATGAGGTTCTGCGTCAGGAGCAAGCCGCCGCCGAATGCCCAGCACCGAACCAGAGATTCGCGATGTTCGCTGCCTGGGAGCCGATCGCCAAATCCCTGGCCGATCAGATCGCAATTGCTGGCCTGCCTGCTGACGCTGTTCCTGATGCGGCGATCCGAGCGTTCAAGGGTTTCTTCGTCGCCAAGCCAGCGACAGTCGATTCTTCCGCCGGCTGGTGTTACCGGCTGGTTCAGTGGGTGAAGCGCGAACGCGTTACGGCGTCGGCTCAGGGCAAAGCGCCTGACTTCGACAGCACCAGTTGGGCTGACGACATGGGGGGGTTGTGATGGGCGTTCCGGCGAAAAAACCACAGCTCAAAAGCGCGAACACGCTGCTGAAGAACATGGGCAACTTGCCCCCTGTCATACCTTCGATCCCGACACAGCTCCCGCCGGGAACTGCCGAAGTTGTCAACGCGTTGTTCAAGGAGTTGAAGGCGATCTTCCCAGGGTGGCGACTGGCGTGGCCAGACGATGAAACCCTCGATGCTGCGAAGCGCAGCTGGGTCAAGGCGTTCATGGCTGCGGGCATCACGCAGATCGAACAGATCCGTTACGGCATCCAGAACTGCCGCAGCCTCGGCGGCGAATACGCCCCGAGTTCCGGCAAGTTCATCAAGTGGTGCCAGCCGACTCCCGAGATGCTGGGCATCCCATCTCACGACAGGGCGTTTCGCGAGGCGCTGGAAAACGCTCACCCCAGCCGTGCTGGTTCGCGTACATGGTCACACCCGGCAGTCCGGCACGCCGCTTTGCAGTGCGAGTTGCACAACCTCGCGGACCAGGCCTCCGACAAGGCCAGCGAGATCTTCGACCGGGCCTACGACATCACCATCCGCATGCTGGTCCAGGGGCAGCCGCTGGTAGACATCGCCATCGGCATCGGGCACGACAGCCAAAAGACGGCGCTGGAGTACGCGACGGAGGAGGGCGAACGATTCATTCACGCGACGATGCGGCGTCAGGGCGTGCCAACCGATGGAAAGTCGGCCCGCGCCGCGCTGCTGGCGAAGTTTGGCTCGAAGGCAGCGCGCCATGCGTAACCCGATGCTGGCCGCACCGGTCACCGGCAATTACCAGTTCGCCGTGTACAGCGGCGCCTACAAGCTCGACCTAACCGCCGAGCCGGAGCAGCCGCAGGCCCTGTTCGCTGACCGCGAGATCGCTTCCAGCTATGCCCGCGCCAAGTGGCCGACCACACACGAAATCGTTGACCTCTGGGAGGCTTGCCCATGAAGACCTTGCTCGCGCTTTTCGGCGTGGCCCGTTGCGCCTGCTCGCTGATGCAGTGCGCTTATTCGCACCAGGTGACGCCGGCGGAGTTTCAGTTCGGGGGTGTGCTTTGAGGAAGCAGACCAAGCTGACCAAGGCAGCGCGCGGGCGCGACTGCCAGATCCGCGTGCCAGGCGTGTGCAATGGCAACCCCGAGACGACCGTGCTGGCGCATTACCGCCTGGCGGGCACCTGCGGCGTCGGGCTCAAGCCGAACGACCTGCAGGGTGCTTGGGCCTGTTCAGCGTGTCATGACTGGGTTGATGGTCGTTCGCGCGGAAAACTCGCCGATCCTGATCAGGCCCGCCTGTTTCACGCAGAGGGCGTCATGCGCACCCAGGCCATTCTCGTTAGCGAAGGGGTTGTGGCCGCGTGATGCCCCTCAAGATGAAGCCGTTCACGGCGAAGAAGCATCGCAAGCCACGGATCGACCGAGAAGGGCTAGAGCAGGCCGCGCTGATCCTGCTGCTGAAACTGCGCCATCCCGAGGCAGCGAAGCTGATCTACCACGTTCCAAACGGTGGCCACCGGCACGTCAAGGTCGCGATGGAGCTGAAGAAGCAGGGCGTGCGCGCTGGCGTTCCTGATCTGGTGCTGCCCATGGCACGCGGCGGGTATTTCGGCCTGTACATCGAGTTCAAGGCCGAACCGCCGTATGACGCCGATGTGTCGCCTGAGCAGGATGCCTACATACACCTGCTGATCGAACAGGGCTATTTGGCGATCGTGTGCCGCGGGCAAGTCGACGCGCTTGAGGCCATTCGATCCTACCTTCTCCTGCCACAAACAAGGGTCGCCGCATGAGCAAGACCGGAATCGTTTCATTCTCTGACGCCGAGATCCGCCGACAAGCTACGACCGGCGAATTCGAATCCCTTCGCGATCCTCGCCACCCAGGGCTATACCTGCGCTTCAGTCTGAACCGCGAGCGCGCCACCTGGTATCTGGTGACCAAGAAAAAATGGAACAAGGTTGGCGGCTATCCGGCGCTCAGCTTCAGGGCGCTGGCGGGCGTCATGCCTCAAATCCATGCACGACTTGCTGCCGATCCTGCTGCGTCCGCTGCCGCTGGCACCCTGCAAACGGTCGGTGAGTTGCTCGACTGGTACTCGGAACGGCAGTCCCGCGACCGTAGCCTGTCGGACAAGCGCCGGACGTCGGCCAAGTCCGCGATCCACTGCCACCTCAAGCCGCGCCTCGCAGACATGCAGATCAGTGACGTGTCGCGCGCGACCATCGACCGTGAGGCCATGTGGCCTATGCAAGAAGAGCTGTCTCTGTCCTACGTGCGTCTCATGTGGGGCGTGCTGGTGGTGGCGTTCAAGCAGGCGGAGAAGCTCAAACTGATTGCCACCAACCCCATTGCTGGATTCAGGTTCACCGACTTCACCAAGGCGAAAATCAAGCCGAAGACCTCCAGGCTGCGCGGCGTGCAAATCGAGGCACTGGTCGAGTCGTTCGCCGGCGGCTTCGATCGCGAGCCGGCCGACAACATGCTGGCGCTGATGATGCTCTGCCATGGCACACGTGTTGGCGAGACCCGGCAGGCCCGCTGGTCGCACATCACGATCGCTGATGGTGGTGAGTGGTTTCTGCCCGCCGAGAACACGAAGACCCGCTGCGAGCACAGCCTGCCGCTGACCGGGCAGGTGGTGGGCCTGTTGAAGCGCTACCGCGAGTGGCAGACAGCGAGGGGCTATCAAGGCACCTACCTGTTTCCGAGCAAGGGTGGCCGCCCGATGACCGAGGGCCAAGCCTGCGCCGTGTTCACCAGGCTGGGGCAGGGTGAGTGGACGAGCCACGACCTGCGCAAGCTGGCCCGCACGGCATGGACTGACCTGGGTGTCGACTACCTCATCGGCGAGATGCTGGTGAATCACACGCTCACTCGCAACGTGCAGACCTACATCCACACCCATGCCGAACAGCTCAAGCGCGAGGCGCTGGAGAAGTGGCATCAGCGATTGGACGAATGCGGTTTTGCCCTGATTCATGGGTGGAAAGACGACAGAAGCGGAAATTCGCATATCCCTTCGCAGGCCAGTAATCACGCTGGCTCCAGCGTTTCCCAGAATCCGTAAAAGGCGAGGTTTTGAAATGAGTATTTCGTCCGACGGTGCCATGGCTTTGGCCTATGCATTCCAAGCGCCGGGTACGCAAAAGCCAGCGTCTGAATCCCGCAAGGAGTTCGATCGTTCGAAGGTGTTCATGGTGATGAAGCAGAACTTCGACCAATTCACTCGGCTCACGGTCGTCATGGACGGCGGCCACAGGTTCGAGATCGACAGCAACAAGGTGCCGTTCAACATTGATCGTGCTGCTGACTGGCTGGTGGGTGAGGCATGAAAAAGAACCATGGCCCCGCCTTCCGCAAGGAGCTGAAGCCACTAATGGCCTGCGGCATCTGTCGCGGTGTCGGCGTCGTCAGCGGCGTTTTCCATCAACTGGATTGCACCGCATGCCACGCGTCCGGCTGGGTTTGCCAGGCGACCGGGGATGCGCTGCCGCTTGAAGACCTGGTGCCACAGCTGAACATGAAGTTGCGCAATATGGCTGCCGAGCTTGCCCGAGCCCGCCACCAGAACGGCGGCGCTCACGAACAATACGAACAGAACAACCGCCGGGGCGCCGGTGGATCGAATTTCACAGGGGATTGAGGGGCAGACCATGAGTTTTTATCGTGACGTTCAGTCAGCAGTAGTGAGGGCGCTCGCCGCCGAAACCATAAACAACGCTGGCGGATGCGACTTTGAACCGAAAGTGCAAACTGCCAAGCAGAAGGGCGAGATCCTCGGAAAGGAAGCCGCCTTCCTTGTCGACTGCATGGTCTTCAGCCGGCTGCATAAGAACCTGAGCGCGCCCCACTGGCGAGCACTGGTGGCGAAGTACTCAACCCATACAGACCGCAAGCATGCGGCGATCACCGAGATCACCCGGTCCTATCGTTCCCCGGCCCCCGAACGGTTCCGCCATTGTGCGATCGTGACCTGGGCAATGCCTCGACTGGCGGGTGTGGAAGGGAAGCGCAGCACCAACGTATTGCCAGCGGCGTGGTACGAAATGGACAACTGGAGCGATGACCCCCATCCGACCAAGACTCAAGAGCGGTGGAGAAGGGATATCCGCAAGGGCTTGGAGAGTGCCGTGAATCAAGCTTTGATCGAGGCCCAACACATTCTTGAGGATGAAGGCCTTTTGGTGGCGAATGTCGCTTGACGGCGACTGAGCCAATGAGCCAATATTTACCCATCCTGTCATTCCTGCGTGTGTAGAGGAATGCTCTAAAGCCTCGTCAGAGAAATCTGTCGGGGCTTTTTCGGATTCAGCCATTGGAGTTTCAGATGGACCGATCCGAACGGCGTCACCACGAATGGCGCATGAAGAAAAAACATCAACGCCATCAGCACACCCGCGAGCCGGAATGGCGTCGCACCGAACCAATACACGCAGGGCGATTTGCCCACCACGGAAAAACCTGTTCTTGCTTCATGTGTGGCAATCCACGCAAGTTCTGGGGTGACCTAACCATGCAAGAGAAGCGTGCACGATCCCCCCAGGAAATTGACGACTAATCCTCAGTCAATATCGGCGTCGAATTCTAGTTCGGCGCCAAGCGTGCGCATCTCCTCGTAGACTGCATCAAGCTGGTCCCCCGGCAATGTCAGCCTCGCAGCAATGAAAAACAGCATCTGCGCGCTCAGTTCGCGAGGGCTCGCCCCGCCGGTGTACTTACGCCATTGGCGGCCGTCAGACAGCCCAGCGATGGCCGCCATCTCGTTCCCGGTTTTGCCGAGCTTGCTTTTCAGTGTTTCCAGATCGGAAGTGGAGGGCGGCGCGTAGTGCTTGATGATCTTCATATCGGCCTTACGAGAAACCCCGCTTTCGCGGGGTTTGGGGATCAGGAGAAGTATTTGGTCAGTGCCAGCGTGGCTGCTGCCACTGCGCCCACAAGGCCGGATGCGATGGCGACTGGATACCAGAACATTTCCCGGCTCAGTTTGCCCGACTCGGCGCGCAGCTTAGTGGTTTCCGCGTTCAGCTTGCTGGTCTCAGCCATCAGCTTCGCGATCTCGGAGTGAATCTTTTCGAGTTCGGCGGTGGTCATTGCGTTGCTCATGTGCTTCCCCTTGGGGTTGTCGGGCCGGGCGATATGCGCTTCCCATGTGTTGTATATTAGGCCCAATGGGCCTAATGGTCAAGTCTTTTGTGTAAATCTTTACAGAGTGACCATAACCAGGGTGGGTCTCATGGACTAAGCCTGGACACGGTATCGCCGGTAGTCACGTGGTACGCAAGAACACCGGCAGTCATGCGCCTGATACCTCTGATACTCCGGGCGGCTTGAACGGGCAGCGTGGGAAGACACGCACGTTATGCAGGTTATCGCGCAGGCAGCTGCGCTAAGTCGGTAGAGGCGTCGTCTAATCCCGTGCGGACAATGGGCGGCTACGCGATGAGAGGGCGGGGTACGTGACCCAGCGATCCGCCCCACCAGAGCTGGAGATGCACCAGCCACCTGCACCCATTCAAGGCAACGACGAATGTCGCGGCCTGTAGCTTCAGATATCCAGCAGGTCAGGCGCAATGCCCAAGGCTGCCGCGATCTTGTCGCGAGTGGCTTTTCTTGGGTTTGCTGCCTGTTCCTGCTGCGCATAGGCGGACTGAGTGATGCCTATGCGTTCGGCCACTTGCGCTTGAGACAATCCCAAATGCTTGCGCCAGGCCGCAGCAGGGGAAAGGTCTTCCTTCACCATGTAGCCCACCACCTCATTGGGGACAAAATCCTCTTGCGGATGGTCCTTGATGTACTGGGCGTAAGGGATGACCACAAAGGCCGGAGTTCCATCCGGCCCGTTGATGATTTGCACGTTAGTAGGTGTGTTCATCGCGCTTTTTCACCTCTTCGATATTCACGATCCAATTATAAGTATTACAATAAGTATTAACAGGCCTTTTTGGTGAAAATACTTATTGCTCAATGAGCCTCGGCATTTGCTGGGGCTTTTTCGTTTTCAGCCCCGCCACACCCATCGCTCCGAGCTGGGAGTGCTGCGGGGCTGATCAATTTCCGATCCCGAAAGGGTGGACTGTCGGATGCATCCAATGCCTGAGAAAAATCCTGACTTCTGGGCGCAGGTCTGGCTGATCATCACGACGCCGCTCTGGCAAGGAGCGATCATGGCCGCAACCATTTCAATGCTTCGTGTGCTGTACGAGGGCAAGGAAGCGAACAAGTGGCGCGTCGTGCTTGAGGCGCTGATGTGCGGTGGCCTTAGCCTGTCGGCTAGCAGCGTGATTGAGTGGATGGCTTGGCCGTCCAGTCTGTCTGTCGGCGCCGGCGGCGCGATCGGCTTTATCGGCGTGACGGCGATTCGGGAGCTGATCATCAAGTTCCTGGGCCGTAAGGCGGAAACGCCATGAGCCTAGACCCGGTTGGAGCCGTTTCGAAGACGGCGGCGACGATGAGAATCATCGCGGTCGCCGTCGTTATCACCATCGTCATGTCGCTGCTGATCGCTCTACAGCAGATCAGAGTGGTGTCGCTGACCGCAGCCGTCGGCGTCGAGGCCAAGGCCAAACAGGACGCCCTCGACGCCAACAAGGAAAGCCAGGCCACGATCACCACTCTTCGCGCCGAAGCGAAGCGCAATGCGGACTATCAGGCTGACCTCAACAAGCGGCTGAAGGCCAGTGAGCAGAAAGCCCAGAAGGCGAGGAAAGACTTTGAAGACCTCAAGAACCACAGTCCTGCTGTTCGCAAGTGGGCTGATCAGCCTCTGCCTGACGGCCTGCGCGGCAAGCCCGCAACCGGTAAAGACAACAGCGGTAAGGCTCGAGCCCCCTGAGCTGGTGCCCTGCGAGCGCATCAGCGAAGGCGATGAAGACCTCGCGCTGAATGGCGACCTTTGGGCATTGAAGGATCGGGCAGTGAACCTGCTCGACACCTGCGCCGACCAGGTCGACGCCCAGATCCTGCGCAGCAAATCCAAGTGAGGCAACGATGAAGCTGATCCTGAAGCAAATCCCCGTGCCCGGTGCTGGGCTGATCCATGAGACCAGTCTTGAAGACAGTCGCCATTCGGTGCCGCTGGAACAGCAGGAGCGCGCCCTGTTCGCGTTGTACACAGAGGACGGGCAAATGCTGCCCTGCCAGGTAAGCACGACCCTCCACAGCGAGGCAGGTGGCGGCATGCCCAGGCTCACTGTGACGTTCAACGTCGATGGCAGAGACCTGGTCGTCGAAGGCCACAGCGCATAGCGCCACGAATTCAGATGCGCCCGTTTCGTGGCGCGCACACCGGAGCAGTCATCCATGCCCAGAGCACGCAAAACCGACCCTCAGCAGCCAGCACCAGCGCCCGAGCCTATTCCGCCGGTAGACGTGAACGCCGAGGTCGGCCATCTCGATCGAGCGATCACCACTGCGCTGAACGCCGCGAAGGCAGGCGGGCTCCCCAATGGCTACATCGTCGCCGTCCTGCACGCCCATGCGTTGAAGCAGACCCAACTTCTGCTGGGGCCGGTGTGACATGACCTGCAGCGGATGTGCTGCACGGCGTGATTGGATCAAGAAATGGTCGAGGATTGGGTATGAACGAGCGCGTGATCTCTTTGCTGGAAAAGATAGTGGCAGCGCAGGAAGCCCAGGCGCAGGCGATGCAGATGATAGCGGATCGGCTCGACCTGCTGATTCAAGCAATGGCGGAAGAGCCAGAAGATCCTGATGCGCAGCCACGCACCTACATGGATGGCACACCATGCCCCTGAGGCCCCAAAGACCATGCCGAGCACAAGGTTGCCGGTCGCTGCATCGCAATGCCAATGGCTTCTGTGATGCACACGCTCAGATCGCAGCTGAACAAACAAAGGCCTGGGCTACTCGCAAGGGTTCAGGTCGAGGCGGAAGGCCGTGGCGCAGGTTGCGTGACCGAATCCTGAAGCGAGATCAGTATCTCTGTCGCTGTGAAGAGTGCGTGAGCCTTGGAAGGATTCGTGAGGCTGGTGAGGTCGACCACATTGTGGCTCTGGCACACGGTGGCACGGATGACGATAGCAACCTCAGAGCGATCAACCACGACTGCCACAAGGCGAAGACGCAGCGAGAGGCGCGGCAGCACAGCCGGATCGGTTGAACGTCGCCAGAGCTGCGTCAGGGCGGGCAGATGGCGCTCTCTAGGGGTGGGGGTGCATCAAAAGTCTGGGGCCTTTGCCTCGGACACCGCGCCCTCAGTCGTTTTTTTACACCCGCGAAATATAAAGTTTAGTGGAGGCGCCGATGCCAGGGGTTGCCGGGCGCTCCGGCCGTCGCCCAAAACCCACGGCCCAGAAGGCGCTGGCCGGGAATCCGGGCAAGCGCAAGCTGAACAAGGATGAGCCGGACTTCGCTCTGGTGACCAACGTCGATCCGCCGGCATGGTTGTGCGAGCACGCCACTCGCGTGTGGCAATTGATGGTGCCAGAGCTGCTTCGCGCCAAGGTTCTCGCGCTCACGGATCTGCACAACGTCGAAGCGTTCTGCACTGCCTACGGAAATTGGCGGACGGCCCAAGAGTCCGTCCGAGAGCACGGAATTGTGGTCGCCGGCGCAACTGGCGGCCCGGTGAAAAATCCGGCGCTCACCGCTGCCAACGAAGCAATGCGCCAGATGGTCACCTTCGGATCAATGCTGGGTCTGGACCCCGCCAGCCGAACCCGAATCATCGGCGGCAACAAGCAGAAATCCACCAACGAGTTCGCAGCCCTACTGAGTTCCTGATGGCCAGAGCCAAGTACACCAACGTCGACAAGGCGATGGCGTGGGCAAGGTCCGTTCTGAAAGGCAAGTTCCCGGCGTGCCGCTACATCCATCAAGCGATTGAGCGGCACTTCGAAGACATGGCGGCCAGCCGCTCGAAGAGCTACGCCTACAAGTTCGACCCGGCAAAGGCCGAGAAGAAGCTGCGCCTGATGCAGCTGCTCCCGCACACGAAGGGCGAGTGGGCATTCAAGCGGCAACTGATCACACTGGAGCCCTGGCAGTTGTTCGGCCTGGCTTGCACCTTCGGATGGGTCAGGAAAAAGGGCGGATACCGGCGTTTTCGCGAGAGCTATTGGGAGGTGCCGCGCAAGAACGGCAAGTCGGTGATCGCCGCCGGCGTCGGCATCAGCATGTTCACCGCCGACAACGAGTTCGGCGCCGAGGTGTATTCGGGCGCCACCACCGAGAAGCAGGCATGGGAGGTGTTCCGCCCAGCGCGCCTCATGGTCAGCCGCTCGCCAATGCTGATCGAAGCGGCAGGCATCGAGGTCAACGCCTCGAACCTGAACATTCCGTCCAATGGAAGTCGCTTCGAGCCGTTGATCGGCAACCCGGGTGACGGTGCTTCGCCTTCATGCGCGATCATCGACGAATTCCACGAACACGACAGCGCGGCCCAGTACGACACCATGCTCACAGGCATGGGCGCTCGTCGGCAGCCGCTGATGTTTATCATCACCACGGCCGGCGCGAACATCGAGGGGCCGTGCTACGACAAGCGCCGCCAGGTCATCGAGATGTTGAACGGGACGGTGCCTGACGACGAACTGTTCGGCTACATCTGGACGCTGGACGAGGGTGACGACTGGACCGACCCGAAAAACCTGGCCAAGGCCAACCCATGTATGGGGGTCTCGGTGTTCCAAGAGTACTTGGAGAGCCAGTTGGCGAGGGCGATTCGCTCGGCACGGTTCACTAACACGTTCAAAACCAAGCATCTGAACCTTTGGGTGAGCGCTAAATCCGGCTTCTTCAACATGGAAAGCTGGAAGGCCTGCGAGGACAAGACGCTGACCCTGGACCAGTTCGAGGGGCAGGAGTGGATCGCTGGCTTCGACTTGGCGCGCAAGCTGGACATGAACTCAAGGGCCAGGCTGTTCTGGCGTGAGATCGACGGCAAGATCCACTACTACAGCGTAGCGCCGGCGTTTTGGGTGCCAGAGGACACTGCCAACGACGTGGACAACAAGCGGATGACCGAGCGCTTCCAGGCCTGGGTCAACACGGGTCACCTCACGGCTACGCCTGGCGCAGAAGTCGACTACCGGGAAATCCTCGAAGACACGAAGGAAGCCAATAAGCTGGCGCCGATCAGGGAATGTCCGATCGACCCCCACGGTGCTACGGGCCTCAGTCACGACCTGGACGACGAAGGCTTCAACCCCATCACGATCACCCAAAACTACACCAACATGTCCGATGGCATGAAGGAGCTAGAGGCGGCTGTCGAGGCGGGCCGCTTCCATCACGATGGCAATCCGATCATGACCTGGTGCATTGGCAACGTGATCGGCAAGCACTTGCCCGGCAATGACGATGTCGTCAGGCCAATCAAGCAGGGCGAGGACAACAAGATCGACGGTGCTGTCGCCCTGATCATGGGGGTAGGCCGAGTCATGGCGCAGGCCCAGCTAGGGAACAGCGTCGACAACTTCATGGATGCCATACGGAACCCCATTTTTTGATGAACGCAGCGACGATCCTTTATCTGGTTGCCGCGCTGGCCGGCTTCTGCCTGCTTTGCGCAGGCGTGTACGTCCTGACCGGTTTGGGCTGGACCCTCATCACCGCGGCGCTCTGCGCGTTCTGCATCGCCGCCTTCATCCGTCGGGGTCTGGTAGGTGACTAATTCAATCATTCGAGCCTTGGGCGCAGCGGCAGCTCGACCCTCCGCGAGCATCAGCGAGTGGGCAGGCAGCAAGATCAGGCTGTCTGATGGAGGATTCTGGAGCGCCTTTTCTGGCAACAAATCGAGCAGCGGTAAATCGGTATCCGTAGACAAGGCTATGCGTCTATCGGCGGTGTGGGCGTGTGTCCGGATCATCTCCACGTCGGTCGCGGGTTTGCCGCTGAATATCTATCGCCGCCTGCCGGATGGGGGGCGTGAGAACGCTCGTGACTTCCGTTTGTACGATGTGCTGCACACCAGCCCGAACGAGGACATGGCAGCGTTCCAGTTCTGGCAGTCGGTAGTCGCATCGATGCTGCTGTGGGGCAACGCTTACTGCGAGATCCACCGCGCAGCAGGCAAGGTGGTCGCTTTGGACTTTCTGATGCCTTCGAGGGTGGACCTCGAGACCGACGATAACGGACGTCTCCTGTACTACTTCAGGCCTCGGAAGGGCGCACGGCGCGAAATCCTGCGAGGAGACATGTTGCACATCCCAGCCTTCACGCTAGATGGGCGGGTGGGAATGTCAGCAATCCGCTACGGTGCAGATGTCTTCGGCGCAGCCATGGCCGCCGATGACGCGGCGAACAGCACGTTCAAGAACGGCATGATGCCTACCGTGGGCTTCTCGGTTGACCGCATCATGACTCCTGCACAGCGAGCAGATTTCCGCGAATACGTGAAGACGATCAGCGGAGCACTGAACGCAGGAAAGAGCCCTGTGTTCGAGCAGGGAGTGAAGCCAGAATCGCTGGGTATCAATCCAGCCGACGCTCAACTGCTCGAGTCTCGCGGGCACAGCGTCGAGGAGATCTGCCGTTGGTTCGGTGTGCCGCCCTGGATGGTGATGAAGACCGACAAGGGCAGCAACTGGGGTACTGGTCTGGAGCAGCAGCAGATCGCCTTTCTGACTTACTGCATCATGTCCTACACAGCCCCGATTGAGCAGTGCATCAATAAGTTCTGCCTGACGGCAGTCGACCGCATCAACTACTACGCCGAGTACTCGCTCGAAGCCTTCCTGCGTGCTGATAGCGCCGGCCGAGCCGCGTACCTGAGCACGATGGGGCAGAACGGCTATATGACTCGCAATGAAGGGCGCCGTAAGGAAAACCTGCCCAGCATGCCAGGCGGCGATGTACTCACCGTGCAATCAAACTTGGTACCGCTTGACCAGCTCGGCAAACAGGGCGCCCAAGAAACGGCGCGCAACGCCTTGAAGAACTGGCTCGACGAGTCGGGCAACGCCTCCCAGGAGTAACCCATGAAACACAAGATTCAGTCTCGCGGCCTGCGCAGCGAGATGAGCCCGCGCGCGCTCGATAAATGGAATCCCGCTATCCAGGCCGCCGTTGAAAACACCTCGGACACGATCACGATCTACGGGGTGATTGGTGAGGACTGGTACGGCGAGGGTGTCACAGTCAAGCGGATCGACGCAGCGTTGCGCACGATCGGCGATCGAGAGGTTACGGTCTACATCAACTCGCCCGGTGGCGACATGTTTGAAGGTATCGCCATCTATAACCGCCTCCGCGAGCACAGCCAGAAGGTGACCACCAAGGTGCTCGGTATGGCCGCGAGCGCCGCATCGATCATCTACCTCGCTGGTGCCGAAAGACAGGTCGCGAGCAGCGCTTTCCTGATGATCCACAACTGCTGGACGTTCCTAGCTGGCAACCGCCACTACCTGCGTGATGTTTCGGACGACATGGAGGAGTTTGACGCCGCAATGGCCGACCTCTACGCCGAGACCAGCGGCCAGCCAGTTAAGGATATGGCCGAGCTCATGGACGACGAAACGTTCATTCGTGGGAAGCGAGCAGTTGAGCTGAGGCTGGCCACTGGGCTCCTGGCGGCCAATGAAATCGTCGAGCGCGAGACTGCCGACACCGCTCAGACCAATGCCCTCAAAGCCATGGATACCGCGCTGGCAAAAGCGGGCATACCCCGTTCCCAACGTCGGGAGCTGTTCGCCACTTTCAAGTCCGGTACGCCTCGCGCTACCGGCGGGGGCACGTATAACGCTGCCCCGACCGACAAGCCGACCGCTGTCGCGCCAGACCTCACCGCCTCTCTGAGCGCGGCAACCAATCTCTTGAACTCTCTGAAAGGAAAATGACCGTGGACTACGAAGCCCAAGTCAAAGAAATCAACGCCGCGCTCAAGGGTATCGGCGACCAAATCAAAAGCCAGGCCGAGGTCACCGAGAAGCAGATCAAAGCTTCCGGCGCGATGAGCGAGGAGACTCGAGCGAAGGTCGACGAGATGCTGGTGAAGCAGGGCGAGCTGCAGGCACGCCTGGGCGAGGCCGAGCAGAAGCTGGTGAACGCCAGCCGTGATCACTCGCATCAAGACGAGCCGCAAAAATCGGTCGGCGCCCTGGTGGTCGGCAGCGACGAAATGAAGGACATCAGTTCGTCCTTCCGAGGGTCGCGCCGTGTTTCGGTGCCGCGTGCAGCGATCACCACCGCTACCGGTGGCGACTTGGTCCCTGCGCAGCGACTGCCCGGCATCGTGACGCCGCCCCCGCGTCGCTTGACCATCCGCGATCTGGTCGCACCCGGCACCACCGAGTCGAACTCGATTGAGTACATCCGCGAAACCGGCTTCACCAACAACGCGCGTACCGTTGCCGAAAACACCGCCAAGCCGTACTCGGACATCGAGTTTGCCCTGGCTACTGCCAACGTCCGCACCATTGCGCATCTGTTCAAGGCCAGCCGCCAGATGCTGGACGACGCCCCGGCGTTGCAGAGCTACATTGACGGCCGTGCCCGCTACGGCCTGACGATGGCAGAAGAGGCGCAGCTGCTCTACGGCAACGGCACCGGCGCGAACCTCCAAGGTTTGATGACCGTTGCACAAATCTATGCGGCACCTGGCGGCGTGAGCGTGACCGGTGAGCAGCGCATTGATCGTCTGCGTCTGGCGCTGTTGCAGGCCGAGCTGGCCGAGTTCCCATCGGACGGCATCGTCCTGAACCCCATCGACTGGGCCGCCATCGAGCTGACCAAGGACGGGGAAGGGCGCTACATCATTGGTCAGCCCCAGGAAGGGACCAATGCACGCCTGTGGAATCGCCCCGTCGTCTCGACTCAAGCCATGACCCAGAACGATTTCCTGGTTGGCGCTTTCAAGCTGGGCGCTCAGATCTTTGACCGCATGGAAATCGAAGTGCTGATCTCCACCGAGAACGACAAGGACTTCGAGAACAACATGGCCACCTTGCGTGCAGAAGAGCGCCTGGCGTTTGCCATCTACCGCGGTGAGGCGTTCGTCACCGGCCCGCTGACCACCAATTAAACCCAGCCCACCAATGAAGGCGTCACCTGTGGCGCCTTACAGGAGTGATTTCATGGCTAGCCCCAAGAAACAAGAAAAGGGTGGGAAGATCGCCGATCAAGCTGCACCGGCACCTCTTGACTCGTCGGCGACTTCGCCAAGTAGTGAGACCGCCTCAGCCACGACTACAGGCGTGGCAACGACGGCGATGCCTGAGGGCGCAACAGACTCGCAGGTGGATACTGCGACGCAGGCGCCCTCAGTTGCGGCAAATCCGCCGGTCGAGCCTGTGTTAGATCCCAGCGTGAACGTTGACGGCTCCGCCGCCGCGCAGACGCCCCAGACTGAGAGCGCCGCCGAAAGCCCGTCACCTGGCGAAGAGGACGCGGGCAGTGCGCTCGAGCCGAACCCATTGAGGATCGAGGTCTATCCGCTGCGGTCGTTCATGGATGATGGCGAATTGCGTCGACGTGGCGGACCCAGCTATCTGGTGTTGCGACAGCACGCCGAAGAACTGGAGCAGCGCGGACTGGTGTCGCGCCATCCGTTGGAGGTCTGAGCATGTCCGTGATCGATATCGACATTGCCATGCACCACCTGCTGGCTGAGCCAGAAGACCAGGTGCTGGTGCAGTCGCAACTCGACGCGGCAGAGGAGGCGGCGATGCAGTTCCTGAATCGCCGTTTCTATCTGGATCAGGTGTCGCTTGATCAGGCCCGATCTGGCGTTCATCTGGCGCTGCAGCAGGCCAGGGCGGCGAACACCGCTGCGGTGATCGCCGCCGACGCAGAGCAAGACCATACGTTGCGCTGCCGTCTACTCGAGCATGCCCGTCAGGCGCTGGCCGACGCTTACGACCGAGCCGACGCGGTTGCCTATGGGATGGTGCTCAATCCGGCGATCCAAGCAGCGTGCCTGCTGAAACTGGGGCACCTGTTCGCCAACCGGGAGGAGGTCGTCACGGGGACTATCGCTACCGAGCTGCCACTGGCCTCCCAGCACCTACTGATGCCGGACCGCATAAGGATGGGTGTTTGATGCTGGCCGGTAAGCTGCGGCACCGAGTTGATTTCCAAACGCTGGGCGAGGTGCAGGACCCGGTCACCGGCGAAATGGTGCCTAGCTGGTCAACGGTGTGGGCGAAAGTGCCGGCGGCGGTGACGCCACTCAGTGCACGCGAATTGATCGCCGCGCAGGCAGCCCAGTCCGAGGCCTCGGCTCGCATCGTGATTCGATACCGCTCCGGCGTGTTGCCGACTATGCGGATCATCTATCGGGGCGAGGTCTACGACATCAAGGGCCCGGCGCTGCCTGACCCCAACTCTGGGCTGGAATACCTCACCATCCTGGTGGCGAAAGGAGTGAACGATGGCTGACGGCATCGAGTTCAAGCTTGAGGGGATCGACTCGCTGGTCTCCAAGCTTGAGTCGATCAGCTATGACGCCAAGCGCAAGGGCGGGCGATCTGCGCTGCGCAAGGCCGCCCAAGTCGTTGCTGACGCCGCCAAGCAAAATGCCAATCGGATCGACGACCCGAAAACGGCCGCGGCTATCTACAAGAACATTGCGCTTCGATGGAACGGGAGGCTGTTCAAGGCAACCGGCAATCTTGGGTTCCGTGTTGGCGTCCTGGGCGGGGCTCGCATCCCGAAATCCAAACCGAAAGGTACTGACAGCGGGTATCCAGGTGGCGACACCCGTTATTGGGCATTCGTCGAATTCGGCACGTCCACCGCCGCTGCGAAGCCATTCATGCGTAACGCGCTGGCGGAAAACATCAGCCTCGCCACAAACACGTTCATCACTGAATACGAGAAGGCCATCGATCGAGCAATCAAGCGAGCGGCCAAGAAAGGAACGACAGCGTGAACTCAGCCCCGATCTTCGCCGTGTGCGCCGCCGATGCTGGCGTGACCGCGCTCCTGGGCCTGTCCCCAACTAGGCTGTATCCATTCGGGGAAGCGCCCGAGGGTGTCGCCAAGCCCTATGCCGTATGGCAGTTGGTGACTGGCAGCCCGGAGAACTACCTTGCCGGTCGCCCAGACCTCGACGGCTACACGCTGCAGGTCGACGTGTACGGCACCACCGCCACATCGGCCCGTGCCGTGACCGCGGCGATCAGCGCCGCCATCGAGTTGCAAGCCTATGTGACGCGCTGGGGCGGCGAGAGCAAGGACACCGAGACAAAGCTTTACCGGTCGAGCTTCGATATCGACTGGCTTGTTCCTCGATAGCTCTACCCAAACCATCCGGCCCGCCATGTGCGGGTTTTTTTATGCCCGACATTTGGAGATCACCATGTCGATTCTGTCCCAAGGAACCCAGATTTACGCCCTGGTGCCGAAATCCGCCAACCCGGCGCAGTTCGAGATCCTCGAAATCGAGTGCGCCACGGCTTTCAGTCCGGGCGGCAACCCTGCCGATCAGATCGAGACGACCTGCCTGAGCGAAACTGTTCGCAGCTACATGCGCGGTTTGCGCACTCCCGGCCAAGCGTCGCTGACCCTGAACGCAGATCCGCGCAATGCATCGCACGTGCGCCTGCACCAGCTGGCGGAAGACGACAGCATCGAAAGTATCCGTTGGGCGGTCGGCTGGTCGGATGGTAAAGGTATCGCACCCACCGTAGGCCCGGCGGGAGCGCTTCAAGCGCTCAACCTGACGAATCCAGGCACAGGCTACACGTCAGCTCCAACCGTCGCCCTGACTGGCGGTGGTGGCTCAGGCGCTACCGCTACCGCTCAAGTCGCCGACGGCAAGGTCACCGGCTTCACCATCACTAATGCCGGTACCGGCTACACCAGCGCTCCAAGCGTAGCCCTTACCGGCGGCGCGGGCAGCGGTGCTGCTGCTACGGCGGTGGTCTCTGACGAACCTGACTTCGTCCTGCCCTCCACGCGAACCTGGTTCCTGTTCGACGGTTATGTCTCCGACTTCCCGTTCGATTTCGCTGCCAACACCGTCGTGACCACTGCTGCCACCATCCAGCGTTCCGGTGGTTCGGCCTGGATTCGTAAGGCGGCTGCGTAATGAAACTGACTCTCGAAAGCCTCAAATCGGTCGGCGCCTTCACCGGGCGCCCGGTCGAGAAGGAAATCAAGTGGTCACAGGGCGAGGATGAGTACATCGCGACCGTGTTCATCCGCCCGCTGGGATACCAGGCCGCCGTCAGCGATGTCACTGCCCTGAACGGGAAGCATGACAATCTCGCCGGCCGTATCGCTGCGAGCGTCTGCGATGAAGAGGGCAACCCTGTCTTCACCGTCGGCGACATCACCGGGACTGCGGATCCTGAGCGAGGGGCGCTCGATGGTCGGCTGACCGTTGCGCTCCTGGCGGCCATTTTCGAGGTGAACAACCTGGGAAAGACGACGACTTCACCCCCATCGAAGAGCTCTGGCACGAGCTCGTCCTCGCGGGGATCGGCGGCACCACGATCGCGGAAGCCCAAGAGCGCCTGACACTTCGGGAGTTTAACCGGTGGGCCAAGTACCGCCGCGAGCGCGGATCGTTGAACCCGGCCGCGCGCATCGAGCGGGCTGTTGCGGTGCTGACCACCATCTATGCCAACAGGATCTCGAAGGATGGCGATTTCAAGCTTTCCGACTTCCTACCCCATGAGGCTGCTCGGGAACTGACCCTTGAGGAAGCGCTGGAGGCGTGGGCCTGATTATCTCGGAGACAATGAATGGCCAACTCACTGGGCACCCTGACGCTTGATCTGATTGCGAAGATCGGTGCCTTCACTGGCCCGCTCGACAAGGCAAGCCAGGAGTCCAAGAAGCGCACTGCCGAAATCGCCAAGTCCTTCGATAGCCTGGCAAAAGGGGTAGGGGCGGCCGTCGGCTCGATCCCGGCGGTGCTCACTGCACTGGTCGTGCACTCGGCAAGTGTGGCGAAGGAGATATCGAACCAAGCGGCGCTGGCCGGTCTGGGCACGACGGAATTCCAGAAATACGCGGCTGGCGCTCAAAGCGTCGGCATCCAGCAGGACAAGCTGGCTGACATCTTTAAGGACACCAACGACAAGCTGGGAGACTTTGCGAATACGGGTGGTGGTGCCCTCAAGGACTTCTTCACCAACATCGCGCCCAAGGTCGGTGTCACGGCCGACAGCTTCAAAAAGCTGAACAGCAAGGATGCGCTGGCCCTGTACGTGACGAGCCTTGAAAAAGCCAACGTCAACCAGCAGGAAATGACCTTCTACATGGAGGCGATCGCCAACGACTCCACTGCTTTGGTCCCGCTACTGCGCAACGGTGGTAAGGCCTTCGACGAGCTCGGCGCCTCGGCTGAGGCTGCTGGGGTGATCATGGATGAAGGCACCATCGCGGCTGCCAAGCAATTCGGGATCGAGGTCCAAGGCCTTGAGCAGTACCTGACCTCTGCGAAAACCATGCTGGCCGCCGAGTTCCTGCCGGTGCTGGCGCAGTTCACCAAGGACATCAATTCGTCTGCCAAGCAGGCAGGCGGCCTGAAAGGAGTGGTGGGCGACCTCGGCGAGAAGCTTGTCGAATCCACTGCGTTCGTGGTCAACGCGGGCGACGGGGTGGTTCGTGTTTTCGATATCGTGGCCAACACTCTGGTCGGTTTGTTCGCCACGGCTGTGGGCCACACCGATAACCTCGCGGCGCAAGCGAACTCGGCACTGGGTACGTTGACCTTTGGCGAAACGTCCAAGCAGTTCAAACAGAACGCCGCCGATTTTGCTAACAGTGCCCAAGTGCAGTTTGGCGTTGCTGCGCAAGCGGCGGGCAAGATCAAGGAAGACCTCGAAACGCCTCTGGCTGGGGACAAGTTCAAAAGCTACGTGGCCAATGCCAAGGCCGCTGCGGCGGAACTGGCCAAGACCAATCTGTCTGTTACCCCTGGCACCGGATCTGGCGTGGATCCCGCTGCTATTGCTGCGGCTGCCGCTGCCGCGAAAAAGGCGGCATCTGACGCGGCCGCTGCTGCCAAGAAGATTCAGGACTCTTTCAAGGACTCCGAGACCGACCTGCAACGGCAAATCGAACTGATCAACACCTCGGTCGATGCCCGAAGAAACGCCACGGAAGTCGCAAAGGTTCAGTTCGAGATAGAGTCGGGGAAACTGGTCGGGATCAATTCGGAGCAACAGAAGCGGCTGCTCGGGTTGGCTGCCGAGCTGGATGCGAAGAAGAAGCTTAAACAGGCAAATGAAGACGAGGCCAAGGCCGCCGCTTACGCCGCCACACTTGATGCGGCCAACCGGACGGCTAAATCCGGATTCGATCAAGAGATTGCAGGGATCGGGCTTGGCGAAAAGGCACGCGATCGACTGAAGCAGGACCTTGCGATACGCGAAGACTACAACCAGCAGATGGCGGACCTGCAGAAGCAGTTCAACACTGGCGACCTCAGTCCAGAAAACTTCAAAAAGCAAACCGGACAACTCAAAGCCGCGCTGGCCGAGCGCCTTTCGATCCAGCAGGACTACTACTCTGGTCTGGACAAGGCCCAGGCCGATTGGACGAACGGGGCGACAGCCGCTCTGGCCGATTATCTCGACAGTGCTCAGGACGTGGCTGGGCAGACCAAGGGGCTGTTTACCAGCGTTTTCAGTGGTCTGGAGGATCAGGTCAGCAACTTCGTTTTGACCGGCAAGGCGTCGTTCGCGGACTTCACCAAATCGGTGCTGGCAGACATAGCCAAGATTGCAGCGCGCCAAGCGACAAGCGGGCTTCTCTCGGCGGGTGTCTCGGCCATTGGCGGTCTGTTCAGCGGCGGTGCAACTGCGGGCTCGTCGCAATCGGACTACACCGGCGCCGCTTTCTCGAACTGGACAAAGACTCAGGCGAAGGGCGGGGCTTGGCTGGACGGCATCCAGATGTTCGCTAAGGGCGGCGCATTTACAAACGGGCTGGTCTCCTCCCCAACCGCATTTGGCATGGCTGGTGGGAATTTGGGCCTTATGGGAGAGGCGGGGCCTGAGGCAATTCTGCCTCTGTCCCGAACCTCTGACGGCTCGTTGGGGGTGAAGGCGATTGGCGGGGGAGGGTCGGCATCATCGACTCAGGTGCTCATTCAGCAAACCATTGCGGTGCCGGACTCGGGCAGCGGTACTTCCACTCAAGACATGCAGGCTGTCGGCCAGGCCTACGCGGACTCGGCAAAGCGCGGAGCCCAGCAGGCAATCGCCGAGGAACTTCGCCCAGGTGGCGCGATTTGGAGAGTCATCAATGGCCGTTGAGACATTCAGCTGGTGCCCAAGGATTGAGCCGACCAGCGCGCCAAGCTACCGCGTGCGGTCGTCTAAATTTGGCGACGGTTATGAGCAAGTGGCGGGCGATGGCATCAACAACCGAGAGGACAGTTGGCCGCTCACATTTGTCGTGAAGGAGTCGGTAGCCCGCCAGATAAAGGAATTTCTCGACCGCCACGGAAACTTCAAGTCTTTTTTCTGGACGCCCCCGCTGGGCGAAGTGGGTTTCTGGCGAGCCACCGCGCCTGCCATCACACCAAACGGTGCCGGGGTTTATACCCTGACAACCACCTTCACCCAGTCTTACCTCCCATAGGTCTGATATGCCGCTGATTCAAAATCTTCAGGAGCTTGAGCCTGGTAGTGAGGTGTTGCTGTTCGAACTGGACGGCAGCGACTACGGGGCCGACGTGCTTCGCTTTCACGGGCATGCCATTCCCCATACGGCCGCCGAACTGATAGCCGCTGGCGCCGGTGCCGATCAGCTTCCCGCAAAGTCCATTTGGTGGCAGGGCAACGAGTACGGTGCCTGGCCGATGCAGATCGATGGAATTCAGGCGACTGGTGACGGCACCGCCGTGCGTCCGACGCTTTCGGTAGGCAATGTGAACGGACGGATCACCGCGCTGTGCCTGGCCTTCGAGGATCTGCTGGAGTTCAAGCTGACCATGCACCACACGCTGGGCACCTATCTCGACGCCGAGAACTTCCCAGCCGGAAATCCTGATGCCGACCCAACTCAGGAATCGATCGAGGTCTGGTATCTGGACCAGAAGACCTCTGAAAACGGCTCGAGCGTTACGTGGGAGTTGGCCAGCCCCGGCGATGTCGGCGGCGAGTCGATCGGCAGGCAGATGACCACGCTTTGCCATTGGGCGCTGACGGGAGGCTATCGAGGCCCGGACTGCCAATACACGGGCCGTTACTACGATATCGACGGCAACCCTACCGATGACCCGGAAAAGGATCAGTGCAATGGCTGCCTGGGCACTGGTTGCGTCGTCCGGTTTGGTTCTGGCAACCAGAACAATTTCGGGGGCTTCCCCGCCGTCTCGCTCATCGCCCGGAGTTGACCATGCTGAAACACATCCTCAAGGCGGTGGTGGCGCACGCGGCCGCCGAGTATCCGCGCGAGTGTTGCGGGCTGCTTATCAGCATTGGTCGCAAGCAGCAATACATCCGGTGCGCGAACACCGCCACCGACCCCAAAGAAGAGTTCCGGATTGCGCCGGAGGAGTACGCCGCCGCCGAAGACCTGGGCGAGGTGATCGGCATCGTTCATTCGCACCCTGACGCCACCAGTCGGCCGTCGCCGCGCGACCTGGCCATGTGCGAAGCGACCGAGCTGCCTTGGCACATCCTGAGTTGGCCAGAGGGAGATCTGCGAACCACTGTGCCCAACGGCAACACGCCGCTGTTGAGCCGCCCGTTCGTCCACGGCGCTTGGGACTGCTGGCAGGTCTGCGCGGACTGGTACAAACGCGAGTGGGGCCTGGAGTTCGAAGCCTTCAAGCGTGAGGACGGGTGGTGGGAGCAGGAGGAAAGCCCAAGCCTGTACGAGCAGGCCTTTGAGGCGGCGGGCTTCGAGCGCGTGGGCATCCCGCAACGGGGCGACATGATCGTTATGGAAGTAGGGCGCACCAAGCACCCGAACCACGCCGGAATCTACCTTGGCACCGATCCTGCGTTGCCCGACGAGTCAACTGAGGTTCACGGGGCCGGGCCTTTCCTGCTTCACCACCTGTACGGCAGGCCATCGGAGATCATCGTGTTCGGCGGACCTTGGCACGACCGCACCCGCCTAATACTTCGCCACCGGGATGCACGGTGATACCCTCCGGGTTTTATCAATGAGGGATCATCATGCGTATTGCTCTCGGTTTGGCGCTGACTTTGGCTCTTGTCGGCTGCGCCTCAATGAATGAAAAGCGTGCCGCAGGGCCATCTGTATCGCTGAAAAGTAATAAGGAACTGAGCGCATTATCCGAGTGCGTATTTGAGGCATGGCAGAATCAGTCGCTGGCTGGAGCTCATTACGATGTATCTCTGCAGCCACTTTCTGGCGGAGGGAAGACGGTAGTTACTTCCGGACAAGTCGAATTTGCAGACTTCGTGAAAGATGGTAATGGCTCGCTGGCGAAGGTCTATTTTCAGTCAGGATTGATGGACTGGCGCAAAAACAAACGAGTCGATGCCGTTAAGAGTTGTCTTTGAACCGCCTACGGGCGGTTTTTCATTTGGAGAAAAACTGTGTCCCAGCGGCCTTCAACAAACTGTTCAATGACCCTGATTAAACTGTGCGGCTCGATGGCTAAAAAGTTCGGACGTGACCATTTACGCCTGATCGAATCGGGTTCGACATGGGAGATCTTCCAAGCATTAAGGGCGACTTTGGAAGGATTCGAGGCCGAAGTTAAGAGGCTCGATGCAAAAGGGATGAGGTTCGCTATCTTCAGAAATCGCAAAAACGTTGGGCCATCAGAGTTCGCTCGCGCTGGCACCCGAGAGGTGCGTATTGTCCCAGTCATCAACGGGGGCAAGCGCGCTGGGATTCTGCAGACAGTATTAGGCGTGGCATTGGTTGTTGCTGCCTCGGTAGCGTCAGGTGGTGTTGGCGCCGCCTTTGCTGGTGGTGCTGGCGGCTGGGGAATTGCTGCATCACTCGGTGCTTCGCTTGCGATCGGTGGCGTCATGCAGATGGTAAGCCCGCAGGCGAAGGGACTTAGTCAGAGCTCAGCCCCAGAAAACGCGCCATCGTATGCATTCGGCTCTGCGAAAAACACGACAGCCAGCGGTAACCCCGTACCGATCTGCGTTGGCAATCGCCGATGGGGTGGGGCGATCATTTCCGCTTCTATCGTTGCCGAAGACAAAGCCTGACCTTGAACTGAAACACCCGGCCGCCAGTTGGCGGTTTTTTTGTGCCTGGAGAAAAGCATGGGCGTAGTTGAACACCTGGATATCCACGGCTCGAAGGGCGGGGAAAGCAAGCCAAAATCGCCGATCGAGGCCGCCGACAGCCTGCGCTCTACCAACTTGGCCAAGATCCTGATCGCGGTGGGCGAGGGTGAATTCGACGGCGTGCCAACGGCTGCGGACATCTATCTTGATAACACGCCGATCAATGACGCCAGCGGCAACGTCAACTTTCCCAACGTGAAGTGGGAGTGGCGTTCGGGTTCGGTGGAACAGGACTACATCCCCGGCATCCCGTCGGTCGAGAACGAGACCACCGTCAACGTTGAGTTGCGCAGCGACAGCCCTTGGGTGCGGTCCGTCACCAATACTCAACTGTCGGCCGTGCGCGTGCGTCTGGCCTGGCCTGTGCTCCAGCAGCAGGATGACAATGGGAATGTGGGAGGGTACCGCATCGAGTACGCAATCGATGTGTCCACCGATGGTGGGGCCTATCAGCAGGTGCTCAACGAAGCCGTCGACGGCAAGAGCACCACCCGCTATGAGCGCTCGCGCCGTATCGACTTGCCTGCGGCCACCTCCGGCTGGCAGATCCGCGTTCGCCGTCTGACGCCAAACCAGAACACCAACAAGATCGCCGACACGATGATCATCGCGGGTCTGACCGAGGTCATAGACGAGAAACTGCGCTACCCGAACACAGCGCTCTTGTTTGTCGAGTTCGATGCCGAGCAGTTCAGCAACATTCCGGCGGTCACGGTGAAGTGCAACGCCCGCAAGTGGCAGGTGCCGAGTAACTATGACCCAGTCGCGCGCACTTACAGTGGTGTGTGGGACGGCACCTTCAAGCAGGCGTGGACCAACAACCCCGCTTGGATCACCTTCGGCATCTGCACGGTGGACCGCTTCGGCCTGGGCAAGCGCATCAAGCCATACATGGTCGACAAGTGGGAGCTTTACCGGATTGCGCAGTACTGCGACCAACTGGTGCCCAACGGCATTGGTGGCCAGGAGCCGCGCTTCCTGTGCGACATGAACCTGCAGGGCAAAGCCGAAGCCTGGACTCTGCTGCGGGATATCTCGGCTATCTATCGCGGGATGAGCTATTGGGCGCAGGGCCAGTTGATCATGCAGGCCGACATGCCGCGGGCGCAGGATTTTGATTATGTCTTTACCCGGGCAAACGTCATCGATGGCGAGTTCGACTATGGCAGTGCGTCGTCGAAAACCCGCTACACCCGCGCAATCGTCAGCTACGACAATCCGGCCAACAACTACGACACTGATGTGACCGCGTTCTCCGATCTGTCGTTGCAGCGCCGCCTGGGCGACACGCCGGTTGAGATAAGCGCCATTGGCTGCACGCGCGCATCCGAGGCGCAGCGCCGCGGCAAATGGGCGGTGCTGAGCAACAATCAGGACCGCACGGTAACGTTCAAGACTGGAATGGAAGGGGCGATCCCGCTGCCTGGCTTCATCATTCCGATCGCTGATTCGTTGCTGGCGGGGCGGGAGATCGGCGGTCGCATTTCTGCAGCGGCCGGGCGCGTCGTGACGCTGGACCGTGACACCCAGGCCAAAGCAGGTGATCGGTTGATCATCAACTTGCCCAGTGGCAAGGCTGAAGGGCGGACCGTGCAGTCCGTCGCGGGGCGGGCGCTTACCGTGACAACGGCCTACAGCGAGGCACCGAGCCAACAGTTGCAATGGGCGCTCGACGCCGACGACCTGGCCATTCCGCTGTACCGCGTGCTCAGCACCAAGCGGACCGCCGAGGGCGAATACGAGATCTCGGCGCTGCAGTACGAGCCGAGCAAGTTCGCCTACATCGACACCGGCGCGCGCCTGGAAGAGCGGCCGATCAGCGTTATTCCGATCACTGTAGTACCGGCGCCGGCGAGCGTCACGATCACCGCAACATCGGCAGTTGACCAAGGCATTTCCGTTTCGACCATGACCATCGCCTGGCCGCCGGTGAACGGCGCTGTTGGTTACGACGTCGAGTGGCGCAAGGACAACGGCAACTGGATCAAGGTGCAACGCACCGGTGCGACCAGCGTCGACATCACCGGTATCTACTCTGGCGCCTACCTGGCCCGCGTGCGCGCGGTGAGTGCCTACGACATCTCGTCGGTCTGGCGCTCGTCGCAGTTGACCCAACTGAATGGCAAGGTTGGATTGCCGCCGGCGGTGACTTCGCTCACCACCGAAAGCCTGATCTTCGGCATCAGCATCAAATGGACTTTCCCACCAGGCGCAGAAGACACCCAGCGCACCGAACTTTGGTATGGGGAAGCGCCGCAGTTGGAAGCCGCGATCAAGCTGGCGGACTTGGCCTACCCGCAATCCGACTACACCATGCAGGGCCTGCGCGCCGGTCAGTCGTTCTTCTTTTGGGCGCGCCTCGTCGACCGTACCGGCAACATCGGTCCTTGGTATCCAGTCGCTCCAACAGTGGTGAACGGCCAAGCCAGCGCTGACGCCGATGACATCCTCGACTACCTGACCGGTGAGATCACCGAAAGCCAGCTCGGCCAGGAGCTGCTGGGGGAAATCGGCAAGATCGGCGGCGATGGCGAAGGCTCTGTGAATGAGCGCCTGGACCAGGTCCGCAACGATCTCGGCGATCAGATCACGGACGTCAGCAACACCGTTGCCGAGGTACAGAGCGAGCTTCAGGCGCAGATTGACCAGATCGCGGATCTGGCCGACTCAATGCCTTACAAGCCAGACGACACCTACACAACCGGGCAGGGCACTCTCGGCGCGGACGGGATCATCTATCAGGCGATCCAGAACGTGCCGGTCAACACACCGCCTCCGAACACCACCTACTGGCTGAACGTTGGCCAAGCAGTGCAGACGGCAAACGGCCTGGCCGCGCGCGTCACTGCCTCCGAAACCAAGATCACCAGCATTGAGGGCGTGAACACTGCGCAGGCCAACCAGATCACGGGGCTGCAAACCTCGCTGGACGGCAAGGCCGATTCGTCCGTGGTCAGCAGCTTGTCGAGCCGCGTCACGACTGCTGAGAACACCATCAGCAGCCAGGGCACGGCGATCACCGGGCTGAACAACAGCCTCACGACCACCAACCAGAACGTAACCGCTGCGCAGAACGCGGCCAACGCCGCGAACACCCTGGCGGGCGGGAAGGGCAAGGTCATTGTTCAGTCGGCGGCGCCGGCGGCTGCCGATCAGCTGGCGCAGAACCTCTGGATCGACACCACCGGTAACGCGAACACGCCAAAACGCTGGACGGGGAGCGCGTGGGCGGCGGTTACGGATAAGGCCGCAACGGACGCTGCTGCGGCAGCTGCAAGCGCGCTGGCGCAGGTGGCGACCAAGGCTGAGGCTTCAACAGTCCAGGCCCTGAGCAACACCGTGACCCAGCAGGGCACTGATCTGACGGCGGCGGGAAGTGCAATCACCAACATCACTGCGAGCCTGTCGAGCGTCGGCGGGGAGAACCTGCTGTACAACCCTTCATTTGAGCGGCTGGCAGCTGGCAGTACAATACGCGCAGATGGCTGGACCGTAACCAACCCTGCCGGCCCCACCATCACTGTATCAAGCGTCGCATCAACGCTTGATCCGGCGGGCAAAGCCCAGCGCATCGATGCAAGTGGTATGACTCAAACCACCTATGCGGATCTAACGCCCGAGAGCAGCGCCAGAAGGCCGCCAATCTCCAGCGGGCAGATCGGCACGCTGTCCGCCTACGTGCGTGGCACTGCGGGTTTGGGTTTTCAGATCTTTGGGCAGGTAAGAAACGCTGCGGGGACGGTCGTATATACCGCATCTCAAAACATCAACCTCCTGACTGATGGCTGGCAAAGGATCACGCTGACCACAGCGGCGGTACCTGCCGACTCCGTAAACATCAATCCGCTGTTCCGGGTTCGACCGAATGCCGCTGGAACCATCAATGGCGGCTTTATTGAGGTGGACAGGGTTAAGTTCGAGATCGGCAATGTTGCCAGCGGCTGGAGCGATAACGGGCAGGTCAATGCATCTGACGCCGCTGCAAACGCCGCAGCCACCACGGCGCTGACCGGACGCGTGACACAGACCGAAACCGGGCTCACCAGCGTCAGCGGGCAACTGACCCAGCTCTCGAACAACATCGGCTCCATGGGCGGCGATAACCTTCTGCCCAACAGCTCGTTCGAGACGCTTTACTCAGACGGAACGCGGCCTCAATTCTGGCAGCCTGACAATAGCGCGAACTCGGCACCGACGTTCAGCTTGGTCGACTCGCCGCTTGCGAGCAGCACGAAGGCTCTCAGGGTCACTCGCGCTGCGTTGGGCAACGGCGCTTATATCGGGCCGACCTTCGCGCCTGCCGATGGCGCACGACCAAAGGTTGTGGCAGGGCAGACCTACACACTCAGTGCATATGCGCGCTTGTCCAGTGCTGGTGCTCGCTTTGCGATGTACATGGTCTTCGTCAACGACGCCGGTTCGGTGGTGAGCTCGCCGCAGCTTGCAGAAACAGCCATTGGGACAACGTTCACTCGCTTGAGCTTCAGCGCGACCGCCCCGACGGGTGCCACTGCAATTCAGGTCTACCCGGCGAGGCTCATCAACCGTTCAGGCGCTGCCGCTGATATGTGGATGGAGGTGGATAACGTTCAACTCCAGGAAGGTGCCACGCTGACAGCGTACTCGCCATCTGTTCAGGCTGTCGCAACCCAGGCGGCGGCCACTTCTGCGGCGGTGGATTCTCTGTCCTCGACAGTGACCCAGCAGGGCACCACGCTGACCACCGTCTCCGGGCGCACCACTACGCTGGAAAACGCGGTCAACAGCGTGACTGACGGGCTGGCCACCAAGGCGAGCGCATCGTCCGTCATGGCGCTGACGAACCGCGTCACCAGCGTTGAAGGGACGTTGACCAGCCAAAGCTCTGACATCACCAACCTGAAAAATACAATCGGAGGTGCGGCGCCATTCGTGGCCGGGTATGCCTGGGAAATGACGGGGTCGACTCGGGGCTGGGTTGCCAACGTGTCGGGCGCAACCATCACGGCAGGCGCGCTGTTCGCAACGGTGTCGAAATACACGCAGATTCAGGCGACCAGCTCGTTCGGTAACCTGAACGGATCTGAAAACCCGTTTCTACGTATCCGGCTCCGTCGCAAGAACACCACTCGCGCTTCGGCGGCGATGTACTGGGCCAACGAAGACGGCGGCTTGGCGGAAGCCCGGCGGTTCAACTGGCCGATCAACCTCAATACCGAGGACTGGCAAGACATCGAACTGGACCTGTCCGGGCATACCGGCTGGAACGGCAAGACCGGGATCTACGCCATCCGCCTGGACATGAACAACTCAGGCGATTCGAACTCGGTTATCGATATCGGCTATATCGCGGTGGGGCGGCGCTCAGCGGCAGGATCGGCACAGGCGTTGTCAGCGTTGACCACCACGGTCACGCAACAGGGCACAACGATCAGCTCGCAGGCGCAGTCGCTCACCCAGCTGCAGAGCACGGTGGGCACCCACACCTCGCAGATCTCGCAGCAGGCCACGACGATTGCCGACTCTGCCGGGAAAATTGCAGCCGCGTACACCGTGAGGCTTCAGGTCGCCCAGAACGGAGTCAACTACGTTGCAGGCTTCGGCATCGGCTTGGACAACAGTTCTGGCATTGCCCAGTCGCAGTTCGTTGTCGCGGCTGATCGTTTCGCGATTATTCGTGACAGCGCGGGCAACGTAACATCTCCGTTCATTATCGATGGCGGACAAGCTTTCATAGCGGATGCGGTAATTAAAAAGGCAACAATTACAAACGCAATTGTGAATAATTATCTCAACTCCGGGCAGGTCACAAATACAGGTCAGCCAATCATGTCTCAAGATTTTGTAACCGGATCTATTGTTGTCAGGCATGGAACTAGAGCCAATACTTACACGGTGATGAACAGGGACGGAATCATGGTCGTAGTTGACAACGTGCTTCGCGTAAGAATGGGGGTCTGGTGATATGCCGCAGGGATTGCAGGTCTTCGACGCTAACGGAGTCTTGACAATGGATATCAATGACTTTGTTGCGAAGATAGTGGGGTCTTTTGCGACTCAGGCCGGGGTGTCTGGGTCAATTACCGTGGCCGCCCCTGGCAGCAGTAGGCAGGCCTTTATCATCAAACAGGCCCAGCCGCCGATTGGCATCAAGCAGGGATCCGCTGCCAGGACTGAAATCACAGTGTCTGGGCTGAACATATCCTGGACGGCCGGAAGGGACAGCATGCTGGTTCTGTATGGAGTTTTTTAGATGGCCGCAGGCATACAAGTGTTCAACGATTCCAATTTCATCCAGATCGATGGCGATTACAGGAACCTGGAGTTCAAGCAGAAAGGAAGTGTGAATATCCCGGGCTCCAATGCTGCGGGAGGTGGCGGAGTTGTCTCATACGTCACCGTTTCATATTCAGGTGTCGATCCGGTAATAGCGATCAACTCGTCTGGATTTTCTTATGCTTCCATCAGTTCTATCAGCGGAAATACTTACACATGGATGATCTATAACGGCGAGACCTCAGCGCAGACCGTTGAGTATTTCATCTTCGCCCAGCCTTCTAGCTCATCAGCCGGAAATAGCGGTATTGAAATTCGAGACGCCGCAGGATCTTTGGTTTTCGACTCGAACAAAAGATATCTTCGGGTAATGGACTATCTCGAATCATCTAAAGTAAGTGAGGACCAGACTAGAAGTTACGATGCCAAGCCTGCATTTCTAATGTGCGACTTCGGCTATCGATACGTAGTAACGGCGAGTCCTACAGACCCGTCAAACTCCAGCGTCAAGTTTGTGCAGAGCTGGCTGCATCTGGGCAAGGTATCTGGGAACCAGTTTCAGCTGAAAGACACAGCGACCTACACCAATGCTCGCGTTGACTCTGCCAATCAAGTCGGCTCAAGCGAATATCCCTCTCGATGGCTAATCGTCAACGTCGCTGGCTACTGACCGTAACATCCCAAAACTTTCATGAAGCAAGTCAAACACAACGGAGATTCAAAAATGCCCTACATCGTTATCAATTCGAGCAACTCGTTCGATCCAAACAACCAACTTGAATTTGCGACTGAGGCCGAGGCGGACGCCAAAGCGCGCGAGGTGCTTGCGGCCTTTCCTCAATCGCAGATCCGCACCGCTCAGCTGCTCAACAGCTATTCCGCGAAGGTGACCGTCACTGCGAAGGCCGTGCCGGAAACGCCTGCGCAGGACCCGGCGTCGACTGCATAACAACCCCCCCGACACCATGCCCGCCCAGTGCGGGCTTTTTTTCGCCTGGAGAAAAGTGAATGCCGACAGTTACCCGAGGGGTTCGCAACAACAACCCTGGCAACATCGACTACAACCCCCGCAACCAGTGGCAAGGCCAGCTACCGCCAGATCCTTCGATTGAGAAGCGCTTTGCCCGGTTCGACACGGCTGAGAACGGTATACGCGCGCTGGCGAAGCTGGTGCTGGCCTACCGTGGCAAGGATGGAATGGCGGGGATTGGCGGGCAGGGCATCGACACGGTGCGCGAGGTCATCAACCGCTGGGCGCCCGGCGTCGAAAACGACACCGAGTCGTACATCAAGGCCGTGGCCGCAGGCGTGGGCATTGCGCCGAATCAGCCGGTCGATCTGCGCAACTTTCGCACACTGATCGCGATTACGACCGCGATCATCCAGCACGAAAACGGCAGCGTCCCTTACGCGGCGCCAGTAATTGCCGAGGGTGTGCAAAGGGCGCTGGCTTAATAAAAATGTTGATAGCAAAGCGCTACTGTTTGACTCTATGCTCTCCGGAGTTTCTATGCATGGAGGTTGAGAAAATGGCAGGCGAGTTAGAAATCATCGCGGAAACAGGAGAGGTCGTCGCAAAACACGCGCCTTCCATACTCAAAGCAGCCGTAGAAGTTGCGCGATCACATCCTGTTGGAACTATGGCGGTAGCGGCTGTCGGGGTTTGTACGCTCGCATGGATAGGTACGAGGCCGGGTGTGAAACTGAAGTTCTTTGGGTTTGAGTGCCAAGGGCCTGATATTAAATGAGGCTAGTGCTCGTACCACTTTTTGTACCAAATGAGGGATTTTAGGGGGGGGTTAGGGGGATTAGTGGCCCCTGAAAGCCCCTGAAACCCCATTTCCAAGTACACCAGCTTATCCGCACAAGCGCATTCGGGATCAGGCCCGGAGCTATATCTCCATTGACGCCCAATGATCCAATGTCTTCCTGTCGATTTTCTTCAAAAGCCGATTATATATATCTGTTCGGATGCCGCCCTTTTTTCCCATAGTCTGAGCGTTTTGCGCATACTGCTGCAGCGCGATTTTCATGTATCCGTTTGAGCTCAACGACTTCAGATGAAGTAGCGTTTTTTGATCTGCGAAAACCTCGGCGCCTACTAGATCCACAGTCCGACGAGATGTGTTGAAGTTTTTCTGCTTGCTGAAGTCGAGCGCGTGCATGAGCTCATGGTGAAGGGCATTATACCGCCAGAGCCAAACTAGATCTTCTCGAGTGTCATTGGAGAAGCAGTTTTCGTTGATAAACACGGCGCTTCGACCGATTCCGGACAACAAGAAATTGATGGTGACTCCGCCCGCCCCATTTAGATCGTATGATTTTACGTCGGCCTTGGAATCCTTGAAGTAAAGCTTCTCGTCGTACCTCACCCCGTATAGATCTAGCAGATCAGTATCAGTACTCATATGATCAGTCGGAACCAGAAAAACATCCTGCGTTAGTCCAGCATATCGCTTAATCAGACCGTTATATGCATTCTCAAAAATTTCGACACCGAGCATCCCATACCCCTCACCTAGATGACCCTTTGGAGACGTATGTTCTCCGTGGGCCTCATATGCCTAAACCTCAAGCGGCGGCGCCTAAGGCTGTCATAACACTGTCATTCCGGAGCCAAACCAGCCCCAAAAGGCACAAAAAAGCACCTGCCCTAGACGCTAAGTGCTTGATTTTTATATATTATGTGGTTGAATCAGGGGGGCTGCGTCAAGCCCCCGTACACCGGTGCCTTCAGCCTCGGGGCTGGCATAAAGCCGTTACTATCCAAAGTCGTTACGCGTCTCTGAAGATATCTTGGGCTTTTCCAGTGGCCACGTAATCAGCCAACCCTTGCAATCGTCTGAAGTAAGCTAGGACGATCTTTACCGCTGAAAGTGGATCTCCGCTCGCCAGTTGTAGGATATGATCGCTATGGTCCTGTAGCCCGAATGCTTTGCAACTTGCGTCGAGGAGCTGACTCAGCTCAACAAGATCTGAAGCAGTTAGTTGAATATCTGTATCTGACTTGCTCAGCCAATTTCTATCTTGTAGAAACCTACGGGCTGTGCGATAGCTTTCATGAGCTGGGCTTTCATCGTCATTTATTTCAAGCACAAGCTCACGTATGGAGTCAGCTACGTCTCCGTTCATATAGAACTTTATTTCGCCGGGAGAGGCATAATCTATCTTTCGGATTCCTGCGCGATCTTCCTGGGGAATATTCTTATAGAGCTCTTTGAAGAAGTTTACTGAGCTGAATCCACCTCTCCAAGGATGCTTGTGGAATAACGAGTCTATTCTGGCCTTGGCGGCATTTCCTGTTGCGCCCAACAGTGCGAATCCGAACGAATAGCAATCTTGAACCAGATCTGAGAACTTGCGTAAGTCGCTGATTTCCCACCGACCGTCAATATCTACCACCTTGTAATCGCTGTTTAGGCTCTCTTGCGCATGCCCTGGGATGAACATGCCAGGCTCTGGAAGATGGTCTGGGTTTAAGTCAGCAAATCGCTTTGTCTTAAACTCTTCGCCACTTTTCCCCCATAGTTCTCCAAGCTCATATTTTCCAGTATGGAGTTTTGTCACCGCGTAGTGAACATCAATCTTTTCAGCGTAGAGCAGTTTCAAGTGCTCTGTTTTAATTCGTGAGAAATAAAATTTGTGACCAACCTGGGCGTCTTCATAATTCACGCCCAAAAAACGGTCACCTTTGCCCGATTTTGCGAGCACCACCAATGGTATCTCGTAGCTAAGCAAAACCTTTTCGATCTTAAGCTTAGCCATTTAGCTTCTCCACTTCTCCGGCTTGAGCCACAGGGTCTGTTTCTTTGAAAGGCCACCAATTTACGTGTGTCTCGCTGTCCTTATGCCACACACCCAGTGATGGATCATACGGAACCGGAACCGCGTGGCTAAACTTCATTCGGGGGCTTCTCACCACCGCTCTGCATACCGCAAGCGAAGTAACAAGTGAGATCGACCTTGCCAAGCATTCGTCGTCATAGGGGCGCGTTGGTAAACGCTCGCGTTGTGACACAAAATCCGCTGCGCAGGGAGACCCCGACTTGAGGAGCCTCCACAGGGTAGATTCGGTAGGTGGTGTCACGTTGCTCGGTGGGCAACTGTCGGGCAGGGGTTCAAGAAATTCAAGTCCATTTGTGTGAGGCATGACGCAAGTCCGATGACATAGGTAGATTTTCGCGCATTCTGAGTTACCGACTGAGCACAGTCAAAAGCTAATTTCAACATGTTCTTATCCCTCTGATACTACGGGCATTTCATTTTTTTCTAATGACTCCGAAAATGCGCTTAGCCTTCTGGCCAGCCTCCTGATCCACTGCGGAATCCACCGCCTATAGACACGTGCAATGATCGTCCAGTCGCTATGCCACATCTGCTGCGCTACCCACATTGGATGTTCGCCCGCCGAAAGCATCATCGAGGCGTCTGTATGCCTGGTCTGGTACGGCCGCCGGTACCGAACCTGCCTTCTTAACCACCTGCGCCCACATGGTCTTCCGGATCGGCCCATCCCCGCTTTAGCGCTCGAGCGTGCGCGGATTCTGAAAACCTCCTCGTCAACCAGAGAGGTGTGCTCTTTCTGCGCTTTTAAAGCTGCCATGGCTGGTCCAAGCAGCTTCACTGCGCTCCGGCCAGCAGCCGTCTTCGGTATCTCCGCGATCCCCTTCGACGCCTGGGTCATAGCCAGGTTGAAGCATCTCTCCCCGAATTCGGTCCGCGTCGCCTCCATCCAAAACCGCCAGTGTGGGCCCTGCATAGTTGGACGATCTGTTCTCGGTATCTGAGCCGGCATCATCGCCGACCAATCAGCCCTTAGAGCAGCGCTGGCGTATATCAGGATTGTTTGCCTATCGAATGGGTATTAGTGGCCAACCTCAGGTATCGCGTACAAAGACGTGATCAGGTGCGCGCCCTGATTGCTCACATTCCCCACATCCTTGCTCACCTCGAACCATGTGAACTCCTCTGTCGGTCGGCAGCACTCTTTCGCTATCTCGCCGGCGCGCTCTGGCGTCGTCTCAGGATCAACCCATTCCCGGGCGTGCTCCGGGCTCAGCACCACTGGGCGCCGGTCGTGAATGTCCACCATCCCCTGATCCGAATCCGCAGTGATGATCACGAATCCATCCTGCGGGTCCGGCTCTATTCCCTGATGCACTTCAGCCAGCGCGGCGAAGAACATCGGGCCTTCCTCCTTCAGCCTGATGAAAAAGGGCTGCTTCTTCTTCGGGTCGTCCGGGTCTTTGACCCATTCAAACCAGCCGTTCGCCGGGGCCAGCGCGCGCCCATTCGGCCACAGCTGCTTGAAGTACTTCCCCGTCATCACTGTCTCGACCCTGGCGTTTATGGGTGCGGGACGTTTCGCATCCTTCTTCGCCCAGAACGGCGACCATCCCCATTTCACTTTGTCCACGCTCAGTCCGCCATTGATTGGCCGGATGATCTCGACTCTGGTCGATGGCGCGACGTTGTAGCGCTCGATTGGCCACAGGTCGTATCCGTTGATCACCAGCTGCTCTGGAGCAAGCTCCTTCAGGTAGTGATCCATCGATTCGTAGATTGAGTAGCGTCCGCACATGGTGTCACCCGTCGAAATTTCCTACACATGAGATTGACCGCAAGCGAGCAAGAACGTTAACTGTATGTATATACAGTTATCCACCAAGCAAGGTTTGCATCATGAGCGTGACCATCCTGGGCCCGTTGTCGGCAGTCGGCCAAAAGCTGCCTCTCTACTCGTCCCGCGTGGCGGCCGGGTTTCCGTCGCCGGCGGCTGATCACATCGAAAAGCACATTTCGCTCGATGAGCTTTTCGACATCCGCGCCCCGCACGTTTACCTAGTGAAGATCGAGGGTGACAGCATGCAGGGGGCCGGGATCTATTCGGGCGACCTGGTGATTGTAGATCGCAGCCTGGATGCGGTTCACGGTGACATCGTGATCGCGTCAATCAACTCCGAGCCCGTCTGCAAACGTCTGAACCGAACCCAAAGCGGTGTCATCCTCATGTCAGAAAACCCGAAGTATCCGCCACGCTATGTGATGGAAGGGGACGATCTGGTGGTTTGGGGTGTCGTGAAGTATAGCGTTCGCGATCATGACAACGCCTGAGCCGGTCTTTGCCCTCATTGACTGCAACAGCTTCTACGCCAGTTGCGAGCGCGTTTTTCGCCCGGACCTAGCGCGGACGCCGATCGTCGTGCTGTCGAACAACGACGGCTGCGTCATCGCGCGGAGCTATGACGCCAAACCCTTCGTGAAGATGGGCGCGCCATACTTCCAGATCAAAGACCACCTGCGCCGCAACGGGGTGGTCGCGTTCAGCAGCAACTATGCGCTCTATGGCGACATTAGTGAGCGCGTCATGACGATCATCGAGTCGATGGTGCCCGGCCTTGAGGTGTACAGCATCGACGAGGCATTCGCCGACCTGACCGGCATTCCGGGCGATATCACGATGTTCGGGCGGACCATTCGGTCGACGATCCACAAATACACCGGCATCCCCGTCGGCGTGGGGATCGCACGAACCAAGACGCTGGCGAAGCTCGCCAACCACACCGCGAAGCGCCTGCTGGATTCCACTGGCGGCGTGGTCGATATCTGCGACCCGTTCAAGCGCGACTGGGTGCTGCGTAACACCGAAGTGAAAGAGGTCTGGGGCATCGGTAAGCGGATGACCGCTCACCTGCAGGCGATGGGCATCAAGACGGCAATGGACTTGGCAAAGGCCGACGCGTGGACACTGCGGCAGAAATTCAGCGTCGTGGTCGAGAAGACCGCTCGCGAGCTATCCGGCACGCCGTGCCTAGAGCTGGGGGAAGCCGACCCGCCCAAACAGGAAATCTGCTGCAGCCGCATGTTCGGCAAGCGGCTGACCGAGATCGAGCCTATCAAAGAGGCAGTGGCCACCTACACCCAGCGCGCCGCCGAGAAGCTGCGGGCCCAAGGTTCGATGTGCAAAAAGGTCAGGGTGAGCATTCGCACAGGGATGTTCAACCCGGAGGAAGCAAAATACGCAAATGGCGCGTTGGTCGAGCTGCCGTATCCCACCAACGATGTGCGCCTGATGACCAAGGCTGCGGTCGAGGCAGTCTACCGGCTTTACCGGCCAGGCTTCAAATATAGTAAGGCCGAGGTGCTGCTCATGGATTTACGGCAGCCGGGCGAATTTACCGACGACCTGTTTGCCCAGTCGCAGCCAGTGGCAACCGGGAAGCTTATGGGTGTGCTGGATGAGATCAATGGGCGGTGGGGGCGGGGGACGTTACGTGCGGCGAGCGTGCCGGCAGATCCGGACTGGGCAATGCGCCGAGAATTGATGAGTCAAAGCTTCACGACGAGGTTGGATCAGCTTTGGACTGTGAGGTGTAATTGAGGGGTACGAACAGGTCGGCAAGCGCCGATTGAAGGAAAGGAATTAACGCCTCGGAGTAAACCTGCAGTTTGTCACCAGTGGTGTAGATCTAGGGAAAGGCGGCCCTCCCAAGAGTTCTACTAGTCTCATGGCTATCTTCTCTCGGAAGAGTTCACAGGGATGTGAACGTAGTGGTCGGAGCATATCGCTTGTGCCATTCGGATGTAGCTTCGGCAAGTAGCTTGTCGTAGTGCGAAATATGCGAAACCAGCCATTTCAAGTCTTTGACAAGGACGATGCCATGGGTGCTGTGGTTGAGATCTATAGGCCGGCCCAATCGTCTATTGGATTCTTGGGGGTTTTTAGTCAATATCAGGTAGGCATCTTCGTCGGTGATGCGGCGGGCTGCCCAATGAGCGAATAGGTTGCGCATATCTCGATGCAACTCAATTTCTGTGAGTCGAGCCTCCCAGAAATCACCGTCTTCAAGTTGTCGGATGCCCGTTAGAGCGACCCTCGACAAGCCTCCCATCGGAGTTTTTTTGTTCGAGGGCTCGATCATCCCCGCGTGCGTGAAAATTTCTACACAACGCCGGAGGTTGAATTCGATGTGGTTGTAGAGCTGGATCAGCTCTGCCATGCACTGGAGGTCGGAAGGTCTCAGACGTTCAGTGTTTTGCAATTCCGCGCCGTTGATACGACGCGATATTCGGGTCAACTCTCGATTCGACTCTGCTACCCGCTCAGCCGATGACTGACGATCGTTGAGGCACGCCATCGTGTTTTGTCGCCAGATCTGTCGTCGCAACCAGCTGAAAAAAAACGCCACCGAGGAATTCCTGTTGAAGATAGGGGGTGAGACCACATCTAAGCATCTGGGGAAAATCGCGTAAACTGCTTGCGCTATGAGTTAGAATACTCGCGCAAAACGTCCTCTGGAGGCCGCGTCCCTTCGTTTGCAAAAGCACAGAAAACGCCGTGATTTGCAGGCCGTGAAATGGTAAATAGCGAAGTAATTTCAATAGGTTGCGTGTCATGAGACCCCAGCATGGGGTGCTAGGGGTCGAGTGTTCGAATCACTCCGTCCCGACCATATTATTCAATGACTTAGCCGCCTTTTGGTGGCTTTGTTGTTTCTGGGTCAATGACTTTTCGAGTGACCCTGCCGTTTTTCATCATGCGTTTCTCCTCTTCAGAATCGTCAGTGCTGGTGCGCGCGATTCGGTTACTGATCCAGCGCGGTCATCGCCCACCAACTGCGCACGCCATTGAATGCAGTCATGGGGCGGGTGCAGGGCATGCTTGATGAGGTAGTCCCCAGCGATGAAGTACAGTTGGGCATGGTCAAACGTCAGCTCGATCAGCTCAGGAAACTGGTGGATGACCTGCATCTGTTGTCCATGGCCAGGGCAGGCCGGCTGGTGTTAGAGCGAAGCGATTTTTCGTTGGCAGCCGTGGTGGCGGAGCGACTGGCCTGGTTCCAGCCGCAACTGTATGAGGCCCACGTCAACACGCAGGTCAGTATTGTTGATGGGTTTCGTATCGATACCGACCGGGATCGCCTGGGTCAGGTGCTCAACATCCTCGTCGACAACCTGCTGCGTTACGCGGCAGGGGTGCCAGTTGAGCTTCATAGCGCGGAGCTAGACGCCTCTATGATCGCTGGGTAATAGGTCAGCTGATGTGCCCCGGTTTACCGTGAACAACGATGAAACAACCGTTGCCGTAGAACAGCGGTAGGCAAGACTTCAGGCCTTGAATGGACTGGCCTGCATGGACAACTTCTGGGGCCTGCCAGCGCTAAAACGCTTGGAACAAATTGTGTCAACGCCGGGTCAACCCAATTCGATTACCCCAATTCGGTATCTCACCCATGACCCAGATGATTAAAGACATGAGCGAATCCTTGAGCGATGATCTTTACGAGAAAACCCGGGCTCAGTTAAACACCTTTATCGACGAAACCAACGCGTTGCTGGCTGCGGGGGATGTGTTGCATGAGGACAGGACGGCATTGGCTCGCGAGCGGCTGACCGAGTTTCTGAAGCGGGCAGAGGCAGCCTCCGCCGCGCCAGCGGTAGTGCCACCGGTGACACGCGCGATGGCGAGTGCTCGCAGTTATGTCAGGGCCAATCCGTGGGTTGCTGTGGGCGCAGCGGCGGGTATCGGTGTCCTGCTCAGTCTGCTGTTCAACCGGCGGTCGTGAGGAGGGCGCAGTCATGCGCGGTCGTGGTATTCCAACCATGCGTCGGGGTGCGGGCGGGCGGTTTTGGCCGTCGCATGTGTACACGCGAGGCGAGGGCACGCGTTTGGGCTACCCTCGTGACTGGCGGGGTGGCTGGTGTGGCCATGCCTCGCCACGTGTCGCGTCGGCAGGCGGGCGAGGAGCCGGTCTGGTGCCAAAGGATCTGTTGCAGTATCGAAGGGGGACATGCATGAGTGTGGACGAGGAGGCGGTTCGTCAACTGGCGCAGTTGATCTGGGAGACGGAAGGGCGGCCGGACGGGCAGCAATCCCGGCACTGGGAGATGGCGACGAAGCTGGCGGAATCAGCAGCCATGGCGCCAGCGCGTGCGCCTCACCCTCACACGATCGATACGCTGTTTCCGGAGCCCAATGACGCGCCCGATGACGAACCTCAGTGACCTGCGATAATGACCCGCAATCAACGCTGTCATCTCAGACCTGACTGGCCTGCAACTCGCCCAGCAGTGACTGGGCGAAATCCTCCGAGGCGATGAAGTCCAGTGCCTGGCGCAATTTCATCGTCTCTTCTGCTCCGAAGGTCTTGTCGAACACTTGGGAAACGCGCTCCGAAATCGTGCGAGCTTCCTCGTATTTCTGCTGGCCGGCTTCGGTCAGCAGCACTCGACGACTTCGACGGTCGGTTTCGTCGATCTGCAGTTCAACAAGGCCATCACGCACCAGAGGCTTGAGGGTGTGGCCGAGCGCCGAGAGGTCCATGACCAGCGCCTGAGCCAGATCGCGCATCCGGGGTTCATCGCTACGAGCGATTTGCGAGAGCAGGGAGTACTGAGTGGCCTTCAGGCCGCAGGGCAGAAACGCTTCATCATAGATTTGCCCCAGTCGACGCGATGCGCGACGCACCGAGCCGTTGGCGCAGCTGCTGGCCATGGCGGGATCTGAGCAGGATGTCGCACGTTTCAAAGCCTGATTACTCATTGCTGGCAAGGGATTGAGCGATTATGCCTGCCCACGCGATCCGGACAAGGTTTTTCAGGCCATCGGTCCGGCGACAGGGCGACGCATGGCTATCCAGCGAAGCGCGCCATCTTCGCGCTGAGCATCGCTTTCACCTCTGACCATTCGTCATCGATGATGCTGAAACGCACCGAATTGCGCTTGCGCCCGTCCGGCATGATGCGCTCGTGACGCACGATGCCTTCCTGTTTTGCGCCGATCCGCAGGATGGCGGCGCGAGAGTTTTCGTTGAGCTCGTCTGTGGTGAACTGCACCCGCACGCACTTCATGACCTCGAAGGCGTATTCCAGCAGCAGGTATTTCATCTCGGTGTTCAGCCCTGAGCGCTGCACGGACTGGCTCAGCCAGGTGTGTCCGATCTCCAGCTTGCGGTTTTTGCGATCAATCTTCCAGAAGCGCGTGCTGCCGACGATCTGCCCGGTGTCACGACGAACGACGGCAAAGGGCATGACGCTTCCGGATTCGCGTCCGGCAAGCGCCGTGGCGACGTATTGCCCAACAGTGGAAGGGCCGGGGATAACCGTCACCTTCATGTTCCACAGCTCGCCATCTTCAGCGGCCTGCAGCAGGCGTTCGGCGTGCTCGGTCTGCAAGGGCATCAGCACTACGTTATTGCCGGTCAACGTCACCTGTTCAGCGGCAATCGCTTCTGTACTCATGTTGCGAGGATCCTTGGCTCAGCCTTTGGGTTCAGTTTTGGGTTTGGCGTCTGGCAAGGCGGCGCCTTTCGGCCACAGCATCCATATCTGCCCTTGTTGTTTCATGTTGCCTGCCAGCTCGCCTGCAGCATCGCCGGTGCCCCAGAACATGTCGGCGCGCACTTCGCCTGCGATGGCGCCGCCGGTGTCCTGAGCGGCGACAGGACGCACCAGTGGCGTGCCGTCAGGGCGCGTAGAGGACAGCCACAGCAGGCTGCCCAAGGGGATGACCTTGCGGTCGATGGCCACGCTGTAGCCTGCGGTCAGCGGTACGTTGAGCGAACCACGCGGGCCTTCGTCGCTGTCGGGGCGCAGGGTGAAGAATACGTAGCTGGGGTTGCTGCCCAGCAACTCGTGCACGCGATCAGGATGGGCGATCGCCCAGTCACGAATTCGGCCCATGGACACTTCGTCCTTGGTCAACTGACCCTGTTCCACCAGCCAGCGGCCCACGGGTTTGTAGGGATGGCCGTTCTGATCGGCGTAAGCGATGCGCAACTGGCGACCGCTTTCCAGCTGGACGCGGCCTGAGCCCTGGATCTGCAGGAATTGCAGGTCGATGGGGTTTTCCAGCCACGCGAGCACCGGTGCGTTGACGCCTTTTTCGCCGATGGTGGCGGCGTCGTCATAGGGGCGCAGCACACGACCGTCCAGACGTCCGCGCAGGCGTTTGCCTTTGAGTTCGGGGTAGATGCTGTCGAGATTGACGATGATCAGGTCATCCGGCACGCCATAGATCGCCACCGGGTGCTGATCGTTGTGCTGCTCACTGCCTTTGTAGATCGGCTCGTAATAGCCGGTGATCAGGCCATTGGCGCCGTGTTCGGAGGAGCGCAGGCTGTAGACCTGCAGCTGGTTCTTGAGGAAGTCGCGCACCGCAGCCGGATGTTGCGGCACTTGTGCAGCCTGGGCGCAGGTGGCGCCCCACACCGGGTCTTTCGCCAGGCGTTTGCAGGCAGAGAACCAGCTGTTGTAGCCCGCCATCAGGTCGACGTCGTTGACCGCTGGCAGCTTGTCCCACTCGACGCTGACATACGTGGTGGCCTCGGGAGGCTTGGTCTTGGGCGCGCCGCCATCGCAGGCAGCGAGCAGGGCGATCAGCGGAGCGACGCAGAACAGAAAGCGACGCCAGTGCAGGCTTGGGGTCATCACGCGGGGTGTTTCCTGAAAGCAAGTGAAGGCGGCTAGCTTGGTGAAAGGCGACGGCGGCGTCAAATCATCGCGCTGTTTTCGCAACCGGTGCTTGCCTGATTTCCCCGGCAGGTGTGGGACATTTCAGCCACTCATCGCACTTTTTTCTGATTTGCGGCTCTATGCATGGCCGGGACGCCGCGATCCACGCGGGGTCCAGTCTGTTGAAGCGTTGGATTGATGGTTTCTGTTTCCTCTTGGTTCCACATACGCCGTTCGATTCGCGCGTGGCTTGCGTTGTGCCTGTTGGCACTGGGCCCGGTCGGCTGTACTCGCCAGGACGGGCAGGACATGGCGACGCAGTTCAGCGAAACGCGGCCTCAGGAGTTCTTTCAGACCAGTGTCGACCGTATGGCCACGCTGGCGATGCAGGACAACCTGGAGAGCCTCTACCTGCTCATGAACAAGCTGTACCTGCGCAACCCTTCCGAGTGGCGCAAGTCAGGCTTCGTCGATGCCCGCTCGGCCGAGCGCAACGTGCGTCAGGCCATCGAACAGCAAAAGCCGCTGCCGCAGTTGGGGAATCGCCGCGACCTGGCGGCGCTGAGTTATGCCCTCAGCCCCGAGTTTCTTGGCGACCGCGTCGGCGCCTTCATTTATGCCATCGGCAGCATGTTGGTCACGGCCCACGGGGGCCGCCTTGAGTTTTACATGACCGACCAGATCAACCCGAAATTCGTCAGCAACGCTGCGCGCAATATCGAGAAGGCAACATGGCTGTTGAGCCAGCGCCAGAACGCCAACGGCGAGTTGATGCTGTTTTCCAACGAGATTTCCGAGGAGGGCAGCAACCTGAGTTTTGCCACCGAGTTTGGCAAGATCGTGGCGCGGCTGGATTTGCTGACGCAGATGCTCGACGAACGTTATCGTCGCATTGGCCTCAACTATGCGCAGAGTCTGTTGTTCCTGAATTTTCTTCCGGTGCAGTGATTCCGGCCCCTGTCGCAGCGCGGCCAGCCGGCGGAAGCAATCTGAAAAACGCCACCGTCGGCAAGCCGGACCGCTAAAGGATGTGCGTGGTGCTCTGGCCGCTCAATAACTCTCGCCGCGAATGTATTCCTGCATTTTTTCGATCAGCCGGGCCTGTTCGGCGATGGCTTCCTTGACCAGGTCACCAATGGACAACAAACCCACCAACTTGCCGTCCTCGACCACCGGCAGGTGACGCAGGCGGCCATTGGTCATGATGCCCATGCATTCATCGACTTTGTGTTGCGGGGTAATGGTCTTGACCTCGTGGGTCATGATGTCGCTGATGGGCGTGCCCACCGAGGCGCGTCCTGCCAGCTCCATCTTGCGGGCATAGTCCCGTTCACTGACGATCCCGACCACCTTGCCATCCCTGACCACCGGCACGGCCCCGATGTTTTTCTCGGCCATCAGCTTGATCGCGTCGATAACCATCTGGTCCGGTCTGACGGTATGAACTTCATCTTGGTGCTTTTCTTTGAGTTTCAGTAGTTCGGCTACGGTCGTCATGCTGGCCTCTCCGGCGCGTATTTGTGAGCGCGGCCGCGTGAGTCGGGCCGTGTGTACAGAATCGTAGAGAGATGGCATTCCAGCAAGTTTTGAAAGCGCCGCGGGGATGGCGAAAAGCGTCATGTCGACGGGGAGCGTCGGCCAGTGCCGCCCAGCAGCCGTTTGCAGTCAATACTGTGAGGACTGAGTGGCGGCAGATGAAGCGTGGTTCCAGCGGGGTGGAGGAAAAATCAGGCAGGCGTGTCAGGCGTCTTGCGTCGAGGGCGGGAAATCACCGACTCGATGTTCTTGCGCCCGATCAACAGAGGGCTTTTGGCCTTGCGCGAGGCGGGCATGGCGGCCAGCCATTTGTACATCACCAGGCAGTCGACCAAGCCGTGACGGGCATGGCGATAGGCGCGAGGCAGACGGCCGACGGTCTCGAAACCGAGCTTGTTCCACAGCGCCACGGCCACCTCGTTGGTCGAGACCACCGAATTGAACTGCATCGCGCTGAAGCCGCTGTCCACCGCCAATTGCTGGGAGTGTTCGCACATCAGACGCGCCACGCCGCGACCGCGCGCTTGGGGGGAGACCATGTAGCCGCAATTGCACACGTGACTGCCGGGGCCCGCGGCGTTGGCCTTGAGGTAATAGCTGCCCAGCAGCACGCCGTCTTCTTCGGCGATCAGCGTGTGCAGCGGGTATTCCACCCACAGGTGCAGGGCTTGTTCATAGCTCAGGCCGGGATCGAAGGCGTAGGTTTCCTGTGCCTTGATCACGGCTTGAAAGGTGGGCCAGAGGCGCTCGAAGTCCTCGGGCGTCATGGGGCGGATCTGGATCATTGAGCGTCCGGAGTCAGTCAGGTTAATGCAAAGCCCTGTAGGTATGAGCTTGCTCGCGATGGCGCAGGACTGGATGTCATTGCATTCAATGACACACCCTGGTCGCGAGCAAGCTCACGCCTGCAGGTAGGAGGAGGCCGTCAGGCAACCACGCGATAGCACGGCACATACGCCGCGCCGCCGGGCAGCTTCATCCGGTGCTGTTCGACGAAGGCCTGCAGCAGCTTGTCCAGCGGCTTCATGACTTCGGCGTCGCCATGGATTTCATACGGGCCGTGTTCTTCGATCAAGCGAATGCCCTTGTCCTTGACGTTGCCCGCCACGATGCCGGAGAACGCCCGACGCAGGTTGGCCGCCAGCTCATGGGGCGGCAGGTCGCGACGCAGCTGCAGGCTGGCCATGTTGGCGTGGGTCGGGTCGAACGGGCGCTGGAAGCTTTCTTCGATCTTCAGCAGCCAGTTGAAGTGGAACGCATCGGCCCGCTCGCGACGGAACTGCCGCACGGCCGCAAGACCCGCGGTCATCTGCCGGGCAACTTCGGCCGGGTCGTCGATGATGATCGTGTAATGCTTGTGGGCCGCTTCGCCCAGGGTGGCGCTGACGAACGCGTGCAGCTGCTCCAGGTACGGCGCGGTGCTTTTCGGCCCGGTCAGGATCACCGGGAACGGCAGGCCCTGGTTGTCCGGGTGCATCAGGATGCCCAGCAGGTAGAGGAATTCCTCGGCCGTACCGGCGCCGCCCGGGAAGATGATGATGCCGTGGCCCACGCGCACGAAGGCTTCCAGGCGTTTTTCGATGTCCGGCAGGATCACCAGCTCGTTGACGATGGGGTTCGGCGCTTCGGCGGCGATGATACCCGGCTCGGTCAACCCCAAGTAGCGCCCGCCGTTGATGCGTTGCTTGGCGTGGGCGATGGTGGCGCCTTTCATCGGGCCCTTCATGACGCCCGGGCCGCAACCGGTGCAGATGTCCAGCTTGCGCAGGCCCAGTTCGTGGCCGACCTTTTTGGTGTATTTGTATTCTTCGGTGTTGATCGAGTGGCCGCCCCAGCAGACGACCATCTTCGGCTCGACGCCGGGGCGCAGGGTGCGAGCATTGCGCAGCAGGTGAAAGACGTAGTCGGTGATGCCCTGGGAGGTATCCAGGTCGATGCGCTGGCTGTCCAGTTCGCTTTCGGTGTAGACGATGTCGCGCAGGGCGCTGAACAGCATTTCCCGCGTGCTGGCGATCATCTCGCCGTCGACGAAGGCGTCGGCCGGTGCATTGAGCAGCTCCAGGCGCACGCCGCGATCCTGTTGGTGGATACGCACTTCGAAGTCCTTGTAAGCTTCGAGAATGGTTTTGGCGTTATCGACATGGGCGCCGGTGTTGAGAATGGCCAGGGCGCACTGGCGAAAGAGGTTGTAGATGCTGCCCGAACCCGCAGCGCTGAGTTGTTGTACTTCCCGTTGCGACAGAGTCTCCAGGCTACCTTTGGGGCTGACTTGGGCATTGATTACGTGTCTTGGAGCCATTCTGAATTCCTTGAAAGCGATGCCGGCCGGTCGTTGTCGACGGTCGGCATTAGTACAGTGAGCCTTACCAGCGCTCACCCATGGGGCCATTTTTTACATCGCTCGGTCAGGAAAGCAAACGTTGTGAGTGAAATCTTTGGGTTACGCGTCCGGGGCGGCCATTCGCCCGATGCTTTTTGATTTTCCGTCGTGCCCCGGTATGCTGCACGTCGACGTCCTGACGCCCGTGACAACGCCACCCTATGATCTTCAACTTCGCGGTTTTCCTCAGCACCCTGGTCGCCATGGAGGGTGTCGGCTTTCTTGCGCACAAGTACGTCATGCACGGCTGGGGCTGGTTCCTGCATCGCTCCCACCACGAAGAGCAGCTGGGCGCCTTCGAAACCAATGACATTTACCTGCTGGTGCTGGGCGCCGTGGCCGTTGGACTGATCGTGCTCGGCAACAGCGGCTACGACCCGCTGCAATGGGTGGGGGCGGGCGTCGCGGCGTTCGGTCTGATCTATATTCTGGTGCATGACGGTGTCGTCCATCGGCACTGGCCGGTGCGTCCCAAACCGCGCAATCGCTACCTGCGCCGCCTCTATCAGGCCCATCTCATGCACCACGCCGTCAAAGGCCGCCGCAACAGCGTATCCTTCGGCTTTCTCTACGCACCGAGTGTGGCGACCCTGCAAAAGCAGCTGCGTGACATGCGCCACGCCGAGCGCATGCGTGAGCGCGAGCAGGGCCCTGGCGATGCCTGCGGTACGTCGATCAACCTTTTTTCAAGCGCGGGAGACAGATGTGACTCAATCGAAAGCACACCCAGCAACCGGTAAAACCATTACCTACAAACGCCCCGACGGCAAAGACGTCAGCGGTTATCTGGCCAGCCCTGCAAAGCCCGATGGCGCTCCGGCCATCGTGGTGATTCAGGAATGGTGGGGGCTCAACGATCAGATCCGTGGCGTGGCCGATCGTCTGGCGGCTGCGGGTTATCTGGCGTTGGTGCCGGATCTGTATCGCGGCGAGATGACCGTTGAAGAGGAGGAAGCCCATCACCTGATGAGCAAGCTCGACTTCGCCGACGCTGCCACCCAGGACATCCACGGTGCCGTGCAATACCTCAAGACCCACACCCCGAACGTTGGCGTCACCGGTTTCTGCATGGGCGGCGCGCTGACCCTGCTGGCGCTGAACTTTATCCCTGAGCTTGCGGCGGGCGTGGTGTTCTATGGCATGCCGCCGCTGGAGTACCTGGACCCGAAAAACATCAAGGTGCCGGTGCAGGCGCACTGGGCGATTCAGGATGAATTCTTCCCGGCGGAAAACGTCGACAAGCTAGAAGATAAGCTCGCCGAAGGTGGGGTCGACATCGAATTCCACCGCTACCTGGCCCACCACGCGTTTGCCAACGAAACCGCTATTGGTCATGGGCGCATTCCTGGAACGCAGTACGACCCGGTCTGGGCGCAACTGGCGTGGGACCGGGCGTTGACGTTCTTCGGCCGTACCTTGTGGGGCTGATGCGCTAAGTCAGGGATGCGGGTTGCCAGTCGGCCACGGTCTGCGCGCTGATGCTGACCCCGCCGCAAACCACGATCACCACGTCATGGGCCTCGGCGATGGCCGGGTGATCGCGATAGGCGACGGCCAGCGACACGCCGCAGGCCGGCTCCACCAACTGGCGCTGGTCCTGGGCGTAACGAACCACGCCGTCGATGGCGTCGGCATCGCTGAGCACCACGCAGTCGTGGGGGAAGTGGCGAATATGTTCCACCGGCCAGGCCGCCACTTGGGACGCCGCGAGGGAGCTGGCGACGGTCTTGATCTGCGCCAGCTTCACCGGATAACCCGCCTTGACCGCAGAGGCGAATGACGCCGCGCCTTCGGTTTCGCACGCGACCACGCGGCAGTCGAAGCGTTGATGCCGTTCCAGACCTGTGAGAACCCCCGCCAATAGACCTCCGCCACCCACCGACGTGACGATTGCGTCGACCCGGGGGCAGTCCTCAAGAATCTCGTCGACCATCGTGCTGTGACCCTCCCACAGCAACGGGTGATCGAACGCCGGCGCGTATTGGTTGCCGGGCTCCTCGGCCAGTTGCAGGGCCAGTTGATTGGATTCGTCCCAGACCTGCCCATGCACCTGAACCTGCGCGCCAGTGCGGGCAATGCGTTGGCGGGTGGCTTCAGGTGTCGAAGTGGGCACGATGATCAGCGCCTCCAGCCCCAGACTGATGGCCGCCATCGCTGCGGCCAGCCCGGCGTTACCACCCGAGGGGCAGACCACCCGCTGCATGCCTTGCTCGGCGGCGTAGGTACACAACCGGCCCATGCCGCGCATCTTGAACGAGCCGCTGGGTTGCAGGTTTTCCAGCTTCAGCCAGATGCGCCGCGAGGGTGTCGACAGGTGAGGGTGGAGGATCAGCGGGGTACGGATGTGCAGCATCGGTGGGCTCCGGTGGCAGGTGAATGTGTTCAGAACAGGCTTGATGGGTCGCGGTTTCTTATGGGGGCTTTGCAAAAAAGAGCGGTATGAAAAACCGGTCATGTCCGTTTCGACACGACCGGTCTGGCCATTAAGGCAGCAGGGATCAGATCACCCCGCAGGCCACTCGATCACCACCACCGCCCAGAGGCATCGGCATGTCCGAGTGATTGTCGCCGCCGGCATGAATCATTAGCGCGTGGCCTTTGATTTCGGAGATTTTCTTCAAGCGCGGCGCCAGCACCGGGTAATCGGCAGTGCCTTTGGCGGTGACGTAGATGGCAGGCAGGTCGCCCAGATGGCCGTCGGCGTAAGGGCCCAGATGCTTGCCGGTCTTGGCCGGATCGAAGTGCCCGCCGGCAGCCAGTGCCGCGCCTTTTTTGCCATCCTTCACGCCCACGTCACAGCTGCCGTTTTCATGCACGTGAAAGCCATGGATGCCCGCAGGCAGGGAGCTGAGTTTGGGGGTGAACAGCAGGCCGTAGGCGGTCTCGCTGATGGTGATCTGGCCGATGGGTTGAGGGGCGCCTTCGACGCTGACCAGATTGATCGGGACGTCCAGGGTTTCGGCCTGAGCCATGGAGGAAAGGGCGCCCAGGCTGAGCGTGCTGAAAAGACCGAGCCACAGAAAAGGTTTCATATGCGTTCCATCGAATGTGTGGGGATGCGACGTTCAGCGTAGCCGAACGGCCCGCAGCTCTCGGGGCTGCCCTGGTTTTGAGTGTTACAGCAGATGTAGGTTCGAGCGAATCGCTCAGCGCAGGTGCTGCGGCGGGATGGCATAGGTGCCGACCACATGGGCCACGGCGTCCGGCAGGCCCTCGGAATACAGCGACACCTCGCCAATGGCCAGGGTCTTGCCGACTTTCATCAGTTGGCACTGGGCAATGATCCGCCGTCCGGCCTCGGGTTTGCGCAGGAAGTTGATGGTCAGGCTGGTGGTCACCGTCAGCGGCACGATCCCGATGACCCCCAGCACCGCCACATACAGCGCCACATCCGCTACGGCCATCAGCGTCGGCCCCGACACCGTGCCGCCGGGGCGCAGATCCGACTCGTCGACCACCTGAGAAATCGTCGCCCGCTGCTCGCCGACTGCCTCGACGACGATCCGCGTCTGCGGAAACTCCCGGGCAATGAACGCCGCGATCTCTTCTTTGCTCGCCATGCTGTGCTCCTGCGAAATGGGCATCGCAAGCCTTCATGAGCAGGCGGGGAATGTCAACGCGCAGACTCTGCAGGGGAAGCTGATTCGCCGGGGAGTCTGTGGCCGATGTAGCTGCGTCGGCTATACGCAAGCGTCGTCACCATGCCCCTCGCAATACCTGCGTGTCTACAGACATGACAAAGCCTGCGTCCGGCTGTGCGGGATAACTGCGGCTAAACAGGACTGCGATCTTTGAGCGGTTTTAGACTAGTCTTGCCTTTCGATTCAAAAGGTTGTCACGGACGGTGACGGAGCAGGGCGCGCATGCACACGCTGGTAATCGGTATCGATCTCTCCACGACCACCTGCAAGGCCATCGCCTGGGATGTGCAGGGCATGCAGGTGGCGCAGGCACGGGCGCCGTTGACGCTGTCCCGGCCTGCGCCGAACGCCTATGAGCAGGATCCGCAGGACTGGTGGCGGGCCGCGCAACGGGCCTTGAAGAGCCTGATGCCGCAGATCGAAGGCAAGGCCATCGCCGCCGTTGCCATTGTCAATCAGCGCGAAACCGTGGCCGTCACCGACGCCGAGGATCGCCTGTTGCGCCCGGCGATTCTCTGGCTTGACGAGCGTCGCAAGGACGAGGTGGCCGCGCTGTGTCAGCGGGTCGGGCATGAGCGCCTGCACCGCATCACCGGCAAACCCCACGACTGGGCGCCGGCCATTTACAGCCTGGCGTGGATGGCCGATGCCGAGCCCGCGTTGTTCACCCGGATTCGTCACGTCTACGAACCCCACGCCTGGCTGGTTCGCCAACTGACCGGGCAGTTCGTCACCAGTTGGGCCAGCGCCGATCCCTTTGGCGCGTTCGACATTCATCAGCATCGGTGGGCCGACGACGTGCTCAAGGCGTTGCCCATTGCCTTGAGCCCCGATTGCTTTCCCCCTGCTTCAGCTCCCGGCTCAGTGTTGGGCGTTGTTACGAAGAAGGCCGAAGCGTTAACCGGTTTGCCCGCCGGCACGCGAGTGGTGGCCGGCGGCGGGGACGGGCAGGCGGGGGGCTTGGGGATCGGTGTGGTCAGCGCAGGCAGCGCGTACTTGAATCTGGGCACGGCGATTGTCTCGGGCGTCTACGCCGAAACGCCCATGGTCAACGACGCCTTTCGCACCCTGTGCGCCATCGACCGGCAAGGCTATGTGCTGGAAACCTCACTGCGTTCCGGCACCTTGCTGATCAACAGCCTGCTCAAGCAGTTTTTCGACATCGACGCGGTGGCCCAGCCCGACAGCCTGCTACGTCTGGAAGTCGAGGCATCGCGAGTGGCGCCGGGCAGCGCGGGGCTTATTCTGCTGCCGTACTGGAACGGCGTGATGAACCCGTATTGGGATCAGGACGCTCGCGGCTGTCTGCTGGGGTTGTCGCCGGACCATGGCCGCGCCGAAATCTATCGCGCCGTGCTCGAAGGCATCGCCCTGGAGCAGGCGGTGGCGACGCAGCACATGGTCGAGGCGACCGGCGAGCCGGTGAACACCTTTGTCGCCATCGGCGGCGGGGCGGCGAGCCGACTGTGGTGCCAGATCATCGCTGACATCACCGACCGGCCGGTGATTCGCGCCACGACTCAAGAGGCCTCGAGCCTCGGCGCAGGCGTCGCGGCAGCCGTGGGTGCAGGCTGGTACGCGGATTTTGCCAGCGCCGCGCAGGTCATGACTCAGGATGGCGAAACCTTTCTGCCCAACCCGGCGTTGCGGGAGTTCCATCGTGAGCTGCTGGGGTTATACAGCGAACTTTACCCGCGTCTGCGCGACTTTTATCCGCGCCTGGCCAGGCTCAACCCCAGCGCTAACCCGCGCTGAAGCCGCCGTCCACGGTCAAGGTCACGCCGTTGATCATGGCTGCGTCGTCACTCAGCAAGAAGGCGATGGTCGAGGCGATTTCGCTCGGTTGAACGAAGCGCCCCAGCGGGATGCGCGACAGCATCGAAGCCGACTTGGCCGGATCACTCCAGGCTTTCTCGGCCATCGGCGTCAGGGTCACCACCGGGTTGACGCTGTTCACCCGAATGCCGTGGGGCCCCAGTTCCACAGCCATGACCCGGGTCATCGCATCCAGCGCCGCTTTCGACGCGCAGTAGGCCAGATGGTCGCGAGTGCCCACCGCTGCGGCGAGGCTTGAGACGTTGACGATGGCGCCAGGCACGCCGCGTTTGATCAGGTCTCGGGCGACCACTTGGGCAATCACCATCGGCGCGCGGGTGTTGACTGCCATCAGGTGATCGAAGGTCTCGACCGAGGTGTCGAGCACCGACTCAAGCTCGACGACCCCGGCGCAATTGACCAGCAGATCGATGGGCAGCATCGTCGCCACGCCGGCCTGGGTCGCAGCGGCATCGGCGAGGTCGACCACCAGCGTCTGTTCGCAGTAGGCGAGGTCGTCGGGGTTGCGCCCCAGCGCGATCACCTCGGCCCCGCAGCGGTTCAGCCACTGCACGGTTTCCCGGCCGATACCCTTGCCAGCGCCGGTGACCAGAATGCGTTTGCCGATGAAGTCGTGGGTGGCCATGGTGGAGCTCCGGAGCGGGGTTTAAAAAAGCGTCAGAGCGCTTGTGCGAGCAGTTCGGTCGCGGCGCTTTCGTCGATCACCAGTTCATGAACGACGTTGCGCAGCAACACGGCGCGAATGATGTCGGCCTTGTACGGTCCGCCGGACACCAGGATGACTTTCTTGATCTTGCGCAGGTCTTCGGGGTCCAGGGATATCGCGCGACGATTGAGCGGGTGATTGACCTCGATGCCGTCGCGGTCCAGCCAGTGCCCGAGCAGGTCGCCCACGGCCCCGGCAGCGCGCAGGGAGCGGGCGTCTTCCGGATTGACCAGCCCCAGTTCCAGCATCAGCGAGCGCTCGCTCAGATCGCCCACGGTGAGCAAGGCAACGTCGGCATGGCGGGCCTTGCCCAGCACGTCCTGCACCGACGCCTCTTCGAGAATCATGCTGCGGTACGGCTCCGACGGCGCGAACAGCGGCGCGGCCAAGTAGTAATAGGAGCCGCCAAACAGCGTGGCCAGGCTTGAGGCGATCTCCACCGTGTTGTTGGCCGAGCCGTAATGCAGGCCGCCGAGCAGCGACACCACGGTCATGTTCGGCAGCGCGCGGCCCTGCAGTTCACGCACCGCCTGACGCAGGGTGCGGCCCCAGCCGACGGCGATGCTGCAGCCGTCGTTCAGGTACTCCTCGATGCTGGGCGCGACGCCAACCCCGAGCACCCGAAAGATGGTCGACGGGTCGTCCGGCGAAGGCACCACGGTGACGCGGTCGAGGCCGAAACGCTGTTGCAGTTGTTCTTCCAATTCAACGCATGAGGCCAGTGGCGAGTTGATGCGGATCTGCACCACGCCGGTCTCGCGGCAGGTCGCCAGGGCCTTGTTCACGCGCACCCGGGTGATGCCCAAGCGGTCGGCGATCTGCTGCTGGGTCATGTTGTTGACGTAGTAGTACCAGGCGATACGGATGTTCAGCTGATCTTCCGCGTTCACCGGATCGGTGTCGGCGGAGCATTCGGGATAACGGTTCTGCACGGCAGTATCCTTGGTGCGAAAAACGCGGCGCCTACTTAACGGCGCCCATGGTCAGACCTTGTACCAGATGCTTGGAAACCATCAACGCGAAAATGATCACCGGGAACACGATCAGCGTGCCCGTGGCCATGATCTCGCCCCAGGGCAGGTCATAGCCGCTCATGAAACTGGTGGCCGTGACCGGAGCCGTGCGCGCGACATTGCGGGTCAGCACCAGGGCATAGAGCAGCTCGTTCCAGGAAAAGATGAACGAGAAAATCGCCGACACCGCCACTCCCGGCATCGCCAGCGGCAGGGCGATGCGCCAGAAGATGGTGAAGCGCGAAGCCCCGGACAACCGCGCTGCTTCGTCGAGGTCCTTGGGCACGCCGCGAAACTGGTCGGTGCAAATCCACACCACAATCGGCAGGTTGAACGTCAGGTAGATGAGGATCAGCACCAGATGGGTGTCGATCAGATTGAGGTTGCGCGCCATCAGAAAGATCGGCAACGCCACGACAATCGGGCTGAGCATGCGGTTGGTGATGAACCAGAACCACAGGTCTTCCTTGCCCTTGAACTCGAACCGCGCCAGCGCATAGGCCGCAGGGGTGCCCAGGCCGACGGCGAGGACGGTGGTGCACACCGCGACGATCAGCGAGTTGCCGAGGCTGTGCAGCACGTCGCGCTCGAACAACACCTTCACATAATTATCCAGGTGCGGGGTGAAGGCCCAGATCGGCGGCGAGGCGAGGGCTTCGGCCTGAGTCTTGAGGCTGGTGGCGACCATCCAGTAGAACGGGAACACGGCGAACAAAAAGATCGCCAACAGGCCCACCAAGTGCCAGGCGTTGACCTTCATTCTGGGTCGCACCTGTTCAGGCGTGGCCACGATATTGGCAGCAGGAACAGTGGCCATGTCAGATCTCCCGGTAAACGAATTTGATGTACAGGCGCGCCAGCACGATGGTCAGGATCAGCATCAGGATGGCCTGCGCCGAGGCCACGCCCTGATCGAACACGCGAAAGCCCACGCGCTGGATGTACACGCTGACCAGCTCCGTGGCGGCGCCCGGTCCGCCGCGGGTCATGGTGAACACGGTGTCGAACATCTTGAGGATGTCGGCGGTGCGCAGGATCAGGATCACCGTGGCGCTGGGCAGCAGAAACGGCAGCTGCACGTAACGCACGATCTGCCAGCGGCTGCGGGTCTCCAGGCGCGCGGCTTCCTCGATCTCGTTGGGCACCATGGTCAAGCCTGCGAGCAGCACCAGGGCGCAGAACGGCGTCCATTGCCAGATGTCCATCAGCGCCACGGCAATGAAGGCGTTTGTCGTGTCCCCCAGCCATTCCACGGGGCCTGCGTTGAGCAGGGCGAGCAGGGCGTTGGCCACGCCGAAATCACGGTTGAAGATCAGGCGGCCGATCAACCCGGCCACCGCGGGCGCTGTGGCCAGCGGTATCACCAGGCTCATGCGCGCCAGCAGCTTGAAGCCCGACAGGCCAGGCTTGTGCAGGAGAAGGGCGATGATCAGGCCCAGGGCCAGCTGGATCGGCACCACGGTGACCAGAAACAGCCCGGTACGCCCCAGCGCCGCCCAGAACGAGGCGTCGTTGAGCACGTTGAGGTAGTTGTCGAAACCGATGAAGGGGGTCGGGTCCTTGGGCCGCGCCAGGTTGTACTGGCGAAAGGAATTGACCAGCGCAAAGACCGTCGGAAAGATCCCGATCAGCGCCAGCGCAACGGTGGCGGGCGCGAGGAAGGAAAAAGCGGCACGGGTGTTGTTCCACAGGGTCGGGAATACCCGTTTTTTGTTGTTGGACATGGTGTGTCTCTATTCAAGATGCGAGCGGGCCGTACACCGAGACCTGTAGCAGTCCGGCTTGCCGGCGGTAGCGATTTCGATGTCGCCACCGCCGGCAAGCCGTGCTGCTACAGACTGAAGCACTACTTCAGCAACTTGACCTTGCCATCGTAGTAACCGGCTTTCTTGAGGATGTCCTCCATCTTCGTCCCGATGGCCTTGGCCCCGTCCTGAACGCTGCTCTTGCCGAGCATGATCGCGGTGCCGTTTTCGCCCACCACTTCGGAGATTTCAGGCCATTGCGGGAAGCGTGGGCGGTAGTCCGGAACGCCGTCTTCCCACGAGGTCACCATCGGCTGCACAAAGGGGTATTTGTTCTGCACTTCGGGGTCTTTGTACACCGACATCCGGCCACTGACGCCACCGGCTTCCAGATACGGCTTGGCCATGGCTTCGGAGGTGACCCACTGAATGAACAGCCACGCCGCCGCCTTTTGTTTGTCCCCGGAATTGGCGTTGACCCCCAGCGAGAAACCGCCCAGCGCAGGCTTCAAACCCGCAGGGCCCTTGGGCTCGGTGGCCACGGCCAGGCAGTCGGTAATCTTGGATTTCGACGGATCGGCCAGGGTGCTGTAGAACGCCGACCACTCGGTGATCATCGCCACTTTGCCTTGAGCCAAAGCGTTGACCGCTTCGTTGTGGTCGTAATCGACGATGCCCGGCGGCATGAATTTCATCAGGTCTTGACGAAATTGCAGGCCCTGCTGAGACGCCTTGGAATTGAGGTTGGACTTGAAGTTGGCGTCCAGCAGCGAGCCACCGAATGGCCAGAGGAAACGCATGAAACTGTCCGCCGACTGGGTCTCGCCCCGTCGCGACTGCAGGGCGTAGGCGTAGCGATCCTTGGTCTTGTCGGTAAGCTTGGGCCCGTAGTCCTTGAGCACTTCATCCCAGGTCGCTGGCGGCTTGTCGAAGCCTGCGTCCTTGAGCATGCACTTGTTATAAAACAGCAGCCCCGAGTAGTTATCGAACGGCAGGCCATAGGTCTGTTTGTCCCAGCCACCGAAGGATTCCAGCAGGATCGGGAAGAAGCCGTCCAGCTTCAGGTCAGGGTCCGCCAGTTTGGGGTCCTGGGTGAAGGTGGTGATCGGTTCCAGCCAGCCATTACCGGCAAATTCGCCGATCCACACCACATCGGTCAGCACCACATCAAGCTGTTCCTGGCTACTGAAACGCAGCACTTCCTGCTCGCGGGTGTTCTCGTAGGGGATGATTTCGTAGTTGACCTTGATCCCGGTCTTCTTCTCGAATTCCGGCAGCAGCTTGATCGCCGCAGCGTAGCCTGGGCGGTCAAGAAAAATCGCTTTGATCTGGGTGCCCTTGTAGGGCGCTGCGGCTTCTTCGAGGGTCCAGGCCTGTACCGCGCCGGAGCCCAGAGCCGAGCCCAGCGCGACCGAGAGGGCGAGGGCGTTGCATACCAGCTTCTTCATTACGTGACCTCATTATTGTTGTTGGCGAGGATTACGCGGTGTCTGCGCTTGCGCGCGTTGCAGTGTTTCAGTCCGGGTGCGGGAGGATGACGGTCTTCAGCGCACCGTCAAGAAACTCCGAGGGGTAGCTGAAGGCTTCGCTCGCCTGTTGCAGATCGAAGCGGTGGGTCACCAGGCAGTCGACGTCGACAGCCCCCTGGGCGACCAGTTGAATCGCCCGGTCATAGACATGCCCCATGCGCCGCGACAGGCGAATGTCCAGGCCTTTGCGCCGCAGCAAGGAGGCACTCAGCGGCGCGTACTGGTCGCCATCGGGAATGCCCACCAGCACCACGCGGCCGCCGATACGTGCCGACTGCGCGGCGATCTGAAAACCTTCGGGGGAGTTGGTCGCTTCCAGCACCAGATCGACGCCTCGTCCATCGGTCCATTCGGCGATGGCAGCGTGATCGGCGGCGACCCCGTCAGCGCCCAGTTGCCGGGCCTTTTCGGTGCGGTAGTTGATCGGGTCGATGGCGTAGATGGCCTTCTTGCACATCATTTTGGCGAGCTGCAGAAGACACAGGCCGATGGGGCCGCAGCCGATGATGGCGACGGTTTCGAAGAGCTTTTTCGTGCCCGCCAGGTCCATCGCGTGAATCGCCACGCCCAATGGCTCCAGCATCACCGCCTGCACCGGGGTAAAGTGATCGGGCACAGGGTAGATCTGGCTCGGCGCGACGACGATGTATTCAGTCATCGCGCCATGGGTGTGGGGCGGGGAACCGAGAAATTGCACGTGAGGGCAGAGGTTCACATGGCCGCGATGGCACCACTCGCACTGCCCGCAGGGCTTTGCCGGATCCACTGCCACCAGCTGTCCGGCCTTGAGGCCCAATGCGGGCTGGTCCTCGACCACGCGGGCGGCGAATTCATGCCCGGCGATGAACGGCTGGGTGATCCGCGCATGACCGATGGCGCCTTCCTTGTAGTAATGCAGGTCACTGCCGCAGACCCCGACAGCACTGACGCGCAGCAAGACTTCGTCGCCAACCGGCACCGGCACGGGCTTCTCGCCGATGCGGATGTCGCGGATGCCATGGATGTATGCAGCCCGCATTCGGTGCGCTCCTTGACATTTGTATTTTTAGAATTACAAATGATCGTAGGACGAAAAAATTGGCTGTCAAGGCCGCACCCAACAACAATAATTCAGGGGACACGATTTTGACTGAGCTCAGTTTGAGTGGCGTCGAGAAAGCCTATGGCGACATCAAGGTGTTGCATGACATCCACCTGAGTATCGAAAGCCGCGAATTCGTGGTGTTCGTCGGGCCGTCGGGGTGTGGCAAGTCGACCTTGCTGCGCTGTATCGCCGGCCTTGAGAGCATTACTCAAGGGCAGATTCGCATCGGCGCGCGGGACGTGACCTACCTGGAACCCGCCGATCGCGGCGTGGCCATGGTGTTTCAGTCCTACGCGCTGTACCCGCACATGTCGGTCTACGACAACATCGCCTTTGGCCTGAAGATGCAGAAAACCCCCAAAGAGCAGATCGAGGCCAAGGTGCGCAATGCCGCGCGCATCCTTCAGCTCGAACCCTTGCTCGACCGCAAGCCCAAGGCCCTCTCGGGCGGGCAGCGTCAGCGGGTGGCCATCGGGCGGGCCATCGTTCACGAGCCGGAGGTCTTTCTGTTCGACGAACCACTGTCCAACCTCGACGCCTCGCTGCGGGTGCAAATGCGCATCGAGATTGCCAGGCTCCACGCCGACCTGCAGGCGACCATGGTTTACGTGACCCACGATCAGGTCGAGGCCATGACCCTGGCCGACAAGATCGTGGTGCTGAACAAGGGCTGCATCGAACAGGTCGGGTCACCGTTGGAGCTGTATCACCATCCGCGCAATCGCTTCGTCGCAGGGTTCATCGGCTCGCCGCAGATGAGCTTTCTGGCGGTTCAGGCCGCTGCGGTCAGTGCCGACGGCGTACAGGTGAGCCTGCCGGGAGGCGGCCGGCTGCTGGTGCCGGTCAAGGGCGAGGGCGTAAAAACAGGTGATGCGCTGACCCTGGGCCTGCGCCCTGAGCATCTGTCCGAAGGCGGGCAGGGCGATGCGCAGATTCAGGTCAAGGCGCTGGTGGTCGAGCATCTGGGTGGCGAAACCTTCACCCATGCCGAAACCGTCGACGGCCATCAACTGATGGTCAAGGGCGACGGCCTGTCATCGGTCAAGGCCGGGCAGGCGTTGTCGATCGGTGTGTCGGGCGTGCATTCCCATCTGTTCGACGCGCAGGGCCAGGCACTGGCTCATCGGCGGCATTTCACCGAACTGACAGCCGAGCAGGCCCGGCAATCCCCTGATTCAGCCGCCTGAAACCCCCGTGGCAGAGCCCCGGTGAAGACTTTTTTTATTTCAGACTCAGGCCCTTGCGCCGATACAGCCCTGTACCCGATGCGTTGTCGGGCCGCACTTTACAACCAAGGCGCTGCAGATGCGCATTACCGCTGTTTGGGTTAGGGTCGGCAGCCCAGAGGGTGAAATCGTGGCCGCAGACGAACGGCGCACCGCCGACCCCCTGATTGGGGGGGGGGCGTCATCCATGGCTTCGCGTTGTCCACGCGAGCAGGTATCCTCAGGCCTCGTTTGTACAGGCCACCGAGGTTGTGAATGGATCGAAACAAGACTGAACCACACGCCGTGGATTCGTCCTCCCAACCTCACGCCCATGAGTTCCCGACAGACACCTCCGAACGCCTGCAACTGGCGCTGGACGCCGGTGCGATCATCGGCACCTGGGTCTGGGACATTACCCATGACCGGGTTACCGCCGACGAACGATTTTCCCGCACCTTTGGCCTGTCAGCCGAGCGCTGCATGGCTGGCATTCCCATCGCCGAAGCGTTTTCCTCGATTCATCCTGACGATGTCGATCGCCTGGCCTCGGACATCGAGGAGGCCATGAAGCGCGGCGGTGCGTTTCGCTGTGAGTATCGCGTGCGCCAGGATGATGGCTGTTATCGATGGGTCGAGGCCAACGGCCACGCCGAGCTCGATGCGCTCGGGCAGGCTATTCGCTTCCCCGGCGTGCTGATGAACATCGAATCGCGCAAAGCCGCAGAAGCCGAGCGCGACAGAATGTCGGCCTTGCTGCGCACCTTCACGGCGGCGGTCCCCGGTGTGGTGTACGCCAAAGACCTCGACGGCCGGATGCTGGTCGCCAACCACGGCACCACGGAGCTGATCGGCAAGCCGCCCGAGTTCTATCTGGGCAAGACCGACGTCGAGTTCCTCGACGACAAGGCCCAGGCCCGGCAAGTCATGGCCACCGACCGGCGCATCATGCAAGGGGGCAAGGTCGAGCAGATTGAAGAGCGTGTCGACATGCCCGACGGGTCGGCGGCGATATGGCTCTCAGTGAAGGGCCCACTGCTGGATGATTCTGGGCAGGTCATCGGTCTGATCGGTTCGTCCATCGATGTCACGGCCAGAAAAACCGCCGAGACGGCGCTCCTGGAGCTCAATCGAACGCTGGAGGTGCGTATCGCGCAGGCGATCGCCGAGCGTGAGGCTGCTGAAGCCGCGTTGCGCCAGTCCCAGAAAATGGAAGCGATCGGGCAACTGACCGGTGGCATCGCCCACGACTTCAATAACCTGCTGGCAGGCATCACCGGCAGCCTGGACCTGATCAAGCTGCGCTTGACCCAAGGGCGCACCGCCGACGTCGAGCGCTATGTGTCGGTCGCCTATGGCGCGGCCCAGCGCGCGGCGGCGTTGACCCACCGATTGCTGGCGTTCTCCCGTCGCCAGACGTTGCTGCCCGAGCACACCGATGTGCACGTCCTGATCGCCGACATGGAGGAGTTGGTCCGCCGCACTGTCGGGCCGGCCATCGAGTTGAAGGTCGAGCTGCAAGCGCCGTCGAGTACCTGCCTGGTGGATCAGGCGCAGGTGGAAAACTCACTGCTCAACCTGTGCATCAACGCCCGGGATGCACTGCCGAGCGGGGGCACGATCTCCATCCGCACGTTCAATCAAACGTTGCAGGAAGGGCCCGAGCTGGACCCTGAACTGTCGCCGGGCGAGTTCCTGACCATCTCGGTGTCAGACAACGGCGTGGGCATGAGCTCGCAGACCCTGGCCAAGGTGTTCGAGCCGTTTTTTACCACCAAACCCGTGGGCGCGGGCACCGGGTTGGGGCTGTCGATGGTCTACGGTTTCGCCCGCCAGTCCGGTGGCCAGGTCAAGATCGAGTCCGAGGAAGGGCGAGGGACGACGGTCTGCCTGCAGTTGCCGTTCCATCCTGCCGAAGTGATTTGTGCCGTTGAAACGCAACCGGACCTTCAGATGGAACCGGTCGCGTCCGGCAAGACGGTGCTGGTGGTGGACGATGAGCCGACGGTCCGGCTGTTCGTCAGCGAAGCCTTGAGCGGCCTGGGTTACGTGGTCATCGAGGCGGCGGACAGCCAGGCGGGGTTACAGCTGTTGCGTTCAGACACGCCGATCGACCTGCTGGTGACGGACATCGGGTTGCCCGGAGGCCTCGACGGGCGGCAGATGGTCGACGCCGGTCGCGTCCTCAGGCCGCAGTTGCCGGTGCTGTTCATGACCGGTTATGCCCAGCCGGCCCTGATTGAGGGCACGCCGCTGGAGGCCTCTACGGCCGCGCTGATCAAACCTTTTGCACTGGAAACGCTGACCCGCAACGTCAATGAATTGCTGGGCGCCGCTTCTCAGGGCTGACCCCTGGCTTTGCCGCTCACCCAGCATGGCTGAACGCCAATTGTGAGCTGATTGGCAGCGCAAAGTTAAAATGCCACTATGCTGCTCTCGGCGAGCTGGCTACGCTTGCCTCGCTGTTGTTCATCGGCGTTTCCCACAAAAACTCACAACCTGTCGACGACAACTTGCGCTGTTCCGACTCATCTGGCTGGCGCCTCACGGGCTCCTAAGCCGTGACGCGGGTGCAGGATCGATCGGCCTCAAGCAGAAGGTTCGACGATGCGCCTCATTTCCCTTTCGATCTGCCTGATCGTGACGGTGTTCTCATGCCCGCTACCGGCCGCCGATGCTACGCCACAGCCTGAAGCGGTGGTCAGCAAGGCCCAGGTGCTGGAAGAAAAGGCCGCCGAAAAAGACGGCCCCGCGCCTGCGGTCCCCAAAACCGAAATCATCACCAAATCCGAAGCCCAGGCCGTGGACCCGGCGGGTGCGCAGCCGGTGGACGACGCGCTGGTGTGCCTGTCGCGGACTATCTACTGGGAAGCCAAGGGCGGCACCGATGCCGACATGGAAGGTGTAGCCGATGTCGTGCTCAACCGACTGGGACACGAAGGTTACCCGGACACGATCTGCGCGGTGGTCAAGCAAGGCTCGGAGAAGAAGGCCTGCCAGTTCTCCTGGTGGTGCGACGGACGTTCCGATCAGGTCAAGGAAGACGATCGCTACGCGGCGTCCAAGGAAATCGCGCGCAAGGCGCTGAACCAGCAACTGACCGACCGCACCAAAGGCGCGATGTATTTCCACGACCGTAACGTCAAACCGGCGTGGGCGTCGGAGTACCTCAAGACTGGCGAGACAGAGAAGTTTCTGTTCTACAAGCCCAGGGATGGCAAGGCGAAGTGATCAGGTCGCGTTGATAGCGCCCTATAGCCGTACGACTTGCCGGCGGTGCCGATCTTGATGCCGCTTGCGCCGGCAATCCGGACTGCTTGGTTTGAATCTAAAACTCTTTATTGCTGCACCCCAAACATCGCTGTCCAGTAAATCCCCGCATCGCTTTTGGGGTCCACGGCATACGAGGCGCCCAGTTCGCGGAACGCGGGGTTCATCAGGTTGGCGCAGTGGCCGGGGCTCGCCAGCCAGCCTTCGACCACTTTGCGCGCACTGTCTTGTCCTGCGGCGATGTTCTCGCCGATGGCCTGGCCGAGGTACCCGGCCAGCTCCGCTCGATCCCCCGGCGTGCCGCCATTACGGCCCTTATGGTCGAAATAGTTGTTATTGGCCATCGAGCGGGTGTGGCCTTCGGCTGCAGTGGCCAGGTTGTCGTTCCACGTCAGCGGCGAGGCCGGTGCGTAAGGCTGGCCGCCGCACTGATGGGGCACGCTGCGGGCGGCGTTGACCAGCCCGAGCATTTTCTTGCCTTCGGCCTGAGAATTACCCAGGCCACCGGCCAGCAGCGGGCGCGCCAGTACGATGCGCCAGTCGCGGTCATTGCGGCTCACGCCCACGTCGACGAACTGCGGATTGAGCACCACCTGACAGAAGCTTTCCTGAATGGCCTTCATTGCCGATTGTGCATCCTGTGGCCCGGACAGGCTGATGGCCTGCACCGAGACCATTGGGTACGAGGCCCGGGCCAGCATCGGTTGCAGGTCCACGGCGCCACTGGCGGGCAGGTTCAGGCGAGGGTCGGTGTTCAGCGGCGGGAGTTCCTGGGACACCACGTTGGCGCAAGGCTGTGCCTCGCTGCGATAGGTATTGATCGACTGGATCAACTGAGTTTCTTCGCTGGCCAGCGCCGTCCCGGTCGCCATCAACAACCACGAAACCGTGGCCAGGCGAGTGAATGATGTGAAGCGCATGAAGATCTCCCTTGAACTGACTGCGGCCATGATGCGCGATTTGCCTGTATCGAAATAGTCTGAGCCGAACAATCGCTGGAGGTTGCAGTGCGATAACAGCTTTTTGCAACGACTGTGGGCAAAAAACAGGTTCAAGACGCGTACGATCCGGATAAACGGGCAGTGCCAAACAGGCCGTTTCACGACGCCAAAGCCGTCGCTTCGTCGGTAGCGCGTTGCCCCTTCGGTAAGAAACTGATCTGGCAGACGCGCAAAGGGCTGACGCAGCTGGAAATCGCCGAGCGCCTCGGGTTGAGCAAGAACATCGTGGAAACGTATATGATTCGCACGCTTCGTCATCTGCGCGACCGGCTGGACGCCTCAGCGCCAGGAAGCATCGTCACCGGGAACTGGCCCGCCCTTTATCTGCTCAGGAATTTTCATGACGACGGACCGTGAATGCCCATGCGGCACCGAGGCTGTACGCGATCAGGCGGCCCTGTGGTTTGCCCGCTCGCGCGACGGCGACCTGCCGGCCCCTGCGCGCGCAAGCTTTGAAGCCTGGCTTGCCGAACATGACCAGCATGCCCACGAATTTCGCCTGTTGCAGAACCTCTGGGGCGCTGCCGACCTGTTGCCCAAGGCACGCCTCGAAGCGCTGTGCCAGCCTGATGCCCCGACGCCGTTGTACGCAGCCCCTTCAAGCAAACGTCGCACCTTCGCCCGCTATGCCGTGGCCGCGAGCCTGGTGGCGATGGTCGTGGGCAGCGGGTTGTATCTCGGTCTGGATCGCGAACCCGACTACAGCGCTGAATTTGTCACGGTGCTCGGCGAGCGGCGTCAGGTCGCATTACCGGATGGCTCGGTGTTGGACCTCAATGGCCGCACGCGCCTGAAGGTGCATTTCTTCAGCGCCACCCGCCAGGTCGAACTGACTGAAGGGGAGGCGATGTTCAGCGTCGAGCACGACAGCGCAAGGCCGTTCGTGGTGCAGACCGGCAACGGCACGGTGACCGTCACCGGCACCCGTTTCGACGTGCGCCGCGACCCCACGCGTACCTGGGTGGCGGTGGCGTCCGGCACGGTCAGGGTCAAGGGCCATGCCGACGAACAAGGCAATACGGTCATCCTGACGGCGGGGCTGGGATCGAGCATCGACGTCAGCGGTAAGGTCACCCCGGCGCAGGCGATCAACACGGCGGCGATCAGCGCGTGGCGCGGCGGCAAACTGATGTTCAACGACGCTTGCTTGCGTGATGTGGCGCTGGAAGTGTCCCGTTATCGCGAAAAGCCGCTGCGGGTCGCAGAAGGAAAGACTGCCAATCTGCGCTTGACCCGCGTGTTCAACTCCGATGACACCGACGCGCTGCTCCAGGCCCTGCCGAGCATCTTGCCGGTGGCCGTGCGCACGCTGGCCGACGGCAGCCAGGAAATATTTTCACAATAGGCTCAGGTTTTTTGTCCTTGGTCTTCTTGTCCACTGCGATTGCTCAGTATTCAAAACAAAGCAGATGAGCTTCATGAAACGTGCCGTGGCTATACACCTGGGAATCAGGGAAGCAACAGACCATGCTCCATCGCGTACTTCACCAGCCCCGCAGGTTTGTCGACCTTGAGTTTGCGGCGGATGCTCAGGCGATGGGTTTCCACGGTACGCACGCTGATGGCCAGGTCCCGGGCGATGGTCTTGTTGTCCAGCCCCTTGGCCAGCCCCACCAGCACCTGAACCTCGCGGGGGGTGAGTTCGTTTTCGTCGGTCTTCTTCGACACCAACTTTAGGGTGACCTCGGCGCTGTAGAAGGTGCCGCCGGTGGCGATGGCTTCGATGGCCGCGACGATTTCCCGCGACGGCGCGTTTTTCAGCACGTAGCCGCTGGCGCCGGCGCGGATCGAGGTGGCGACGTATTCCTGATTGTCGTACATGCTCAGGATCAGAATCTTGATCGCGGGGCAGCGCTGGCGGATCAACCGGGTCAGCTCCAGACCGTTCATGTCCTGCAGGCCGATGTCCACCAGCAGGATGTCCGGCTTGACCTCTTCGCACATCGTCAGCGCCTGCGCGGCGTTCTCGGCTTCACCCACCACTTCGAACAGCGGCCGGGTCGCCAGCAGGGCGCGCACGCCGTCGCGAACCAGGGAATGGTCGTCGACCAGGGCGATACGGATGGTCGGGCTGGCGCTCATGATCGGGGGCGGGTTCCTGTCTGGGTGGGAGGATTCATGCGGCGACACTCACCGGCATGATCACGGTCAGCTCGCTGTGTCCCGGCGCGGAATACAGGTTGAGCTGGCCATGGAAGTGCTCGACGCGTTCACGGATATTACGCAAACCGATGCCGCCCTGTATCTCCTGCAAGTGCGCGACATCGACGCGAAAGCCGACGCCGTCGTCGCGCACGGTCATTTGCACCTGTTTTTTCGTGCCTTGCAGGTCGATGTAGACGTTCTGCGCGTGGGCGTGGCGCTCGATGTTGGTCAGGGCTTCCTGAAGAATACGGAACAACGCCACAGGCGCGCCTTCGGCGAGTTTCAGGTCGCCCAGGTTGTGGGTGTAATGCAGGGTCAGGCCGGTCTGTTGCTCGAATTCGGTGACCAGTTGCGTGACCGCAGCGGCCAGGCCCAGGGTGTCGAGCAGGGAAGGGCGCAGGTCGTGGGAAATGGTGCGGATCTCGCCAATCGCCTCGCCCAGGCGTTCGGTGCCCTGACGCAGGGTGTCGAGTCCTTTCTGGTCGTTGCCTTCCAGTTGCAGGCCGGCCAGTTCGAACTGGAATTTGATCGACACCAGCACCTGACTGATGCCGTCGTGCAACTCGCGGGACAGCCTTGAGCGCTCTTCTTCCTGCAGGTTCATGATGCGCTGGTTAAGCATTTGCAGCTTGCGGTCGGCCAGGCGGTGTTCGCTGGCGTTGAGGGTCAGGCCGCAGACAAACACCAGCAACACGGCGATCAGGGCCACGGCGCCGATGTCGAGCATGGTCGCGTAAATGCCACGGGCGACTTCCTGGCGCGCCTGTTGCGTGGCGCGCTCGACGTCTTCCAGATAAATGCCGGTGCCGAGCATCCAGCCCCAACGCTTGAGCATGACCACGTGGGCCAGTTTGTCGGTGACCTGGCCGGTAGAGGGTTTTTCCCAAGCGTAATGCTGAAAGCCATCGCCGGACTCTGCGCTTTGCAGCAGAGCGCGGATCACCAACAGGCCCTGCGGGTCAGTCATGTTCCACAAGTCTTTGCCCACCAGCGCCGCCTGGCGTGGGTGCATCAGGTTGCGGCCGTTCTGGTCGTAGACGAAGAAATAACCGTCGATGCCAAAGCTCAGCTTGGCCAGCTCGTCGAGCACTTGCTGTTTGGTCTGCTCGTCATCGCGCCCGCTGTCGTAGACCGGGGCGAGGGCGCTCATGGCCATTTCTACGTAGTTTTTAAGCTCGGCGCGCTTGCTCGCCAGGATGCTGTCTTCGATCAACTGCGCCTGCTGTTCGCCGAGGCGCTGGTTCTGCACGATGACCAGCGCGCAGATCACCGAAACCGCGAGGATCAACGGCAGAATGCCTAGGGCGACGATCTTGTATTTGAGTTGCATGGCGTGGGGCGTCCGGGGGGAGCGTTTGTTGTGGGCGGTATTAGACACGCAATGACTCACGCTGGACACCGATGGGAGTGAGCAGTCGCCGACTGTATCTACGTAAAACTACGCAGGCGCAACCGTAGTAATACGAATTTCTCTGGCTGACAACAGCGCGGATAGTGGCGACGCTCCGTTACCCCGGATCGAACAATAACAATTACGCCGCAGCCATGAGCTCTGGCAGGAGACCCACAATGACCCGACTGACCAAACATCTGGGTTGGTTCGCCGTCGCAGCCCTCGGGGCATGCGCCTTGGGTGTCGTCGCGCTGCGCCGCGGTGAAGCCATCAACGCACTCTGGATCGTCGTCGCAGCCGTCGCCATCTATTTGGTTGCGTACCGCTACTACAGCCTGTTCATCGCCAATCACGTCATGCAACTTGATCCGACCCGGGCCACGCCTGCGGTGATCAACAATGACGGCCTGGACTACGTCCCGACCAACAAACACATCCTTTTCGGTCACCACTTTGCCGCCATCGCTGGCGCAGGCCCGCTGGTCGGCCCTGTGCTCGCTGCGCAAATGGGTTACCTGCCCGGCACCCTCTGGCTGATCGCCGGTGTGGTGCTGGCCGGTGCGGTGCAGGATTTCATGATCCTGTTCCTCTCGACACGCCGTAACGGCCGTTCGCTGGGTGACATGGTCCGTGAGGAAATGGGCCGCATCCCCGGCACCATCGCCTTGTTCGGCTGCTTTTTGATCATGATCATCATCCTCGCGGTGCTGGCGCTGATCGTGGTCAAGGCCCTGGCCGAAAGCCCGTGGGGCATGTTCACGGTGCTGGCGACCATCCCGATCGCGATGTTCATGGGCGTATACATGCGCTACATCCGCCCGGGCCGCATCGGTGAGATCTCCATCATCGGCGTCGTGCTGTTGCTGCTGTCGATCTGGGCCGGTGGCCAGGTGGCCGCAATCCCTGAGTGGGCCCATGCCTTCACTTTCACCGGTGTGCAAATCACCTGGATGCTGGTGGGTTACGGTTTCGTCGCGGCCATGTTGCCGGTCTGGCTGCTGCTGGCGCCACGTGACTACCTGTCGACCTTCCTGAAAATCGGCACCATCGTTGCCCTGGCGATCGGCATTCTGATTCTGGCGCCTGAGCTGAAAATGCCGGCCCTGACCCAGTTTACCGATGGCACGGGCCCTGTCTGGAAGGGCGCGCTGTTCCCGTTCCTGTTCATCACCATCGCCTGTGGCGCTGTGTCGGGCTTCCACTCGCTGATCGCTTCGGGCACCACGCCGAAACTGCTGGATAACGAGAAGAACGCGCGTTACATCGGTTACGGCGGCATGCTGATGGAGTCCTTCGTGGCGATCATGGCCATGGTTGCGGCTTCGGTCATCGATCCGGGCGTGTACTTCGCCATGAACAGCCCGGCGGCTGTAGTCGGCGGTGACGTGGTTGCCGTGGCTCAGACCATCAGCAGTTGGGGCTTCACCATCAGCCCTGACACCCTGGTCGCCACTGCCAAAGACATTGGCGAGAACACCATCCTGGCGCGCGCCGGTGGTGCACCGACCCTGGCCGTGGGTATCGCGCAGATCCTGCATCAGGTGCTGCCAGGCCAGAACACCATGGCGTTCTGGTACCACTTCGCGATCCTTTTCGAAGCGCTGTTCATCCTCACCGCTGTTGACGCCGGTACTCGCGCCGGTCGCTTCATGCTGCAGGACCTGCTGGGCAGCTTCGTGCCCGCCTTGAAACGCACTGAGTCCTGGACCGCCAACGCCATTGGCACCGGTGGTTGCGTGGCGCTGTGGGGTTACTTGTTGTATCAAGGCGTGATCGACCCGCTGGGCGGCATCAACACCCTGTGGCCGCTGTTCGGTATCTCCAACCAGATGCTGGCGGGTATCGCGCTGATGCTGGCGACCGTTGTGCTGATCAAGATGAAGCGCCAACAGTACGTTTGGGTCACCATCCTGCCAGCCTCCTGGCTGCTGATCTGCACCGTGACCGCAGGCTTTATCAAGCTGTTCGACCCAAGCCCTGCGGTGGGCTTCCTGGCCCTGGCCAAGAAATACAGCGCAGCAGCGGACGCCGGACAGATCCTCGCACCGGCCAAGACCGTTGAGCAGATGCAGCACGTGATCTTTAACGCGTACACCAACGCGGCGCTGACCACGCTGTTCCTGTTGGTAGTCCTGAGCATCCTGTTCTACGCCGTGAAAGTGGGCCGTGCAGCATGGGTCAAGAAGGAGCGCAGCGACAAGGAAGCGCCGTTCCAGGCGATGCCGGAAGCGCGCTGATGTTCAATGACCTGAGTCGCCTCGGCAAATACCTCGGGCAGGCCGCCCGCCTGATGGTGGGCATGCCTGACTACGACACCTACGTCGAGCACATGCAAAAGACTCACCCCGACCAGCCGGTGATGTCCTATGAGGTGTTCTTCCGCGAACGCCAGGATGCCCGCTACGGCGGCAAGGCCGGGCCGAAGTGCTGCTGACTTTCTGAGCCGCAGCGCTTGAACAGAAAAACGCGCCACGATTCGTCATGGCGCGTTTTTTTATGGGGTTCAGACAGTAGGGCGGACAGTCATTTTGCAATAGCCGCCCAGCGGCGGTTTTCTTGACAGGGAAGGGCGCACTGCTAGCGTAAAACCTCTGCATGAAGATGCACCTGGACCCGATGAGGAACGATCATGGCGACTAAACGCAAAGTCCCGGGAATACGCGACTACGACGGTCCAGCAGGCGGCTGGGGTGCCCTGAAGGCCACGGCCACAGCGGTGCGCGAGCAAATGGACGCATTCAAGGCGCCGGTCACGCTGCTGCGTACCAATCAACCGGACGGCTTCGATTGCCCCGGTTGCGCGTGGCCTGACAGCGAACACAAGTCCACTTTCCAGTTCTGTGAGAACGGCGCCAAGGCGGTGACTTGGGAAGCCACCCATAAACGCGTGACCCCGGAGTACTTCGCGGCGCACCCGGTGGCGGAGTTGTTGGAGCGTTCGGACTACGAACTGGAGGATCTGGGCAGGCTCACGCACCCCCTTGTTTATGATCGTGCGTCCGACACTTTCAAAGCCATTGAATGGGAGGCAGCCTTTGATCGGATTGGCGAAATACTGCGTGGGTTAAAACCCGATGACGTGGAGTTTTACACGTCAGGGCGCGCGTCCAATGAAGCGGCTTATTTATATCAATTGTTCGTTCGCGCCTACGGCACCAATAACTTTCCCGACTGTTCCAACATGTGCCACGAAGCCACCAGCGTCGGGCTGCCGCGCTCGATCGGCATCGGCAAGGGCACGGTGTCTCTGGACGACTTCGAAAAGTGCGAGCTGATCATTTCGATGGGGCATAACCCCGGCACCAACCACCCGCGAATGATGGGCACGCTGCACGAAGCGGCCCGGCGCAAGGTGCCGATCATGGTCTTCAACCCCCTGCGCGAGCGGGCGCTGGAACGCTTTGCCGATCCGCAGGACATGATCGAAATGGCCACCTTCGGCTCGACGCCTATCGCCTCGTCCTACTTCATGGTCAAGGGGGGCGGCGACGCAGCGGCGATCAAGGGCATCATGAAGGCGCTGCTGGAGCTGGAAAAAACCGTCGGCCAAGTGCTCGATCACGCGTTCATCGCCGAGCACACCAACGGTTTCGAGGCCATGGCCGCCGACCTTGAAGCAACGGCGTGGCCTGACATCGAGAAGGCCAGCGGGCTGCACCAGGCGGATCTGGAAATGGTCGCCGCCGCCTACGCCAAATCCAACGCGACGATCCTGGCGTACGGCATGGGCATCACCCAGCACAACGAGGGTACGGCCAACGTTCGCCTGATCTGCGACCTGTTAATGCTGCGCGGCAACATCGGCAAGCCGGGCGCCGGTATCTGTCCGTTGCGCGGCCACTCCAACGTGCAGGGCAACCGCACGGTGGGCATCACCGAAAAACCGTCAGCGGCCTTTCTCGGCAAGCTCGAAGAGGTGCTCGGGTTCAAGCCTCCGGCCGCTCATGGCCACGACGCGGTGCAGACCGCCAGGGCGATGATCGAGGGCACGGCCAGGGCGCTCATCTGCCTGGGCGGCAATTTTGCGGTGGCGATGCCCGACCCTGCGCAGTGCTTCCCGGCCATGGCCACGCTGGATCTGGGGGTGCACATCGGCACCAAGCTCAATCGCTCGCACCTGCTGGTATCAAAGGAAACCTTCATTCTTCCGTGCCTGGGCCGCACCGAGCTGGACGTGCAGGCTGGCGGGCCGCAATCGGTCACGGTCGAGGACTCGATGTCGATGATTCACGCGTCGGCGGGCAAGCTGAAGCCTGCGTCCGAGTTTCTGCGCTCAGAGCCTGCCATCGTCGCCGGCATTGCCCACGCGACCCTGCCCGGCAGCAAGGTGCCCTGGTTTGAACTGGTGGCCGATTACGACAAGATCCGCGATCTGATCGAGAAGACCCTGCCGGGCTTCGAGGATTTCAACGCCCGCATCCGCGTGCCCGGCGGGTTCCGCATGCCGCTGCCGGCGGTCGATCGCATCTGGAACACGCCCTCGGGCAAGGCCGAGTTTTATGTGTTCGAAGGCTTGCACGAGGATCTGGTGGTGGAGGGCGACGATGTCCTGCGCCTGGTCACCCTGCGCAGTCACGATCAGTACAACACCACGATCTACGGCCTGGATGACCGCTATCGCGGGGTGTTCGGGCGGCGCGATGTGCTGTTCATGAGCCAGGCTGACCTCGACGCCAGAGGGCTTGAACACGGGGATCTGGTGGACATCGAAACGGTGTCCGACGGCACGCCGTTGCGTTACGAAAAGCTCACCGCGATCGAGTTCAAGATCGCCCCGGGCACCATCGGTGCCTACTACCCCGAGGCGAACACCTTGGTGCCGCTGGATTACCTCGACAAGGACAGCGGCACGCCATCGTATAAATCCGTTCCCGTGCGGGTGCAGCGCTCTCGGTTGACCTAGCACTGACGTAGCCGGAAGGTCAGCAGGATTGGCCCTCCCGATCGCACTCAGTCCTGACTATTGTCACAGGCTCAATCATAGCCAGCGTCGATGGTAGCGATTGCCATGGCTGATTTCCGCCGAGAAGATGCGCTCCCTAGAATGGTCTGCACACGAGAAATCAAACCGACCAAAGGGAGCTTCACATGGCTATCGAAATCGGCATCAACGAACAGGATCGCGCAGAAATCGTCGAGGGGCTGTCGCGGCTGATCTCCGACACCTACGTGCTGTACCTCAAGACCCACAATTTCCACTGGAACGTCACCGGCCCGATGTTCCGGACCCTGCACCTGCTCTTCGAAGAGCAGTACACCGAGCTGGCCACAGCGGTCGACTCCATCGCCGAACGCATCCGCGCCTTGGGCTTCCCGGCCCCTGGCACCTACTCGACCTACGCGCGGTTGTCTTCGATCAGAGAAGAGCCAGGCGTGCCAGCCGCCACGGACATGATCAAGCAGCTGGTCGAAGGTCAGGAAGCTGTGGTACGTACTGCCCGTGGTATGTTCCCGCTGCTGGACAAGGTCAGTGACGAGCCGACTGCAGACCTCTTGACTCAACGCATGCAGGTTCACGAAAAGGCCGCCTGGATGCTGCGCTCACTGCTGGAAAACGACTGACCCGTGCGTAACGAAACAAGCCCCTGGCATCGATGGACGTCAGGGGCTTTTTGCTTGCTGGGCCGTGGTCAAACGCTACGGTTCTTCGCCTCGATCCACTGCGACATGTACTGCGTGCTCTTGTGCTGATGATGACGCAGCATGGCACCGGTGAAGTTGGCCGTGCGATGGGCCGTCAGATCGTTACGCAACGGGTTGATCCGATCGATCAGGCTCTTGCAGTGCGGTTCGAATCGAAAACGTTCCTGTAATATCTGCCAGCCAGCCTGTTGCGCCTGTTCCCAGCGCGCCTGATCGGTGTACAGGCGCACGGCTTCGTCGGCCAACGTCTGGGCGTCCTCAGCGATGGCGCCGGGCACCGGCAGATCGCCAAACATGGCTTCGGCGCCGATGGGCGTGGTGACCGTGGGCGTGCCGCAGATCATCGCGTCGATGACCTTGCCCTTGATGCCCGCGCCGAAGCGAACCGGCGCCAGCGACACCCGCGCCGCAGCCATCACTTCCAGCGCATCTTCAGCCCGGTTCATGATGTGGAAACCCTGCGTCGGGTTGTGCAGCGCTGCGGCTTTGGGCGGGGTGTAGGCGCCATAGACATGCACCTGAGCGCCCGGCAACTGCTGGCGAATCAACGGCCAGATGGCGTTTTTCAGCCACAGCACCGCATCCCAGTTCGGCGCGTGGCGGAAGTTGCCGATGGTCAGGAAATGCGTGCGCTCCTCAAAGCCCGGGGCCTGATCGGGGACGTCGCGAACCAGCAGCGGGGCCCAGTGCAGGATCGAGGCAGGCATGCCGAACTGCTGGGTCAGCAGCTCGATTTCCATTTCCGAGACCATCAGGTTCAGGTCGCTACGGTACATCGCGGCGATCTCCCGCTGGGCAATGTCGGTGGTCGCCATGTGCGAGAAGAGTTCATCCCGGCACATGTCGAAATAACCGCTCAGCTGGCCATCGGGCTGGCCCTTGAGCCGATCCTTGACCAGTTGGTGCCGGGTGTGACGCATGCTTTGCAGGTCGCTGCTTTCCAGTACGCGCACCGCATCAGGCGCGTATTTCTCAACCCGCCAGCCGAACTGTTCTTCCATCAGGTACTGATCGAACAGCACGACATCAGGCTGCAACTCGGTGACGAAGGTGTCGAAACTGCTGCTGTTCAGCTCGATGGCCACCTCGGTGATGCCCATGGCCGTCAGGTCAGCCTTGTGCTCGCCTTCGCTGGCCGCGCTGGCGAAGGTGATTTGCCAGCCTTGGGCAAGAAAGCACTCGATCAGTTGCATGACGTGGCCGCTGGCGGCCGAGGAGCTCGGCTCCGGCCACACGTAGCCAATGATCAGGACGTGGGTGTGGCGCGGCGCAGCCGGAGAATGTTCAGTCGCCAAGGATGCTCTTCACTTTGTCGCGCAGTTGATCGATGGAAAAAGGTTTACCGATGATATGAGTGCCCTCGGGCGCGCCGTCAATGTTTTCGGCGTAGCCGCTGGCGAACAAAACCGGTAGCTGAGGACGCAGCTCGCGTGCTTTTTTTGCCAGCTGAACACCGTCTATGTCCGGCAAACCCTTGTCGGTCATCATCAGGTCGATGGTTTGGGCATCGTTTTGCACGAATGACAGCGCCTCACCGCCGTCTGCCGCTTCGAGCACCTTGTACTCAAGCTCTTCGAGCACATCGACGATCAGCATGCGGACGATGCTGTCGTCTTCAACCACCAGAATCGTGCTGGTTGGGTTGGACATGAAAAATTCCTTCAAATGGCGAGAACCGGACCGGGCGGATTCTGCCCGATCTGCTAAACAACTAGACCAGCGATTGTGACAACTTCCAGACGCCAAAAACACAGATCAATTCAGTTTGATGGCGTCAGGGAATCACTCAATCGTATAGTACGCGCAGTTTTACCCCATCACTAAAGTCTGAAAAATCAGCCTTGTGTGTCAAAAGCGGAAGTTTTTTGCCAAAAAATGCGGCAAACTCCGTCGTTTAGCCGAATTTGCCCTGGACCCTTGCGATGATCCAAACCTCTGCAGTCGATGAGCAACGTTTCCGCAAACTGTTGAGCCGCAACGTCAGCTTACCGCTGGCGGTCGGGGTCCTCAGCGCTGCCTTCTTCGTGATTCTGATCAGTTATCTGCTGTCGGCGATCCAGTGGGTCGAGCACACCGACCGGGTCATCAACAATATCAACCGCTCGCTCAAACTCACCGTGGACATGGAAACCGGGATGCGCGGCTTTCTGCTGACCGGTGACGAGCGCTTCCTGGACCCCTACGAGGTGGCCAAGCCGAGCATCATCGCCGAGCTCAAGGGGCTTGAGGAACTGGTCGCGGATAACCCCGAGCAGGTCGACCGCTTCAAGCGTCTGGCCGCGATGCAGGATTCCTGGAATCAGTTCGCCCAGGAGATGATTACCCTGCGGCGCAATAATGGCGACTACGCAACGCCGATCCAGAATCGTCGGGGTAAACGCCTGACCGACGAGATTCGCGATCAGTACGATCAGGCGGCGAACATTGAGCATCAGCTGCGCCTGACCCGCAACACCGACGTCACCCACACCACAATCGTCTCGGTTTCGCTGTACATCGCCTTCATTCTGATCGTCAGCGGCGTGCTCGCCTGGGTCGGTCGTCGCGACATGACGGCGCTGTCCGCCACCTACGCCGCCAACCTCAAGGCCCAGCAGGATGACGCCCAGCGCCTGGCCCATGTGGCCTGGCTGCGTAACGGCCAAAGCGAGCTGGCCGAGCAGGTGATCGGCCAATTGACCCTGAACCTGTTGGGGCGCAACGTGCTGCAGTTCTTCGCTCAGTATCTGGGTGCGGTGGTCGCGGCCGTTTATGTACGTCAGGAGCATGGCGGCCTGGTGCGCGTAGCGTCCTACGGGTTCTCCCGTCAGCAGGAATTGCAGGAACAGTCGATCTTCGCCGGCGAAGGCGTGGTCGGCAAAGCTGCCGAGCAGGACCAGGTCATCACCCTGGACGACGTGCCTCAGGATTACTTCAAAGTCACCTCAGGGCTGGGCGACGGCTCGCCGCGCAGCGTGGTGGTGGTGCCGACCAGCAACGACGATCATGTGAATGGCGTCATCGAGCTGGGTTTCCTGCGAGAACTGACACCTCGCGACATCGAGTTCCTGGAGTTGGTGGCCGACAACGTCGGTACCTCCATCGAAGCGGCGCGCTATCGTCAGCGCCTGCAGGAAGTGCTGGCCGAGACCCAGCAGCTCAACGAAGAACTGCAAGTGCAGCAGGAAGAACTGCGCACCGCCAACGAAGAGCTGGAAGAGCAGTCGCGCATCCTCAAGGAATCCCAGGCCCACCTGGAAACCCAGCAGACCGAGCTGGAACAGACCAACGTGCAGCTCGCCGAGCAGAGCAAGGCCCTGGAAGAGCAGCGCGACGCCCTGGACCGTAACAATGAAGAATTGCACACCGCTCAGATCGAGCTGGAAGCCCGCGCCGATGAGCTGCAGCGTTCGAGCAAGTACAAGTCCGAATTCCTCGCCAACATGTCCCACGAGTTGCGCACGCCGCTGAACAGCTCGTTGATTCTCGCCAAGCTGCTGGCGGAGAACCCGCAGGAAAACCTCACTGAGGAACAGGTCACCTTTGCCGAGTCGATCTATTCGGCGGGCAACGACCTGTTGAACCTGATCAACGACATCCTCGACATCTCCAAGGTCGAAGCCGGCAAGCTGGACATGCGCCCGGAAAACAGCAGCGTCAGCCGACTGGTCGACAACCTGCGCATGACCTTCGAGCCACTGGCGGCCGACAAGCAGCTGCAATTCTCCGTGGAAATCCAGCCAGGCACACCGGTGTCGCTGTACACCGACCGCCAGCGCCTGGAGCAGATCCTTAAAAACCTGCTGTCCAACGCCATCAAGTTCACCGAAACCGGCGCAGTCAGCCTGACCGTTTCGCGTCAACCGAGCGAAGGCATCGTCTTCACTGTGCGCGATTCGGGCATCGGTATTTCCGAAGATCAGCAGGACATCATTTTCGAAGCCTTCCGTCAGGCCGACGGCACCACTAATCGTCGCTATGGCGGTACAGGGCTTGGGCTTTCGATTTCCCGTGATCTGGCGCGCCTGTTGGGCGGCTCGATCTCGGTCACCAGCGCGCCGGGGCAGGGCAGTCTGTTCACCCTCCTGCTGCCGGAACAATACGAAGAGCAGGCGCAGTTCATTGAAACGGCTTCGGTCCAGGCCCCTCATGCGCCGCAACCGGCTCCCGTTGCGCTCCCTGCGCTCAAGGCGCCGGCGGCGGTCAGCGAACCGATCCCGCGCTTTGCCGATGACCGGGAAAAGGTGCCCTTTAGCAAACGCTGCATTCTGGTCATCGAGGACGAGGTGCGGTTCGCCCACATCCTCTACGACCTGGCCCATGAGCTGGGTTACCACTGCCTGGTGGCCCATGCTGCCGACGAAGGTTTCGACCTCGCGTCGAGCTTTATGCCGGATGCCGTTCTGCTGGACATGCGCCTGCCCGATCACTCCGGCCTGACCGTTCTGCAGCGTCTCAAGGAAATGCCGTCCACGCGGCACATCCCGGTCCACGTGATTTCTGTCGAGGATCGTCAGGAAGCGGCCCTGCAAATGGGCGCCATCGGTTATGCGGTCAAACCCACCACCCGTGAAGAGCTCAAGGACGTGTTCGCGCGTCTCGAAGCCAAGCTGACGCAAAAAGTGAAGCGCGTGCTGCTGGTGGAAGACGACGCCCTGCAGCGCGACAGCATTGCCCGGCTGATCGGCGACGACGACATCGAAATCACCGCGGTAGGTTTCGCTCAAGACGCCCTGGAGCTTCTGCGCGACAACGCCTACGACTGCATGATCATCGACCTGAAACTGCCGGACATGCTGGGCAACGACCTGCTCAAGCGCATGTCGACGGACGAGATCTGCGCCTTCCCGCCGGTCATCGTCTATACCGGACGCAACCTCACCCGCGAAGAAGAAGCCGAGCTGCTCAAGTACTCGCGCACCATCATTATCAAGGGCGCGCGCTCGCCGGAGCGTCTGCTGGACGAAGTCACGCTGTTCCTGCACAAGGTCGAATCGCAGCTGTCCAACGAGCGGCAGAAGATGCTCAAGACCGCCCGCAGCCGCGACCGCGTGTTCGAAGGCCGCAAAATCCTTGTGGTGGACGACGACGTGCGCAACATCTTCGCCCTCACCAGCGCGCTGGAACACAAGGGTGCCATCGTTGAGGTGGGTCGCAACGGCCTGGAGGCCATCGACAAGCTCAACACCGTCGAAGACATCGACCTGGTGTTGATGGACGTGATGATGCCGGAGATGGACGGCTTTGAAGCCACCGCACAGATCCGCAAGGACCCTCGCTGGCGCAAGCTACCGATCATCGCCGTGACCGCCAAGGCCATGAAGGACGATCAGGAGCGCTGCCTGCAGGCTGGCTCCAACGACTACCTGGCCAAGCCCATCGACCTGGATCGGCTGTTCTCGCTGATTCGCGTGTGGTTGCCAAAAATGGAACGTATCTGAATGGATCGGATCAATTGACCACGCCCGCAGAAAGACCAGGTTTTACCGATGGCCCATGAGCGAAACGCCGAGATCGAGCTGCGTCTGTTGATCGAGGCGATTTACCTGAAATACAGCTATGACTTCCGCGATTACTCCGGCGCGTCGGTAAAACGACGTGTCGCTCATGCCTTGCGCCAGTTCGAGTTGAAGACCATTTCCGCCCTGCAGGAGCGCGTACTGCATGACCCTTCGGCGTTCATGCAGTTGCTGCAGTTCCTGACGATTCCGGTCAGCGAGATGTTTCGCGACCCGGGGCACTTTCTGGCGATTCGTCAGGAAGTGGTGCCAATTCTCAAGACCTACCCGTCGCTGAAGATCTGGATCGCCGGCTGCAGCACGGGCGAGGAGGTCTACTCGATGGCGATCATGCTGCGCGAGGAAGGGCTGCTCGAGCGCACCATCATCTACGCCACCGACATCAACCCCAGTTCGCTGGAAAAAGCCAAGCAAGGCATCTTTTCCATGGAAAACGTGCGCGCCTACAACGAGAACTACCTCAAGGCGGGCGGCAAGCGGCTGTTTTCCGAGTACTACACCGCGGCCTACGATTACGCGATCTTCGATAAGACCCTGCGCGAGAACGTGACCTTCGCTGACCACAGTCTGGCTACCGACAGCGTGTTCTCCGAGACGCACCTGATCTCCTGTCGCAATGTGCTGATCTACTTCAACAAGAAGCTGCAGGACCGGGCGTTCGGGCTGTTTCACGAGTCCCTGTGTCATCGCGGTTTTCTGGTGCTGGGCAGCAAGGAAACCCTGGAGTTTTCCGGGTACAAGGATCAGTTCGAGCCCTTGGTCAAACAAGAGCGGATCTATCGCAAATCATGAGAACGTCCTTTTCCGGCACCGGTCCGGATCTGCCCGCACTGCCCAAGGTCGAGGCCATCGTCGTGGGCGCCTCTGCAGGAGGTGTGGAAGCGTTACTGAAGATTTTCCGGCCGCTGCGCAAGGGCTTCCGGCTGCCGATCATTGCCGTTTTGCACCTGCCCGATGAACGCCGCAGTCTGCTGGCCGATGTGTTTGCCTCAAACCTGGCGATTCCGGTCAAGGAAGCGGACGACAAGGAAACCATTGTGCCGGGCACGCTGTACTTCGCAGCGCCCGGTTATCACCTGTCCATCGAGGCGGACCGCACGTTGTCGTTCAGCCAGGAAGAGCGAGTATTTCACTCGCGTCCCAGCGTCGACATCCTCTTCGAATCCGCCGCCGATGCTTACGATTCAAGGCTTGCCGGAGTGCTGTTGACCGGGGCCAATAACGATGGTGCTCACGGAATGGCACGAATCAAGGAATACGGTGGTCTTACCGTGGTCCAGGACCCCGCCCAGGCGTTGGCGCGCACCATGCCCGACGCAGCGCTGGCCCTGCACACACCGGACTTTCTCCTGCCTTTGCCCGACATCGGCGTATTGCTGGTCGAGCTGGAACGAATTGCATGCTGAGTGAAATCAAAGCCAAGTTGCTGATCGTCGACGATCTGCCGGAAAACCTGTTGGCCCTCGAAGCGCTGATCAAGCGCGAGGACCGTCAGGTGTACAAGGCGTTGTCGGCCGATGAAGCGTTATCGCTGTTGCTCGAGCATGAGTTCGCCATGGCCATTCTCGACGTGCAGATGCCCGGCATGAACGGCTTCGAGCTGGCCGAGATGATGCGCGGCACCGAAAAGACCAAGAGCATTCCCATTATCTTCGTCAGCGCCGCCGGGCGTGAGCTCAATTACGCCTTCAAAGGCTACGAAAGCGGTGCGGTGGACTTCCTGCACAAGCCGCTGGACATCCACGCGGTCAAGAGCAAGGTCAACGTCTTCGTGGACCTTTATCGCCAGCGCAAGGCGATGAAGCACCAGGTCGAGGAACTGGAACGCAGCCGTCAGGAGCAGGAAGCGCTGCTGCGCGAACTGAAATCGACCCAGAACGAGCTGGAACATGCGATCCGCATGCGCGATGACTTCATGTCCATCGTCTCCCACGAAGTGCGTACGCCGCTCAACGGCCTGATCCTGGAAACCCAGCTGCGTAAGTTGCACCTGGCCAAGGACAACGCCTCGGCGTTCACCCTGGACAAGCTTAAGTCCATGGTCGAGCGCGATGAGCGGCAGATCCAGAGCCTGATCCGCCTGATCGAGGACATGCTCGACGTTTCGCGCATCCGCACTGGCAAACTGTCGATCCGCACCAGCCCCTTCGATCTGTCGGAGCTGGTGGTCAATCTGGTCGAGAGCTACGCCGCGCAGATTGCCGCCGCCGAGAGCGTGGTGTCGCTGCACGCCAGCACGCCGGTGATCGGCGTCTGGGACGAATTCCGTATCGAGCAGGTGGTCGCCAACCTGTTGACCAACGCCTTGCGCTACGGCGCTCACAAGCCCATCGAGGTCCGGGTGTACAGCCAGGACAAAGAAGCGCGGGTCGAGGTTAAGGATCAGGGCATTGGTATCAGTGCCGAGAACCAGAAGCGTATCTTCCAGCAGTTCGAGCGGGTCTCGGCCAGTCATGCGATATCGGGGCTGGGGCTTGGGCTGTTTATCTCCGATCAGATCGTCGCGGCCCATGGCGGCACGATCACGGTCGAGAGCGAAGAAGGCAACGGGTCGCTGTTCCGCGTCAGCCTGCCGCTTTAGCGGCGTATCGGCCCGACAGGCGCGGGCCAGAGCGCTGTGTTTACCTTTGTTGACGCCGCTGTTGAAGCGGCGGCGACCGTCCGGGTAAATATCTGATTTTTCTGCGCAACCTCCAGAGCGTGCCATGGTCGTAATGGCAGCTATTTATAAGATTGAAGGCGTTCCAATGAGCTCTGATGCAGAAAATGTCGTGTTGATCGTCGAAGACGAGCCGCTGATCCTGATGCTGCTGTCTGACTATCTGTCGGGGGAGGGGTATCGCGTCCTGCAGGCCGAGAATGGCGAGCAGGCCTTCGAGATCCTGGCCACCAAGCCGCATCTGGATTTGATGATCACCGACTACCGCCTGCCGGGCGGCATTTCCGGGGTGATGATCGCCGAGCCTGCGGTCAAGCTGCGACCGGAGCTCAAGGTCATTTTCATCAGTGGCTATCCGGCGGAAATCGTCGAATCCGGCAGCCCCATCGCGCGCAAGGCGCCGATCCTGGCAAAGCCGTTCACGATGGACAGCTTGCAGTCGCAGATTCAAAGTTTGTTGAATTAAGCAGCGCCGCCGGGCCGCTTCTGCCCGGAGGGCGTAGGAGTCCAGCTTGCTGAGTATCTGGCGCGAAGCGGCAGGAGAACTTGCGCATGCGGTGTGTCTGATACAACCAAGGTATCCAATTCTGCTGCCGCTTCACAGCAGATCGTCGGCAAGCCTGACTCCTCCGGCCTCCGGTCAGATTGAAGAGCGTGTACAGCCTCCGGCCAATCATGAGTGCGTGCCGCATCCGGTCAGAATCAAGGACGCGGCGCTCCGATCAACCCTCAATCATCTCCCGCACCTTGGTTGTCAGCTGATCGAACGCGAATGGCTTGGTGATCATCTGCATGCCGTCTTCCAGAAACCCCGCACGGGTGCCGGCGTTTTCGGCGTAGCCGGTGATGAACAACACCTTCAATTGCGGGCGCATCTGTCGGCCGATATCGGCTAGCTGCCGCCCGTTCATGCCTGGCAGGCCGACGTCGCTGATCATCAGGTCGATGCGCTGGCCTGACTCCAGAATCGGCACCGCGCCTACCGCATCACCCGCTTCCAGATACCCGTAACCCAGTTCGCTCAGCACCTGGCTGACCAACGCGCGTACGGCAGGGTCGTCCTCGACGATAAGGATGGTCTCGCCATCGCGCGCTTCCAGCCCTTGGGCGTCGAGCACCGCGTCGTCGGCTTCCTTGTCGCCACGAAAGCGCGGCAGGAACAGCTGCACGGTGGTGCCGTGGCCCACTTGGCTCTCGATGGACACATGGCCGTGGGATTGCTTGGCAAAGCCATAAATCATCGACAACCCAAGCCCGGTGCCTTGGCCGATGGGTTTGGTGGTGAAGAAGGGGTCGAAGGCGCGGCTGATGACGTTCTCGGGCATGCCGGACCCCGTGTCCGTCACGCTGAGCACCACGTAATCGCCGGGCAGCAGATTTTCGTAGGCATCGGTGAAATGCCGGTCGAGCTTGCGGTTGAAGGTCTCGATCATCAGCATGCCGCCGTTGGGCATGGCGTCGCGGGCGTTGAGCACCAGGTTGAGCAGGGCGCTTTCCAGCTGGTTGGGGTCGGCCTCAGCGGTCCACAACTCGCGCTCCAGGCACATGTCCAGTCTCACGCTCTCGTTGACGCTGCGGTGCAGCAACTCGCCCATGGAGGTGACCAGCCCGTTCATTTCCACCGGTTTGGAATCCAGCGACTGACGCCGGGAGAACGCCAGCAGGCGATGGGTCAGGGCTGCGGCGCGATTGGCTGACGTAACGCCCAGGTCGATCAAGCCGTCGAGGTCGTCCAGACGACCCTTGGCGATCCGCCGCTTGAGCAGTTCCAGACTGCCAATGATGCCAGTGAGCATGTTGTTGAAGTCGTGGGCGATGCCGCCGGTGAGTTGCCCGACCGCCTCCATTTTCTGCGACTGGCGCAGCACTTCCTCGTTGTGGCGCAGCTGGGAGGTACGTTCCTCGACCTGTTGCTCCAGGGTCTCGTTGAGTTGACGCAGCTGGGTTTCGGCCAGCTTGCGTTCGGTGATGTCGGTGGTCACCCCGGCCAGCAGGCTGACCCGGCCGTTGCGCGCACGAATCGCCCGGGCGCGCACATCGACCCAATGCACCGAGCCATCGGCCCAGACGTTGCGAAATTCGGTGATGAAATCACTGCCGGTGTCGAGGCTGTGTTGCAGCGTCGACTGCATGCCTGGCTGGTCCGCGGGATAGACTGCCTCCAGCCATTGGTGATAGGTGAAGGGCGCGTGTTCGTCGCGCCCGAAGTGCAGTTTGGTGATGTCCGAACAGTCCAGTTCGAGGTATTCGGCTTCCAGTTGCCAGGAGCCCAGACGCCCGGCCTTGAGGGCGTGCTGCAGACGTTGCTCGCTTTCGGCCAGGTCTTCCATGCGGCTGCGCGCTTCGTATTGTCGTCGGCGCCCGCGCACGGCGGTGGTGACCAGGCTGACCAGTGTGGCCGGGTGGAAAGGACGTTCCAGAAACGTGACGTTGCCGAGCATCTTGCCCAGACGCGCCGACGGATTCTGCTCCGGGCCGCCATGGTGGGTCAGCAGCACGATCGGCAAGTCCGACCACGCCGCCTGATTGCTCAACAAGCCGAGTAAAGGGTTGAGATCGACGCCGCGCAAGGCTTCGTCGGCGATGATGGCCAGGCCCACCCCGGAAATCAGCTCCCGGCACAGGCCGGCCAGATCGTGAGTGATGAGCGCCGGGAATCCTGCTTCCTGCAGGATTCTCAAGGCGATCTGGCTGTCCCGCCCCATGGGGGCGAGGATGATGGCGCGTTCTGAGAGTTGTCCCGGTGTACTCACGTTTCCTCGTCCTGCAGCAGCGGATTGCTCTCGCCATAATAGTGAGGCACGCCGCGCAGCACACCTTGAAACGCTTCCAGGGGATCGCCGATTTTCAAGCCGGAGCCACTGATGCGGTATTCGCGGATCGTCGATTCATGGGTCCCTGTGCGCTTTTTGATAATGGAGATGGCGCGACGGACTTTGCCTAGCGCCTCGAAATAACGCAACAGGATGACCGTATCGGCAAGATAAGTGATGTCCACTGGCGCGCGCATGTCGCCCACCAGGCCGTGTTGCGCGACGGTCATGAAGGTCGAGGCGCCCTGGCGGTTGAGATACAGCAGCAGCTCGTGCATGTGCAGCACCAGCGCGTTCTCCTCCGGCATGGCGGCCTGATAGCCGTTGAGGCTGTCGATGACCACGGTACGGATACCTTTTTCGTCGACACTGCGGCGTACCCGGTGGGAGAACTCGCCCGGTGACAGCTCGGCGGCATCCACCTGCTCGATCAGCAGGTTGCCGGTCTTCTGCAATGCGTCGAGGTCGATACCGACCTTCTTCATGCGCTCGAACAACAGGCGCAGCTCTTCGTCGAAAATGAACAGCCCGACCTTCTCGCCACGGGCCACGGCCGCTGCAGCGAAGACCAGCGAGATCAGCGATTTGCCGGTGCCTGCAGGGCCCAGTATCAAGGTGCTGGAACCGCTGTCGATGCCGCCGCCGAGCAAAGCGTCGAGTTCGGGGATATTGCTGCTCAGTTGAGTGCTCTGATAGCCATTGCGGTGTTCGGCCGCGACCAGGCGCGGGAACACGTGGATGCCATCAGCCAGAATATTGAAGTCGTGATAACCGCCGCGGTACTTCTGCCCGCGATACTTGACCACGCGCAGGCGTCGACGCTCGGCGCCGTAGGATGGCGTCAACTCTTGGAGGCGAATCACGCCGTGGGCAACGCTGTGTACGGTCTTGTCCAGCGACTCGGTGGTCAGGTCGTCGAGCAGGATCACCGTGGCGTCGTAGCGCGCGAAGTAGTGCTTGATCGCCAGGATCTGCCGACGATAGCGCAAGGAGCTTTGCGCCAGCAGGCGAATCTCCGAAAGACTGTCGATGACTACCCGCAAAGGGCGCACGCGCTCGACCACCTCGAAAATCTGCTTGGTGGCTTCGCCCAGCTCAAGGTCCGAGGAGTACAGCAAGCTTTGCTGATGCTCGGCGTTAAGCAGGTCTTCGGGTGGGGTCAGTTCGAACACTTCGATATCTTCCCCCAGCTCCCAGCCATGGGAGCGGGCGCCGTCACGCAGTTCGCGTTCGGTCTCGGACAGGGTGATGTACAGGCAGCGTTCGCCCGCCGCTGCGCCTGCCAGCAGAAACTGCAGGGCTGCGGTGGTCTTGCCGGTTCCGGGTTCTCCTTCAAGAAGAAATACATGACTGCGTGAAAGACCACCCGCGAGGATGTCGTCCAGGCCCACGATACCGGTTGCCGCTTTTGATGTAGTCAAGAATCGCCCTCTTGCGACCTGAAAAAAATTAGGGCGCCATGCTTTCACCGGCTGCCCAGGCAACGGAGAAATCGCGTGATTGCGTCTCTTCGCTGCCATGACTCTGGACCCTTGGCCCTGTCGCCGGTTCAGTTTATTTGCTGGCGCGATGCTGTTGAACGTCCATTTCGTCGGGCGCTGGTCCGGCAAATGGCGCAACCGTGGCCTGCGATTGAAACAGCGCCTTGGTATAGTCCGGCGTCATGGATTTCCCCCACCCAAGGTCACTGAAGGATCATCGCCGTGTCCGACTACAGCGCTTTCAAGGTCGAGCTGACCGACCGCATCGCCCACGTGCAAATCAATCGCCCGGAAAAGATCAACGCCATGAATGCGGCGTTCTGGAGCGAGATCATAGACATCTTCCAGTGGATCGAAGACACCGACGAGGTGCGGGTGGTGGTGCTCAGTGGCGCAGGCAAGCATTTCTCTTCGGGCATCGACCTGATGCTGCTGGCGTCGGTGGCCAACGAGCTGGGCAAGGACGTGGGCCGCAATGCGCGCCTGCTGCGGCGCAAGATCCTGCACATGCAGGAGTCGTTCAGTGTCGTCGACCGTTGCAGCAAGCCGGTGCTGGCCGCTGTACAGGGCTACTGCATCGGCGGCGCCATCGACCTGATCAGCGCCTGCGACATGCGCTATGCGGCCGAGGACGCGCTGTTCTCGATTCGCGAAATCGACATGGGCATGGCCGCCGACGTCGGCACCCTGCAGCGCCTGCCGCGTCTGATCGGCGACGGCATGATGCGCGAAATGGCCTACACTGGGCGCAACGTCAAGGCCGACGAAGCGCTGCGCATCGGCCTGGTCAACCGCACGTTCACCGACCTTGAGCAACTGCTGGAAGGTGTGTTCGCCATCGCCCGGGAAATCGCCAGCAAATCACCGATTGCCATCAGCGGCAGCAAGCGCATGATCGGTTACATGCGCGATCACAGCGTCGATGACGGCCTCGAATACGTTGCCACGTGGAACGCTGCCATGTTGCAATCGGCGGACCTGAAACTGGCCATGGTCGCCCACATGGGCAAGCAAAAGCCGGTTTTCGACAATTGACCGTGAGATTGAACAGGCAAGCGCTTGTCGTCGCTGGCCCCTGAAACCGGGGGCAGGGCGGCGCGGGCCGCTCACCAGAGGAGTGCTTTCATGACGCGCCCCAGGCGTTGGACCACCGCCGTGCTCGACCCCCAGAACGCCGGCGGGCTGGCCGTGGTTCACAGTGATCAGGGATTTCTGCTGGACGACAACGGTGCGATGTTTCCCCGCGAATGGCTCAAGCGCCAGGAACTGCCGCTGATCAGCGAGCACGGCATCGGCCATTTCGATGGTGAGCCAGTTTACGTGTACGTGCTCAAGCACCCGGTGGAGCTGCAAGGCACCCGCTGGCAGACCCTGCGCCAGTTCATGCTGGGCGACGACGCCGATCTGTTTCAGGTGCTCGGTTATGCCGCGCAAATCAGCACCTGGGCGCGGGAGCATCGCTTCTGTGGCAACTGTGGGCAGCCTAATCAGCAGATCCCCGGCGAGCGGGCGATGCACTGCAAGGACTGCGACCTGCGGGCTTATCCGCGTATCTCGCCGAGCATGATCGTGCTGATCACCCGGGGTGACGAAGTGCTGCTGGCGCGATCGCCACGTTTCGTCACGGGCGTCTACAGCACCCTGGCCGGTTTTGCCGAACCGGGGGAGTCGGCCGAAGACTGCGTGCGCCGTGAGGTGATGGAGGAGGTCCAGATCAAGGTCAAGAACATCGAGTACAAGGGCAGCCAGTGCTGGCCGTTCCCGCATTCGATGATGCTGGGCTTTCACGCCGAATACGCCAGCGGCGAGATCGTCCCGCAAGCCGACGAGATCGAAGACGCGCAGTGGTTCAGCATTCACGACATGCCGCCGTTGCCGGCCAGTCGTTCCATTGCGCGCTATCTGATCGACCTGTATCTGGCCAAGCGTCTGGGGTTAGTGGAACCAGTGTTGCCAGGCCAAGCGGACGGTTAAGCCCAACACCACGGTGATGAAAACAGGGCGGATGAATTTGGCACCGCCCTGGATCGCCGTTCTGGCCCCCAGAAACGCGCCGACCATCAGGGCCGAGCCCATGGTCAGGCCAATCGCCCAGTCCACCGTGCCATTGATCGCGAACACCGTCAGCGCCGCCGCGTTGCTGACGAAGTTCATGCTGCGCGCCACGCCGCTGGCCTTCACCAGATCCACCGGGTACATCAGCAGCGTGCTGACGGTCCAGAAGGCCCCTGTGCCGGGCCCGGCCACGCCATCGTAGAAACCCAACCCGAACCCTTGGGGCAACTGCCATTTGGTCTTGATCGGCGCGTCGCTGTCCAGTGGCGCCTTTGGCGTACCGCCGAACAACAGATACAGGCCACAGCCGAAGACGATCACCGGGAGCATCTGGTTCAGCAGCTCGGCGGGCAGGTAATGGGCGACCACAGCGCCAATCAGGGCGCCGGCGAAGGTGCCGATCACGGCGCGGGTCCACTGCCGCGGGTGGAACAGCTTGCGGCGGTAGAAGGTGAAGCTTGCGGTCGCCGAGCCGAAGGTCGAGCTGAGCTTGTTGGTGCCCAGCACCAGATGCGGCGGCAGGCCGGCGGTGAGCAGAGCAGGGGTGGTCAACAGACCTCCGCCACCGGCAATGGCATCAATGAAACCGGCCACGAAAGCGACAAGGGCAAGCACCACCAGGGTGGTGGCATCAACGGTGAGTTCGAACGGCATGGACGAGGCTTACTTGGCAGGAAAGGCAGAGTGGCTGCCTGGAAGCGCGGCATTCTACCTGTAAGCCAAGCTGTTTGGCGCGGGTTTGCTTTCGATTCTCCCGGGCGTACTCAACAAACTCAATCGCGCCACGATCGGCTTCTGGCCGAACTCCAACGGCCTGCCGGCCAGAAGCGACGGTGGTCTTTTCAAATATCGGAAACCCTTACCCAACGCATCTCCTTGGCCGCCACGCGAATCGCTGTGGCCAAGCGCTCCACCTCCAGCGCCTCGGCAAAATCCGGGCCTTCGTTGCCCTGGCCGGTCAGTGCTTGAATCAGGGCATGCACTTCCAGAGTCTTGAGCTCGTTGTAGCCCAGTTGATGCCCCGGCGCCGGGCAGAACGCGGCGTAACCGGGTTGGGCGGGCCCTGCGAGAATCCGTTGAAACCCGTCACGACCCGGCGCTCCAGCCCGGTACAGACGCAGCTCGTTCAGGCGCTCCTGATCAAAGGACAACGTGCCTTGGGTGCCACTGATCTCGAAGCTCAGGTGATTCTTGTAGCCATGCTTCAGCCAACTGGTACCTAAGGTGCCGCGCGCGCCATTGGCGAAGCGCAGCAGCGCGTAGGTCTGGTCGTCGATGGCGATCTGGCGCCGGTCCTGACTGCCTTGGGACGCCGGGCGCTGGCCGTGAACGGTTTGCGAGTCGGCGCACACCGCTTCGATATCGCCCAACAGGTAACGGGCCATGGCCAGCAGGTGGCTGCCCAGGTCCGCCAGCGCGCCACCGGCGTGAGCCTGTTCGCAACGCCAGGACCACGGCTGCTGCGGATCGCCCATGAAGTCTTCGCTGAATTCGCCCTGGAAGCTGACAATCTGCCCCAGTTCGCCGCTTTCGATCATCTGCCGCGCCAGGCCCAGAATCGGGTTGTGCTGGTAGTTGTAGCCGACGCGAGTCACGACACCGGCCTTGCGCGCCGCGCTGTGCATCTGGCGGGCCTGCTCCAGGCTTACTGCCAGCGGCTTCTCGCAATACACCGCCTTGCGCGCTTCCAGCGCGGCCATCGCCATGGGGAAGTGCAGGTGATTGGGCGTGGTGATCGCCACCAGATTCACCGCCGGGTCATTGATCAGTTGCTGCCAGTCAGCGTGGCTGCGATCAAACCCCCAGGAGCGCGCGCATTGCTCGGCGCGTACGGCATCGGCGTCGGCCAGTGCGACGAGTTTGAGGTTGACGGGGAGATCGAACGTGGTGCGAGCGTTGTGAAAGGCCAGGGCGTGTGCCCGACCCATGAAGCCTGTGCCGATCAGGCCGACACCCAGATCCGGAAGAGATGTTTCGCGCATGACAAGCGTCCTTGGAGGATTGTTGTTGTGCGCAAAATGTATTCGGGGATGACGACGGATGGAATCTTTATTCCATCAAATAGGCCTCAGATTCACCTCATCCTTATTGGCTGCCAAACCTGTCAGAGCCAGCAAGCCGGCTCTCACAAGGTCGTCAGTGATTCAGGACAAGAACCCGCCATCCACATTCAACGCCACACCCGTGGTGTAGCTCGACGCATCGCTGGCCAGGTACAGCACGGTGCCGGCCATTTCGCTCGGTGCGGCCACGCGCTTAAGGGGGATCTGCGCCAGTGCGGTTTTCAGAATCGCTTCATTGCTCACCAGCGCCGAGGCGAATTTGGTGTCGGTCAGGCCCGGCAACAGCGCGTTGCAGCGGATGCCGAATTGTGCGCATTCCTTGGCGAAGACCTTGGTCATGTTGATCACTGCCGCCTTGGTCACCGAATAGATGCCCTGGAACACCCCAGGGGAAACGCCGTTGATCGACGCCACGTTGATGATGCTGCCGCCGCCGTGCTCGCGCATCAGCTTGCCGGCTTCCACGGACATGAAGAAGTAACCGCGGATGTTCACGTCGACGGTTTTCTGGAAAGCGCCCAGGTCGGTGTCCAGCACGTTGCAGAACTGCGGGTTGGTAGCAGCGTTGTTGACCAGAATGTCGAGGCGGCCGAACTCTTCACGAATGCGCGCAAAGACCCCGCTGATCTGCTCCATTTCGCCGATGTGGCAGGCGATGGCGGTGGCTTTGCCGCCGTCGGCGATGATCGCGTCGGCTACGTGCTGGCAGCCTTCGAGTTTGCGGCTGGAGACGATGACGTGGGCGCCTTGCTGGGCCAGCAGCTTGGCGATGGCCTCGCCGATGCCACGGCTGGCGCCGGAAACGAAGGCGATCTTGCCGTCGAGGTCGAACAATTGGGTCTTGGACATGTTGTCTTCCTTATCGAGTCGCACTCGGAGTCGGTGGCGGTCACAGGCTGGAACGATCGATGACCTGCAAGGCCATGTGTTCCAGCAGCTTGTTCATGTGAATGAACTGGGCAAAGCGCTTGTCCTGGGTCTGGCCGTGGAAAAACCGGTAGTAGATCTGCTGGACGATGCCTGCCAGACGGAACAGACCGTAGGTGTAGTAAAAGTCGAAATTGTCGATGCGAATCCCGGAGCGTTCGGCGTAGTACGCCACGAACTGCTCGCGGGTCAGCATGCCCGGCGCGTGGCTCGGCTGGCGGCGCATCAACTGCACGGGCGCTGGGTCATCGGCCTGAATCCAGTACGCCAGGCTGTTGCCCAAATCCATCAGGGGGTCGCCCAGGGTGGTCAGTTCCCAGTCCAGCACGCCAATGATCTGCATCGGGTTGTTCGGATCGAGGATCACGTTGTCGAAGCGGTAGTCGTTGTGCACCAGGCTTGAAGTCGGGTGGTCGGCGGGCTTCTTGTCGTCGAGCCAGCGCGCGACTTTTTCCCAGCTCGGCGCGTCCGGGGTCAGGGCTTTTTCGTAGCGCGCGGTCCAGCCGTGAATCTGCCGCTCGACGTAACCCTGAGGTTTGCCCAGATCGCCCAGCCCGCAGGCGTTGTAGTCAACCTGATGCAGGTCCACCAGCTTGTCGATGAAGCTCTTGCACAGGGCTTCGGTCTGGGCCGCGTCGAAGTTCAGTTCGGCGGGCAACTCGGAACGCAGGATGATGCCCTTGACCCGCTCCATGACGTAGAACTCGGCGCCGATCACCGACTCATCGGTGCAGTGCACGTAGGCCTTGGGACAGTAGGGGAAGGCGTCCTTGAGCTGATTGAGAATGCGAAATTCCCGGCCCATGTCGTGGGCACTCTTGGCCTTGTGGCCGAACGGCGGGCGGCGCAGCACGAATTCCTGTTCGGGGTACTTGAGCAGGTAGGTGAGGTTGGACGCGCCACCGGGAAACTGGCTGATCTGCGCGGAGCCGCTCAGGCCCGGAATGTGGGCCTTGAGGTAAGGATCGATCAATGCGGCGTCGAGTTCTTCGCCGGATCGAACCTGGGTGGACTGGTCGGTTAGCGCCATGCTTATCCCTGCTGTTTATTTTCAAGGGTCAGGATCATTGACTAATCTAATGCGCCCCGGTACTGCGAACAAGCTGCGGCGGGCCTTATTGGCGAGCGTGTTACAGGTCGATCAGTCGCTTTGATCAGCCACGTTCAGAAACCATGGAGCAAAAAAAACCGAAGCTCGCAAGCTTCGGTTTTCGAGGGTTCACATCGCAGCTCTTAGTGAAACCTGAGTGTTATGACGGAAACAGCTCGCTCAGTTTCATCGCCAGCATCATGTCACCTTCAGCACGCAGCTTGCCGCCCATGAACGCCTGCATGCCGTCGGTTTCGCCGCTGACGATGCCGGCCAGGGTGTCGCCGTCCATGACCAGCGTCACTTGTGCGTCAGGGTTTTCGCCTTCCTGCAGTTCGCAGGTCTTGTCCTTGACGATCAGGGAGAAGTGTTTGCTTTCATCGATACGGAAACCGAAGACCAGGTCCAGGCCTGCAGCGGCGCTTGGGTCGAACTTGGCTTTCATGGCTTGAACGGCATCGGCTACGGAGGTCATGGTGTCATCCTTTATATGAGTGATTGCAGGCACCTTGCGGGTGCGATTGGCCGGGCTCAGCGGTAGGTGATGAGCTCCGGCGCCTTCATCAGTTGCAGGTGCGCGTGACTGTTGAAGGAAGCCAGGGACACCTCGCGTCCACGGAACTTGAGCTGGTTGAGCGAGGTGTTGACGATTTGCCAGTTGAGCTCGAACGCCTGGGTCGCCGGCATTTGAGTGATCAGGTGGAGCAGGGCGGTAATGGTGCCGCCGGAGGTGAACACGGCAATGCGATCGCTGGGGGCTGCGCTGTCGAGAATGCCGTTCAGGCCCGCTTGCACCTGTTCGACGAACGCCAGCCAACTCTGCAGCGCCGGGGCGTCGTGCTCGCCGCCCAGCCAGCGGCCGATGATCAGCGCGAACAGGCGCTGAAACTCGGCGCGGTTGTGGGCGGCGTTGCGCATGACTTCCAGCGCCTCGGGCTCGTCCGGCAACAAGGTCGGGAGCAGGGCGCGGATGACGGCTTCGGCATCGAATTCGTTGAACGACGGGTCTGTTTCCAGGGCGGGCGTGGCAAGGCCGGCAGCGTTCAGTTGGGCCAGTGCCGTTTCGGCTGTGTGGCGCTGACGAAACAGGCTGCCCGACAGGCAACGATCAAAGGTCAGGCCCAACTGCGCCAGGTGCGCGCCGAGGACTTCGGCCTGGCGATAACCGGTTGGCGACAGGACGTCGTAATCGTCTGCACCAAAGGAGGCCTGGCCATGTCGTATGAGGTAGATGCTGCCCACGTCCGCGTCGTCCCGGTACGTTGAAAGTGTTGCGAGGTTATGAGGACGGTGCAGGGTCTGTCAATGAAAAAACATACGCTTGTTTGAATTGCTCGATTGTCACGATCTTTGACACTCGTCTGGCTGGTCCGGCGCAGGTCACGCCGGTATGCTGGGTCCATTCGCCGATCCCTTTTCGGATCAGACATGTTGGTAAGGAGCCTCTGTGGAGTTTATTTTCGATTACGCCAGCTTTCTGGCAAAAACCGTCACGGTGGTGGTTGCGATCATCGTGGTGCTGGTGGTCATCGCCTCGGTGCGTGGCCGCGGGCGCCGCAGTGGCGGCGGTCAGTTGCACGTGACCAAACTCAACGATTTCTACAAAGGCCTGCGTGATCGCCTGGAAGGTTCGCTGCTGGACAAGGCCCGGCTCAAGGCGCTGCGCAAGTCCCAGGCCAAGGAGCTGAAAAAGGACAAGAAGCAGACCGAAGTCAAACCCCGCGTTTACGTGCTGGACTTCGACGGCGACATCAAGGCCTCGGCCACCGAGAACATGCGCCACGAGATCACCGCGCTGCTGACCCTGGCCACGGAAAAGGACGAAGTGGTGCTGCGTCTGGAAAGCGGCGGCGGCATGGTTCACAGCTATGGCCTGGCCTCCTCGCAATTGGCGCGAATTCGCCAGGCGGGGATTCCGCTGACCATCTGCATCGATAAGGTGGCGGCCAGCGGCGGCTACATGATGGCCTGTATCGGCAACCGCATCATCAGTGCGCCGTTTGCCGTGCTGGGCTCCATTGGCGTGGTCGCGCAACTGCCCAACGTCAATCGCCTGCTGAAAAAGCACGACATCGACTTTGAAGTGCTCACCGCCGGCGAATACAAGCGCACCCTGACCGTGTTTGGCGAAAACACCGAGAAGGGCCGCGAGAAGTTCCAGCAGGACCTGGACATCACCCACGAGCTGTTCAAGAACTTCGTCGCCCGCTATCGCCCGCAGTTGCAGATCGATGAAGTGGCCACCGGTGAAGTTTGGCTGGGCATGGCCGCCAAGGACAAATTGCTGGTCGATGAGCTCAAGACCAGCGATGAATATCTGGCGGACAAGGCCAAGACTGCCGAGGTCTTCCACCTGCATTACGCCGAGCGCAAGAGCCTGCAGGAACGCGTCGGGCTGGCCGCCAGCGGATCGGTGGATCGTCTGGTGACGGGCTGGTGGAGCCGGTTGATGCAGCAGCGGTTCTGGTAAGCAAAAGGGGCCTGCATTCCATGCCCCTGTAGCAGCACGGCTTGCCGACGGTAGCGATCTCAAGGACGCCACCGCCGGCAAGCGGGACTGATACAGAAGCTTGCGATGTCAGCCCCAAACAAAAAGCCCCGGCTTCTCACGAAACCGGGGCTTTTTGTTGCTCGCTTTTCAGCGTCGAATCAACGACGGCGGAACAGCGGCAGTGGCTCGTCGGTAGCCGCCTGGTACGTCACGGAGAAGTCTTTCAGGCTCTCCAGCGCTTCGTACGGGTCTTTATCCGGGCGAATCGCGAAGGCGTCGAAGCCGCAGCGGCGCAGGTAGAACAACTGGTCGCGCAGGACGTCGCCGATGGCGCGCAGCTCGCCCTTGAAGCCGTAACGATCACGCAGCAGCCGTGCGTTGGAGTAGCTGCGGCCATCGGTGAACGCCGGGAAGTTCAGGGCAATGACCTGAAACTGATTGGCGTCATCACCGATTTCCTCGGCTTGTTCATCGCTGTCCAGCCACACGCCCAAGCCGCCATCGCGGGCCTTGAGTGCATGACCGTGGTCACGCCACAGGGCCAGCGGCACGATCAAGTCATCGCAGTTGGACAGGCTGTCGAACGTCGTGTCCTTGGGCAGCAGGTGCCAGGTCTCGTCGATGACTTCGTTGTTCTTAATGATTCGCTGCATAGACGCGCTCCTTGAAAGGGTCAATGCCGATACGCTGGTACGTGTCGATGAAGCGCTCGTCTTCGTTGCGTTTTTCGACGTAGACGTTGATCAGCTTCTCGATCACATCCGGCATGGCGTCCTGTGCGAACGACGGGCCAAGGATCTTGCCCAGGCTTGCATCCCGGCTGGCGCTGCCGCCCAGTGAAACCTGATAGAACTCTTCGCCTTTCTTGTCCACGCCCAGAATGCCGATATGGCCGACATGGTGATGGCCGCAGGCGTTCATGCAGCCGGAGATGTTCAGGTCCAGTTCGCCGATGTCGAACAGGTAGTCCAGATCATCGAAACGGCGCTGGATGGATTCGGCGATCGGGATCGACTTGGCGTTGGCCAGCGAGCAGAAATCACCGCCAGGGCAGCAGATGATGTCGGTCAGCAAACCAATGTTCGGCGTCGCGAAGCCTTGCTCGCGCAGCTCGCCCCACAGGGTGAACAGCTGGCTTTGCTCGACGTCGGCCAGGATCACGTTCTGCTCGTGGGAGGTGCGCAGCTGGCCGAAGCTGTAGCGGTCGGCGAGGTCGGCAATGCCGTCCAGTTGCTTGTCGGTGACGTCGCCCGGTGCCACGCCGGTCGGCTTGAGCGACAGGGTCACGGCCACGTAGCCAGGCTTTTTGTGCGCCAGCACGTTGCGGGTGCGCCAGCGGGCGAAGCCCGGATTTTCGGCGTCCAGCTGAGCCAGCTCGGCGCTGAAATCAGGCAGCACTTTGTACTCGGGGTCGACGAAGTGTTTGGCGACGCGATGCACTTCGGCTTCGGTCAGGGTGGTCTGGCCGCCACGCAGGTGGGCCATTTCCGCCTCGACCTTCTCGGCGAAGACTTCAGGGGTCAGTGCCTTGACCAGAATCTTGATCCGGGCCTTGTACTTGTTGTCGCGACGGCCATAGCGGTTGTACACGCGCAGGATGGCGTCCAGGTAGCTCAGCAGGTCCTGCCATGGCAGGAATTCGTTGATGAACGCACCGACCACAGGGGTACGCCCCAGACCACCGCCCACCAGTACGCGGAAGCCCAGCTCACCGGCAGCGTTCTTCACCGGCTCGAGGCCGATGTCGTGCACTTCGATGGCGGCGCGGTCGGAAGTGGAGCCGTTGATCGCAATCTTGAATTTGCGTGGCAGGTAGGCGAATTCCGGGTGGAAAGTCGTCCACTGACGCACGATCTCGCACCATGGGCGCGGGTCAACCAGCTCGTCGGCGGCGACGCCGGCAAACTGGTCCGTGGTGACGTTGCGCAGGCAGTTGCCGCTGGTCTGGATCGCGTGCATCTGCACGGTGGCCAGTTCAGCCAGGATGTCGGGGATGTCTTCCAGCGCCGGCCAGTTGTACTGCACGTTCTGGCGGGTGCTGATGTGCGCGTAGCCCTTGTCGTAGTCGCGGGCGATTTTCGCCAGCATGCGAGTCTGGCGCGAAGTCAGCTGGCCGTAAGGCACAGCCACGCGCAGCATCGGGGCGAAGCGCTGGATATAAAGGCCGTTTTGCAGGCGAAGCGGGCGGAACTCTTCTTCGCTGAGCTCGCCGGCCAGATAGCGGCGGGTCTGGTCGCGGAACTGCTTGACGCGGTCCTCGACGATCCGCTGATCGTACTCGTCGTATACGTACATGGTGGTCCTGTTCTCAGGCGGTTCACTGCTGCTTGGACGATCTGAGAGGCGATGCGGTGCCGCCTGCATTCAGGATGTCCCAACAAATCTGCGCGCACGGTCGCGCAGCCTCAACGAGGCCGGGGGGAGGTTACCAGTTTGGGGTTATGCGCAAAAGTGATGTTTGAATATAAGCAAAGAACTGGAAGTGCTAAGCGCTTCGTCAGTTGGCGATACCCATACTTGTGATAAGGATAAAGCTCAACTTTACTCTTGGGAGGGTCAGGGTCAACCGTCTTTGACCTGCTCCAGATGCAATCACCCATAAGATCTACAAGAGGCGATGCAATGAGTAACCACCACCCGAAAACTGCCAAGTCCGACAGCCACGTGGATGCCTGGGCGATTCTTTTCATCATCATTCTTGTCGTGGGGGCCGCGGTGTTCTGGGTCAGTCACCAGTAACGCGGCACCGCTCTCCAATGCCGGGTACAACTTACTCCACAGCTGCCGATAAGGTATAAGCAGGCCTGTGCAGGTCGGTTGCACGTTCTCGGTGTTGAGGCTCGGTGTCCATGATCAGGTATTTCAGTGGCTGCCTCATCGGTGTGGTGGCTTGTCTGTGGGTGGGAAGTGCGTGGGCGGCGTCGGTGGTGTTTCTCAATCCCGGCTCGGCGCCCGACCCTTACTGGAACAGCTATTCGCGCTTTATGCAGGCGGCGGCCCATCGCTTGGGCATGGACCTCACGATTCACTACACCGACCGCGACACGCGCACGCTGCTGACCTTTGCCCGTCAGGCGCTGCAGGGCAAGCAGCGGCCCGATTACCTGGTGTTCTCCAACGAGCTGAACGTCGCTCCGGAAATCCTGCGCCTGTCGTTGGGCAGCGGGGTCAAGCTGCTGGCCGTCAACAACACCTTCACGGCGGATCAACTGAGCATTCTGGGCGATTTGCGCAGCCGCTACCCGGACTTTCTCGGCAGCGTCGTGGCAAATGACGAAGACGGCGGATACCTCATCGCCAAGCGCCTGATCGACCTGCACCCGCCGACTTCTCCCGGTCAGCCCGTCGAAATGCTCGCTTTCTCCGGCACCAACAGCACGCCGGTTTCGCTACAGCGTGAGCAGGGGCTGTATCGCGCCCTGGCTGAACACCCCAACGTTCGATTGCGCCAGATCGTGCTCGGGGGCTGGCGACGTGATCGCGCCTACGAGCAGGCCCAGGTGCTGCTCAAACGCTACCCCAATGTGAGCCTGATCTGGGCCGCCAGCGACTTGATGGCTTTTGGCGTGATGGACGCTGTTCGGGAAACCGGCAAGAAGCCGGGCAAGGACGTGTTGCTGGGCACCATCAATGACTCCACCTCAGCGCTGCAGGCGTTGCTGGAAGGCCATCTGAATGTGCTGGTCGGCGGGCATTTCACCCTCGGCGGCTGGGCGTTGGTGCTGCTCAATGACTATGACCGCGCCGACAGCCAGACCCGTAAGCCCATCGGCACGTGGCGCGTACGGGCGATGCAGATCCGCGAGCGCCGCGACAGCGTGCTGTTCATGCAGGCCAATAGCCGGGATGACTACGATATCGACGTGCGCGAGTTTACCGGCGGGCAAAGCCCGAAAGACGTGGCTTATCCGTTCGTGCGGGTGGGTGCGTCGAACTGACCTGCCCAGGCATCAGGGCACGGCGAAATGCAGCACTAGCTGCACGATGCCGAGCAACGCCAGGGCCAAGATGGCCGTAAAGGCGATGCCGATGATCACGAAATGCGAAGGCTTGCCGTGAGTGAAGTCCCGCGCGCGATTCTTCTGGCTCTGCACGCCGAACGCTGCAGCCATGACGCTGTGCAGCATCTGCCAGAAGGTGGGGGGCTTGTTGTCGTCGGGGAGTCGGGATGGGTCGTTGGATGGGGTGTCCATGACAGCCTCCATGAATACTGATCTGGAGAATAGACTGGGTATTCGCGGCACGCTTTTGATTCTGGCCGAAGGCCGTAGGAGCCTTGCTTGCAGGCGATCTGCAGGGAACCGGCAGTAAAGTCAGGCCACTCTGTGTGTCAGGCAGACCTCGCATTCAGGTCTTGCTGCCGGTTCCCGGCAGATCGTCGGCAAGCCAGACTCCTACGCCTTCGGCAGAAGCAGTCCGGCATTTGCCCGTCTGTCGTTACTCGTCATACCCCAAATTAGGCGCCAGCCAGCGCTCGGTCACGCGCATTTCCTGGCCTTTGCGAGCGTTGTAACTTTCCACTTGATCCTTGTCGACCTTGCCCACCGCAAAGTACTGCGCTTGCGGGTGAGCGAAGTACCAGCCGCTGACCGCTGCCGCCGGGAACATCGCGTAGTGCTCGGTGAGGAACACACCGCTGATGCCAGGCTTGCCGTCGCCCTGGGTAGGGTCTAGCAGGTCGAACAGCACGCCTTTCTCGGTGTGGTCCGGGCAGGCCGGGTAGCCGGGGGCAGGGCGGATGCCCGCGTATTTCTCCTTGATGAGGTCCTCGTTATCGAGTTGCTCGTCAACCGCGTAACCCCAGTACTCTTTGCGCACCTGCTGGTGCAGCCACTCGGCGCAGGCCTCGGCGAGGCGGTCGGCCAGGGCCTTGACCATGATCGCGTTGTAGTCGTCGCCCTTGTCCTGATAGGCCTTGGAGACTTCTTCGGCGCCGATGCCCGCCGTGGTGATGAAGCCGCCCACGTAGTCGGTCACGCCGCTGTCCTTTGGCGCAACGAAGTCGGCCAGGGAGAAGTTCGGCTTGCCGTCGGTCTTGATGATCTGCTGGCGCAGGTGATGCAGCCTGGCCAGTGGCTGGCCGTTGTCGTCGAGCAACTGGATGTCGTCGTGATCCACCTGATTGGCCGGCCAGAAACCGAACACGGCGCGGCTGCGGATCAGCTTCTCGTCGATCAGCTTGCGCAGCAGTTCCTGGGCGTCCTTGAACAGCGCGGTCGCCGCTTCGCCCACCACTTCGTCTTCCAGGATGCGCGGGTATTTGCCGGCCAGGTCCCAGGAGATGAAGAACGGCGTCCAGTCGATGTAATCGACCAGCACGTTCAGGTCGATGTCTTCCAGCACCTTGACCCCGGTGAAAGTCGGTTTGTGCGGGTGGTAGGCCGTCCAGTCGAACTGCGGCTTCTTGGCGATGGCCGCGCTGTAGCTCAGACGCTCGGTACGGGCGCTGCGGGCCGAGGTGCGTTCGCGCACTTCGACGTATTCGGCGCGGGTCTTCTCGATGAAGCCGGCTTTCAGTTCCTTGGACAGCAGTTGCGTCGCCACACCGACGGCGCGGGAGGCGTCGGTGACATAAATCACCGCGTCGTTGCTGTATTTGGGCTCGATCTTTACCGCCGTGTGCGCCTTGGAGGTGGTCGCGCCACCAATCATCAGCGGCAGGCTGAAATTCTGACGCTGCATCTCGCGGGCGACGTGGACCATTTCGTCCAGCGACGGGGTGATCAGGCCGGACAAGCCGATGATGTCGCACTTTTCGTCCTTGGCCACCTGCAGGATCTTCTCCGCAGGCACCATCACGCCCAGATCGACGATGTCGTAGCCGTTGCAGCCCAGCACCACGCCGACGATGTTCTTGCCGATGTCGTGCACGTCGCCTTTTACCGTGGCCATCAGGATCTTGCCCTTGGCTTCCGGCTTGTCGCCTTTTTCCGCTTCGATGAAGGGGATCAAATGCGCCACGGCCTGCTTCATCACGCGGGCGGATTTCACCACCTGCGGCAGGAACATCTTGCCCGAGCCGAACAGGTCGCCGACCACGTTCATGCCGGCCATCAGCGGGCCTTCGATCACTTCGATCGGACGCGCGAAAGTCTGGCGCGACAGCTCGGTGTCCTCGACGATGTGGGTGGTGATGCCCTTGACCAGCGCGTGCTTGAGGCGCTCGTTGACCTCCCAGCCGCGCCACTCTTCGGTCTCGGCTTCCTTGACCGAACCGTCGCCCTTGAACTCGTCAGCGATGGCCAGCAGTTTTTCGGTGCCCTCTGCATCGACGTTAAGCACCACGTTTTCCACTGCTTCACGCAGCTTGGCCGGAATCTCGTCGTAGATCTCCAGCTGGCCGGCATTGACGATGCCCATGGTCAGGCCGTTGCGGATCGCGTGCAGCAGGAACACCGAGTGGATCGCTTCACGCACCGGATTGTTGCCACGGAACGAGAACGACACGTTGGACACGCCACCCGAGGTCAGCGCGTAGGGCAGCTCGTCGCGGATGTAGGCGCAGGCGTTGATGAAGTCGACTGCGTAGTTGTTGTGCTCTTCGATACCGGTGGCGATGGCAAAGATGTTCGGGTCAAAGATGATGTCTTCCGGGGGGAAGCCCACTTCGTTAACCAGAATGTCGTAGGAGCGCTTGCAGATTTCCTTCTTGCGCGCCTCGGTGTCGGCCTGACCGGCTTCGTCGAAGGCCATCACCACCACGGCGGCGCCGTAGCGCTTGCACAGCCTGGCGTGATGGATGAACTGCTCGACGCCTTCTTTCATGCTGATCGAGTTGACGATGCCCTTGCCCTGAATGCACTTCAGACCCGCTTCGATCACTTCCCACTTCGAGGAGTCGATCATGATCGGCACGCGGGAGATGTCCGGTTCGCCTGCGATCAGGTTGAGGAAGGTCACCATAGCCTTCTTCGAGTCCAGCATGCCTTCGTCCATGTTGATGTCGATCACCTGGGCGCCGGCTTCGACCTGCTGCAGGGCGACTTCCAGGGCTTCGGTGTAGTTGTCTTCACGGATCAGGCGGGCGAAACGGGCGGAACCGGTGATGTTGGTGCGCTCGCCGACGTTGACGAACAACGACTGGCGATCAATGGTGAACGGCTCAAGGCCCGACAGGCGACAGGCTTTGGGGATGTCCGGGATGGCCCGTGGCGCGTACTTGGACACCGCGTTGGCGATGGCCTTGATGTGCGCAGGGGTGGTGCCGCAGCAGCCGCCGACGATGTTGAGGAAGCCGCTCTGGGCGAACTCTTCGACCACCGCGGCCATTTCGGCGGGGCTTTCGTCGTACTCGCCGAATTCGTTGGGCAGGCCGGCATTAGGGTGCGCGGAGACCTGAGTGTCGGCCTTGTTCGACAGCTCTTCCAGGTACGGGCGCAGGTCGCTGGCGCCGAGGGCGCAGTTCAGGCCCACGGAAATCGGCTTGGCGTGACGCACCGAGTTCCAGAAGGCTTCGGTGGTCTGGCCCGACAGGGTACGGCCCGAGGCGTCGGTGATGGTGCCGGAAATCATGATCGGCAGTTCGAAGCCGATTTCATCGAACACGCCTTGCACAGCGAAGATCGCCGCTTTGGCGTTCAAGGTGTCGAAAATGGTTTCGATGAGGATCAGGTCGGCGCCGCCTTCGATCAGGCCTTTGGTGGCCTCGGTGTAGTTCTCCACCAGTTCATCGAAGGTGACGTTGCGGTAGCCGGGGTTGTTGACGTCGGGCGACAGCGAGCAGGTGCGGCTGGTCGGGCCAAGCACGCCGGCGACGAAGCGCGGCTTGTCCGGGGTTTCCAGGGTTTTGGCGTCGGCCACCTTACGGGCCAGCCGCGCGCCTTCGACGTTCAGCTCGTACACCAGCGCTTCCATGCCGTAGTCGGCCTGGGACACCTGGGTGGCGTTGAAGGTGTTGGTTTCGAGGATGTCGGCGCCAGCGTCCAGGTATTCTTTTTCGATCGCGCCTATGACGTCCGGGCGGGTCAGGACCAGCAGGTCGTTGTTGCCTTTGACGTCGCTTGGCCAGTCGGCAAAACGCTTGCCGCGGTAGTCTTCTTCCTCCAGCCGGTAGCTCTGGATCATGGTGCCCATGCCGCCATCGAGAATCAGGATGCGTTCCTTGAGAGCGTGATGAAGTGCTTTAAGACGCGCGTTGCGATCTGACATAGGCTTACCCGGACGAAGAAAAACGAAAAAAGGTGACGCTGAAAGGTGCGAAATAATAGCAAACCTGTACGGTTTTAAACCGCCGAGCGATTTAGATGAATTCTGTTCATGTTGATGGCCGCTCGCCACGGGTAGAATCGTCACCCGTTTTCAATTTTCAGGACTTCCGTTCCATGTTGCGTCGCGTGCTCGCCAGTCTCTTGGCTCTTTTGATTTGCGGTGCAGCGTTCGCGCAGTCACCCCTTGTGCAGTCATCCCTCCCTCAACCGGCCATTTCCTATAGTCGGGATATTCAGCCGATCTTCACCGAGAAGTGCGTCGCCTGCCATGCCTGTAACGATGCGGCCTGCCAGTTGAACCTGGGCAGTGGCGAAGGAGTGTTGCGCGGCGCGTCGAAAGTCCCGGTGTATCAGGGCGAACGCAGCCAGGCGATTGCGCCGACGCGGATTTTCTACGACGCCGAAGGGCCTGATGCCTGGCGCAAGAAGGGCTTTTATTCGGTACTCGACGGCCAGAGCAATCAGGCCGCGCTGATGGCCAGGATGCTGGAGTTCGGCCACAGTACGCCGCTGGTGCCCAACGCCAAGCTGCCCGACGACATCATGCTGGGCCTCAATCGCGAGAACATGTGCCCGCTGCCGCAGGAGTTCGACGGCTATGCGGCGTCGCATCCGCGGCAGGGTATGCCGCTGGCGGTCACCGGCCTCACCGACGTGCAATACAAGACCCTGCAAAGCTGGCTGGCGGCCGGGGCGCCTGTCGAGCAGACCCCGCTGCAGCCAAGTGCGAGCGAAGCGGCGCAGATCAACGACTGGGAAAGCCTGCTCAATCGCCCGGGCTCGACCGAGGCGTTGGTTGCGCGCTGGCTGTACGAGCATCTGTTCCTCGCTCACGTGTATTTCACCGGTGGCGAGCCGGGGCATTTCTTCCAGTGGGTGCGTTCGCGCACGCCAAGCGGCCAGCCGGTGGACCTGATCGCCACCCGCCGCCCTGACGACGACCCCGGCACCACTTTCTATTACCGCCTGATGCCGGTGCAAGGCGTCATCGTGCACAAGACCCACATCACCTACCCGATGGGCCCGCAGAAGCTGGCGCGGGTCAAGCAGCTGTTCTACAGCGGCGACTGGCATGCCACGCAATTGCCGGGCTATGGCCCGCAGCGTCGCGCCAACCCGTTCGACACCTTCAAGGAAATCCCGGCGGTGGCGCGTTACCAGTTCATGCTGGATAACGCCGAATATTTCGTGCGTACCTTCATTCGCGGCCCGGTGTGTCGCGGCCAGATCGCCACCGACGTGATTCGCGACCACTTCTGGGCGCTGTTCCAGGAACCGGCCCACGACCGCTACATCACCGATGCGGCCTACCGCGCCAAGGCCACGCCGCTGTTGGCGATGCCTGGGCAGAACGACGACGTGGGCAGCGTGCTGAGCCTGTGGCTTGACTACCGCAACAAGCGCAACGCCTACGAAGACCTGCGCAGCGACGCCTACGCGCACATGCCGCCGCCGGGTTGGGCGACGCTGTGGGCGGGCAATGACAATGCCTTGCTGACCATCTTCCGCCACTTCGACAGCGCCACCGTCAATAAGGGCCTGATCGGCGATCTGCCGACCACGGTCTGGCTGTTCGACTATCCGCTGCTGGAGCGCACCTATTACCAGTTGGTGGTGAATTTCGACGTGTACGGTAATGTTTCCCATCAGGTGCAGACGCGTCTCTATTTCGACCTGATTCGCAATGGCGCCGAGGTCAATTTCCTGCGCCTGATGCCCGCCGACAAGCGCGACGACATTCTCGGCAGTTGGTACCAGAACAGCGGCAAGGTGAAAATGTGGCTGGACTATGAGGCCATCGACGACGACACGCCCACCGGCATGAAGCTGGACGAGAAGGACCCCAAACGAGATTTCGAGCGCAAGTTGATCGAACGCGCCGGCACCCTCAATGTTGCGCCGGACCCGATCAACCGTTGCTCGGGAGCGTACTGCTCGCGGCCGGGGATTGGTCCGGTGTTCAGCGATGTCGAGCAGTCCCTGAGCCGTCTGGTGGCACGCCCGGCAGCGGGGCTGCGGGTTATCGATCAGTTACCCGAAGCGACGATGCTGCGCATTCAGGACGGCACCGGCAAGCGCATCGTCTACAGCATGCTGCGCAACCGCGCCCATACTAATGTGGCGTTTCTGCTGGGCGAGGCTTACCGCTACCAGCCGGGGCTGGACAATCTGACGATCTATCCGGGCGTGCTGACCAGCTACCCGAATTTCATCTTCAACATCCCGGCCAATGAAGTGAGCGCGTTCGTCGATGCGATGGAGAAGGCCCACGATCACAAAGAAGCCTTCGAGAAAATCGTCGAGCGTTGGGGCGTGCGCCGCAGTCATCCGCTGTTCTGGACGTACTTCCATGATCTGGACCGCTACATCCAGGAGACCGAACCGCAGGAGGCAGGGGTGCTGGATATGAATCGGTATGAGAACCTGTAACAGCGGGCCGCACGACCTGTAGGAGCGCGCTTGCCCGCGATGGCGGTGTGTCTGTGACGACAATACTGCCTGGCAGAACGCAATCGCGGGCAAGCGCGCTCCTACAATTTTTTGCGTCACTGGTGAGGCCCGCGTCACCCCCATTCACGCTGAACGAAACCCGAAAACCCTTATAAAACATGGCGTGCAGCCATTATGCAGCCCGTCAGTCGAGCCGAACCTTTTTGCAAATACTGAAGTCGGACCCTGCGAGTCGTCCCTTGAAGCGTGGCCTTTTCGAGGTCCTGGATCGTGGGTCAAACCAGAGTAAGCAAGAGGTTGCAGATGTTGATTTCGGTTCAAGCCCTGCGGGCACTCGCCGCGTGGGTTGTTGTGTGTCACCACTTCATGCAGATTTTTTTCGACTTCCACCCCAGCGGCCCGATTGGCCGTTTCTTCACTGAAAAAGGCGCCGTGGGCGTCGACATCTTCTTCGTCATCAGCGGTCTGGTGATCTATCTGTCCACCGTCGACAAACAGATCCCCGCCAGCCGCTTCATGCTCAATCGCATCATCCGTATCGTTCCCGCCTACTGGCTATACACCCTGGTGATGGGGTTATTGGTGGTGGTCGCCCATCCGTTGCTGCCGCATCAGGTGGTGGACTGGCAGAGCTTCATCCTGTCGCTGCTGTTCATTCCTTCGGAAAACCCCGGCGGCTATGGCCTGTACCCGACCCTGAACGTTGGCTGGACGCTGAATTACGAGATGCTGTTCTACGTGTTGTTCTCGATGGTGTTCCTGTTCCAGCAGCGCCTGCGCCCGCTGATCATCGCCGCTGCGCTGTTCGCGGTGACTGACGTGTTGGGGCGTTCGGGCCTGATCAGCCGCTTCTACGCCAACGACATCGTCTATGAATTCCTGCTCGGCATCGGCATTGGCGTGATTTACCGCCGTGGCTGGATCACTGAGCGTTTGTGGCTGCCGTTGCTGGCGATAGGCGGGGCTTTGCTGACCATCAAGCAACTGCCGCCGGACCTGCGCATCGTTAATTGGGGCCTGCCGAGCGCGGTGATCGTGGTGGCCTGTATCTCCCTTGAACCATACATGCGCGGCAGCCGACTGCTGAAAACCATGGGCGACTGTTCCTACTCGGTGTACCTGCTGCACGTGCTGGTGCTGTACGGCGGCTGGCTGGCGACCGAGCGATATGGCCTGAATCCGTACGTGGCGTTTGCCGTGTGCGTGCCGGTCATCGCGCTGGGCGCGTGGCTCAGTTACGAGTGGATCGAGAAGGGCTTGTACCGCCGCATGAAGGGCTGGCTGGATGGCAGAAGGGCAGTCAAGGAACAGGCGGCGTTGTCTTGAGGCCTGCTATCGGGCCTATTACCTGAGCAAATTACTAGGGCTTTGTCAGTTGCCGCGCAATGGCGTAAACTCCGCCCCACGTCTGCGAGGAATTTTCATGACCGCTATTACTATTACCGATGCCGCCCACGATTACCTGGCCGATCTGCTTCAAAAGCAGAACACCCCCGGCATCGGCATCCGCGTGTTTATTACCCAGCCTGGCACCCAATACGCTGAAACCTGCATCGCCTACTGCAAGCCCGGCGAAGAAAAGCCGGAAGACAAGGCGATCGGCCTGAAGAGCTTCACGGCCTGGATCGACGCGTTCAGCGAGGCGTTTCTGGATGATGCGGTGGTCGATTACGCGACCGATCGCATGGGTGGTCAGCTGACCATCAAGGCGCCGAACGCCAAAGTGCCGATGGTCAATGCCGACAGCCCGATCAACGAGCGTATCAATTACTACCTGCAGACCGAGATCAACCCGGGTCTGGCCAGCCACGGCGGGCAGGTTACGCTGATTGACGTGGTCGAGGAAGATGAGGCGAACATCGCGGTGCTGCAGTTTGGTGGTGGTTGCCAGGGCTGTGGTCAGGCGGATGTGACGCTCAAGGAAGGCATTGAGCGTACGTTGCTCGAGCGTATTCCCGAGTTGTCGGGTGTGCGTGATGTGACGGACCATACTCAGAAAGAGAACGCTTACTACTGATTTTGGTATGCGTTTGGAAAAAGCCCCGATTGTTAGGGGCTTTTTTATGGGTGGCGTTTGGGGGATTGGGGTTGTTGTTCAGGCTCCGCTTTTACAGCGGGTTCTGCCTTTAGGCAGAACTCCCTACTTGCCGCCAAAAACCAACGGAATTACAGCCTGTTTCAGCACCCCAGAAGCAACTTAAGGCCTGAACAGATGAGCATGCCCTGCGCGGTATAGGGAAGACTTCCCAAACACATCATTCCCCAAAACCCTCCCCACCAGAATCAACGCCGTGCGCCGAAACCCTTTAACCCTGACCTTCTCCTCAATGTCCGCCAGCGTCCCCACCACCCAGTCCTGATCCGGCCAGCTGGCGCGGTGCACCACCGCGATCGGGCAGTCCTGACCATAATGGGGCGTCAGCTCCACCACGATCTTGCCGAGATTACTGACCCCCAGATGAATCGCCATGGTCGCCCGATGCCGCGCCAGTTCACCCAGTTCTTCACCTTCCGGCATCGCCGTTTTATCGCCATAACGGGTCAGGATCACGCTTTGCGAGACGTTCGGCAGGGTCAATTCCGTGCCCAGTAGCGCCGCACACGCGGCAGTCGCGGTCACGCCGGGGATGATTTCGAACGGGATACCCAGCTCGCGCAGGCAACGAATCTGCTCGCCGATGGCGCCGTACAGGCTCGGGTCGCCAGAATGCACGCGAGCGACATCCTGGCCCTGTGCATGAGCAGATTTCATCAGGGCAACTATCTGTTCCAGGTGCAACTCGGCACTGTTGGTTACTTGAACGGCCTGATGGCCCTCCAGAACAGCTTCCGGCACTAGCGAGCCCGCATAGATGATCACCGGGCAGGTACGAATCAGACGCTGGCCCTTAACCGTGATCAGGTCCGGATCGCCGGGGCCTGCGCCGATGAAGTAAACGGTCATTGAAACTCCTGGAGGGGGCTGGCTAATGCAAATGTAGCCCGCGAGCTGTTGCGTCGTTCGATCAGCAATGTCGCCGGCGCCCCGCTCAACCGCGCTGCCATGGCCAACGCTGTGCTTTCGGCCACGCCATAACAACCGGTGCTGTCGAAGGCGATCTGCGAGCGATGGCTCAGCTGCGGTTCGAACCTCGTCAGCTCGTCGCTGCTGAAAAACGTCAGGGGCAGGGCCAGGTGTTCGGCCAGCTCCAGCAACCCGGCCTCGGTCGATTTGACGTCGATAGAAGCCAGGGCCGTGATGTCCGACAGCGCCAGTCGATGCTCAAGCAGGCTGACTTCGATCAGCCCTTGCAGCACCGAGACCGGGCAGCCGCGCTGACAACCCAGGCCGATCACCAGAATCGGCCGCTCGGCGCCGTTCTTCATCAGGCGTGGCTGAGCTCGGAGGAGGCCAGTTGCGCATCGTGACGACGGAACAACCAGGCGCTGATCAGGCCCATGGCGACCCAGAACGCTGCGTTGGTCAACAGCGAAGCGATCTTGAACTGTGCTTCCAGGGCTTCAGGGGCCAGTGCCGAGTGGACCTCCGGCTGCGGTGCGCCAACCACATGCGGTACCACCAGAATCGCTGCGCCCAACACTTTCAGCAGCCAGTTGTGAGCAAACACGATCAGCGCCAGGCCCACAGCGGTAGAGGCGGCGGTGCTGACCCACCAGATCTGTCGCTGTGTCAGGTCAGCCGCAGCGGTGCCCGGCAGTTCAGGCGGCAGGCCCAGGGTCGGCGCCAGCACGAACACGGCAAAACCGGCCAGGCCCCACAGCGCGCCTTCACGGGTGCTGGCGGGGGTGCGCAGGGTGTACAGCGCAGCCAGCATCAAGGCGAAACCGACCGCGACCACCAGATTGCCGCCCGTGGTGGACAGCACGCGCTGCCAGCCGTCTTCCGGCTCCCAGGCTTCTTCGTCGTGAACGTGAGCAGCCATGGCGCCATCGGTGTGCTGGTGCTCGTGCACTTCAGCGGCGGCGGGGGCTTTTTCGTACGTTTCGGCCTGCAGGATCAGCGGCGCGACCCAGAAGCTCTGAAAAAGCGTCAGCAGCAGGGCGGCGAGCAGTCCGGTGAAACCGGCCGTTTGAGCGATTCGCTTGAACATGGCGGCAGGTCTCAGTGGCAAGGGAAGGCGGAGCTGTGACGGGTGTCGTGGGCCGCGTTGTGCACAGCGGCGATGTGCGAGAAACCGGCGAAGTAGACCAGGCAGGCGCCGAGGATCATCGCGCTGATGGCAGCGGTCAGGCGTTGGCTCTGGGTGCGGGTGGTGCTGGCGGACGGGGTCGTGGTGCTGATCGACATGGCGCTTCCCTCTGGAATGTCGGCGAAGGGAAGGCGCAAAGAAAACCACTGACAGACGTCAGTAGTCGACTCAACAGCGCCCGCCCACCGCGGGTTTGTTATGTAAATGTGTCGGGCCGGTCTCCGGGCTTGCGAGGGGCATTGCACATGCCTGCAAGAATCGCCTTCCCATATCGCTGATCGACACAGTGGATCTGACTCTTCGCTCGCTTACCGTTGCGGGGGCAGCGCCGGACTTGCACAGACTCAATGTCTGCACGCACCGGTTTCCCGTTTCACCCTGTGAAGGGCACCCGTAACAAGGTGTGTAGGAGACCACGGCGCTGGGCGTCAGTCAAACACAAGGCGGACAAGGCGATCTTTCAGACCATGGTTTGTGGGCTTGGAATGCGGACGTTGATGCCCTATGGGCCTATTCGCCAGCAAGTTGGCTCCCACATGTGTTAAACGTGCCATGACCTGATAGACCGAGTTGCCAGCCTTCTTGCTCGTTGACCTTCCCCCCACCACTGCGTAGCCTTGCGCACTTGAGGTTCGCCGATCCGGCTGTGTGTCGGGCTCGGCGCTAAGAAGGGAATGTGGTGCAAGCCACAGCTGCCCCCGCAACTGTAAACGGTCATGTTCATTGCACAGCCACTGCGCAAGCGGGAAGGCGCGATGAACGCGTGTGATCTGGCACTCAGCCAGGCCATCGCCACCGTGAGCCAGGAGACCTGCCTCGAACACGGGCCTGTTTTGCCACAGCCTCGACGAATTCTCACTACAACCGGGCGGGGTGATCCGGTGGCGAATCGAACGGCAGGCCAGTCGACAGCGACGGCTGTGCGGTTCTCGTCCTGTTTGCCCGCCGCAGCGCCTGAGGGCAACCATGAAAACACTGGCCAAGCTTCCCGTTACTATCGTCACCGGCTTTCTCGGCTCGGGCAAAACCACCTTGCTGCGTCACATGCTCGATAACGCCGAAGGGCGCCGTATCGCAGTGATCGTCAACGAATTCGGTGAGCTAGGCATCGACGGCGACATTCTCAAGCAATGCACCATCGGCTGCACTGAAGAAGAAGCCGTCGGCCGCGTCTACGAGCTGGCCAATGGCTGCCTGTGCTGCACCGTTCAGGAAGAGTTCTTCCCGGTAATGCAGGAACTGGTCGCCCGTCGCGGCGATCTGGACCACATCCTCATCGAAACCTCGGGGCTGGCGCTGCCAAAGCCGCTGGTCCAGGCCTTCCAGTGGCCGGAAATCCGCAACGCCTGCACCGTTGACGCGGTCATCACCGTGGTCGACAGCCCGGCCGTGATCGCCGGCACCTTCGCCGCCTTCCCGGATCAAGTCGACGCCCAGCGCAAACTCGACCCTAATCTGGACCACGAGTCGCCGCTGCACGAGCTGTTCGCCGACCAACTGGCCAGCGCCGACCTGGTCATCCTCAACAAAGCCGACATGCTCGACGCCCAAGCCCTGGCCGCCGTGCGCGCCGAAGTCGCTGAAGAATTGCCGCCGGCGGTGAAAGTCATCGAGGCCAGCAAGGGCCAACTGCCGATCAGCGTACTGCTGGGGCTGGGCGCTGAGTCCGAGCTGCACATCGACGGCCGCAAGACGCACCACGATCACCACGAAGGCGATGACCACGACGACCACGATCACGACGCCTTCGATTCGATCTCCATTTCCCTGCCTCAGGCCGACGAAGCGCTGTTGCTCGACGCCCTGACTCAAGCCGTTGTCCAGCACGACATCCTGCGAGTCAAAGGCTTCGCGGCGATTCCGGGCAAACCGATGCGCCTGCTGGTGCAGGGCGTAGGGACGCGTTTCGACAAGCATTTCGACCGCGTCTGGAAGGCCGAAGAGGAGCGCGTCACCCATCTGGTGCTGATCGGTCAGGAACTGGACGCCGCCGTGCTTGAAGCCCAGCTGCGCGCCGCGCTTGAGATCAAAGGCTAAGCATGCACCTGCTGCGCACCCAGCCCGGCGGCTTTGTCCCCGACGACAGCATCGCTGACCTCGGTCAGACCCCCGCCGAGCTGGTAATCCTGTGCAGCGGCGATTCCCATCTGGCGTTGCTCGCTGAAACCGCGCAGCAACTGCCGTACGATTACCCCAGCCTGCGCCTGGCCAATCCCATGCAGGTGCAGAACCACGCCTCGGTCGATCTGTACGTCGACGAAGTGCTGCAGCATGCCAAGGTGATTCTCATCTCGCTGCACGGCGGCATCGGCTACTGGCGTTATGGCGTCGAGCGGCTGGTGGAGCTGGCCTCTCGAAAGCGCGGCGGGGTGAAGCTGATTCTGGTGCCGGGCGACGATCGCCCGGACCCGGAGCTCAGCGACCTGAGCACCGAGCCCGCTGAGGATCGCGAGCGCCTCTGGCACTACCTGCGCCAGGGCGGCAAGCACAACGCCTTGCAGCTGTTCAATTGCCTTGCCGGTCGTTGGCTGGATCGCGATTACGCCTGGGACGAGCCGCAGACGCTGCCTCGCGTGGCCATCTATCACCCGCGCAAGGCCAGCGCCGAACTGGCGGATTGGCAGGCCGACTGGCGCGCCGGGCAACCGGTGGCGGCGGTGCTGTTCTATCGCTCGCACTTGCAGGCGGCCAATACCGGCTTCATCGACGTGTTCTGCGAGCGGCTTTTGGCTCAGGGGCTGAACCCGCTGCCGATTGCCGTGGCCAGCCTGAAAGAGCCGGCGTGTCTCAGTGCCGTGCAGGACTGGCTCGACGAAACCGGCTGCGAAATTATTCTCAACACCACCGGTTTTGCACAGTCCAGCCCTGAGGTGCCAAATTTACGACCGTTTCGTCTAAATGTTCCGGTGATCCAGGCGATCTGCGCCCAGGACAACGAACCGGCGTGGAAGGCCAGCGAGCAGGGCCTGGGCTCTCGTGACTTGACCATGCACATCGCGCTGCCGGAACTGGACGGACGCATCATCAGCCGGCCCATCAGCTTTAAGGACCTGGCCTGGTACAGCGAGCGCAGTCAGTCCGATGTGGTGTGCTACCGCGCCCAGCCTGAGCGTATGGATTTTGTCGCCGAACTGGCGCGACGCTGGGTGTTGCTGGCGTGCACCGCCAATGCCGACAAGCGCGTGGCGCTGATTCTGGCCAACTACCCGACCCGCGACGGACGCATTGGCAACGGCGTGGGCCTCGATACACCAGCCGCTGCGCTGAACATCCTCAAGGCCTTGCAGAGCGAGGGTCATCCCGTTGAGGGCTTGCCAGAGACCGGCACGGCGCTGATTCATGCCTTGCTCGGCGGCGTCACCAATGACCCCGACAGCCTCGATCAGCGGCCATGCAACCAGAGCATGGCCATGGGCGAGTACATGGCGGCATTCAATGCGCTGCCCGAAGCCAATCGCGTTGCCGTGACCGAGCGCTGGGGCTCGCCCCAGAGCGACCCGATGTGCCGCAATGACCGGATGATGATCGCCGGGCTCAGGTTTGGCCTGACCTTCGTCGGCATTCAGCCTTCCCGTGGCTACAACGTTGATCACAGCGCGGTCTACCACGACCCGGATCTGGTGCCGCCCCACGGCTACCTGGCGTTTTACTTCTGGCTGCGCAAGGCCTATGGCGCCCACGCGGTGATTCACGTGGGCAAGCACGGCAACCTGGAGTGGCTGCCGGGCAAGGGTGTCGGCCTGTCCGAACACTGCTGGCCGGACGCGATCCTGGGCCCGATGCCGAATATCTACCCGTTCATCGTCAACGATCCGGGCGAGGGCGCCCAGGCCAAGCGTCGCACGCAGGCGGTGATCATCGACCACCTGATGCCGCCGCTGACCCGCGCCGAGACTTACGGCCCCCTGCGCGATCTGGAACTGCTGGCCGACGAATACTACGAAGCGCAACTGCTCGACCCGCGCCGCGCCCGTGAGCTGCAAAAAGACATCCTCAGGCTGGTACGCGAAACCCACATCGATCGTGAACTGGCGCTGGACGAAGGCCTGGACAGCGACGCAGACGCCGCGATCTGGCTGCCGCGCCTCGACACGTACCTGTGTGACCTCAAGGAGTCGCAGATTCGCGACGGCCTGCATGTGTTCGGCGAGTCGCCAAGCGGGCGGTTGCGTATCGACACCTTGCTGGCGATCCTGCGCGTGCCCCGAGGCGATGGCCGTGGGGCCAACGCCAGCCTGCTGCGGGCGGTGAGTCAGGCGCTGGCGCTGGACTTCGACCCGTTGGACTGCGACCTGGGCGCGCCGTGGACGGGGCCGACTCCTGAGGTTTTACATGAAGTCAGTGCCGATACGTGGCGCACAGTGGGCGACACCCGGGAGCGGCTGGAGCTGTATGCGGCGCGTCTGATCGAACGGGTTGTCGATGATTCATTTGATTCTGATTCGTTTGAAAACAAAGAGTTGAGTGTCATTGTTAATGCGATAAGCGAAGTGGTGGCGCCTCGCCTGGACAGCTGTGGCCCTGCCGAAATGCAGGGGTTGCTGGATGCACTGAGCGGCCGTTTCGTCCCGGCAGGCCCCAGTGGCGCGCCAAGTCGCGGGCGGCTGGACGTGCTGCCGACGGGACGTAACTTCTTCTCGGTGGACGTGCGTAATCTGCCGACCATGACGGCTTGGCGCATCGGTTTCCAGTCGGCCAATCTGTTGCTGGAGAGGCACCTGCAGGACCACGGCGACTACCTGCGTCAGCTGGGTTTGTCGGTGTGGGGCACGGCGACCATGCGTACCGGCGGCGACGATATCGCCCAAGCCATGGCCCTGATGGGCGTGCGTCCGGTGTGGGCGACGGGCAGTCAGCGGGTCGATGATTTCGAAATCCTGCCCCTGAGTCTGCTCGACCGGCCGCGGGTCGATGTCACGCTGCGGGTTTCGGGCTTCTTTCGCGATGCGTTTGCCAACCTGATTCGGCTGTTCGATGCCGCGGTGCAAGCAGTCGCGGCGCTGGATGAGCCGGATGACATGAACCCGCTCGCCGCCCGTGTGCGTCAGGAGCGCGAGCAACTGCAGCGCGAAGGCCTGAGCGCCGAACAAGCGGCCAAGCAGGCTGGCTGGCGCATCTTCGGTGCAAAACCCGGGGCGTATGGCGCTGGTGTGCAGAACGCCATCGATGGCCGCCTGTGGCAGACCCGCGAGGATCTGGCCGAGGTGTACCTGAACTGGGGTGGTTACGCCTATGGCGCCGCCGATGAGGGCACACCCGCGCGCAATGACTTCGCCAAACGCCTGGGTCAGGTGCAGGCGGTGGTGCAGAATCAGGACAATCGCGAGCACGACTTGCTTGATTCCAACGACTATTACCAGTTCCAGGGCGGCATGCTGGCAGCGGTGGAAAGCCTGAGCGGCGTGAAAGTCGCCAGCTACCATGGCGACCACAGTCAGCCGGACCTGCCGAAAATCCGCAGCCTTAAAGAAGAGCTGAACCGGGTGGTACGCTCGCGGGCGGCCAATCCGAAATGGATCGAAGGGGTCAAGCGGCACGGCTATAAAGGCGCGTTCGAAATGGCGGCGACGGTGGATTTCCTGTTCGCTTTCGACGCGACCACCGAGCTGATCGATGATCACCAGTACGCCTTGCTGGCCGATGCCTATCTGCTTGACGCTTCGACTCGGGAGTTCATCCAGCAGCACAACCCCGATGCCTTGCGCGACATGACCGAGCGCATGCTCGAAGCCCAGCAGCGCGGGTTGTGGCAGGAACCGGGCGAGTACCGTGCGGCGCTGGAAAATCTGTTGCTGGATATAGAAGAAACATAAGCTGCGCCGCTGCCGCTTTTGATTCTTGCCACCGGCCTACGCCCTCCGGGCAGACGCAGACTGTGTGAACCTTAATTTTTGATGCACGAACCATGACCAGAGCCCAACCATGACCGACACCCCACATTTCCCCCTGGCCGCAGTCGTCGGCGCCGATGAGCTGAAGCTGGCGCTGTGCCTGACCGCCATCGACCCGAAGATCGGCGGGGTGCTGATCGAGGGGCCGCGGGGCATGGCCAAGTCCACCCTGGCACGCGGGCTGGCGGATCTGTTGGCCAGCGGGCAGTTCGTCACGCTGCCGTTGGGCGCCACCGAAGAACGTCTGGTGGGCACGCTGGATCTCGACGCAGCACTGGGCGAAGGACGGGCGAGCTTTTCTTCCGGCGTGCTGGCCAAGGCCGATGGCGGCGTGCTCTACGTCGATGAAGTCAACCTGCTGCCCGATCACTTGGTGGACCTGCTGCTGGACGTCGCCGCCAGCGGCATCAATCAGGTCGAGCGTGACGGCATTTCCCATCGCCACCCGGCGCGCTTCGTGCTGATCGGCACCATGAACCCGGAAGAAGGCGAACTGCGTCCGCAGTTGCTCGATCGCTTCGGGCTCAACGTTGCGCTGAGCGGCCAGACCCTGCCTGAGCAGCGCGGCCAGATCATTCGCCGGCGCCTGGATTTCGATGCTTCGCCTGAAGCCTTCTGCGAACAGTGGGCCGATCAGCAGCAACAGTTGAAGGCGCGTTGCGAGACAGCCCGGGGGTTGCTGTCGTCGATCGAGCTGGATGACGACAGTCTGGCGGCCATTACCGAGCGCTGTTTTGCGGCGGGGGTCGATGGTTTGCGGGCTGACTTGGTCTGGCTGCGCGCCGCGCGGGCCCATACGGCGTGGCGTGGGGCGTCGGCGATTGCCCTTGAGGATATCGACGCGGTAGCCGAGTTTGCATTGCGCCATCGTCGTCGCGAGCAGCAGGCGCCGCAATCTCCTGCGCCATCGCAGCCGGACAGCCCGGCGCCTTCGCCTGAGCATCCTTCCCGGCAAGGCGAGGGCAGTTGGGGCGAAATGCCTGCCCAGGCCGTCGCCACTGGCGCCCGTCGTGAAGTGCCGAGCTGGCCAAAAAAGCCTTAGGCATTCGCCCTCGTCATCAGGCGGGGGCGGATGCCAGCCCTCGACCGGGCAGACTACAGGGCGGTAAAAGCGGAGCGGCGGGCTCGGGAATCGAAGGCGCCATTGCCTGGGTGCCTACCTTATTGAAAGGACGTCCGCAGCGTCGCGCCGATCTGGTTCGCCAGCCCCGTACCCGACGTGAACAGACGCTGTGGCTGGTCATCGTCGACGCGTCGGCCTCGACTCAACGCCATCAGGCATTGAGCCAGGCCAAGGGCTTATTGGCTCAGCTGTTCGACGACGCCTATCGCCAGCGCGCCCGACTGGCGTTGCTCACTGCAAGCGGCGGCAGTGCCCGCTGGCAACATCACGGCCTCAAAGCCGGGGCCGCGTTGCAACCTTGGTTGCAAACGCTGGGGGCAGGCGGCGGAACGCCATTGTTGGAGGCCATCGAACAGGCGAGCGAGTGGCTTGAAAAACGCCGCAAGCGTTATCCGGCCGAGTCGCAGCGGGTGTTGATCCTCACCGATGGCCGAGTCAAGGAAGCCCCGGCGCTTGCCCCGTTCGACTGCCCCAGCCTGCTGATCGACATCGAGCGCGGGCCGATCCGTCTGGGCCGAGCCGCCGAACTGGCCCGCCAGTTGGGCGCGCTCTACCGGCATATCGACGGGATGCGGTAGGCCGTCCCCACGGCCAGACACCGTGTCTTGTAGCGGATCCCGGGTCAGGCTGGCATGGTCCAGGGTTCCAGGCGGTAGCCTTCGTCGCTGATTTCAGCGCGGGCCTGTTCCAGAAACTGCGCCAGCAGTTTCGGATCGGAGTAGGCGCTGCTCGGGATCTGTTTGCGACCAATACGGGTGCTGGTGCGATCAACCACGGTCAAGCTCAGCTCGCCGTTGCCATCCTGGGCCGACCAGGCCACGCAGCGGAACGGTTCGAAAGCATGACCTGCAATCAGCAAAGCATCGTTGAAGCGCAAAGGGGCGTTCATGGAAAGTCCTCAAGTGCCCGTATCAGTTCAGTCCCCGCCGGCGGGCATCCCGTGCGGTTGGATACTTGTACTGATGACCTGCGCCGGGTGGTAAGTCACAAGAGATTTCGACTTTTTTCAAAATATTTACAGAAATCCATGATTTCGTTTTCGCTCATTACCGACATTTCCTGACGCAAATGGGTGTTTCAGCGCTGATTCAATCCTCTGATTACCTCTTTAATGCATTTTCGCCACTCTTAAGCACGTTTCGATCTTAGCCTTATAGTTAAACGGTCCAAGCGCGTGTCAAATATTTGCTAATGTAACAACCGGGGTCGCCAAGACACTGTTTCTAAAAATGTTTTTTCCCCGGAATATTCTTCGAATCCTGGCGCCAAGGAAATCTATATGCATGAACCGGCATCGATCCGCCGCCTGTTAATTGTCGAACCGTGCGAAGAATGTCTGCGTTTGATCCCGGGGCTGCGTATCGCCGGATGGGAGGTGGACGCCTGCGCGCTGGAATCGGCAGTGTCTCGCCCGTGTGACGTAGGACTGATCCGCCTGATGCCGCAGCATTTCGAGCAGCCGCAACTGATCAAGGACCTGATCACCCGCAGCAACACCGAATGGATCGCTGTGCTGACCGCCGATGACCTGCGCAGAGATCTGATTGGAGATTTCGTGTGTGAATGGTTTTTTGACTTTCACACCTTGCCGTTCGACGTGGCCCGGGTGCAGGTCACCCTGGGGCGCGCCTACGGCATGGCCCGGTTGCGATTCCAGGGGACGACCTACGGCAACGGGCCCGGGCATGAAATGCTGGGTGAAAGCCGGCCGATTCGCGAGGTGCGTCGCCTGCTGACCAAGCTGGCGCCCACCGAATCCCCGGTATTGATCCGTGGCGAGACCGGCACCGGCAAAGAACTGGTGGCGCGTACGCTGCATCAGCAGTCCCAGCGTCGCGATAAAGCGTTCGTGTCGATCAACTGCAGCGCCATTCCCGAGCAACAGTTGCAGGCAGAACTCTTCGGCGACGAAGACGATTCGCCGACGGGCAGTCGTGGGCGCAGGCCTGGGCGTATAGAAGCTGCCAACGGCGGCACGCTGTTTCTCGATGAAATTGGCGACCTGCCGCTGGATGTGCAGGCCAATCTGCTGCGCTTTCTACAAGAGCGCCATGTCGAAACCCCGGCAGGGCGCATCCCCGTAGACGTTCGCATTCTGGCCGCCACTCATGTCGACCTGGAGGCAGCGATTCGCAAGAAGCGTTTTCGCGAAGACCTCTATTACCGCCTCAATGTGCTGCAGGTGGGCACCGCGCCGCTGCGTGAACGGCACGGCGACCTGGCCTTGCTGGCCAATCATTTCGCGCATTTCTACAGCCAGGAAACCGGCCGCCGGGCGCGCAATTTCAGTCAGGACGCATTGGTCGCCATGGGCAAGCACGACTGGCCGGGTAACGTGCGCGAGCTTGAAAACCGTGTACGCAGAGGGCTGGTGCTGGCCGAGGGCAGGCAGATCGAGGCGTTTGATCTGGGGTTGCTGGGGGAGGAAGAGATCAGTTCGAGCATGGGCACGCTGGATGAGTACAAATGCCGGGCCGAGCGCCAGGCGTTGTGCGACGTGCTGACCCGTCATAGCGACAACCTCAGCGTGGCGGCCAAGGTGCTGGGCATCTCCCGGCCGACGTTTTACCGGTTATTACACAAGCATCAGATTCGCTAGCCTTACCGCCAGGCGAAAAGCCGAAGCCCTGTAGACCATGCTGTTACAGAGGCATGGCAGTCAATTCTTCAACAACCGCTGCACCGCTTCAAACGCCCGATCCCTGCGGTAGCTCCAGTTCCCTTCGATCACTTCATGACGCTGACCATTGGATTGGAGCCAACCCAGACTGGCGTCGAAGAATGCCTGACGCTCGGCCAGCAGTGGCTGGCAGCGCTGGCCATCGCTGACCCATTCAACGCCCTTGGGCGACAGCAGCAGGTGCAGGTCGTAGTGGCGGGCGAGCAGTTCCTGATTGAGCCACGCCGGACAGTCGCCGAACAGGGTGTGACTCCAGAGGATGTTGCTCAGCAAATGGGTATCGAGGATCAGCAACTCAGGGGTCCGTGCGCGGGCGGCGTCTTCCCAGGCCAGTTGCCCACGGGCGATGGCCGGGATATCGGCGTAGCAGGTGTCGCGCTGCTGCTCATCGATGAAATGCCTGACGTATTCGCCCACCAGCTCGCCCCCGAAGCGCTGCTGAATCTGCTCGGCCAGCCAGCTTTTGCCGCTGGATTCGGGGCCTGCCAACACCAGAATTTTCATGGAACCTTCAACGCGCCAGCGCAGGGTCGGCGCGCCAGTCGCGCCATCCCTGCACGGCCAGCAAGGTGAACAACGCATACAAAGCCGCTGTCAGGTACAGCGCTTTATAGAGGAAGAGGCCGACGAAAATGACGTCCAGGACAATCCACAGCGGCCAGCACTGCACGCGCTTTTGCGCCATCCACACCTGCGCCACCAGGCTGAAGCCGGTCAGCGCAGCGTCGAGCCGGGGTTGCGCGGCATCGGTGAAATGGGCCATCGCCGCGCCCAGCACCAGGCTGACCACCACGCCCACCGCCAGGCTCAGCGTCAGGGCACCGCCGCCCAGCGACGTCACTTGGCGGCCGTCGGCCATTGCGCCACGCCGGGTCCATTGCCACCAGCCATACAATTGCAACACGGCATAGACAACCTGCAGCAGCATGTCCGAGTAGAGCTTCACGTCGTAGAAGATCCAGGTGTAGAGCAACACCATCACCAGGCCGATCGGCCAGCACCACGGGTTTTGTTTGACCGTCAGCCAGACGGCAATGACGCCCAGTGCAGCGGCGAACAGTTCAAGCCCGGACATGAAGACTCCTGCGAAGTGAAGCAAATAAGGGCGGCGATTGTATGCGCTTTGCGGGCGATTGTGGCGAGCAGATTCGTCTGTTCGTGCACACGCCAAGGCTTGGGAAACACCTGACGCAAACTCGCCACAGGTCTAAGACAGCCCGCCGCGATCGGGGCTTGAGCGCTCGTCGCAGAGGTCTGGTAGCATCGCGGCGCTTGCGCGCCCGAGCGCGATGTCTTGCCTGTTCATGCGGTTTTGACATTCAACGGTTTATCGTGCGCCGGACAGTGCTCGAACCATATCAAGAGGGCCGCGCCACGAGCGGGCCCCATTCTGGGGGAATGATGGATTTTTGGACCGCCACACAGGCGTTGATACTTGGTGTCGTGGAAGGGTTGACGGAATTCTTGCCGATCTCAAGCACGGGCCACCAGATCATTGTTGCCGATCTCATCGGCTTTGGCGGCGAACGGGCCATGGCGTTCAACATCATCATTCAGCTGGGGGCGATCCTGGCGGTGATGTGGGAGTTCCGGCACAAGATCTTCGAGGTCGTCACAGGGTTGCCGACCCAACCACAGGCCAGACGCTTCACGCTGAATCTGATCATTGGTGTGCTGCCGGCCGTGGTGCTGGGGGTGATGTTTTCCGACCTGATTCACGAATACCTGTTCAACCCGATCACCGTCGCCGCAGCGCTGGTCATCGGCGGTTTCATCATGCTCTGGGCTGAGCGCCGCGAGCATGAAGTGCACGCCGAAACCGTCGACGAGATGACCTGGTCCGATGCCTTGAAAGTCGGTTTCGCCCAATGCCTGGCGATGATCCCCGGCACCTCGCGTTCGGGCTCGACGATCATTGGCGGCCTGCTGTTCGGCCTGTCGCGCAAGACGGCAACCGAGTTCTCGTTCTTCCTCGCCATGCCGACCATGGTCGCAGCGTCGCTGTACTCCGGTTACAAGTACCGCAACCTGTTTCAGCCTGACGACTTTGCCGTGTTCGCCGTGGGCTTCATCACCTCGTTCATCTTCGCGATGATCGCGGTGCGCGCCTTGCTCAAGTTCATCGCCACACACAGCTACGCGGTGTTCGCCTGGTATCGCATCGCCTTTGGCCTGTTCATTCTGGCGACCTGGGTGTTCGGCTGGGTCGACTGGACCAGCGTGAAGGCATGAATCAGCGTTTCAAGGCCCCGCCTGAGCGTCGCGCCGAGAAATCTCCGGTGCGGCTGCTCAAGTTCAAGCTGGCGATGTTCGTCCTGTTGTGCGGCATGCCGCTGTACGGCGTGATCGCTCTCGGCCTGCGCGGCGGGTCGTGGCTGGCAATTGCGGCGTATCCGCTGCTTAGCCTGGCGGCCTTCGCGCTGTACGGCTACGACAAGAAGCAGGCCCGCGATCAAGGCCAGCGGGTGCCGGAAAAAGTCCTGCATGCCGTTGAAGTGGCGGGCGGATGGCCCGGTGCGCTGGTGGCTCAGCAGGTGTTTCGGCACAAGACGCGCAAGGTGTCCTATCAGCTGGTGTTCTGGCTGATCGTGGCCGTGCACCAGCTGTTCTGGATCGACCGCGTGCTGCTGGGCGGCAATTTCTTCGCCCGGCATTTCTACTGATACCTGGGCAAGCGCTCAGAGTTTGAGCGCCACTTGGCGGATCTTCGGCAGTTTGCTCACCACCTGTTGATGGGAGCGGGTCAGCAGATCGCGCAGCTCTTCATCGCCCATGGCGAAGGGGTAGCTGAGGGTGATCCAGTGCGCGCGGGCCAGATACGGGGCAGGGCGCACGCCGGGGCGATCGACATAGCCCAGAAACAGCTCAGCCCCGACCTTGAACGACAGGTCATTGCCGGCCAGGCCCATGACCGCGAACATCTTGGTTTCGGCGATGGAAAACACCCGCACGCCACCCCATTTGTAATCTTCCCTCGCGCCCGGCAGCGTCAGGCAAAAAGCGGCAACGTCCTCGATATCCATAGGGCTTCCTGATGAAAATGGCGACTGGCTGGGCGACGTTTTAGCAGAAATGTCGCGCCCAGTCGGAATCGTGTGCGCCGCGGGCTGGTTGGTGGTGCTGTGCCGGCACTTCACCGGCGCCTGATCGCGGGCCCGTTCGGCAGCGGTCTGGCTAGCACCTGCCCGGCGGGTTTACGGCGAACTCGGCTGCGACGTGATCGATCCACGCGCGCACCGCAGGCAACGTGCCGCGTCGCTGAGTGTAGGCCGCCTGCAGGTTGCCGCTGGGCATCGACCAATCGGGCAGCACGCGCACCAGACTGCCGTCGGCCAGAGCATCGCGGCAGTTCATGATGGGCAGCATGGTGATGCCCAGCCCTGCGATTGCGGCAGCCCTGCGGATCGGAAAGTCATCGATGGCCAGCCGCGCGTCGAAGATCACCTCCTGACGCCGACCGTCCTTGTGCACCAACTGGTAATGCACCTTGCGATCCGCTTCGATGGCGCCCAGCACCGGCAACGCGCCAAGGTCCTCAGGGCGGCGAATGTCCTTGTCGGCGATCAGCGCAGGGGAGGCCACCAGCACGGCCTCGGCCGGGGACAGATGGCGCACGATCAGGCTCGGGTCTTCATCGCCGATGTCCCGCACGCGCAACGCGACATCGATGCCTTCGTTGACCAGATCGACCCGCCGGTTGACCAGCACCAGCTCCAGTTGCACTTGGGGGTAGCGCACCAGAAACTGCGTCACCACGTCGCTCAGGTTCCAGTGAGTCATGCCCAGCGGGCAGGACACCCGCAACCGACCGCGAGGTTCGGCCGACAGCGACGCCACCGCTTCATCGGCCATTTCGGCCTCCAGCAGCATCGCCTGGCAGTGCTGCAGATAACGTTCGCCCACCGCCGTCAGCGCCAGCTTGCGCGTGGTGCGCTGCAAGAGGCTGGCGTTCAGGCGCGTTTCAAGCTCGGCAATGCGCCGCGACAGGCGTGATTTGGGAATGCCGAGCGCTCGGCCTGCCGCCGCGAAACCGCCCCATTCGACGACTTGGGCGAAGTAATACAGGTCGGACAGATGTCGCGGGTCACCTATGGGCACGTGTGCGAAGGCCTTTGCATCAAAATGGTTGAGGGCGAAACATTATGTGACCTGACTGGCGCCGGGTATAGCGGTTCCGGCACAGGGGCCGCAGCCGACTATAGCCAAAGGCTTACACGCTGTGGCGCAAAGTTGCCGTATACACCTCACCTGCAAAAGCATAAATTGGATCCATCAACTGAAGCGCAGGACGCGCTTCAGAGATCAAGGATGATCTGCCATTGGCCAGGATTGTGCCGCCGACAGGATGTTGGAATGGTCTTGATAGCAAAGAACCCGCTCAGGCGGGTTTTTTATTGCCTGATGGTTTTCACTGGCGTTGATAATCTGCATTGGTGAAAGCGCCATCGCAGCAAGAAGTGGAAGGTTGCGTGATCGGGACAGAAAAACCACCGAGGGCAGGCTGCCTTGCTTCAGATGGAGCTGAAAGCCTTGGCAAGGCCGGTTTGTTTGCTGGCTTGCCGGGCCAGTCGTCCGCAGGCTAAGGGAGGTGTTGCGCTCCACCACACGCTGGCGCACAGCTGCTATGGGCGACGCGATCGGCTGGCGCAGGCGCTGGATGGTACAGTCTGGGTTTTCCGGATTTTCAGGAGCCTCCCGTGCACCTCATCAAACGTTCCGTTCTCGCACTGTCCTGTCTGTTTCCGCTGATGGCTTTGGCCGACACTCCCGTCCCTGAGGCGGGTTACGGCCAGGAGCTGCAGGGCTTCGCCTATCCGTATCCCGTTCAGCGGTTCTCGTTCGACTCCCAGGGCAAGTCCCTGCAGATGGGCTACATGGACGTCAAACCCACCGGCAAGGCCAATGGCCGCACCGCGGTGCTGATGCATGGCAAGAATTTCTGCGGCGCAACGTGGGAAGACAGCATCAAGGCGCTGAGCGCGGCGGGGTATCGCGTCGTGGTGCCGGATCAGGTGGGGTTCTGCACCTCGACCAAACCCGACAGCTATCAGTACAGCTTCCAGCAACTGGCCACCAACACCCACGCGCTGCTGGCCAGCCTTGGCGTGACTCGCGCCGACATCATTGGCCATTCCACGGGTGGCATGCTGGCGACTCGTTACGCGCTGCTGTTCCCCGAGCAGACCGGCAAGCTGGTGCTGGTCAACCCCATTGGCCTGGAAGACTGGAAAGCCCTGGGCGTGCCATGGCGCAGCGTCGATCAATGGTACGAGCGCGAGCTCAAGCTCAACGCCGACGGCATCCGCAAATACGAGCAGAGCACGTATTACGGCGGGCGCTGGAAGCCTGAGTACGATCGCTGGGTCGACATGCTGGCCGGGCTCAACAAGGGGCCGGGGCACAAGCGGGTCGCGTGGAACTCGGCGCTGATCTACGACATGATTTTCACCCAGCCAGTCTTTTACGAGCTGCCGAAACTCAAGGTGCCGACGCTGCTGCTCATCGGTGACGCCGACACCACCGCCATTGGCAGCGACATCGCGCCGCCGGACGTTAAGGCCAAAATCGGTCATTACAATGTGCTGGGCAAGCAGGCGGCGGCTCTGATACCGGGCGCCAAGCTGATCGAATTCCCCGGCAAGGGGCACGCACCGCAGATGGAGGATCCGGCGGGGTTCAACAAGGTGTTGATAGAAGAGTTGAATCGCGACTGAGCGGGGCTTCGCCAGGCTTGCAGGGGATGAGGAGCGGCAGCCCATCTGCCGCTCCCGGATATCAGGCGGGTTGAATAGTCAGATGATGTTACGGTATAACATATCTAAATCATCACATTGATCGGAAATCCCCATGAAACCGAATATCCATCCCGAGTACCGTACCGTGCTGTTCCACGACACCGCCGCCGACGTGTATTTCCTCATCGGCTCGACCGTCGACACCGACCGCACCCATCAATACAGCGACGGCAACACTTACCCGTATGTGGCACTGGACGTTTCCAGCGCGTCCCACCCGATGTACACCGGCCAACAGCGCCAGGCTACGACCGAAGGGCGTATCGCCGGCTTCAACAAACGCTTTGCAGGGTTTGGCTCGGGCATCAAGAAGGACTGATAGCCGTTCGAGCTTAATCAGCGAAGGCATAAAGCACGGTGCCATTGTCCTGTTAATAGAACGAACAATCGCATTTTTGCTGACTAATCATCGATTCGATTGCAGGGTAGGATGATCCCCATCTTGTCGCTCAAGGGCGACGCTCACTTGGGAAGCACCTCATGAAACTTCTGCACATCGATTCCAGCATCCTCGGCGATCACTCTGCTTCGCGCCAACTGAGCCGCAGCGTCGTTCAGTCGTTCACCGCGACCCAGCCGGGCACTGAAGTGGTTTACCGCGACCTGGCCAGCGATGCGCTGAGCCACTTCTCCGGCGCCACCCTGGCCGCTGCGGGCACCCCGGCTGAAGGTCGCGATGCGGCGCAGAAGCTGGAAGTGGAAACCAACGAAGCCACGCTGCAGGAATTCCTGTCTTCGGACGTCGTGGTCATCGGCGCGCCGATGTACAACTTCACCATTCCAAGCCAACTGAAGGCCTGGATCGATCGCATCACCGTTGCCGGTCGCACCTTCCGCTACACCGAAACCGGCCCTGAAGGCCTGTGCAAAGGCAAGAAAGTGATCATCGTTTCCACCGCCGGTGGCCTGCATGTCGGTCAGCCGACCAGCGTGGGTCACGAGGACCTGCTCAAGGTGCTGTTCGGTTTCATCGGCGTCACCGACCTGCAGTTCGTCTTCGCCCACGGCCTGGCCTACGGTGACGAGCCTCGCGCCAACGCACTGATCGCTGCACAGAAACAAATCGACGAAACCCTGTTCGCCTGATGGCCCGCGCAATGCGCCATTGATCGGCGCGTATGTGGCAACCTGATACCGAAAAGCCCCGTCACCTCAGGCGTTGAGCCGAAGGGTGACGGGGCTTTCGCGTTTTTGGTGGCGTTTACACACACGCGTTCAGCCCCCCGACAGCCTTTGCGATTTCTTTGCGGGTAACCTCTCTCACAACGCAGTAAAATCGCCGCAGACTCGGCCAGCTCTGCGTAATCCGGCCAGTACCCTTAATTTTTCAGAGTCTGGCCCGTCTTGTGCACTATTGATCTAAGAACCTCGCTGAATGTTATCGGGACTCTTCTGTCAGATAACCACAGGCGACGGTTTACAGGGAGTTCAGGCCCTTTTGGCCTGAACCGGATGGCACGGGTCCAATGGGTGAGGGGCATTGCAATGATGCGTCTTTGTGCAGTGATGATCATAAGCCTTCTTGGCAGCCTGTTTTCGGTGCAGGCCAGTGAACGGCACAACTGGAGCGTGGGCTTTCACGAGCTGACCTTCCTCGATCCGCTGGATTCGCGGCCCATGTATGCCTACGCCTTTTATCCCTCCACGGACCCGGACAAAGTCACCCGCGTTCAGGGCTACCCCATCGAAGCCAGCGAAGACGCCGCCATCGCCATGGGCCGCTTCCCGCTGCTGATGCTTTCCCACGGCAACTACGGCACGCCACTGGCCCAGCACGACCTGGCCACGTCTTTGGCGCGCAGGGGCTTTGTCGTCGTCGCGGTGTTCCATCCCGGTGATAACTATCTGGACCACAGCCGCCTCGGCAGCCTGAGCAACTTGTATGGGCGACCATTGCAGATCTCCGAAGCCATCAGCGCGGCATTGATCGACCCGATGCTGTCGCCCTACATCAGCGCCAAACGCGTTGGTGTGATTGGTTACTCGGCGGGCGGTGAGACCGCGTTGATCCTGGCGGGCGCCCAGCCTGACCTGCAACGCCTGCGTAATTATTGCCTGCAACGGCCTCAGGACATCGACGCCTGCAAAACCCAGGGCGAGTTGCTGGCCGACCGTGAGGATCTTCACGCTCAGGCCGACCCACGCGTGGGGGCGCTGATGCTGATGGCGCCCTTGGGCCTGATGTTCGGTCGCAACACATTATCGGACGTGCACGTGCCGGTGCTGCTCTACAGCGGCGATGGCGACGAGTTGCTGGCCATCGACAAGAACGCCGAAGCCCTGGCGCGCAAGCTGCCCGAGGTCACCGATTTCAAACTGCTGGCCGGTGCCGGGCACTTTGTGTTCATGGCGCCCTGCGATGACATGCAGCGTGCGACCCAACCAGGCCTGTGCACCGATGCCATCGGCGTCGATCGCGAAGACATTCATCGCAACCTGAGCAACGAGGCCGTGGAATTCTTCGGCAGTGCGCTGGGCACGCCGATGAACACGGCTGGCATGCAGACGGCCATTCATCAGCAGTGATTGATCCGCAGCGATTCAATAGCAACAACGCGCCTCGCGTTAGCCGCGAATCACCTTGCCTCGACGCTCGGCAATCTGCCGGGCTTGCCCGTCCCGTTGCTTGCCGGTGCGCGCCTCACTGATCAGTGCCGGAATCAAAGGGCCTTCGGGCAGATTCTTCCAGAACCGCGTCGGCAAATGCCCCTGCATGACTTTGGGGTTGAGCCGCGCCGGATTGAAAATATGGCTGTAGTAGGTCAGCCACAGCTCGCCGTGAGGGTCATCGGCGTTACGCGCCAGCGACGCCCAGGCGTCGGGGCATTGGCGTTTGTGAATCAGCTGCTGACCGTCGTAAAACACAGCGTCCTTGGGCGTGGCGATCATCCAGCGATGACGCCCCAGTCGACCGACGAAATGCTCGCTGGCGGTGCGCAGAATGTCGTGGGCCGGTTCGTGCCAGGCGACGTATTCGGGCAGCGTCTGCATGTCCAATAGCGCAGCCTTGACGGTCAGATCCTTGGGCGCCGGGTCAACGGGCAGGGCGATGAAGCGCAAAAAGGCATGCAGATGATGCGCTTCGCGGCTGACCTGTTTTAGCCGTCGATGCAGTTCGCTGCCCAGCTTGTCACCCGCCAGCATGGCCGTGCGATCCCCATGACTGACCCGCCACAGCACCTCATACAGCAGGCTCCAGCGTTGCTCGCCACAATACTGCGCGGCGTTTTGCAGCAGCGTCAGCAACTCCAGTGGCACCCGTGCCTGAAACGGCCCGAGGTTTTCCGGGTAATGCGCGTCGCTGGAGAACAGGTCGGCGTCTTCGCGTACGCTCCAGCTCACCTGATCGGGGTTGATCTGATGGCTCAGCAACCAGCGCGCCTGCTGGCGCCAGGTGTCGAACAGATCGTCGCAATCAAGAATGATCATGCCCACAGCGCCATTTGCTGCGGCTGCGGACGATCGCGCAATTGCTCGCGCAGCAGCACGCTGGTGCTTTCGGCCTGACGCGGGTGGTAGTCGCTGGTGATGATGAACGGCTTGGCCTTGGCCAGCACGCAGCGCAGGCGGGTCAGATCTTCGTAGCGAATGCGCCGCTGGCGCCGCAGTTCCACCAGCCGCTGGGTGGTGCGAATGCCGATACCGGGAATGCGCGCGATCATCGCCGGTTCCGCACGGTTTAAATCCAGCGGGAAGGCATCGCGGTGTTCCAGCGCCCAGGCCAGTTTCGGGTCGATGTCCAGCGCCAGATCGCCGGGGCCTGAGAGCAGTTCGTTGGCTTTGTAGCCATAGCTGCGCAGGAGGAAGTCGGCCTGATACAGGCGATGCTCGCGCAGCAATGGCGGGGCGGCCAGCGGCACGCTCTTCGGGCTGTTGGGGATGGGGCTGAAGGCCGAGTAATAGACGCGCTTGAGGCGAAAATCGCCATACAGCGATTCGGCGGTGTGCAGCAGGGTGCTGTCGTCAGTGGCATCGGCGCCGACGATCATCTGCGTGCTTTGCCCGGCGGGGGTAAAGCGCGCCGCCCTGGGTTCGTTGAGCACGGTTTGCTGGCCGGTGTAGATGGTTTGCATGGCCTGTTTGATCGAGCCCATTTCCTTTTCCGGGGCCAGGGTCTGCAGGCCGATCTGGGTGGGCAGCTCGATGTTTACGCTCAGGCGATCGGCGTAGCGCCCGGCCTCTTCGATCAAGGCAGGGTCGGCTTCGGGGATGGTCTTGAGATGAATGTAACCCCTGAACTCATGCTCCTCGCGCAATAACTTGGCCACGCGAACCAGTTGCTCCATGGTGTAGTCGGCCGAGCGAATGATGCCGGAGCTGAGAAACAGCCCGCTGACGCAATTGCGCCGGTAGAAATCCAGGGTCAGGGTAACGACTTCTTCAGGGCTGAAACGTGCGCGGGGCACGTCGCTGGAGCGGCGGTTGACGCAATACTGGCAATCGTAAAGGCAGAAATTGGTGAGCAGCACCTTGAGCAACGAAACGCAGCGTCCGTCCGGCGTGTAGCTGTGGCAGATGCCCATGCCGTTGCTGGAGCCGATGCCGGATTTGCCTTCGGAGCTGCGTTTGGGCGCTGCACTGCTGGCGCAGGAAGCATCGTACTTGGCCGCGTCGGCGAGGATGCTCAGCTTGTCGATCAGCTGCATGACGTTTCTCGATACTGTTTTTATATACAGTATCGAGTTCAGCCGTGATGAACAAGCGCCAAGTGAGTGGATGGCGCACGGATTAACTGATGCGCTGTACCAGTTCTTTCAATTCGCCGTAGTTTTTTACCGAATGGAAGTTAGCGTGGTCGATGAAGTCCGAGAAATCGGTATCGCCATAACCGGCCACCTGCGCGCCCGCACCCAGGCCAGCCTGTACACCGGGGATGCTGTCCTCCACGAGGAGGCATTCTTCAGGCTTGAGGCCCAGCAGATCAGCGGCGTGCTTGATGAGGATCGGCGATGGCTTCCAGGCATCGACTTCATAGGCGCTGACGATCAGGCCATGAAACACGTCCAGCAAACCCACGGTGCTCAGGCAGGTTTCGATCTTGCTGCGCGGGCCGTTGGAGGCCACACACTTGGGCAAGTCGAGGCCGCGCACGAATTCCACGGCGCCGGGCATTTCTTCAAGTTCGGCCTGCAGCAACGGCAGGGTGCGGGCCCTGAAGCTGTTGACGATCTCGATGTTGGGCAACCAGGGGTAATCCTGGCACAGGCCTTCCATGCACAGCGCGAACTGCACGCCGCGAAAGCGCGCGAGGACCTCGTCGACGCTCAGCAAGACCTGATGCTCCTGCAGGATGTCGCGCAGCAAACCGGCAGCCAGACGTTCGCTGTCCACCAGAGTGCCGTCGCAATCGAAAATAACGCCAGCAATGTTCAAACAGGATTCTCCCGGGTTCGTGTTCGGGGCGGTTGGACCGGCATTATCCAGAAAAGTTGGCGGGCAGGGGTGAAGACTGACCTACGGTCGCGGTTAGCGCAGGCAAGTCTGTAGCCGCACAGCGTGCCGGCGGAGGCGATTGTGAAGGCGCCACCGCCGGCCAGTCTTACTGCGAGCAGGGCAAATTCACAGCGCGACCGGCGTCACCAGCTCACCCTCATCAAAGAATCGGCTGACGTTGGCGAACACCAGATCCGCCATGGCCTGGCGGGTTTCGTAGGTGCCGCTGCCGATGTGCGGCGTGAGCACCACGTTGTCCAGCGTCAGCAGCTCGGCAGGCACTTTTGGCTCGTCCTCGAACACATCCAGGCCTGCACCAGCGATGCCCGATTCCAGCAACGAGGCCACCAGTGCCTGCTCATCGACCACCGAACCCCGGGCCACGTTGATCAGATAACCCTTGGGGCCCAACGCCTTGAGCACGTCGGCGTTGATCAGGTGCTGGGTGTCGGCGCCGCCCGGCACGATGACGATCAGGTAGTCCGAAGCCTTGGCCAGCTCGATCAGATCGCCGTAATGGGTGTAGGAAACGTCCGAATACGCCTGGCCGCGACGGTAGTAGGCGATGTTCATGTCGAAGGCGGCGGCGCGTTTGGCGATGGTCTTGCCGATCTTGCCCAGGCCGACGATGCCGCAGGTCTTGCCGCACAGATCGTTGCCCAATGGCAGCTTGCCCGTCAGCCATTTACCGGCACGAACGAAACGCTCGGCTTCGCTGATGCGCCGCGACACGCAGAGCATCAGGGCCATGGCGGTTTCGGCCACGGCGTTGTTGAGTACGTCCGGGGTGTTGCTCAGTTTGATGCCACGGCGCGCCAGGTAGGCGGTGTCGATGGGGTCGTAACCCACGCCGAAGCTGTTGACCACTTTCAGGTTCGGCAGCTTGTCGAGCAGGGAATTGTCGGTGCCGTACACGCCGCTGGTGACCACACCACGGATCTTGTCGCCATGCTCGGCGGCCCAGGCGTCGATGTCTGCGATTTCCCAGCGATTGTGCACGGTGAAGTCGCGATTGAGGTTCTGAGTCAGTGCGGCATGCACCGGGCCCCAGACCAGAACATCGGCTTTCTTGTCGCTCATTGTTTCCTCCTTGCGGCGCGGCCCTGCGAGTTGAGGCCGCGCCCTGTTAAATAATGAAGATGACGAGTTGCTGAGCGTGCACGACTTTTCAGCCGTTCTTGTGTAACACAGGTTGCGGCTCGGAACGCCCGGTTTTGAGCAGTTCGGCGATGGCCATGGTCAGCAGCGGGGCGAACAGCGCGAAGTACGAACTGTCGATGCCGTAAGGATTGCCCGCCAGAAACCAGCCGATGGTCGAGAACACCGAGAGGATCACGCCCGCCAGCGCGCCACGGCCCGAGCCGAACTTCGGCGCGTAGAAACACATCAGCACGATCACTGCCAGGGTGGCGCGCAGGGCCTTGCCGAGAAAGGCGATCAGCAGGATCTTGTCGGCGAACAGCGCGAGGATCAGCGGCAGAAAGCCGATGACGATGATCGCCAGACGAATGAACACCACCGATTTGCGGTCGTTCTTCTCTTTATTGAAGAAGGGGTCGTAGAAGTCCTTCATCGCCAGGGTGGCCGAGGCCAGGGTGTTGGCCGAGATGCCGCCGAACAGCGCGCCCGCCAGACCAATCACCACCAGGCTCGCCGAGAAGGTCGGCATGTGGGCGATCAAGGCAGGGAAGGCGTCGATGGATTTGATGCCGGGATAGAGGTAAGCGCTGCACATGCCGATCAGCGCGGCCATCAGGCCGAATGGGATCATCAGCGACGACACGTAGAAACACGCGCGCTTGGCGGTTTTCTCGTCCTTGGTGCTGACCAGCGCTTGGATCACGTACTGGGTGGCGAAGATCGAGCCGACCCCGCCGATCATCCAGGCGAAGATCTGGCCCCAACCCACACCCTTGAAGTCGAACATGCTGGCCGGCAGTTTGGCCTGCAAGGCGCCAATGCCGCCGCTGGCGTTCAGTGCGAAGGCCAGTGCCAGGACGATGCCGATGTATTTGACCACTGCGTGGACGAAGTTGGTGTACACCACCGAGCGCATGCCGCCGACGCTGACGTAGAACACCGTGATCACGCCCACCAGCAGAATGGCCAGGGTCTTGTCGATGTTCAGCACGGCCGCCAGCACGGCGCCGCCGCTGGCATACAGGGCCACCGAGACGATGCTCAGCGCGCAGATGGTCAGCACCGATGCGGCGTAGCGAGTGCCCTGGCCGTAGTTCTGAGCGAGGATGCCGGAGATCGTGTTGAGCCCCGTTTCGCGGTATTTCTTGGCCAGCACCAGGGCCAGCAACAGAAAGCCCAGCGACAGCGCGACGAGGTTCCAGGCGGCGGAAATCCCGGCTTCGAAACCTTTTTGCGCGGTGCCGATGCTGACCGAACTGCCGATGAATTCCGAGAGCAGCAGCGCGCCGATCAGAAAGGGCGGGAAACTGCGGCCGCCGCCGGTGAAGCCATCACTACTTTTGGCGTGTTTGCGCACGCTGTAACCGATGTAGGACATGACGATGAAGTAGCCGGCGGTCAGGCACAGGATGATTGTTATTCTTGGGTCCATGTTCTCTCCTTTCCCGTTTCAGGGGGCGTGAAAGGGTGTCGCGGGTAAGCGAGGGCCGTTCAGCGTGCGGTCGTTGTCTGATGACATCGCAGGCTTAGGCATGGGTAAAGCAGACGGGCGTTTTCCCGAAAGGCGCGGTCAGCTGCTCTGGGAGTATTCGAGAGGAGGCGGAAGTGAAGTAAGGATCAGGTTTTGCGGGGGCGTGCAGGAAAGGCGTGTGTGAATAGTCATTTTTATTAGAGGCTCGTGATTAACGTTGATGGGCAACTCAATACGAAGCTGTTGTTATACGTCATCGTACAACATCACGCAATCGTACGCTTGCTCGGATGTGAATCAAGGGCCGTTGGTCGTGGGTGTTTGAGGTGAGGCAGTTGTATCGGTCTTACTTGCCGGCGGTGGCGATGCGAGAGGCGCCGCCGGCAAGCCGTGCTGCTGCGGGTGTCAGCTTAAGAAGGTAGCTGTTGAAATCACCTCGGCGTAGGCGAAGCCCAGCGCTGACATGAACGCTGCATGCACCTGGGCGGCAGGCACCATACTGCCGTTGAACTCCAGATCGCGACTGGCGCAGGCGTCGTGGACGACCCTGACGTTATAGCCGAAATCCTTCGCCGCGCGGGTGGTGGCGTCGATGCACATGTGGCTCATGGAGCCGATGATCACCAGATTCTCGATACCCTGATTATCCAGCAGCTCCTTCAGCCCGGTCTCGCGGAACGCGTTGGGGAAGTGCTTGAGCACCACGGTCTCCTGATCCTGGTTGATCACCTTGGCGTGCAGCTTCGCACCGTCGGAGCCTGCGACGAAGAACGGCGCATCGGGGCTAATGAATTCGTGGCGGATGTGCACCACCGGATGGCCTGCCGTGCGAAAGGCTTCGATGATTTTCGCGGCATTGTCGGCGGCGGCATCGGCGCCAACCAAAGGCCATTTGCCGTCAGGGAAGTAGTCGTTCTGGATATCGACTACGATGAGCGCTGTCTTGGACATGTCTGCTTCCTCAGGTGTGTGATGCGTTGTCATGGGTTGAGTATTGACCCCAGCGGCGCCCCCGGGGATTGGCTGCACCGACATTAAGCGAGGGAAAACTGACAATGAGCGTTGAACGGGCAGTTGCCGAGATCGGCCTGCTGATCTACCCAGGCGCGCAGACCGCAGCGGTTCATGGGCTGACTGACCTGTTCGAGGTCGCCAACCGCATGGTCGATAAGCAGCAATCCACGCAACTGCCGCGCTTGCGGGTCAGTCATTGGCAGGTGGACAGCCGCTGCGAGCCCCAGCGGATTTTCGACAGTCTGGCTGACGGCGACAGTGGGCCATTGGCTGCGGTGTTGATTCCACCCTCGATCATGGGCCTGCCGGGCATCGAGGCGATGGAAGGGTTGTCCCGTTGGGTAGTGGCGCAACACAGCGCGGGCGCAATCATTGGCACGGTGTGCCTGGGCGCATTCGTGCTAGCGCAAACCGGTCTGCTCGACGGCCGCGCAGCCACCACCCACTGGACTCAGGCCGCGCCCTTGAGCGAGCGCTTTCCCAACATCAGGGTCCACGCCGACAAACCGATCATCGACGATGGTGACATCATCACTACTGCAGGATTGATGGCCTGGTCCGAACTGGGCCTGCGTCTGGTGGATCGCCTGATGGGCCCGAGCATCGCCACCAGCACCGCGCGCTTTCTGGTCATCGAACACAGCGACAGCGCCGCCTCCTGCGGCAGCCATTTCGCGCCGATCCTTGGCCATGGCGATGCTGCGGTGCTCAAGGTTCAGCACTGGCTGCAAAACATCGGCGCGGTGGACGTGTCCGTGGCCGAGATGGCGCAAAGGGCAGGGCTGGAAGAACGCACGTTTCTGCGACGGTTCCGCGCGGCGACCGGCCTCAAACCCACCGAGTACTGCCAGCACCTGCGGGTGGGCAAGGCGCGGGAGATGCTCGAGTTCACCCAGGGCACGGTCGATCATATCGCCTGGACGGTGGGTTATCAGGACCCGGCGGCCTTTCGCGCGACGTTCAAGAAGATCACCGGCCTTGCCCCCAGCGAATACCGCAACACATTCGGCGTCGGCGCACCTGCCGCAACGGCGCGGAGTTAAGCGATGAGTCACTTGATCGGCCACGCGGTCCAAGCTGGCAGCCCCTTTGTCAAAGATCGAGCGCCCATGCCCGTTAGCGGATTCATTCGCCACACCCGTTCTGCCATCAGCCTGATGCTGATCACGTTCCTGGCCGCCTGTAGCTCCCAACGCAATCAGACGCCGCTACCGCCGCCGGATCTGGTGCGCAGTGAAATCGTGCGTCTGCTGCCGCCCAGCGTCAGCGATCGGCAGGGCTGGGCCACTGACATCTATACCGCGTTCGAAACCCAAAAGATCGACCCCACGGTGCAGAACCTGTGCTCAGTGCTGGCCGTCACCGAGCAGGAATCCAACTATCAGGTCGACCCCGCCGTGCCCGGTATGGGCAAAATCGCCCAGGATGAAATCGACCGGCGCGCCAGCAAGGCGCACATCCCCAATCTGCTGGTGCGCAGCGCGCTGGACATCCGTTCGCCCACGGGCAAAACCTACAACGAACGCCTGAGCGCGGCCCGCACCGAGAAGGACCTGAGCCTGATTTTCGATGACTTCATCGGCATGGTGCCGCTGGGCCGCACGCTGTTCGGCAACTTCAACCCGGTGCACACCGCCGGGCCCATGCAGGTCAGCATCGAATTCGCTGAAAAACAGGCGCGGGATTACCCGTACTCCGTTGAAACCTCCATTCGCCACGAGGTGTTCTCCCGTCGTGGCGGGATGTATTTTGGCATTGCCCATCTGCTGGGTTACCCGGTGAGCTACGACAAACCGATCTACCGCTTCGCCGACTTCAATGCCGGCTGGTACGCCAGTCGCAATGCGGCGTTTCAGAGTGCGGTGGCGCGTCTGTCAGGCAAGCGTCTGGCGCTGGATGGCGACCTGATCAGCTACGGTTTCGGGCCCTCTTTGGGACAGACGGAAATGGCGGTACGCAGCCTGCATACGCAGCTGGGCATGCGCAATCCGACCATTCGCAGTGCGCTGGAGAAGGGCGAAACCGAGGAGTTCGAAGACACCGACCTGTATAAGCAGGTCTTTGCCTTGGCGGACAAGGCCGCAGGCAAACCGCTGCCTCGGGCGATCCTCCCCGGCATCGTTCTGGAAAGCCCGAAAATCACCCGCAAGCTGACCACCGCCTGGTTTGCCCAGCGCGTGGAGGAGCGCCGGGTGCGCTGCATGTCGCGGGCGTCGGGCAAGCTGAAGTAGCGCGCGGTCGAACCGCTGGTCATGTTTACGGCACGCCTGTCCGGCAAACGGCTCCAACCGGTATCGCTCGCCGTTGTCGGGCCCTGTCGTGAAGAGGCGGTTTTGAATCCTGACCCTGTGACATCTTCGATCATCACCAGCAGTGTGCCGTTGTCCGATGTGCAGACGGCCGAGTCACTGCTGTTTGGCACGCCCAAGGACCGGCTGGATTTCTATCGCAAGGAGATCCAGTACGAGACGGCCATTCTGTCCAACCGTACCAACGCCTATTTGTCGGCGCAGTCGTTTCTGGTGATTGCGTTTGCGTCGTCGATGGCCAATCTGAATCCGGAGTGGGGCAAGCTGTTCACGCTTGTGGTGCCGCCGTTTCTGACGTTGCTGGGGTTGATCAGTTCGATGCATGCGTGGCCCGGGATTCGGGCGGCGTATGAAATCATCGATCATTGGCATTTCAAGCAGAGTCAGTTATTGCACAGTCAGCCGGCAATGGGCCTGGCCTATGACGATTCGCCGTTGTTTTCCGAGCATGAGTCGAGTGAGAAGGGGTATCGCAAGTCGCTGTTGTTTTCGATGCGTACGCCCTGGCTGTTCAGCGTGTTTTGGTTTTTGCTGGGGGCGTTTTCGATTTATGCGCAGACGACGGACATGGCGTTTTAGGTTTTTCTTCAGCGGGGCCGGTCAGGGCGGTGTGGTTATTCATTACAGCGCCTGCCTGAAACACTTTTCATTGTGGGAGTGAGCGTGCTTACGAAGGCTGGGGTTCAGGCACCCCAGAGGCCCTGCATGTAAGGCCTGATCGTCCGATGGCGACCCCGAGCAGGCTCACGCCCTTAGCGGTCTTCCAATGCCTGAACCATTTTGGTTGATCAGGTCCTGAACCGACGCACCAGCCCGTCCAGCTCATTGGACAACGCTGCCAGGTGCCTGGAATCCCCCCGTGCCGAATCCGCAAGCTCTGCAACCAATTGCGCGTCGCCGTGGATCTGGCTGATGTGGCGGTTGATGTCCTCGGCCACTTGATGCTGTTCCTCGGCGGCGGTGGCGATCTGGGTGTTCATGTCGCGGATCACGTCCACCGACTCGCGAATCTGCCCGAAACTGCTGCGGGCCTGGCCGATTTTCACCACCGACTGCTGCGACACATCGAGGCTGGCGTGCATCTGCTGCGCGACCGAGGCCGTACGTTTGGCCAGGTTACCCAGCAGCGAATCGATCTCGGCGGTCGAGTCTGCGGTGCGTTTGGCCAGGGCTCGCACTTCATCGGCCACCACCGCAAAGCCCCGGCCTTGCTCCCCGGCGCGGGCTGCTTCAATGGCGGCGTTGAGGGCCAGCAGGTTGGTCTGTTCGGCGATGGAGCGGATGGTGTCGAGAATCGACTGGATGTCGTTGCTGTCTTTCTCCAGCTGGGTCATGTCGTTGGCCGAGCGGGAAATTTCCGCGCTCAACTGGTCGACGCTGTGCACCGCATCGTCAATCTGGCGCTGACCTTCACGGGCCTGACGCTGGCCGCTGTCGGCCGACTCCGCCGCCTGGCTGCAGGAGCGAGCGACTTCGTTGGCGGTGGCGACCATCTCGTGGAACGCAGTAGACACCATGTCCACAGCCTCGCGCTGACGCCCGGCGGCTTCGGCCATGTCGTTGGAAACGCGGGTGGAGCTGGCGGAGCTGTCGAGAATGCGCGTCGCCGCCTGACTGATGTGCTGAATCAGACCGCGAATGGCTGCCAGGAACTGGTTGAACCAGTTGGCCAGTTGCGCGGTTTCATCCTTGCCGCGCACCGTCAGGCTCTTGGTCAAGTCGCCCTCGCCCTGGGCAATGCCCTCCAGACCATCGGCCACGCCACGAATCGGCCGCACGATCAGCGTGGCGAAGCTCGCACCGATGATGGCGAACACCACCGCCAGCACCGCAGCAATCACAGCGATCAGCCAGGTCAGGCGGGTGGCCGAACTCATCACCTCATCCTGCTTGATCAGGCCGATGAAGCTCCAGCCCAATTGATCGGACGGGAACACGTTGGCCATGAAGTGCTCGCCATTGATGTCCACCTTGATCAGCCCAGGGCCGGCCTTGGCCAGCTGGCTGAAACCATCGCCCAGCTCGCCGAGCTTCTTGAAGTTGTGTTCTGGCTGCTTGGGATCGACCAGCACCGTGCCGTTGTTTTCGATGAGCATCAGGTAACCGCTTTCGCCCAGCTTGATCTGCTTGACGATGGTGGTCAGCTGCTTGAGGGACACGTCGATGTTGACCACGCCGCCGGAGTTACCCAAAGCGTTGTTGACCGCGCGCACGGTGCTGACCAGAACCGCGTCATCGCCAGCCCAGTAGTAGGCTTCGGTGCGCAGGGTCTTGCCGGGGTTGGCCTGGGCGGTCTTGTACCAGGGGCGCTGGCGTGGGTCGTAGCTGGCCATTTTCGGGTCGCCCGGCCAGAACGCATAGGTGCCGTTAGCCAGGCCGTAAGACACATAGGAGTACGCCGGGTGGCTCTTGGCGATGCTGGCGAAGAAGTCGAACAGTTGATTGTCGATGTCGGCGCGCGGAATCTCCGGGGCCTGGGCGCTCATGTAGCTCTTCACGCCTTCGCCGGTGCCGGTGACCAGCGGATGCGCGGCGAGGTAGTCGACGTTCTGGCTGATGCCCTCGAAGAACAGTTGCATGGCATTGGCGACCTGCCGAATCTCCCGGCCGCTGCTGTCGACGAAGTCGCTTTCGGCGTCCTGACGTAGATTGATAATGACCAGCGTCGCCACAAGGATGATCGGCAGGCACGCGATCACCGCAAAGGCCCAGGTGAGTTTCTGTTTGATGTTCATCGGCGCTCCTGATTTTTTTGTATATCACGCGTGAAACAGGTGCTGCACGCAGGCAGCGGGTCGATCAGGACAGTGCGATGGGGAAAGGCAAATCCGTCTGATGGTATGCCACTATCGGCAGCGCATTGGATTTCTTAAGGGCAGTACAGGTCATCTGTAGCAGCACGGCTTGCCGGCACGCCAGCCGGACTGCTCCAGGGGTATCGGTGCCCGATCAGGCCGTACGCAACCGCAGGATTCGGGCGCCATCGAACGGGTCCGTCAGCCAATGCCCGTGCACGCCAAAGGTGCCGAGCAGGCGCTGCGGTGTCAGCACCTCGAACGGCGATCCCAGTGCCACCAGCCGCCCGTGGTCCATCACGGCCAGGCGATCACAGGCCAGCGCCTGATTGAGGTCGTGCAGGGCAATCACCGTGGTCACCGGCAACTGATGCACCAGCGACAGAATCGACAGCTGCTGCTGGATGTCCAGATGGTTGGTCGGCTCGTCCAGCAAAAGGATTTGCGGGCGCTGAGCCAGGGCCCGGGCAATGTGGGCGCGCTGGCGTTCGCCGCCGGACAACGTGTGCCAGGCGCGCTGCCTCAGGTGCTGCAGGCTGACATCGGCAATCGCCTGGCTGACGATGCGCTCGTCTTCATCGCTCCACGGCGCCAGCGCCGACAGCCAAGGCGTGCGGCCCAACTCGACGGCTTGCAACAGACTGATGGAATCGCTGGTTTCGGCGTGCTGCTCGACCACGGCAAGACGCTGGGCGATGTCGCGACGGCGGATCGCCGACAGGCGCTCACCTTGCAGAAACACCTCACCGGACGTCGGCGCCTGAATGCCGGCCAAAAGCTTGAGCAGCGTCGATTTGCCCGAGCCATTGGGCCCGACGATGCCGAGGTTTTCCCCCGGCCGAATGGCCAGCGACACGTCCGTCAGCAGCTGTGCGCCCTTGACGCTGTAGCTCAGGTTTTGCCCGCTGAGCACGTGAGTCGCCTGTTCGACAGAAGCGTTCATCGCGTACGGTTCCCCCGCACCAGAATCAGGACAAACACCGGCGCGCCGACCAGTGCGGTGATCACACCAATGGGCAGCACCTGACCCTTGATCAGAATCCGCGACAGGACGTCCGCGGCGATGAGAAACAGCGCGCCACTCAACGCACTCAACGGCAGCAGGCGCGCGTGACGCACTCCAGCAACCATGCGTACGGCGTGGGGAATGACCAGCCCGACAAAACCGATGGAGCCGACAATCGACACCATCACCGCCGTGACCAGCGCTGCGGTGGCGATCAAGAGGGTCTGCACCCTTCGCACCGGAATGCCCAGCGAAGCTGCGGAATCGGCGCCAAAAGTGAAGGCGTCCAGCGAGCGTCGATGCCACAGACAAACGCCCAGCCCGATCAGCACCACCGGCACCGACAGCGTCACCGACGACCAGCGCACACCGCTCAGATTGCCCAGCAGCCAGAACATGATGCCGCGTGCCTGTTCGGCGCTGGCGGATTTGGTGATGAGAAACGACGTCAGCGCGTTGAACAGCTGCGAACCGGCGATGCCTGCCAGAATGACCTGCCCGGCGGCGGTCTGGCCGCGAGACGAACGGGCGAGCAGGGCGACCATGGCAAAGGCGGCGATGGCGCCGACGAACGCGCCGGCCGACAAGGAAATCGCCCCCGCGCCCAGGCCGATGATCGCCACCAGCACAGCCCCTGTGGAAGCCCCGGCGGAAATGCCCAGCAAGTACGGATCGGCCAGTGCATTGCGCAGCAGCGATTGCAGCACCACCCCGGAAATCGCCAGCCCCGCGCCACAGGTTGCAGCGACGATGGCGCGGGTCAGGCGGTAATTCCAGACGATGCCTTCATCGATCGGGTCGACCGCAAATCCCGCCGCCCACAGCTTGTTGGCCAGCACCTGGAAGATCACCGGCAGGCTGATCGACGTCTCGCCAATCGCCACCCCCGCGACAATCGCCAGCAGTAACAGCGCGCTGACCCATAGCGTGTGGCCCAGCAGGCGCGGGACGTTCAGGACATTCATTGTGCGTGAGTGGCCTTGGCCAGTTGTTCGATGCCGTCGAACAGGCGAACGCTGGATTCCATGGCGCTGGCGTCCATGATCACGATGCGGTTGTTTTTCACGGCGTCCATGTTGCGGGTGACCGGGTCGGATTTGAGGAAGGCCAGTTTCTTCTCATGGTCGTCGGCAGGGAAGCGGCGGCGGTCCATGCGCGCGATCACCAGGATCGTCGGGTTGGCCTTGGCGATGGTTTCCCAGCCCACGGTTGGCCACTCTTCGTCTGAATCGATGATGTTGCCAATGCCCAGAGTCTCGAGCATGAAGTTGGGGATGCCCTTGCGGCCGGCGACGTAAGGGTCGGTGTTGATGTCGGGGCTGGAGAACCAGAACGCCGCCGAAACCTTGCTCGCATCGTGTTGCTTGGCCTTTTCGACAGCCTGGGCCAAACGGGACTTGTAGCTGTCGATCAGTTGCTGGCCACGGTCCTGCACGTCGAAGATCTGCGCCAGTTGCGCGATGCTCTTGTACAGCGTGTCGACGCTAAAGGCCTCAAGCCGCGTGCCGTCGGCGCCGACCAGGTTGTTCTTGTTCTCGCAGTCCGACGGCAGGATGTAGGCCGGAATCTTCAGGTCCTGAAACTGCTGGCGGGTGCCCACTGCACCTTGCGGGCCGACCATCCACTCGAACTGCACTGGCACGAAATCCGGGCGCTTGCCGATCACCGATTCAAAGCTTGGGGCGTTGTCGGCCAGTCGTTCGATTTTGGCGTTGGCGTCTTTGAACTGCGGCAGGGTTTCGTTGAACCACAGGGACGTGCCGATCACCTGATCGCTCAGGCCCAGGGCATAGAGCATTTCGGTGGCGGCCTGGCCAATGGTCACGGTCTTGTGCGGCGCCTGGGCGAAGGTCAGCGGCACGCCGCAGTTGTCGATCGTCAGCGGGTAGTGCGTCGGTGCGGCGACAGCGGCGGGGGACATGAGGGCGGCACCGGACAGGCTCAGACCGGCGAACAACGGGGCAAGGCGGCGCAACGACATCGGGATTCTCCAGTGGACCTGACGGTCGGCGCGGGCACTGGAAAGCACATCCCGGATTGCATTCGTGACGAAGAGGCAAGCACAGATCACCCTCAACAGGTGCGCACGGGAGTCCTCCCCCGGACACCCCGCCGGTGAATGATTGACGCTTGCCGGCAGGTCTCCTGACTGGCGCGTCGTCGCCGTGCTTCGGCCTTCCCGGGGTAACCCAGTGGCGAACGGGAAGCACGGCTCAGCGCCTACAGTTGCGGGGACAGTTCCGTTTGAGCCCACACAGTCGGGCTCGGGGATTCCCTATTAATTCCGAGTGGAAACCGGCGGCGGGGATACTAAACGATTTGAACGGAGCGGGCGAATTGGCGTTTGATTCTTCGCGGACGGCGTGGTGGCTCGAGGTGCTAATGCCGCTGCGCTTGTGCCGAATGCTTAGGAGCCGCCGGGGCGGCGCTCCACATTGCCAGCGATCTGGCGCGCAGCGGCAGCAAGCCCTGACGCTGCGGTGTGCCAGGCAGCCTGCATCGACAGATTTTACGACTGCTGCGCAGCCGATCGCCGACAAGTCAGGCTCCTACGCCCTCCGGGCAGAAACAGCCTTCGGTGCGCTCAGGATTCACAGGCTGAACGGCCAGCCAATTACCTTCTTCGGACGCGGTGTCGCGTAGGTGCGTACTTTTGACGTCTTCAACCCCAACCGCACCAGCGATTCTGCCAACGCGACCGCTGCGGTCACGCCATCCACCACTGGCACCCCCGCACGATCACGAATCAGCTGATCCAGGCCGGCCATACCGCCACAACCAAGGCAAATGACTTCGGCCTTGTCATGCTTGACCGCTTCGACCGCCTGGCCGGCAATCGCCTCCAGCGCGCGATCAGGCATTTCTTCCAGCTCCAGCACGCTCATGCCGCTGGCGCGTACCGAGGCGCAGCGCTCGAACACGCCCGCGAGTTTCAGGCGATCTTCGATCAGGGGCACGGCGCGATCCAGCGTGGTCACCACCGAGTACTTATGCCCCAGCAGCATGGCCAGGCTGGCGGCGGCTTCGGTGATGTCCACCACCGGCACTTCCAGCAATTCCTGCAGGCCTTCGCGGCCGTGTTCGCCGTAGCCGGCCTGAATCACCGCATCGTACGGCTGATCGTAGGACAGCACCCGGTCCATCACGGCGATCGCCGCCAGATAGCTTTCGAAGTTGCCTTCCACCGACTCGGCGCCGAAACGCGGGGTCAGGCCGATGATCTCGGTGCCGGGGGAGGCGACGCTGCGCGCCTGCTCGGCGATGGTCTGGGTCATCGATTGGGTGGTGTTCACGTTGACGATCAAAATACGCATGGGTGACGGTCTCTCGCTTGCGATCAGTGCTGAACGGTTTGCACGGCAATGGCCTCGCCACTGACGTCCTTGAAGGTTTTACGGCGGTCGGCCAGCAGCAGGTACAACGCTGCGCCAATGGCCGCGCCCATCAGCCAGGAAAACGGCGATACCGAGTCGAAGGCCGGCACCAGCGCCGTGATAATGGAAATCAGCGCCGCCGGGATGAACGCCCCGACCGCCCGCAGGTTGACCCCGCGCGAATAGTGATACGGGCCGCGCGGGTCCTCGCTGTACAGCTGCGGTACATCGACCCGAGCCTTGCGCAGCAGCCAGTAATCGGCGGTGATCACGCCGTACAGCGGGCCGAGCAGGGCGCCCAGACCCGACAGAAAATACACGATCACCACCGGGCTGTTGTACAGATTCCACGGCAGGATCAACACCGCGACGGTCGCACTGAGCATCCCCGCACGACGGAAGGTCAGGAAGCGCGGCGCCAGGCTGCTGAGCACGAAGGCCGGGGCGACGAAGTTGGCCATGATGTTCACCGCCACCGTGACGATCAAAAACGCCAGGCAACCCAGTACCAGGAAGAAGGTGCTGGGAATGGTCTTGATGATGTCGGTGGGGCTCTGGATGATCTGGCCGTTGATCGAGAATTGCGCGCCGCAAATGATCACGGTGATGAAGGCGAACAGCAACACGTTCACCGGCAGGCCCCAGAAATTACCCTTGCGGATGGTTTTCTTGCAGGGGGCGGAGCGCGAAAAATCGCAGAAATTGAGGATCAATGTGCCGTAGATCGCCAGCCACAGGGCGCTGCCGGCAAAGATGCTGCGCCACATCTGCATGCCTTCCAGCGGGGTTTTGTTCGACCAGGAAATCTGCCCGTGGGCCTGGGTGAACATCCACACCGCCAGGCTCGCGACGGTCAGCAGAATCACCGGGCCGGCGAAGGCTTCGTAGCGACGGACCATCTCCATGCCGTAGGCGAGGATCACGAACTGAACCAGCCAGATGCTGACGAAACACAGCCAGCCCAGACTCGACAGCCCCAGCCAAGTGTCATGGTCGTAGTTGTCCAGCGCCGGGTCCAGCGCAGTCAGCAGCACCCGCAGCACCACCGAGGCCAGGTAGGTCTGAATGCCGAACCAGGCGATGGCAATGACCGCGCGAATCAACGCCGGAATCTGCGCGCCGAAAATGCCGAAACTGACCCGGCTGATCACCGGAAACGGCACGCCGGTCTTCTGGCCCATGTCGCCGGTCAGGTTCATGCACAAGTAGACCAGCGCCGCGCCAATGGCCAGCGACAGCATGATTTGCCAACCGCCCAAGCCCAAGGCATAGAGGCCGATGGCAAAGGAGTAGTTGGCCAGATTGTGTACATCATTGGTCCACAGGGCAAAGATACTGTATCCACCCCAGGTTCTGCCCTGGGTTTTGCTGGGGGCAAGGTCGGCGTTGTAAAGGCGGGGGCTGAGCGCCGGGTGGTCGGCAGTCGAGGCATGGGCGGCAAGGGCTGGATCGAGGGTGTTGTCAACGGGCATGTTCAACAATCTCCGGCGCTATTTGTATTTGTTTTTGTATACAGTGCGCAGGCAAGACTAACGGAAATGACAGTTGAGTCAACGCGAAGATTGCAGATGGGGAGAAAAACGCTTTCGGCGGCTGGGGAATACTGCTTCTGCCCGGAGGGCGTAGGAGCGGCGCTTGCCCGCGATCTGCTGCGAAGCGGCCGTAAAACCAGACACCGTAATTGTGTCTGATACACCTCGTCGGGAGGGTGACTGCTGGCGCGCAGCAGATCGCGGGTAAACCTCGCTCCTACAGCCTGCGGCCAGAATCCAGAGCGAGTGTGCCGAGCTCTGGTTCATCAGTCTTTGAATGGCACCGGCGCCTGTGCCGCAATGAAGCCCTGATCACGCATCGCCTGCCAGAACCCGTCCGGCACTGGCGCATTCAATGCCGCCACGTCTTCGATAATGCGCGACGGACGGCTCGCCCCCGGAATCACCGCCGCCACCAGCGGATTAGCCAGCACGAACTGCAACGCCGCGGATTTGATGTCCACCTGATACTGCCGGGCGATTTCCTGAATGTGCGCGACCTTGTCCAGCATCGCCTGAGGCGCTTCCTGATACTCGAAGTGCTTGCCGCCCACCAACACCCCCGAACTGTAAGGGCCCCCGACCACGAACTCGGCGTTGTGCTGGCGCGCCTTGTCGAACAAGCGTTGCAGCGGCTGATCATGGTCGAGCAGTGAATAGCGCCCGGCCAGCAGGAAACCGTCAGGTTGTGCTTCACTCAAGTCCAGGGTCAGCTCGCAGGGCTCGACGCGATTCACCCCCAGGCCCCAGGCCTTGATCACGCCTTCTTCGCGCAGGCGGGTGAGGGTGCGAAACGCGCCTTTGCGGGCGACGTTGAAATGCTCGATCCACTCGTCGCCGTGGGCGTCTTGAGCCACGTCGTGAACGAAAACGATGTCCAGCCGATCGGTGTTCAGGCGTTCAAGGCTGGCGGCGATCGAGCGCAGGGTCGCGTCGGAGGAATAGTCGGTGAGGATCTTGTTCTTCAAGCCGTCGCTGAACGGGCCGCTGCGGACCTGGGTGTCGATGTCGTCGGAAATCAACCGGCCGATCTTGGTGCTGAGGGTGTACTGATCGCGCGGCACATGGGCCAGGGCCTTGCCCAGACGCTGCTCGGAGAGGCCCGCGCCATAGATTGGCGCGGTGTCGAAATAGCGAATGCCCTGATCCCACGCCGATTGCACGGTGGCAGCGGCTTCTTCTTCGCTGATGGTGCGGAACATGTTGCCCAGTGGCGCCGCGCCGAAGCCGAGGCGGCCAATGATCTTGTCGTGCAGACTCATGAAGGTGTCCTGTCTGGCGTCATGGAGAACCGGCAAAGGTTTGCCCGGCCTGTTGTACAGATCGTGGAGTCAAGCAGGAGTTCGACCCGGTGCAGGGGATGCGCCTGACACGCCATGCAACTTTTCCCGGCCCCAGGGCTTCCAACCTTTCAGGCCGTTTCGATAATCCGGAAAGGGAGGGCAGTCGATGAGCGAACACATCGTCCATTTCCACTGTGGGGTCGATCAGGCCAGCACCGAGCATTTGCGTGATCGGTGCCTGGAGGCCATTGGCAAAGGCGCCACGGGGCTGCTGTTGAACCTGTCGACTGCGGGCGGCAGCACTGCGCTGGGCTTCACGATCTACAACTTCCTGAAATCCCTGAACGTTCCCATCCGCGCGCTCAACAGCGGCAATATCGAGTCCATGGGCATCGTCATTTACCTGGCGGCCCAGGAGCGCGTGGTCTGCCCTCATTCGCGCTTTCTCATTCACCCGATGAGCTGGTACTTCAACCAGAGCTCGGTGGATCACTCGCGCATTCGCGAATACCTGCGCAGCCTGGACAACGACCTGCAGCGCTATGTGAACATCTACCTGAGCGAAACCGACGGTGCCTCGCAGCCGCTGGACATCGGTCGCTGCCTGTCGTCGGAGGAAAAGGTCATCCGCGCCGAAGACTCCATCGCCTGCGGCATCGCCCATCGGGTGGAGCAACTGAAGTTCGCCGACGACGCAGTCCACTGGACGGTCAGCGGCAGCTAAGCTCAACCCACACCCACATATCGGGTCGTGAGAACCCGCCTGAATGCTGAGGAACCTGCCATGCATACCCATTCACACAAGACGCCGGACGCTTTAGCCCATGACGCTGTTGCGCCGGATGACGAAGAGGTGGAAGTGGACGTCGATAACGATCCGGGCAATGAAGACCCCGGCTCACAGTTCGACCGCGACGCGACGGTGCCGCTGATCGATCCGGACGCGTAACGGCTTTCACCCTGTGTCTTGCTCAAGCACAAACAAAAAGAGCGAGAGCTTTCGCCCTCGCTCGTTGCGCTGATCAGACGTTGATCAGGATTTACGGCCTGCGCCGCCTTGTGGCATCCCGCCTTTTTTGTTGGCATCAGGACGGTTTGCGTCGGTTGCTTTCTGCCGGTCGTTGGCAACGTTGCTGCCACCCGAAGCCTGGCCACCTTTTTTGCCTGCTTCGGAGGCTTTCTCGCGATCGTTGGAGAAGTTGCCAGGGTTCGATTTTCCGGTGTTAGCCATGATTGCTTACCTCTTGTTATGAGAAGTGCGAGTCATGTGGCTCGCACTAAATGGGATGGATCAAGCGGCACTTGGTTTAAACAATCCCGGTATTACCGGACAAACGGATGCTGGCGTTTGGCTCACTTACCGGGGATTGAACACCTCACATATGCACTTCAACCGCCAACGGCAGATGATCCGACAGGTGCGTCCAAGGCCGCGTACCGAGGATTTTCGGGTTGTGACTGGTGGCGTTGCGCAGGTACACGCGGTCCAGGCGCAGCAGCGGGAAGCGGGCGGGGTAGGTCTTGGCCAGGCGGCCATGGCTGCGTTCGAAGGCTTCGTGCAAGTACTTGCAGCGGGCCAGGCGCTTGTTGCCCTGCAATTGCCAGTCGTTGAAGTCGCCGGCGATCACCACGGGGGCGTGTTCGGGCAGGGAGTCGAGCAGGGCGCAGAGCAAGTCCAGCTGCAACTGGCGATGGCTCTCCAGCAGGCTCAGATGAACGCAAATGGCGTGCACTTCATCGTGCCCCGGCACCTGCAACACGCAATGCAGCAGGCCACGGCGTTCGGGGCCTGTGATCGAGACGTCGAGGTTGCGGTATTCGAGGATCGGGTATTTGGACAGCAGCGCATTGCCATGATGGCCGTCGGGGTACACCGCGTTACGCCCGTAGGCGAAGTCGCTCCACATGCTGTCGGCCAGGAACTCGTATTGCGACATCACCGGCCAGTTGTGGTAGCGCTCGGCATGGCGGTCGTGGCCCCCCAATACCTCCTGCAGAAACACCAGGTCGGCGCCGGTACTGCGTACCGCTTCGCGCAGTTCCGGCAGGATGAAACGCCGATTCAGCGCGGTGAAGCCCTTGTGGGTGTTGACGGTCAGTACGCGCAGCCGGTGCACATCGCGGGCACCGGCCATGTCCGAGGGGGGAAAACTCATGCCAGCGGATTCGGTGGTCACGCGCCAGCTCCTGTTGCGAGGGAATGTGCTAGTTCCGACCGGCAGGTGTCCTGGCAGTTCAGGTTTTTCTGCGAACGGCTGACGGGTGCAAACCTACACCCGGGTGTCTACGGCGGGGCGTCGCGACAGCAGCAGGGTCAAGCCCAGCGCCAGCACCGAGAGCAATGCGGCGAAGAAGAATATCCAGCCATAACCCATGCCCAGCGCAATGGCGCCCATCAGCGGGCCGGCGATGGCCAGCGCCAGGTCGAAGAACACTGCATAGGCGCCAAGCCCCGCACCCCGGCTGCTGTTGGGCACCTGCTTGATCGCCTCCACACCGATGGCCGGGTAGACCAGCGACAGGCCAAAACCGGTCAGGCCTGCGCCGATCAGCGCCACTGTGGTGTTGGGCGACAGCCACAGCAGGACCAGCCCGATGGTCTCGACCGACATGCAGGTGATCGCCGAACGGAAGCCGCCGAAGCGGGTGATGGCGTTGATGAAGAACAGCCGCGCGACGATGAAGCACATGCCGAACACGGTCAGGCACCACGCCGCGCCTTCCCAGCCGCGATTGACGTAATACAGCGTGATGAAGGTGGTCAGGGTGCCGTAGCCGATCGACGACAGGGTCAGGCTCAGGCCGTAAGGTGCGACGCGGCCAAACACCGACCAGAACGCCATGCGCTCGCCGCGCACCACCGGCACCGGCGCTTTGTTGCGGATCATCAGCAGCGCGCCGCCGGCGAGAATCATCAGCACCAGCCCCAGGCTGACGAAGCCGAGGCCTTCGACCATCACCACGCCCAGCGGCGCGCCAATGGCAATGGCGCCGTATGAGGCGATGCCGTTCCAGGAAATCGAGCGCGCCGTGTGTTCCGCGCCGAGCTGGCCGATGCACCAGCTGATGGTGCCGACGCCGATCAGCCCTTGGGAGCCGCCGAGGATCAGGCGGGCGATGATCAGGATCACCAGGCTGACGTCAGTGAACGGCTCCAGCAACACCGCAGCCGCTGTCAGCACGCCGCTCACCACGATGCCCAGCAGCCCGTAAACGATGGCCCGCTTGGTGCCGATGGTGTCGCAGATCCTGCCCGCGACCGGACGGCTGAACAATGTCGCCAGGTACTGCGAACCGATCACAAGACCCGCCACCACGGCACTGAAACCCAGCTGATTGTGGACGTAGCCGGGCATCACGGCGATGGGCAGACCGATACACAGAAACGCGATGAAGGTGTAGATGACGATAGAGACGATTTGCAGGGTGATCGCCGTTGAACTGGCGTTCTTCAGGGGCGGATTCGGCGGCAGGGCGGCAGACATGAGGACTCTTCGCTGGAGCGGTGGGAGTTCGTCATCATCGCCCGAGGTGAGCGGAAATGAAAGCAGGCTAACGGTTTACTCGCGCTGGGCATCCGCGCTTTCAAGAGGCTGTCGGGATATTGCCGCTACTCCGACGCCTGCCCGATGCGCGTTACTGAGTGATGAAGCGGTTGCTGACAAAAGACGAGTAATCGGGCAATACGCTGTCGATCTTGCCTTGATCTTTCAGGAACTCAGCGGTTTTTCCAATGGCCTTGGCCGTGCCGCCGCCGAGCAATTCCGAGGGCTGCTGTTCGGCAGCGGTGGGGAAGTGCGAGCCTCCAGCAGCTCTGGGACGTCCGCGGCATTGGAGCCGGTGAAGCGGGCGATGGTTTTCACCGGGGCTGAGTCGGCCGTCCATTCGAAGCGGTGCGCAGTGTAATCAGCGATCGCGGCCAGGCCGACCTTGGCGAAACTGGCGACCACTTCAGGGTGCCTCTCGGCGAAATCCTTGCGCGCGACCCACACCTCGAACGTCGGCGCACCCCATTGCGAAACCTGGCCGGCGTCCGTGAGGATCTTGCCGGTCTTGCGGATTTCACCCAGCGCAGGCGACCAGGTGAACGCCCCATCGATGTCGCCACGCTTCCAGGCGGCGGTGATCTGCAGCGGGGTCAGGTTGAGGATGGTGACCTTCTTGGGGTCGATGTTCCAGTGCTTGAGCGCGCCCAGCAGGCTGTAGTGCGAGGTCGACACGAACGGCACGGCGATTTTCTTGCCGATCAGGTCTTCAGGCTTGTCGATGCCGCTGCCGTTGCGCACCACCAGCGCTTCGGAACTCTGGATTTGCGACGTGACGATGAACGCCACCAGCGGCACGTTGCGTGAGGTGGCCGCTGCCAGCGGGCTCGACCCCAGATTGCCGATCTGCACGTCGCCGGAAGCCATGGCCGCGACCACCGCAGGGCCTGCGTCGAACTGGCGCCAGTCAATCTTTTTGCCAATGGCCTTTTCGTATTCACCATCGGCGATGGCGCGTTTCACCGGGTCAATGCCGGTGATGTAGCCGAAGGTGTAATCGGCCGCCTGGGCCGCCAATGAAAAGGCGAAAACGCCAAGGGCCGCAGTCAGTGTTGCCGCCCGGTTTCTTTTATTCATGATCTGGATGCCTTGGGTTGAATGCTGCGCACGGAGGTCGTCGCGCGGGTTGATAGTCCCGGTCATAGGGTTCTATAAAAATAGATTTAAATATCGTTTTGGAATGAGCCTAGCTGTGCCTTCTGGCTGTTGCTGGAGCAACAGCCGGTCAGCAATTTCGCTTTAAAACAATCAGTTATAGGCGTGGTATATGACGGGCTAGCGCATAAACAGGGCTTTCGGCAGATGGCACAAAGCCTGCAATTGCTTCCGAATCCTCATTGTCCGCTTCGGAGTTTCAGTGCTGCTTTCCTTACGTTCTTCAGGCCGCTTTTATCAGCGCGCCCCGACATGAATTTCGATCTCGATTTTGCGCTGTCCACCTTGCCTGCGTTTCTCGTCGCGGTCGGCGTGACCCTGCAGGTTGGCCTGATCGCCATCGCCACCTCGTTGTGTGTCGCGTTGATCAACGCGGCGATCAGCGTATTTGAAGTGCCGGTGCTGAAGCGGCTGGTGCGCCTGTACGTCGAGCTCGCGCGCAATACGCCGCTGCTGATTCAGCTGTTCTTCATCTATTTCGCGCTGCCGAGCATTGGCATCCGTATCTCGGGGTTTGCCTCGGCGATCATCGCCATGACCTTTCTCGGCGGGGCGTACCTGACCGAGATCCTGCGTGCCGGGGTGGAGGCGGTGCCCAGGTCGCAGATCGAATCGGGCCTGTCCATCGGCCTGTCACGCTGGCAGTTGCTGCGCCACGTGATCCTGCCGCAGGCGGGCATCCTCAGCCTGCCGGCGCTGTTCGCGAACTTCGTCTTCCTGCTCAAGGAAACCACCGTGGTCTCGGCCGTGGCGGTGCCGGAAATTCTCTACACCACCAAGAGCTACATCGCGCTGTACTACAAAACCTACGAAATGCTCGCGGTCATGACCGGGCTGTGCGTGCTGTTGTTCGTGCCGCTGTCGCTGTTGCTGCGCCTGATCGAAAGGAGGCTCCAGCATGGCCAGTTCGGGTCTTGAGTTGTTATGGGTGTCCGCGCCCCAGTTGTTGACCGGGATCGGTCGCACGCTGGGGATTTCGGCCCTTGCCATCGTCTTCAGCAGCCTGGGCGGCCTGGCCTACGGCGTGCTGCGCAACCTGGGCAATCGCTGGATCGACCGGGTGCTGATCGTTTACCTGGAGGCGTTCAGGGCCATTCCGGTGCTGGTCTGGCTGTACCTGTTCTTCTTCGGGTTGCCGATTTTCTTTGGCTGGAGCATTCCGGGGTTCTGGTGCGCGGTGCTGGTGTTGTCGCTGTGGGGTATCAGCGAAACCGGGGAAGTGGTGCGCGGCGCGCTGCGTTCGATTCCCCGGGGTCAGCGCGAAGCGGGATTGGCGATCGGTCTTGGCCTGGCGGGTCTGTATGGCCGGGTGCTGTTGCCCCAGGCGTTGCAGCGCATGACCCCGCCGATGATCAACGTCTTCACCCGCATCATCAAAACCAGCTCGCTGGCAGTGCTGATCGGCGTGGTCGACGTGATCAAGATCGGCCAGCAAATCATCGAGCGCACCTACGAGTCGGTGCTGATCTACGGCTTTCTGTTCCTGTTTTTCTTTTTCGTCTGCTACCCGTTGTCGGCCGCATCCCGTGTGCTTGAGCGACGCTGGAGTCACTCATGAGTGCATTGATAGAGCTGTGCGGATTCAACAAGCGTTTCGGCGAGGTGCCGGTGTTGCAGGACATCGACCTGCGCGTGAAAGAGGGCGAGGTGCTGGTCATCCTCGGGCCCAGCGGCTGCGGCAAGAGCACCTTGCTGCGCTGCCTTAACGGCCTGGAATCCGGGCATGCCGGGCAGTACCGCTTCATCGGCCGGGAACTTGCCGCCAATACCGACTGGCGCCTGGTGCGTCAGCAGATCGGAATGGTGTTTCAGAGCTATCACCTGTTCCCGCACATGAGCGTGCTGGACAACATTTTGCTGGGCCCGGTGAACGTGCAGAAACGCGCGAAGGCCGAGGCCCGTCAGCAGGCAGAGACGCTGCTGGCGCGGGTCGGCTTGCTGGACAAGCGCGACGCCTTTCCCCGCGCATTATCCGGGGGGCAGCAACAGCGCATCGCCATCGTGCGGGCGCTGTGCATGAACCCCAAAGTCATGCTGTTCGATGAAGTGACCGCCGCCCTTGACCCGGAAATGGTCAAGGAAGTGCTGGAAGTGATTCTGGACCTGGCCCGCAGCGGCATGACCCTGTTGATCGTCACCCACGAAATGGCCTTTGCCCGTGCGGTGGCGGACCGGATCCTGTTCATGGACGGCGGCCGTATCGTCGAACAGGGCGACCCGCAAACCTTCTTCAGCTCCCCGCAGACCGCACGCGCGCAGCAGTTTCTGGAGAAATTCTCCTACGTGGAAAATATGCCTAAAAGGAATGCATCGTGAACATTAAAACTGCCCTCGTTTTCCCTCTGCTGGCCATCGGATTGCTGAGCAGCGTCGCTGCCCACGCCGAAGGGTATCTGGACAAAATCAAGGCCCGCGACAAGCTGATCGTCGGGGTCTTCAGCGACAAACCGCCGTTCGGCTTCGTCAACGAGAAGGGCGATTACGTCGGTTTCGACACCGACCTGGGGCGTCGTTTCGCCAAGGATCTGTTGGGTGACGAGAAGAAGATCGAATTCGTCGTGGTCGAGCCTGCCAGCCGGATTCCGTTCCTGCAGAGCGACAAGGTCGACCTGATCCTGGCCAACATGACCGTGACCCCGGAACGCGCGCAAGTGGTGGACTTCACCCACCCCAACCTGCGTGTTGCCGTGCAAGCGCTGGTGCCGGACAAGAGCGACGTGAAGAGCCTCGATGACCTGGCGAAGAAAACCACCATCGTCACCACCGGCACGACCGCAGACATCTGGCTGACCAAGAACCACCCGGACTGGAAGCTGCTCAAATTCGAGAAGAACTCCGAGTCCCTGCAGGCCCTGGCCAACGGTCGTGGCGATGCCTATGCGCAGGACAACCTGGTGCTGTTCAGCTGGGCCAAGCAGAACCCGGGCTACCGCGTGCTGGCACAGAAACTCGGCGACGAAGCGCCGATTGCGCCGGCGGTGAAGAAGGGCAACATCGAGCTGCGTGACTGGGTCAACACCGAGCTGAGCACCCTGGGCAAGGAGAAATACCTGCTCAAGCTGTACGACCAGTACGTGCGCAGCCAACTGGCCGATGGCACCGATCCTGCGGCGGTCATTGTTGAAGGCGGGGCGTGGAAGCCGTAAGGCTGGATCGAACGGACGCGGCGAGTCATGGGCTCAATGAGCCGACTGAAGCGCCGCATTCGTGAGCAGGCTCACTCCCACAGGGGAAGTGCGGCTACCGCAGATCCTTCGTGCGAGGTTCATGCTGCTGTGGGAGCGAGCTTGCTCACGAAGACTGAGCGTCAGGCAACAGGGGTACCGGATCAATCAGGGGGCTTCCGGCCCGCGGCATCATCGCTGCTCCACCCGATTCAAAAACCGCCGCGTGCGCGCGTTGTCCGGGTTGATCAGGATCTGCTCGGGCGATCCGTCGGCGACGATCTTTCCCGCTTCCATGAACAGCACCCGGTCGGCAATGTCCTGGGCGAACTTCATCTCGTGGGTCACCAGCAGCATGGTCATCTGTTGCTCGTGGGCGATGGCGCGGATCACGGCCAGCACTTCGCCGACCAGCTCCGGGTCCAGCGCGGAGGTCACTTCATCGAACAACATTACCTGCGGACGCATGGCCAAGGCCCGCGCTATGGCTACCCGTTGCTGTTGGCCACCGGAAAGCTGCGCTGGATAAGCGTCGGCCTTGTGGCTCAACCCCACCAGCCCCAGGTATTGATGAGCGCGCGCCAAGGCTTCTTCGCGGGTCAGTTTCAGTACGCGAAACGGCGCCTCGGTGACGTTCTCCTGCACCGTCAGGTGCGGGAACAGGTTGAACTGCTGAAACACCATCCCCACCCGATGCACCACCGGCGCTTTTTTCGACCCCGGCCAGCGCCAACCGCCCCCGCGCGTCGGCACCGAACTGCCCGCCACTTCGATGCTGCCTTGCTGGTAGGTCTCCAGCCCCTTGATCAGCCGCAATACCGTGGATTTGCCCGAACCGCTGGGGCCGATCAGGGCGACTTTCTGGCCCTGAGGAATGCTCAGGTCCAGGTGGTCGATCACCCGGTTGCTGCCGAACTGCTTGACCACCTGTTTGAGGACAATCTGCGGCGCGCTCAGAGGCAGGCCGTGTGCGAGATCAGACATGACTGCGCCTTTCGAAATATTTGAACAAGAGGGAGGTGGGGACGCTGATCGCCAGAAACATCAGGGCCATGACCGTGTACGGCTCGTTGTAGCGGTAGGTCATGCCGGCAATCTGCTTGGCGGCCTGAAACAGCTCGGGAATGGTAATGACCGCCAGCAGCGGCGTTTCCTTGAACATGCCGATCAGGTAATTGCCCAGCACTGGCAACATGGGTTTCAGGGCCTGGGGCAGGACGATGCGCTGCCAGGTGGTGGCCGTGTCGAAATCCAGTGCCCGAGCAGCTTCCCATTGCCCTGCGGGCACACCCTCGATGGCGCCGCGAAACGACTCGGCGATGTAAGCCCCGTAATAGAGGCCCAAGCCAATCACCCCGGTGGAAATCGCCGGCAACGTGATCCCGGCCAGTGGCAGGGCGAAGAACAGCACATACAGCTGCACCATCAACGGCGTGTTGCGAAAGAAGCTCACGTAGGCGCTGCTCAAGCGACGAGTCAGGCTGTTGACCGAGCCCGCTCGTTTGCGTTGTGCAATCGCCAGAATCAGACCGATCAGTACCGCGAGGAGAAACCCGAGCACGACCACCTGCATCGTGACCAGCAGGCCCTGGAACAGCTCGGGCATGATGGACCAGGCAAACGCGACGTCGAAGTTCATGCGCTCGCCCCCTGACGCCACGATGTGACGTGCTGTTCATAGCGTTTGACCAGCCAGCTCAGGGGCCAGGCCATGGCGAAATAGCACACCAGCACGATGCTCCAGATCAGCGTTTGCTGACCCAGAGTGGTGATGAGCTGCCCGCCGGAAAAGGTCAGGTCGCTCAAGGTAATCAACGACACCAGAGACGTAGTTTTCAGCAGCTCGACCAGTTGATTGCCCATGGGCGGAAGCATGAAGGGCAGGGCCTGGGGCAGGATGATGCGGCGAAAGGCCGTGATCGAATCGAAGTCCAGCGCGCGCAACGCGTCACGTTGGCCACGACTGACATTGCTCAGGGCCGAGCGCACGATTTCCGCACCGTAGGCGGAAAAGGTCAGGCCCAGACCGAGAATCCCGGTGACCATCGGCGACAGGCTGATGCCGAACAAGGGCAGGATGAAGAACAGATAAAACAACAGCACCAGCGCAGAGATGCCCCGCAGGATTTCCACGTAGACCGTGGCGATCCAGCGCACTACGCGCCAGGGCGAAAGGCGCATCAGGGCGATGACGAAGGACATCACCACCACGATCAATTGTGCGAAGAAGGTGATCTGCAACGTCACCAGCGCGCCGTTGCCAAGCTGACGGGCGATGAAGCGTGCCGTTTCCACGGCAGAGGGATCGAAAAGCATGGCCGTACTCGTGTGGGTTGGGGCCGGATAGGGCGTGGTGCTCGGGACAGCGTGTGGTGATCAACGGTGAGACAGACAATGGCTCCCTCACCGCCTTGAGCCTCAACGGTTGCAGCGCTGCTCGGCCGTGATATCAACCGGTGGCAGTTCGTTCTCGGTGTAGCCGTATTTCTGCAGGATCTTCAGCAGCTCGCCGGAGGCGCGCAGTTTGGCCAGTTGCTCGTTGAAAGCCTGGGTGAATTCAGGGTCGTTCTTCGGCAGGCCGTAGGCGTGGTAATTCCAGGTCGGCTTGCCGTCGGCGTCGGGAATCTGCTCGAACGGCAGCGCGCGCTCGATACCGGGGTCGTTGGCTTTCTTGACCAGGTTGATGATCTCCGCGTCGGGGAAGTACACCACGTCCACGCGACCGGCCTGCAACGCAGCGAGGGCGTCGGTGTCCTTGTCCAGCAGCACGACATTGCCGGTGGTGATGCCGCTGTCCTTGGCTTCCTGCACCTGGTTGCTGCCGGGCTGCGTGGCCAGCCGCGCCTTGGCGTTGGCCGCGACGTCCTTGAGGCTGTGCAGGTTCAGCGGGTTGCCGGCCTTGACGATAAACGCACCGCCCGAGCGGGTGACCGGATTGGAATAGCCGATCACCTTGCAGCGCGCCGGGTTGATGAACAGGCCTGCGCCGATCAGGTCGAAGCGCCCGGCAGCCAGGCCCGGCACCAGCGAGCCGAACTCGGTGATCGGCGTCTCGATCTTGCTGATACCCAGCTGCGAGAGGATCGCCTGAAGGATCTCCACGTTGGCGCCCACGGTCTTGCCGCTGGTGTCGATATAGGCGTAAGGCTGCTCGTTGGCGATACCGGCGGTCAGGCCTTGGGTGCGGCCTTTCTCCAGCAGGCCGGCCAAGGCGGACGAGGCGAACAGCGTGCTCAACAGTGCGGCAGAGCCGAGTAAAGCGGACAGCAACGACGGGTTTAGGCCTTTCATGGGGAATGCTCGCAGTTAAAAGCTGAAGTGTTTGTTGGGGATATGCATGTTGTTCAGGGCTTCCAGATCCCCACATCCTTGGCGTCCACCGCCTTGGGCAACAGGCCTGCGGCGAAGAAGGCATCGGCGATTTTCTGTTGCTCGCCCAACTGATCCGCTCTCACCGGCTCGACCTGATAGCTGCGATGGGCGTTGGCCGATTCCACGGTTGCCACATCCAGATTGCCCCACAGCGGGCCGAGCACCTTGGCGGCGTCCTGCGGGTTTTTCTTGATCCAGTTGCCAGCTTGCTGAAGCTGCTGATACACCCGCTTGAGCACTTCAGGGTGCGCGTTGGCGTAGGCGGTACTGGTCAGGTAATAGCGTTTGTAGCTGGCCAGGCCAGCGCCATCGGCGAGGGTACGGGTCGGTAACTGGCGCTGCACGCTGGTGAGGAAGGGCTCCCAGGTGACCCAGGCATCGACCTTGCCGTTCTCAAACGCGGCACGACCATCGGCGGGCGTGAGGTAGGCAGGTTGGATGTCGGCGAAGGTCAGGCCCGCTTTATTCAGCGCGGCGATGAGCAAGTAGTGAGTGCCAGCGGCCTTGGTCACGGCGACTTTCTTGCCCTTCAAATCAGACAGCTGCTGGATCGGTGAGTCCTTGGCCACGACAATCGCCTGAGCACTGGGCGAGGGTGACTCTTCAGCAAAGTAGGTGAGCTTGGCCTGCGCCGCCTGGGCGAAGATCGGCACGGTGTCGGCGACGTCGGCGCTGATGTCGACGTTGCCGATGTTCAGTGCTTCCAGCAGCGGCAGCCCACTGGGGAATTCATGCCAGCTGATGTCGATGTTGTCCTTGCCCAGGGCTTGTTCCAGCGTACCTTGCGCTTTGAGCAAGGTGATCAGCGTCGAGGATTTCTGGTAGCCGATGCGAACCGTTTCTCGCGCTTGGGCGGGCAGGGCGAGGGCACAGGCGAGGGTGATTGCCAGGCCCGCGAGCAATGGCCGGCGAAGGGACTTTCCAAGGGTGTCAACTGAAGACGTCATGAGGCACTCGTGATCGAAATGGGGGTGGGGCTGGGCTGGCGCTAAGCCATCGATCATAGAGTTCTAAAAAATATTATTTAAATACCTTATGGCTATTAGCTTATGCAGGACGGTCTTTAATAACCCTTGCGTCTGCGATTGACGAACTAATCACTTCCGGTTTTAGAACGTTTATTTCCAAAACGATGGTTGCTAGACGGATAACGAATATCCATGGCGTCGGATTAGCGGCTTCACTGAAGACAAATAACCAGGTAACGGATGAATCGACGCTATTGCAGATAACACCACTGCCAGTCTTTGGCAAAAACCGGTTTAGCATGAATTTCTGCTGCTCGGCTGACGTCTTGTACCTGTGCCTGTGATCTCTAGAATCGGCCCAAGAGTTTCAACATTACTGTCGATTACGGAGATTCGAACATGATGAACGCCATGCAGATGCCAATGAACAACGCCATGCCGATGATGCCCATGATGGGCATGCCGATGATGATGGCGACCATGAAGTGCGAGATGATGGCCGACGCCATGATGTGCACCATGACACCCGCCGCTGGCATGGACATGGCGATGTTCAAGAACAACGCCGAGATAATGGCGATGATGATGAACTGCGGCATGCCGATGATGATGCATTGCGCCAACATGTCGATGATGTGCATGTCCGAAGATGGCATGGCGATGATGAACATGATGTCGACCATGGGCATGCCAATGATGATGCCGATGGGCATGCCGATGCCGATGATGAAGTGCATGATGGTGTGCACCATTGAAGCCGATAGCATGCAGTGCAAGATGATGCCGATGCCCGGCATGAGCATGGACATGATGAATAACTGCTGCATGTTGATGATGAAGATGATGAACGACTGTTCGATGCCGATGATGATGAGCTGCAATGGCATGCCGATGATGTGCTGCACTTGCTGATGGGTTGAGTGGGGTTTTGAGCGCTTGTGCTGGGGGCTGAACTGTTCCGCCTTCGGCGAGTGATTTGGAAAAAGTCTTTTGCAGTTCGATTTGCCGGCGGCAGCGATCTACGGGCGCCACCGCTGTTGAGATGCAAAAAAGCCCTGACTTGATCGCGTCAGGGCTTTTTGGTTTTTGCGCGATTGCGCGTTGCAATCAATCCAGCGGCTCAGGATAGGTAATCACCACAAACGCCACGGCTTCGCTGTCGGCGGGGTTGCGGTAGCGGTGGGGTTGGTCGGCGTAGAACAGGATCGAATCGCCGGTGGAGAGCAGGTAGCGTTCTTCGTTGACGCTGACTTCCAGCACGCCTTGGGCCACCACCAGGTTTTCCTGAATGCCGGGGCCGTTGCCGCTGGACACTTCCTCGCCCAGGGCCTTGAGGCGGATTTCGTAGAATTCCGACTGCCGCGCCATGTCGTAGGGGAACAACGCGCGGCTGGTAAACGCGCCGTCGGCACTGACCAGGCGTTTGCTCTTCTGCGCAGGGAGGACTTCGACGCCTTCGAATGCGCGGTTTTCCAGAAACGCCGCCACCGAAACCTTCAAGCCCTTGGCAATCTTGCACAGCACCTTGATCGACGGCACGCTGCGCCCGGATTCGATCTGCGCCAGCATCGCCCTGCTGACCCCACACGTGCGGGCCAGGGCGTCCAGCGACAGGTAGCGTTTGCTGCGCAGCCGTTGCAGGTTCTGCGCGACCCGCTGGCCAATGGGGTCTTCCTCGGAGCCGGCGCCTTCCTTCGCCCCGAAACCCGTTTCATCCTCCTCGGAAACGGCGTGCAAAAAATTCATCGCCTCACGCCCGACGGGTGTCGCTGGAAGGGCTCACCGACTGCGTGGTGAACGCGGCCAGCCCTGCGCGTGCGGTATACATCGCCCACATCACCTCGGCGGCTGCCCGTGCCTGACGACGTTTGCGATGGAGGGTGAAGTCAATGACGTTGGTTTCGTTGGAGCGCATGGGCAGGATCTCTGTGCAGGCCACGGAATGAGCCCAGACTACTGCGCGGCCTATATTTCCAGAAATACTGAGTTTGCATGTGGTCATTCCATTTGGGAATTTAGCCTGCCCGCTGTCAAATCAATCAACCGGGCGCAGGGCAGCCGCGCCCAGGCGCTTACCGAGTCGCCGCCACAATCAGCATCATCGGCCGATGCGCCTCATCGGCAAGCCCCGGACGGTCCTGCAGGTCCTGCGACGATGGCCCCCATTCATTGACATGGTCGAGGGTAAAGCCGCTGGCGATCAGCAGGTTCAGCAGGGTGCCGAGGGTGCGGTGTTGCTTGATCACGCCGTCGGCGAGCCAGTTGGTGCTGCGTGGCCCTTCGACCTGGTAGTGATCGACGGGCCAGAACTTTCGTCCCTGCGCGTCGACGACCCAGTCCGGGTGCAATGAGGCCATGTAGATCGGGTGTTCGATGGAGAACACCAGTTTGCCGCCGGGGGCGAGGGCCTCGTGCAGGGTGCGCAGCAAGCCAGGCAGATTGACGATGTAATGAAAGGCCAGTGAGCTGTAGGCGAGGTCGAAGCCTGCACTGGGCAGCTGCAGTTGTTCCAGATCGGCCAGGCGATAGCTGATGCGCGGGTCTTCGCCATCGGCGACGGCGCGTTGCAGCATTTTTTCCGAGACGTCGAGCCCCACTACCTGCTGCGCGCCGTGCTCGACGGCCCAGCGCGAAAACCAGCCGTAGCCGCAGCCCAGGTCGACCACGCTTTTGCCGTTCAGGTCCGGCAGCAGCGCTCGCAGGGCGGGCCATTCCGGCGCGCCGGCCAGGCCTTCGACCGAGCGTGGCAGCTGGCTGTAGCCCTCGAAAAACTTAGGGGTGTCGTAGATGTTCTGTGTCATGCAGCGTCCCTCATCAAGCGTTATCAGACTGTGCACCTGAACGACAAACAGGGCCGTCAAGGCCCTGTTGTCGATGGCGGGGCAATCCTCAGTAGCGGAATTCTACCCCGACGTAGGCGCCGATGCCGTCGCCAGGGTACAGAGACGCGGTGTCCTGACCGTTGGCGTTGTAGATCGGTTGGACGGCCGTGACGTACTTCTTGTTTGCGAGGTTTTTCACATCCAGCGAGACCTTCCAGTCTTTCTTCGGCGTTTCGTAGCCGACGTTTGCGCCGAAGAGGGTGTAGGAGGGCGCGTAGAAGGTGTTGGCGTAGTCGACCGCTGTGCGTGAGGCGGACTGCACGTTGACCCCGGTGTAGAAGCCCTGCGGATGCTGGTACTGAACCTCGCCCTGGTAGATGTGCTTGGGAATGCCCGGCAACTGGTTGTCGCCGAACGTCGGGTCGTGGCGGTAGTAGAAGTCATTGTAGGTGTAGACCTGACGCCAGGTGACCTTCTCGCCGGACTCGTTTTCCCACAGGCGCGTGTTCAGGCCGGCCTCGATGCCCTGGTGGATGGTCGGCGTGGCGTTGAACGCACCGGTGACCGCGGCTGCGGTTGCCGTTGGCGCAATGATCTGCACGTTCAGCAGCTCGTCACGGACCCAGGAGCGATAGAGCGCCAGGCTGCCGTCGAAGATGCCCGATGCGCCCTTGACGCCGATTTCCACGGTGTTGGCTTTCTGTTCGACCAGCGGTCGCACGTACGGCGTGGTCGGTCCGGAACCGGAGTACTCCCACGACGCCGGCGGGTCGATGGAGCGGCTGACGTTGGCGAAGAGCTGCAGTTGCGGGGCGAACTCGTAACGCAAGCCGATGCGTGGCGCCAGGCTCCAGTTGTCGTAAGTGACGTCGCTGGGGTAGGTGGTGGTGTTGGCCACCAGCGCTTCTTTTACGTCAGCATGGCGACGCACGTTGATGGCCGAGACGCCACTGGTCAGCCACAGGCCGTCCACCAGTTCCAGGTCGTTGCCGAACGAGAACACGTGGTCGAACGAGGAGCCGTAGTCGACGAACTTACGGGTCTGTTTGTTGGCGAACGTCGAGTTGACCTCGCCCTTGAGGTGTTCGGTGGAGGTGAACGCCAGGTTGGTGCGGCTTTCGTGGCCGAACAGTTTGTCCGTGCGGTCGTAGCCGAGCACGAAGCTCAGGTCATGCCAGTCCCAGTAGCTCGGGTTGCTGGGGCTGTTCGGGCTATTGTTGTGGGCGTACTCGTAGTAGGCAAAACCCACCGACAGTCGCGAGTCATCGTCAAAGGTATAGGTGGTCTTGCTGCCGGCCCAGACGCTGCCCGGGCGTCGGCTGCCGGCGCCGCTGGTGGCTGCGGTGGCGCTGGCGTCGCGGGTGTGGTGCTTGACGGCATCGAGGGTGGTGGCGCTCGGGTCGTTGTGGTACTCGTCGCGGTAACGCAGCATCAGCTGGGTTTCCAGCTTGGGGCTGAATTTGTAGCCGAAGTTGGCGACGATGCCCTGGCTTTTCGACAGGCTGTAATCGCGATAGCCGTCGTTGCGATAGTTATCGGCGTTGAGGTAGTAATCGAAATCCCCCTCGACGCCGCCCACGCTCACGCTTTGCTTCTGATAGCCGTAACTGCCGGCTTCGGCGCGCACACGCAGGCCCGGCGCGGTGTAGCCGGTCTGGTTGACGAAGTTGACCGCGCCACCCAGGCTCAGCGCGCCGTACTGGAAGGCGTTGGCGCCGCGCAGGATCTCGGTGTAGTTCACCCCCGAGGCGTTGAGGAATTCATAGGGCGTGCCGCCGGGGCCGGTGATCGGCAGGCCGTTGAAGAGAAATTTGATGCCCTCGCGAAAGTAGCCTGGCGAGGTGTTGGCCCCCGACCCGCGAATGGAAATCTTCGCCGCGTCGTTGCCCCCGGTGGACTGCACGAACACCCCCGGCTGGTAGGCCAGCGTGTCCTGCAGGGTCGCGGTGCGGCCCTTGGACACCTGTTCGCTGTCGACCACGCTGGTGCCGCCTGGCACTTCATCCAGCTGACTTTCCGCGGCCTGCGCAGGGGTGATTTTCTGCGCCTGCACGGTGACGGTCTTAAGCCGTGGTGCCGTGCTTTGCGTGCTGTCGGCGGGCGGCTGTGCAAGGTCGTCGGCGCGCACGCCGCTGGACATCAACAGCGCCGACCCCAGCCCCAGTGTCAGCCAACTCGCGCGGCAAATCGCCAACGGCAGTTTATGTAACTCTCCCCGAAAAACTAAATGCATCAAGTGTATTCCTTAATGAATAGATAAATAGGTGCCAGCTTTCTATTCGTATAGTCATGCCTGATTCGCTCTGAGCAGTTTCTGTGCCAGTGCGCTATGGGTTAGAAACAGAGGGTTTTAGTGGGCTTTATAGTGTTGGACGTGCCTGGGGCAATACTTTGTTTTGAACAAGTGTCCGGATCTCAACACTTGTGCTGTTTACGAGTAGTGACGTTCCCCATAATTTTATCTGTCGAAAATCCAACAGTGTATGAACAGTCTGTGGGGGCTGGGATGAGACACGCGACTCATCCGGTTATATGCATAGAAACATCTGGAATGGCCGCTCGGCGTGGCTTGGCAGCGGAATTCAATTAATGCCAAGAGTGGATGCCCGGTTTTAAAGGCGTCACGTCAAGTGTAAAGCGTCGATATGACGTTTCTACGCGCACGCTCATCCTGTGTTAAACGCCTATGGCATGTTCGCTGCATAGTCCAGAAGTGCATCCTGACATATGTCTGGGCGTTAGTTGGATCACCCCGCTTTATTAAGGAAGCTTCATTGGCCGCTCTCTTTAAGCTATCTACGGTTGTTTCGTTATATATGGCGCTCTGTGCCTGTTCGCCGGCCACTGCGCCGCAACCGGGTGCGCCCCATGCCGACGGCACCGTCAATAATGGCGTGATCTCTTATGCCGCGTCGGACTTTCATGAGCCGTCGCCAGGCCGCAATGGCGGTACCTTGCGCGTCTCCGCGGCGTCCGACGCGGGCAGTTTCGATATCCATGCGTTGTCCAACGGCAACATCCAGTGGATGGGCCGCATCCTCTTCGACTGCCTGGTCTATCAGGATGAGCAGGGCAACATCAGCCCGTGGCTGGCAACGTCCTGGGACATTTCCGAAGACGGCAAGACCTACACCTTTCACCTGCGCAACGACGTGACCTTCAGCGACGGCGAGAAATTCAACGCCGCAGCCCTGCAGACCAACCTTGAGCACATGCGCGACCCGGCGACCAAGTCGCCGTTGGCAGCGGCCTACATCGCGCCGTATCTGGACGGCAAGATCGTCGATGAGTACACCTTCGAAGCACACCTGCGCGAACCTTACACGCCGTTTCTAGACGTACTGGCGCAATCCTGGCTGGGGATGATCTCGCCAAGGCAGATACGTGAAGCGCCAAAAACCATCGCCGAGCATCCGGTGGGCAGCGGGCCGTTCCTGTTGCAGAGTTACACCCGCGATCAGGGTGCGGTGTTCACCAAACGCCCCGGTTATCACTGGGCGCCGCCGGTCACGCGGCATGTGGGCGAGGCGTATCTGGACCGCATCGAGCTGAGCTACGTACCCGAGGCAATGATCCGCTTCACGGCGCTGGAGTCCGGGCAGTCGGATTTCGCCCTGGACGCCCCGGCGCAAAACGCAGCGGCCATCCGCGCCAATCCACACTTGGTGATGCGCAGCCGGATTCGCAAGGGCAACCCGAGCCGCAGCATGACCTTCAATGTCGAGCAGGCGCCTTTCGATGACGTACGGGTGCGCCGTGCGGTGGCCAAGGCCATCGACCGTGACGGGCTGGCGTGGATCTCCGGGTTTGGCGAGTTCATCAGCAAGGCGGATTTTCTCGCCGCCAACACACGTTTTTATCAGCCCAGCAACGATGCGCTGGCCTACGACGTCAATGCCGCCAACGCCTTGCTCGATCAGGCGGGCTGGACCGGGCGGGATGCCCAAGGCTATCGGACCAAAGATGGTGAGCGACTCAAAGCCACCTTGCTGACCTACGACAACCCGGCGTTTCCGGCCAGTGTCTCGGTGGCGATTCAGGCGGACCTGAAGAAAGTCGGCTTCGACATGCCCATCGAAATGCTGCCCCTGACCCGCGTCACCGAACGGCGCTACGCCGGGAAGTTCCAGGCGCTGGCGGCCGGTTACTGGCACACCAACACCCCGGACGGCCTGTTCGTGCTCTACCACAGCCAGTCCATCAGCACGCCGAAACTGATCGGCCAGAACGCTGGCAAGTTCCGCGACGCCGAGCTCGACCGTGTGCTCAGCGCTGCCCGCCGTTCTCGCGACCCGGTGGAGTTGCAGGCCCTCTACGGCGAAGCGCAAAAGCGCCTGACTGAAACCGTGCCCGCCGTGCCTTCGGTGGAAAGCCAAGTGCTGACGGCCTACAGCACGCAGGTCAAAGGGGTGATTTTCGACACCTCCCACAACGTTCCGTTTTTCCCCAGCATCTGGCTGGACCGGGGGCAACCATGAGCACGCTCAAACGTATTTCCCTGCGGCTGGTGGCGGGTGTCGGCGTGCTGTGGGGCGCGGCGACCCTGACCTTTCTGGCGGTCAACTTCAGTGGCGGCGATACCGCGCTGGCGATTCTGGGCGGCCCGGAAGCCTTGCCCACCCCTGAGCTGCTGGCGCGGGTGCGGGCCGAATATGGCCTGGATCAACCGCTGATCGTGCAGTACGGCCACTACCTGGCGCGCCTGGTCCATGGCGATCTGGGCGAGTCCTATCGCCTGCGCATCCCGGTGCTGCAGGCGATTTCCGAACAGATCGGCGCCACCGTGCAGCTGTCGTTCAGCGCGGCGTTGCTGGCGATCGTGCTGGCGCTGGTCTGCGCGATTCTCACGGCCAACCGCACGCGCTGGGTGCGTTCGGTGGCCTCAGGCAGCGAGCTGGTGATCTCGTCGGCGCCGTCCTTCGTCATCGGCATCCTGCTGTTGCTGGTGTTCTCGTTTCACTGGCACTGGCTGCCGCCTTCGGGTTCGGTGGGCTGGCGATCGCTGATCCTGCCTTCGGTGGCGCTGGCCTTGCCAGTGGCGGCAGTGCTCACGCAGCTGCTGCGCCAGTCCCTGGAAGACACCCTCGAACAGCCCTTCATTGCCATGGCCCGCGCCAGAGGGCTGTCGGAAACCGCTGTGCGCCTGCGTCACGCCCTGCGCCATGCACTGGTGCCGCTGGTGACCCTGGCCGGGTTCATTTTTGCCAGCCTGCTGGGCGGCGCCGTGGTCATCGAACTGCTGTTTGCGCGCCAGGGCATTGGCCGCCTGATGCTCGATGCCACCAGCAACAAAGACGTGCCGATGGTGTTGGGCGTGACCCTGCTGGCCGCCACCGTCTATGTGGTGGTCAACCTGGCCGTCGACCTGATCAACCGCTGGATCGACCCGCGATCGGCCCACGAGTGAGCGCCGATAGACACGCACCCGATCACGAACAAGGAAACCCCGATGAACACCGCAATTGCTCCTGATGTGAAGTTTGAAGACCTGAACCTGCGCTTTGCCGAGGTGTTTGCGCGCATTGCCGACACCGCTGTAGCCCGTGAACAGGAGCGCGAACTGGCCTTCGAAGCCGTGCAGTGGTTGCGCGATGCCGGCTTCGGCGGTTTGCGCGTACCGTTGACCCAGGGCGGGCTGGGCGCGAGCCTGCCGCAGCTGTTCGAGCTGTTGATCAAGCTCGGTGAAGCCGATTCCAACCTGCCGCAGATCGTGCGCGCGCACTTCGGTTTCGTCGAAGGCCGGCTGTCGAGCCGCGACACTGACTCCCAGGAATACTGGCTGGCCAAGGCGGCCGAAGGGCAGCTGTGGGGCGCGGCGATGGCGGAGCGGACCGACACCACGCGCAACTCGGTGACCCTCACGGCTGTCGAGCCGGGCAACACCGAGGCCGGTTGGTTGCTCAATGGCGAGAAGTATTACTGCACCGGCACGCTGTACGCCGACTGGATCGCGGCGGTGGCGCTGGATGGCGATGACTTCGTCAGTCTGGCGGTGCCAACGGACGCGCCGGGCGTAACGGTGGAGGACGACTGGGACGGTTTCGGCCAGCGCTTGACCGGCAGCGGCACCACGCGTTTCAAGGATGTTCACGTGCCGGACGCGCACATCGTGCGGCGCTTTAAGAAGGACGAACTGCGCGCCGAGTCCTACCTCTCGGCGTTCTACCAGCTGTTCCATCTCGCCACCCTGACCGGCATTGCCAATGCCGTGCTGCGCGACGCGACCACCTTCGTCAAGGGACGCACCCGAGGGTTCGGCATTCCGGGGCAATCCAGCCCCAAGGACGATCCGCTGGTGCAGCGAGTGATCGGGCGGCTGTCGAGCCTGGCGTATTCGGCGCGCACGCAGGTGCTGGCCGTGGCCCACGTGCTGCAGGACGTGTACGAGGCGGAGCAGGGTGGCTACGCCATCGAGCAGCATTACACCGAAGCGGAAATCCGCGCCTATCAGGCCCAGCAGATCGTGCTGGAGCAGGTGCTCGAAGCCACCACGTTGCTGTTCGAAGTCGGCGGCGCTTCGGCCACCAGCGAAACCCGTCGCTTCGATCGGCACTGGCGCAACGCACGCACCCTGGCCTCCCATAACCCGGCGATCTACCGCGAACGGGCGCTGGGCAATTTCTACCTCAACGACATCACCCCCAACGCTGCCTGGCGCACCTTGCAGGCGGCCGACGCCGAGCAGCAGGCCAACGGCGCACGTGACGAAGCGAGCGCAGTATGAGCACAACCACACAGAACATCCGCGACGGGCAAATGAGCCTGGGCATGAACATCCTCGGTTTCGGTGCGCATTCCGGCGCCTGGCGCAGCGCTGAAGTCGCCGCCAATGCCTATCTGGACGTCGAGTACTACCGCAACATCGCGCGGATTTCAGAGCGCGGTTGTCTGGACGCGATCTTTCTCGCCGACGGCCCGGCGCTGGCGGGCGATGTGTCGAAACAGCCTGCCGGGCGACTGGAGCCCACGGTTTTGTTGACCGCCGTGGCCCTGGCGACGCAGCGTATTGGCGTGATCGCCACGGCATCGAGCACCTACAACGACCCGTTCAACATCGCCCGGCGTTTCGCCTCGCTGGACCACATCAGTGGCGGTCGCGCCGCCTGGAACGTGGTCACCAACGCCGGGGACGCGGCCGCGCAGAATTTTGGTCTGGCCGGCGCGCCCTTGCACGTCGATCGCTACGCCCGCGCCGATGAGTTCATCGACGTCACGGTCAAGCTCTGGGACAGCTGGGAAGACGACGCGATCATCGGTGACGCCCGCGCCGGGCGTTTCGCCGACCCGAAGAAAGTCCACGCCATCGATTTCGTCGGCCAGCATTTTTCGGTCAAGGGCCCGCTGAACGTGCCGCGTTCGCCTCAGGGGCGCCCGGTGCTGGTTCAGGCGGGCTCGTCCGAGGGCGGCAAGGCGCTGGGCTCGCGCTACGCCGATGCGATTTTCACCACCCAGACCACGCTGGAAGACGGCCAGCTGTTCTACCGCGAGATGAAAGAGCGCGCGGCGGGCTGGGGACGCAACCCGGAGCACCTGAAGATCATGCCGGGGCTGTCCACGGTCATCGGCAGCACCGAGGCCGAGGCCCACGCCCGCTTCGATGAACTCAACGCCTGGAACGGCGAGCACGGCCTGCTGGAGCAGGTGGCGGGGCGCATCGGCATTCCGGCCCGCGAGCTGGACCCGGATGCACCGCTGCCGTGGGAGCGCATCGGGGCCGTAGCCGATTTCGAGCGCGGTTCTCAAGGGTTTCTCGAAGCACAACTGAACCTGGCGCGGCGGGAGAACCTCAGCATTCGCCAGCTGTCACGGCGGATTCTGGTGGGCCATCGGCTGCTGGTCGGCACCCCCGAGCAGGTCGCCGAGACCTTGACGCACTGGTTCCTCGCTCACGCGGCTGACGGCTTCAACATCATGCCGGACATGTTCCCGTCCGGCGTGGAGATCTTCGTCGACGAGGTCGTGCCGCTGCTGCAAAAGCGTGGCGTGTTCCGGCACGAGTACACCGGCAGCACCCTGCGCGAGCATCTGGGCCTGCCGTTTCCGACCAATCAATTCGCGCTGCGGGCCTGATTCGCGGCGACGGCGTTTATTCACGACAAAGGATCTACCATGCGTTTTCGTAAACTGGGCAGCAGCGGCATCGACGTCAGCGTTCTGGGGCTGGGCACCATGACCTGGGGCCACCAGAGCACCGAGGCTGATGCCCATCAGCAGATCGATCTGGCCCTGGCCGAAGGCATCAACCTGATCGACACCGCCGAGATGTACCCCACGCCGACCAAGGCTGAAACCTGGCGCACCACCGAGCGCTACATCGGCACCTGGCTTGAGAAAAGCGGGCGCCGCAGCGAGGTGGTGCTGGCCAGCAAAATCGCCGGTCCCGCCCGCGATCCCGACGGGCAGGCGCACATCCGCGACGGTCTCAGCCGCCACGACCGACGCAACATCGTCGAGGCGCTGGACGGCAGCCTGAACCGGCTGAAAACCGATTACCTGGACCTCTATCAGCTGCACTGGCCGGACCGCAAGACCAACTTTTTCGGCCAGCGCGAATACCCCTACCAGGACGACGCCGACAGCGTGGCGATCGAGGAAACCCTGTCGGTGCTGGCCGAACAGGTCAAGGCCGGCAAGGTGCGGCACATCGGCGTGTCCAACGAAACACCCTGGGGCGTGGCCGAGTTTCTCAAGCAGAGCGAGCGCCTGGGCTTGCCGCGCATCGTCAGCATCCAGAACCCCTACAGCTTGCTCAATCGCCTGTACGAGGGCGGCCTGTCGGAGTTCAGCCACCGCGAAGGCGTCAGCCTGCTGGCCTATTCGCCGCTGGCGTTTGGCGCACTGACCGGAAAATACCTCAACGGCGCGCGGCCTGAAGGCTCGCGGCTGTCGGCGGTGTATCGCACGTTCAATCGATACGACAGCCCGTCGGCGCAGGAGGCGATTGCCGGTTACGTCGACATCGCCAGACGGCACGGCCTGACCCCGGCGCAACTGGCGCTGGCCTGCCTCATCGACAAACCGTTCGTGGCCAGCGCACTGACCGGGCAGACGACGCTCGCGCAACTGCGCGACAACCTGAGCGCGCTGGAGGTGACGTTGAGCGATGAGATCAAGGCGCAGGTTCAGGCGGTGCATCAGCGGGTGCCGAATCCGGCGCCGTAAAAGCGCTGCTGTCGTGTTTTTGATTCTGGCCGCAGGCCGTAGGAGCAAGCTTGCTCGCGATCTGGCGCGCAGCGGCAGTAAGCCCGGGTTTCGCGGTTTTCAGGCATTGCGCGTGCGTAGGTCTTGCTACAGCTGCGCAGTAGATCGTCGGCAAGGTGGAGCGCCACCCCGGCGTCTCCTACGCCCTCCGGGCAGAAGCTGACAGGCGCTCAGTTCGATAAGGAGTCTCGTATGTCTCAGGCAATTGAAACGGTCATCGTCGGCCCGGCCATTGGTGCGGGAGGCAGCAGGGCCTTGCGCCTTGATCCTCTGCGGCCCGGTTTGTGGGCGGCGGGGGTGTTTGTGCTGGTGCTGGTGGTGGCTTCGCTGTTTCCCCACCTGCTGGCGCCTTACGACCCGCTGGATGCCTCGGCGCGTCTGGCCTTCCAGCAACCTAACGGTGTCCACTGGCTGGGCACCGACGAAAACGGTCGGGATGTACTCAGTCGTCTGATCTATGGCGTGCGCTCGTCGCTGTTCATGGGCCTGGCCGCGACGGCACTGGGCCTGGCCTGGGGCACGCTGCTGGGCCTGTTGTCGGGCCTGGGCCCGCGCTGGCTGGATGCCGGGATCATGCGCGGCGTCGATGTCTTGCTCGCGTTTCCCGACCTGCTGCTGGCGTTGGTGATCATCACCTTTTTCGGCCAGGGCACAGCCAATCTGATCCTGGCCGTGGGCATCGCCGGCGTGCCTCGTAACGCGCGGCTGGTCAGGGCGCAAACCCTCAACGTGCGCAACGCCGGCTACGTCGAAGCGGCGGTCACTCTGGGGCAATCGCACCTGGCCGTGGTGCTGCGGCACATCCTGCCCAACGCGTTCAAACCCGTGCTGATTCTCGCCACCATCGGCATCGGCGGCACCATCACCGCCGGGGCAGCGCTGAGTTTTCTCGGCTTTGGCGCGCCACCTCCCGCGCCGGAGTGGGGCGGGATGATGGCCATCGGGCGCAGCTTTCTGGCCAACGCACCTTGGCTGGTGGCCTGGCCGGCATTGAGCATCACCCTCACCGTTGTTTCCATCGGTGCCATCGGCCGCGAACTGTTGCGCCGCAGCGAAGGAAAACCTCTATGAATGCGAACATCCAGACCCTCGGGCCGCTGGTCGATATCCGTGACCTGACCGTGCGTTTCGGTCAGGCCGAACCCGTGCTGCATGGCGTCAGCCTGCAGATCCATCGGGGCGAATGCCTGGCGTTGGTGGGTGAGTCAGGCTCCGGGAAAAGCGTCACGGCGCGCACCCTGGCCGGGCTGACCGGCAAGGGCGCGCAGATCAGTGCGGCGAAACTGGCGTTTCAGGGCACTGACCTGCGTCGCCTGGACGAGCGCTCCTGGCAACGCCTGCGCGGCGCCAGCATCGGCTTTGTCATGCAGGATGCCTTGGGTGCGCTGGACCCGCTGCGTCGGGTTGGCGCCGAGGTCGAAGAGCCGCTGCACCTGCACACCCAACTGGGGCTGGAGGCCCGTCGTCTGCGCGTGCTCGAACTGCTGCGCGACGTCGGCATTCCCGAGCCGGAACTGCGCGCCAGCCAATACCCCTGGCAGCTGTCGGGCGGCCTGCGGCAACGGGCGCTGATCGCCTCGGCCATCGCCTGCAACCCTCGACTGATCATCGCTGACGAACCCACCACGGCGCTCGACGCCACGGTACAGGCCCAGGTCATCGCGCTGCTGGAAAGCCTGCGCGGCGAAGACAACGCGCTGTTGATGGTCAGCCATGACCTGTCGGTGGTGTCGCGTCTGGCGGATCGGGTGGCGGTCATGCACCACGGCATCATTGTCGAGCAGGGCACCACCGAACAGGTGCTGCATGATCCGCAGCACCCCTATACCCAATCGCTGCTTAGCGCGGCTCAGGCGGTGCATTTCCAACCCGAGCGCAAGCGGCTCAGCGCCGTGGAAGTCGCACCGCAACCCGAAGGCGAGGTGCTGCTGGAAGCCCGCGCGCTGAGCAAATCCTTTATTGGACCGGACGGTCGTAATCGCACGGTGCTCAAGCAGGCGTCGTTGCAATTGCGGCGCGGCGAAACCCTGGGCGTGGTGGGCGAATCCGGTTCCGGCAAGACCACCCTGACCCGATTGATCCTGGGTCTTGAAACCGCCGACTCCGGCGAAGTGTGGGTCGCGGGCCAGCAGTGGTCGACCCTTGATGCTCAGCACAAACGTCAGGCGCGCAAAGCCGTTCAAGTGGTGTTTCAAGACCCGCTCAACTCCTTTGATCCGCGTTACACCGTGCAAAGGGTGTTGTTCGAAGCGCTGGCCGTGGCCGGTTTGCCTCGGCGTGACTGGCGCAGTCGGGCCGTGCAGCTGCTGGAACTGGTGCGCCTGGACGCCCGCGCGTTGTCTCGCCGTCCGATTGAGCTATCAGGCGGCCAGCGTCAGCGCATCGCCATTGCCCGCGCCCTGGCGTCGGAGCCGCAGATTCTCATCTGCGACGAACCGGTGTCGGCGCTGGATGTTTCGGTGCAGGCGCAAATCCTCGAGTTGCTCGACGACCTCAAGCGCCGCCTGGGCCTGGCCTGCCTGTTCATCTCTCATGACCTGGGGGTGATCAATCACGTCAGCGAGCGCGTGCTGGTGATGAAGGACGGCGAAGTGGTGGAGTCAGGGCCGGTGCGGGCGGTGTTCGATCGTCCGGTGCATGCCTACACCCGGGCGCTGATCGCGGCGATTCCGACATTGGGAACCCGGCCCGAGCCGCTGGAGTTCTACCTGCAAGTGGCGATCTGACGCCGCTCAACGCTGACCCACAAAGGAGTGTTCGCAGTGCCCAAGCAGTTGCACGTCAACCTGTTCGAAATGAATTGCGTCAGCCACATCGTCCACGGCCTGTGGGTGCACCCGGAGAACAATCGCCACCGCTTCAATGACCTGGATTACTGGACGGAGCTGGCGCAGTTGCTGGAATACGGCACCTTTGACGGGGTGTTTCTCGCGGACGTCATCGGCACCTACGACACCTTTCGTGACGGCCCGCAAACAGCCCTGCGCGAGGGCATGCAGATCCCCAGCAACGACCCGCTGCTGGTGATCCCGGCGATGGCGGCCGTGACCAAAAACCTGGGCTTCGGCGCGACATTTTCCACCACTTACGAGCCGCCATTCGCCTTCGCCCGGCGCATGAGCACTCTCGATCATCTGACCAAGGGCCGGGTGGGCTGGAACATCGTCACCTCGTACTTGCCCAATGCGGCGCGCAATTTTGGCCATGACACCGAGGTGGTCCACGATCACCGCTACGAGATCGCCGATGAATACCTGGACGTGCTGTACAAGCTGTGGGAAGGCTCGTGGGACGACGACGCCGTCATTCAGGACCGCGAACGGCGGGTCTATACCGACCCTGAAAAGGTGCGCTACATCGACCATGTCGGTGAGCATTTCAAGGTCGCCGGGCCGCACCTGTGCCAGCCTTCACGTCAGCGCACCCCGGTGCTGTTTCAGGCTACAGGCTCTCCCGCAGGCATCGAATTCGCCGGGCGCCACGCCGAGGTGGTATTCACCGGCGGGCTGGACACGCCTGCGGTGCGCGCCAACATTCAAGCCATGCGCCAGAAGGCGATTGCTCACGAGCGCGATCCGGCGGGGCTCAAGTTCATCGTCATGGCCGGGGTGATCGTCGGCCGCACCGACGAGGAAGTCAGCCGCAAGCTCGACAGCTATCGCAAGCTGATGAGCGTCGAGGCGTCCCTGGCTCACGCAAGTCTGGCGGTGGACCTGACGGCCTATCCCCGTGATGTGCTGATCAGCGAGCTGGTCGAGCGCCAGGTCAAGGGCTGGCAGAGCCTGGCTCGCTTCAAGCCGCAGTGGACGGTCGGCAGCGTTCTGGCCCAGCTGGAAGGCTTCAACCGCGAACGCTTTTTCGTCGCCGGAACGCCCAGCGTGGTCGCCGACGAGATCGAGAAATGGCTCGATGTCGACGGCATCGACGGGATCAATCTGCGCCAGTACCTGTCATTCGAAACCGCGCGGGATTTCATCGAACTGGTCATCCCGGAGCTGCGTCGTCGCGGACGTTTCCGGGAGTCGTACCGAGACGGCGAAACCCTGCGCGAACGGCTGTTCGGCGCGGGGCAGGCGCGTCTGCCCGACGACCATTTCGGCGCCCGCTACCGCGATCCGGCAGCGCTGCGCCAGCCGGCGAAGCCGTTGCGGTTTTAACGCAGGATGCTCGTGATGCTGCCCGGAGGCGTAGGAGCTTGGCTTGCCAGCGATCTGGCGCGAAGCGGCAGTAAAGGCTCAGCACGCGGTTTGTCAGGATTAACCGGGTCGCCCGGATTACTGCCGCTGCGGTCGGACGCGACCCCGGGCAGATCGCCTGCAAGCAAGGCTCCTGCGCCCTCCGGGCAGAATCGAGATCGCTGTGTTTCAATGGTCACCTGGCAGAAGCGGGAATACGACAACGCTCCCACAGAGGAAAGTGTGCCCAGCGAAATCTGCGTTGCACGCCAATGCCCGCAGGAGCCGGCTTGCTGGTGGAAGGTGCTGCTCACCCACCTGTTGCCACACCAACACTTGCCACACAGATTGTCGCTCCCGACGCTCTGTCTTGCGCTTGCTGCCCCGTATTTGCTGGCTGAAAAACCCGGCATGGCTTGTGCAATGGCCCTGTTCCCGGACTAAAGGCATCAGGACCCATGCGAGAACCCGTCCCGTATTTGCGACTTCCCGGCAGCCGATCGCGATCGTTGCTCAAGACCACCCCTTTTGTTGGCATCGCTGCGTTGTGCAGCCTGTTGATCGGCTGCGGACAGGGCACCTCGACCGTGGCCCGCAGCGACAAACCGGTCAGCGGCGGCACGCTGGTGTACGCCACCGACCGTGAACCGACCTGTCTCGACCCTCATGTGGCAGGCGACATGCCGCAGGTGTTCATCGGCCAGCAGTATCTGGATTCGCTGGTGTCGATGGACGCCGAAGGGCGGATCGGCCCTTGGCTGGCAAAATCCTGGGAGGTGTCGGACGACGGCCTGACGTATACCTTCCATTTGCGCAACGACGTGCACTTCACCGACGGCACGCCGTTCAACGCCGCCGCGGTGAAGGCCAACCTCGATCACATGGCCAACCCGAAAACCCAGTCCAGCACGGCGGGCGGTTATATCCGTCAGTACCGCAGCACCGACGTGCTCGACGACGACACCGCTGTCGTGCACCTGGCGACGCCTTACGCGGCGTTTCTTGAGGTGTTGGCCCAGGGCTTTCTTGGCATCGAATCACCCACTGCCTTGCAACGCCCCCGTGACGTGAACTGCGAGAGCCCGGTGGGCAGCGGCCCGTTCAAGGTCGTGCGCTGGGACCGGCAGAGCCAGGTCGAGCTGGTGCGCAACCCTGATTACAACTGGGCGCCACCCACCGCCAAACATCAGGGCCCGGCGTGGCTGGATCGTATCGTCTGGAAGTTCATTCAGGAGCCTTCGGTGCGGTTTGCCTCGCTGCAGGCCGGCGAAGTGGACGTGATCGAAGCGCTGCCACCGGAGTCTCATGAGGCGGCGCGGCGCAACCCGGACCTGCAATTGATCATCGCCCAGCGCCCCGGCAATCCCACCAACGGCACGCTGAACATCACCCGTGCGCCGTTCGATGACCTCAAGGTGCGCGAAGCTTTCGTGCGCAGTGCCGACATCGAGGGTGCGCTGAAAAGCGTGTACTTCAACGAATTCCCCCGCGCAGGCGGGCCACTGAGCCCGGCGACCCGGTTCTACAGCCCGGATTTCCAGCACGCTCAGGATTACGACCCGGCCAGGGCCGCGCAACTGCTGGATCAGGCCGGTTGGACTCAGCGCGACAGCGATGGCTATCGGACCAAGAACGGCAAGCGCCTGCAGGTCCATGTGGTCATGGGCAACCGCACGCCGCCATCGGAATTCACCCTGTGGGAGCAGGTGCAGGCGACCACGCGGCAGGCCGGTTTCGAGCTGATCGTCGAGCAGATGAGCGACGTGCAGGCCACCAAGCGCCAGGCCGACTGGGATTACGACATTCGCCTGGGCTACTGGAACACCAACACAGCCGACGTGCTGCGGATCATTTTCGGCAGCGAGTTCATTCGCCCGGCCGGTGTGGGCGGGTATCACCAGAACACCGCAGGCTTCAGCGATCCGTCGTTCGATTCGCTGATCCAGCAAGCGTTGGCCACGCAGGACGCAGAGCAGCGGCGGGCTCTCTATTACAAGGCCCAGCAGATCGCGTCCAGCCAGTACCTGCAGCTGACCACCTACCCGCAGAGCACCCGCCTGGGGATCTACAAGACCACCCAGGGTGTGCGCCTGGAAACCTCGCTGGCGGTGACTTACCTCTATGACGCATGGGTGAACAAATGACGAGTGCATCCTTGAGCAATGACCCGAGCACGAACCTGAGCAACCCGCGCCGTGAGCGTTTACAGCAACTGGGGCGGCGTGCCCTGTGGCGTCTGGCGGGCGGGGTTCTGGTGTTGTGGGCGGTCGCCACGCTGACCTTCTTCGCCTTGCGCCTGATGCCGGGTGATCCCGTGTTGGCGATTCTGGGCGGCCCGAGCGGCAACCCCACGGCTGAAACCATCGCCGAAGCCACCCGCGAATACGGCCTCGATAAACCCCTGCCGGTGCAGTACGCGCTGTACCTCGGGCGTCTGGTGCAGGGCGATCTGGGGGTGTCCTATTCCCAGCATTTGCCGGTCACCCGCGTGCTGGCCGAGCAGTCCTGGCCGACGCTGGAGCTGACCTTCAGCTCGCTGGCATTGGCCTGGTTGCTGGTGCTGGCGCTGACGGTGTTGACCGCCGGGCGCCGACGCTGGGTCGGTAAAGTCGCCTCGCTGGCCGAGACCCTGTCCGCTGCGCTGCCGCATTTCTGGCTGGGGATTCTGCTGCTGGCGGTGTTTGCCTTTGGCCTGCGGCTGTTCCCGCCGGCAGGCAGCGACGGCTGGCGCACGCTGGTGTTGCCTTCGTTTGCCCTGGCCATTCCGTTGGCCGGCTTCATCGCTCAGGTCACTCGCGAGTCCCTGGACCTGACCCTTGATCAGCCCTTCATCCTGACTGCCCGAACACGTGGCCTGAGCGATTTCAAGGTGCGCTTCAAACACGCCTTGCGGCACGCGGTGCTGCCAGGTATTTCGCTGTCGGGCTGGGCCATTGGCGCGCTGATCAGCGGCGCGGTGGTGACCGAGGTGATCTTTTCCCGCAAGGGCCTGGGGCGTCAGTTGTTTCAGGCGGTTCAGGCGCAAGACCTGCCGCTGACCATCGGCATCAGTCTGGTGGTCGCTGCCGGTTACGTGCTGGCCAACATCCTCGTCGACCTGCTGTATTTGTGGGTCGACCCTCGTCAACAGGGGAGTGCGTCATGAGTGAATTGACCCTGGGCACGCCGCTGCCCGCCATCCGGGTTCAGCGGACCCCGCGCGTTTGGCGGGTGGGTCCTTTGCTGGCGGTGACTTTCTTGCTGCTGGTGGTTATCGCAGCCATCGTGCCGCAACTGTTTGCCTCAAGTGATCCGCTGGCCATCGTGCCGCGCGACGCTTTCCATCCGCCGAGTTGGGCCCACTGGTTCGGCACCGATCAGTCGGGGCGGGACATCTTTTCCCGGGTGATCTATGGCACCCGGCAGTCGCTGTTCATTGGCCTGGCCGCCACCGCAATCGCGATGAGCATCGCGATCGTGCTCGGGCTGCTGGGCGGCCTGGGCGGCGCGCGCATCGATCGCGGCGTGGGCTGGTTGCTGGAGGTGCTGTTTGCCTTCCCGAGCCTGATTCTGGCGCTGCTGTTCGTGGCGATTTTCGGCAGTGGCATCGGCCCCTTGATCATCGCCACCGGCCTTGGCGGTGCACCGGGCTATGCGCGCATGGTGCGCGGCCAGGTGCTCGCGGTGCGCAACGCCGGTTACATCGAATCGGCCAAAGCGCTGGGACATCCGCCACTGCGCATCATCATCCGGCAATTGCTGCCCAACGCTATGCGTCCGCTGATCGTGACCCTGACCATGGGCGTCGGTCAGGCCATCGTCTGGGCGTCTGCGCTGAGCTTTCTTGGCCTGGGCGCGCGTCCCCCGGCGCCGGAGTGGGGGACCATGTTGTCCATGGGCCGTGATTTCATCGCCAACGCTTGGTGGCTGACGTTCTTCCCCGGTCTGTTCATCGTCCTGACCACGCTGTCGACCACGGTCGCTGGCCGCTACCTGCAACAACGTCTGGAGGGCCGCCTGTCATGAGCGAGCAGAAACGTTTGATCGTCGAGGGCCTGTCCATCGAATTTGCCGGCCAGTCGGTGGTGCGCAACCTGTCGTTCACCCTGGAACCCGGCAAGACGCTGGCGTTGGTGGGCGAGTCGGGCTCGGGCAAGAGCGTCACGGCGCGCAGCCTGATTGGCCTGGCGGGTGAGGGCGCGCGGGTCACGGCGCGCACCCTCAGTTACGCCGGGCAGGACCTGTTGAGCCTGTCGGAGCGCGGCTGGCGAGACTTGCGCGGCAAGGACATCGGCTTCGTGCTGCAGGATGCGCTGGTGTCACTGGACCCGTTGCGTCCGGTCGGCAAGGAAATCCTCGAGGTGCTGGAAACCCATCGCTGGGGGGATCGCCAGAGCCGTGGTGAGCGCGTGATCGAGTTGCTGGAAACCGTTGGTGTGCCCGAGCCGCAGCTGCGCGCCCGGCAGCGCCCGGATCAGCTCTCCGGGGGCTTGCGGCAACGGGCGCTGATCGCCAGCGCCCTGGCGTTGAATCCGGGGCTGGTGATCGCCGATGAACCCACCACGGCGCTGGACGCCACGGTGCAGGCGCAGATTCTAGAAGTGCTGCAGCAGATCAAGGCCCGAGGCGATTCATTGTTGATCATCAGCCACGATCTGGCGGTGGTCGCGCAACTGGCTGACGAGGTGCTGGTGCTGCGTCACGGCGAGGTGGTCGAGCAGGGGCCGATGGAGCAAGTGCTGCGTACCCCACGTCACGCGTACACCCGCTCATTGCTCGATGCCGTGCCCGCCGAACACGCCAGAGGCACGCGGCTGTCGCCGGAGCAGGGCGGCAAGGCTGTGACCGAACGTCCGGGCGCCGATTCCCCTGTACTGCTCAAGGCTTCGGGGTTGGGCAAACGCTATGTCGGCCCGGATCAGCAGGTGCGGCAGGTGGTCGATGGCGTCGGCTTCGAGCTGCGCGCCGGTCGCACCCTGGGCATCGTCGGGGAGTCGGGTTCCGGCAAAACCACTGTGGCGCGTATCGCCTTGGGGTTGCTGGAGCCGGACGCCGGATCGGTGCAGTTTCTCGACGTGCCATGGAGCGCGGCAGGGGACGGGCGCGTCGCCGAGAAGAGTCGACGCTTGCACCGTCGCGACATCAGCGTGATCTATCAGGACCCGCTCAGTTCGTTCGACCCGCGCTGGAGTGTCGGGCAGATCCTTGCCGACGCGCTGGATGTGGCGGGTATTCCCTTCGAGCAGCAGCGGGCGCGGATTGCGCAGTTGCTGCATCAGGTGCGCCTGCCGGCCGAGCTGTCGACGCGGCGGCCCTTGCAGTTGTCCGGCGGCCAGCGTCAGCGCGTGGCCATTGCCCGGGCGATTGCCAGCAACCCGAAAGTGATCATCTGCGACGAACCGGTCTCGGCGCTGGACGTCTCGGTGCAGGCTCAGGTGCTCGACCTGTTGGCCGACCTGCAGGCCTCGCTGGGTCTGGCCTACCTGTTCATCTCTCACGACCTGGGTGTGATTCGCCACGTCAGCGACGAGGTGCTGGTGATGCGCCACGGCAAGGTGGTGGAGAACGCCTCGGTCGAGAGCCTGTTCGATAATCCGCAACACGAATACACCCGCCGCCTGCTGGGCGCCGTCCCGCGTTTGCCGGGAGCCGACACCCAACTGGTGGTGCCGCCGCTGGAGCCGGAAAGCGCGGTGCTGCTGTTCGATGAATCCCGGCTGTGGAAGATCGCCATTTGAGTTCGCCTTCAGAACAAGGAACTGCCATGAGTACGTTGCCTGCTGTCCCCAAGCCTGCTGTTGTCACGATCGAAGAACTTGACGCGCGCCTCGACCGCCTGCTGCCACAGATCGCCGCTGGCGCTGCCCAGCGCGAGCGCGACCGGCAGTTGCCCTATGAAGCCATCGCGCAGATCGCCAAGGCCGGGCTGTTCACCGCGCGCATTCCCACCCGCTTTGGCGGCGCCGGGGGCTCGGTCAAGGAGGTGATCGCACTGCTGGTGCGCATCGCCTCGGCGGATTCCAACGTGGCCCAGGCGCTGCGTCCGGGCTTCGGTTTTGTCGAGGGCCTGCTGGCCTCTAAAGCCGAAGGCGCCGAAGCCGAGCGTGAGCGCTGGTTCGCCCGCTATCTGCAAGGCGCCGTGGTAGGCAACGCCGGATGGGAAATCGGCGGCGCCAACGGCTCGGTCAGTGCGCGCATCGTGCGTGATGGCGAGCATTACCGGGCCTCGGGCAGCAAGTACTACAGCACCGGCTCCCTGTACGCCGACTGGGTCAGCGCCGTGGCGCTGGATGAAAACGAGCAGCCGGTGTCGTTCGTGCTGCCCCGTGATCGCAAGGGCCTTGAGCTGTTGGATGACTTCGACGCCATGGGCCAGCGCCTGACGGCCAGCGGCACCACCCACCTGCACGATGTGCTGGTCAAGGCCGACGAGATCCGTACGCGTACGGTCGAGGAGGGCAAGCGCACGATTGTCACGCCGTTTTTGCAGCTGTTCCTGGCGTCGGTCAACGCAGGCATCGCGCGCAATGCCTTGAACGACGCAGTGACCTTCGCCAATGACCACGCTCGCCCGATCAAGCACAGCACGGCCAAGCGTTCGGTCGACGATCCTTATGTGGAGCTGAGTGTGGGTGATGTCTCGGCTCGCGCATTCACGGCAGAAGCTGTGGTGTTGCGAGCTGCGGAGTCGATCGATCGGGCCTGGGCCGCTGAACTTGATTCTGTGGCCGTGGATCAGGCGGCAGTGGATGTCGCCCAGGCGCAGTACATCGCAGCGGAATCGGCGTTGAAGGCGGCCGAGCTGGTGTTCGATGTCGGCGGCGCCTCGACCACGGGCCGCACGCACAACCTGGATCGACACTGGCGCAATGCGCGCACGGTCTCCAACCACAACCCGCGCCAGTGGAAGGCTGCGGCGGTGGGCGCCTGGCAGTTGAAAGGCACGCCACCGCCGACGTCCGGGTTGTTTTGACGAAGGGGCTGTCCCTTCGAACAGATGCAGCGACTCAGTGCAAGCAGTCGGGCTTGCTGGCGGTAGCGATATCAAGGGCACTACCGTCGACAAGCCGTGCTGCTACAGGTGTTTTTCGTGCACAAGTGATGTTTATCGATCACCTGTGGATGATCTTTCAGAAGAGTTTTCCAGTCCCCCATGGGCATTAACCAAGGCATCGGACACCGGGCCGATCACCACACCGCCGCAGGTCCGCGTGACCCCCGGCCTGCGCCAAAACCGGCTATTCCCCACTCGCGCCTGATTCCGATGATCATCGGCTGTGCGCTGTTCATGGAGCTGATCGACGCCACTGCCGTGCTCACCGCGCTGCCGCAAATGGCTCGGGAGTTCGGTGAGGCCAGCGTGCGGATGAACCTGGTGGTGTCGCTGTACCTCTTGGCCGTGGCGTTGTTCGTGCCGGTCAGCGGCTGGGCGGCAGATCGGTTTGGGCCTCGGCGGGTGTTCGTCAGCGCCATTGTGCTGTTCACCGTGGCGTCGGTGGCCTGCGCCTGTTCGGGCTCGCTGTTTCAGCTCTCGCTGGCGCGGCTGGCCCAAGGTGCGGCGGGGGCGATGATGGTGCCGGTGGGGCAGGTCATTCTGCTGCGCTGGTCGGCGCGGGAAAACCTGTTGCGGGCGATGTCGTACCTGACCATCCCCGCGCTCATCGGGCCTATCCTCGGCCCGCCACTGGGCGGTCTGCTGGTGACGCTGTTGTCCTGGCACTGGATCTTCCTGATCAACGTGCCCATCGGCATCCTGGGCGTGGTTCTGGTGCTGCGTTACATCCCCGATTACCCCGGCGCCCGACGGCAGCCGCTGGATGTCATCGGCTTGCTGCTCAGCGCCGTGGGCCTGGGCGGGCTGGTGTTCGGCTTCGAAGCGTTCGGCCATGGCCTGCTGCCGCGCACCTGGGCTTTGTCGCTGATTGCCCTGGGGCTGACCAGCGCCGTGCTGTACGTCCTGCACGCAAAGCGCGTCCGTCATCCTTTGATCGACCTGTCGCTGCTGCGCATTCCCACCTTCGGCGTGACGTTCTGGGGCGGCAACCTGATGCGCATCGGCAGCGCGTCCCAGCCGTTTCTACTGGTGCTGCTGTTTCAGCTGTGCTTCGGCCTCAACCCTTTGCAGGCCGGGCTGCTGAGCTTCGTCGGCGGCGCCGGGGCATTTCTGATGAAGCTGCTGGCGGTGCGTATCGTCAGCCGTTTCGGCTTCAAGCGCACCTTGATCGGCAACGCCGTGCTGACCGGGCTCACCCTGGCCGCGACGGGCATGTTCGATATTTCCACGCCTTACTGGGTGGTGGTCGTGGTGCTGTTTGCCAGCGGCATCATCCGCTCGCTGCAGTTCAGCACCCTGAGCGCGCTGACCTTTGCCGACGTACCGACCGAGCAATCAAGCGCGGCGAGCAGCCTCTCGGCGATGAGCATCCAGCTGACCATGAGCCTGTCGGTGGGCGTTGCCGCTGCGCTGCTCAGCCTGGTCATGTCGCTGCGCGGGCATATAGCGATCGCCGAAACCGACGTGGCGCTGGTCATGGCCCTGGCCGGCACCCTGTGCGCGGTGTCGGCGTTGGTGTACCGCCGGCTGTCTTCGGACGCCGGCTCGGCGGTCTACGCTGCCAGAGTGCGCTGAACTGTCGATTTTGCGACAGGCAATCCGCAAACGCTGTCGTGAATGCCACTTTGCAGGCCAGAAATGTTCCGCTGAGGCCGAAAACAATGGCGCAAGCGGCTGGCACGAATCCTGATATGAGCCTTGATATAGCAGCCCCATCCACCTGTCAGGGAGACCCCTGGATGATCCGCATCGCACGACCTGAGGACGCAGCAGCCATTGCCCGTGTGCACATTCGCAGTTGGCAACAGGCCTACCGCGACCTGCTGCCCGATGACTTTCTGCTGTCGCTGGAGGCCACCCTTGATCGGCGAACTGGCTTCTGGCGCGACTCGATCGAGAAGGGCGCAGCCGTGCTCGTCGCCGAGGTTGGCGCCGAGCTGGTGGGCTGGATCGCTTTCGGTCCCAGCCGCGACGACGACGCGCAGCCCGGTGCCAGTGCTGAAATCGAAGCGCTGTATGTACTGGCCGAACACTGGAGCACGGGTGTGGGCCGCGGCTTGTGGCTTGCTGCGCGTCAGCAGTTGGCGGAGCAAGGCTTCGAGTCGCTGACGCTTTGGGTATTGACGCAAAACCCGCGCGCTATCCGCTTTTATCGCAACGCCGGTCTTGCGCCGGATGAAACCTCACGACGCAGCATCAGCCGTGGTGGCCGCACCCTGGAGGAGATCCGCTACCGCACCGCTCTTTGAAACACCGCATAACGCCATACCGAATCAGGACCGGCAGCCCCCTGCGGCACTGGTCTTTTTTGCCTGAAAGCTGCGCGGCCACAGGCGTCATACAGGAACCCGGTCTGCCATGAGTTCGTCTTTTTCATCCTTCGCCCCCCGTGACCGCCGGTTACGCAGCTGGAACGTCCAGCAACTGCCGACCCGGCCCGTCGCCTTCGTGGGTTATTTCATCGGTAACTTCAAGGGCTGGTACGTCGCGATCCTGCTGCTGCAGATCGCGGCGGTGATCTGTACGCTGCTGGTGCCCTGGGGGCTGGGGCAGATCACCCGCACCGTCAGCAACGGCCTGGACGCCGGTCACGCGTTTGCCGTGCTGCGCTGGCCGTTGACGCTGTTCACCGCGGTACTGGTCTGCGAGGTGCTGTTCACCCGTGCGGCCGCCGGATGCCACATTCATGTGCTGCCATTGCAGCGACGCACGGTGACCCACGTGGTCTACGCTTACCTGCAGCAGCACTCCCATCGCTTCATCAGCAACGAGTTCGCCGGGGCGCTGGCGCATCGGGTGTCAGAGGTGGCGCTGGGGGTCAACCAGACCCTGAGCATCCTGCTGTTCGACCTGATCCCGCTGCTGGTGACGCTGTCGCTGGCCACGGTCCTGCTGTGGACCGCATCGCCGTTGATGGCGATGTTCATGGCCGGTTGGTCGCTGGCGTTCATTGCCATCTGCTATCTGCTCGCGCGTCGCAGTCACCCGCTGGCCCAGCAATACTCGGCAGCGCGCAGCACCAGCTCGGGCAAGGTGGTGGATGCGGTGTCCAATCTGGCCAACATTCGCCTGTTCGCCCGCCACGCGTTCGAGCACAGCTACCTGGGCACGTTTCTGGACAAGGAAGTAGCCGCGGCCTATCGCTCGCTGGGCTATATGGAAAAGATACGCTGGTTTCAGACCAGCTGCGGCGTGGTGCTCAAGCTCGGCCTGCTGTTGCTGGCCCTGCAGCTGTGGCGCACGCAACAGATCGATATCGCCGCGTTCGTCATGTCCACCAGCCTGTCGCTGCTGATCATCAGCGATGTGGGCAACCTGTCCCGACGCTTTCTGGAGTTTTTCGAAGCCACGGGCAACATTGCCAACGGCGTGCGCACCCTCATTCGCCCCCATGAAGTGGTCGACCGACCCGGCGCCAAGGCCTTGCAGGTCAAGCGCGGGGATATTGAATTCAGGGATGTCGGTTTCAGCTACGGCGCCGATCAGGCGATCTTTGAGCACCTGAATATCGTGATTCCCGCCGGGCAGAAAGTCGGCCTGGTGGGGGCATCGGGCTCCGGCAAGTCGACCCTGCTCAGCCTGCTGCTGCGCCTCTACGACGTGCAAAAGGGTGAAGTGCTGATCGATGGCGTCGACGTGCGCAACGTCACGCAGCATTCCCTGCACCAACAAATCGGTCTGATCCCTCAGGAACCGGGGCTGTTCCACCGCAGCATCCGCGAAAACATCCATTACGGGCGCCTGAATGCGTCGATGGATGAAGTCGCCGAGGCGATCCATCGCGCCGGTGCCAGCGAGTTCATCGACAGCATGGAGCACGGGTACGAATCGCTGGTGGGCGAGCGTGGCGTCAAGCTTTCCGGGGGCCAGCGGCAACGCATCGCCATTGCCCGGGTGTTGCTGAAGAACGCGCCGATTCTGGTGATGGACGAGGCGACATCAAGCCTGGACTCGATCACCGAGCGCTTCATTCAGGACAAGCTGGACGAAATCATGGAAGACAAAACCGTGCTGGTAGTCGCCCACAGGCTGTCGACGGTCGCGCACCTGGACCGGATTCTGGTGTTCGACAAGGGCCGGGTGATCGAGGACGGCAGTCACGATCAACTGCTGCGCCTCAACGGTCAGTACGCGCGGCTGTGGAACCGCCAGTTCAGTGACGAAATGGGCGAGGCGATCTGAGCAAAGCAACGCGCGGTGTGCAGGTCACACCGCGTGTCAGGTTGGGATTAACAGGTTCAGATCGACAGGTGCAGGACGCGCTCGTCGGGGGAGGGGTGCGCCGTGCGGCGCTTGTTGACCTTCAGTTCTCCCAGATTGATCAACAGCGTGCGGGTGACGTTGCGGCTCAAACCCAGCAGTTCTGCCGTGTGCACCTGGTTGTGGTGGCAGAACTTGTAGGCCGCGCTGAGCAGCGTGCGTTCGACGTGCTCGTGCAGGTGCTCGATCTGCTCTTCGAACAGCTGCTGCAACGCGTGCTCCAGCAAGCCCATGCCCGATTGATCGGTGGCCGGATGGTCGTCGTGGCGCTCCAGACGCAGGTTGGACAGGCGCAGGTCATCGCTCTGGATCACGCCGTCGCGGCAGATCAGCAGCGTGTGATGAATCACGTTTTCCAGCTCGCGAATGTTGCCCGGCCAGCCGTAATTCGCCAGTTTGAGTTCGGCATCGCGGCTCAGGCTGACCTCGCCGTAGCTCAAGCGTTTGGCGTAGCTGGCGATGAAGTGACGCACCAGGGGCAGGATGTCCCCCGGCCTTTCGCGTAACGGGCTGAGTTCCAGATTGACCACGTTGAGGCGATAGAACAGGTCTTCGCGGAAATGACCGGCGTTGATGGCTTTTTCCAGTTGCACGTTGGTGGCCGCCAGCACCCGCACGTTGATCGGGATGCTCTTGCGCGAGCCTAGCCTGACCACTTCGCGCTCCTGCAGCACGCGCAGCAGCTTGACCTGGATCGACATGGGCAGGTCGCCGATCTCATCGAGGAACAGGGTGCCGCCGTTGGCTTCTTCGAACCAGCCGGCCTTGGCGCTCAGGGCGCCGGTGAAGGCGCCTTTTTCATGGCCGAACAACTCGGCCTCCACCAGCGATTCAGAGAACGCGCCGCAGTTCACCGCCACGAAGGGCTGGCTCTTGCGCGCGCTGAGGTTGTGAATGTGCCGCGCGACCAACTCTTTACCGGTGCCGGTTTCGCCAATGATGAGCACGCTCGCTTCACTGGGCGCGACCTGTTGCAGATGGCGCAGCAAGGCTTGGGATTTGGGGTCCTCGAACACCTGCGCGGTGGCGCGGATCGAGGTGGCCAGTGCGGGCGAGGGCGGTAAGGTCAGCAGTTGCATGATGATCCCTATGAATAAAAGGTCGGGATGGGCGCGGTGCCGTTCAGCGCCCAGTCACCCAATTCATGAAGTTTGTAATCGAGCGGGTCATGCAGGCTCTGGGTGCGCAGGTTGCGCCAGTGCCTGTCGAGGGCCACGGAGGCGTGAGTGGCACGCGCGCCGGTGACCTCGAAGACCTTGCTACAGAGCTCAAGGCCGTGACGGCTGGCGGCCACCTTGGCCGTGGCGATGGCAATGGCCGCTTCGCCGCGTTCCTCGCGAGTCAGGGCCGGCCCCTTGGCCCAAGCTTCGTCCAGCACCCGGCCCGCACGTTCGACCAGCAGGCGCGTGCTTTCCAGCGCCACCCAGAAATCCCCGTAATGACTGAGCACGTAAGGGTCCTGAGCGTTGTCGGTAACGCTGGAGCGAAACCATGGGCGGGTTTCTTCGCGGGTGTATTTGCGCGCTTCTTCGAAGGCGCCTTCGGCGATGCCGAGAAAGATATTGGCGAAATGCAGCTGCGCGATCAGCGGTCGCAGGCAGGCAAACGGTGTGCTCAGAGGGCCCGGATCGAGCAGCAGGTCGGACTCTTCAACCCGCACCCGTTTGAAGGTCACGCTGCCGCTGTCGGTCTGGCGCTGGCCCATGTTGTACCAGTCGTTATGCAGGGTGATGCCGGTGCGCCCGCTGGGGATCGCGGCGATCAACAGCTTGCCGCCGGCGGCTTCGTCCACCGCCGAGGCGATGAGCATTTCCGAATCGTTGGCGCCGGAGCAGAAGCTCTTCTGCCCGGAAAATTCACGCCAGCCGTTGCGGCCCTTGACCACCGTGCGGGTGTCCAGCGGATTGAGGGTGTTGCCCCAGAACCAGTTGTGGCTGGCGGTGAGGTTGAACCAGGTCTGCCATTGCGACGGCTTGGCGAACAGGCGCACGGTTGCCAGCATCAGGTGGTGGAAACCGAAGACGTGGGCAATGGAACTGTCGACCCGGGCGAACTCGCGGACCACCTCGAAGGTCTCCGACCAGGTGGCGTCGAGCCCGCCAAACTGGCCGGGAATACTCAGCGACAACAGGCCGCTGTGGCGCAGCCGGTCGCGCTCGGCCTTGGGCGTGCCGCCCTGGGCATCGCGGTCGACGGCCGTGCGGGCAAATTCACTCGCCAGTTCCCGGGCGATGTCCAGCGGCGCCTTGCGGGCGTTGAGAAACGTGACGGTCACGGGGGATACCTCTTCCTTGGGGAGTCAATGCGGGTAGGGCGTATTGCCGCTGGCCCTGTGGGAGTGAGCTTGGTCACGAATGCGTTGAAAGTCGCGCCACAGCGTCACCTGTTCTGGCGCGTTCGTGAGCAGGCTCACTCCCACCGGTCAATCTCAATGCCCGGTCACCTATTTCGCGGTGATCACCGACAGCTTGGTAATCCCGGCCTTTTCAATCGAGGCCATGGCCCGTGCCACTTCGCCGTAATTCACGCCGTTATCAGCCTGCAGCTGCACGCGCACGTCAGCGTTTTTGTCCTTGGCGGCCTTGAGGCTGGTTTCCAGCTGGTCGGGCTGGATCTGATCCTTGTTGATGAACAACTGGCCCTTGTCGTCGATGCTCACCACCAGCGGGTCTTTCTGCTCCACCGGGGCGACCGATTCGGTCTTGGGCAGGTTGATCGGGATCGAGTTGGTCAGCAGGGGCGCGGTGACGATGAACACCACCAGCAGCACCAGCATCACGTCCACCAGCGGGGTGACGTTGATCTCGCTCAGCACTTCATCGCTGTCTTGTGTGGAGAAGGCCATTTCAGGACGCCTCCTTCACTTTCTGCCCGGCCACGCTGGCGCCGGACTTGCTTAGGACCGGGTGCAGCAGCACGCGAAACGAATTCTTTTGCGCCAGGCTGTAGAAGTCGTGGGCGAAGTCGTCCAGGTCCGCAGCGGTCAGCTTCAGGCGGCGCAGGTAATAGTTGTAAACCAGCACCGCAGGCACCGCGACGGCGATCCCCACGCCGGTGGCCACCAGTGCCGCACCGATAGGGCCGGCTACGGTTTCAAGGCTCGCCGAACCTGCCGCGCTGATGCCCTTGAGCGCCGACATGATGCCCCAGACCGTACCGAACAGGCCGATGAACGGCGAGGTGCTGCCGATGCTGGCCAGGATCGCCAGGCCGGTTTCCAGCGAGCGACGTTCACGCACGATTTGCTGACGCAGGGCGCGCTCCAGACGGTCCTGGTGATTGATCGCCTGGCTGAGGTCCGCCGCCTGGCCGCCTTCGGGTACTTGAATGGCCGCGTAGCCTGCCAGCGCGACTCGGGCTGCGGCGCCCGGTTTGGTCTGGGCCAGTTCAGCGGCGGAATCCAGGCTTGAGGCGGCCCAGAATTGCTTGTGGAATTTCTTGTCCTGCGCCTTGAGGCGGGCGAACTGCACACCCTTGAGCAGGGCAAGGCCCCAGGTGGCGACAGAGAAAACAATCAGCAGCCAGATGACTGCATGTTCAATGGATTCTAAAGGCGAAGCGATAAGGTTCATGTGAGGCACTCCAACAAGGCATTGAAATCGTTGTAGCGATGCGCCTTTGGTCAGGTAGCCCGCGAGGTGGTAAAGCGAAATCAGGGTTTACTGCAACTTGAAATCGATCGGCACGCTGACCCAGCCATCGACCGGGTTGTTGCCCTGTTTGGCCGGGGCAAAACTCCAGCGTTTGACGGCGGCCAGTGCGGCGTCGTCGAGTTGATCGCGGCCGCTGCTTTTCTGGATCTGGATCTCGCCGGGCTTGCCGGTGGCCAGTACGTGCACCCGCAGCAGCACGGTTCCTTCCCAGTTGCGACGCATGGCCAGGGCCGGATATTCCGGGGCCGGGTTGTGCAGATAACCGGCATTGGCCGAGGCCGGGGTCACCGGGGCTGGTGCCGGCGGGGCCGGGGCGGCAACCGGTTGAGGCGGTGCGGGCGGTGGCGGCTGCTCTACAGGCTTGGCCACAGGTTTGGGCACCGGCTTTACAACGGGTTTGGGCTTGGGGATCGGCTTGGGCGGTGGTGGCTTCACGGCCAGTTCGTCTTCCACCGGCGGTGGCGGTTCGGCCACAGGTTCCGCAATGGGCGCGGGCGGCGGTGGTTCGACGATCGGTGGCGCAGGCTGGGAAAACTCGATGGTCATCGGCGGGATTTCCGGCGGCACCACCGGCAGCGGGGGTGTCGATGAACTGTTGACCCAATAGATGACGGCGCCATGCAACACCAGCGCGAAGACGCCCAGCAGGACCGCCTCGCGACGGCTCAGAATGCGCCCGGGCGTGGTCTGCAGCCTCGACAGCGCCAAAGGGCCTCGGTAGACCCGGCCCAGGTCGAGCAACTCGCCGCCCGGCGCCTGGCGCCAGAGCACATCCAGTGCGCTCGCTGTTTGGGCATTGGCCATTGATTTACTCCTGGCTGTTAAACAAAACCGGAACACGGGTTCCGTCATGAATGGCAGGTGATTGAAGGGCTCATCCACATGCCTTAGATGTCACACCTGACACTTGAGCAAGAGGCATACCAAGTATTGAAAACCCGAGAAACAGGGGGGCGTTCGAACTTTTAACAGGCAGGACATTGTGGTGTGGACACTTTTTGTCGCTCAACTGTTGGCGGGCGAACAGTGGCTGTTATGAAGAGCTGCCTTTTGGCTATATCTCAAAAGAGCAGGTGTCTATTCAGAGGGTTTTGAGAGGTCGGTATGCATTTGTGTCAACTGTTGGTGAATCGACAGTTGAAATGCAAAGTGTCGTGCACACCAACTTTTATTTATCGAAAGTGTCCCGGAACAGCCAGATTTCTACTGGCACGAACCCTGCTAAGTGGGTCGTGAGCGCGACTATACCAATAGATGCTCCCACTAATTTATGACCACATGGAGCAGGGATTCCGATGTTGCAGAAGTTCGATGTACGCGCTCGCCGTTTTGATTCACTGACCACCGCTTCAAGCCTGGGTGTGTTGTTGATGCTGGTCCACGGGGCCTCGCTGGCCGCCGATGACACCACCGCGCAAGATCCGCGACTGGCCACGGTGACCGTCACCGGTGCGCAGGCCAGCGAAGCGCAAAAGGCTGAAAGGCAATTGGCGAAAGTACCGGGCAAGACGGCGGTCATTGATAACCATGACATTGAAAAAGGCCGCGCCTCCAATGCCGAAGATGTTCTGGCCCTGCAACCTGGGGTATTTGCCCAGGCCACCAGCGGGTCGGCTGCCAACAAGATTTCCATTCGCGGTTCGGGTTTGAACACTTTTTATCAAGGCTATGTTCTGGGCATCAAATTCCTCTTCGACGGTTTGCCGCTGACCGGGCCCGGCGGTACGCAGGAAGACATGCTCGACATGGCCGGCGTCGATCACACCGAAGTGCTGTACGGCGCCAACGCGTTTAATTATTCGGCGTTGTCACTGGGCGGCGCGATCAACTTCGTCAGCAAGACCGGACGCACCGACCCCGGCAATTACGCCCGCTTTGAAGCTGGCAGTTACGGGTATCGCAAACAGGTATTGAGCACCGGCGGTGTCGAGGGCAATGCCGATTATTACGTGAGCCTGCAGCACAATGAACGCGACGGTTATCAAGACAACACGCCGAATAAAGGGCAGGGCATCGTGGCCAACTTCGGCTATGTGTTCAACCCGAAACTGGAGACGAGGTTCTTCTTGCGTTACCGGGAAGAAACCTTGAGCCAGGGCAATACGCTGACCAAGTACCAGATCAAGCACGACCCCACCAGCAACGCCGTGCCGTTTGGCCGCAAGAAGGACGGCACCACGCTGCTGGGCAGCAAGACCACCTACACCTTTGACGACAACGCCAAGCTGGAAGTCGGGCTGGGCTACAACGATTACCCGTTGTACAACGGCTGGCGTTACTCGGCCACGCCCCAGGACTGGCGCTCCAAGGACATCAACCTGACCCTGCGCTACCTGCGCACCGGCGACACTTTTCTGGGCCTGAACAGCGACAGCACGGTGACCTTCAGCACCACCCGCGCGTACCTGGCCGATGTGAAATCCCACAGCAAGGCGACCAAGATCAAGCAGCAGGAGGCCAACTACACCGGCTCACGGGACACCGTGTTCTCCCTGGGCAACGAGCTGCAATTGACTGACGATCTTTGGCTGTCTTCGGGGCTGTCGTTCATAGACATCAAGCGCAAGGCCGAAATCGAATACACCACGGGGGTGAACACCACGGCGTTCCCCAATGGCGTGGAGTACGAAGAGCGTGATGTCGCGCCGCGTATCGGCTTTCGCTATGAGCTGACCCCGGAGTTCGAGCTGTTCGGTAACGTCAGCCGCTCCATCGATCCGCCGGTCACATGGCAGTTGGGCAGTACCGGCACGCCCTACATTCGCGATGTGCGCCCGCAAAAGGCCAACACCGTGGAGTTCGGCATTCGTGGCGGCCACGGCATTTTCGATGGCAGCCTGACGCTGTACCGCTCGTGGGTGCAGAAGGAATTGCTCTCGGTCGTCGTGCGCCAGGCCACAGCCGCGCAAGACCAACTGGTGGCGACGTCCAACGGCAGCGCGACCATCCACCAAGGCATCGAAGCGGGGCTCGACGCCTTGCTCTGGGAAGGACAGGGCGGCGACACCGTGACCCTGCGCCAGGCCTTCACCTACAACGATTTTCACTACCGCAACGACGCCACTTTTGGCGACAACGAGCTGCCGGGCCTGCCGCGTCAGGTCTATCAGGCCGAGCTGGAATATCGCCAGGCCACGGGCTTTTACGCGCAGTTGAACGCGCGTTCGGCATCGAGCTATTACGTCGATTTTGCAAATTCCCTGGCGGCGCCCTCGTATACCCTCTGGGGCGCGAAATTCGGTTATGAGGCGCCGAACCGCAAGTGGGAGGTGTTCGTCGACGCGCGCAACCTGACCAACGAGCGTTACGCCACCGCTTCCAACACCGCCTACGATGCCAAGGGCCAGGATTCGGCGAACTTCTATCCCGGCGATCCGATCAACGTGACCACCGGCGTTTCATACCGTTTCTGACCTGACCCGGAGGCCAGCCGCTGCGGCGGGCCAGTCCAGGCGGGCCGCACTGTCAGGAGACACGTCATGCGCTTGTACCTCGTACGCCACGGCCAGACCCAGGCCAACGCCGAGCACCGCTACCTGGGCTCGCTCGATCCGGAGCTGACCGAAACCGGTCGCGAACAGGCTGCCGCCTTGCGCCTGGAGTTGCCTCAGGCCATCGACGCCATTGTCGTTTCCCCCCTGCGGCGGGCCCGGCAAACGGCGGACATCATCAATTACCGGTTGAACCGGCCGGTGCAGATCAACGAGGCGTTTCGCGAGCGTAACGTCGGCGTGTTCGAGGGGCTGAACCGATCCGAGGCGCGCCTGCTTTACCCCGATCTCTGGCAGCAAAACATCACCCGCCACTGGCACATCGGGCCGCCGAACGGCGAGTCGATTGCCCAGACGGCGCAGCGCGTGCATCAGGGGCTGGTCGGGTTGGTGAACGCAGCGCCGGGGCAGGATCTGCTGTTGGTAGGGCACGGTTTTGTCTCCAAGACCGTGCGCGCGCTGCTGCGCCAGGATTTCTCGGACTTTTTCGACTGGCAATTGGGCAATGGGCATTGGCTGGTGCTTGAGGATGTGCAACGGATCCTCGACTATGCGGTGCCGGCGCAGGACCCCTTGCCGGTGAAATGAACACTGCGATTACGTTGAAGCGATCAGGATCTGCACTTCCATGACGGACACTTCTCTTGATACACCTGCGACCTCGCGGCCCTGCGACGATTTCCCGCTGGTCATCAACCCCGACGACTACCTGGAAACCGAGTTCGGCCGGGAATTCACCCCCGAGCGCAATTATCAGGCGTGGGAACTGGCGTACGCGCGACTGGATGACGCCTTGTCGACAACCCGGCCCGGCAACCCTATGTACCTGGTAATGGGGGTACAAGGCGCAGGCAAGTCGCGCTGGGTCTCGGAAAACCTCGCCAGGCTGGGGCGCGTGGTGGTCTTCGATGCGGCCCTGCCTGCGCGGCGCCACCGCGAGAGACTGCTGGCCATCGCCCGTGGTCATGACGTCCCGGTCATCGGCGTTTTCATCAAGGCGCCGCTTGCTCTGGCGTTGGCGCGCAATGCCCGGCGCAGTGCTGACAAACGCGTGCCCGAAGAGGCGCTACGTAGCGTGTTCAGCCTGCTGGAACCTCCTGGCGAGGAAGAAGGATTCATCCGCGTGCAGATCGTCGAACAACCGGCGCTGCTGCCGAGCAGCCTGCACACTGCGCGGCTGACACTGGTCGCGCCCTCTGTCGGGCTCGCCGACCAGCTGGCCGACGCCTTGAACGCCAGCTACGCGTTGCATCGCAATTTTCTGGCGTGGAGCAAACCCCACTGGACGCTGGAGGAAACCCGAGAAAGCCTTGAGCAGGCGTGCGCAGCGTTCATCTCGCCAGCCGACGAAAGACGCTATTTTGTCCTGCGCAACAGCGAGGCCGGGGAGCTGGTCGGGTGTATCGGGCTGTTGCCGCTCACCGAACCGGCAGCCGGGTTCGAGATCGGTTATTGGGCCAACCAGCGCCATGCAGGTCAGGGGCTGATGAAGGAAGCCCTGAGCGCACTGGTGACCGAATTGAGTGGCCATACCCTGCGTCTGACGGCCTCATCGGCCAACCTGCGCAGCCAGAAACTGGCCGAGTCGGCGGGGTTTGAATGCGTGGAAGTGATCAAGGGCGCACGCGCGTGCGAAACCTTTGGCGTGCAGGACACGTGGGTCTATCTACACGCCGGACACTGAAAAAGAGCCAGAGCCACGCTGGCCTTTCTCACTCGCCGCCAAACTGCTGCCGGTACTGATTCGGCGACAAGCCGATCCGTTCGCTGAACACCTTGCGCATGTGCCGCGCGCTGCCGAAACCGCAGCGCGAGGCGAGGACTTTCAGCGGCACGTCGCAGCCTTCAAGCAACTTGCGGGCGTGGTCGATGCGCGCGTTCTGCACATATTGCATGGGGGTCATGCTGACTTCGCGCTGGAAGGCGCGGGCGAAATTGCGCGCGCTCATGGCGGCGATTTCGGCCATGCGCTGGATGGTGTAAGGCTGGTCGATGTGGTCGACGACATGGGCCTGGACTCTGGCGATGGCGCTGCCATCCCGGGGCACGGCAGCCAACAGTGGGCCGTAGGGCGTCTGGCCGCCCTGGCGTTTCATCACCACCAGCAGCACTTTGGCGACTTCCAGGGCGATGTCCTTGCCATGGTCTTCGGCGACCACAGCCAGCGCCATGTCGATGCCTGCGGTGATACCGCCGGAAGTGATCAGGTTGCGGTCGACCACGTAGATCTGTTCGGTTTCCACCCGCGCCTCGGGGTAGCGCTGGGACAGGCGGTCGACGTAATTCCAGTGGGTGGTGCAGCGATAGCCGTCGATCAGCCCGGCCTCGGCCAGCAGGAACACCCCGGTGCAGATCGCGCCGAAGCGTCGGGCGCTGCGGGCCGCGTTCGGCAGCCAGTCAGTCAGCGCCGGATGATGCACGCCATAGGCGCCCGGGCCGCCGGGGACCAGCAGCAGGTCGACATCGGCGGGGTATTGCTCCAGACGCAGGTCAGCCTGCACCTTCAGGCCCGACGAGCTGCGCACCAGCCCTGCGGGTTCCGAGATGGTGAGCAACTGGTAGTGTTTTTCCCTGGGCAACAGACGATTGGTGATCGAGAAGACGTCCATGGGGCCTGTCACGTCGAGCATCAGCACCTCGTTGAACAGAACCATCACCACTGTTTTATGAGTCTTGGAGTCTTGCATACCTCAACCGCCTTGTTCTGTTCCCGAGCAGCGAAGACCGTCGGGACTTGCGCCTTTCATAGCGCGGCAGTTTAGGCCAGAAGAGTGGCATTGCGGTACAGCAGACTGACATAAGACCGCAGCAGGCAGGCGAAATGAACGGCGAAGGCGCCAGCTCAGTGATTCTTGCTACCGATGGGCAGTTGAAACCGCACCATGGCGCCGCCCAGTTCCGAGGCTTCGGCGTAGAGATTACCCTTGTGCGCCTCGATCACCGAGCGGCAGATGGTCAGGCCCATGCCCAGACCGCTGGCCTTGGAGGTGTAGAACGCGTCGAAGATCTGCTGACGCACCTCGACCGGAATGCCGGGGCCGTTGTCTTCGACCGAGACCTGCACGCCATCGCGCAACGATCGGGACGATACCCGCAGCGCACCTTCTACCGCCGGGTGCGCGGCGACGGCTTCCATGGCATTGGCGATCAGGTTGAACACCAGTTGCTGGATCTGCACCGGGTCGGCGATGACCGGCTGATCGGCGTCCAGCTCAAGGTTCAGGGTGATGTTGTGCGTCGACAGTGCCTGGGAATGCAGGCGTACGGCTTCGAGGATGAGGGCGTTGACGTCCACCGCTTGCGGTGTGCAGGTCGACTGTTTGGCCAGGGCGCGCAAGGCCGCGACGATACCGGCGGCGCGCTCGCAGTCGCTGCGGATGTCGGCCAGGCCGCCGATGGCTTCTTCCAGATTCGGGTTGTCCCGTTGCAACCAGCGCATGCAGGCCGCCGCGTTGGAGGCGATGGCCAGCAGCGGCTGGCAGATTTCATGGGCGATGGAAACAGTCAGTTCACCCATGACTTTCAGGTGCGCGTCGCGCATGAATTCGGCTTGTGGGCAGCTCGGCGCGTTGGACTGGGAAGTAGAGTGAGTAATGACGGTTTTGCAGGCGGGCGTAAGGCGAGGCGACCACAGTTCCAGCGTGGCCAGACATTGCGCGGCACCCGGCGCGGGCAAGGGCGTGATGGCAATACCGCTGTGCGGATCGGGCAGCAGCCGGTAAGCGGGCTCGTCCTGCCAGGGCAAGGGCGACATGTCGTAGCAGTCGGACCAGGACGGGGCAGCGCCGCTGCCGCTCGCCTGCGGGCGTTTGGATGGACCTTCGTCTGGCATCGAGCCCCCGTTATTCAAGCGTCTCGTGTCGTAGTTGGCGAGTATACGCAGGGATATCAGGCGCAAACCGGGAGGGGGCCGCTTTGGCAGAATCGGGCACCCGGATGTCCGTCACGGACCCCTGTGAACGTTCACAGGGGTGGCTGAAACCGTTCGCTCGAAGGTGACGGAATGCTTACGCCACGCCGATTTTCCATTGCGCAGGTGGCGGCGTGCCGTTGACGGCGTAATCGCCGACGATGCGGTCCTTGTAGATGCGCGGGTTGTGCGAGGTGAGGGTGCGGGCGTTGCGCCAGAAGCGGTCCAGGCCCAGCGGGCGCAGGGTGGCCGACGCGCTGAGGGCGTCGAACATCCGCGAGCTGGCGTCCAGAATCAGGTCGCTGACCACGGTCTGGGACTGGGCGATTTCCAGCTCGGCAATATCCACCGCCTGCTTCAATTGTTCGTCATCGCCGTGCAAGCGCGCCTGATACGCACGCTCCAGCGCCTCGGCGGTTTTCAGCACGATGGCCCCGGCGCTGTAGGCCGCCGCGCGCAGGCTGCCGACCACTTGCAACACCTGCGGGTCCTGAGCCACTCGCGGGGCATTGCCGTTGCTGAAACTGCGGGTGCGGCTGGCCACCGCTGCCGCCACTTCGCTGCTCAGCGCCCGGCCGATGCCTGCCAGGTTGGCCAGGTGGACGATCTGGTACAGGGCAGGGGAGTACTGAAACTTTTCCTCGACGCTGCTGATGTTGCGGGTGTCCACGGCCACGCCGCGCACGTGGGTGGTGCCGCTGGCGGTCAGGCGCTGGCCGAAACCGTTCCAGTCATCCACCACTTCAACGCCTTCGGCATCGCGGCGCACGGTGACGAATACGCGTTTTTCGTCATGGTCACTGACGGCCACTTCGATCCAGTCGCTGTACAGGCAGCCCGTGGTGTAGAACTTGTTGCCCTCTATGCGCCATTGCTCGCCGTCCAGGTACAGCCTGGAGCTCAGGTGCGACTGCGCCGTGGCGCCCACTTCGCCGGTGGCCGGGCCGACGGTTTCGCCGCGCACCAGGCGGTCGAACCAGACTTTGCGGCGCTCCTCGTCGCGGCTGTTGAGCAGGTTTTCGGTAAAGCCAATGTGACCCCGCAGCGCCTGTACCAGGTTGGAGTCGGCCTCGCCCAGCTCGATCAGCAAGTTGGTCAGTTCCGGCAGGGTGATGCCGCCCCCGCCGTACTCCTTCGGCACCCGCAGCGCAGTGAAGCCGGACGCCTTGAGCAGCTGCAATTCCTCATGGGGCAGGCGGCGCTCAAGCTCGCGGCTGATGGCGCCTTCGCGCAGGTGGGTAAACAGCGGGCGGAAACGTTCGGCCAGTTGCTCGTATTCCGTCGAAGGGCCCGCGCCCCAGGCGGCGTTGATTTGGTGGGTCATGCTCAAACTCTCTTTGCGTGCGATAGAAAAGGAGGCGTCCGCCTCGTGGTTTGGGGCGTTCAGACGGCGACTGACCGCTCGCGCAGCAGCGTGGCCGGATGCGCCGGGTAAGGCAGGCCCAGACGCTCGCGCAGGGTGTTGCCGGTCGGGCCGTCTTCAGGCACCAGGCCACGACGTTTAAGTTCCGGGAGGATCAGCGCGATGAAGTCGTCCAGCCCTTCGGGGTATGTCGGCGGCAGGATGTTGAAACCATCGGCGCCGTAGCCTTCGAACCAGGCTTGCAGCTGGTCGACCACCTCCTCAGGGGAGCCCACCAGCGTCCAGTGGCCCCGCGCGCCGGCCAGTCGCAGGTACAGCTGGCGGATGCTCAGGCCTTCAGCGGCCAGTTGCAGAATCAGCTGCTGGCGGCTCTTCGACGCGTTGGTGGCCGGCAGGTCCTGTGGCAGCGGGCCGTCCAGCGGCAAGTGGGACAGATCGACCCCGCCCAACAAGCCCGAGAGCAGGCTCAGGCCCACTTGTGGATGCACCAGATCCTGCAGGCGTTGGTGTTTGGCGTGGGCTTCGGCGGATGTCGGCGCGGTGAAGATGGTCACTCCCGGGAGGATCTTGATGTGCTCCGGCTTACGCCCGAGCACAGCGGCGCGGGACTTGATGTCGCTGTAGAACGCCTGGGCATCGGCCAGGCTCTGGTGCGCGGCAAAGATCGCTTCAGCCGTGGCCGCAGCCAGCGCACGGCCATCGTCCGAGGCCCCGGCCTGCACCAGCACTGGCTTGCCCTGAGGCGAGCGCAGCACGTTCAGCGGCCCGCGCACATGGAAATGCTCGCCATGGTGATCGGCCAGGTGCAGTTTGTTGCGGTCCAGGAAGACGCCCTTTTCCTTGTCCAGCAGCAGGGTGTCGTCTTCCCAGCTGTCCCACAGCTTGTCGACCACTTCATGGAATTCCCGCGCACGGCTGTAGCGGTCGGCGTGGGCCGCCTGATTGCCTTCCGAGGCGCCGCCGAAGTTCTTCGCCGCGTCCGGGTCGCTGCTGGTCACCAGGTTCCAGCCCACCCGGCCGCCGCTGATCTGGTCCAGCGAGGCGAACTGCCGCGCGAGATTAAAGGGCTCGCTGTAGCTGGTGCTGGCGGTGGCCACCAGACCGATGCGCGAGGTCACGGCAGCGAGGGCCGAGAGCAGGGTCAGCGGCTCGAAGCTCAGGCTGGGGGCGATCACCCGGTCAAAAGTCGGCGCATCGATGCCGCGCACCGAGACGCTGTCGGCGAGAAACAGCGTGTCGAAACCGGCGGCTTCGGCCTTGCGCGCCAGGTCGATGAAATGGTTCAGGCGAATGCCGGCGTCGGCCTGGGAGCCGGTGTCACGCCAGGCGGCGATGTGGTGCCCGGTGGCGCGCAGGAACAGGCCGAGTTTCAGGGTGTCGGGACGTTTGCTCATCTGGGTACTCCTTGTAAATCGGGGCTTGAGTTCGGGGGCAAGGTTCTCAACGGATCAGCAGGCCACAGCGAACGACAGGCTGCGGCTCAGGGGAATCGGGGCCTGACGACTGCCGGGAATGGCCGCTAGCAGGCGCTGGGTGTAGCTGTGTTGCGGGTTCTGCCAGAGGCTGTGGGGCGTGGCCTGCTCGACGATGTTGGCCTCGTGCATCACCAGCACCCGATCGGAGAAGTAGCGCACCACCGAGAGGTCGTGGGAAATGAACAGGTACGACAGGTCGAAGGCTTCGCGCAGCTCCACCAGCAGATTGAGAATCTGCGCCTGGGTCGACACATCCAGCGCCGACACCGGCTCGTCACAGATCACCAGTTTCGGCTTGACGATCAGCGCCCGGGCGATGCCGATGCGCTGGCGCTGACCACCGGAAAACTGATGGGGCAGGCGATCCAGGCTGTTGCGCGCCAGGCCCACGGCATCGAGTATCTGCTCCCGCGCCTGGCGTCTGCGTTGCGGGTCGGTCTGGCCGTGCAGGCGCTGAACCCGGTCGAGAATGTGCTCGACGCTGTGCCGTGGATTGAGCGCGGCATACGGGTCCTGAAAGACCATCTGCAGCTGCCCGCGCCAGGTCAGTTGCTCAGTCGGACTCAAGGTGGCGATGTCGCGGCCGCTGAAGTGGACCTGGCCCTGACGGGGTCGCAGCAGGCCCAGCAGGGCCTTGCTCAGTGTCGACTTGCCGCAGCCGGATTCACCCACCAGCCCGACGGTTTCCCGCTCGCTGATGGCAAACGACAACCCCTTGAGCACGTCACGCTCGCCATAGCCCAGGCTCAGGTTGTCGACCTGCAACAGCGGCGCCTTGCCCGGTGTGGCGGGGCGTGGCGCGTGGCCGGGGGAGTAGTGGGTATTGCTGACCTTGTACTGATTGGCTTGCCCCGGTTTGCGCGTGATCTGGATCTCCGGCAGGCGCTGATCGAGGTAGTGCTGATCATGATCGCGACCCAGGGATGCATTGAGCAGGCCCCGGGTGTACGGGTGCGCCGGGCGCTGAAACAGCTCGGTACTGCGCCGATGCTCCAGCGCCTGGCCGTCATGCATGATGATCACCCGGTCGGCTTGCTGGCGGACCACGCCCAGATCGTGAGTGATCAGCAGCAGGCCCATGCGAAGTTCCTTGCGCAGGCTGTCGAGCAATTCGAGGATCTGCGCCTGCACGCACACGTCCAGCGCCGTGGTGGGTTCGTCGGCGATCAACAGGCGCGGCTCGCAGGCGATGGCCATGGCGATCATCACCCGCTGGCGCTGCCCGCCCGACAAATGCTGCGGGTACTCACGCAGGTGCGCGGCGGGGCGTGGCAGCTGCACCAGGCCGAACAGTTCTTCGGCACGCTTATAAGCCTGGCGGCGCGTGAGGTCGGTGTGGGTGAGCAAGGTTTCGGTCAGTTGCTCGCCCAAGGTCAGCACCGGGTTGAGGCTCGACAGCGGCTCCTGAAAGACCATGCCCAGCGCGTTGCCCTGCAAGCGGCGCATTTCTCGGGGAGACAGCTGCAGCAGGTCGCGGCCTTCGAACAGCGCCTGGCCGCTGAGCCTGGCGTTATCCGGCAACAGCCTGAGCAGCGCCAGTGCGGTGGTGGATTTTCCGCAGCCGGACTCACCGACCAACGCCAGGCTTTCGCCGGCCTCCAGGGTGAAGTCCAGCCCTTGCACGGCATTGAAACCTTCGTAACTCACGCGCAACCCGCGTACGTCGAGCAGGCTCATGGGATGTACCTGCGCAGGCGCGGATTGAGCGCGTCGTTGAGGCCGTCACCCAGCAGGTTGAAGGCCAGCACCACGGAAATGATCGCCACGCCGGGCAGTGCCGTGAGGAACCAGGCGCTGGCGATCTGTTCGCGGCCGCTGCCGATCATGCCGCCCCAGCTCGGGCGGTTCGGGTCGCTCATGCCGAGAAACGCCAGACCCGCTTCGATGAGGATCGCCGAGGCCACCAGAATCGAGGCGGTGACCACTAGCGGCGCCAGGGCGTTGGGCAGGATTTCGTGCAGGATGATCGAGCGGGTGCTGAAGCCCTGACTGCGCGCCGCGGTGACGAAATCGGCCTCGCGCAGGGTGCGAAACTCTGCGCGAATCAGCCGTGCCACCATGGGCCACGATGACACGCCAATGGCCAGGGCGATGATGTTCACGGTGGGGTTGCCGATGGCGACGATGACGATCACCAGCAGGAATGACGGCACGGTCTGGAACACTTCGGTGATGCGCATCAGCACATCGCCCAGACGCCCGCCGTGGTACCCGGCCAGTGCGCCCACCGTGACGCCGATCAACACGCTCAACAGCGTGCCGTACACCGCGATCAACAGCGATGCCCGCGCGCCATAGGCAATGCCGGCGGCCACGTCGCGGCCCAGGGAGTCGGTGCCCAGCGGGTAGGCCGGGTCGCTGAAAGGCCAGAGCATGGGTTCGGCGACCATCTCGGAGGGGTCGCCCGGAAAGAAATAACCGGCGCTCAGGGCCATGGCCAGGGTCGCCAGAAGAATGCTGGTGCCGGCCAGCGCCGCCGGATTACGCCGCAACGCACCCCAGACGCTTTCACTGTGGCCGGTGCGCGCCGGCTGGATTGCACTCATCGTCATTGGATGCTCACTGATCAAAGGTATTCATGTTCAGCCGGTGCCCTGTAACAGCACGGCTCAGTCATCATTCGGCTTGCACCCTCGGGTCGAGCCAGGCTTGCAGCAGGTCCATGGCGACGTTGACCACGACCACCAGAATCGACGACAGCAGGAGGATGGCGAGCAGCAGGTTGTAGTCCCGCGACAGCACCGCATCGAGGGTCAAACGGCCAAGGCCGGGCCAGCCGAACAGCGTCTCGGTCACCGCTGCGCCGCCCAGCAACGCCGCAAAATGCAGCCCGGCCATGGTGGTCACGGGGAGCAGGGCGTTGCGCAGCACATGGCGAACGGCGACGCGAACCGGATGCAGCCCCTTGGCTTTGGCGGTGCGCACGAAATCCTGGCGCTGCACTTCCAGCATCGAGGCGCGGGTCAGGCGGGCGTACAGCGCGATGTAAAAGGTGGCCAGGGTCAGCACCGGCAGGATCGCGTGGCGCACGCGGTCGAGCAGCCAGTCAACGCCGTGCAGGTCCATCCCCAGGGTTTCGATGCCGTCGCTGGGCAGCCAGCCGAGGGTCACGGAAAACAGCACCACGGCCATCAGGCCGATCCAGAAACCCGGCGTGGAATAGAGCAGCAGTACGGTCAGCGACAACGCGCGGTCCGGCCAGCGCCCGACCTTGCTGGCCATCACCACACCGGCTGCGATGCCGAGGGCCAATGCCAGCAACAGCGCGCTGACCATCAGCAGCAGGGTGTTGGGCAGCCGGTCGAACACCAGTTGACTCACCGGCAGGTTGAAGCGCGGCGACAGCCCAAGGTCCAGATGCGCCAGGTGGCTGAGGTAGGCCAGCAACTGCTGACCTAACCCGAGATCCAGGCCGAAATGGCTGCGCCACTGGGCCAGGGTGGCCTCCGTGGCGCCCCCCGACTCGCTGGCCAGCACATCCACAGCGTCACCGGGTATCAACCGCAGCAACAGAAAGTTCAGCAACAGAATGCCAAACACTGTCGGGATGGCCTGCCACAGCGTGCGGCGGGCCAGGCGGAACATCCTCAGGCGCTCAGCCATGGGCGACCACTTCGCCACTGAGGTTCACATTGGCGAGGCTGCCGTCCAGGCCGTTGCCGTCGGCTTCAAACCCGGAAACCCTGGCGTTGTACACCGTGACCTGCTGCTGCATGACCAGGGTGATGTTGGGCAGCTCTTCGATGACGATCTTCTGGAACGCCTTGAACAGGTCGCCGCGCTTCTGCTCGTCGGTCTCCACGGCGGCGCTTTCCAGCAGGCGATCGACTTCAGGGTTGTTGTAGTGCGAACCGTTGGAGAAGGGCAGGCCCTTGCGGAAGTTCTTCGACCAGTACAGCCGTTGCACGCCCACGGTGGGGTCGAACATGGTGCCCATGCCGACCACGGCAAAGTCGAAATCGCGGTCGGTGTAGATGCGTTTGGTGTAGGTCGGGAAATCCTGTGAACGCAGCTGCACGTCAATGCCGATGCGCGCCAGCGCCGTGCGGATGTAGGCCGCCGTGCGCGCGTAGCTGTCGCCGTAGGGCAGCGGGTCGAGGGTCAGGCTGAAACGCGAGGTGCCCTTGAGCGGCAAGCCGGCCTGATCGAGCAGGGCGTTGGCCTTGGCCACGTCGAACGGGTACGGGTCGGGCCCGGTGTAGACGTATTGCGGGAAGCTCTTCGGAATCGGCGACACGCTGACGTCGGCATAGCCGTAATACACCACCTTCTTGATCACCTCGCGGTTGATGGCGTGGGCGATGGCCTGACGCACTTCGTGGCGGCCGAGCAGCGGGTGGTCGAGATTGAACTCGAGCATGGTCGGCGTGATGCTGTAGGCGTAGCCGCGGGTGGTGTATTTGAGCTTGCCGGACTGGGTCAGGCGCTTGAGGTCGCTCAGCGGCACCGGGCTCTGGCCACCGGCGTCCAGGGTGCCGTTTTCAAAGGCCGCCAGGCGCGAGGCCGAATCAGGCACCACTTTCAAAAACAGTGTGTCGACCCCCGGCAGGCTCGCATCCCAGTAATCCGGGTTGCGCTCGTATTCGATGAAACTGCCACGCTGCCACTGCTTGAAGCGATAGGGGCCGGTGCCCACCGGGGCATTGTTGTGCGGGTTGCTCAGCGGGTCGCCCGAGGCGTACAGGTGCTTGGGCAGGATCGGTGTTTCACTGCCGGCGAAGGCGCGAATCAGGTACGGCGCAGGCTTGGCCAGCTTGACGATGGCGGTGTGATCGTCCGGGGTTTCGACCCTGGCCAGGTTGGCAAAGGTGCTGCCACCGCGCGGGTGGTAGCGCTTGTTGGTTTCCAGCGAAAACGCTACGTCCTGAGCCGTGAATGGCTGGCCGTCGTGCCATTTGACCCCTTCACGCAATTTGAACGTGTAGCTCAGGCCATCGGCCGCCGCTTCCCAGGACACCGCCAGGCCTGGTTGCGGCGTGAGGGTTTCGTCGTAACGCAGCAGGCCTTCGAGCACCTTGCTGCTGGCAGTGATGGCTGTGCCCGCCGAGGTGTTGAAGGAGCTCAGCGTCGGCGGCTCGGGGTTGACCAGCAGGTTGAAGATCCGCCGCCCCGTGACCGCTTCGGCAGTGGCTGCGGCCAGTGCGCTTGGCAAAAACGGCACGCTGGCGCCCAGCAAGGGCAGGGCGGACAGCCCTGCGATGAATTGACGACGAGAGAAAGGCATTGGGCAGTGATCCTTGAGCAAAGCGCTGCTTGAAAAAGGGTGTCAGAGGCGCAGACCGGCCTGTTTGAGCAAGGGCAGGACCCGCTCGCCGAATTGCTCCAGGTCTGGCTTGAAGTCGAAGAAGCTCAGTTGAATGCCGTCGATGCCCGCCTGCTTGAGGCGAATGATGTTGCGCACCACGGTTTCCGGACTGCCGACCAGCTGGATGTTGCCGCCGACATAACGGTGATCGGCCTTGTGGCCGCGCCAGGCGTGGGCGTCGCTGGCTTCCCGGGCGTGCCCTTCAAGCGTGCCGGGGTCGCCTGCCGCAGTGATCGCGGCATGGTGTTCCCAGGCTTCGGCGTCGCTGTCGCGGCAGATCACCAGCGGGTTGATCAATGTGCGAACGCTGCGCCCGTACCCCTGCGCGGCGTGTTTGATGCGCTGCAAATGCTCGGGCAGCTTGCTCAGGGCGTCTTCGATTTCGGCGCTGCCGGGGCTGGTGGTGAAGACGATGTCCGAATGCCGCGCGGCAAAGTCGATCCCGGCGGTGGAGCCGGTGGCGTTGACCAGAACAGGGCGACCGAAGCGCGGCTTGACGCTGCTGTAGGCCTCTTCGAGGCTGTAGTAATCGCCGTTGAAGTCGACGTTCTCGTTACTGGCCCAGAGTTTTTGCACCACCCGAATGAACTCGTCGGCCTGCAGGTAGCGCTGATCGTGCTCGATAGGCTCGTTGCCAAAACGGCGGTGTTCGCGATGACGATGCCCGGTGACCAGATTCAGGCCCCAGCGGCCTTGGCTGATGTGATCCAGCGTGGCGCCGAACTTGGCCAGATGCAGCGGATGCCACGGCCCGTACAGCACGTGCAGGGTGGAGATCAGCAGAATGCGTTCGGTCACCGACGCCAGCGCGGCCTGGGTGATGAACGCGTCGAGGGATTCATCGTGGTAGCGGATGTCGCCACCGTAGCCGCCTTTACCCAACCATTCGGCCAGGGCGAACACCAGATCGAAACCCAGGGCTTCGGCGCGCAGTGTCAGTTGCTTGTTGTAGTCGAACGACCAGTCCGTGCCACGGGGTAATGCCGATGCACTCCAGCCACCGGATTGAATGGGAAGAAACAAACCCAGCATTAACGGTTGGGCAAATGCTTTCGATAACGGGCTGTCGGGAAAGTCCAGCGGGGAACGATGAACAGACAATTGAAACACTCCGGCAATGAATGTTGTCGGTCAGTAATTGCAAAGGGTGTGCCGCCTATAAAAAGTTTAGGTTCACACACGGTAAACAGACGGGTCAAAGCGATGTAGCAGGGCGGGCGCTCTAGCGCAGGACTGCGCTGGTTTGGGGTCATCTGCGCGGACGCTGTTGCTGGCGCAACACTTGATCGTTTTCAAACAGCCAGCAAGCATAACAATAGTTGAAAACGTTATAGCGCAAGCCGCCGTTCATGTTGACGTTCAAATGCCGTGCTTATTATTGTCGCCGGCAGTTGGGTGGTCGGGTGACCCATCATTGCCGTTGTTTTTAATGTAAGGGGTGTCGGTCGTTATTGAACTAAGTAGCGGGTGCGACGCTGTTTGTTTTTCTTTAGTTAGTGGAGTTGCCATGAGTGCTATCCAATACCGTTCGCTGGGCCGTCATGGTCTCAAAGTCTCGCCGTTGACCCTTGGCACCATGATGTTCGGCGGGCAGACCGATGAGGCCGTGGCCAGGCGCATCACCGACAAGGCGTTCGAGCAGGGCGTGAATTTCATCGACACCGCCAACGGCTACAACGCTGGCGCTTCCGAAGAAGTGGTCGGTCGCCTGATCGCCGCCAAGCGCCAGCAGTGGGTGCTGGCGACCAAGTTCGTCAATCCCAACCCGGGCGGCGAGGGGCCGAACAATCGCGGCGCCTCGCGCAACAACGTGATTCAGTCCGTGGATGCCAGCCTCAAGCGCCTGAACACCGACTACGTCGACCTCTTTTACCTGCACCGCGAAGACCCGGAAACGCCGGTGGAAGAAACCCTGCGCGCGCTGTCGGACCTGATTCGGGCGGGCAAGATCCGCAGCTACGGACTGTCCAACCATCGCGGCTGGAAACTCGCCGAATTCAGCCGCACCGCCGACCTGCTTGGCGTCGAGCGTCCCGCTGCCAGCCAGCCGTTGTACAACCTGGCCAACCGGCAGATCGAAGTGGAGCACCTGCCTGCCGCCGATTATTACGGCATTGGCGTGGTGTCCTACAGCCCGTTGGCCCGAGGCGTGCTCACCGGCAAGTACGTGCCTGACCAGCCAGCCCCCGAAGGCACCCGCGCAGGGCGTAACGACGCGCGCCTGCAGCAGACCGAATGGCGCCCTGAATCCCTGAATCTGGCCCAGCGCATTAAGGACCACGCCCAGGCGCGCGGCATCACCAGCGGCCAATTCGCCCTGGCCTGGGTGCTGAACAATCGCCTGATCACCTCGGCCATCGCCGGCCCTCGCACCGAAGCCCAGTGGGATGATTACCAGCCTGCGCTGGAATACGCGTTCAGCGCTGAAGACGAGGCGTTCATCAATGACCTGGTGGTGACCGGGCATTCGTCCACGCCGGGCTACAACGACCCGAGCCATCCGTTTTTCGGCCGTCAGTCCCGGGTGTAAGCCTGGCTCGCCGAGCGTTTCCAGCTGACCTTTTACTCCCGCCAGGCCCACCGGCTGCCACACAGAGGAATGTTCACCATGCAAGAACGCAACAGCCGCAGGGCCTTCATCAAACAGGTCGCGTTACTGGGCACGGCCGCCGCCGCAGGGCTGATCCTGCCCGGCTGCGACAAGCCGGAAAAAACCGCAAGCGCCGCGCCTGCCGTGATCAAGAAGCGCTCCGATCAGGTGGTCAGCTTCAAATACCCGGACAACCCCTCGTTCGATCTGGTGTACCTGGCCGACTCGCTGGGTTACTTCGACGGCACGCGGACCAAGCCGAACTACATCGGCAAGATCGCTGCGCCGCAGATCATCCCGCTGGTGGGCACCGGCGAAATCGATTTCGGCTCGCGCATGGTGCCGCTGGTGATCTCGGCCATCGCCAGCGGGCTGGATTTGAAAGTGGTGGCCGCAGGGGGCAAGACCCTGCAGGAAGCGCCGCACATGAAATACTTCGTGCGCGCCGACTCGGGCATCTTCACGCCCAAGGACATGGAAGGCAAAACCGTCGGCTTCAACAGCTTTGGGGCCTGCGCGGAGTTCGTCACCAAAAAATACCTGCGCGAGCATCAGGTTGATGTCGACAAGATCAACTGGGTGGTGGTGCCGGACAACCAGGGCGAGCAGACCGTGCTCAGCCGTAACGTCGACATCGCCATCATCCACCCGCCAGCCTCCGGCGGCGCCGAACACAACCCTGAACTGCGCAAGCTGTGGAGCGACTACGACCTGGACAAGGGCCTGGGCGGCATGGCGCCGTACAGCGGCTACGGCCAGTTCATCCGCGAAAACCCCGAAGCCACCGAGGACTTCGTCGCCGCCATCGCCAAGGCCGCCAACTGGGTCAACGCCAACCCGGACGAGGCGCGCAAGATCGTCTCCAAACGCATCGGCACCCCGCTGGAACTGGTGGAACGCTACGCCTACGTCGACGACCTGGTCGTCACCGAACCGCCGATTCAGTACTACATCGACATTCTCGAAAACGAGAAGAAGATCAAGCCCGGCGCGGTGTCCGTCAAGGATGTGTACACCAATCAGTTCAATGCGTTGGCCAAGGCGTAAGCCTCTCGCATAAAGCGCACTCGATTTGCTTTTGATTCTGGCCAAAGGCCGTAGGAGCTGGCTTGCCAGCGATCTGCCAGGAACCGGCAGCAAGACCGGTAGACGCGTTCTGTCTGGCCCAACCGACGGCGTCGGATTTATGAGCGCTTTGCGCTCAATCGTCGGCAAGGTGGAGCGCCGCCCTGGCGACTCCTACGGCCTCCGGCCAGAAGCTCAGTTGCGTTTCACAACGAATTATCGGATTTGATCAAGAGGCATCAGTGCACAAAATCTCCACATCAAGCCTGCACATGGAATACCAGGCCCAGGACGAAGCCGGCAAAAGCGAACGGGTCGAGGTGCTCAAAGACTTCGACCTTGACGTGCGCGAAGGCGAATTCCTGTCGATCCTCGGCCCCTCCGGCTGCGGCAAGTCCACCTACCTGAACATCCTCGCGGGCCTGGCGCAGAAAACCGGCGGCACCCTGAACATCGACGGCAAGCCCCTGCAAGGCATCAACCGCAATCAGGGCGTGGTGTTTCAGGGCTACGCCTTGCTGCCCTGGCGCTCGGTGCTCGACAACATTGCCGTGGGCCTGGAAATCCGTGGCGTGGGCAAGGCCGAGCGGCGCGAGCGGGCACGGGAGTATCTGGACCTGGTGGGCCTGACCGGCTTCGCCTCACGCTATCCCCATGAGTTGTCCGGCGGCATGCGTCAGCGCGTGGCCATCGCCCGATCGCTGGTCTACGAGCCCGACGTGCTGCTGATGGACGAACCCTTCGCCGCCCTCGACGCGCAGACCCGCGAGACCCTGCAAGACGAACTGCTGCGCATCTGGGACCTGCACAAGAAGACCATCGTGTTCATCACCCACAGCCTCGACGAGGCGATCTTTCTGTCCGATCGCGTCGCTGTGATGACCCCGCGTCCGGGGCGCATCAAGGAAATCATCGACATCGACCTGCCGCGCCCCCGGCTGCCGCAGCTGCGCAACAGCCATGCCTTCGTCCACTTGCGTCAGCGCGCCTGGGCATCGCTGCGTGAAGGCATGGGCGGCGTGGTGCCTGATGCCCTGGAAATCGAAGAAAGCGCCCGCCATGAAAGCTGGCAACAGATCGCTCGCCGCAGCGGTTATCGAGTGGGGGTTTGAGCATGGGCACGCACGTGGTTTTACCTCAGACTTTGACCGCACGCTGGGCGAGGGCATCGCGCCGCGCGCTGGACAGCACCATCGGTATCATCGGTTTTCTCGCCCTGTGGGAGGCCTTGCCGCGCCTGGGCATCGTCAACCCCGGCTACCTGAGCCCGCCTTCCGCGGTGCTGGCAGCCATTGTCGACATGGCCGGCAATGGCGCGCTGATCAAGCATCTGCAAGCCAGTCTGATCCGCTCGCTGGCGGGGCTGGCACTGGCCATCGTCACCGGGATTTCTTTGGGCCTGCTCATGGGCTGGTTCGCGCGGCTGGAGCGGATTCTCGACCCGCTGTTGCAGTTCTTCCGCCAGACCTCGGCGCTGGCGCTGTTTCCGGTGTTTATCCTGTTTCTGGGCATTGGCGAGCTGTCGAAAATCGCGATCATCTTCTGGGCCTCGTTCTGGCCGATCCTGTTAAGCACCATCAGCGGCGTGAAGCAGGTCGACAGCCTGTTGATCAACTCGGCGCTGTCGATGGGCGCCAACCGGCGCTTCCTGTTTTTAAAGATCGTCTTGCCGTCGGCGTCGCCGTCGATCTTCACCGGGGTGCGCTTGGCCGGGGCTTATTGCATCACGGCATTGGTGGCGGCAGAGATGATCGGCGCCCATTCGGGGCTGGGCTTTCTCACGCTCAACTCTCAGGAGGTGTTTCAGATTCCCAGCATGTACGCCGGGATCCTGCTGCTGGCCGTGGTGGGCCTGTTGCTGAACTTCCTGTTGGCACTGTTGGAGCGGCGTTTCACCCGTTGGCGGCGTGGGCTGAAACATGCGGGGTAGGTCAGGTGCAGCGTTCACCGGCGGCTGGATTCGCTGGAGCCTGGCCGGCCTGATCGGCGCTGGCGCCGTGTACGCCCTCTGGTGGCTGCCGATGATCGACGGTGCTGAGCAGAGCCTAGGCCCGGTATTGGCCAAAGCCCAGGCGCAGCAGGTATTCCGCGTGGGCGTGCGCAGCTACCCGAGGCCGACCTACAGCACCGAGGCGCTGGTGTCCGAGCCCGATGAAATGGACAGCGAACTCGCCTCGGCGTTGGGGCGCTATCTGGGTGTGAACGTGCAGCTGGTCGCCATTCCCGCACAGGACATTGCAGGGTTTCTGCGCAAGGGCGAAGTCGACGCCGTGATTGCCGGGAGTCTCGATATTCCGGGCCTCGAACGACAACGAGCGGCCCTGAGCGACGTGCCCCGCGCCTACGACAAAGGCGCGCTGCTGAGCCTGCGCAATGTGCCGTCTTCCTCGATCAAGGGCCAGACCGTCTGCATCGCCAATGGCAGCCCCTGGACCCACACCTTGCAGCACCAGGGCGCGCAGATTCAGACCTACGTCTCCGGGATCCGCGCTGCCACCGCCTTTATGGCCGGCGACTGCCAATTGCTGGCCGACGAGCGAACGGTGCTCGCCAGCCTCTTGCAAACCCCCGACTGGCGCTTCTACCGCATGCTCCCACAAACCCTGGACGCCAGCAGCGACGCCCTGGTCTACCTCGCGCAGCCTGACCCGAAAAGCCTGCGTTTGCTACAGGCGGGGCTACGCGACTGGCAATCCCGGGGCGGCCAGGAAAAAGCCTGGGATTTGCACAGCAATGCGTTTCTGGTGGACAGCATGAAGATCAGTGACGGGTTGGTTTGTCATTGATCTTCAGCGCGGGCGAGTCACTGTTGGCCAGGCAACAGTGACCGTGCAGAGGCATTTGAAAACATACAGTTACGCACGCTGTTGAAGCCCGTCAGGCCTTGAAAACCGCTGCTTTGACACATGGCACAGAGCCTGCAATGCCCCTGACATTCCCATGCACCTGCGCTGCTCACCCAGCCCGGCGCAGCCACTGTCAGGAGTTTACGTGTCCACTGCCCATTCCCTTCCGTCGTCACCTGCGTCCGCGCAGGCGACCGTGCACGCTGATACAGAACTGGCGTCACCCAGCGACGTCAGCGTGGTCCTGCACTTCCACAACCTGAGCAAACGCTACCCGGCCCGTCGCGGTGCCACGCTGCTGGACGCTGTGAGCGGGATCAATCTGCAGGTCCATCGCGGCGAAGTGCTGTGCCTGATGGGCACTTCGGGCAGTGGCAAGTCGACCCTGCTGCGGCACATCAACCGCCTGATCGAACCCAGCGAAGGCACGGTATTGCTGGACGGCGCGGACATCAGCCAGCTCAAAGCCGATGCATTGCGCCAGGTGCGTTCAAGACGCATCGGCATGGTCTTTCAGCATTTCGGCCTGTTGCCCCATCGCAACGTGCGCGACAACGTCGCCTTGCCGCTGGAACTGCGCGGCGTGGCCGAGTCGCTGCGCCATGCTGCCGCCGACGTGCAACTGCGGGACGTGGGGCTGGAGGGTTGGGGCGATCATTTTCCCGGCGAGCTTTCAGGGGGCATGCAGCAACGGGTCGGGCTGGCGAGGGCGCTGATCAGCGAGCCGGATATCCTGCTGATGGACGAGCCGTTCAGTGCCCTCGACCCGACCATCCGCCGAGACTTGCAGACGCATTTTCTGCAACTGGTCAAAGCCCGTGGCATCACCACCTTGCTGGTCACCCATGACCCGGCCGAGGCCCTGCGCCTGGGCGACCGCATTGCCGTGCTGCGCGGCGGCCGGCTGATTCAGGTGGCCACCCCGGACGAGATTCTCGCCGCACCTGCCGATGCCGAAGTGGCGGATTTCTTCCGCGATGAAGGCCCGAACAATGCCCCGCTGACGATCAAGCCCGCTGCCATTCTCAAACCGCTCAGCGACATCCGGGCCCAGCCACAACCGGTCAGGCGATACCGCGCTTGGCAGGCGCTGCTGCTGGGGCCGGCAGCGTTCGATTCAACGGCGCGGGCAGGGCGGTTCTGGCCTTTGCTGGTGGCCGAACTCGCGGCGCTGGCAGCCTTGGGTTTCGGCGTGCAGCAGGGCAGCGGGTTGTTGCTGTTGGTCGCTGCGGTGCTGTTGGCCGCGAGCCGGATCACCAGTGCCGTTTTGGCCCCGACCCTCAAACGTTCAGGCGGATGGGGGCTGGCGCTGGCTGTGCAACTGATCATTCAGGCGCTGGTGTTGTGGCGCGCATGGGTGCCTGGGGCAGCAGGCCCGTGGCTGCAGTTTCCCGCCGAGCGCAGCTGGATGCTCGCCACTGCTGAGGTCATCGATCAATTGATCGGCTGGTCCCAGGCCACCTTTGAAAGCAGCTTTGTCGGGGTGATCGTCACGGTTCGCACCGTCATTGATGGCATTGAAGGCGTGCTGGGCTGGCTGCCATGGCCGGTGGCGGCGTTGAGCCTGGTGTTTCTCGCCTGGCGTTCGGCGGGGGCTGCCCTGGCACTCACCAGCGCGGCGGCGCTGGCCTATATCGGCTTTTTCGGGTTTTGGGATCGCACCGTGGCCACTCTGGCGCTGGTGGGGTCGTCGGTGCTGATCGTGCTGATCATCGGTGTGCCAGCGGGGATTCTGGTGGCCAAGCGCCCGTTGGCCAGGCGGGTGATCACCCCGGTGCTCGACGTCATGCAGACGCTGCCGACCTTCGTTTACCTGATCCCGGCGGTGGCGTTCTTCTCGGTGGGCAAGACGCCGGCGGTAATCGCTACGGTGATCTTCGCCCTTGCGCCGATGATTCGCCTCACCGCCCTGGGCATCCATGAAGTGCCGAAAAACACCGTGGAAGCCGCCGTCGCCCATGGCGCGACGCCCTGGCAGACCCTGACCAAAGTCGAGCTGCCACTGGCTTCGGGGTCGCTCTTGCTGGGCATCAACCAGACCATCGTCATGAGCCTGTCGATGGTGGTGGTCGCCGCGCTGATCGGCGCCGGCGGCCTGGGTTACGACGTGATGACTGCGCTGCGCAACATCAAGGGTGGCGAAGGCATGCTCGCCGGCGCAGCCATCGTGTTCTGCGCGCTGATCCCCGACCGAATCATTCAATCGGCCTTGCGTAAGCGAGATCGCTCTTTACTTCACTCATGAGGCTAATCATGAAAACACTGCCCCGCGTCTCCCTGCTCGCCGCGTTCGTGGCTGCACTGCTGCCCGTTTCATCCGCTTTCGCCAAAGACAAAGTGGTCATCGGCGAACAGAACTGGACCGGCGCCATCGCCATCCAGCACATCCTCGGCGAGATCATCAGCACCCGTCTGGACGGTGACGTGTCGTACCTGGCGGGCGACGTGCCGATCCTGTTCGCAGCCGCCGCCAAGGGCGACGGCTCGGTGGATGTGCTCACCGATATCTGGCTGCCGAACCAGTCGGCCGCCTGGGCCAAGTACGTCACCGGCGGCACCCGCTCGCTGGTGCCGAACAAGCAGCCGTACCTCGGCGTTCAGGGTTTCTACATCCCCGGTTACATCCAGGACAAGTACAACGTGCACTCGGTGTACGACCTGAAAAAGCCTGAGGTGGCCAAGCTGTTCGAGCCACTGGGCGGTGGTCAGGCGCAACTGCTGGTGGGGCCGGCAGGCTGGGAGTCGACCTACATCGGCGAGGTCAAGGCCAAGGATTACGGCTTTGCCGACAAGTTCGAGGCGGTCTCCACCGAAGCGTCGGTGACCTACGCCAAACTGTCGGCCGCCTACCAGGCCAACAAAGGCGTGGTGTTCTACGCCTACACGCCGGACTGGATCTTCTCGGCCTTCGACCTGCGCCGCCTGGATGAGCCCAAGTTTGACGGTTATGCCCAGGACAACAAGAAGGACGACCCGCTGTACAAGGCCGACGGTTGCTGGAAATTCATCAGCCCCACGGTTGACGCCGACTGGAAAAACAAGAGCCACATCACCTGCGCCTACCCGGACGCCAAGGTGTATGTGCTGACCTCCACGGCGCTGGAAAAACGTGCGCCGCGTATCGCCAGCTTCCTGGAAAACGTCGCCATTGACCCGCAGGCCCTGAACGACCTGATCCTGAAAATCGAAAAAGAGAAGCAGCCTGCCGACGCAGCCGCCAAGGCCTGGGTCGCGGCCAACCCTGCACAGGTCAACAAGTGGCTGGGCGTGCAGAGCGTCGGGAGCACGCAATGAGTCGGCCAGCGCTGCGCCTGCTCGACGGCGGCATGGGGCGTGAACTGCAACGCATCGGCGCGCCGTTTCGCCAGCCGGAATGGTCGGCGCTGGCGCTGATCGAAGCGCCGGAGTTCGTGCTTGAGGCGCACCTGTCCTACGTCGACGCCGGGGCGCGGATTCTCACCAGCAACAGCTACGCGCTGGTGCCGTTTCATCTGGGAGAAGAACGCTTTGCGGCGCAAGGCCTTGAGCTGGCTGAACTGGCCGGGCGCCTGGCCCGAGGGGCAGCGCAGCGCGGCGACGAGCAGGTATGGGTGGCCGGGTCGTTGCCACCGGCGCTGGGCTCGTATCGCCCGGATCTGTTCGATCATCAGCGTTCGGTGGCCATCCACCGGGTGCTGATCGAAGGTCTGCGTTCCCATGTCGATGTTTGGCTGGCGGAGACCCAAAGCTCCATCGCCGAAGTGCGCGCGGTGCATGAGGCGTTGTATGGGGAATGGGCCGGGCAGGACAAACCACTGTGGCTGTCATTCACCCTCAGCGACGACCCGGCGCACGGGCCGCGTTTGCGCTCTGGCGAATCCGTGGCCCAGGCCGTCAGCGTGGCGCTGGAGCTGGGCGCTAAGGCGGTGCTGTTCAATTGCAGCCAGCCCGAGGTCATGGGCCAGGCAGTGATTGTCGCGCGGCAGGTGATCGAGGGGGCAGGGGAAGATGTCGAGATCGGCGTGTACGCCAATGCGTTCCCGGTGGTCAGCGCCGAGGCCGAGGCCAACGCAACGCTGCTGGACATTCGACAGGACTTGGAGCCTGCGTCCTACCTGCGCTGGGCCCGGCGTTGGGCAGAGCAGGGCGCGAGCATCATCGGCGGTTGTTGCGGCATTGGCCCGGAGCACATTGCCGAATTGCACGAACACCTGATCGCGCCTGCCGAGAGTGCCACCGAGTCTGCCGGATAACCGGCGGCGACCTTACAGACGCCACCGCCGGCAAGCCCTGCTGCTACAGAAATCCGTGGCGTACGGCGGATTTGTGGCTGACCCTCAACCTGCAGTCCGGCTTGCCGGCGGCAGCGATCTTTCAGGCGCCAGTGGCGCTGCTGAAAGGATCAGCGCTTGGGCAGCACCCAATCCTTGCGAATGAAATGGCAGGTGTAGCCATTCGGGATGCGTTCCAGGTAATCCTGATGCTCGGGTTCGGCCTGCCAGAAGGCGCCCGCCGGGGCGATTTCGGTGACCACTTTGCCGGGCCAAAGGCCTGAGGCGTCGACGTCCTGAATGGTGTCTTCGGCGACGCGTTTCTGTTCTTCGCTCTTATAGAAAATCGCCGAACGGTAGCTCAGGCCGATGTCGTTGCCTTGGCGATTGGCCGTAGACGGGTCGTGGATCTGGAAGAAGAATTCGAGGATCTTGCGGTAGCTGATCACCGCCGGGTCGAAGACGATTTCAATGGCTTCGGCGTGGGTGCCGTGGTTGCGGTAGGTGGCGTTCTCCACATCGCCGCCGCTATAGCCGACGCGGGTGGACAGCACGCCAGGGTAGCGGCGCAGCAGGTCCTGCATGCCCCAGAAGCAGCCGCCGGCGAGCAGCGCGGTTTCGGTTTGAGTGCTCATGATTCAATCCTTCCTGTGACTCAGTGGATGCGCTGGTTCACGCACAGCGCGGACTATCTCTGAGATGGTGCTTCGCAATCCCGATTGCTACCCTGAGCCGCACTTTTTTTTGCGCGGGGCCTGACGGAGCACCTGTCCATGAGCATCAACCTGCAGATTCGCGACCTTTCGTATTTCATGAAAATCGCCGAACTCGGCCACTTGGGGCGTGCCTCGGAGGCCTTGCACATCTCGCAGTCGGCCCTGTCCAAATGCATCGACCGGCTGGAAGAAGCCTACGGCGCTGAGCTGTTCGAACGGGCAGGGCGCGGCATTCGCCTGACCAGCGCAGGGCAGCTGTTGTGTGAACGCTCGCAGCAGGTCGAGCGGGTGCTGGACGAAACCATGCGCCAGACCTCGTCCATGGGTAAGGGCCTGGCCGGGGTCATCCGCATCGGTGCGGCAGCCACGACCGCCGAGTTCATGCTGCCCAAGGCCTGCCGCGTATTGCAGGAGCAGGCGCCCGCCGTGTTGCTGGACATGCAGATCGGCATGAACGACGTGCTCCACGACTCCCTGCGCAAGGGGCTGCTGGACATCGTTATCGGGCCTTTGGGCACCCGCGATGAAGAGCTGACCGAACTGCCGATCATGGACGACGAAGTGGTGGTGGCAGCCAGTGCCGAGCACCCTCTGGCCGGTCGCGACGTGCCCATGGAGGCCCTGTGCGAACACCGCTGGATTCTCTCGCCGACGTCTGTGGCCACGCGCCAGTGGCTGGAAGCGGCGTTTCGCAATCGCCGATTGCCTGCGCCAGACGTCGCCATCGTCTCCAGCTCTCTGGCCTCCATGCGCAACCTGATGGTCGAGACCGGGCTGCTGAGCTTCATCTCCCGCCGCAACCTTGCGGCCAACCCGGGCTTGGTCGAGGTGCGCAACACAGCCACCACCATGCCCCGGCGTTTCGGCATCGTCCATCGCGCCGATGCGTATCTGTCGCCTGCGACTCGGCGTTTCATCGAGATCTTGCAACAGCAAGGAGGCGCTTGATCAGGGCACTGAAATGTTTTCTCAGGGGAATGGTTCGTTGAATTTTCACCAATAGATTCAAACAATTCTCACAGTGATACTGACCGCGTACCCCCGGAAACGGGGGCATAACAATAAAAGCCGGAGATCACGCCATGAAATTGTCTGCTGCGCACCTGTCCGCTCTGCAAGCCCCGCCTCTGGCTCACGCCGCCCAGCCATCGCCCATCGACCATTCCTGAACCGGGGTGAGCGCCCCGGCGATGCACGCCGTGGCCAAGCACCTCCACAGCTGAAGGCTTGACCCCATGCCCCATACCATTCTCGTCACTGCGCCGACACTTGCGAGCGCAGGTCTGGATCTGCTCAATGCCCAGGACTGCCGGGTGCTGTTTGTCGCCTCTGAGCAGGGCGCCGAAGACATCGAGCGGATCATGGCCAGTGAACCCGTGGACGCGGTGATCTCGCGCACCCTGGACCTCACCGCCAAGGCGATCGCCTCCTGCCCGACCCTGAAAGTCATCTCCAAGCACGGCGTGGGCGTCAGCAACATTGACGTCGAGGCCGCCAGCGCACAGGGCATTCCGGTGTACGTCACGCCGGGGGCCAATGCGCAATCGGTCACGGAAATGACTCTGGCCTTGATGTTCGCCGCTGCCCGCCGGGTGAGCTGGATGGACCGGGAAATCCGCAGCGGGCGCTGGTCTCGTGCTCAGGACGGCCTTGAGCTGAACGGGCGCACCCTGGGCCTTGTCGGTTTTGGCCAGGTGGCGCGGCGGGTGTCGCTGGCCTGCCAGGCGATCGGCATGCAGGTGCGGGTGTTCGATCCATTGCTGGCTGCTGGCAGCGATCTGCAGGGCGCCGAGCGTGTCGAATCCCTCGAAGCCCTGCTACCGCGTAGCCAGGTGCTGAGCCTGCACGTGCCACTGACCGCCAAGACCCGAGGTTTCATCGGTGCCGAGCAGCTGGCGCTGCTGCCCAAGGATGCGCTGCTGATCAACACCGCTCGCGGCGAAGTGGTCGACGAAGCAGCGCTGATCGTGGCCCTGCGCGAGCGTCGCCTGTACGCCGCGGGGCTCGACACCATGGCCGTCGAGCCGTTGCCCGCCGACAGCGAACTGCTCGGCCTGCACAACGTCGTGCTGACCCCTCACGTCGGCGGCTCGACCCCGGCGGCCCTGGCCGGCATGGCCGCAGGCGCCGCGCGTAACGTGCTGGGCTTTCTCAACGGCACGCCCGTTGCGCCCAGCGCCTGCGTCAATCAAAACGTTTTCGACACCTGATCAGGAGATTCCCATGAGCAGCACTCAGACCTGGCCTGCGGGCTATCGCATCAACCCTCGGGTGGAGGGCGTCAGCGCCGAGCTGGTCGAGGCATTCCGCGCCATTCCCGTGGCGGTGGCCGGCGACTGCATGGGGCGCAGCATCGGCGCCCGCGGCCTGAAGATCTACCACGGTGATCTGTCACTGAAATTGTGCGGCCCAGCGTTTACCATCCGCGTCCGCCCGGGGGACAACCTCATGGTGCACAAGGCCCTGATGATGGTGAAACCGGGCGATGTGCTGGTCATCGATGGTGGCGGCGACGTCAGTCAGGCGGTGATCGGCGGGCTGGTACGCACCACCGCGTTGCGGGTGAAGCTGGGCGGCATCGTCATCGATGGCGCCGTACGCGATCTGGAAGAACTCGCTGAAGGCATCGTGCCGGTCTTCGCCGCAGGGCACACCCATCGTGGTCCGAGCAAGGATGGGCCAGGTGAGATCAATGTGCCGATCGCCTGTGCGGGCCTGTGCGTGCTGCCGGGGGATCTGGTGCTGGGCGACGCCGATGGCGTGATCGCCATTCCCGCTGCCGACGTCGAGGCGCTGCTGCCCAAGACCCTGGCGCACCTTGAGCGCGAGGCGGGGATTCGCGAAAGCAATGAAAAGGGCACTGCTGATCCGGAGCGCTTCAACACGCTGCTGCGGGCAAAAGGCTTGCCTGTCTGATTGATCGATCAATCGCGCCTGACCGCTTTCGTCGAGTCGGGCGCGCCAAGCCTGGACAACTATAAAAAACAGGATTCGCCATGCTGATGCTACTGAGCTTCTTGATGTTGGCCTGCTTCATCTATTTCCTGATGAGCAAGCGCCTGTCGGCCCTGACGGCGTTGATACTGATTCCGACGGCATTTGCGTTGATCGGCGGCTTTCACGCCGAGCTGGGCAAGTACGTGATCGATGGCTTGAAAATGGTCGCGCCCAACGGCGTGCTGATGATTTTCGCCATGCTGTACTTCCTCACCATGACCGAGGCGGGGATGTTCGACCCGCTGGTGAGCAAGATCGTCAAGGCGGTGCGCGGCGATCCGGTGAAGATCTTCGTAGGCACCGTGCTGTTGGCGTTCATCGTGGCGCTGGATGGCGATGGCGCGACCATCTATATGATCGTGCTGTCGGCGTTTCTGCCGATCTACAAGCGTCTGGGCCTGTCGCTGCCGATGGTCTGCTGCCTGCTGTTGCAGGTGTCCGGCCTTGGCAACATGGTGCCGTGGGGCGGGCCGACTGCCCGGGCTGCGACGGCCATGCACGTGGATGTCGCCGACATGTTCGTGCCGATGCTGCCGGCGATGCTGGCGTGCATGGTCTGGACCTTCGTACTGGCGTGGCTGTTCGGCCGTCGTGAACGCGCGCGTCTGGGCGGCAGCATCGACCTGAACGGCGACTTCGCCGAGCACAAGGAGCATCGCGGCGATGGCTGGCGCTTGTATTTCAACTGGGTGCTGACCGCTCTGTTGATCCTCGGTCTGTGCCTGGAGCTGTTCCCGCTGAGCTACATGTTCATGGTCGCGGCCTGCCTGGCGCTGGTGGTGAACTTCCCGTCGCTGAAGGATCAGCAGAAACAACTGGCCCTGCACGCGCCACCGATTCTAGCGGTGTCGAGCCTGATCTTCGCAGCCGGAGTGTTCACTGGCGTGCTGTCCGGGACCGGCATGGCCAATGCCGTGGCGACAGGCCTGCTGCAGGTAATTCCGGCCAGTTTCGGCCCGTACATGGCGGTGATCACCGCCTTGTTGAGCATCCCGGTGACCTGGCTGGTCTCCAATGATGTGTTTTATTTCGGTATCCTGCCGATCCTCGCCGAGACCGCCCAGCACCATGGCATCACGGCGGTGGAAATGGCCCGCGCCTCGCTGGTCGGTCAGCCGGTGCACATTCTCAGCCCGCTGGTGGCCTCGACCTACCTGGTGGTGAGCATGCTCAAACTCGATTACGCCGAGAACCAGCGTTTCACCCTGAAATGGTCGGTGATCAATTGCTTGATCCTGTTGGCGGTGTCGCTGCTGACCGGCATCTTTCCTCTTTTTGTCCGATAAGGTTGCCCCATGACCTGGCTGTCCGACCCCCTGCTGTGGAGCGCTCTGGCGCAAATCATCGCCATCGACCTGCTGCTTGGGGGCGATAACGCCGTGGTCATCGCCATGGCCTGTCGGCGCCTGCCCCGCGAGTTGCAGACTAAGGCCATCTACGGCGGCATGTTCGGCGCCATCGTGTTGCGGGTGATTTTGCTGTTCTGCGCGGTGCACCTGTTGGCGCTGCCGTTCCTCAAGCTGATCGGCGCGCTGTTGCTGGTCTGGATCGGCATCAAGCTGGTGGCCAACCAGGACGAAGGCGACGAAGCCATCGACGGTGGCACGCGCCTGTGGACCGCCATTCGCACCATCGTCGTGGCCGATGTGGTCATGTCGCTGGACAACGTGCTGGCGGTGGCCGCTGCGGGGGATGGCAACGTGTATCTGGTGGCGGCGGGGGTGTTGATCAGCATTCCGATCATTGTGCTCGGCAGTCGGCTGGTGCTGGCGGCGCTGCATCGTCTGCCGTGGCTGGTGTCGGCCGGTGGCGCGCTGATCGGCTGGATCGCCGGGGGCATGGGCGTTGGCGATCAGGCCGTACAACCCTGGGTGCCCCATCAAGACTGGGTGCATTGGGCGGGCAGTGCGGTTGTGGCGGTGCTGGTGCTGGGCATCGGCCTTTGGATGGGGCGCAGTGCCGTGGCGGATCAATCCCAAGCCTGATTGGCGAACTCCTGTGCGGGACGCGTAGTCTTCTCTACCTGAGCATTCAATCGCGCCCAAGGACCCTTTGTGAACACACCCCGTATCGGCTTCGCCTGCATGTACCGCCACCCTGAGCGCGCACTGTCGCTCAAGGAACTCAAGGTGCTGGAAGGCGATTACAACCCGCGCACCACCACCTTGCGCTGGATGGACAGCGTCACGCTGCAGGAAGCTCAGGACAAGCTGCTGGACATCGTCGAGCACAACCTGGCGGCGCAAGTCCGTTTGCTGGGTTACGTTGCGCAACTGCCCCAGGCCCGTCGCATGCTGCGCCTGAGCAGTGATCTGTTGCCGTTCTACAGCCACCCCAAAGTCGCCGCGTTCTATCAAACGCCTTCGGTGATGACCCGGCTGCAGACCCTGTTCGCCGCCATCGGTGACGCCGCGCGCCAGGGCGATATTCGCGTGTCGTTCCATCCGGGACAGTTCTGCGTGCTGGGCTCGGACCGGCCCGACGTGGTGGAAAACAGCCTCGCCGAATTCGAATACCACGCTGACATGATCCGCATGATGGGCTACGGTCGGCGCTTCCAGGACCTTAAGTGCAACATCCACATCGCCGGGCGGCTGGGCGCGCAAGGCGTGCGGGCGGTGTGGCCGCGGTTGTCGGAGGTGGCGCGCAATTGCATCACCTTCGAAAACGATGAGAAGACCTACGGCGTGGACGATTGCCTGCAACTGGCTGACCTCGCGCCGGTGGTGCTGGATATTCACCATTGCTGGATTCACGAGGGGCGCTACATCGCGCCGGATGACGAGCGGGTCGGGCGGATCATAGACAGCTGGCGCGGGGTGCGGCCTGCCATGCATTACTCGCAACCGCCGGAGAGTCTTCAGGAACTGGGATTTACGGCGGATCGCAAGCTCGAGATGGAGGCGTTGCTCAAGGTGGTGAACAAGCGGGATCTGTACTTGCACAGTGACCGGATGTGGAATGACGTGACGAACCGGTACGCGCTGCAGTTTCTGGACCGGTTCGACATCATGTTCGAGGCCAAGGACAAGAATCTGGCAACTGAGGATTTTTATCAGCGGTATATGGAGGGGTGATGCCGGGTTCTGCCTGGGGCAGAACAGTCGCGTCCTACGGCGTGTGATCCATCCCGTACGAACATCAAAATCAAAAGCAAATTCTGAACGCTGCCACAGAAAAACCGTCTTTCACCTTGCGCAGGTTGTATACCGTCATGGCAGGGTGCCACAATCGCCGCCATATCCGCGAGGTGTGGGCAGACGGTTTCGATGTATTCCTTTGAGTTTCAGCAAGCACGCGATGTCCTGATTCGCGCCCAGGTGCGAACCGACCGTCTGCACCTGCTGTTCCAGCAAAGCGTCTTTTCCGTCACCGGCAGTTTTCTCGGCGCGCTGATGCTCGGCTGGCTGTGCTGGGCTCGGGTCGATCACGAGCTGGTCACTGTCTGGCTGGGCCTGCTCAGCGCCTCCACCTTGCTGCGCGTGTTGTTGCTGGTGAGCTGGTTCCGCAGCCCTGTCGAGACCCGCACCCCTGAGCGCTGGGAGCTGAAATACTGGCTCACCCTGTGCCTGTCAGCGGGCATCTGGGGCGGCGGGACGCTGGCGTTGATGCACCCCGAAGACCTGCTGACCCAGACCCTGGTGCTGCTGTTCGCGGTGGGCATGTCGGTCAGCGCGGTGTCGTGCTATTCCGCTTATCGGTCGATGACCATCGTCTCCATCGGCCTGGTATTGCTGCCGTGTTCGCTGTGGCTGCTGCTGCAGCCCTCGGGCACGCAGATCGGCATGGCCGCGGCGTCGCTGGTGTTTGCCTCGTATGTCATCAGCGCCACTCGCAAGCTGTCGGAGGCCATGGAAACTGCGTTTCGCCTGACTCGCGAGATGGAGCACGCCCACCGCATCGCCGACCATGCCGCGCAGACGGATGAACTCACCGGCCTGAAAAACCGCCGCGCGTTCTTCAAGCAGGCCGAACAGACCTTCGAGCACTGCAAGCGCAACCACCTGCCGCTGAGCGTGCTGATGCTGGACATCGACCACTTCAAGCACATCAACGACACCTATGGCCATCAGGCGGGGGATCAGGTGTTGCGCCAGATCGGCACGGTGATCTGCGAATCGGTGCGCGACACCGACATCTGCGGGCGGCTGGGGGGCGAAGAGTTCGCCCTGTTGCTGACCCATGCCTGCATCGACGTCGCCCACACCCGCGCCGAGCAACTGCGCAACGCCATTTCGCAACTGTGCTGCGATCATGGCGAGATCATCACCGCCAGCCTGGGCGTGGCCACCATGAACCCGGACGATCACACCTTCCAGGCGCTGCTCAACAGTGCCGACAAGGCTCTGTTCCGGGCCAAGGCGCAGGGTCGCAACCAGACCGCCGTGGCCTGAGCGCGCTTTTTTTGTCACCGCGGCGTGACATTCATCTCAAACCTTTTCATTCCGGCAAAGCTGTGGCGTAGTGTCGTTCGCACCCTTGTCGACTGGAAGAGGTAACGAGAGATGACCCTGCAAAACCGCCTGGACAACCTGTATCCGCGCGCCGACGACATCCCTGAGCAGTTCCGCGCAGGGCCGGCCATCGAGCAGCGTGAGTACCTGGTCAATGGTGAGCTGCGTCAGTGGCAAGGACCACTCGCTCCGGTGCTCAGTCCGGTGTCGCTCAAGACCGACGCGGGGCTGGAATCGGTCGTGCTGGGCAGCACGCCGCTGATGGACGCCGACACCGCCATGAGCGCGCTGGACGCCGCCGTCAAAGCCTATGACCGGGGGCAGGGCGCCTGGCCGACCATGCGCGTCGTGGATCGCATCCACCACGTCGAGACCTTCCTCAAGAAAATGCGCGAGCAGCGCGACGCCGTGGTCACCCTGTTGATGTGGGAAATCGGCAAGAACCTCAAAGACTCACAGAAAGAGTTCGACCGCACCTGCGATTACATCGTCGACACCATCAATGCCCTCAAGGAACTGGACCGCCGTTCCAGCCGTTTCGAGCTGGAACAGGACACGCTCGGCCAGATCCGCCGCGTGCCGCTGGGCGTGACCCTGTGCATGGGCCCGTACAACTACCCGCTGAACGAAACCTTCACCACGCTGATTCCGGCGCTGATCATGGGCAACACCGTGGTCTTCAAACCGGCCAAGTTCGGCGTGCTGCTGATTCGCCCGCTGCTCGAAGCCTTCCGCGACAGCTTCCCGGCCGGGGTGATCAACGTGATCTACGGCAGCGGCCGCGAGACCGTCAGCGCGCTGATGGCCAGCGGCAAGATCGATGTGTTTGCCTTTATCGGCACCAATAAGGCCGCCAGCGCCCTGAAAAAGCTGCACCCAAAACCCCACCGCCTGCGCGCGGCACTGGGTCTGGACGCCAAGAACCCTGGCATCGTGCTGCCGGACGTCAACCTGGATAACGCAGTGAGCGAGGCCATCACCGGTTCGCTGTCGTTTAACGGCCAGCGTTGCACGGCCTTGAAGATCCTCTTCGTCCATGAAAACGTGGTGGGCAGCTTCCTTGAAAAGTTTGAGGAAAAACTCGCCCAGCTCAAGCCGGGCATGCCGTGGGAGCCGGGCGTTTCCTTGACGCCGCTGCCGGAGCCGGGCAAGACCGACTACCTGCAAGGGCTGGTCGAGGATGCCGTGAGCAAGGGCGCCAAGGTGGTCAACGAAGGGGGCGGCACCACCCACCAGCAGTTCTTCTACCCGGCGGTGCTGTACCCGGTGACCCCGCAGATGCGCGTTTACCACGAAGAGCAGTTCGGCCCTGTGGTGCCGGTGGTGGCGTATCGCGATCTGGAAACGGTGATCGAGTACGTGCTGGACTCGGACTTCGGGCAGCAGCTGAGTATCTTCGGCAACGACTCCAAGCAGGTCGGACGTCTGGTCGATGCGTTCGCCAACCAGGTGGGCCGTATCAACATCAACGCCCAGTGCCAGCGCGGGCCGGACAGCTTCCCGTTCAACGGCCGCAAGAACTCGGCCGAAGGCACCCTCTCGGTGCATGACGCCCTGCGCGTGTTTTCGATCCGCACCCTGGTGGCGACCAAGTTCCAGGAGAGCAACAAGGAACTGATCAGTGACATCATTCACAACCGTGAGTCGAGCTTCCTGACCACCGATTACATCTTCTGATTCACGCGGTTACCTGATGTGTCCTGCAGCGACTTGGGCTAAGATCTCGCGGCCCAAGTCGCTGTAGTCATTGCACATCAAGGAAGTCAGCATGAGCGTCTCCGCTGTCGTTTTTCTGGTTGTTGTCGTCGGCTCCGTGGTCTACGTCATCGGCGTCTACAACAAACTGGTTCTGTTGCGTAACCGCTTCAAGAACGCCTTCGCGCAGATCGAGGTGCAACTCAAGCGCCGTCACGATCTGATCCCCAATCTGGTTGAAACCGCCAAAGCCTATCTGGGCCACGAACGCGAAACCCTCGAGGCCGTGGTCACTGCGCGCAATCAGGCGGTGGCCGGCCTCAAGGCCGCGTCCGGTCAGCCGGGAGATGAACAGCGCATGGCGCAACTGGGCAGTGCCGAAGGGGCGTTGACCAGTGCCATGGGGCGCCTGACCGTGACCATGGAAGCGTACCCCGACCTCAAAGCCTCGCAGAACATGCAGCAATTGAGCGAGGAGCTGACCGGCACCGAGAACAAGGTGGCGTTTGCCCGTCAGGCGTACAACGATGCGGTCATGGAATACAACACGTACAAGCAGTCGTTTCCGCCGGTGTTCTTTGCCGCCAACTTCGGTCACAAGGCCGACGCCGGGCTACTGGAGTTCGCCGACACCGCAGCGATTCAGGCCGCGCCCAAGGTTGCGTTTTAACTGACCTGACGCAGGGAACGCGTGATGAATTTCTTCGAGCAGCAAGACCGCGCCCGGCGCAATACCGGCCGTCTGGTGCTGTTGATGACCCTGGCGGTGACGAGCCTGGTGGCATTGACCAGCCTGGTGGTGGGCGTCGGTTGGCAGTTCATGGCCGACGGCGAGGCCAAGCACCGCACGCTCCATGTGGCGTGGAATCTGGTGCCAGCCATCGCGTTGGTCATCGTCGGCGTGGTCCTGCTCGGCGCGCTGTATAAAAGCCTGCAGCTGCGTGGCGGCGGCAAGGCCATTGCCGAGCGTCTCGGCGGGCGCCTGATCAACCTCGATCAACACAACGACGAAGAGCGCCGCGTGCTCAACGTGGTCGAGGAAATGGCCATTGCCTCCGGCAGTCCGGTGCCGCCGGTCTATGTCATCGACGAGACGGGGATCAACGCCTTCGCCGCCGGCATGACCCCGCAGAACGCCGTGATCGGCATCACCCGTGGCGCCATCTGCCTGCTGTCCCGGGCTGAGCTGCAAGGGGTGATCGCTCACGAATTCAGCCACATTCACAACGGCGACATGCGCCTGAACACGCGGCTGGTCTCGGTGCTGCACGGCATCTTGGTGATTGGCCTGATCGGCGAATTCGGCATGCGCAGTGCCAAGGACGGAGAAAAAGCCGCGATTCCCCTGCTGGTCGCAGGTTTCATCCTGTGGGTGCTGGGCTACACCGGCACGTTTTTCGGCAGCTGGATCAAGGCCGCAGTCAGCCGTGAGCGGGAGTATCTGGCCGACGCGTCGGCGGTGCAGTTCACTCGCGACCCGAGCAGCATCGGCGGTGCGCTGAAAAAGATCGGCGGCTACACCCAGGGCTCTTACCTGCAATCGAGTAACGCCCCGGAATTCAGCCACCTGTATTTTGGCGCAGGGGTCGCGGCCTATGTGGAAGGCTTCATGGCCACGCATCCGCCGCTGAAGAAACGCATTCGCCGCATCGAACCGAACTGGGACGGGCGCTTCCCCGAGGTGGTCTGGCCTACGGCGCACACGCAAGTGCCGGTCAATCCGCAGGCGCGTGTGCAGACGCTGGATCAGGCGCTGAATTTCAGTCTGGCGGATGTCGACCGATCGGTGGCGTCGGTGGGCGACCCGCAGCCGGTGCATGTGGCCCTGGCCCGTGATGCCCTGGGACGTCTGGACGGCCTGCTCAATGACGCCGCCCACAGTCTTGAAGGTGCCCAGGCGCTGGTTTACGGGTTGTTGCTGTCTGCCAATGCAGCGCTGCGCGACCAACAGCTGGCGCTGCTCAAGCCCACCATCGATGCCCGCCTGGACGACAGGCTGCGGCGGCTGATCGCGCCGTTGCAACGCCTCGATCAGGACTTGCGACTGCCCTTGATCGACCTCGCCATCCCGGCCTTGAAGCAGATGGACAAACCCGCCATCTCGGTTTTCAAGGCCAACATGACCCTGCTGATCAAGGCCGATCACAAGGTCGAGTTACTGGAGTGGACGCTGTTGCGCATCGTCGAACGCAGCCTCGATGCGCCACGCCCGCGTCAGGCGCGCTATGACCTGACGCAAATGGGCGATGACGTCGCCATCCTGCTCAGCGCATTGGCCAAGGCAGGGCACAGCGATGCCGCGCAGGCCCAGGCAGCGTTCAATCAGGCGCGCGAAAGCTTGCCGTTGCCCCTGGCCGGTATTGAGCTCAATACCGCTGCCGGGCTCAAGACCGTGGCGCTGTCGGTCAGTCGACTTAACCTGCTGTGGCCGCTGCAAAAGCCGCAGCTGCTCAAGGCCATGGCTCGGTGCATCGAGCACGACGGTCAGGTCACCGCCGCCGAAGCCGAATTGATGCGCGCAGTGGCCGATGTCCTCGATTGCCCGCTGCCGCCGATTGCCGCCACGGCCGGGTTAAATCACGCGTTTTAGCCTGTTGAATGTCTGCTGGATACCAACACTATCCAGACGCGTGTTTACACCCGGCCGTCGCGTCCATTAACGTGCGCCGTAGTCATCTGCGTGAACCTGCGGATGCCTGTTTACTCGAAGCTTTCTCTTATTCATTCTGGACGCCACCGCCCTTGGTTGAAGCCACCCCCGAGCTGTCACCTGTTTCCGTTTCCGCGCCGCCCGCTGGCGTGCTGCAGATGCTGCGTTCGGCCACCGCCGTGCAGCACAAAACGCTGGAAGCCCGCCTTCCACTGACCCATCCCGCGCTGGACCTCGGCACCTACATCCACATCATCCAGGCCTATTACGGGTTCCATGCGCCCTTGCAACGGCAGATCGAGACGTTCCTCGGCGCCGAGGCGTTCGACCCCGAGCGGCAGAAAACCCCGGCACTGATCAAGGATCTGCAGGCCTTGGGCCTCAGCACCGCGCAGATCAAGGCATTACCCCTGTGCAACTCGCTGCCAACGTTGGACAGCGAAGCGCACCTGCTTGGCATCATGTACGTCATGGAGGGCGCGACCCTCGGCGGGCAGGTGTTGCGCAGAATCGTCGCTGATCGCCTGGCGATCGGTGCCGACAGCGGTGGCGAGTTTCTGGATGTCTATGGCCGCGACACTGGGCGCTTGTGGAAGGCGTTTCTCAAGCAACTGGCCGATTTCGATCACCCCGACCTCAACCCTCAGGTTGTGGACGCCGCGTGCGACACGTTTGCCAGCTTCGAGCAGTGGCTGGACCGCGCAGGAGTGCTGCTATGACGTCCTCGACCGAACAGAACATGGACACGTTGCTGCAGAACTGCGCCGACGAGCCGATCCGCATTCCCGGCGCCATTCAGCCCCATGGTGTGCTGCTGACCATCGATGAGTCGTCCTGGATCGTGCAGCAGGCCAGTGCCAACGCCTGTTCATTCTTCGGCGTCGCCAATGAGCCGCCGGGTGGCGCCGATGAGCTGCGCGCCGGCCAGCCGCTGTCGACCTGGCTGGGCGTCGATCAGGCCGAGACCTTGCGTGAGGCCGTGACACGGGGCGCGCTGGACGAGATCAACCCGCTGTCACTGCGTTGCGGCGGCCAGTCGGTGGATGGCCTGATTCATCGTCACGACGGCCTGCTGTATCTGGAGTTGGAGCACGCGGACGATCAGACGGCGGTCAAGTCCCTGGATCAACGCCTGACCCGCACCTTGTGTCGCCTGCAATCGGCCAACAGCCTGGCGCAGCTGTACGACATCAGCGTACGCGAGATTCGCGCGCTGACCGGCTATGACCGGGTGCTCATCTACCGCTTTCAGGAACAGGGCCACGGTCAGGTCATCGCCGAAGCCTCGACCCCTGAACTTGACGCCTATCAAGGGCTTTTCTTTCCCGCCAGCGACATCCCCGAGCAGGCCCGCGAGCTGTACCGGCTGAACTGGCTGCGCATCATTCCCGACGCCGCGTACGTGCCGGTACCGATGCTGCCTGTGCTGCGCCCGGACACTGGCCAGCCACTGGACATGAGCTTTGCCGTGCTGCGCAGTGTGTCGCCGATTCATTGCCAGTACATGCAGAACATGGGCGTGCGCTCTTCGATGAGCATTTCCCTGCTCAAGGACGATCGTCTGTGGGGCCTGATCAGCTGCGGCAACCGCCAGCCGCTGCAAGTCCCGCACACGTTGCGCGCCGCCTGCCAGACCATCGGCCAGGTGCTGTCGATGCAGATCAGCGCCCTTGAAGAAGTGCAGGCCCGGCGTGAGCGTGAGGCCAAGGGTGAGCTGCTCAGATCGCTCGCCGCAGCCATGGCCGACGCTGAAGGTGACGTTTACCAGGGGCTGGTCGGGCGCGGGCAAAGCCTGCTGGCCGTGGCCGATGCCGGTGGCGCGGCGGTCATCGTCGAAGACCGCATTCACCTCTTTGGCCAGTGTCCGACGCACGAACAGGTCAAGACGCTCCAGCAATGGCTGCAACAGCAAGCGATGCCGGTGCTGCAAACCTCTAGCCTGAGCGCACTGTTTCCCGAAGCTCGCCACTATCAACACATCGCCAGCGGATTGTTGGCCTTCACCTTGCCCAAACCGGTGGCCAACGCCGTGATGTGGTTCCGCCCGGAGATCAAGGACAGCGTGCAATGGAGTGGCAACCCCGAGGCCTCTAAAGTGGTCGTCGCCAACCGCTTGCAGCCGCGGGAGTCGTTCGAGGTCTGGAAGCAGCAGGTCGACGGCACGTCACGGCTGTGGAGCGTGGGGGATGTCTACGCCGCCACTGACCTGCGTCGCTCGGCGCTGGAGTCGGATCTTTCCCGCCAGGTGCTGCGCGAACAGGACGCCGTGCGTGCTCGCGATGAGCTGGTGGCCGTGGTGTCTCACGACTTGCGCAGCCCGCTGACGGTGATCGTCATGCAGTGCGGCATGATGCAGCGGGTGATTGCCGCAGAAGTCAGCCCTGCATCCAAGCGGCTCGGTTCGGCGGTCGATACCCTGCAACGGGCCACGGCGCGCATGAGCACGTTGCTGGAGGATCTGCTCGACACGTCCAAGATCGAAGCCGGGCGCTACAGCATTGACGCCCAGCCCCTTGAACTGAATCAGTTCTTCGAGGATGCCTGGACGCTGTTGACGCCGCTGGCGCTGAACAAATTCATCGACCTGAGTTTCACGGGCGAGCCTGACCTGATGATCATGGCCGACCCCGAGCGTCTGTATCAGGTGTTGTCAAACCTGGTGGGCAACGCGATCAAATTCACGCCAAAAGCTGGTCGGATTAACGTAACGGCTGTAGTGGAAGGGGACGTTGTTGCGGTCAATGTCGTCGACTCTGGCCCCGGTATCGCGCCGGATCAGTTGCCCCACGTGTTCGAGCGCTACTGGCGAATTCGCGAGGGCAACCCGAGCGGCACGGGGTTGGGTCTGTACATCTCGCAAGGCATCGTCAAGGCTCACGGCGGCGAGTTGACGGCCACCAGTGAAGTGGGCGTGGGCAGTGTGTTCAGGTTTACCGTGCCGTTGGCCATCCAACCGTGAACATCGACACCCGCATCAAATTCCGCCATCTGGTGTGTTTCCTCGAAGTGGCGCGTCAGGGCAGTCTGGCCAAGGCGTCGGACAAGCTCGCGATCAGCCAGCCGGCCCTGTCCAAGACCCTCAAGGAACTGGAGGGCCTGCTGTCGGCGAGCCTGTTCGTGCGCAGCAAAAGCGGCGCCGCGCTGACCGAGGCGGGTGTGGCGTTCATGCGCTATGCCGGGCCCAGCGTGCAGGCGTTGCGCGAAGGGGTGAACAGCTTGCGTTCGGGTGAGCACGAACCGGTGGCCGTGCGCCTGGGCGTGCTGTCCACTGTCGAAAGCCTTCTGGTGCCCGAGGTAATCTGCCGCTTGCATGCGCGCCACCCGGCGCTGGTGGTCAGTGTCGCCACCGGGCCCAGTGCTTACCTTTTGTCGCAGTTGCGCCTGGGCGAGCTGGATCTCGTGGTCGGGCGTATGACCGACAGCCCGCAGATCCTCGGCCTGAGCTTCGAGCACCTGTACAGCGAATCCATGACCCTGGTGGTCCGCGAAGGCCACCCGTTGCTGGCAAGCACTGACAGTCGCGGCTCGCTGGAAGACTTCCCGCTGGTGCTGCCATTGGCGGGCACCACCATCCGCAAATTCGCCGACAGCCTGTTCGTGCAGCACGGCATCAACCCGCCGCGCCAGCGTCTGGAAACCCTCTCCCTGACCTTGAGCCGTCGCTACGTGCAATGCAGCGACGCAGTGTGGATCGCGCCTTTCGATGCGGTGCGCCAGGATCTGACCGGTGGCGAGCTGGTGGAACTGGAGCTGGGCATACGCGAACCTGGCGGTTCGGTGGGGCTGTGCAGCAACCCGGCGTTGCCGCTGTCGATCGCCGCGCAGTGGTGCGTGGACATACTGCGGGAAGTGGGACAGGCCTACCGCAAGGGCGATTATCCATAACCGTTTGGTTATGGATGGAGGCGTTAATTTCAGTTTCAGCCGGAGCACGAGCAGAGGACACTGGATCGTCGCCTGCTGATGCTTCAGACAGGTGCGACCTCCAATAACTACATCAGGAGACTGGCATGTCTGACGCCCACGACAGCCGTTTCGCCATTCGCGACCGTAATTGGCACCCCAAAGCCCTGACCCCCGACTACAAGACCTCGATCCTGCGCTCGCCGCGCCAGGCGCTGGTCAGCATTCCGCAATCGGCGTCGGAAACCAGCGGCCCGGACTTTTCCCATCTGCAATTCGGTCGCCACGACGCGGATTTGCTGCTGAACTTCAACAATGGCGGCCTGCCCATCGGTGAGCGCATCATCGTTGCCGGTCGGGTGATCGATCAGTACGGCCAGCCGATTCCGCACACTCTGGTGGAGATGTGGCAAGCCAACGCAGGCGGGCGCTATCGCCACAAGAAAGACGCCTATCTGGCGCCGCTGGACCCCAATTTCGGTGGCGTTGGCCGCTGTCTTACCGACCGCGAAGGCAATTACATCTTCCGCACCGTCAAACCCGGCCCGTACCCATGGCGCAACGGCCCCAACGACTGGCGCCCGGCGCACATCCACTTCTCCATCAGCGGCCCGTCGATTTCCACCAAGCTGATCACCCAGCTGTATTTCGAGGGCGATCCGCTGATTCCGATGTGTCCGATCGTCAAGTCCATTGCCGACCCTGAAGCGGTACAGAGTCTGATCGCCAAGCTCGACATGAGCATGGCCAATCCCATGGATTGCCTGGCTTACCGCTTTGATATCGTCCTGCGCGGCCAGCGCAAGACTCACTTCGAAAACGTCTGAGGAGGGTTGCCCATGCCCGTTCAAATACTGCCGGAAACCCCTTCACAGACGGCTGGCCCTTACGTGCACATCGGTCTGGCGCTGGAAGCTGCCGGCAACCCGGCCCGTGAACAGGAAATCTGGAACGAAATGGCCAAGCCGGGCGCACCCGGCGAGCACATCCTGCTGCTGGGGCACGTCTACGACGGCAACGGCCCCCTGATTCGCGACTCCTTCCTGGAGCTGTGGCAGGCCAATGCCGATGGCGAGTACGACCGCGAGTACAACCTCGACAAACCTTTCAACAGCTTTGGCCGTACCGCCACGGCAGATGAGGGCGAGTGGGTGGTCAAGACCATCAAGCCGGGCGTGGTGCGCAACGCGGCCGGTGTGCCGATGGCGCCCCATGTCAATGTGTCGCTATTCGCCCGGGGTATCAACATTCACTTGCAGACGCGCCTGTATTTCGACGACGAAGCCCAGAGCAACGCGGTCGATCCGGTGCTCAACCTGATCGAGCAACCGGCTCGCAGACAAACATTGGTGGCCAAACGGTGCACCGTGGACGGCAAAGTCGCCTATCGTTTCGACATCCGTGTGCAGGGCGAAGACGAAACGGTGTTCTTCGATTTCTGACCACGACAGGATGAACGCTATGGACGAGTCGTCAGGAGCAGTACGTTGAGCAGATCCGGTAACCAACTCTTCGACCGATATTTTACCCAGCAGGCCATGTCGCAGATCTTTTCCGATGAGGGAAGGGTGCAAGGCATGCTCGATTTCGAAGCGGCCCTGGCGCGGGCCGAGGCCGCTGTCGGGGCGATTCCCGCCGAGGTGGTCGGCGACATCGTGGCCGCCTGCGAGGCCTCGCTGTATGACTTCGATGCCCTGGCCGTGGCCATTGGCAACGCCGGGAATTCGGCGATTCCGCTGGTCAAGGCGCTGGGCAGGCAGATCGCCTCGCGCAACGAGACCGCCGAACGTTACGTGCACATGGGCGCCACCAGCCAGGACGTGATGGACAGCGGGCTGGTGCTGCAACTGCGCAACGCGATGAACCTGCTGGAACAGGACCTGGCCAATCTCGCCGAGGGCCTGGCGCAACAGGCTCAACGTCACGCCGGTGTGCCCATGGCCGGGCGCACCTGGCTGCAACAGGCCACCCCCGTGACCCTCGGCGCGAAAATCGCCGGCTGGCTGGGGGCGGTCACGCGTCACCGTCAGCGCCTCAAGGAACTGCGGCCACGCCTGTTGTGCCTGCAGTTCGGGGGCGCGTCGGGCAGCCTTGCGGCGCTGGGCGAAATGGCGTTTCCCATCGCCGAAGCGCTGGCCAAGGACCTCAAGCTCAACCTGCCGGACCAGCCCTGGCACACCCAGCGCGACCGTCTGGTGGAGTTCGCCAGCTTTCTGGGCCTGATCGCCGGCAGCCTGGGCAAGATCGGCCGCGACATCAGCCTGTTGATGCAGACCGAGGCCGGTGAGCTGTTCGAGCCTGCAGCAGCGGGCAAGGGCGGCTCATCCACCATGCCTCACAAACGCAACCCGGTGGGCGCGGCGGTGATGATCGCGGCGGCCACCCGCGCGCCCGGTCTGGTGGCGACCATGCTCAGCGCCATGCCCCAGGAGCACGAACGCAGCCTGGGCCTGTGGCATGCCGAATGGGAAACGCTGCCCGAGCTGTGCTGTCTGGTCTCGGGCTCGCTGCAACAGGCGCTGGCGGTGATTCCGGGGCTGGAGGTGGATGCCAGGCGCATGCTGTACAACCTCGACCTGACCCATGGGCTGGTACTCGCTGAAGCCGTCAGCATTGCGCTGTCGGGGCGCATCGGGCGCGACGCGGCGCACCATGTCGTTGAACAGTGCTGCCACCTTGCGGTGGAGCAGGGCAAGCACTTGCGCGAGGTGCTGAGCGCCGAGCCTGAGGTCACGGCGCAGCTGTCGGCATCCGCGCTGGACAGCCTGCTCGACCCCACTCATTACCTGGGTCAGTCCAAGCGTTGGGTCAAGCGCGCGGTGGCTGATCATCAGGCTTTCAATCTTCGTTAATCCGACTGGACCGAAAATGGACGAGAAACAACGTTACGAAGCGGGCATGAACGTGCGCCGCGAAGTGCTGGGCGATGCCCACGTGGACCGCAGCCTGGAAAAACTCACGCCGTTCAACGGCGAGTTTCAGGAAATGATCACCCGCCACGCCTGGGGCGACATCTGGACCCGCCCAGGCCTGCCGCGCCACACCCGCAGCCTGATCACCATCGCCATGCTCATCGGCATGAACCGCGAAGGCGAACTGCGCCTGCACCTGCGCGCGGCGAAGAACAACGGCGTGACCCGGGACGAGATCAAGGAAGTGCTGATGCAGAGCGCGATCTACTGCGGGATTCCGGCGGCCAATGCGACGTTTCACCTGGCCGAAGAGGTATGGAACGAGTTGGGGGTTGAGTCGTTGCAGGAATAGGTTGTTCGCTGGCGTGGTGTGAGTTTGATTCTGCCCGGAGGGCGTAGAGAGTCCAGCTTGCTGCGGACCGCGATCGGGCGATCTGCCGGGCATCGGCAGTACAACCTGATAACGCGGCGTTCCTGATACGCCGCGTTTTCCGTTATTACTGCCGGTGCCCGGCAGATCCCTGGCAAGCCGAGCTCCTCTGCCCTCCGGGCAGAAGCTCTACAAAATCGAAATCGGATAACTGACGATCAACCGGTTCTCATCGAACGAATTGGTGCTGAAATCCCGGCGCATGGTCGAGTTGCGCCAGCGCACCGACAGGTTCTTGAAACTCCCCGCCTGAATCACATAGCCCAGCTCCGACTCCCGCGCCCATTCCTCGCCATCGGTGATGCTGCCGGTGTGCACGTTGTCGCCCTTGATGTAGCGGTTCATCAGGGTCAGGCCCGGCACGCCCAGAGCAGCGAAGTCGAAGTCATGGCGCACCTGCCAGGAGCGCTCCCTGGCGTTGTCGAAGCTTGAGTTGTAGCTGTCGTTGGCCAGGGTACCGCCGCTGGTGCCATTGACCCGCATCCACGCGCTGTCGCCGCTGACTTTCTGCAGGCCCACGTAAAAGGTGCTCGACTGATAACGCGCCGAGAGCAGCGCGGACCAAGTGCGGTTGTCCAGATCGCCCGCCAGCGCATTGCCGTCCTCCTTGCCGGTGAAGTAGCCCAGGTTGGCGCCCAGGGTCCAGGCACCCACGGCCTGCTTGTGCACGAGGTTGAAATACTTCTGCTGGTAGATGTCTTCAAGCTGGGCGTACCACACGCCGACCTGCGTCTGCTTGTCGTTGAAGGTGTACTCGGCGCCGCTGAAATTGAAGCGATCCGAGGTGAACGCCGCGCGGCCGAACAGCGACATGTCTTCCATGCTCGCGTCGTTGCGCGGGCTGTTGCCGCGGAACTGGCCACCGTACAGCGTCACGCCGCTGATCTCTTTGGACGTGATCTGCCCGCCGCGAAAGGTCTGGGGCAGTGAGCGGCCATCGTCCGAGCGCAGGATCGGCAACACCGGCATCCATTCGCCGATCTTCAGTTCAGTGTTCGACACCTTGGCCTTGGCGGCAATCGCCAGACGCCCGAAATCATCGGCCGGACGACCATCGTCGTGGATCGGCAACAGCTGCGTGCCGCCAGACCCCTTGCCGCCGTCGAGCTTGACCGAATACAGCCCCAGCGCGTCGACGCCAAACCCTACCGTGCCCGGCGTGTAGCCGGAACGGGCGTCGAGGATAAAGTTCTGCGTCCATTCCTGGGCCAGACCCTGCGCATGGGCCGGGTCGACGAAGTTACGGTTGATGAAGAAATTGCGCAGGTTGAGGTTGACCTTGGCATCGTCGACGAAGCCTTCGGCGCTGGCGCCGAAGGAGGTGAGGGTGCTGGCGGCAATGGCGAGGGACAGACCGCTGAAAACAGGGAATTTGTTGTGCATCGTGGGACCTTTTTTGTAGTTATTGGCAACGCGAAACTGAATTCCATGGTGCGAGGCGGCAGGTGTGCGATCAATTGGCTGCAGCGGGTTTTGGGCGATTATCGAACGTTAATTAACCAGTTAGTCCATTATGATTTTCTTTGTTCTCGCCGGCTTGTTCAAACTGCCCGAGCGACGTTCAAACACGCGCGACTGAGCGCTCAGAAAAATGACCAAATGTGTCAGGTTTGTTTGGTTATCTGACGACGCCTTCTATATGCTTTCTGTGTCTAGCCTAATGCCCGGAGAGGCAACGGACCGACTACGCACTCACGCAAGGCCAAAGGACAGCTGATGAGTACCACCAGCACGCCGCTCTCCGGCGTCAACAAGCCGCTCAAGGGCATCGCACTGATTGTCCTGGCGACGTTTCTGTTTTCCAGTCACGACACCCTCTCCAAGTACCTGTCCGGCATCTACCCGATCATGATGGTGGTGTGGGTGCGCTATGTGGTGCACACCGGGCTGATGGCCTGCATCTTCATGCCTTCGGCCGGTCTGCGCGTGCTGCGCACCAAAAAGCCTGGCCTGCAGGCGCTACGTGCGGCATGCCTGTTGGGCACCAGCTTGTTGTTCACCAGCGGCCTGATGTTCATCCCGATTGCCGAGGCCACGGCGGTCAACTTTCTTGCGCCCTTGCTGGTGACGGCGTTGTCGGTGCCGTTGCTCAAGGAAACCGTCTCGCGCGGGCAGTGGATTGCCGTGCTGGTGGGGTTCAGCGGGGTGATGGTGATCGTCCATCCGGGCGGCGAGCTGTTTACCCCCGCGGTGTTGCTGCCGTTGGGTTCGGCGTTGTGTTTCGCCTGTTATCAGTTGCTGACCCGCTTGGTCGCGGCCCATGACAGCCCGACCACCAGTAACTTTTTCGCGGGGTTGTTCAACAGCCTGTTGATGAGCGCGATCGTGCCGTTCTTCTGGCAATCGCCGCAGTGGCAACACATTCCGTTCATGCTGGCGCTGGGCACCTGCGGGATGGTGGCGCATTTGATGCTGACCCAGGCGTTTCGCTTTGCCGCGCCGGCATTGCTGGCGCCGTTCGGGTATTGCCAGATCGTGTTTGCGGGGCTTTGGGGGTATGTGGTGTTCAATCACGCGCCATCGCTGACGGCGCAGGCGGGGATTGCGATTATCTGTTTGAGTGGCTTGGCGGCGGCGTGGCAACAAAGGAAGTCGGGCGGATAAGGGAGGCGTTGGCTGCCAGGTTTGGGCGCATATCCATTTCAGAGGGTGCTGCTGATATCGGATTGGCCCTTGCAGCCGCCTCGGTCGTCAGGCGGAACTCCCCCGGCGCCACCAAAGGATGATGGATTCAACCCGCTCAGCGCCGCTCAAAAAACAGAAAAACCGTGACCGACCCCTCACTCCCAAAACCTCCCCACCCTCCGTATGAAACCCCATCTACACTGCCATACAGGTCGGAACGCAGGCGGGCATCCCAGTGCCTGGCGCTGATCAACATGGAGGTGTTCACAATGCTATTCACCCCGGAAATGCGCAGAACCATCGAAACCAGCTTCCTGCCCTTGGCTTGCCAGTGCACCCTCATGCCCGGCGACGCCCTCATGGTGAAGATCTTCGACCCCGACACTGGCCGTATCGCCATGCTCGCCAACAACGTCTCCATCGGCCACCTGACCAGCGTGCGCGCGCTGGCTGAACTGATCGCCGAACTGCGCTATGACCTGCGCACCTGCGCCACGCCCTTTGGCTCTGCCCCGGCCTTTTCCGCCCTGTTCGGCGGTGCCTGACGCTTGCGCCGATATCAATCCGTGCGTGAGCGCGTCAATTATCTACATTTTCGGTGGAACCTTTGATGCGCGATGATGTTATCTTGACACCAAATGCGCTGGAGGGTATTTCGTCGTCCCCATTCGCATCGATAAAAAATGCTTTCTTTTCAAGGTGGCAGCGCATGATTTCGGCAACCCGGAATCAGGGCTGACGCCCTGTTCGTGTGTCTGCCCGTCGTCGTAGCCGGTAGTCAATACGACGTGCACTTTCCTCAGGAGCCCGCCCCATGGCAGTACTGCAGCAAACCACTCTGGACGCCCTCAAACGGACTGAAGCTCAACTCGCAACGAGCTGGCGGTCGGACCTGGAAGCCAGCGGCGCCATCCGTAATCTGAAGGCCGAAGACATCGATCAGCAAACCCGCGAATTCCTGCGTCTGTTGAACTCGGTGCTGGAAAAAGGCGCCTCGCAAAGCATTTCCGCCTCCGAGTGGGAAGAAGCCCGCCAGTTCCTCGAAAAACTCTCCCATCAGCGCGCGCTGGCCGGCCAGGATTCGCAGCAGACCGCCAACTTCATCTTTGCACTCAAAGGGCCATTGTTCGGCCTGCTGCAGCAAGTCTATGCCGACCAGCCGACGTTGCTGGCCGAGCAACTGTGGGAAGTCTCGCAACTGCTGGACCTGTTGGGCCTGCACACCATCCGCACTTTCCAGAAATCCCGTGAGTCGGTGATCAAGCGTCAGCAGGAAGAGCTGCTGGAGCTGTCTACGCCGGTGGTCAAGCTGTGGGACGGCGTGTTGGCGCTGCCGATGATCGGCACCCTCGACTCTCAGCGCACGCAAGTGGTCATGGAATCGCTGCTGCAACGCATCGTCGACACCGGCTCGGAAATCGCCATCATCGACATCACGGGTGTACCGACCGTCGACACCCTGGTGGCCCAGCATCTTTTGAAAACCGTGACTGCCATTCGCCTGATGGGCGCTGACTGCATCATCAGCGGCGTGCGTCCGCAGATCGCCCAGACCATCGTGCACCTGGGCCTGGACCTGCAGGGCGTCGTCACCAAGGCCAACCTGGCTGACGCGCTCGCGCTGGCCCTGCGTCGTCTGGGCCTGACCGTCACCAAGGCGGTTTAAACCCATGGAGCGGATTCCGATTCTGCAAATGGGTGACTTCCTGCTGGTCACCATTCAGGTGGACATGCACGACCAACTGGCGCTGACGCTGCAGGACGATTTGTCCGAGCGCATCAGCAAGACCTCGGCGCGCGGCGTGTTGATCGACATCTCGGCATTGGACATGGTCGACTCGTTCATTGGCCGAATGATCGGCATGATTTCCGGCCTGTCGCGCATCATGGACGCTGAAACCGTGCTGGTGGGCATGCAGCCTGCGGTGGCGATCACGCTCGTTGAATTGGGCATGACCCTGCCGGGTGTGAGCACCGCGCTCAACGTCGAGCGTGGCATGACGCTGTTGCGCGAGCGAGCCTATTCCCAATGAACATCAGCAGCAGCGGCACTCAGGGCATTCACATCGAACAGGACGTGGTGCTGGCCCGGCAAATGACCCGCAAGCTGGCCCAGGATTGCGGCATGCGCCTGATCGACCTGACCAAGCTGGTGACGGCGGTCAGTGAGCTGGCGCGCAACACCATGGTCTACGGCGGCGGCGGTGACATGGACTGGCAGGTCATCGAGGATGGCGCGCGTACGGGTTTGCGCCTGACCTTTCGCGACGAGGGCCCCGGTATTCCCGACCTGAAACTGGCGATGACCGATGGCTGGACGTCGGGCAACGGCCTGGGTCTTGGCCTGACCGGCGCCAAGCGGCTGGTCGATGATTTTGAATTGGACACCGCGCCCGGCGCAGGCACTCGGGTGACGATCTGCAAATGGACTTGAGATTGCACAGTCACCTGACTCACGTGCTGGAAATCGAAGACAGCAGCCAGGTGGGGCATGCCCGACGCATCGCCCAGAAGCTCGCTGAGCAATTGGGCTTCGACGACACCGACTCCGGCCGTGTGGCCCTGGTCGTCACCGAGCTTGCCAGCAATATCCTCAAGCACGCCAGCACTGGCGGGCTGCACGTGCGCGCCCTGGCGGGCGAGGTGCCGGGGGTGGAGGTCGTTGCCATTGATCGTGGCCAGGGCTTCGACCTGCACGACTGCATGGCTGACGGGTTTTCCACTCGCGGCACTCAGGGCATCGGTCTGGGCTCGATCCTGCGACAGGCCCAGGTTTTCGATGTGCATAGCGACAGCCGCGGCACGGTATTGCTGACGCGGTTTTATCCCCGCGGCGCAAACGTTCACGACCTGCGCCTGGGCGTTTCGCAGCATTCGCTGCACAACGATCCGGCCTGTGGCGATGCCTGGGAAGTGGCGATCAAAGGTTCGCGTGTCAGTCTGCTGATGATCGACGGTCTGGGTCATGGGCCAGAGGCTGAAGACGCCGCTAAGGCCGGTGCTGTGGCGTTCAACCGCGAGCCGTTCGCCGACCTCACCCTGTTGCTCGACGACATCCACCACGACATGCGCGGCTCCCGGGGTGGTGCGGTGGCGATTGCGCAGTTCGACGGGCAACGGGACAGTCTGGGTTTTATCGGCATCGGCAATATCGGCGTCGCGCTGATCGGCGAAGAGAAGTCCCGGGGACTGGCCTCGCACCCCGGTATCGTGGGCCTGCAATACCGGAAGGTGCCGGCCGTGAGCTACGCTCAATGCGTCGGGCAGTTGTTGATCCTGTACAGCGACGGTCTGCAATCTCGATGGAATCTTCGCGACTACCCGGGTCTGATGTATCGACACCCGGCCATCATCGCGGCGGTGCTGCATCGCGATTTTTGCCGGGGCAGGGATGATGTAACGGTATTGGTGCTTGCTCTGGAGAGGCTCGATGACTGACAACCCCGTTCACGGTGCCGACATGGCGTCAGCAGAGCTTCAACGTTTGCGCGATGAGGCCCAGGCCTTGCGCGCCGAACTGGATGAAACCAATCAGGGCGTGCTGGCGCTGTACGCAGAGCTGGACACCCAGGCCGAACAATTGCGTCAGGCGTCGGATCTCAAAAGCCGGTTCCTGTCGTACATGAGCCACGAATTCAGAACGCCCCTGGGCTCGATCCTGAGCATCGCCAGCCTGCTCAGCGACGAACTGGACGGTCCACTGAGCGACGAGCAGCACAAGCAGGTCGCGTTCGTCAGCACCGCCGCGCGGGAGCTGAGCGACATGGTTGACGACCTGCTGGATCTGGCGAAGATCGAGGCCGGTCGCATCAGTATCTCACCGGCCTGGTTTGACATGCTTGATCTGTTTTCGGCGTTGCGCGGGATGTTCCGGCCCATCGTCGACACCTCGGCGGTGGACCTGATTTTCGAAGAGCCGGTGGGCCTGCCAAGGCTCTATACCGACGATAAGAAACTTGCGCAGATCCTGCGCAATTTCGTTTCCAATTCCCTGAAATTCACCCAGCGTGGTGAGGTGCGTGTGTCGGCGCGGCTGGAGAATGAGCAGGAAATCCGCTTTGCCGTCAGCGACACCGGCATCGGCATCCCCCCCGAGCTGCATGCGGCGTTGTTCGAGGACTTCATCCAGGTCGACTCGCCGTTGCAAAAGCGTCTGCGTGGCACCGGCCTGGGGCTGTCGTTGTGCAAGCGGTTTGCCGAGCTGCTGGGCGGCCGGGTCGGGCTGGAAAGCCAGCCAGGGCTGGGCTCTACCTTTTATGTGGTGATTCCATTGTCGGTCGCCCAGGAGCACGGTGATGAAGCCTGACAGTCGACTGCTGATTGTCGATGACAATGCCGCGACTCGTTATGCGTTGCGCCGACGCATGGAGCGTCAAGGCTTCATTGTCCAGGAGGCGGGCACCGGCACGGAAGGCCTGGCACTGATCGCCGAGCAAATCCCCGATGCACTGATTCTCGACGTCAACCTGCCGGACATGAGCGGCTTCGACATCGTGCGTCACTTGCGTGCCGAAGCCCGTACCGCGTTGCTGCCGGTGGTGCATGTGTCGGCGGCGTCGATACAGACCGGCGACATCGTCACGGGGCTGGAGGCCGGCGCCGATGCCTACCTGGTGCATCCCGTCGACCCTGATGTGCTGCTGGCGACCCTGCGCACGCTGCTGCGCGTGCGCGACACCGAAGCGGCGTTGCGCGACAGCGAGGACCGTTTTCACGAGATATTCGTCAACGTGTCCGCACCCATTGCGGTCATGGATGGCGAGCTCAAAGTGCATGAATGCAACCATGCTTTTTCCCGACTGATAGCCCAGGGCGCGACAGACAACGCGGTGTTGCGCTGCTTTGGCGACGATCAGGCGCCTGCCATTGCCGGGCTGCGCGAAGCCTTGGTCACTGGAGAGCGCTGGAAAGGCACCCTGAGCATGCTGGTGCAGGGCGATCTGCGTGAAACCGAATGGCAGGTCTCGCCGTATCGGGTCGATGGCTTGAGCCTGGTGTTCGTTGAAGACGTCACCGAGCATCGGCGCCGTGAGCAGTCTCATCAGGCACAACTCGACACGGTCAGTTCGCAACTGGCCCATGAAGTGGCCGAGCGTGAGCGCACCGAAGCGCAGCTGCTGCAGGCGCAAAAAATGGACGCCATCGGCAAGCTCACCGGCGGCATCGCCCACGACTTCAACAACCTGCTGACCGGGATCGTCACGGGCCTTGAGCTGATCAAGAAGCGCACCGAAGACAACCGCCCCGAGAAGGTGCTGGCCTATGCCGATGCGGCGCTGACGTCGGCCAAAAGCGCGGCGAGCCTGACCCATCGGCTGCTGGCTTTTGCGCGCCAACAACCTCTGGACACCCGTCCCACCGACGTCAATCATCATGTGCGCTCGCTCCAGGAGCTGCTCAGCCGAACCATTGGCAAGCGCATCGGCCTGACCCTCGAGCTGACCTCGCGCAGCGTCGTGGCCATGGTCGATGGCGGCCAGCTGGAAAGCGCCTTGCTCAATCTGGTGATCAACGCCCGGGACGCCTTGCCCGGCGGCGGCAACATCATCATCAGCACCTATGAGGCGTATTCCCAGGGCAACTCGCGCCTTGAGGATGGGGCCTACATCGCATTGGCCGTTCGCGACGACGGCTCGGGCATCGAGCACCATTTGCTCGACAAGGTGTTCGATCCGTTCTTCACCACCAAGCCTATCGGCGAGGGCACCGGGTTGGGGCTGTCGACGATCTACGGTTTTGCCCGGCAGTCCGGTGGTGACGTGACCATTCGCAGCGTGGTTGGGCATGGCACCGAAGTGACGCTGATGCTGCCCGCAGCATTGGATCAGACCGTTGCACCGGCCCATGTGGCGCCCATCACCGAACTTGGCGCAGGCGAGCATGTCCTTATCGTCGAGGACACTGAATCGGTTCGCATGTTCGTCAACGAGATCCTCACGGACGCAGGCTACCGTTGCACTCAGGCGGGGGATGTCACCACGGCACTGTCGATTCTGGAGCACGATGCCTCGATCGACCTGCTGTTGACCGATGTCGGTATGCCAATGATGAACGGCCGCGAACTGGCGCAGCGGATGCGCGGCTGGCGGCCCGATGTGCCGGTGCTGTTCATGACCGGTTACGCGGAAAACGCGCTCAACCGCCAGCATTTTCTGGGGGAGGGCATGGACATGATCACCAAGCCTTTCCAGTTGGCAGAGTTTCTGGACAAGGTCCGGACGATGCTCGATGCCTGACGGCGCCCGACTTTTATTGCGACCGACTGCCACGTAAACGACATAAAGATGCGTGATTTTTGTTACTGTTCACGTTCATTCATTCAGTGCCAGGCCGTCTGGCACCCACCTGTGGCGCACACTGCGTGATGGGACCACAGGTGAAGGAGATTTACTGTTGACCCTCAGTCCGGACCTGCAGCAAAGCGCGATCGACAACTGCGCCCGTGAGCCGATCCAGATCCCCGGCAGCATCCAGCCCCAGGGCTTTTTGCTGGTGATCGACGAAACCACGATGACCGTCGTTCAGGTGAGCACCAACGTCAGCGGCTGGCTGGGCATGGCGCCTGAGACGCTGATCGGCCTGGCCCTGGATCAGGTGGTCGATGACTGCCCGCGCTTGCTCGATCGCCTGGCGGCTTTGCCGGAAGACGATCAGAATCCGTTCCATGTCGGCGACGTGCGCTTCCTTGACGGCTCTCAGGCGGGCAAGCCCATCGCGATGATGGTGCACCGCCATGATCGGGTGCTGATTGCCGAGTTCGAACCGTCCAGTGACATGACCGCTGCGTACGGCAACGTCTATCCGCTGATGCGCACCTTCATCAGCCAGATGGAGGAGACCGAGAGCATTGAAGAGTTGTGTCGGCGTTCGGTTTCCGAGGTCAAGCGCATCACCGGTTTCGGTCGGGTCAAGGCCTACTGCTTCGACACCGATGGTAACGGCCTGGTCAACGCCGAAGTGGCAGATGAAGGCTATCCGAGCTATCTGGGCCTGAGTTTTCCCGGCACCGACATTCCCGCCCAGGCCCGGGCTCTGTATCTGGCCAACCGTATTCGCGTAATCGAGGACGCCAACTACCAGGCCTCTGCGCTGGAGCCGGTCAACAACCCGCTCACCGGGGCGCCGCTGGACCTGAGCTTCGCCACGCTGCGCAGTGTGTCGCCAGTGCATTTGCAGTACATGCGCAACATGCAGACCCTGGCCTCGATGTCGATTTCCATTGTGGTGCGCGGCCGGTTATGGGGGTTGATCTCCTGCCATCATGCGACGCCGCGTTCGGTCAGCTTCCAGACCCGTACTGCCTGTGAGCTGCTGGGCAGTGTGCTGTCGCTGCAAATCGAAACCAAGGAAGCCCAGGCCAAGACCCAGCGCATGCTGGTCCTGCGCCGGCAGATCGTGCAGATGCTCGCCGCGATGGCGGATCTGGACAGCGTGATCGGCGGCCTTCGCTCGATGCCTGAGGTGCTGCTGGCCTTCGTCGAGGCGACGGGGGCTGCGGTGATTTCCGATTCCATCGTGGATGTCTACGGTGAGACCCCGGATCGCGAGCAGATCCAGGCCCTGACCGAATGGCTTAGCCAACGCAATATCCATGACGTGTTCCAGTCCGACAACGTTGGCCGTGACATCCCGGATCTGCCTAAATTGAGCCGGTCAGTCAGCGGCGTTCTGGCCATGGCGATCTCCGAGCTGCATTCGAACTACATCATCTGGTTCCGTCCTGAGCAAACCCGCGTGGTCAACTGGGCCGGCAAACCGGAAAAAACCGTCAGTGACACCGGCTCGCTCAGCCCGCGTCACAGCTTTGCCCTGTGGCAGGAAACCGTACGCGGCTTCTCACGGCCTTGGGACGAGCTTGATACCGAAGGCGTGGTCGAACTGCGCGCTGCAGTGCTCGGTATTGTGCTGCGCAAGGCCGAGGAAATGGCTGCGTTGGCCGAAGAACTAAAGAAGTCCAACAAGGAGCTCGAAGCGTTTTCCTACAGCGTGTCCCATGACCTGCGCGCGCCGCTGCGCCACATCGCCGGGTACGCCGAGCTGTTGAGCGATATCGAAGGCAGCAAACTCTCCGAGCGGGGTGTGCGTTTTCTGGAAAACATCGGCGAGTCGGCAAGGTTCGCCGGCACCCTGGTCGACAACTTGTTGAGCTTTTCGCAGATGGGCCGCTCGGCCATGCGCTACTCGCAGGTGGATCTGAACGCCATGGTCCAGGCCATTCGCCGCGAAATGCAGCCCGATTACGAAGGCCGCGACCTGCAATGGCAGATTCCCGAGCCGTTACCGATAGTGATCGCCGACGCCGCATTTTTGCATCTGGCCATGCGCAACCTGCTGTCCAACGCCATCAAATACAGCCGCGCGCAAAACGCTGCGGTGATCGAGATTGGCAGTTACGAAGAAGACGGCAAGATCGTGGTGTACATCCGTGACAACGGTGTGGGCTTCGACATGCAATACGCCAGCAAGCTGTTTGGCGTGTTCCAGCGCCTGCACCGCATGGAAGAATTCGAAGGCACAGGCATTGGCCTGGCCAGCGTACGCCGGATCATCGAACGTCATGACGGCACGGTCTGGGCCCATGGCGAGCTGGGGCAGGGAGCCACTTTTTACTTTGCGCTGCCCAAGCGCAGTTTGACCGTAACTCTTTGAGTGTCCGAGGAGACGCCCAATGTTAAAACCCATTCTTCTGGTGGAAGACAATCCCAACGACCTGGAGCTGACCCTCGTCGCCCTGGAACGTAGCCAGTTGGCCAACGAAGTGATCGTGTTGCGTGACGGCGCTGAAGCGCTGGATTATCTCTTTCGGCGCAATGCTTATCATGACCGTGATGCGGGTAACCCAGCGGTGCTGTTGCTGGACCTGAAACTGCCGAAACTCGACGGGCTGGAAGTGCTCAAGGCGATCCGCGAAAGCGAAGAGCTGCGCAGTATTCCGGTGGTCATGCTGACCTCGTCCCGGGAAGAGCCCGATCTTCAACGCGCGTATGCGTTGGGAGTGAACGCTTACGTGGTCAAACCGGTCGAATTCAAGGAATTCGTCTCGGCAATCTCCGATCTCGGGGTTTTCTGGGCCGTTCTCAACGAGCCGCCACCCGGTTCGCTGCGACTCTCACGCCGTCCGGGCCCCTGATTTCCGGTTCCCAAGGCCTGAGCTGTCCTGCGAAATGCGGGTGGCGAAGGCCTTTGCGCAACGATTGACGATTATTCATGCCGCTATCGCTTAAATTGCTACTGGTTGAAGACAGTCCGCACGATGCAGAACTGACGCTGCTCACCCTGGAGAACAGTGGACTGAAAATCGACGCCACCCTGGTCTACAACCATCAGGAAGTGGAGCGCGAGCTGCTGGCGCGACGTTTTGATCTCATCCTCAGCGACTACCTGCTGCCCGGTTCCTCAGGCCCCGAGGTGCTCAACAGTGCCTTGCGCCTTGCCCCGCAGACCCCGTTCATTTTCCTGTCCGGCATTTTCGGCGAGCAGCATGCGGTCGAGATGATGCGCATGGGCGCCATCGACTATGTGCTCAAGCAGAACCTGAAAATGCTGCCCAAGGCAGTGAACCGCGCGGTCTCCGAGGTACGCGAGCGGGAAAAACGCCAGCACGCCGAGCAGACCCTCAAGGAAACCGAGATCCGCGCGCACCTGGCCATCGAGGCCGCGGAAATGGGTGTCTGGACCTACGACCCGCGCACCGAAACCCTGCTCTGGGACGAGCGCTGCAAGACCCTCTACGACCTGCCCGTCGATGCGCCGGTGAGCATGGCGTTCATGTTTTCCCGCTGCCACCCGGACGATCGCGACTTGCTGCACAGCAAGGTCATGGCGGCGCTGGCGGCCGACACCGGCTTTCAGATCGAGCATCGTTTGCTGGTCGAAGGCGATGTCGAGCGCTGGGTGTTTTCCAACGGTCGCTCGCTGTTCGAAAACGGCCAGTGCGTGCGCTTCACCGGTGTCATGCAGGACATCAGCGAGCGAAAGCACGCCACTCAGGCGTTGCACCAACTCAACGAAATTCTCAATGAACGCGTCGTGCAGCGCACCCGCGAGCGCGACCGCACTTGGGAGCTGTCCCGGGAGCTGCTCGGGGTGATGCGTTTCGACCTGACGCCGATTGCACTCAACCCTGCCTGGGAAGCGACTCTGGGCTGGACGCGGGCGGATTTCCACAGCCAGCCCCTGGGCGAACTGATCCATCTGGACGATCTGGAAGCGACCCTGCGCGAGACTGCCAGCGTTGCCAACGGCAACGTCACCACCCGCTTCGTCAATCGCATGCGCCACGCCGATGGCGGCTACCGTTGGCTGTCCTGGACCATCGTCCCCGACGAAGGCGTGATGTACGCCGCGGTGCGCGACATCTCCAGCGAGCGCGCGGTGATGGACGAACTGGCAGCCACCAACAAGCGCCTGCGTGATCAGATTCGCGAGCGAGAGCGTGTCGAGGCTGCGCTGCAACAGATGCAGCGTCTGGAGGTGGTGGGGCAACTCACTGCGGGCGTCGCTCATGACTTCAACAACCTGCTGACCGTGATCCTGACCAGTGCGAACTTTCTGGCACGGGATCTCGAAAAAGGCGTCTTCACCAAATCGCCGCAACGCCTGGAAAACATCCGTTCAGCCGGAGAGCGTGGCGCCAAGCTGACCAGCCAGTTGCTGTCATTCTCTCGCCGTCAGCGTCTGGAGCCTGTGGCGCTCAACCTCAACGACACCATTGGCGGCATGCGCGAGCTGTTGGGGCGTGCACTGGGCGGCAGCGTGTGGGTCGAGACGGAACTGGCCGACGATCTGTGGAGCGCGCTGGTCGACCCGACTCAGACCGAAATGATCATCCTCAACCTGGCGATCAACGCCCGCGACGCCATGGCCCAAGGGGGCCAGTTACGGCTGAGTACCTGGAACGAGATGGTTTACCGAATGCCACAACGTTCCGAAGACCCTGATCCGGGGGCGTATGTGGTGTTGTCGGTGAGTGATTCAGGCTGCGGCATGAGCGACGAAGTGCTGGCCAAGGCCTTCGAGCCATTCTTCACCACCAAGGCGGTGGGCAAGGGTTCGGGGCTGGGTCTGGCGCAGGTGTTCGGTTTTGCCAAGCAGTCCGGTGGCGGCGTGAGCATCGATACGGCAGAAAACGCCGGGACCACCATTAAGGTCTACTTGCCGAGCATCGCGCAAACGGCGACGCCTATGGTCAATGTCTCGGACATGCCGGGCCACGCCGACGCCGACGACTTGCATCGCACGATTCTGCTGGTGGACGATGACCCCCAGGTGCGCTCGGTGACGGCGATGATGCTCAGCTCACTGGGCTATTCAGTGGTTGAGGCGGAAAACGGCAACGATGCGCTGAAGAAGATCGACTCGGCTATCGACCTGGTGCTGACCGACTTCGCCATGCCTAACATGACCGGCGCAGAGCTGGCCGATCGGGTGCGTGGTGATTACCCGGGTTTGCCGGTGATGTTCATCACAGGTTTTGCCGACATCGACATTCTCGAGGTCGACCAGCAGTTGATCGTGCAGAAGCCTTATAAAGAAGAAGAGCTGGCGCGCAAACTGGCCAATGTCTTGATGAAGACCGGAGCGGGTGTGGCGTCCTGACTGTCGCTGTTGCTGACATCACTGATGTCGCTGTGCGTTTGATTCTGGCCGGAGTGCTACGGCCTCTGGCCAGAATCAAAAACCGCGGCGAGCGGAGTCAATCATCCCGCGTCAGCACTTCCAGCAGCTCAATCTCGAAAATCAGGTTCGAATGCGGTGTGATGTGCGCGCCCATGCTACGTTCGCCGTAAGCCAGATGCGAAGGCACCAGCAGCTTGCGTTTGCCGCCGACCTTCATCCCTATCAAACCCTGATCCCAGCCCTTGATCACACGACCGGTGCCAATCACGCATTGAAACGGCTTGCCGCGATCCCAGGAGGAGTCGAACACCGTGCCGTCTTCCAGCGTGCCGGTGTATTGCGTGGTGATCAGCGCGCCCTTGACGGCAGCTTTGCCGGTGCCTTCTTGCAGGTCAATGATCTGAAGTTCGTCGTTCATGGTGTCTTTCCCGTGGAAACAGAAGCAGGCGGGGATGCTAAAGGCCAACATCTTCGTTGGCAACGGGCATAAAAAACGGCGCGCCCTTTGCGGGGCGCGCCGTTTTTGGTTCAGCGGATTAAACGTTCATCAGGCGATGACGTCGCTGCTCCACTCGCCATTGATCAGGCGCTTTAGGCCCAGCGGGTTGGCGTTTTGCAGGGCTGCGGGCAGCAGGCTGTCCGGGTAGTTCTGGTAGCAGACCGGGCGCAGGAAGCGGTCGATCGCCAGGGTGCCGACCGAGGTGCCGCGAGCATCGGAGGTCGCCGGGTATGGGCCGCCGTGGACCATGGCGTCAGAGACTTCCACGCCGGTCGGGTAGCCGTTGACCAGGATGCGGCCAACCTTGTCTTCCAGCACTGGCACCAGCCACTGGTACTTCTGCAGGTCGGCAGTTTCACCGATCAGGGTCGCGGTCAGCTGGCCACGCAAGGCCTGCAGCGCGGCTTTCAGCTCGGCGTCGTCAGCCACTTCGATCAGCAGGGTGGTCGGGCCGAAGACTTCTTCCTGCAGCAGTTCGTCGCCATTGAGCAGCATGCTCACTTCAGCCTTGAACAGCTGCGCTTGAGCCTGACGGCCTTCCTGCGGCTTGCCGGCCAAGTGGGTGACGCTCGGGTGCGCCAGCAGTTTTTGCACGCCCTTGCTGTAGCTGCGCAGGCCACCTTCGTTGAGCATGGTTTGCGGCGCCTGGCCACCCATGTGCTCTTTGAGCTGCTCGGTGAACGCGGTCAGGGCAGGGGAGCGGATGCCGATCACCACGCCAGGATTGGTGCAGAACTGACCCGCGCCCATGACCACAGAAGCGGCGAGCTCGCCAGCGATCGCCGCGCCACGGGCGGTCAGTGCGCCCGGCAACAGAACCACCGGGTTGATGCTCGACATTTCCGCGAACACCGGAATCGGCTGTGGACGCTCGGCCGCCAGCTTGCAGAGGGCGTTGCCGCCGTGCAGGGAACCGGTAAAGCCCACACCCTGAATGGCCGGGTGCTTGACCAGGCCTTCACCAACGCCGCTGCCGAAGATCATGTTGAACACGCCTTTGGGCATGCCGGTTTTTTCGGCGGCGCGAACGATGGCCTGGCCGACCAGGTCCGCCGTGGCCATGTGGCCGCTGTGGGCCTTGACCACCACAGGGCAGCCAGCGGCCAGTGCCGAGGCGGTATCACCGCCGGCGGTGGAGAAGGCCAGCGGGAAGTTGCTGGCGCCGAATACGGCAATCGGGCCGACGCCGATGCGGTACTGTCGCAGGTCGACGCGTGGAAGAGGCTTGCGGTCCGGCAGCGCCTGGTCGATGCGCGCACCGAGGAAGTCGCCGCGACGCAGGACTTTGGCGAACAGGCGCATCTGGCCGCTGGTGCGACCGCGTTCGCCCTGGATACGACCGGCCGGCAGCGCGGTTTCCTGGCAAACGAGGGCAACGAAATCATCACCCAAGGCATCGAGCTCGTCGGCGATGGCGTCGAGGAATTCTGCGCGACGGGCCGGGCTCAGTTGGCGGTATTCAACGAACGCGTCTTTGGCAGCCAGGGCAGCGGCGTCGATCTCGCCGTCGGTGGCTTGGTGGAAGGTATAAGGCAGGGCATCGCCGGTGGTGGCATCGAGGCTCTTGTGACGGGCTTCGCCGAGGCCGCTGCGGGCGCCGCCGATGAAGTTCTGGCCGAGAACGTTAGGCATCTGCTTCTCCTGTTATTTTTGGGTCGAAACGGTCAGGCCGTGGCCTGACAGGGAATCTGTGGGGTTGCATGAAGCATGGAGCGACGATGACAGGACCTGTCGGTCAGTCGATGTTGACGGACATCATACAACTGCAAAATTTTACCCGCAAGGCGCGACTTTTCGGGCAGCGAGGTGATAGATCGGAAAGGCGCGCGATCAGGCGATCTGTTCCAGGATGTCGCGCAGCCGGTCCAGCGCCGGGTCGATGTCGAGGGTTTCGACAGCGCCAAAGCCAAGGATCAGGCCATCGCGTCGCGGCACGTCGTGAAAGAAGCCGGTCAGCGGGTAGAAGCCGATTTCGACCTTGCGCGCCAGGCTGACCAGCAGCGGCAAGTCGATCGGCACCTTGAACATCACGGCCATATGAAAGCCCGCCGTGGATGGAATAGCCTCCATCCACGGCGAAAGATCGTCTGCGAACCGCGCCAGGATTCGCTCGCGACGCCCGGCGTAGATGCCATGGCAGCGGCGGATGTGCTTGTTCAGCAGGCCTTCGTTGATGAACTTGGTCAGCGCCCATTGCGGCAGGGTGCTGGTGTGCCAGTCAGTCAGCTGCTTGGCCTTGATCACCGCTTCACGAATGGCCTTGGGCAGCACCGCGTAGCCCAGTCGCAGCTCGGGCAGCAGGGTCTTGGAAAAAGTGCCGACGTACGCGACCACGCCAAATTCGTCCATGCTTTGCAGCGAATCGGTGGGGCGGCCTTCGTAGCGAAACTCGCTGTCGTAGTCGTCCTCGATGATGATCGCGCCAATCTGCCGGGCTTTGTCCAGCAGCGCCTGACGTCGCGCCAGGCTCATGGGCATGCCCAGCGGCATCTGGTGCGAAGGGGTGACGTAGATGACGTGGGCGTTGTCCGGGATCTGCTCGACGATGATGCCTTCGCTGTCCAGCGGCACGCTCACAACATGGCCGCCCTGGGCGTCGAACAGCTGGCGGGCAGGGGTGTAGCCCGGATCTTCCATGGCCACGGTGCAGCCGGGTTCGATCAACACCCGGGCGATGAGGTCCAGGGCCTGTTGCGCGCCGTTGCACACCACCACGTCGTCGGCCACGCATTTGACGCCTCGGGCAAAGGCGATGTGCCCGGCGATGGCGCTGCGCAGGGGCTGCACGCCTTCGGGCTGACTATAAAAGCCGCGCGCCTGGGACATCTGGCGCAGGGCGTAGAGCGTACAGCGTCGCCATTCATCGAGGGGAAACTGGGTCTTGGCTGTCGCGCCGCCAATGAAGTCGCAGCGCAGGGTACCTTCCAGCGGCGGATGACGCAGGGGCAGGGAGATGCGTTCCCAGTCATCGACGCGCTTCTGGCTGGCCAGCTGTGAAGGCCGCTGGCTGCGTGGCGCTGGCGCGCTACGGGTGTTGACGAACGTGCCGCTGCCGATCTTGCCCACCAGATAATTTTCGTAGGTCAGGCGGCTGTAGGTGTCGGAAATGGTCTTGCGCGACAGGCCCAACTGCGCGGCCAGCAAACGGCTGGGCGGCAGTTGCACGCCAGCGGCCAGACGCCCGGATTCGATGCTCGTGCGCAGTTGCTCATACAGCTGATTCGCCAGGTCCTTGCGGCCTTGAATGACGATGTGCAGTTCCACGTTCAGCTCCCGTGCGCCGATCTCGGTGGGCAATTCTAGCCAGCGGCCGGGAAAGCGGTATAGCTGCGCAGCAAAAAAGCGCGGAATTGGTCTAGTTATGGTGTTCGGGTCGAGAGCGTTGTTTGTTGGAAAAAACCTGACGCTATCGACAACCCGGCCATCGGCAAAACCCTGCAATCCCGCTATTCTGCGCGCTGCTTTTTCCAACCCTTTTTCTGAATGCAGTTCGACGGATATCAAACATGGAGTTCACCAGCGGCTTCTTGCTGAGCCTTTCCCTGTGCCTGGACATCGGCGTGGCCAACATCGCGATGATTACCTTGGCCATGCAGCGCGGCTATTTACAGGGTTTTTGGTTGGGGCTAGGCACCTGTTTCGGTGACCTGTTCTACGCCATTCTCGCGCTGGCGGGGATGACCGTGTTGCTGCAATACGAATGGGTGCGCTGGGCGCTGTGGATCGGCGGCTCGGTGCTGCTGATCTTCTTTGCCGTGAAGATGATCATCTCGGCCTTGAGCCGCCACAGCAGGCTGGCCATGGCCGCTGAGAGCGACAACCGCTCGGGTCTGCGCGAGTTTTCCCGGGGCGTGTTTCTCGCGGTTTCATCACCCACGGCGATTCTCTGGTTCGCGGCGGTGGGCGGCACGCTGATCTCCCGTGCGGGTGGCCATGGCAGCCTGAGCACGGCGTTCTTTTTATCGGGGTTCTTCAGCGCAGGCGTGGCCTGGTGCGTATTCATCTGCTTTGCCGCCAGCCATGGCGGGCGTCTGCTGGGTGACCGACTGCTCAAGTATTCGTACTGGGTGTCGGCGGCGATTTTCTGTTATTTCGCGGTGTACGTGATTTTGTCCGGGTATCAGGAGTTCATTGTCAACGCTGCGCGGGGGTGAGTAGGGGGAGGTTGGGCATCCAATCTGCCAGGGCGGGTCTTCAAGCAACGAACGTTTGCGGCTATGAGCGCTCATAGACTTAAGCAACGGCGTAGACAGGATCGTCCCGTGCCGCACCCATGAGCGGATCGGGCGACCTCTCCATTCCCCTTGAAGACGGAGACCCTATGACCACACCGGACAAGCAGTACGTGGAATGGCTGGTAGAACAGTCGATGCTCCACGCCGCAAAGCAACGCGCCAGACTCTACGGTGGCCAGGGCCGACTCTGGCAACGGCCCTACGCCCAGGCCCGCCCTCGGGACGCCTCGGCCAGTGCGTCGGTGTGGTTCACCGCGTACCCGGCGTCGATCATCACCCGCGAAGGCGGCTCGGTGCTGGAGGCGCTGGGGGATGAGAAACTCTGGCACACCCTCTCGGAAATCGGTATTCAGGGCATCCACAACGGCCCGCTGAAAGCCTCCGGCGGTCTCAAGGGCCGCAAGAAAACCCCCAGCATCGACGGCAATTTCGACCGCATCAGCTTTGAGGTCGACAGCGAGCTGGGCACCGACGCGCAATTCTTGAACCTCAGCCGCATCGCCGCTGCACACAACGCGGTGATCGTCGACGACGTGATCCCGTCCCACACCGGCAAGGGCGCGGACTTCCGCCTGGCCGAGATGGCCTACGAGGATTACCCCGGCCTGTACCACATGGTCGAGATCAAGGAAGAAGACTGGTCGCTGCTACCCGAGGTGCCAGCAGGGCGCGATGCGGTGAACCTGCCGCCGGCCATCGTCGATGCCCTGCGCGACAAGCATTACATCGTCGGTCAGTTACAGCGGGTGATCTTCTTCGAGCCGGGCGTCAAGGAGACCGACTGGAGCGCTACGCCGATCATCACTGGCGTGGACGGCAAGGACCGGCGCTGGGTCTATCTGCATTACTTCAAGGAAGGCCAGCCGTCGCTGAACTGGCTGGACCCCAGCTTTGCCGCGCAGCAGATGATCATCGGCGACGCTCTGCACGCGATCGACGTAATGGGTGCGCGGGTGCTGCGCCTGGACGCCAACGGCTTCCTGGGTGTCGAGCGCAAGGCCGAGGGCACGGCGTGGTCGGAAAGCCATCCGCTGTCGATCACCGGCAACCAGTTATTGGCCGGGGCCATTCGCAAGGCTGGCGGTTTCAGTTTCCAGGAGTTGAACCTGACCATCGACGACATCGCCGCCATGTCTCACGGTGGCGCGGATCTGTCCTACGACTTCATCAACCGCCCGGCGTACCAGCATGCGCTGCTCACCGGGCGCACCGAGTTTCTGCGCTTGATGCTGCGTCAGGTTCACGAGTTCGGCATCGACCCGGCGTCGCTGATTCATGCGCTGCAAAATCACGACGAGCTGACCCTCGAACTGGTGCATTTCTGGACCCTGCACGCCCACGATCAGTACCTGTACATGGGCCAGACCTTCCCCGGCAACATCCTGCGTGAGCACATCCGCGAGGAGATGTACGAGCGTCTGGCGGGAGAGCACGCGCCGTACAACCTCAAATTCGTCACCAACGGCGTGTCCTGCACCACCGCGAGCATCATCACGGCGGCGCTGGGCATTCGCGATCTGGACGCCATCACGGCGGCGGACATTCAGCAGATCCAGCACATTCACCTGCTGCTGGTGATGTTCAATGCCATGCAGCCCGGGGTGTTCGCGTTGTCGGGTTGGGATCTGGTGGGCGCCTTGCCGCTGCCTGCCGAGGACGTCGCGCATCTGATGGGCGATGGCGACACCCGCTGGATTCACCGGGGCGCCTACGATCTGGTGGATCTGGACCCCGACAGCCAACGCTCCACCGGTGGCATGCCTCGCGCCAGGACGCTGTATGGCAGCTTGATAGATCAGTTGCAGCGGCCTGATTCCTTTGCTTCGCAACTGAAGAAAATCCTCGCCGTACGGCGTGCCTATGACATCGCCGCCAGTCGGCAGATCCTGATTCCCGATGTCGAGCATCCGGGGCTGCTGATCATGGTCCACGAACTGCCTGCGGGGAAAGGCACGCAGATCACCGCGCTCAATTTCAGCGCCGAAGCCATCGTCGAAACCCTGCATTTGCCCGGCATCGCGTCGGGGCCTGTGGTGGACATCATCAACGAGCGAGTCGAGGGCGATCTGACCGAGGAGGGCGAGTTCACCATCACCCTGGATGCCTACGAAGGCCTGGCCTTGCGGGTGGTGAGCATGGTGGCGCCAATGATGTAAAACCGGTTTTACATGCGCTTTAGATGCTCTGGGAGTGAGCTTGCTCACCACTGCGGAGGGTCAGCTGATGCCTCTGCGGCTGATTCATTGCGTTGGTGAGCAAGCTCACTCCCACAGGGTATGGCGTATCCAGATCCCCTCGCAGAGGGCTTACATCCTCGACCCTGACTTCGGAAACCTCCCTTGTCCATCGCCCAAACCGTCCACACCCCCACGCTCACCCACCTCTGGAGCTACCGCTTGACCTTCCTGCTTTCGGGCATGGCGCTGGGGGCCTGGGCGCCGCTGGTGCCGTTTGCCCGGGATCGCGCCGGGCTGGAGGAGGCCGAGCTGGGCCTGCTGCTGTTGTGCTTCGGTCTGGGCTCCATGCTGGCCATGCCGATCGCAGGAGCGCTCACCACCCACAAGGGTTGCCGCGCCGTTGCGTTGGTGGGCGGCGCACTGATCTGCAGCATGCTGCCGTTGCTCGCGAGCCTGTCGTCCTTTGCGGGGCTGGCGGTCACGCTTGCCGTTTTCGGCGCAGGGCTGGGCAGCATCGATGTCGCGATGAACGTGCAAGGCCTGGTGGTCGAGCAGGACCATCGCCGACCGTTGATGTCCGGATTTCATGGTCTGTTCAGCCTCGGCGGCATTCTCAGCGCTGCCTTGATGGGCCTGCTGCTGTGGGGTGGCGCCTCGCCGTTGCTGGCGGTCTGCGTAGTGGTAGCCATCGTCGCGGGCACCTTGCTTTGGCATGCCCGGCATCTGCTGCCCTACGGTGCCGATGACCCGTCGACGGGCTTTACCTGGCCGACGGGCCGAGTGCTGATTGTTGGATTGCTGTGCTTCATCGCGCTGCTGGTCGAGGGCGCGATTCTGGACTGGAGCGCAGTATTTCTAAATCGTACCCACCAGATCGACCTGACCCTCGCAGGCAGCGCCTATGCGGTGTTTTCACTGGCCATGGCCGCTGGCAGGTTCTCAGGTGACCACTTGAGACAACGCTTCGGCGCCGTCAAGCTGCTGATCGGCGGCGGCCTGCTGGTGATGCTCGGTTTCGCCATGGCCGTGCTGCTGCAACCCTGGCCGCTGTTTCTGCTGGGATTTGCCTTGATCGGGTTGGGGCTGTCCAACACTTTTCCGGTGTATTGCTCGGTGGTCGGCGCGCAGACCGCCATGCCAGCGGGGCTGGCCATCGCGGTCATCACGGGTATCGGTTACTGCGGCATTTTGCTGGGCCCCGCGCTGATCGGTTTCGCCGCCCATTTCATCGGCCTGCGCGAGGCGCTGCTGTGTGTGGGGGCGCTGTTGCTGGCCCAGGTGTTGAGCGCACGGGCGATGGCCAAGGGTTGACCATCGCTCAAGGCCGACGACTCGCCCTCAGTCAGTCAGTGGACGGGCGAAATCAAGCCCTGACGCCTGCAACAGCGCCTGGGTATAGGCCTGCTGCGGGCGCGCGAAAATGTCCCGAGAGGGGCCTTGTTCGACCACCTTGCCGTTCTTGATGACGATCAGGTCATGGGCCAGGGCATGCACCACTGCCAGGTCATGGCTGATAAACAGGTAGGTCAGACCGCGGCGGACCTGCAGATCACGCAACAGCGCGACGATTTGCTTCTGCACCGTTCGGTCCAGCGCCGAGGTCGGCTCATCGAGCAGGATCAAATCGGGCTCCAGCACCAGTGCGCGGGCGATGGCAATGCGCTGGCGCTGACCTCCGGAAAATTCGTGTGGATAGCGGTGGCGGCTGTCCGGATCGAGTCCGACCTCGCGCAGCACTCCAATCACTGTTTGCTCCCTTTCCTGCGGCGTACCGACGGCGTGGGTCAACAGGCCTTCGGCGATGATCTGCTGCACGGTCATGCGTGGGCTGAGGCTGCCGAACGGATCCTGAAACACCACTTGCAGGCGTCGGCGCAGCGGCCGCATCAGCGCCTGACTGCGCAGGCTCAGCTCCTTGTTGCCGAAGCGGATGCTGCCTTCGGAGTCGATCAGCCGCAAAATCGCCTGACCCAGCGTCGATTTGCCAGAGCCCGATTCGCCGACGATGCCCAGCGTCTTGCCCTTGAGCAATTCGAAGCTCACGCCATCCACGGCCTTGATGTACTGGCGCTGGCGGCTGAACAACGGCTTGGGCAGCGCGAACCAGACTTTCAAGGCGTCGACTGACAACAGAGTCTGCGGATGCACGCTGGGCACCGGTTCGCCGTCGGGTTCGGCGTCGATGAGCGAGCGGCTGTAAGCGTGTTGAGGGTGGGTGAAGAGGGTCTGGCAATCTGCTTGCTCGACGATCTCCCCGCCGCGCATCACGCAGACCCTCTGAGCAATGCGTCGCACCAGATTGAGGTCGTGGCTGATCAGCAGCAGCGACATGCCCAGGCGTGCCTGCAGGGACTTGAGCAGTTCGAGGATTTTCATCTGCACCGTCACGTCCAGCGCTGTGGTCGGCTCGTCGGCGATCAGCAGGTCCGGCTCGTTGGCCAGGGCCATGGCGATCATCACCCGCTGGCGCTGGCCTCCGGACAACTGATGGGGGTAGGCCTTGAGGCGTTCCAGGGGCCGATGGATCCCCACCAGCGTCAGCAGTTCCAGGGTGCGCTCCCGAGCCGCCTTGCCTTTGAGGCCTTTGTGCAGGGCCAGGATCTCGCCAATCTGCTTGTCCACGGTGTGCAGCGGGTTGAGCGAGGTCATGGGTTCTTGAAAGATCATCGCGATGCGGTTGCCGCGCACTTCTCGTAGCTGTCGGTCGCTGGCGTGCAGCAGGTCCAGACCGTTGTAGCGGATGTGGCCTTGGCTGCTGACCTTGTTGGGCGGCAGCAGGCGCAATATGGAGTGGGCGGTGACGGATTTGCCCGAGCCCGATTCCCCCACCAGCGCCAGGCACTCGCCCCGGCGAATGGTCAGGTCGATGCCGTGGACCACCTCGGTGCCGTTGAACGCGACGCGCAACTGGCGGATGTCGATCAGGGTGTCATGGGATATCTGGTTCATCGGCAAGGCCTCAGCTTCGCGGGTCGAAGGCGTCTCGGCAGGCTTCGCCGATAAACACCAACAGGGACAGAATCAACGCCAATGCGCAGAACGCGGTCAGGCCCAGCCAGGGCGCTTGCAGGTTGCGCTTGGCCTGGCCAATCAGCTCACCCAGCGACGCGCTGCCGGCCGGCATGCCGAAGCCGAGAAAATCCAGCGCGGTCAGGGTTGCGATGGCACCGGTGAGGATAAACGGCAGGTAGGTCAGGGTGCTGGTCATGGCGTTGGGCAGAATGTGCCGCAGCATCAGCGCGCTGTCGGTCAGGCCCAGGGCGCGGGCGGCCTTGACGTATTCCAGATTGCGTCCGCGCAGGAACTCGGCACGCACCACGTCCACCAGCGCCAGCCAGGAAAACAGCGCCATGATCCCCAGCAGCCACCAGAAGTTCGGTTCGACGAAACCGGAGAGAATGATCAGCAGGTAAAGCACCGGCAGGCCTGACCAGATTTCTTGCAGGCGCTGCCCGATGAGGTCCGCCAGCCCGCCGTAATAACCCTGGATTGCTCCGGCGAACACGCCGATGACGGTGCTGATGAGGGTCAGGGCGAGGGCGAAGAGGATCGACACCCGGGTGCCAAACAGCACACGGGCCATGACGTCCCGCGCCTGATCGTCGGTGCCCAGCCAGTTACGCGCGCTGGGTGGGCTGGGCGAGGGTTCCTTGAGGTCGTAATTGACGGTGTCGTCGCTGAAGGGAATTGGCGCGAACAGCATCCAGCCACCTTTGGCGGCGATCAGCTGGTGCACGTAGTCACTGGCATAGTCCGGCTCGAACGGCAGCTCGCCGCCGAAATCGGTTTCCAGGTATTGATGCAATGTCGGGTAGTACAGGTGGCCCTGATAGCTGATGATCAGAGGCCGGTCATTGGCGATCAGTTCGCCACACAGGCAGATGAGCAGCAGAAGGATGAAAATCCACAACGACCACCAGCCTCGCCGGTTGGCCTTGAAGTGGGTCATCCGCCGTTTGCTTTGCGGTGAAAACTCGAACATCAGGCGCTCCTCGCGGCAAAGTCGATGCGCGGGTCGACCAGCGTGTAGCACAGGTCGCCCACCAGCTTGATCAGCAGGCCGAACAGGGTGAATAGAAAGAGGGTGCCGAATACCACTGGGTAATCGCGGGACACCGCCGCCTCGTAGCTCATGCGGCCGATGCCATCGAGGCCAAAGATGGTTTCGATCAGCAGGGAGCCTGCGAAAAACACCTCGATCAGTGCCCCCGGAATCCCCGCCACCATCAGCAGCATTGCGTTGCGAAATACATGGCCATACAGCACGCGATTCTCACTCAGGCCCTTGGCTCGCGCCGTAACCACGTACTGGCGGCTGATCTCGTTGAGAAAGCTGTTCTTGGTGAGAATGGTCAGCGTAGCGAAGCCGCCAATGACCAGCGCGCTGACCGGTAGCACCAGGTGCCACAGGTAATCGCGCACCTTGCCCAGGGTCGACAGGCTGTCGAAATCGTCGGAAAACAGGCCTTGGGCCGGAAACCAGCTCAAGTAGCTGCCGCCGGCGAACACCATGATCAACAGAATCGCGAACAGAAACGAGGGCACCGCGTAACCCACGATGATCAGCGTGCTGCTCCAGACGTCGAAGCGGCTGCCATGGTGGACGGCCTTGCGAATGCCCAGCGGAATTGAAATCAGGTAGGTGATCAGCGTCGCCCACAGCCCCAGCGACAGGGTCACGGGCAGTTTCTGGGCGATCAGCCCCGTGACCGTCGCGCCGCGAAAGAAGCTGTTGCCGAAGTCCAGGTGCGCGTAGTGGGTCAGCATTAGCCACAGGCGCTCGTGCATCGGCTTGTCGAAACCGTATTGGTGCTTGATCGCGGCGACCAGCTCCGGGTCCAGTCCCAGGGCGCTGCGGCTGACACTGCCGGACGCGGCCACTTCACCGCCGCCCCCGCCAATCCCGGCAGCAGGGCTCAAGCCCTGAACTCTGGCGATGGCCTGTTCGACAGGGCCGCCGGGCGCGGCCTGCACGATGAGAAAATTGACCACCAGAATGCACAGCAATGTCGGGATGATCAGCAGCAGACGCCGCAGTGCGTAAGCGAACATATTAGCGGCCCTGCATCTTGGCGCTCGATAGCGCGCCGGACTGTACGCTGACCTGCGGCGCCTGGCGCGCGGCCATTTGCGCGTTGGTCAGGGGCACGGCGCTGACTTGCCACCAGCTTTCCAGCCCGACATCGAAAATCGGCTCCACCGCAGGTTTGCCAAAGCGGTTGGCGTACACCACCGGCGTGCCTTGTGAGTAGTAATTGGGAATCATGTAAAAACCCCACAGCAGCACCCGATCCAGGGCGCGGGCGTAATGCAGCATGTCGTTGCGACTGTTGGCGGCCACCAGCCCGTCGATGAGCGCATCCACGGCCGGATCGCGCAGCACCATGGCATTGGAACTGCCGACCTGCCGGGCGCTCTGCGAGCCGAACAGGTTGTACAGTTCGCGTCCCGGCGAGAGGATCGGGTTGCCATTGTTGGGCAGACTGACCACGATCATGTCGTAGTCGCGGGCGTTGAGCCGGTTCATGTATTGCGCAGAATCCACGCGGCGAAAATTCAGGGTGATGCCGATCTGCGCCAGAACGCGCTTGTAGGGCAGTACTAGCCGCTCGAAGCCCCCCTGACCATCCAGGAAGGTGAACGTCAGCGGCTCTCCGGCAGCGTTGACCAGCCGGTTGTTCCTGGCGTGCCACCCGGCGTCTGCCAGCAGCTTGAGTGCCTTGAGCTGCTTGTCGCGTATATAGCCACTGCCGTCAGTCTTCGGTGCTTGCCAGACTTGGGTAAAGACTTCATCGGGAATCTTCCCGCGCAGGGGTTCGAGAATCTTCAGTTCCTGGGCATCGGGCAGTTCCCGCGCGGCCATCTCGCTCTTGGGGAAGTAGCTTTCTTCGCGCACATAAAAGTTTCGCATGATCTGGCCGTTGACCCATTCGAAGTCCCAGAGCATTGCCAGCGCCTCGCGCACGCGACGGTCCTGAAACACGGGTTTGTCGAGATTGAAGACAAAGCCTTGGCCTGCGACCGGGCGCTGTCTGGCCAGGATGTTCTTTTGCAGGCGACCGTCCTGAAGCGTCGGCGCGGTGTAGCCAACGACGTAACCGGACGATGAGAACTCGCGGTTGTAATCGAAACTGCCGGCCTGCACCAACTGCCGGGCGACGTCCACATCCCCGTAGAAATTCACGGTCAGGGTGTCAAAGTTGTACAGCCCGCGGCTGACCGGCAAATCCTTGGCCCACCAGTGCTTGACCCGCTCGAAGCTGACGCTACGACCGGCATCGACGCGGGACACGCGATATGGCCCGCTGCCCAGAGGCGGCTCGAAACCGCCGCCCTTGGTGAAATCGCGCGTCTTCCACCAGTGCTCGGGCAGCACCCGCATGCTCGCAAGGTCCAGCGCCAGGGTGCGGTTGAGGTTGTTTTTGAAATCGAATCGAATCTGGCCGGGTGCTTCGATCACCACGTCCTTGACGTCGCCGTACAGCGGCCGGTAGCTGAAGCTGCCCTGGGTGATCAGGGTCTGGTAGGTATAGCGCACGTCTTGGGCGGTGATCGGCGTGCCGTCATCGAATCGCGCATTGGGGTTGAGGTAGAAGCGCACCCACAGGTTGTTCGGGTCGCGTTCGAGTTTCTCGGCCACCAGTCCGTACACGGTGTAGGGCTCGTCCAGGGACCGATAGGCCAGGGGCGCGTAGACCCAGGCGTCGATCTGGCTCACGGATATACCCTGGTCGACATAGGGCGTGAGGTAGTTGTACTGGCCGATCTCCTCGGACGCGCGGCTGAGCGATCCGCCCTTGGGCGCGTAGGGATCGACGTAATCGAAATGCTTGAAATCGGCCGGGTATTTCGGCGCCTCGCCATACACGGTCAAGGCGTGCAAGGGGGCGGCGATGGCCATCGGCACGCCCGACAGCTGCGAGATGAAAAACACCACGGTGTACAGCAAGGCGACGCCTGGCAGCAGCCGTCGCCACGAAAGAGGGGAAGCGCACATGTTCGGACAATCCTTGGTTTGCAGATCGACGCACGTGAAGCACTGAGCACCGCGCCGGGAAAAAATCCCCCGGCCGGGGAAGGTGGACGAGACCTTGAAGCCGGGGGCGCGATTTCGCAGAAGCACCCCGACGCGCCGGAGCAAAACGCGTCGGGGAGTGAGGCTCAGAAGTGGTACGTGGCGCGTGCGAACAGTGTGCGGCCCAGTGGGTCGGCGTAACGGGGGTCATAGCCGGACTGAAAGTTGTAGGCCTGGTTGGTGAAGGGCGGATCGCGGTCGAACAGGTTTCTGACGCCCGCGTCGACGTCCAGTACCTTATCGAAGGTATGGCCTACCGACAGGTCCCACAGCGAGTACGACGGTACCGTGCCGTTGCTGCTGCGGTCGTAGTCGTTGTAACCGCTGGTGAAGCGGTTGGTCAGCGATGCGCGGCTGTCGCCCAGATTCCAGGTGCCGATCAATACGTGTTTCCAGCGCGCGATGACGCCATCGCCCTGAAAGTCACCGACTTTGTCGGTGTAAGGGCCATTGATGGTGTTCTGGAAGTCGTAACGGTCGACATAGGTCCCGGTCAGACCGATGCCAAACTGGCCGTAAGGCGTGTTCGGGAAGCGGTAGTCGAGCGTGACGTCGACACCGCTGGTCTTGACGATCCCAAGGTTCGAGTTGCCGGTCACGATATTGGCGATGGAGCCGTCAGCGTTGCGAATGATGCGGTCGCCGTAAAGATCAGCCTCGTTGAACACCGTCGATTCCGGGAACGATTGAATCTGGTTGGAGATGTGAATCCACCAGAAATCCAGGCCCAACGACAGGTTATTGACCGGCTGATAGACGAAGCCCAGCGTGACGTTGCGGGCTTTTTCGGGCGACAGATTGGCGTTGCCACCGCTCAGGTTCAGGAACTGCTGGTTGCAGTCGCGACCTGCCTGACCGCCTGGTTGCACGGTGCCGCCCGCGCAGAGTGTCGGGTCGTCGTAGTAGCCTTGGCTATAACTCAGGCTCTGGGGTGCATACAGCTCATACAGTGATGGCGCTCGAAAGCCTTCACTGTACGCGCCGCGCATCACCAGTTCCTTGAACGGCTGGAAGCGGAACGAATATTTCGGGTTGGTGGTGCTGCCGAAGTCACTGTATTTGTCGTGACGCACCGCGGCGGTCAGTTCAAGGCTGTCGAGCACCGGAACGTTCAGCTCGGCGTATTCGGCCTTGACGCTACGATCGCCCGAGACACTGCCTGCCGAATCCAGACCAAGGCTGCTGATGTCATCGACGAAGGCCTCATAGTCTTGATGCAGTTTTTCCTTGCGGTACTCGCCGCCTAGCGCCAGGCCGGCCTGGCCTGCGCCGAACCAGTCGCCGATCTCGCGGCTGACCTTGCCGTCGAACCCGTAGACACGGCCCACTGCGCTGGAGTATTGACCGTGGTAAGCGGCGTTCTCGATGTACTGCTGACCGGCGGCCGATTGCGGGCCGAACGGGTTGAGCAGGCCGCTGGCAAGGCCGGATCGGAGTGCTGCGTCGCTGACGTAGCCTGAGGTGACGGAGGACAGGACCTTGTTCTGGTTGTACGACGCACCCACGTTGTAATCCCAGCCACCAACCGTACCGTCGAAGGTCAACAGCAAGCGCTGGCTGGTGTTCTCATCTTTGCTGCCGCGCGGACCTGCTGCGGTCTCGCGCCAGGCCGTGTCCACCGGTTGAGTCGGATCAAGGTCGAAGTTGGTCGGGCCCGGGGTGATGCCGTTGCCCGGATAGTACGGCGAGGACGGGTCGACGCTCAGGCCGGTCAGCGGTGCAGGGCCGATGCTGGTGGCGTTGTTGTTGCGCGCCCAGAAGTATTCGAGGCTGACATTGTGATCTTCGGCCAGCTTGCCGGTGGCGCGCCCGAAGAATGAGGTTTTCTCGGTCTGAGGCATCAGGTCGATGTATTCGCGGGTGCTGAAACGACACAGACCGTCCACTCCCACCAGGCTTGGTCCGGAGCAGTTCGGGCCGAGGGGATTGGCGGCGTTGTTGCCCTGATAATAGTTACCGGGGAATGCGGTGCCGGAAGTCTGGTTGAGACCGCGTCCGGGCACGTAGTCCTTGGCGAAGGAGCGGTCGTTGGCGTCCAGGTTTTGTTGTTTGTTGTAATTGAACACGCCCATGACGTTGAAGCGGTCCTGGTCCAGGTCGCCGAAGCCCCAGCTGGCGCTCATGTCCTTGCTGGCGCCGCCGCCGCTGGCAGTCGGCGTGTCGCCGCCCAGGCTCAAGGTGCCATCGGTCATGGATTTCTTGGTGATGAAGTTGATCACACCGCCTATGGCATCGGTGCCATACAACGCCGAAGCGCCGTCGCGCAGGACCTCGATTCGGTCGATAGCGGCGAACGGAATCATGTTCAGATCGATGGCGCTGCCGTTGGGCGTGCCGACACCGGACAAGGCATTGTTGGCCAGCCGACGACCGTTGAGCAGTACCAGGGTCTTGTTGGCGCCGATACCGCGCATATCGGCATAGGACGCACCGCCCGTGGAGGCGCCGACGGAACCGGAACTGTTGTACATCGACTGGCTGCCGGTGATGCGCTGAACCATCTGTTCGGTGGTGGTCACCCCCTGTTTTTTCAGCTCGTCAGCCCGCAGGATCGTCACCGGCACAGCGGTTTCGGCGTCGGCCCGGCGAACGGCCGAGCCGGTCACCTCCACACGCTTCAATTGCGTGGTGGCCGGCACTGCTGCCGCAGCGGCTTCGCTGGCCTCGGCACTGCTATCGGTGCTCTCGGCGGCGTAGGCCGGGCTCATGCCCACGGCCAGGGCGCAGATCAGCGCGCGTGGATGCCGTTGTACGGCCAGAACCAGAGGTTTGAGGGTAAAACCGGGAAAACTCATCAGCATGGTAATTTCCGACTTATTCCAGATGTTATTGAAATGGCCTTGTGAGCCCTCGTTGCTCCGACGCGGTTGTGGCGGTCGGGAAATCCGTTTTTCAAGCAAGCCGCTCCCCTCCATGGCCAGAGCCACGGACGGCCGTTACATCGGGAGTAGGGTGTTCGGAGCTGCGTCAGGCGCAGCGCCGGTTCATCCGTGCATCATTTGGAGGTCATCACCGAAATTTTGGTAATCCCGGAGCGTTCGATCGACGCCATTGCCTTGGCCACCTGGCCGTAATTGACGCTGGTGTCGGCCTGCAACTGCACGCGCACCTCGGGGTCTTTGGCCTTGACGTCCTTGAGGCTGATTTCCAGTGACTCGGGAGCGATCTCGGATTTGGCCAGATAAAACTTGCCGTCCTGATCGACGCTGACGACCACCGGGTCCTTTTTCTCGGCGGGCGCGACGGCATCGGTTTTCGGCAGATTGACCTTGATCGCGTTGGTCATCAGCGGTGCGGTGACAATGAACACCACCAGCAGCACGAGCATCACGTCCACCAGCGGCGTGACGTTCATTTCGCTGAGCACTTCATCGCTGTCTTGGGTGGAGAACGACATCAGCTCGCCTCCCGAACGGCGTGGCCATTCTTTTGCGCAATCGGCTGGCGGCTGACCGCAAAGGCGCTGCGTTGGGCCAAGGCGTCGAAGTCATGGGCGAAGTCGTCCATGTCGGCGACGGCGGCTTTGAGGCGACGCAGGAAGAAGTTGTATATCAGTACGGCGGGTACGGCGGCCGCGATCCCGACTGCAGTGGCTATCAGGGCATGACCGATGGGGCCGGCGACGGTTTCAAGGCTCGCCGAGCCGCTGGCACCAATGCTCTGCAGCGCTTCCATGATCCCCCAGACCGTACCGAACAGGCCGATGAAGGGCGCTGTACTGCCGATGCTGGCAAGGATGGCTTGCCCGGCCTCCAGCGCACGACGTTCCTTCTGGATCTGCTGGCGCAGGTTGCGTTCCAGCCGATCGCCGCGATTGATGGTGTGGGCCAGTTGCTGAGTGGTGCGCGGGTTGTCCTCCACCGACATGGCTTCAAAGCCGCTGTTGGCGATACGCGCCAGGGAGCCGGCGTACTGGCTGGCGTGCTCGGCGGCGGTGAGCAGGTCCGGTGCGGTCCAGAAGACCTTGGTGAAATGCCGGTTCTGGGTTTTCTGACGCATGTATTGCGCCGACTTGATCAGCAATATGGCCCAGCTCAAGACGCTGAACAGTACCAGCGCCCAGAGCACGCCAGGGACAATCATGGAAGAGAGCGAATCGTTCATGGTTACACCTCACCAGCTATAAGAGTTGTCTGTGGAGTTACCGGGTCATTCCGGCAACTTGAAGTCGATGGTCTGAGTCGCGAAACCTTCGATGGGCATGTCGCCGCGCTTGGCCGGAATGAACTTCCAGTTGCGCACTGCCTCCACCGCCGCATCGTCGAGTACCTGTTTGCCGCTGGATTTGGTCACCTCGACCGTGCCAGCGCGCCCGTTGGGCAAGACCTTGATACGCAGGATCACGCGGCCTTCCATGCCTTTACGCAACGCTGCGCCGGGGTATTCCGGTGGCGGGTTGCCCAGGCTGGCGAGCCCGGAAATCGCAGCTGACTCCTTGACCGGTGCCGCAGGCGCAGCCGCTGCCGGGGCGGGCGGAGCAGGCGTTGGCGCAGCAGGCGCGGGCACGCTCGGCGCAGTCGGAGCAGGCGGCACCGGCGGCGCGGGCTTTTTCAGCGGCTCCGGCTTCTTGACCGGTTTGGGCTTCTGCACCTTGGGTTTCTCGACCGGTTTGGGCGGCGGCTTGAGCGCATCGGGGTCTTCCACGGGCTGCTCTGGCTCCGGAGGCGGAGGCGGAGGCGGTGGTGGGGGCGGCGGCGGTTCCGGCGGCGGTGGATCGGGCGTCGGCGGTGTCGGGCTGGTAAGTTCCACGGTCATTTCGGGCACTTGTGGCGCAACTTCCGGCACGTCGGCTTTTGCAGTTTGCATATACCACCAGATACCGCCGTGAATCAGGACTGACACGGCAATCAATAACAACACTTGCGGCCTGTTTAACCCGCCAGGGCGAGAAGTGTTTTCCTTGAAAGGAATACGCGGCCACGTCCCGGAAAGTTCATTCGGCGTCGGGTCGGGTAATACGTTCATCTTTACCGCATCGTTCATTAACGCTCCCTCGGTTAGTTGAAGGGCAATACGAGTCCGTTCAAACATTTTTTGAATGTTCGACTGCGTGATGCTTGCACGTTAGTGAGGCGCAAAACATCGCTGAGCGGACGTTAAAGTGTCAGCCCCTTATCGGAAGAAGTCCTGCGGTATGGATCATGGAGATGACATGGCTAATCCCTGGTTACTTGTCGTGTACGTTTTTGTACGGAGCTATGTATGAAAAGCTACATATCGGTAATAGCAACGGCTATGCCAAAAAACGCCTCTGGCTCGGGGTTTTGCTCGATTTTGGTGTTGATGTCGCATTCTTGTAACTTTTTATCGATCCCGTAATTGAACGCCATTTTGTGCATGTTGCATTGTCGCGGTTTAGCAAAATTTCAGCGCGAGTGAACCCGTGTGGCGTGGCGAATAAAAATCGCTGACACCATGAAGAGAAAGCAGGTCAATGGATGCACCAAACTTGAAAATCCAGGTTCGAATTGGTGCGGCGGGTATTAACTGTTCATGTCTTTACTCCTGGATAAAGATGACTGGCTGGTCACCAAGTTGGATGTTCGCCGTTTTACGTGCGAGCGACAGCGGCCATCCATAAATAGTGGCAATCTAATATTTATGTTTCGTTAGCGGTACGGTAATGTCCCGTTCCTGGAAAGAGTGATATTCGGCTTTATTGTTATTCCGTCAGTGATGGAGAGGGAGATAAAGGCGCAATAAAAATGAACCAGCCGTGCCCGCAGGGCGTGAGCCGTTTCAGGAAGAGTCAGAAAGAAATCAGACGCTGGAGTCGCCCGGTTCCGGGACAAAACCGTCGACGGCAAGCGAGGAGGGCTCGTCAAAACGGGGCAGGTTGTGGGGTGACGCTGAGAGCGTTTGATGGCGCGGGATGACTGAGAACGGTAGGGGCATGTTGCGCACGAATCGAATTCCTTCTCGACGGACGCCCGACTTATGGTTGGCGTCCTGCACTGTTATTGGACAGGATGGTGTCCGTTTCCTGCACGTTGGTGCGTTTTGCGCACCGATGGGCGGCGTAGACTCACGATTTTCGGCCAGGATGTGGCTATATCGTGGTACGTCCGTTCCACTTGAAAGAAATGTGCCAAAAAGCTGCCTGTTTGTAACATTTTTAATGCGCCGGTCGTTTGACAGCGATGTCGACACGGGCCGCCCTGGAATTTTGCCTTTTTACCGAGAGGGTCGCGATGAGTCAGTCTTTCCCCGAAATACCCGGTTATCGCCCTTTGCGTGAGCGTTTTCTGAAAGCCGCGAGCGTCGTTGGCGCAACCTTGAGCGAATACGCCCACCCGCTGACCGGCCCGTTCGGCGAGGCGCTGTTCACCGACGTCGCCTGGCTGGGGGCGCCGGACGCCAAGCGTGTACTGGTGGCGTTGAGCGGCACCCATGGCGTGGAGGGCTATTACGGCTCCGATTGCCAGAGTCGCTGGCTGGAAAGTCTCAAGGGGCGGGAGCTGCCGGACGGCGTGGCGATCCTGATGATTCACCTGATCAACCCCTGGGGCACGGCGTGGATGCGTCGGGTCAACGAAGACAACCTCGACCAGAACCGCAATTACCTGGACTTCACCCGGCCGCTGCCGGACAACCGCGCCTATCACGACGTGCACGCCATTTATGCCTGCGAGCAGTTGCAGGGCCCGCAGCGGGACAAGGCCGACGCGTTATTCAATGCGGCCATTGCCGAGCGCGGCTGGTCTGGGCTGATGTCGGTGGTGGAAGCGGGGCAATACGCCTTTGCTGACGGGCTGTTTTACGGCGGCACCGGGCCAAGCTGGTCCAATCGCACCCTGCGCAGCATCGTTGACACGCATCTAAGCGGCGTCGAGGTCGCCGCCTGCTTCGACCTGCACACCGGTGCCGGGGACTACGGCCACCCGATGCTGATGAGCATCGTCGAGTCGGCCTATCCCGCGCTGGACGACGCCCAGGCCTTGTTCGGGCCGTGGCTGTTCACTCTGATCACCGGCGCCAACAAGGTCAGCGAAACCGGCGTGGCGGCGACGTCCACCGGCTACACCTCGCAGATGCTGCTCAATGCCTTGCCCGGCGTGCACCTGATGCCGTTTGTCATCGAATGCGGCACCTACCCTGGGGACCTAGTACACTGCCATCTGCGTGACGACCACTGGCTGCATCTGCACGGCGACCCGCTGGATGAAACCGGGCGGCGGATCAAGCAGGAGCTGCTGGAGCAGTTCTATCCAGCGGACCCGGACTGGCGGGAAGTGGTGTGGGTCAGGACGCGGCAGGTGTGGGAGCGGACGTTGGCCGCGTTGCCTGGGATTGTGGGTTCGCCTCGGTTCTGAGCCGTAGGCATATCTCCCGGGGGAGTGAGCAAGCTCCCCCCCGTGCAGCCCACGTTGATGGCCGCAGGCCGGTCAGGCGTTGACCAACCGTCGCGTCAGTTCGGGCAACAGCACCTCGCAGGCATCGCCAATCTTCAGATCCAGCAGGTCATCCGCCCGAGTCCTGCCCAGATTGATGGCAATCAGCGGCTTGCCCTGATCGACAATGGCCCGGCACAGGCGAAACGCTGAAAACGCCATCAACGACGAGCCCACCACCAGCAACCCGTCGGCCTGCTCGACCCGCGCCATGGCCTTGGCCGCTGTGGGCGGCGCAACGTTTTCGCCAAAGAACACCACGTCCGGCTTCATCCGCTCACCACCGCAATGGGGGCAGTGCGGCACCTGAAAACGCTCCTCGAACGCTGGGTCCAGCAGCGTATCGCCATCGGGCGCCTGCACCGCATCGACCCCCGCCAGATAAGGGTTCTGCTCCATCAGCGTCAGCTGAATCGCATCGCGCTCGGTGCGTTGACGGCAATCCAGGCACAGCACCCAGTGCAGGCTGCCGTGCAGTTCGATCACATCATGACTACCGGCCTGATCGTGCAGGGTGTCGACGTTCTGGGTGATCACGCCGCTGATCAGGCCATGGTGTTCCAGAGTGGCGAGGGCTTCGTGGGCAGCGTTGGGTTGCGCCGCGCGCACCCGTGGCCAGCCGAGCATGGCGCGGGCCCAGTAGCGGCGACGGGCTTCGGGGGCGTTGAGAAATTCCTGAAACATCATCGGTTGGCGACCCCGCCGCACGCCTTCGCTGTCGCGGTAATCGGGGATGCCGGAGGAGGTGCTGATGCCCGCGCCGGTCAGCACCGCGAACGACCGCTCGCTCATCCAGTGCAGCAGGGGTGCAACGTTGGAAAGGGTGGGCGTGGCAGACATGCACAGGTCCTCGTGAGCGGGCGGGTAGCTGATACTAAACGAGGTGGGGGATTTGTGCTGGGCAGGGTGTCAGTTCACGGTTGGAGCATTCAGCAGACGACCTCTAGAAGCACGGCTTGCCGGCGGTGGGGCCCAGATGATTGCCACCGCCGACAAACCGGTGCTGCTACAGAAGCGGGTGAACGGATTAGCTCAACAGTTCAGCAAACGCCTTGTCCGCCTCCAGCACCGCTGGCAACGCGGTGAACAGCGCATCCAGGTCGATGCCCTCGAACAACGGGCCGTCCACGGCCTGCTGCGCCTGGGCGTTCGCGCCGCCATGGCTTTCCAGCGCATCGGACACCGTCAAGGCCTGCGCCACGATCCGCGCCTGAGTCGCATCGCCTGGCGCCTGCATCGGGCGGGCCTGGTAAGCGATGGCCTGTTGGATCACCGGCGGCAACTGCCAGCGCCGCGCAAGCTCCGCGCCGACTTCGGGGTAGCCGAAGCCCAGCTGCAGGGTTTCAAGGGCAGCGCGGCTGGTGGTGCCGGTCTTGGTCACGCTGTTGATCCGCTCGGCCACTTGTGGGGCGCCGGTCTGGATCAGCAGCTCGCCGATGTCGTGCATCACCCCGCAGGTAAAGGCGATTTCAGCGTCGGCCCCGGATTGTTTGGCCAAGAGTCGGCAAATGCCAGCGACCTGGAAGCTTTTCAGCCAGAAATCCTTGAGATCGAAACTGGCGCTGGCCTTGAACGCCCCGGTCACCGCCGACGCCAGCACCAGCGTGCGCAGGGTATTGAAGCCCAGGCGCATGGCGGCGTCCTCGATGCTCGACGACTCCCGCGCGCCGCGAAAACGCGCCGAGTTGGCCAGACGCAGGATCTTCGCCGAAATCACCGGGTCCTTCTCGATGTTGCGGGCGATGCTTTCCAGGTTCGACGAGGGGTTGTCGAACTGTTGAATCAGGTCCTGAGCCACTTTGGGAATGCTCGGGAGACTGCCCAGATCCGCGAAGAGTTGCTCGATACCCATTGGCCTTGCTCCTGTTTCATATGAATAACAAACCATAGGCAAAATTGGCGAAACTGCACGTCTGCTGATCAGCTTTTGATACAGGCGGCGCAGATTGCCCACTGGCCCTGCACCGCGGCTTCGCGAAACTGCACCACGTTGCCTTCAGGTTTGTCTCCTTGACGTGATAAAGCGGCATTCTGCCCATTGATGCCGGCCCTGCGGAAGATGCTCGTTGCCGGTGATCCAGGCCATGGGCACAGGATTCTCCAGATTAAGTGGCGAGAGGGCGGTTTGTCGGGCAAAAAATCAGTAATATGGCGCAACATCGGTGCAGGCCTTGCCAGGCGCCGGGCCTTCACGACCATATTGATGAAACGCCAGCCCCCGCGCTCGCCGGGCGCGCTGGCCAGGAAATAGAGGGTGTCATGGGTAACGAAAGCATTAACTGGGACAAGCTGGGTTTCGACTACATCAAGACCGACAAGCGCTACCTGGCTCACTGGCGCGACGGTGAGTGGGACAAAGGCACCCTGACCGAAGACAACGTGCTGCACATCAGCGAAGGTTCGACCGCGCTGCACTATGGTCAGCAGTGCTTCGAAGGCCTGAAGGCCTACCGCGCCAAAGATGGCTCGATCAACCTGTTCCGCCCGGACCAGAACGCCGCGCGCATGCAACGCAGTTGCTCGCGCCTTCTGATGCCGCACGTGTCGACCGAACAGTTCATCGAAGCCTGCAAGGACGTGGTCCGCGCCAACGAGCGTTTCATCCCGCCTTACGGCACCGGCGGCGCGCTGTACCTGCGTCCGTTCGTGATCGGCGTGGGCGACAACATCGGCGTGCGCACCGCCCCTGAATTCATCTTCTCGGTGTTCTGCATCCCGGTCGGCCCTTACTTCAAGGGCGGCATGAAGCCGCACAACTTCGTGATCTCCAGCTACGACCGCGCCGCGCCACAGGGCACCGGCGCTGCCAAGGTCGGTGGCAACTACGCAGCGAGCATGATGCCGGGCAGCGAAGCGAAGAAAAACGGCTTCGCCGACGCGATCTATCTGGACCCGCTGACCCACTCGAAGATCGAGGAAGTCGGTTCGGCCAACTTCTTCGGCATCACCCACGATGACCAGTTCATCACGCCGAAGTCGCCGTCGGTTCTGCCGGGCATCACCCGCCTGTCGCTGATCGAGCTGGCTGAGAGCCGTCTGGGCCTGAAAGTGACTGAAGGCGAAGTGTTCATCGACAAGATCGACCAGTTCAAAGAGGCGGGCGCCTGCGGTACGGCTGCGGTGATCACGCCGATTGGCGGGATCAGCTACAAGGACAAGCTGCATGTGTTCCACAGCGAGACCGAAGTGGGGCCGGTGACTCAGCGTCTGTATAAAGAGCTGACCGGCATTCAGTTTGGTGAGATCGAAGGGCCGGCGGGTTGGGTCGTCAAGGTCTGAGCGTGATCAGCGCTCGATCGCTCGAAAGAGAAGCCACCGCCCTCGTGCGGTGGTTTTTTTTGCGCTCGATTTTGAGTCCCCCACCAAACCGTGTTAAACCGCCCTCAGTCCATCGAGTGTCAAACAGGCAGTCGTCCCGATTTTCATGCAAAAGCAAGGATGTTTTATGTTTGCACCAGCGGCATCCCGACCCTTCCGGCGCTTCCAGCCCCTGACGCTTTCCCTCGGTATGTTCGCCCTCGGCGCCGTCCCTGAAGCCTGGTCATTGGACGACTACGAATACCCCCACGCCCACGAGCCCATCGGCACGGTTGAGCAGATCTACGAAGGCACCATGCTTCCGGACCTCGCGGTCAGCACGTACCGCAATATCGACCGGCTGTTCCCGACACACACCATCGAAGGCAGTCGTCACCCTTACGCCTTGCCCAAAGCACACAAGCGGCTGGAAAACGTGCACTTCACCTACGAAGGCAAAAAGTACGACCTGTTCGATTACATCGCCCTGGACAGCGTCACGGCCATGCTGGTGATCAAGGACGGCAAGATCGCCTACGAAACCTACCAGCGCGGCAACACCGAGAAGACCCGCTGGATGTCCATGTCGATGGCCAAATCCATCACCTCGACGCTTGCTGCAGCGGCCGTGCACGACGGGGCGATCAAAAGCCTGGACGATCAGGTGGTCGATTACGTGCCACGGCTCAAGGGCAGCGCCTATGAGGGCGTGACCCTGCGCAGCGTGATGATGATGGCGTCCGGGGTGAAGTGGAACGAGGCCTTCACCGACCCCAATTCCGACCGTCGCGCGCTGCTCCGTGCGCAGATGTCCCAGACGCCGGGCGCGACCATGACCCTGATGGCCAGCCGACCGAAGGCCGCCGAACCGGGCACAGTCAACAACTACAGCACCGGCGAAACCCAGGTGCTGGCCGAGGCGATTCGCAGCGCGGTAAACATGCCGCTCTCGGCGTATCTGGAACAGAAGATCTGGCAGCCCTTTGGCATGGAGCACGACGCCAAATGGTGGCTGGACTCGCCCGACGGTATGGAAATCGGCGGCAGCGGTATCAGCGCCACGCTGCGTGACTTCGGGCGTTTCGGGCTGTTTTTCATGAATGGCGGCAAGATCGATGGCACATCGATCCTGCCTGAAGGGTGGGTCAAGGAGGCGACTTCGCCCAAAACCCTCAAGGACGGCAGCGCGCTGAACTACGGCTACATGTGGTGGCCGGGCCGAACCGATGCCTCGATCAAGGACGGCGCTTACTCAGCCATCGGCATGCAGGGCCAGAACATCTACATCAATCCTGCGCACAAAGTCGTCATCGTGACCTTCGGCGATCAGCCCAAGCCCTTGCGCAGGAACCTCATCGCGCCGTTGGCATTCTTCGATGCCGTCGTTGCGGCCCTTGATTGAGCTGCGGGTTCGACGAGCACAGCCGAGCGTTCAGGTGGTTGAATCCGGGATGCCTAGCGGCCCGTCCACTGGTCACCTCTTTTCATCAGGCGCTTGAGGAATGCCGTGAGGACCGGTCATCTCAATCGTCCGCTGGCTCATTGCTAGCTGAACGGCCTTCTGATATACCGCCTCTGCAGCTGTTCAGACATCAAGACAGCGTTATTGGGATCGAGACCTTGCGCGTGAATGAATCTTCAAACTCTCAGCTTTCAGTGCAAGAGCTCAACGCTATTGCCGAAATCGAGGCCACAACCAATATCTTGAAATTGGTTGTGCGTGTAACAGGCTTGCGCTTCGCTGCCATCGTGAAGTTCTGCGAGAAAGACTGGGTCGCATGCAGCGTGACCGACGAGATCTGCCTGGGAATCAAAGGTGGGGAGCGATTTCCGCTCGAGCATTCGATGTGCAGTAACTTGCTGGTTGATCCATCGAGTCTGGTAGTGGGTTGCGTCAGTCAGAGCCCGCTACATAGAGGCAATGTCGCGGCCAAGCGCTATGGTTTTGAAAGCTCCATTTCCATCCCGATTTTCCTCAGAGACAACAGCCTGTTCGGATCTCTATGCGTCCTGGATCCCGAGGCAGACCGGTTGGAAGAGGAACAGTCGATCGATGTGCTTGTCATGTTCGCAAAGCTCGTGGGAAGTATCTTCCAGTGGCATTACGATCACTCGCAGGAAGCCGGGTTCGTTCAGACCCCGGTAGTCGTCTGAGCCAGCAAGTCGATAAATCCGCCTGCGGGCGGTTTTCTCATGGCAGGAGACAGGGAGCAGTCCGCAGTGGCAGGCTCTAGCCTGTTGATTGACGGCCCAACCGTCGTCAGCGAGGCATGAAACTGAGCTGCCAGCTGCGAGGTATGCCCGCAGATAGGGCAGCCAACAACAGTGTGGACACGCCGCTTACTGCCATTGCCTTGATTCCGAACGACTGAGCCAAGAGTCCTCCTGCAATTGCACCGATCAGCATGCCGCCCCATGGAATAAGCTGCACACGCCACCCATTGCGGCGCTCGCCCAACAACCAGCGGCCCAGACCGCGACCGAATCTGGAAAGGGCACCAGTGACGTAGGTCAACCCAATGGGAAGTCCGTTCACTTCCTCGACCACTGCATTGATCATGCCCATCGCGAGAACCGCCAGAATGAAAGCGGCGGGCGCTGCGTCGTTGATTGCACAGACCGATAGCAGAACACCGATCGTCATGAGCAATGGCCAGGCACGTCGTCTGGCCAACCGAGCGGCGAACACCCCCGCGGCATTGCCCACCACGAATGCTGCTATGAGCATACAGATGTGTATTGCGAGCGCGTGGTTTGCAGCGCCTATCGAGACAGCAAGCCGCGTGGTGTTGCCGCTCATGAACGATACAAAGTCACCTGTGACGACAAATCCGATCGCATCGGTCATCCCCGCAATCATCGACAAAAGCGCTACAAAGCAAAGCCCGATTCGTCCTCTAAGACGAGATAATCGCTTGCTGGCCATAGTCACGGCTGTCGTTTCTGGAAGCACCGGCACCTCGTAGGAGTCATCCAGGGAGTTGCGTACATATAGCCTGGCTGGTCCGCGTATCGCAATCCCGTCAGGCAACCGTGTTGGGAGTGATACGCCGTGCCCCCCCCTGGTGAGCAACCTCACTCCCGGAGGTATTTGCTCAGGCTGTAAAACTCAACGGATTCTCAACGTGTGATCCAGCGACAGCTTGCCCGCACCCTTGGCCAGGATAATCAGTAACAACCCCGCCCAGCTCAGGTGAGTGACCCAGGCATCCGGGTACACGAACACTTCGATCACCAGCGTCATGCCCAACAGGACCAGTGCGGAAAGTCGCGAAAACAGCCCCAGAATCAGCAGCGCCGGAAACAGATGCTCGGCGTAGGCGGCCAGGTGCGCGGCGATTTCCGGGGCAATCAAGGGAATTTTGTATTCATTGCTGAACAGGTAGTAGGTGCTGTCGGTAATGGTCAGAAAACCCTCGACCTTGGTCCTTCCCGACATCAGGAAAATCCCGGCAATGGCGATGCGCGCAACCAGTGACAGCAGCGAGTCGCTCAGCAGCAGCGTCAGGCGCTCGGCCAGACGGTTCCAGCTCGCACGCAGGCCAGAACGGGGCAGTGGGGTGGTGTGCAGTGTGTCCATGGCGTTCTCCAATGGATCATGAAGGTTCGGTCGCGACGAAGACATCGGCGCCGACCAGTCGGGTAAGGAGTTCGAGAATGTCCAGCGAGGGTTGAAGGCCGCTGGCGTGTTGAGCGGCGTCGGCCAGCGGTTTGCCAGCGGCGCAGGCATCGAGAAAAGCGCAGCCGCCGACATCCAATGGTTGCCAGCTGACGACACCTGCACTGCGCACCAGCAGTGCACCTTCGCCTTGCCAGTCGAGCTGTTCGGGCATGTCCAGCGCCAGACGGTTGTGGTGCCAGATGCTGAACACCGGCTGATCGGCGAACCATGCCCAGCGAGCCGCCGCGCGGGGCTTGAGCTGCAACGTGGCCAAGTCTTCAGGCGTGAGACTGGCGATCTGGTTGATGTCGATGCCGGGTTCATCAGCTGCGGTGTGGCAGAGGTTCCACAACCTGTCGAGTCGCGCGACATTGCCCAGATACGGCAGTTGTTGTGCGTGCTCGAAGTCATCAAGAAATTCGGCGAAGCCTGCAGCGTGATAAATCAGCCGTGCATCGACGGGGGGCGATTGACGTGCATACAGGGTCGCGGCCGCCACGAACCATTCAGTGCCCACAAGACGCTCGACGCTCGGGAAGTTGGCCTGCAAGGCATCCACCGCGCCCTTCATCACGGTGTTGCGATACACCGTGAAGCCAGGCTGCGTACTGATCCCGCGCAGGAACGGCGACTTCACGTCATACAGCGCGTCGACGAAGGCGTCCTGAAAATTGCGCAGTTTCATGACATGCCCTCCAGCAAAGCCTGCGCACGATCCCGCTCCAGCAGCAGCTCGGCGAAGGGTGGCAGGTTGTCGTCTCGTTCGATCAGCGTTGGCCTTGGGCCGACCCTTTGGATGAGCCGCTGATAGAGCGCCCAGACGTCCTCGGCAATCGGTGCGTCGTGGGTGTCGATCAACAGCGGCGCTCCGCCAGGGTCGGCGCTGTGTCCGGCCAGATGGATCTCCATGATCGCGCTGCCGGGAAATTCGTCGACATACGCGTTGGCGTCGTAGCCCATGTTGTGGGCGCTGAGGAACACGTTGTTGATGTCCAGCAGCAGGCCGCAACCGGTCCGCTGGCTGAGTTCGCTGAGGAAGTCGATTTCGCTGACGGTGTGGTCGTTCAGGCGCACGTAGTGGCTGGGATTCTCGATGGCGATGCGTCGGCCGAGAAAATCCTGTGTGCGTTGAATGTTGTCGGTGATGCACTGCAAGGCTTCCTCGGTGCGCGGGAAGGGCAGCAGGTCAGGGTGATACTGACCCCGCCAGGTAGACCAGGCGAGGTGCTCGGAAACGAGGGCTGGCTGAACCCGGTCGATGAGGGCCTTCAACCGCGTGAGGTGTTCGGTGTCTGGCGGGCAATCGGCGGCCAGTGACAACGAAACCCCGTGCAATGAAAGCGGATGACGGCTCCCGACCGTTTCCAGCCATGCCAGGCGAGGGCCGCCGTCGATCATGTAGTTTTCCGGATGGACTTCGAACCACAACCCCGTCGCTGCGCAGTCGTACGCGGCTTCGTAGTGGTCGGCCTTGAGGCCCAGTCCGGTACCCAGTGTTGGCGATGTGTTCATGATCGACGTCTGCCCTTGCAGTGGTTTTTACGGTGTTGCGATTGACCTGTGGCGGCTTACATCGGGGTCAGGGAACCCATGCCATGAGGGGTCTTGATGGAGGTGCAGGTGCCTGCGGGGACGTTTTTCCAGGCGTTGGCCTGGTAGTCGGTTTTGGAGGTGCCTGCGCAGGTGGTGCCAGCGCCGGCCTTGCAGTCGTTCTTGCCGGCCAGGGACACGCCGTAGCATTTTTCCATGGCAGGTGCCGAACCGGTTTCAGCGGCGTTGACGCCGGTTGCGATGGACGCGAAAGCCAGAGCGACGGCAGCGAGTTGGATGTTTTTCATGGTGTTTCTCCAGAAACCTGATTGAGTGAGGCTGGCGCATCAGCGTGAGGAGTGCTGTGCGCCAGATCCGAGAGATAGTTCGCTGCCAACTGAAGATCGGTTACACCCGCCCGAAGATTTTTTTCAGCAAGCGTTCAATCAGGGCATCACCCCGTATTCCAGAAGCAATTGCGCCATCCAGTCCATGAACACCCGGCACCGCTGCGGCAGGTGACGGCGGTGGGCGTAGAGCAGTGAAACCGGCATCGGCGCGGGGCGGTAATCGGGTAGCACCTCCACCAGCTCGCCACGTCGCAACTGATAGTCATGGGACAGGCAAGGCAACTGCACGATGCCAAGCCCGCCAAGGCAGGCCGCCTCGTAGGCTTCGATGTAGTTGACCGTCACGCTGCAGGGCATCGCAACCTGGTAATGCTTGCCGTCACGGCTGTACTCGAACAGCGCAGTGGCCGCACCGAAGGCCGAGACGTAGTTGACCAGTCGATGCTGTTGCAGGTCTTCGAGGGTCTCCGGGATGCCGAAACGCTCGGCGTAGCCTGCGCTGACGCAGTTGATCATGCGCATCTGACCAATACTTCTGGCCACCAGCGAGGTGTCGGGCAGCTCGCCGACCCGCATCACGCAATCGAAGCCCTCGCGCACCAGGTCGACACGCCGGTCGGTACTGCTGATTTCCACCTCGATGCGCGGGTAGCGGTCGAGAAATTCGCTGAGTCGCGGTATCACCAGACGACGCGCCACCGCCGTGGGCATGTCGACCCGCAGGCGTCCGCTGATGGCGGTATCGTCCTGGCGAAACAGGCTTTCCAGCTCGTCCATTTGCGCCAGCAGATCCTTGCTGCGCTCATACAGCGCCTGCCCGTCCGGCGTGGCCTGAACCTTGCGCGTGGTGCGCTGCAACAGGCGCGTGTCGAGCAATTGCTCCAACGCGCGAATCTGCTCGGACACCGTCGAGCGCGGCAAGCCCAGAGCATCGCTGGCCAAGGTAAAACTGGAAAGCTCGGCAACCCGGACGAAGGTCTTGAGCAGGTCGAGTTTGTTCATGCGTCACCAAAGATTGTTCGGTCAAAGCGATCAGTGCTGTCGGGTGCCACCGGTTTATCTGGAGGTAAGCCGAACAATACAGTGGGCCCCACGACTGCATACCGTCAATCGAGGGAATACCCATGAGCAACAAGATCGCAATCATCACCGGCGCCAGCCGTGGCCTCGGCAAGAGCACCGCACTGTCCGTGGCTCGCCTGGGCGTCGATGTCATCGGTACCTATCACAGCCGCGAAGGCGAGGCCCACAGCGTCGCCGCCGAGATCGAGGCCTTGGGCGGCAAGGCAAAAATGCTGCAACTGGACGTCGGCGACAGCAGTGGATTCGAGACTTTCGCCACCCAGGTATCGGCGTTGTTGAGCGGCTATTTCAAGGCCGAGCGTGTTGATTTCCTGGTCAACAACGCGGGCGTCGGCATGTACGCCAGTTGCGCGGACACCACCGAAGCGCAGTTCGATCAATTGATGAAGGTGCATTTCAAAGGGCCGTTTTTCCTGACCCAGACCTTGCTGCCGCTGATTGCTGACGGCGGGCGCATCGTCAATATCTCCTCGGGCCTGGCGCGTTTCTCGCCCGTGGGTTATGCCGCCTATGCGTCGATGAAAGGGGCGATCGAGGTCTGGACCCGTTATCTGGCCAATGAACTCGGTCCTCGTGGCATCACCGTGAACGCCCTTGCCCCTGGCGCCATCGAGACCGATTTTGGTGGCGGTACGGTGCGTGACAACGCCGATGTCAACGCCTGGGTGGCGGCTAATACCGCCTTGGGACGTGCTGGGCTGCCGGATGACATTGGCGCGGCAATCGCGATGTTGCTGGGGGACGGCGGGCGTTGGATCACGGCCCAGCGTATCGAGGCATCAGGCGGGATGTTTGTCTGAAACGTCTGAAAATGCGGCTGCGAAACTCATCCGTTGATGTAGTAAATGCACAGCGACAATGTGACCAGTGAACCCAAGGTCGAGATCAGAATGGTGCTCGACACCACCGACGCCTCGCTTTTGTAGTACTCGGCCAGCATGAACGGTCCGGTGCCGGTGGGCAGGGCGCTGAGCAAAAGTGCGCTGTTGGCCCACAGGGGCGGCAAGTGGAAGACCTTGAACGCGAGGAACCAGGTCAACAACGGGTGAGCGATCAGCTTGATCAGCACAAGAAGGCTCGTGCCATGGCGCGGGCCTTGTTGTTTGTGGGCGAGAAACAGTCCCAGGGAAATCAACGCACACGGCGTGGTCGCGGCGCCCAGCAGGCTCAGGAACTTGTCCAGCGCACCGGGCAGCGGGATGCCGGTCGATGCCCAGCAGGCGCCCAGAATCGGCGACACCACCAACGGATTTTTGGCCAGTGCGGTGAGCACCTTGAGCACGATGCGATGCACATGGGCCTCGCTCTGCAGACCGATTTCGATACAGATCAGGGCGATGCCGAACAGCACGCAGACCACCATTAAAGAAGCGATCAGCGCAGGTTCCAGGCCGCCCTGGCCAAGCACCATCACGCACAGCGGAATCCCTATGTAGCCGGTATTGGCGTAGGAAGCGCTCAGGGCGTCGATGCTGGCGTCGGCAAAATGCCCAGCCTTCTTGCGCCGCAACAGCAGGGTGATGACGAACATCGTCATGGTCGACAGGGTGAACACTGCGACAAAACCGGGATGCCAGATCTGTTCCCAAGTCGCCGTTGCCGTGGCCGTGAACAGCAGCGCGGGCAGGCACAGCCAGACCACCATGCGGTTGATTTCCGATGCGGCGGTGGGGCCGAGGCGGTTGGTGCGGCGACACAGGTAGCCGACCAGAATCAGGGCAAAGATGGGCAACAGCACGTTCAAGACGGAAGACATCGAATCTCGGCTCGGGCTTATTTCGAAAGGGGCCCTTTGAAGAGAGGCTTCAAAAAAGGCGCGCGTTGAAACAAGCGGCAAAGATTAAAGTCGCAAATCGTTAGCGTCCAACCTTTCTCGCCCTCGACGCAACATTTCAATGACGCAAAGCCTTGGGCCAGAGCGGCTGATCAAGGGAAGAGGGTGCCCGAAGGAAGATCGGGCACGGTCGGGATATGAAACGGCTTATTTCTTGACGGGGGTAATGTCGGTGATCTGGCCGTTGGTGGTCTGGACCTGGACGTATTTGTCGTTGATGCGAACCCATTGGCTCTGTTCGGCAGGGGCGTGCAGGCCCTTGGCTTTCCAGTCCTTGATCGCAGCACCAGGGCGCTGGAATTTCTCGGGGGCGCGGTCGCCTTTTTCCAGGTCGCGCAGGTTGTCTTTGGAGGATTGGACCGTCTGCGCCGGGGCGTCTTCAGCCTGCACGGTAAAGCTGGTGAGCGAAACACAGCCGAGAATCGTCAGACCGGCGATGAGCGATTTGCTGTTCATTCGAAGCTCCTTATCCAGTGCGTAATGCGCTGTTCATAAGCTCCGACCGTGACGGGGGCTGATCATTCAGTTGTTTTGTCGGGCGCGGGCAAAGGGCATGTCGGCGCTGTCGAGGACGCCATCACCGGCAAGCCCTTCTCCTGCAGGGGGCGTTACGGCTTCAAGGCCGCGGTCACGCTCACGGCCAGCGGCGTTGTCGCGCGGCCAATCAGCCTGCTCAGTTGGCGCCCGTCATCGAACAATGCGCCCTCGGCCGCCGCGGCGTCGGAATTGGCCAGCAATTGGGCGACGAACTCAGGGAGCCCGGCATTGAGCAGCGCAGCTTTGTACTGGCCTTGCGGCAGGTCGTTATAGACCACCCGCTTGCCCGACTGGCGTGTCACTTCACTGGCGAACTCACTCAAGGTGTAGGACGTATCGCCAGCCAGTTCATACACTTTGCCCGCCTGGGATTCACTGGCCGTCAGCACGGCAGCGGCGGCTGCGGCATAGTCGGCGCGGGCTGCGGAACTGATGCGGCCCTCGCCAGCGCTGCCGAAATGTGCGCCGTGGGCCAGATCCTCTTGAATGCCAGCGGTATAGTTTTCGTTGTACCAGCCATTGCGCAGCACCACCCATGGCACGCCGGATTCGGCCAAGGCGACTTCGGTCTGGCGATGTTCTTCAGCCAGGCCCAGCTGCGAGGTGTCGGCATGCAATACGCTGGTGTAGCCCAGCAAATTCACACCTGCATGCCGGGCGGCGTCGATCACGGCTTTGTGCTGGGCAACGCGCTGACCGACTTCGCTGGATGAAATCAGCAGGACCTTCTCCGCCCCCGCGAAGGCACTGTCCAGAGTGGCAGGCTGGGCGTAGTCGGCTTTGCGTACCTGCACGCCCAGGGCGGCGAGGTCGGCGGCTTTTTCAGGGCTGCGCACGGCGGCGACGATCTTGGACGCAGGAACGCGTTTGAGCAGCTGTTCGATAACCAGACGGCCCAGTTGACCCGATGCACCGGTGATGACGATCATGATGATTTCCTTGGGTGACGTGAATGTGTGCCGAGCATAGAGATCATGCTAACCTTTCGTAAGTACGTACGAAAAGGTAAGTGTAATGACCGATGTTTCTGCTCCCTCCGCTGAAAATGCCTCGCTGCTCGAACGCATCCGTATGGGTGAGGTTTTGGCGCGGGATTGCCCGTCGCGGGAAATTCTCAATCACGTCTGCAGCCGCTGGGGTGTGCTGGTGCTGGTGGTGCTGTTGGACGGCATGCACCGTTTCAGCGAGCTTCGCCGCAAGATCGGCGGGGTCAGCGAAAAGATGCTTTCGCAAACCTTGCAGAGCCTTGAGCAGGACGGCTTTATCGAGCGCAAGGCCTTGCCCGTGGTGCCGCCACACGTCGAATACACGCTGACCCCGATGGGCGAAGAGGTGGCCTTGCTGGTCGATGGGCTGACCACCTGGATCGAGCGCAACCTGCCGCGCATCATGCAAACCCGTGAAGCGCGCGCGGTGCAAACGGCCGACGTGTCATAGCCAAGGGTTCAGAGCGGCGCGGCCAGTTGGATCGCTGGCTGCGTGGATAGAATGGGCGCTCGCGGGGATGAGGACGTTGACTCGGCACATCCTGCGAGGTGCCGAGTCACGTTTGATTACGCGAATGTCGCGCCGCGTGTATTGACGAACAACGAGTAGACCGAGTGGCTGCTGGCCATGAACAGCCTGTTGCCTTCACGCCCGCCGAAGCACAGGTTCGGGCAGCGTTCAGGCAGCGAAATATGGCCGATGGCTTTGCCCTGTGGGTTGAAAATGCGCACGCCGTCGAGTTTCTCCAGGTCGGCTTTCGGGTCACCGTTGCCACCCCAGCCACACCACAAGTTGCCGGCTTCGTCACACTTGATGCCGTCGAGGGCGGCGTAGTCCAGGCCTTCGATGTGCTTGCGACGCGCGCCAAGGGTGCCATCGTCATTGACGGTGATCGCCCAGATCAACCGGTTGGGCTTGGCGCGACCCTCAACCACGTACAGGGTTTTTTCGTCAGGGGAAAAGCACAGACCGTTAGGGCCGTTGAGATCATCAATCACCCGAGTCACCTTCAGGCTTTCGCCATCGATGCGATACACCGCGTGCGGCTGGGTCGGGGTGATTTTGTGGCCTTCGTAGTTGTTGCCGGTCTGGAAGGGTGGATCGCTGAACCAGATTGAGCCATCGCGTTTGCAGACAATGTCGTTGGGCGAGTTGAAGGGTTTGCCCTCGAAGCTGTCGGCCAGCACAGTGACGTTACCGTTGGGTTCGGTACGGGTGATGCGGCGGCCTTCGTTGGTTGTGGTCGAGCCCTCGCAAACCAGCAGCCGGCCCTGACGATCGCGGCACATGCCGTTGGAGAAGTTGGAGTGTTCGCGATAGACCGAAAAGGTATCGGTGATCTCGTCCCAGCGCATGATGCGGTTGTTGGGGATGTCGCTGACCAGTAGGTAACGGCCATCACCCACCCATACTGGCCCCTCGGCCCAGCGCATGCCGGTGGCGAGCTTTTCCACACTGGCGTTGAAGATGCGCAGATCGAGAAAGCTGTCGTCGAGGATGTGAATCAGCGGGTCCGGGTAGCGTTGGCTCAGAGGCTCGGCGGCTGCGGCCAGTCGGGGCAGGGCGGCACTTCCCAAGGTCGCCAGAGTGGCCGAGACAGCGAAGGAGTGTTTCAGGAAGGTTCTGCGACTGTTGCCTTCAGGCGCGTCGGAATGGGTCGAATCCATGTAGCGGTCTCCGTTGAATTATTTTTTTACGGGCCGCTAGTAATACCTTGTGATAAGACATCGTACAAGTGTGAAAAGGCTTTATCCGCGCAGAGTTTATGTCGAATGCAGCCGGTGCTCGGATGAAACGTGCTGATCGGTCACGAAAAAAAATGCCTGACCCCATCACTAAGGCCAGGCATTTTTTTGTACCGCAAGATGCGTCGCCGCTTACTTCGGCATTAACGCCTCACGCACATCCTTGACGCTGGCGCTGGACACCGCAGGTGCGGCGTTGCCCCAGGTGTTGCGCACGTAGGTGAGCACGTCGGCGACGTTTTCATCCGACAGGTTCCAGCCGAACGCGGGCATCGCCGGAGCGGTGGGAGCCGCATCGGTGGCGCCTGCGCGGCTGCCGGCCAGCACCACGCGAATCAGCGACGACGGGTCGTTGCTGTTGATCAGCGGGGCCATGGCCAGTTTCGGGAACAGGTTGGCAACGCCTTCACCGTTCGGCGTGTGGCAGGCCGAGCAGCGGTCGGCGTAGATCGCCTTGCCGGTCACCATCGCCGGATCGCTGTCGGCCAGTGGCTTGGCGGTTTCAACCGGTTTGGCGCCGTCCTTGAGGTAGACCGCGACGGCCATCAGGTCCTGATCGGTCCAATGCTGCGACGAGTGCTCGACTTCCTCGGCCATGGGGCCGGAGGCGATGTCGAAGCGGTTGGCACCGGTCTTGAGGTACTTGACGATGTCGTCCTCGGTCCACGCGCCAAGGCCGTCATGGCCGGTGGAGGTGATGTTCGGCGCGACCCAGTGCTGCAGGTTGGCGCCGGTGAGGAACTGGTCGTTCTTGTCGCCGCCGATGAGGTTTTTCGGCGTGTGGCAGGTGCCGCAATGGCCTAGGCCTTCGACCAGATACGCGCCACGGTTCCACTGCTCGGACTTCTGCGGATCGGCCTTGAATTCGCCTTCCTTGAAGTTGATCAGGTTCCAGCCGATCAGGCTGGTGCGCACGTTGAACGGGAAGGGCAACTGATTGGTTTCGACCTTGTTGTCCACCGGATCGACGGTTTTCAGGTAGGCGAAAATGGCCAGGTTGTCTTCACGCTTGACCTTGGTGTAAGCCGTGAACGGCATTGCGCCATACAGGCGTTTGCCATCCAGACCGTGGCCTTTGGACATCGCGTTCTGGAAGTCTTCGAAGCTCCAGCGGCCGATGCCGGTGGCCGGGTCCGGGGTGATGTTGGCGCCTGCCAGCTTGCCAAACGGGGTGTCGAGAACCACGCCGCCGGAAAACAGCGGTTTGCCCGGCAGGGTGTGACACGCCGTGCAGTCACCAACGGTGGTCAGGTAGCGGCCTTTTTCGACGATGTTGTAGGAATCGGCGCCAGTGGCTGCGTGAGCCATGGATACGGACAGTCCGATGACGCTCGCGCAAACAGTCAGAAGAGTCTTCATACGCTGATCATCTCCCCTGGACGCTTGAGGTAGCGGGTGCGAATGGCATCCGCCGCTTTGAAGGCCAGCGCCGCCACGGTGCCGGTAGGGTTGTAGCCGGGGTTCTGCGGGAAGGCTGAGGAGCCGACCACGAACAGGTTCGGTACGCCCCACACTTGCAGGTATTTGTTCACCGAACTGTTCTTCGGATCGGCGCCCATGATGAAACCGCCGACGATGTGCGACGACTGGTACGGCGCGCTGTTCCAGTGGCCCTGTTGAGAGCTGGGCACCATCTGCCGCGGGTTCATGCTCTTGGCGATTTCCGCGACCTTGCCAGTGACGTACGCGGCCATCTTGCGGTCGTTCTCCGGGAAGTCGAAGGTGATGCGCAAAAGCGGTCGGCCCAGCGGATCCTTGTAGGTCGGATCCAGCGACAGGTAGTTGGTGCGGGTCGCGTAGCTGCTCGCTTCACAGCCGATGGACATGTTGGCGGCGTAGTTCTTGACCGTGGCCTTTTTCCATTCCGAGCCCCACGCCGGGGTGCCGGGCGGGAGAGGGCGCGAGTCGATGGGCGCGGCACCGATCGGGGTGACCCGGGTGCTCCCGCCGCCGACGAAACCCAGACCCGAGTGGTCGAAGTTGTCGTTGTTGAACTCGTCGATGCCCATGCCGATGGCGCCGCCGCCGATGAACGGGTTGAAGTTCTTGTCATCGAAGAACATCCGCACGCTGTTGGCGGTCTGGTAGGCGTAGTTGCGGCCGGTGGTGCCGGTGTTGGTGACCGGGTCGTAAGGCTGGCCGACGCCGGAGAGCAGCATCAGGCGCACGTTTTCGAAGATGAATGCACTGACCACCACCAGTTCAGCGGGTTGTTCCCACTCTTCACCGTTGGCGTCCATGTAGACGATACCCGTGGCACGCTTGCCGCTGCTGTCCATGGTCACGCGCAGGACTTCGCAGTTGGTCATCGCCGTGAAGTTCGGCTTGCGGATCAGCACCGGCAAAACGGTGGTGATGGCGCTGGCCTTGGAGTAGTTGGCGCAGCCGTAGTTGGTGCAGAACCCGCAATAGGTACACGGGCCCATGGCCACGCCCAGGGAGTTGACGTACGGCTTGGAGACTAGCGCCGACGGCACCGGGAACGGCTTGTAGCCGAGGTTTTTCGCGGCTTCGGCGAACAGCGTGGGCGCGTAAGTCTGCTCGGTCGGCGGGTTGGGGTACTCTTCGGAGCGCGCGCCTTCAAAGGTGTTACCGCCTTCCTGGATGACGCCCTTGATATTGCCGGCCTTGCCCGAGACGCCCGCCAGGCGATCGAACTTGGTGTAGAACGGCTCCATTTCTTCCCAGTCGGTGCCCCAGTCCTGCAGGGTCAGTTCCGGCGAAATTTCTTTGCCGTAACGCTCGGTCAGGTGGCTGTGCAGACGAAATTCGTGGGGCTGGAAACGGAAGGTGATGCCCGCCCAGTGATTGCCCGCACCGCCGGTGCCGTTACCGGGGTGAAACGAACCCCAGCTGCGCATGGGTAGCGCTGTCTCGTGAATGCTGTTGCGAATTGTGGTGGTGTTTTGCCGCGTTCGCAGCATCAGGTCCTGACGGCGGTTGTAGCGCAGTTCGTCTGCCGCGGAGGCGACGTTGAAGTCGGCAGCGGTGTCGCGCCATGGGCCGCGTTCGAAACCGATGATGTTCAGCCCTTCATCGGCCAGTTCGTTGGCGATGATGGATCCGGCCCAGCCGAGCCCGACAACCACGACATCCGTGGAAGGTAATTTTTTGGCCATGTCGAATTAACCCTTCTTGGTCCAGGCGATGCTGCCGGAAATGGAGAGCGGCACCAGGTTCAGCTTCTGGTTATGCTGGGCGATGTAGGGGCGGTAGTCGTAACGCGCGCCGGGGAAGCCGATCATTTTCCACGACACCATGTCGCGGTTGCCGCCGTAGACCGGGTCGGCAAAGAAGCCTTCCATGGTGTTGCCGAGCACTTGCTGGAAGAACAGCTTGGCGTCGATGCCGTCCAAAGCAATGTCGCCCTTTTCAAGGCCGGTCAGCACTTTATCCTGCTCTTCGGGCGTCAGGGCGGCGAAGCTTTTCTGGAACTGCTTCTGGCAGTAGGCCTCAAGACCGGCCAGACCCAGACGGTAGCGGTCACGGGGCACGAACTCGGATTGATCGCCTTGCATCGGCGTGCCTTTTTCGAACGGGCCCTGCATGTAAAGACGGCTGAAGGTGCCGTATTCACCGGCCAACTGGCGGTCGATGAAGACGGCACAACCGGCGTCCTTGCCACTGACACTCAGATCATCGGCGGGAATCAGACGCGCCACGATGGCTTCGACCGCAGTCGCTTCTGCCGCGCTGAAAAACTGCCAGCCCGGGGTGTCGTAGTGCATCGGGCCGTTGTGATCGAACGGGACCCACTCTGGAACGCCGACGACGGTGGCGGCCTTGGCCGTTGCGGCCGCGCCGACGGCCAGCGTGGTCGCTCCGGACTTCAGCAACTGGCGGCGTGTCAGGCCTCTGGATTTCTCTGTCATTCAAGGCTCCTGCGAACACTCCTGATCAAGGAGCCATGGCCGGCATGGTCCGCAAACAGGCGGTGTCGTAAGTGTGTTTCACGGTTTGACTCGACAGCGCGGTGTGTCGAGCAGGCGTTGCGGCGGGTGTGACATCGGGTCTCTGGCAAGCCAGCGGGCAAAAGGTGCACGCTAGGCGGGGGAACGCCATGACTTGGCGGTCATCTTTTCCACGCGAAGCGCAATCATAGATGTGTTGCCGATTGTTGCATCCCCTGAAATCGGTAAATGACTATTACCGTTCCGGTAACAGTCTGGTTTTTGCCGAACTGTGCCCTGATCTTGCGCTAATCAAGGTGCAGTTGTGCTGGATCGCTGTGAGGGCTGAGTTAGGCGAGTTTTTCTGTGCTGCACCTCATGCCGTGTTCAAGTGGTCCAATCTGATCCGCTTTTCAATGGGTTAGCTGATCCGCAAGCGGCATCTGCATTCATCCGTATTGAGCAATAAAACCCTCATAAGGTTCCGACCGGCTGGTGCGCGATCCCGCCGAAACCCTTCGTCGCTTTTCGCCAACATGACAGGATTTTCATGAAGAACGGCCCATGGTGCCGGGCGCTTCTTGGTATCGTGCACGCCATTTGCGTCCGGCAAGCCCCGGCCTGCGTGTCTGCACCGTTCATCTTTTCACCGAGTAGCTGTAGAAATGCCCGATCCCATACCGTTAAAGGACCACGAGAAGGAAACCCGGCTGGTCAACAACCGCCTGGTCGCCTGCGCTGCGTTCGTGGTCTTGCTCAGCATCGCGCTGGTCTGCCGGATGTATTTCCTGCAGGTCATCGAGTTCGCTTATCACTCGACGATTTCTGAAAACAACCGCGTTCACGTGCTGCCAATCCCCCCCGAACGTGGACTGATCTACGACCGAAACGGTGTGATCCTCGCCGACAATCGCCCAAGCTTCAACCTGACAATGACCCGCGAGCGGGCAGGGGACTGGCATGCGGTGATCGACACCCTGATGCAGATCCTCAACCTGCCCGATGAAGACCGCATCATCTTCGACAAGGCGATGAAGAACTCGCCGCACCGTTTCGTCCCGGTCACCTTGCTCTATGAGCTGACCGAAGAACAGATCGCCCTGCTGGCGGTGAATCAGTTCCGCCTGCCGGGGCTGGATGTCGAGGCGCAGTTCGTGCGGCATTACCCGCTGGCCGAGCACTTCGCCCATTCCATCGGCTATGTCGGACGGATCAACGAAAAAGAGGCGACCCAGCTGGATCAGGTCGAGTACCGCGGCACCCAGTCCATCGGCAAGACCGGCGTCGAGCGTTTCTACGAGAACGAACTGCATGGCCACGTCGGTTATGAAGAAGTGGAAACCAACGCCCAGGGCCGCGTGCTGCGGGTGCTCAACCACCACGATCCGGTCGCAGGCAAGAGCATCACCCTGAGTCTGGACATCAAGTTGCAGGAAGCCGCCGAAAACGCCCTGGGTGATCGTCGCGGTTCGGTGGTGGCGATCGACCCGGCCACCGGCGAAGTGTTGGCGATGGTCAGCAAGCCGAGTTTCGACCCAAACCTGTTCGTCACCGGCATCAGCTTCAAGGAGTATTCGGCACTGCGCGATTCGGTCGACCGGCCACTGTTCAACCGCGTGCTGCGCGGTCTCTACGCGCCGGGTTCGACGATCAAGCCCGAAGTGGCAATCGCGGGCCTCGACAGCGGCATCATCACGCCTTCTACGCGGGTGTTCGATCCGGGCTATTTCCAGCTGCCGGATTTCGACCACAAGTACCGCAACTGGAACCACAGCGGCGACGGCTGGGTGGATCTGAACGCAGCGATCATGCGTTCCAACGACACCTATTTCTACGATCTGGCGCATAAGCTGGGCATTGATCGTCTGCATGATTACCTGACCATGTTCGGCATTGGCCAGAAGGTCTCGCTGGACATGTTCGAAGAGTCCGCAGGCCTGATGCCGTCCAAGGAGTGGAAGCGCATCACCCGGCGTCAGGCGTGGTTCCCGGGCGAGACGGTGATTCTCGGCATCGGCCAGGGCTATATGCAGGTCACGCCGTTGCAACTGGCCCAGGCGACGACGCTGATCGCCAACAAGGGCGTGTGGAACCGTCCCCATCTGGCCAAGGAAATCGGCGGGGTTGCGCCGGTGGACGAGCACCCGATGCCGAACATCGTGCTGCGTGATCCCCGCGAGTGGGACCAGGTCAACAACGGCATGCAGTCGGTGATGCACGACCCCCGTGGTATCGCCCGCGCTGCAGCCCAGGGTGCGCAATACCGCATCGCCGGCAAGAGTGGTACGGCGCAGGTAGTGGCGATCAAGCAGGGCGAACGTTATAACCGCGAGAAGACGCTGGAGCGGCATCGTGACAACGCCTTGTTCGTTGGCTTTGCACCGGCCGCCAATCCGAAGATCGCTGTGGCGGTGATGATCGAGAACGGTGAGGCGGGCGGTCGGGTGGCGGGCCCTGTGGTGCGGCAGATTCTCGATGCCTGGCTGCTGGATCAGGACGGTCACCTGAAGGCGCAATACGCAACGCCGAACGCGCCGCCGGTCAACCCAAAGCAGCAGATTGCGGCGCCGAGCAAGGCAGTGGTGCAGCCGCCGGTTTGATGTGGAGGTGGGGCCCAGCATCCGTACTGGACCTGTGGGAGCCGGCTTGCTGGCGAAAGCGTTGTTTCAGCCAAAGATTCATAGCCTGACACACCGCCTTCGCCAGCAAGCCGGCTCCCACAGGGTTCGGGGTGGCCAATGCCCGATGTGCAGCCTGTCGCCGAGCACATCCTGACAAGCACTGAACTGTGACCGGTGCTACAGGTCGATTTGAAACGACGCGCGTTGCAGCCTTTCGCTTGGCGCGTAACCTTCGACTCGACAAGGAACCTGCCCCATGTCCAGCAGAACCATCGCCGACCATCTCGCCCAAACCCTCGCCGCTGCAGGCGTCTCGAAGATCTGGGGCGTCAGTGGCGACAGCCTGAACGGCCTGACCGACAGCCTCGAGCGCTTGGGCAAGATCAAGTGGATGCACACCCGGCACGAGGAGGTGGCGGCCTTCGCTGCCGGTGCCGAGGCGGCATCCACCGGTTCGCTGGCGGTCTGCGCAGGCAGTTGCGGTCCGGGCAACCTGCATTTGATCAATGGCCTGTATGACTGCCACCGCAGCCGCGTGCCGGTGCTGGCCATCGCTGCGCAGATTCCATCCTCCGAGATCGGCCTGAATTACTTCCAGGAAACCCATCCCACCGAACTGTTCAAGGAATGCAGCCATTTTGTCGAGGCCGTGAGCAGCGCCGAGCAATTCCCTCGGGTGCTGGAGCGCGCCATGCGAGCGGCGATCAGCCAGCGCGGTGTGGCAGTGATCGTGATTCCGGGGGATGTCGCCTTGCTTCCGGCCCCCGACGTCAAACCGACCTGGGTCGAACCAACCCCCGCTCGCGTGATCCCGGCCGAGAAAGACCTGCAACAGCTGGTTACGCTCCTCGATAAATCCAAAAGCGTGACCATCCTGGCCGGCGCCGGTTGCGCCGAGGCCCACGATCAGGTCGTGGCACTGGCGGAAAAACTCTCGGCCCCTGTGGTGCATGCCCTGCGTGGCAAGCAGTACATCGAATACGCCAACCCCTTCGACGTGGGCATGACCGGCCTGATCGGCTTCAGCTCCGGCTATCACGCGATGCTGTCCTGCGACACGTTGCTGATCCTGGGCAGCAGTTTTCCGTATCGCAACTTCTACCCGGAAAAAGCCAATATCGTGCAGATCGACATCGAGGCCTCCGCCTTGGGCCGCCGCGTGCCGTTGACCCTGGGGCTTGAGGGCGGCATTGCCGAAACCATCGTCGCGCTGCTGCCGCGAATCAAGGCGCACACCGATCGCAAGTTCCTCGACAAGGCGCTGGATCACTACGCCAAGTCCCGGGAGGAGCTGGACGAACTGGCCACGCCATCGGCCCATGGCGAGCCGATTCACCCGCAGTACCTGACGCGCATGGTCGACGCCTATGCCGATCCGGATGCCATCTTCACGGTCGACGTCGGCACCCCGACGCTGTGGGCGGCGCGCTACCTGACCATGAACGGCCAGCGCAAACTGCTGGGCTCGTTCAACCACGGCTCCATGGCCAACGCCATGCCTCAGGCACTGGGCGCCAAGGCGGCGTTCCCGGAGCGGCAAGTGGTGGCGCTGTGCGGCGATGGCGGGCTGTCGATGCTGTTGGGGGATCTGTTGAGCATTCGCCAGCTCGAGCTGCCGATCAAGCTGGTGGTGTTCAACAACAGCTCGCTGGGCTTCGTCGCCATGGAGATGCAGGCGAGCGGTTATGTGCCCCATGACACGGATTTCAACGCCACCAACTTTGCCAACATCGCCATCGGCGCGGGGATTCTGGGGATTCGCGTGGAGGACTCCGCCGACCTGCCCAATGCGCTGAAAAAAGCCTTTGAGCATCCGGGACCCGTGGTGGTGGATGTGGTCACGGCCAAACAGGAACTGGGCCTGCCGCCGAAGATCAAGCTTGCCCAGGCCAAAGGCTTCAGCCTGTTCATGCTCAAGGCGGTGATGAGCGGCAAGGCCGATCAGGTACTGGAGCTGGCGAAGACCAATTTCCGGTAAATCACCCGGTTCTCTGTAGCAGCCCGACCGGGCTGCTACACGTGTTGTATCGCCAGTTTTCGCATGATTTCTGCCCGCAAAGAGCGCATTTTCCATCCTCTGCGCACCACCGCGAATCAATAATTTCCCCCGCCAAAATCTCCTGAAAAAAAGCATTGTGCCAGCTCGAAAACCGATGTTATGTTGATAACATCACGTTACGAAATGACCTTTCGATAACATTTCTCATCCTGTGCCCGTGGGCATGTGCAGTGGATCGGTGATGGAAAAGAGCCCCTTTCTTGAGACCCTCGAGCAGCGCTTCAGCGACCTGACGCCGACGGGCAAGCGCATCGCCGGGTATCTGTTGGCCAATCCGCAGAAGCTGCCGTTCGAGACCGCCGACAGCATCGCCCAGCAGACCGGCACCACGGGGATTTCGGTCGGGCGCTTCCTGCGTTCGCTGGGCTATCGCAACATCGACGACGTCAAACAGAGCCTGCGCGGCGACAGCGCCAGCCCTTGGGTGATCACCGATCGGCTGGGCGCGTTTCGCGAAGAGAACACCCAGGGCGATGCACTGGAGCGTTCGATGAATCGCGAGCTGGAGGCGATCCAGCGGGTCTACGCCCTGGCCCGTGGCGAGACCTTCGCGCGGATCGTCGAGCGGCTGTACAGCGCCGATGCGGTGTTCATCGTCGGCATCCAGACCACGCGCGGCATTCTCAATGCGTTCTTCACGCACCTGGAATACATCCGCCCCAAGGTCTACTACGTCGATGGCCTGTCGGGCACCTACGCCGAATCGCTCAACTCGCAGTTCGACAATCCCTACGCCGTGATCGCTGACTTTCGCACCTATTCGGCGGTGGCCCGGACGTTCTGCGACGTCGCCCACCAGCAGGGCCTGGGCATGGCGTTCATCACCGATTTCCACTGCCCCTGGGCGCGGGATTACCCCACGGACCTGCTGCAGCTCAATTCCGATGTCGGCCAGTTCTGGGATTCCCTGGCGCCCCTGACGTGCCTGTTCAACCTGATGGTCTCGGCGGTGGCGGAAAAGTATGGCGAGCGACTCGATCAACGCCTGGCCAAGAACCGTGAGCTGCAACAACTGTTCGGTCAGTTCGAATGAACCGGCCTTTAACCCTCTGCGCGTGATGAGCGTTGTGATCTGGAGTGTTTTACGTGAATAGCCCCCTCGTCGAAGTCGATGCCCAGGCGTTGCAGGTCGAAGTCGACCTGATCTACGCCGGGGTCGACAACCTCGCCGGCAAGCAGATTTATCAGGACCCGCGTTGCCTGCTGCACCGTGACGCCGAAGCCTGCCTGCGCAAGGCCAGCACCCTGGCGCGCCAGGCCGGTCTGCGCTTGCGCATCTTCGATGCCTATCGCCCGCCGTACGCCCAGTACCTGTTGTGGGAAGCACTGCCCAATCCCGAATACGTTCGCGATCCTGGCCTGGGCTCCCATCACACCCGAGGCGTGGCCGTCGACCTGACGCTGATCGACGCCAACGGCAAGGCGCTGGACATGGGCACCGGGTTTGACGACATGCGCGAGCATTCGCACCAGTTCTTTGCCGATCTGCCTGCCGAGGTGCAGCGCAATCGCCTGTTGCTGCTGGGGATCATGCTCGGCGCGGGGTTTACCTACATCGACAGCGAGTGGTGGCACTACGAATTGCCCGGTGCCGAGGCGTACCCGCTGATCGACGATGGCTCGATACGCCCGCCGAACTGACCCCGACACCGTACACCCGTGACACCTGACCGGGACTCAAAGAATCCCGGCTGAATCTGGCCAAACCTTGCGCTTCAAACCGCGCAGGGCGCGCCATTTCAGAGGCCCGTAACGGCCCCTGAGCTTTAACTGCCCGGTATAGCTTCAATAAAAAACCTGACGTACTTCCATACATCGAATGATCAAGGAACCGGCATGAAATCAATCGTTACCCCACACCAACTGGCGATGGCCATTCTGTGCACCGCCATGGGCCTGGGCGCCTGGCAATCGGCCAGCGCAGCCGTGGCCCAGGACACCCTGATGATCGGCAAACCGTCCGATCCGCAAACCCTCGATCCGGCCGTGACCATCGACAACAACGACTGGACCGTGACCTATCCCGCCTACCAGCGTCTGGTGACCTACAAGGTCGAAAACGGCAAGGGCAGCACCGAGGTGCAGGGCGAACTGGCCAGCAGTTGGTCGACCTCGGCCGACAACCTGACCTGGGAGTTCAAGCTCAAGCCCGGCAACAAATTCGATGACGGCGCGGACGTGACTGCCGAGGCGGTGAAGTTTTCCTTTGATCGTGTGATGAAGCTCAAGCAGGGGCCGTCCGGTGCGTTCCCCGATGACATGAGCGTCGCGGTGGTCGATCCGCTGACCGTCAAGTTCACCCTCAAGGCTCCGTACGCGCCATTCCTCTCGACGCTGGCGCACAACGGCGCGGCGATCATCAACCCGGATGTGGCGAAGAAAACCGAAGGTGCCGAGGCGTACCTGTCCAATCACACGGCCGGCTCCGGCGCGTTCAAACTGGTCAACTGGCAGAAGGGCCAGACCCTGACCATGGAGCAGAACAGCTATTACGCAGGCCCCAAACCCACCCTGAAAAAGGTCGTGGTGAAGATCATCGGTGAAGCCTCGGTGCGCCGTCTGCAACTGGAACACGGCGATCTGGACATCATCGAAGACATGCCTGAAGACCAGCTCGAAGCGCTGGCCAAGAAATCCGGCGTCGTGGTGGGGGACTACCCGTCGCTGCGGGTGACCCTGCTGTACCTCAACACCCAGAAAGCGCCGATGAACAACCCCGATGCGCGTCGGGCCATTGTCGAGTCGCTGGACTACGACGGCATCATCAACGGCATTCTCAAGGGCAAGGCCAAACCGCTGAACGGCCCGATTCCGCAGGGTATGTGGGCGTACGACGAGAAGCAGCCCGCGTTCAAGCAGGACATGAGCAAGGCCAAGGAAGACCTGGCCAAAGTCTCGCCGAAGATCAGCAACCTGACGTTCATGTACTCCGACAAGGACCCGAACTGGGAGCCCATCGGCCTGACCCTGCAAGCCGGCCTGCAATCGCTGGGCGTGAACCTGAAGATGGAAAAACTGGCCAACGCCAGCATGCGTGAGCGCTTGGGCACCGGTGACTTCGACGTCGCCATCGGCTCCTGGAGCCCGGACTTCGCCGACCCCTACATGTTCATGAACTTCTTCTTTGACTCCAAGCTCAAGGGCCTGGCCGGCAACCGTTCGTTCTACGACAACCCGGCGGTGGACAAGCTGATTCGTGAATCGGCCACCACCAACGACATGGCCAAACGCACCGAACTGTATCAGCAGGCGCAGAAGATCGTGCTGGGCGACAGTGTCTACGCCTACCTCTACCAGAAGGCCTATACCTTGCCGATGAGCGACAAGGTCAAGGGCTACGTGTTCAACCCGATGCTGGAACAGGTGTTCAACGTCGGCTCGATCACCAAGTAGGGCGTGTGTTGTATTGCCCGGCCCCCGGTCTGCGTGGGGTCGTGGCAACGCTGTGTCCGCGAGCTGTTTCGCGTTGTCGATCGAATGCGTGACCGAGGTGCCTGATGGCCTTCCTGAATACTCTGCGTAAACGCCTGGGCGGCCTGCTGCTGGTGGTCTTTGGCGTTTCCCTGATTACCTTTTCCATATCGCACCTGATTCCGGGTGACCCCGCGCGGCTGATCGCTGGCGATCGCGCAACCGATGCCATTGTCGAGAACATTCGTCATCAATTGGGGCTGGACCTGCCGCTTTATCAGCAATACGGGCGCTACATGCTTGACCTGTTGCACGGCGATCTGGGCACATCGATCCGCACCCATCGTCCGGTGCTGGAAGATCTGCAGGCGTTTTTTCCGGCGACCCTGGAACTGGCGCTGGCGGCGTTGAGCCTGTCTATCCTGATCGGCGTGCCGCTGGGCGTGCTGTCGGCGGTGTACCACAACCGCTTCATCGATCAGGTGGCGCGAACCCTGGCGGTGACCGGTATTTCCACCCCGGCGTTCTGGCTCGGGTTGGGGTTGATCGTGCTGTTCTACGGCCATTTGAACTGGCTGCCGGGCAGCGGGCGCATCGATGAAGGGCTGGAGCCGCCACCGACGGTGACCGGCTTCTACCTGATCGACACCTTGATCGCAGGCGACACGGCGCTGTTTTTCAACGCCGTGCAGCACCTGATCCTGCCCGCGATCACGCTGGGGTTCGTCAATCTGGGCGTGGTGGCGCGGCAGATCCGCTCGGCGATGCTCGATCAACTGGGCGAGGACTACATCCGCACCGCGCGGGCCTACGGCCTTTCGAAATGGACCGTGATCCTGCGCCATGCGTTGCCCAATGCGCTGATCCCTTCGGTGACCGTGCTCGGCCTGACCCTGGGCGATCTGCTTTATGGCGCCGTGCTCACCGAAACCGTGTTCGCCTGGCCCGGCATGGGCGCCTATGTGGTCAAGTCGATCCAGTCGCTGGATTTCCCGGCGGTGATGGGTTTCGCGATCCTGGTGTCCTTCATTTATGTACTGCTCAACATGGCGATCGATCTGCTGTACCGCCTGATCGACCCCCGCATCGGCGAGGTCAACTGACATGTCCACTCCCATCACCGCGCCCGTCGTGGCGCCGCTGCCAAAAGCCTCGCGCTGGCAGGACAAATTCGCCTACCTGAGCCATCAGGTCCGTCGCAGCCCGCTGACCATGGCCGGGCTGTTGATCACCCTGATGGTGCTGCTGTGCATGCTCTTCGCGCCCTGGCTGGCGTCCCATGACCCGAACGCCTTGAACCTCTCCCAGCGATTGGCCGCGCCTTCGGCCGCGCACTGGTTCGGCACCGACGAAGTGGGTCGCGACCTGTTCAGCCGGGTGCTGTATGGCAGCCGGCAATCGGTCGGTGTCGGCCTGTTCGTGGCCTTCGCCTCGTGTTTCGCCGGCGGGCTGTTGGGCTGCATGTCGGGCATCATCGGCGGGCGTTTCGACGGCCTGATCATGCGCTTGATGGACATCATGCTGTCGGTGCCGTCGCTGGTGCTGATCATGGCGCTGGCTGCCGCGCTGGGCCCGAGCCTGTTCAACGCCATGCTCGCCATCACCCTGGTGCGCATCCCTTTCTACGTGCGCCTGGCGCGGGGGCAGGCGCTGAGCATCCGCCAGATGGGCTACGTCAAAGCCGCTGAAACCTTTGGTGCCGGGCGCTGGCACATGGTGCTCTGGCACGTCGCGCGCAATGCCATGCCGCCGCTGTTGGTGCAGCTGAGCCTGGACATCGGCAGCGCGATTCTCATGGCCTCGGCGCTGGGCTTCATCGGCCTGGGGGCACAACAGCCCACGGCGGAGTGGGGGGCGATGGTCGCGACGGGACGCAATTACATCCTCGATCAGTGGTGGTATTCGACCTTCCCCGGCGTGGCGATCCTGATCACCGCCACCGGTTTCAACCTCTTGGGCGACGGCGTGCGTGACCTGCTCGACCCTCGGCAGCAGGGGAAGTGACCATGCGTACTCAAACTCAAACTCAAACTCAAACTCAAGCGTCCAGCGCAGCCCAGCCGGTGGCGCCGGTGCTGGCCATCGACAACCTGAGCATCGAATTCCCGGCCTACAAGAGCACGGTGAAGGCCCTGAACGGCGTGTCGTTGCACGTCAACCCGGGGGAGATCGTCGGGGTGATCGGCGAGTCCGGTTCCGGCAAATCCGTCACCGCCATGCTCAGCCTGCGCCTGCTCCCCGAACGCGCCTATCAGGTGAAAAGCGGCAGCCTCAACATCCTCGGCCGCGACATGCTGACAGCCCGGGAAAAAGACCTGCTCAACGTTCGCGGGCGCGATGCCGCGATGATCTTTCAGGAGCCCATGACCGCGCTGAACCCGACGCGGCGCATCGGTCGGCAGATGCTCGACGTGATCATTCATCACCAGCGCCTGAGCAAACAGGACGCTCACGCCAAGGCCGTCGCCTTGCTGCGCGACATGCACATCGCCGACCCCGAACAGGTGATGAACAGCTACCCCTTCGAACTCTCCGGCGGCATGCGCCAGCGGGTGATGATCGCCCTGGCATTCTCCTGCGATCCGCAACTGCTGATTGCCGACGAGCCGACCACTGCGCTGGACGTCACCGTGCAGCGGCAGGTGTTGCTGTTGTTACGGGAAAAAGCCCGTGAGCGCGGCACGGCGATCCTGCTGATTACTCATGACATAGCGCTGGTCTCGCAATTCTGCGACCGGGTCTACGTGATGTACACCGGTGCTGTGGTGGAGCAGGGTGTCACCGCTCAGGTCATGGCCGATCCGCGCCATCCCTACACCCGAGGCCTGCTCAGTGGCCTGCCGGAGCAGGTCGAACCGGGGCAGGACCTGATGACCATTCCCGGCCAGGTGCCCAACCTTTCGGCGTTGCCCGAGGGCTGCACCTTTCGGGATCGTTGCGCCTTTGCCATGGCCAAGTGCTTGCAGCGCCCACCGATGCAGACCCTGGACGCCAGCAGCGATCGCAAGAGCGCCTGCTGGTTGAGTGAACCCTCGCCGTTGCCTGCACAGGAGGCGCGACCATGACCCGCTTGGCGCTCGATTCAGTGCCGGGCCAGAACCCGACCATTCTCGGCCTGCACGACGTGCGCGTGCACTACCCGATGGGCAAGGACTGGCTTGGCAGATCCAAGGCGGTGGCCCATGCCTTGAACGGCATCGACCTGCAAGTGCAGGCCGGGGAAACCCTGGGCGTGGTGGGGGAATCCGGCTGCGGCAAGAGCACCCTGGCGCAACTGTTGATGGGCTTGATCAAGCCGACATCGGGCAGTCTGGAGTGGATCTATAACAACGCCAAGGAACGCAGCAGCAATGTGCAGATCGTGTTCCAGGACCCGCAGTCGTCCCTCGACCCGCGCTTGCCGGTGTGGAAGGTGATCACTGAACCGCTGTTCGTGCAGCGCGCCGCGCCCCGTCGGGACATGCGCGACATCGCCGCCAAGGTGGCCTCGCAGGTGGGCATTCGCAGCGAATACATGGACCGTTTCCCCCACCAGTTCTCCGGCGGGCAGCGCCAGCGCATCGCGATAGCCCGGGCGTTGTCGTCCAACCCGGACATCATCGTGCTGGACGAGCCCACCTCGGCGCTGGACATCTCGGTGCAGGCGCAGATCCTCAATCTGCTGGCCGAGCTGCAGCGCACCCGCGACCTGACCTACATCCTGATCTCCCACAACGTGTCAGTGGTGCGGCACATGGCCGACCGCGTGGCGGTGATGTACCTGGGGCAGTTCGTCGAGCTGGGCAGCGCCGCCCAGGTGCTGGAACGCCCGCGTCATCCCTACACCCAGCTGCTGCTGGAGGCGGTGCCGAGGCTGGGCGTGGCCGTGGACGATGCGCAGGTGTCGGCGCCGACGGAGCTGCCGGGCAACCGCAACCTGCCCACCGGCTGTTTCTTCCGCGACCGTTGCCCCAAGGCCACGGCGGGGTGCGACCGGCCGCAAAGCCTGCTGCCTGCGAAAGGTGAGGCGGTTGGGGTGAAGGTAAGGTGTCATTTGCAGTCGGTTTGACACGCCGGGAAGCCGGAACCCGGACCTTTGTGGGAGCAAATTCATTCGCGAAAGATAGCCCAGCCGATGCTGATTTATCGGATTCACCGGCCAATCGCGAATGAATTCGCTCCCACAGGGCACTACCGGCATAAAAAAAGATGAACAATTGGATCCGCTTAATCATCCTTAGATGAATGTTTAATCCTCCTTAAATGGTTCTTCCCCGTTTAAAAAGTGACCGCCAAGTTTCTTCGACGACTGGTCCTCAACTCTGCGCTCAAGCGGCCGAACTATATTTCGGGCCGCGTCTTCCTTTTTCTCGTACAACCCCGTAAAAAGCCCGGCGCACGCATTCCCGTCGCTGTCATTCTTGGTTATGGACACAATCATATGATCAAAAGTCTGGGCTTCAGCAGAAAGATCCTGCTGGCCGCTGCACTGATAGTTGTTGTTGCTTTCTCATGTTTCATTCTGGTGAACGACTTGCGCCAGCGCGAAACCCTGAAGAACAACGTCGATGCCGAACTGCAACAACTGGGCAGTCTGACCACGCAGAACATTCAGACCTGGCTCGACAGCCGCACTCAACTGCTTTACTCGATGGCCCAGCAAATCGCCGCTGACGGCCCGTCGCCCTCCAGCCTGCAGCGCATCGTCGGCTTGCCGGTGTACCCGGACAACTTTCAGCTCAGCTACTTCGGCGGCAAGGACGGCCTGATGTTCTCGGTGCCGGCCGGCAATCGCGCCGCCGACTACGACCCCCGCGCCCGTGGCTGGTACAAGGCGGCCGATGCCGCGCAAGGCACCATCGTCACCGAACCCTACATCGCCGCGTCCTCGGGCAAGCTGGTGGTGACCCTGGCAACGCCGGTGCGTCAGCAAGGCCAGATGATCGGTGTGGCGGGCGCTGACATCTCGCTGGACGTCATTACCAAAACCATCAACTCGCTGAATTTCGGTGGCCATGGCTACGCCTACATCGTCAGCGCCGACGGCAAGATCCTGATTCACCCGGACAGCAAGCTGATCCTCAAGAACGTCAGCGAGGCCTACCCCAACGGTGCGCCGAAGATCGCGCCGGGCGTGTCGGAGATCGAGTCCGGTGGCAAGGCGCAGTTCATCTCCTTCACCAAGGTTGAAGGCCTGTCTTCGGCCAACTGGTACGTCGCACTGGTGCTGGATCGCGACGCGGCCTACTCGATGCTCAGCGAATTCCGAGCTTCGGCCATTACCGCGATGGTCATTGCCGTGGCGATCATCATGCTGTTGCTGGGCCTGCTGATTCGCGTGCTGATGCAGCCGCTGCACCAGATGGGCCGCGCGATGCAGGACATCGCCGACGGCGAGGGCGACCTGACCAAGCGTCTGTCGATCGTGTCGCAAGACGAGTTCGGCGCCCTGGCGCAGTCGTTCAACCGTTTCGTCGAGCGTATCCACGGCTCGATTCGTGAAGTGGCGTCCACCGCAGGTCAGCTGGGTGAAGTTGCGGCGCGGGTGGTGGGGGCTTCCAACTCGTCCATGGGCAACTCGGACCAACAGTCCAGCCGCACCAGCAGCGTCGCGGCGGCGATCAACCAGCTCGGCGCCGCCGCCCAGGAAATCGCCCAGAACGCCGCACTGGCTTCGCAGCATTCCAGCGAAGCCACGCAGCTGGCCAGTGAAGGGCAGGGTGTCGTGGCCCAGACCATCAAGGCGATGAATCAGCTGTCGGACAAGATCAGCGAATCGTGCGTGAACATCGAAACGCTGAACGCCAAGACCGCGAACATCGGCCAGATTCTGGAAGTGATCACCGGTATTTCCCAGCAGACCAACCTGCTGGCGCTGAACGCGGCCATCGAAGCGGCCCGTGCCGGTGAGGCCGGTCGTGGTTTTGCGGTGGTGGCCGATGAGGTGCGTAACCTTGCGCACCGCACTCAGGATTCTGCCCAGCAAGTGCAGGGCATGATCGAAGAGCTGCAAGTGGGCGCCCGCGATGCGGTGGCCAACATGACCGAAAGCCAGCGCCAGAGCGAAAGCAGCGTGACCATCGCCAACCAGGCCGGCGAGCGCCTGAACAGTGTGACCCGCCGCATTGGCGAGATCGACGGCATGAACCAGTCGGTGGCCACGGCGACCGAGGAACAGACCGCAGTGGTGGAGTCGATCAACGTCGACATCACCGAGATCAACACCCTGAACCAGGAAGGCGTCGACAACCTCAAGTCAACGCTCGATGCCTGCTCGCATCTGGAACACCAGACGGCGCGTTTACAGCATCTGGTGGGGACGTTCCGGATTTAACGGATGGCAGGTACTCGCAACTGAACCGGGACTCCCACGGTTCAGGGGCCGATTTTGTGTCCCAGGTCAAGGCTGCTCAGGCAGCCCTGCCGCCCGGCGCAACCCCAACCGCAACGCCGTGCTGAACATTTGGCCATGGTTGCGGCCGTTGAACTGCTGGTAACTGGCTTCAACCCCCGGCAGTTGCGCCAGATGCTCGGCCAGCAGGCGATTGGCATCACTGGGCACGGCCGTCATGGCCTTTCTTCTTTCCTCTGAACCGCCATCGAATTGCGCGATGGGCGGTTTGCCCTCTCGCTCGCCTTTGACCAGCCGCACAGTCCTTGTAGTTCCTGCGGGAAATGCCGTCAGCGCCATGCCGTTATCAAATGTGATCGGCTGATACCACAGCGAAGCACTGGCCGCGATCCAGGTCTGGAACGCCTCGGGGTGCTGCAGCAACGCATAGACCGTGAACAGCCCGCCGAACGAATGCCCCCATAGCGTCTGCCGTTGCAGGTCGACGCTGTAGTGCGCCTGCACCCGGGGCTTGATGGTCGTCAGGATCAATTCAAGGAACGCTTTGGACGTGTCCCCGGTGTAATCCCGCGTGCGCTGTTCGCCGTCGTAAGTGCCGTCGATGTCGTAACCGATCATCACCAGCAGCGGCGGGGCGCTTGCGTTCAATTCGCCCAGCCAGTCCTCTTTTAACTGCGCCATCACATTGTTGCCATCGAGCAGGTACATCACCGGATAGCCCGTGGCCGGCGGTGCGCTGCGCGGGATGCCGATGTCCAGACGGTAATGGCGCTGATGGTCGGGGGAGTCGATGTTCAGGCGTTCGAAGCGGTAGTGAGCGGAGCCGGTTTCAGCCAAGGGAGGGATCTCCTGATCGTCGGCGCTTGCGAGCAGGGGCAGCACGCCGAACAACATAAAGGTGAATGATTTGATCCAGTTCATCGGATAGCGCCCGAAAGTGGAGGATTGGCAGGTTGCCCAGATGGCGCGCAGTTGTCTATTCCCCACCCCCGCTAAACCGCGTCTTTGCGCGAAAATGTCGACAAAATCGCTGAAAAATCCGCCATCAAATGGTCAACGAACTGTTACCCGACGTTCATCGCCGGGTCATGGAACTGCCATACGTTCTGGTTAGTGTCCTCAGCAGTCACACGCAGCCAACGCAGCCCAGGACGGCTCGCCAGGCGGACATTCACCCCTGGCAGGATGCCGGAACCCTGATCTTCACGATCAGCACCAGACAAGAGAAGCCCCATGACCGCAGCTATCCATGTCGACCGCTTGAACAAGACATTTGCACGCAAGACCGCTCTGGTTGACCTTGCATTGTCTATACAACCCGGGGAAATGGTAGCGCTGATCGGCGCTTCCGGATCGGGCAAATCCACGCTGTTGCGACATCTGGCCGGCCTTGCCTGCTGTGATCGCAGCAACGGCGGCAGTGTCCGCGTACTGGGCCGCGAAGTGCAGGCTTCGGGCCGCCTCAACGGCAAGGTGCGCCGACTGCGCGCCGACATCGGCTACATCTTTCAGCAATTCAATCTGGTCAACCGCCTCAGCGTGCTGGACAACGTCCTGCTCGGTTGCCTGGGCCGCATGCCGCGCTGGCGTGGCAGCCTGGGCCTGTTCAACGCCGAAGAAAAGGCCCGCGCCATGGCCAATCTGGATCGCGTCGGCCTCGCCGATTTCGCCCAGCAACGGGCGTCGACCTTGTCGGGCGGCCAGCAGCAGCGGGTGGCCATCGCCCGTGCGTTGACGCAACAGGCCGAAGTCATTCTGGCCGACGAACCCATTGCCTCGCTGGACCCGGAGTCGGCGCGCAAGGTCATGGAAATCCTCGCGGACATCAATCGCCAGGACGGCAAGACCGTGGTCGTCACCCTGCATCAAGTGGACTACGCCGTGCGCTATTGCCCGCGGGCCGTGGCGCTCAAGGGGGGGCGCATTCATTTCGACGGCAACGGGGCCGACCTCGACGGCGAGTTCCTCAACGATCTCTACGGCGCCGATGCCGGTGCCAGCCTGATGTTCGCCGATCAGGGTCGCACACCCGGCAGGCCGCCGCGCTTCGCTCTGGCCCAGGCCTGATCGGCACCGCACCTCATAACAACACACAACACCTCAACCCATGTTCCAGGAGCTCTCCATGTTGAACCGTATCGGTCGCGTGTTCGCCTCTGCCGCTGTCGTTGCCGGCTGCCTGACAGGCACCGCGCAAGCAGACGACAACACCCTCAACTTCGGCATCATGTCCACCGAGTCCTCGCAAAACCTGAAAAGCGTCTGGCAGCCGTTCCTCGACGACATGTCGAAAAAGACCGGCCTGAAAGTCAACGCCACCTTCGCCTCCGACTACGCCGGCCTGATTCAGGGCATGCGCTTCAACAAGGTCGACGTGGCGTGGCTGGGCAACAAGGCGGCCATGGAAGCCGTGGACCGCTCCGGCGGCGAGATTTTCGCCCAGACCGCTGCCGCCAACGGCGCGCCGGGTTACTGGAGCCTGATCATTGCGCGCAAGGACAGCCCGATCAATTCCATCGACGACATGTTCAAGCATGCCAAGGAACTGACCTTCGGTAACGGCGACCCGAACTCCACGTCCGGTTATCTGGTGCCGGGCTATTACGTGTTCGCCAAGAACCATGTCGACGCCGCCACCGCGTTCAAGCGCACCCTCAACTCCAGCCACGAAGTCAACGCCCTGAGCGTCGCCAAGGGTCAGCTGGACGTTGCGACCTTCAACACCGAAAGCTGGGACCGTCTGGAAGTCACCCAGCCGGAAAGCGCCGCCAAGCTCAAGGTGATCTGGAAGTCGCCGATCATCCCGGCCGACCCGATGGTCTGGCGCAAGGGTTTGTCTGACGCCGACAAGAACAAGATTCGCGATTTCTTCGCCCACTACGGCGACACCGACGAAGAGAAGGGCGTGTTGAAGAACATGCAGATGGGCAAGTTCCTCAAGTCCTCGGATGACCAGCTGCTGACCATCCGCCAGTTGGACCTGTTCAAGCAGAAGACAGAAACCACCGCCAGCACCACCCTCAGCGCAGAAGAAAAGACCGCGAAGCTGAAAGAGATCGACGCCGGCCTGACCAAGCTGCAGGACCGCATCTCGGAACTGGAAAAACAGAGCACCGCCAAGGCGGGCTGACCGGCACGGCGCGGCTGGACGGCCGCGCCTGCTTCCACCGTATCTGATACCGGGACTCTGTCATGAGCACTCACGCTGCATACGCTGACGCCGTCGGCAAGCGCACCTGGCCGCAATACCTGGGCTGGGGGCTGTTCCTCGCGATGATGGCCTGGGCCTGGCACGGCGCGGAAATGAACCCGCTGGCGCTGTACCGCGACTCCGGCAACATGGCGACCTTCGCCGCTGACTTCTTCCCCCCTGACTTCCATGAATGGCGCGCCTATCTGCAGGAAATGATCGTCACCGTGCAGATCGCCTTGTGGGGCACGCTGCTGGCGATCATCTGCTCGGTGCCGCTGGGCGTGCTCTGCGCCGACAACATCACCCCGTGGTGGATTCATCAGCCGCTGCGCCGGGTCATGGATTCGTTCCGCTCCATCAATGAAATGGTCTTCGCCATGCTGTTTGTGGTGGCGGTGGGTCTGGGGCCGTTCGCAGGTGTTCTGGCCTTGTGGATCAGCACCACCGGCGTGCTCGCCAAGCTGTTCGCAGAGGCCGTGGAAGCCATCGATCCAGGGCCTGTTGAAGGGGTGCGCGCCACCGGTGCCAGCGCCCTGCAGGAAGTGATCTTCGGGGTCATCCCGCAAGTCATGCCGCTGTGGATCTCCTACGCCTTGTACCGCTTCGAATCCAACGTGCGTTCGGCGACGGTGGTGGGGATGGTCGGTGCCGGCGGCATTGGCGTGATCCTCTGGGAAAACATCCGCGCCTTCCAGTTCACTCAGACCTGTTCGGTGCTGCTGGTGATCATCGTGGTTGTCAGCGTCATCGACATTTTCTCCCAGCGCCTGCGCAAGCAGTTCATCTGACGATTACGACAGGAGAGGGTGAAAACCCTTTTTTTAGCCATGCAGTTGTCTAGACAATCTGAACGCCCGCATCGGGAACCGATGCAACGAGAACCCAAGTATCGGGAGCTTGCGGACACACTCCGCAACGAACTGAACCGCTACATCGCGGGTGAGTTTCTGCCCGCCGAAACCCAACTGGCGGGGCGCTTCGACGTCAACCGCCACACCGTGCGCCGGGCCATCGACGAGCTGGTGCGCGAAGGCAGCCTCTTGCGTCGTCAGGGCAAGGGCACCCAGGTGCTGGGCCGTCCGCTGGTGTACCCGGTGGCCGCCGAGAGCGCCTACAGCCAGTCGTTGTCGGCCCTGGGCCATGGTGTTGAGGCCGTCTTGCTGCAGCGTCGCCAGTGCGTGGCCACTCGCGAAGAGGCCGAGCATCTGGGCCTTGAAGAACACGCGCCGCTGATCGAACTGCAAACCCTGCGCCGCCTCGATGGCCAGCCGGTGAGCCTGATCCGCCACCGCTACTGCGCCAGCCGCGCGGGGCTGGTCGCCGATTACAAAAGCGGTTCGGTGCGTCAGTACCTGGCGTCCCGCGACCTGCCGTTGACCCGCACCTTCAGCCTGATCGGCGCTCGCCTGCCCAGCCGTGAAGAGGCCAGCGTGCTGCTGATGCCGCGCCACCTGCCGGCGCTGACTGTGCTCACCCTTTCCCGCGATGCCGACGGACGCCCGGTGGAGATTGCCCATTCCACCAGCCGCTCCGACCGCTTCCAGTATCAGATCGTCACCTGACGGAGATGTCCTCGATGACTGCCCCATCTGCTTTCACGCCCACCCCTGACGCTTCCACTGAAGATCACGCTGCTCGCCAGCACTGGATTGGCGTGCTGTCGCGCACCCGCCGCGCCGACCTGCTGCCCCATGAAGACGCCCTGCGCGATGCCGAATACCAGCTGATCCGCGCCCCGGAAATCGGCATGACCCTGGTGCGTGGGCGCATGGGCGGCAGCGGTGCGCCATTCAACGTCGGCGAAATGAGCGTGACCCGTTGCGTGGTGCGCCTGGCCGACGGTCGCACCGGCTACAGCTACCTGGCCGGGCGCGACAAGGCCCACGCCGAACTGGCCGCTCTGGCCGACGCCCATTTGCAAGGCCCGCAACAGGCTCACTGGCTCGGTGAGTTGATCGAACCCCTGGCGCAGGCCCAAGCCGTGCGCCGCTCTCAACAACAAGCCGAAACCGCAGCGACCAAAGTGGACTTCTTCACCCTGGTCCGAGGAGAGAACTGATGGACGCAGTGACCGCAAGTGCGACCCTGTTGCAGCCCGCTTTCGCCGATCCGGTGCTGGATTCGCAACGCAGCTTCCGCGCAGCCCTCAAGGCCCTGGCCGGGCCGGGCGTGGCCCAGAGCCTGCTGTCGGCGCAGATCCCGCCGCATCTGGAAGGGCTGGCGCCGGCCAGCCATGCGTTGTGCCTGGCGCTGCTGGATGTCGACACGCCGCTGTGGCTGGCGCCCAAGTTCGACACCCAGGCCATTCGCGCCAACCTGACCTTTCACTGCGGTTGCCCCATCGTCGGCGACCGGCAGAACGCGCGCTTCGCCTTGCTCGACGACAGCCAGCTGCACGACCTGAGCGGCTTCGATCTGGGCAACGACCGCTACCCCGATCAGTCCTGCACCCTGCTGATTCAACTGCCAAGCCTGCAGGGCGGTCGTCAGCTGGCCTGGCAGGGGCCGGGCATCGAGAGCAGGAACCACGTCAGCTTGCCGCTGCAGGAAGCCTTCTGGGAGGAGCGCAACTCGCGCAATGACTTCCCCCGTGGCATCGACGTGTTCTTCGTGGCGGGCAGCGAATTGATGGGGCTGCCGCGCAGCACTCAGGTTCTTCTTAAAGGAGCTCAGTGATGTACGTTGCCGTCAAAGGTGGTGAACAGGCCATCGACAACGCCCACAAGTTGCTGGCGAAAAAACGCCGGGGTGACACCTCGATCGCCGAGCTGAACGTCGAGCAGGTTCGTCAGCAATTGCCCCTCGCTGTCGCCCGGGTCATGACCGAAGGCTCGCTGTACGACGAAGAACTCGCCGCGCTGGCCATCAAGCAGGCCGCAGGGGATCTGGTGGAAGCCATCTTCCTGCTGCGCGCCTACCGCACCACGCTGCCGCGCTTCAACGCCAGCCTGCCCATCGACACCTCGGCAATGCAGATCAGCCGGCGTCTGTCGGCGACCTTCAAAGACGTCCCGGGCGGGCAACTGCTCGGGCCGACCTTCGACTACACCCACCGCCTGCTGGATTTCACCCTGCTGGCCGAAGGCGAATACCCCGGCCCGCAAGCGCGGTCCGGTGCGGCGGTCGAAGCCTGTCCTCGGGTGTCCGGCCTGCTGGCCATCCAGGGGCTGATCAAGGAAGAGGCTGACACCGGTGCTCCCGTCGCCGACATCACCCGCGAGCCGCTGGAGTACCCGGCCAGCCGCGCCGAGCGCCTGCAGGCGTTGGCCCATGGCGATGAGGGCTTTCTGTTGGCGCTCGGCTATTCGACCCAGCGTGGCTACGGCCGCAATCATCCGTTTGCCGGGGAGATTCGTGTCGGTGAAGTCGAGGTGTGGATCGAGCCGGAAGAGCTGGGTTTTCCGATTTCCATCGGCGCCATCGAGGTCACCGAGTGCGAGATGGTCAACCAGTTCGTCGGCTCAGCCACCGAATTGCCGCAGTTCACCCGCGGCTACGGCCTGACCTTCGGCCACGCCGAGCGCAAGGCCATGGGCATGGCGCTGGTGGACCGCTCGCTGCGCGCCGGGGAGTACGGCGAGGAGATCGTCTCGCCCGCGCAGCAGGAAGAGTTCGTCCTCGCCCACTGCGACAACGTCGAAGCCTCGGGCTTCGTCTCGCACCTGAAACTGCCGCACTACGTGGACTTCCAGGCCGAACTGGAACTGATCCGCAAACTGCGCAAGCCTTCCAAGGAGTCGGCTCAATGAATGCCGCCACTGAACCTCGACAGCAGCCCCGCCCACACTCTCGTCCAGAGCGCGACGAAGCGTACAACTTCGCCTACCTGGACGAGCAGACCAAACGCATGATCCGTCGGGGCCTGCTCAAGGCCGTGGCGATTCCCGGTTACCAGGTGCCGTTCGGCGGCCGTGAAATGCCGCTGCCCTATGGCTGGGGCACCGGCGGCATGCAACTGACCGCCGCGATTCTCGGTGCCGAAGACGTGCTCAAGGTCATCGATCAGGGCGCCGACGACACCACTAACGCGGTGTCGATTCGCCGGTTCTTCGCTCGCACCGCTGGCGTCGAAACCACCGAGCGCACACCGGACGCGACGATCATCCAGACCCGTCACCGCATCCCGGAAACGCCGCTGCATGCTGATCAGATCATGGTCTTTCAGGTGCCGATTCCGGAGCCGCTGCGCTTCATCGAGCCCTCGGAAACCGAAACCCGGACCATGCACGCGCTCAACGATTACGGGGTGATGCACGTCAAGCTGTACGAAGACATCGCCACCTTCGGCCACATCGCCACGGCCTACGCCTACCCGGTGATGGTGGACGAGCGCTACGTGACGGATCCGTCGCCGATTCCAAAATTCGACAACCCGAAACTCGACATGAGCCCGGCGCTGATGCTGTTCGGCGCCGGCCGCGAGAAGCGTCTGTACGCCATTCCGCCGTACACCCGCGTCACCAGCCTGTACTTCGAGGATCACCCCTTCGAAGTGCAGCAATGGGGGCACAACTGCGCCATCTGCGGCAGCCACGACTCGTTTCTCGACGAGCTGATTCTCGACGACAAGGGCACCCAGAGTTTTGTCTGCTCGGACACCGACTACTGCGCGCAACGGGTCAATGAGGGGAGGGCGAAGCCATGATCGCTGCGAGAAACCTGCAACCGGAGGCGATCGCCGATCGCCGCCAGCCGCTGCTCAAGGTCAAGGGCCTGACCAAGCTGTACGGGCCGGAGAAGGGCTGTCAGGACGTCAGCTTCGAGCTGTACCCCGGCGAAGTGCTGGGCATCGTCGGCGAGTCCGGCTCGGGCAAGTCGACCCTGCTGTCGCTGCTCAGCGGTCGTTGCCCGCCAGACGCTGGCGGCATCGATTACCGAGACACGCAAGGCCATTGGCTGGACCTTTATAGCGCCAGCGAAGCCCAACGCCGCACCTTGTTGCGCACCGAATGGGGCTTCGTCGAGCAGAACCCGCGCGACGGCCTGCGCATGGCGGTTTCGGCAGGCGCCAACATCGGCGAGCGGCTGATGGCCCAGGGCGTGCGCAACTACCAGCAGCTGCGTGCGGCAGGGCTGGACTGGCTGAATCAGGTGGAGATCGACCCGGCGCGCATCGACGACCTGCCGCGGACCTTTTCCGGCGGCATGCAGCAACGTTTGCAGATCGCCCGCAACCTCGTGTCCGGGCCGCGTCTGGTGTTCATGGACGAGCCCACCGGCGGCCTCGATGTGTCGGTGCAGGCGCGCTTGCTCGACCTGATGCGCGGCCTGGTACGCGAGCTGGACCTGGCGGTGGTGATCGTCACCCACGACCTGGCCGTGGCGCGTCTGCTGGCGGATCGCCTGATGGTCATGCGCCGCTCGCGGGTGGTGGAAACCGGGCTGACCGATCAGATCCTCGACGATCCGCAGCACCCGTATTCGCAGCTGCTGGTTTCTTCTGTGCTGCAACCTTGATCGGACTTTTGGAGTGGCTTTGATGAACACGCTGATCGAGGTCCAGAACCTCTCGAAAACCTTCACCCTGCACCAGCAGAACGGGGTGGTGCTCAACGTGCTGCGCGGCCTGAATTTCTCGGTGCGCGGCGGCGAATGCCTGGTATTGCACGGCCATTCCGGCGCGGGCAAAAGCACCTTGCTGCGCACCCTGTACGGCAATTACCTGCCGGCGGGCGGCAGCATTCGCGTGCTGCATCACAACCAATGGCTTGAGCTGGTCGGTGCCGAGCCTCGCGATGTGCTGCAAGTGCGCCAACAAACGCTGGGCTATGTGAGTCAGTTCCTGCGAGTGATCCCCCGGGTCGCGACGCTGGACGTGGTGATGGAACCGGCACTGGCCCGTGGCTGGCGTCGCGAAGACGCCAAGGCCCGCGCCGAACTTCTGCTGGCACGCCTGAACATTCCTCAACGACTGTGGCAATTGGCGCCGGGGACTTTTTCCGGCGGCGAGCAGCAGCGCGTCAACATCGCCCGGGGTTTCATGGTGCCGTGGCCGGTGATGCTGCTGGACGAACCCACCGCGTCGCTGGACGACAGCAACCGCGCGGTGGTGCTGGAGCTGATCAACGAAGCCAAACACGCCGGTGCCGCGCTGATCGGCATCTTCCACGACCGCCTGGCCCGCGAAGCGGTGGCCGACCGCGTGCTCGACATGACCCCGCAAGAGTTGCCAGACAAGCACCTGACCGCCAAGGAGTTGCTGCAATGCTGAACGAACAGATCCTGACCAACGCCCGCATCGTCACTGCCGATCAGGTGTTCACCGGCACCGTGGTCTTGCGTGACGGGCTGATCAGCGACGTGCAGAGCGGCGCGAGCTGCCTGCCTCAGGCGCAAAACCTCGAGGGCGATTACCTGCTGCCGGGGCTGGTCGAGCTGCACACCGACAACCTGGAAAAACACCTGAGCCCGCGCCCCGGCGTGGACTGGCCGTCGGCCTCGGCGGTGATGAGCCACGACGCTCAGATCATCGCGGCGGGTATCACCACGGTGTTCGACGCGCTGTCCATCGGCGACGTCAACCCCAAGGGCAAGCGCATGCAGCAGTTGCCGGGCATGGTCGAAGCCATCGCCCGTGCCAACGCCGCCGACATGACCCGCGCCGAGCATCGTCTGCACCTGCGCTGCGAGGTCTGCCACCCCGACACCCTGAGCGTGTTCCGCGACCTGGTGGAGCAGCCACTGGTGCAACTGGTGTCGACCATGGACCATTCGCCGGGTCAGCGTCAGTTCGCCCTTGAATCCAAGTACCGTGAGTACTACATGGGCAAGTACCACTTGAGCAGCGAGCAGATGGACGCATTCATCGTCGAGCAGGTCGCCAACTCCAGGGTCTACAGTGACCGTTATCGCAAGGCCATCGTCGACATCTGTCTGGCGCGCGGCCTGTCGGTGGCCAGTCACGACGACGCCACCGTCGAGCACGTCGAGGAGTCGGCCGGCTACGGCATGACCATCGCCGAGTTCCCGACCACCCTGGAAGCGGCGCAGGCCTGTCGTCGTCTGGACATGAGCGTGCTGATGGGCGCGCCGAACATCGTTCGTGGCGGCTCGCACTCGGGCAACATCGCGGCGGCGACCCTTGCCAAAGAAGGGCTACTGGATATTCTCTCCAGCGATTATTATCCGGCCAGCCTGCTGCAGGCGGCGTTCACCCTGGGTGCGCAACTGGACGACGATCAGCCTCAAGCAGGCGCAGGGCTGGCCAGGGCCGTCACCACCGTGAGCCTGGCGCCGGCGCGTTCGGCGGGGCTGCACGATCGTGGCGAGATCCGCGTCGGTCTGCGTGGCGATCTGATTCATGCCCGTGCCGTGGGCAACCTGCCGGTGATCCAGCAGGTCTGGCGACAAGCGAAGAGGGTTTTCTGATGGCAGGCAGGTTGATCTATCTCATCGGACCGTCCGGTTCGGGCAAGGACAGCCTGCTGGATGCCGCGCGCGAACCGTTGGCCGCTCGCGGCTGCCGGATCGTGCGCCGGGTCATCACCCGTTCGGCGGAGGCCAAGGGCGAGGCGGCGCAGGCGGTCAGCGTCGAGCAGTTCGCGCGGATGCAGGAGCAGGGCGCATTTGCCCTGAGCTGGGCTGCCAACGGCCTGCATTACGGCATTCCGGGAGAGATCGATCAATGGCTGGCCGAAGGGCACGACGTCCTGATCAACGGCTCGCGAGGGCATCTGCCCCAGGCCCGGGAGCGATACCCGGACCTGCTGGTGGTGCTGTTGAGTGTTGATCAGGTGGTGTTGCGCGAGCGTTTGCTGGCGCGGGGCCGGGAGTCGGCGCAGGAGATCGAGGCTCGACTGTCGCGCAATGCGCAGTTTGCCGATGATCTGCTGGCCGCAGCCGGCACCGCCAATGCCTCGTCAATCCTGTTGCTGGACAACTCCGGGGCGCTGGAGCAGACCGTCGCTCGTTTGCTGCAACGCCTCGACCGGGAGCACGTATGCGCCTGACCTTGCTCGGCACCGGCGATGCGCGACAGGTGCCGGTGTACGGCTGTCAGTGCCCGGCCTGCGAAGCGGCCCACGCTAATCCTCGCTTGCGCAGGCGACCGTGCTCGGCGCTGGTCAAGCTGGGCGATCAGCGCTGGTTGATCGACAGCGGCCTGCCGGACCTCACCGAACGTTTCCCGCCCCGCACCTTGAGCGGCATCCTCCAGACCCACTACCACGCCGACCACGCTCAAGGCCTGTTGCACCTGCGCTGGGGGCAGGGGCTGGTGATTCCGGTGCACGGCCCGGCCGACCCGGAAGGGCTGTCGGACCTGTACAAGCACCCGGGGATTCTCGACTTCAGCCAGCCCTTCACAGCGTTCGAGACGCGAGTATTTGGTGAGCTTCAGGTGACGGCGCTGCCATTGCTGCATTCAAAACCGACGCTGGGTTACCTGCTCGAAGGCGGCGGTCGGCGGGTGGCCTACCTCACCGACACCGTAGGTTTGCCCGCAGACACGCAGGCCTTGCTGCAACAGCAAGCGCTGGACGTGCTGATTCTCGACAGCTCGATGCCCCCTCAGCCGCAGCTCCCGCGCAATCACAACGACCTGAACCTGGCCCTGCAAATCATCGGCGCGCTGAAACCGCGCACAGGCGTGTTGACCCATGTGGGGCATACCCTTGATGCGTGGTTGATCGAGCATGCTGATGCGCTGCCTGATCAGGTGATCGTGGCAAGGGACGGGATGCAGGTCTGAGCCCCACAGCCAGGCTATGGCGACGGGTTGCATGACCATCTGTCGCCCACTCAAGCAATACGCGGGCTGGCGTTCAACTTTTCCCTGGCGTAGCCGTTGCAGAAGGATGCAAACCTGCATTTTTTTCGGAGTTAAACCATGCCCTTGATTCCCACCCGTATTGCCGGACGAATGACCCTGGGAATCCTGACATTACTGGTCCTCACGGCTGTGGCGATTTTCGCGGTCATGACCCTCGGCGGCAAACCGCAGTTGGTGGCCGCCGGCACCGAGTCGGCCGAGCAGTCCGCCAGCGCCATTACCCGCCAGTTGGCGTTGCCCTTGAGCCGCATCGAAGGCACGGCGGCTGCGATGGCGACGCTCGCCGAAACACTGCCCCACGACGAAGCGCTGTTCATGAGCAACCTTCCGGGCCTGATCGACAGCCAGGGTGACGCGGCCATCGCCGGTGGCGGCCTGTGGCCGGAGCCCAACGCCTTTGCCCCGGGCACCGAGCGTCGCAGTTTCTTCTGGGCACGTAACGCCAGCAACACGCTGGACTTCTCGGACGAATACAACCAGGCCGCGACGCCGCCGTACCGGGCGGAGTCCTGGTACACCGGGGCCAAGTCCGCGCCGGCGGGGCGGTGCGTCTGGTCCGATGCCTATCAGGACCCGGTCAGCGGCGTGGCCATGACCACCTGCAGCGTGCCGTATCGGGCGCAAGGTGCGTTCGCCGGTGTCGCGACCATCGACCTGAAACTCGACGGTCTGGCCGCCTTCCTCAAAGACAAAGGTGGCGTCACCGACGGCTATGCCTTTGCGGTCGACCCTTCTGGCAACTTGCTGTATTTCCCCGACGCCAAAGGCACCAAGGGGCTGTTGACCATCACCGGCCTGAGCCAGGAGCAGCCTTGGCTGAAACCTGTGGCAGACCAGCTCGCCAGCAACACCTCGGCACTCTCGACCCTCAGGCTTGAACACGATGGCCGACTCAATGGCCCGGCCTACGTCACGCTGGCGACCATGACCGGCACCGGCTGGCGCATCGGGTTGGTGACCCCTGAAGCACGGGTGGTCGGCCTGGCCAACCGCCTGACCGGACAAATCCTGCTGTTCCTGCTGCCGCTGTTGGGCGTTTTGCTGGGCCTGGCATGGCTGGCGGGCAAGCGCCTGCTGACGCAACTGGAGGAAACCACCGCACAGATCGCAAGCCTGGGTCAGGGCGGGCACACCGATACGCAGCTGGCCATCGTGCGCGCCGACGAAATCGGCGCGTTGCGTGAGTCGGTCAACCGTTATGCCGGTTCGCTGCGAGACATGCTGCACCGCATTGCCGAAGAGTCGGTAACGCTGGAGCGCCAGGCCAACGACCTGGCTCAGCTGTCCCACGGCCTGGCCGAACGCGCCGAAGCCCAGCGCCAGGACAACACCCTGCTGGCCACCGCCATCACCGAGATGTCGGCCAGCGCCAACGAAGTCGCCCACAACACCACGGACTGCTCCGACACCGCCCGACGCTCGCTGGGCGAGGCGCAAAAGAGTCAGGATCAGGTCAACAGCAACAGCCAGTTCATCGAAGCGCTGGCAACGGACATTTCCGGCGCTGCAGGGGCCATCACCCAGTTGGGCGACGACATCGAGCGAGTAGGCAGCGTGCTGGAGGTGATCAAGTCGATTTCCCAACAGACCAACCTGTTGGCCCTCAACGCCGCCATCGAAGCGGCGCGCGCGGGTGAGCAAGGGCGCGGCTTTGCGGTCGTGGCCGACGAGGTACGCACCCTCGCGGGCAGAACCCAGTCCTCGGCCAACGAGATTCAGGACATGATTTCGCAGCTGCGTCAGGCGTCCAGCTCGGCGGTCTCGACCATGCAGACCGGCGCCGAACGCACCCGCGAGTCCGTGCAACAGGCAGTCGCTGTGGCCGCAACCCTGGGCACCACGGTCTACAGCTTCGACGATATCGTCCAGCGCGCCCATCAGATTGCCGTGGCCGCGCAGGAGCAAAGCCACGTGACCCACGAGATCAACGAACTGGCGGTGCGCATCCACGCCTCCAGCGAACAGGGCGCACGGGACGCCAGCACCTTGCGCGAACTGGGCAAGGGCATGCAGTCCATTTCCACGCGCTTGGGGGCGTTGAGTCGGGCAGAGCGCCGGGGGTGATGCCCCTGGCTGCAAACCAGCACATTTCTACAATGCACAACCGCAAACCGGGGCTACGCTGAATCTTCCCAGCACATTTCCCGAGGATTGCGGCACATGTCTATCTTGACCCTGAAAGACGGCACCGAGTTTTTCTACAAGGACTGGGGCACCGGTCAGCCTGTCGTGTTCTCCCACGGCTGGCCGCTGGATGGCGATGCATGGGACGCGCAGATGCTGTTCCTCGGCCAGAGAGGCTACCGCGTGATCGCTCATGACCGTCGTGGTCACGGGCGCTCCGGGCAGACCTGGGAAGGCAACGATATGGACACCTACGCCGACGACCTGGCGCAGCTGTTCGAAGCCCTGGACCTGAAAGACGTGATCATGATCGGTCACTCCACCGGCGGTGGTGAAGTGGCGCGTTACATTGGTCGTCACGGCTCGTCCCGCGTGGCCAAGGCCGTGCTGATCGGCGCTGTACCGCCGATCATGCTCAAGACTGCTGCGAACCCTGAAGGCCTGCCGCTGGACGTGTTCGACGGCATCCGCGCAGGTTTTGTCGCTGACCGTTCGCAGTTCTTCAAGGACCTGGCCGTGCCGTTCTTCGGCTTCAACCGCGATGGCGTTAAGACCTCCCAGGGCGCGATCGATTCGTTCTGGTCCATCGGCATGCTCGGCAGCATCAAGGGCGAATACGACTGCATCAAGGCGTTCTCGGAAACCGACTTCACCGAAGACCTGAGAAAGATCGACGTGCCGACCCTGATCCTGCACGGCGACGACGACCAGATTGTGCCGCTGGTGGCCTCTGGCGAGAAGAGCCACAAGTTGGTCAAGGGCTCGACGCTGCACCTGGTCAAGGGTGGTTCCCACGGCATGTGCACCGTGCAGGCCGATGAGATCAACGAGATTCTGCTGGGCTTTATCAAGGGCTGATTGCGAGTCATGCCGCATGCATTGTGGGAGCCCGCCTAAGCGGGCTCCCACAGGTTCTGTGGTGCCGTGCTTTCAGCGCTTCGCCAAATCCGATTTCGCGCTTTGCGGCCAGCCACCACCCAATGCCCGGAATGTCGACACCGCCGCCCGTGCGACATTGGCGTGCAATTGCGCCAGCTGATCCCGTGAGACCAGCAACTGACGATCCTCATCCAGCACTTCCACCAGGCTGATCGCCCCGCCTTTGTAGGCATCCTGCGCGGCATCCCGTGCGGTCTGATGGGCGGCGACTTCGGCGTTCACCTCCGTGCGTTGCTGCTCCAGCTCAACCAGCGTGACGATGGCGTTCTCGACATCCCCGGTGGCCTTCAACATCACCTGACGATACTCGGCCAGGGCCTCGGCGTTGGCGCCTTTGGCCTGGGCGACTTCGGCATCGACGCGACCGAAATCGAACAGCCGCCAGTGCAGGCCCAGAATCGCCTGGGGCTGGAAGGCCGAGGAGGTGAACAGCTGACCACTGTGCGCGGTGTCAAAACCCAGCAGGCCAGACAACGAGACTTTCGGGTAATACTCGGAAATCGCCGCGCCGATGCGCGCATTGGATGCCGCCAGTTTACGTTCGGCAGCGATCACATCCGGGCGCCGACGCAGCAGTTCCGCCGGGCCTTCGGAGTCGCTGATGGTCGGCACGCTGTAGGTCTGCGGGCTGTTTTTCAGTTCCTGCGCATAGGTACCGGGTTGCGCGCCCATCAGCACATCCAGACGATTGAGCTGCGTGCCGAGTTCGGTGCGCAGCGGCGGGATGGTCGCGCGGGCCTGTAGCACCAACGCCTCGGCCTGGGCCTGCTCGCGGTGGGTTGCAAGGCCGCTGCCCATGCGGTCCTTGATCAGGTCGAGCAGGCCGTTCTGGGTCTTTACCTGATCTTCGGCCACGGCCAGACGTTGTTGCGCGCCGCGAATCCGAAAGTAGGCATCCGCCGCTTCCGATGCCACGGAAATACGCATGCCGACATGACTGGCTTCAGCAGCCTGGGCTTCATCCACTGCGGCCTCTTCGCCACGCTTCAAGCCGCCTGCCAGGTCAGCTTCCCAGCTGGCGCCTACGCCGATGGTTTCTAGCGTCTGTTTGCGGTCGTAGCCGGGGAAGGTGCTGCCGACTTGCCCTTGAGAGCTTTCGGTGGACTGGCGCTGGCGCACGGCCTTGGCATCCAGCGCGCCCTGAGGCAGGCGAATGGCCCCGGCCTGTTGCGCGACGGCGCGGGCCTGTTCGACCCGAGCAAACGATGTAGCCAGATCCAGATTCTGATCCAGCACACGTTGAATGATGCGGGTCAGTTCCGGGTCGTTGAAACCGGTCCACCAGATGTCCAGCGCTGGTGCCGGGGTGTCGCCGACGCGCTGCTGCAACAGGGTCTGGTTCTGGTAGGTCGCAGTCAGGCTGTTCTCCGGCTGTTTGTAGTCCGGGCCAACGCTACAGCCGGCCAGGGCGATGAACAGGGCGCTAAGGGCGAAGATGCCGCTGCGTTTGAAACGAGACGCCAGGGTGGTCATGGGGCTGTCCTCGAAACGGGGTGCTGAAGGGGAGAAAGAGACGTTCATGAGATTAATGGGCGTCGGCGGAAGGCGCGGCCGGCGGTGCGACTTTGCGCATCAGCGGAACCATGGCCACGGCGATGATGAAACAGACCATGATCGCCAGAAACGCATCCGAATAGGTCTGCGTCTGGGCCTCGCGATAGGTCAGCAGCCACAACTGGTGCAGCGCCGAATTACTGGCCTCTGCTGCGTTCTGGCCCAGGCTTGCGAAGTTGCCGGTGACGGTTGCGAGCCAGTTGTTCATGGCCTCGTTGCTGTAATTCAGGTGCTCGGCCAGGTGCATGAAATGCAGGTTCGTGCGGTCGTTGAGGATCGTGGCACAAGCCGCGATGCCGATGGCGCCGCCCAGGTTACGCATCAGGTTGAACAGCCCGGACGCCTGTTTCAGCCGCGAAGGGTGCAGGCCGCCGAGGGTCAGGGTCACGGTTGGTGGCACTGCCATTTGTTGCGCAAAACCACGAATCGCCTGAGGCAGCAGCAGTTCATGGCCGCCCCAGTCGTGGGTGATCGGCGAGAAGTCCCACATCGACAGGGCGAACAGCGACAGGCCGAACATCATGATCCAGCGCAGGTCGACGCGGTTGGCGAGAAAGCCGTACACCGGGATCGCCAACAACTGGAACACGCCGGTGGAGAAAATCGCCTCGCCAATATCCAGTGCGCTGTAGCCGCGAACACGGCCCAGAAACAATGGCGTCAGGTAAATCGTGGCGAACAGGCCAATGCCGGTGACGAAGGAGAAGAAACAGCCCAGGGCAAAGTTGCGGTCCTTGAGGGCGCGCAGGTCGACCACCGGGTTTTTCGACATCAGCGTGCGGCCGATGAAGGCGATGGCCGACAGACCGGAAATCCAGGCGGTGGTGAGGATGGTCTGGTCGCTGAACCAGTTCCAGCGCGGGCCTTCTTCCAGGGTGTATTCCAGGCAGCCAAGAAACAGCGCGAGAAAGACCATGCTGATGTAGTCGGCGCCCTTGAGCAGCTTAAGGTCCATGGCGTCGATGTTGACCAGAATCGGCACGGCGATGGCGACGAAAATGCCCGGCACCAGGTTGATGTAGAACAGCCAGTGCCAGGACGACACATCGGTAATCCAGCCGCCGATCACCGGACCCAACGTCGGGGCCAGCGAGGCGATGGCGCCGATGGTCGACGCTGCGATCACCCGCTGTTTGCCACCGAAAAACATGAACGCCGAGGTGAACACCATCGGGATCATCGAGCCGCCGAGAAACCCCTGCAGCGCACGAAAGGCGATCATGCTCTGGATGTTCCAGGCCAGACCACACAACAGGCTGGCGAGGGTGAAACCTACCGCCGAAGCACAGAACAGCCAGCGGGTGGAGAACACTCGCGCCAGCCAGCCGGAGAGGGGAATCACCACGATTTCAGCGATCAGGTAGCTGGTCTGCACCCAGGCCGTTTCGTCGGAGCCGGCAGAAAGACCACCGCCGATGTCACGCAGCGACGCGGAGACGATCTGGATGTCGAGCAGGGCGATGAACATCCCTAGACACATGCTGGCGAACGCCAAAACCTTGGCCGAGGTGGCCATCGAGGCCGCGTCTATCGGCCCTTTGGGCCTGGCAGACGGAACGCCTGCAGCGGCGGTGGCGGTGCTCATGGGGCTTTCTTCCCGTCAGCGGCGCTGGCTACGTTTGCTTGCGAGGCGTTGGCCTTGGTGTCGACTTCGGCGACCACCGACAGACCTGGACGCAGCTTGCCGAGGTTGCCGTCTTCGCCATCCAGGTACACCCGCACCGGCACCCGCTGGACGATCTTGGTGAAGTTGCCGGTGGCGTTTTCTGGCGGCAAAACACTGAATTGCGAGCCAGTGGCTGGGGCCAGGCTGTCGAGATGGCCGTGGAACACCTGACCCGGCAGCACGTCGGCCTCGATGGTCACTGCCTGGCCCGGTTGCATGTGGGTGAGCTGGTCTTCCTTGAAGTTGGCGTCGACCCACAGCCCTTTGGCCGGCACCACTGAAATCAGCTGCGTGCCGGCAGCGGCATAGGCGCCGACCCGGGCGCGGCGGTTGCCGATCACCCCATCCACCGGGGCGCGCAATTCTGTGTAGCCGACGTTCAAGCGAGCCATGTCGCGTTCGGCCTTGGCCTGTTGCAGTGCGGCGCGGGCTTGTTGTTTCTGGGTCGCGATCACATCCAGCTGACGCTGCGAGGCCAGCATCGAGGCCTGGGCCTTGGCGCCGTTGGCCTGGGCCGTTTTGTAGGTGGCGTCGGCGCGCTGGAAACTTTCGACCGAGACCGCCGAGCGACCGGCCAGCACTTGATAACGCACCCGGTCATCGCGGGAACGGACGGTTTCCGCGTTGGCGGCGTCGATGCCCGCTCTGGACTGACTGACCACCGCGTGTTGCAACTGTTCGGTGGCGTCCAGATTGGCCAGCAACGCTTCTTCGGCCGCGACTGCGCCTTCAGCCTTGTTCAGCGCCGCCACGTAATCGCGGTCATCGATCTTCACCAGCAAGTCGCCAGCGTGAACGAACTGATTGTCGACCACTTTCAGTTCGGTGATGTAACCGGGGACTTTCGGCCCGATCACGGTCACGTCGCCGCCGACATAAGCGTCGTCGGTGGATTCGAGAAAGCGCCCGGTGGTCCACCAGTGCGCGCCAAACAACACGGCGCCGATTACCGCAGCACTGCCCAGCGACAGCAGAATCAGGCGTTTGCCCCGAGCAGGTTTCGGCGGTGTGACGGCAACGGCGGGCTCGGTGACGGTTTGTGGTGGGTTCATCGCGGATTACCTGTGGGTCTGCAGTGGCTGGGAAGGGGGGACGGGAAGCGCGTTGCGATAGGCGTCGCGACGAGGGCGGCCGGTTTCCAGACGCCAGGCCGACAGGCTTTGGGCCGGGCCTTTGTAACGAAGGCCGTGCTCGCGCATGTTGATGCGTTTGCCGGTGTTGCCATCGGTCAGCACCACGTCGACGGCCTGGCCGGTGTTCTCGTCGAACAGCTCGATGTTCGAGCGCTCGCCGGAAAAGTGCTTGTTGCCGAACTTCATCAGGGTCAGCACCACCTGGCGGAAGTCACGGCCACGCTCGGTGAGCAGGTAGTCGTAGCGAGGGGGCTTGTCGGTGTAGGCGCGGCGCTCGATCAGACCGGACTCGATCAGGGCGTTCAGGCGGCGGGTCAGGGTGCTGGAGGCGATACCCAGGCTTTTCTGAAACTCGTCGAAGCGGCTCAGGCCGTAGGACAGGTCCCGCAGAATCAGAATGTTCCACCAGTCGCCTACATGTTCGAGGCTCAGCGCGATCGGGCAAGGCATGTCAGCAAAGCTTTTCTTCCTCATGACCGGGACCTTCAGAACGATATCTGCGTGTAGATGGTGGTCGTAATCTAATGGTGTGACTTTCATTATGCAAGTCACTATTTCTATGAAAGTGATAGGCGGTGTGGTGGGCGTCGCGGGGTGGCGCCGCTACACTGGCCGGATCGTGAGGGGGAGATCGAGATGAGCGAAATGCCGTATGAGCCTGAAACCCTGAGCCGCGCTGAGCTCGACGCCTTGGCGGGCGCGACGGTGATCGAGTTCGGCACCCACTGGTGCGGCCACTGCAACGCGGCGCAACCGCTGATCGCCGAGGTGATCGCCGAGTATCCGCAGGTGCGCCGATTGAAGATCGAGGACGGCAGCGGCCGTCGCCTGGGGCGTTCATTCAGGGTCAAGCTATGGCCGACCCTGGTGTTTCTGCGCGACGGTCAGGAAGTGGCGCGGCTGGTGCGGCCGACCGGGGTGAGCGCCATTGAAGAGGCGTTCGAGACGTTGGCGCAGCAGGGTTGAGCCCCAGATTGCTGCCTGGGCTTACCGACGCAGATACGCCGCAAAATCAATATCCCCGGCACTGAGAATCGCCTGCACCCGGTTGTGCACGTTGAGCTTGCGCAGGATCGCCGAGACGTGGGCTTTTACCGTGGTTTCGGCGATGGCCAGGCTGAAGGCGATCTGCTTGTTGGAGTCGCCCTTGGTCATGCGCTCCAGCACCAGCAGCTGTTTGCGGGTCAGGGCTTGCAGCAGTTCCGGCGGCAAGTGCGGGGCGTCGCTGTTGTTGCGCCGTGAGGCGGGTTTCTGGCTGCGGATGATGTCCGAAGGCAGGTACACATTGCCGTTGAGGATCTGCTCGATGGCCTCGGTCATCTGCTTGCGCGGCGAAGATTTGGTGATGAACCCCACCGCGCCATAGGTGATCGCCTGCAGCACGACCTGCTTGTCCTGCTCGGCAGAGACGATCACCACCGGAATGGTCGGCGCTTCATTGCGCAGGTTGATCAGCCCGTTCAAACCATGCATGCCCGGCATGTTCAGGTCCAGCAGGATGAGGTCCAGATCGTCATGGTCGCGGGTCAGGACCAGCGTGCTGTCCAGGTCCTCGGTTTCCATGACCTCGGCGCCCGCAAAGCCATCGCTGATGACGTTATGGATGGCTTCGCGAAACAACGGGTGGTCATCGGCGATCAGGATCTTGTACATGGTTTTTCACCTTTCTTATTGTTCAGCCTACGGCGCAACGCAAGGCCGGCAGGTCGTGCTGGGCAGGCAGCCGGTCGAACGTCTGGGTGGCATTACATGTCAGTAGCGCCACTTTGTGAATGCGACCATAGAGAGGAAAACCGGTACTAAAGTCGTAATTCCATGCACCTTCGCAGTGGCTTACTCGCCCGACGTGCCGTAGTTCATGATCGACAGCAAACGAATCGGCACCTGCACCAGAGATTCCGGGCCATGGGGGATGTCGCCGTCGAAGGTCAGGCTGTCGCCGGCTTGCATGGGGTACAGCTGGTTACCGTGGCGATACACCAGTTCACCCTCCAGCAGATGCAGGAACTCGGTGCCGGGGTGGGAGAAGGTCGGGAATTCTTCGCTGGCATCGTCCATGCTCACCATGTAGGCCTCGAAGCTCTTCTTCGGTCCGCGGGTGTGGTTGAGCAGGTGATAGGTGTGGCCTTTCTCGGTGCCACGACGAACGACTTCGAGCCCCTCGTCGCGCTTGACCAGCAGCGCGCTGCTGCCTTGCTGGTCGTACTGGCTGAACAGCTTGGACATGGGCATGCCCAGCACGTCGCACAGACGGCTGAGGTTATCCAGGCTGGTGGACACCTGGGCGTTCTCGATCTTGCTCAACATGCCCTGGCTGATCCCGGCGATGCGCGCCACATCGGCCAGTTTCAGTTCCTGCGCCTGGCGCTGGCGTTTGATCTGAATGCCCAGGTACTGCTCAAGCTTGAGCTTCGGTTGTTCTTCAGACGTACTCATCGGCTTTGCACGGTTTCCGTTCGATAATTTTAATTTCGCACCAGGAATGTGCGGTTCGAGCACCCCGCTGCTTGGTCGGCAGCGGATTATTCCCTCAAGGAAAACGAGTTTCCCATATATACAGCCGAATTTCCGCCTCCCGCGCGATTCATTTCCTGGCATACCAAGTTGGCAAGACGCTTGCATTCCTCATGGGAAAGTAAATTTCCTGAATGGAATAAACATCCTTCAGGCCCTGAGACACCGGTTATTGACCTTAACGTTTTGCTTATCGCCAGGAGTGAATGCTCATGTTGCCACCCGAAACACAGCGGCTGATCGAGGAACACGGGATCAAGTACGTGTTGGCCCAGTTCGTCGATATCCATGGTTCATCCAAAACCAAATCGGTGCCGGTGTCGGGCCTGGAAATGGTCGCCGAAGATGGCGCTGGCTTTGCCGGTTTCGCCATCTGCGGCATGGGCATGGAGCCCCACGGCCCGGACTTCATGGCCAAGGGCGATCTGTCGTCGCTAACCCCGGTGCCCTGGCAGAAGGGCTATGGCCGCGTGGTGTGCATCGGTCACGTCGAAGGCAAACCATGGCCGTACGACAGCCGCTATGTGCTGCAGAAACAGGTCGAACGCCTGAGCGACCGTGGCTGGACCCTCAACACCGGCCTTGAGCCTGAATTCAGTCTGTTCAAGCGCGACGCTACGGGCAGCCTGCAACTGGTCGACGCCAGCGATGCGCTGGACAAACCCTGCTACGACTACAAGGGTCTGTCGCGCTCCCGTGAGTTTCTCGAACGCCTGACTGAAGCCCTGCAACCGGTGGGTTTCGACATCTATCAGATCGACCACGAAGACGCCAACGGCCAGTTCGAGATCAATTACACCTACAGCGATGCGATGGAGTCGGCGGACCGTTTCACCTTCTTCCGCATGGCCGCCGGTGAGATCGCCAATGACATGGGCATGATCTGCTCGTTCATGCCCAAGCCGGACCCGAAACGCGCGGGCAACGGCATGCACTTTCACCTGTCCATCGCCAGCGCCAGCAACAAGAACCTCTTCCACGACGCCAGCGACCCGAGCGGCATGGGCCTGTCGAAAATGGCCTATCACTTCGCCGCCGGTTTGCTGGCTCATGGACCTGCGCTGTGTGCCTTCGCGGCGCCCACCGTCAACTCCTACAAGCGGCTCGTTGTTGGGAATTCGCTGTCAGGCGCGACTTGGGCGCCAGCCTTCATTGCCTTTGGCGCCAACAACCGTTCGGCCATGGTTCGCGTGCCTTACGGCCGCCTGGAGTTCCGCCTGCCGGACGCTGGCTGCAACCCGTATCTGGTCAGCGCCGCGATCATCGCTGCGGGCCTGGATGGCATCGACCGCAAGCTGGAAATCGACAACGTCTGCAACGAGAACCTCTACAAACTGAGCCTGGAAGAGATCGCCGTCCGCGGCATCAAGACCCTGCCGCAGTCGCTCAAGGAAGCCTGCGATGCGCTGGAAGCCGACCCGCTGTTCGCCGAGGTGCTGGGCAACGAGATCGTCGGTGAGTTCATCCGCCTCAAGCGCATGGAGTGGGTGGAATACAGCCGCCATGTGAGCGATTGGGAGATCAAGCGCTACACCGAATTTTTCTAACGGCAGCTTCAAGCCACAAGTTTCAAGCCGCAAGAAAAAGCAGGTGTGCGGCGTACACAAATTTTTAAATCAACCTGGACAGCTTGCAGCTTATGGCTTGCAGCTTTCCTCACGCAGTGAGGCTGCCTTTATGTGTGGAATCGTGGGTTTGTATCTCAAGAATCCGGCGCTGGAATCCCAGCTCGGCAAGCTTTTCGAACCGATGCTTGAAGCCATGACCGATCGAGGTCCGGACAGCGCGGGCTTTGCCATTTATGGCGATGAAGTGGCCGATGGCTGGGTCAAGCTGACTTTGCAGGCCACCACGGAAGGCTACGACTTCAAGGCGCTGATCGCGGCGCTGGAAGGCAAGCTTGGCGCTTCCCTGGACTGGTTCCAGAACGCCAGCGCCATCGTGCTCAAGATCAAGGCCGAAGAGGCCGCCGTACGTGCCGCCTTGGGCGAACTGGCCCCAACGGTGCGCATCATGAGCGCGGGCAAGAGCATCGAAATCCTCAAAGGCATGGGTTTGCCCAAGGAAATTTCCGAACGCTTTGGCCTGGGCAGCATGAAGGGCAGTCACATCATCGGCCACACCCGCATGGCCACTGAAAGCGCCGTGACCATGGAAGGCAGCCACCCTTTTTCCACCGGCGCCGACCTGTGTTTGGTGCACAACGGCTCGCTGTCGAATCACTTCCGTCTGCGCCAGGAACTGCGCCGTGAAGGGATCAACTTCGACACCGAGAACGACACCGAAGTCGCCGCGGGTTACTTGGCCTGGCGCCTGCAACAGGGCGACTCGCTGAAGACCGCGCTGGACAGCTCGCTGGAAGCGCTGGACGGGTTTTTCACCTTCGCCATCGGCACCCGCAACGGTTTTGCGGTGATCCGCGACCCGATTGCCTGCAAGCCCGCCATCCTCGCCGAGACCGAGGATTACGTCGCCATGGCCTCGGAATATCAGGCGCTGTCGAGCCTGCCGGGCATCGAGAAGGCCAAGGTCTGGGAGCCTGTCCCGGCCACCATGTACATCTGGGAACGCGAGTCGGCCTAAGGAACGCACACATGAAAACCATCGATCTTTCCATCGCCAGCGTGCGTGATCTCAATCAGGCGCTGCACGACCAAGTCAAGAATCTTGAAGAACGTGAGTGGGTCGTGACCCATCCCAATGGCGCCCATAACCTGGCCGTCGGCGTCAACGAAGCGGTGTCCGTGGATATCCAGGGCCACGCCGGTTATTACTGCGCGGGGATGAACCAGAAAGCCTCGGTCACCGTACACGGCAACGTCGGCGTGGGCTGCGCCGAGAACATGATGTCCGGCTACGTGCGGGTCAAGGGCAGCGCCTCGCAAGCCGCGGGCGCCACCGCTCACGGCGGCCTGTTGGTCATCGAAGGCGACGCCGGGGCCCGCTGCGGGATTTCCATGAAAGGCATCGACATCGTGGTCGGCGGCAGCATCGGCCACATGAGCTGCTTCATGGGCCAGGCCGGGCGTCTGGTGGTGTGCGGCGACGCAGGCGACGCGCTGGGCGACTCGCTGTACGAAACCAAAATCTTCGTCAAAGGCACGGTCGAGTCCCTGGGTTCGGACTGCGTCGAAAAAGAGATGCGCCCTGAGCATCTGGAAGAGCTGCAAGAGCTTCTGAACCGCGCCGGTTTCAACGAAAAGGCTGCGGATTTCAAACGCTACGGCTCGGCCCGTCAGCTGTACAACTTCAAAGTCGATAACGCGTCGGCGTACTGAGTCAGGAGCATTTCCATGAGCGAATCCAACACCCCCAAGGCAGCTCCGGTCCTGCGCGAATCGGCGACCTTTGATCGTCTGGCCATCCAGGAGATCCAGCGTGCCGCCGAAACCGGCATCTACGACATTCGCGGCGGCGGCACCAAGCGCAAGCTGCCGCACTTCGATGACCTGCTGCTGCTCGGCGCCAGCGTCTCGCGCTATCCGCTGGAAGGCTACCGCGAGAAGTGCGGCACCGACGTGATCCTCGGCAACCGCTTCGCCAAGAAGCCGATTCACCTGAAAATCCCGGTGACCATCGCCGGCATGAGCTTCGGTGCATTGTCGGCCAACGCCAAAGAGGCCCTGGGCCGTGGCGCGACCATCGCCGGCACCAGCACCACCACCGGCGACGGCGGCATGACCCCGGAAGAACGCGGCCAGTCGCAGCATCTGGTCTATCAGTACCTGCCATCGCGCTACGGCATGAACCCGGACGACCTGCGCAAGGCCGACGCCATCGAGATCGTGCTGGGGCAGGGCGCCAAACCCGGTGGCGGCGGCATGCTGCTGGGCATGAAAGTTACTGAACGAGTGGCCGGAATGCGCACCTTGCCGATTGGCGTCGATCAGCGTTCAGCGTGCCGTCACCCGGATTGGACAGGCCCAGACGATTTGGCGATCAAGATTGCCGAGATCCGCGAGATCACCGACTGGGAAAAACCGATCTACGTGAAGATCGGCGCCAGCCGCCCGTACTACGACGTCAAGCTGGCCGTGAAGGCGGGCGCTGACGTGATCGTCCTCGACGGCATGCAGGGCGGCACCGCAGCGACTCAGGAAGTGTTCATCGAACACGTCGGCATTCCGATTCTGCCGGCCATTCCGCAAGCCGTTCAGGCGCTGCAGGAAATGGGCATGCACCGCAAAGTGCAACTGATCGTCTCTGGCGGGATTCGCAATGGTGCAGACGTGGCCAAGGCCATGGCGCTGGGCGCGGATGCGGTGGCCATTGGCACGGCAGCGTTGATCGCACTGGGCGACAACCACCCGCGTCTGGATGACGAGCTGAAAAAAATCGGTTCAGCCGCCGGTTTCTATGACGACTGGCAGAACGGTCGTGACCCGGCGGGCATCACCACCCAGGACCCTGAGCTGTCCAAGCGTCTGGATCCGGTCGAAGGCGGGCGCAGGTTGGCCAACTACTTGCGTGTCTTGGTGCTGGAAGCGCAAACCATGGCCCGCGCTTGCGGCAAGTCCCACCTGCACAACCTCGACCCTGAAGACCTGGTGGCCTTGACCGTGGAGTCGGCGGCCATGGCCCGGGTGCCATTGGCAGGGACGTCGTGGATTCCGGGGCAGCAGTATTGAGGATTGATCCAGAGGCACAGTGAGTTTCTGATGCGCCTGGACCTTGTGGGAGCCGGCTTGCTGGCGAAAGCGGTGTGTCAGTCACTTCATTCGGTGCAGACACACCCCTTTCGCCAGCAAGCCGGCTCCCACATGTGCTGCATCCCTACCGATAAGAGGCCAGCAAGGCCCGACGTTTCATCACATCGCTTTCTGCCAGACACTTTTCCATTCATTGCAGGAGCTTCGAAAATGGTTAACCGTCTACCCGGCAAATCCCTTCTTTTATTGATGGCGCTTGGCGCCTGCATCCCCCTGGCCCAGGCGGCCGACGCCCCGACATTGAACACCGGCAGCACCGCGTGGATGGTCACCGCCGCGGTGCTGGTGCTGTTCATGTGCCTGCCGGGCCTGGCCCTGTTTTACGGCGGTCTGGTACGGGCGAAAAACATGCTCTCGCTGTTCACCCAATGCTTCGGCATCGCTGGGTTGGTGGGCGTGTTGTGGGTGATCTACGGCTACAGCATGGTGGTCGACACCAGCAACATGGTCGAGGGCGAGGTCAGCTTCAACAGCTTTGTCGGCGGCCTGAGCCGCGCGTTTCTCGCCGGCATGACCCCGGAAAGCCTGGTCGGCGACATCCCCGAAGGCGTGTTCGTGACCTTCCAGATGACCTTCGCCATCATCACCCCGGCGCTGATCGCCGGTGCCTTCGCCGAGCGCATGAAGTTCTCGGCAGCGCTGCTGTTCATGGCCATCTGGTTCACCCTGGTCTACGCGCCGGTGGCGCACATGGTCTGGGGCGGGGCTGGCGCGCTGATGCACAACTGGGGCGTGCTGGACTTCGCCGGTGGCACCGCAGTGCACATCAACGCAGGCGTTGCAGCCCTGGCGGCGTGCCTGATGCTGGGCAAGCGCAAAGGCTACGCCAACGCGCCGATGCCCGCCCATAACCTGAGCCTGACCATGGTCGGTGCGGCGATGCTGTGGGTCGGCTGGTTCGGCTTCAACATCGGCTCGGGCGGCGGGCTGAACGGTCTGTCGGGCATCGTCATGCTCAACACGCAGCTGGGCGCGTGCGCCGGCATCCTCGGCTGGATGTTCACCGAGTGGTTCAAGGTCGGCAAACCCAGCGCACTGGGCCTGGCGAGCGGCGCGTTGGCCGGTCTGGTCGGCATCACCCCGGCGTGCGCCTACGTCGGCGTCGGCGGCGCGCTGGCCATCGGCTTGCTGTGCGGGGTGTTTTGCTACCTCAGCGTCACCGTGCTGAAAAAACGCTTCGGCTACGACGACAGCCTCGACGTCTTCGGCCTGCACGGCATCGGCGGCATGATCGGCGCGGTACTGACTGGCGTGTTCTGCGTGCCATCGCTGGGCGGGTTGGTGGAGGGCGTGACCCTGGGCGGGCAGGTGGTCGCGCAGATCAAAGGTGTCGTCTTCACCACGGTCTACTGCTTCGTGGTCAGCTGGGTGATCCTGAAAATCGTCAAGGTCGTCGTCGGACTACGCGCCGACGAGCACGTCGAAGAGATGGGCCTGGATCTGGCCGAGCACAATGAGCGTGCGTACAACCACTGATTTGAGGACGTGACTCTGATTTCTGTAACAGCACGGCATGTCGGCGGTGGCGTCCGCAAAATCGCTGCCGCTGGCAAACGGAACGCCGCCCGGCCGTGCTGCTACAGAAAAGCGCATATATCTCAGGCTTTTATTGGCTTTTATTGGCTTTTGATCTTGTGGCGAGAAATATCAGACGACACCCATCGCGACTTGGGTGAAGGCCGAACGCAGGCGATGTGGAGTGGGCCGAGCGGCATGGATGCCGCGAGAGCGCCGCAAGGACATGGATGTCCGTTCGGCGCGGGCACACGGAACATCGCCGGAGTGAGGGAACCTCGACGAAGGAGAGGCCAAGCCAGGAGCAAGCACCCTTGGTTACTTGGGGTGCTTTTCCAAGTAACTCGCCGCAGGCGAAACAGCTCGGCCGTTAGGACGAGCTCTCACCAATCCAGCTACCGCTTCTGCAACCACCCCAAAAAATGGCTCTTCTTGACCACCACCGGCTTGCGCAACAACACATGCCGGCTGGTCTGCTGCCGAACCGCCTGCAGCTTGTTCAGCGCCGTGGTGATCTCCACCCGCTGCTCCATCGCCTTGCGCGTCGCCGCCTTGTCGATCCGGTAAATCACACAAGAGGTGAGGGCGATGAAGCGCCCCTCCGACGGCGTGTCCGACAGCACACTCTGCTCGCCCATCACCTCGCCAGGCCCCATGCGCCCGGCCTCGACCATGTTGTTGCCGTCCGGAACGTTGGCCGACACCACACCCGTGGCGATGACGAACAGCCCGTCCGTGATCTCACCCAACTCGATGATCGTTTGTCCTGCGGCGTACTCGCGGGACACCATCGTTTGCGCCAGTTGATTCTTCTCCTCGTCCGTGCTGGTGCGAAACACCTTGACCTCGTCCAGCAGCGCTCGCGGACGTGAGACTTCCTCGGCAGTGGTTTCCGACTGCCAGGCGATGCCGGCCGCTTCCAGATGACGGTAGGCCAGGTCGAACAGCAAATTGCGCACATCGCTTTTGGTGCCCAGGTCGCTGATGAAACCGATCATGGAATATTCGATGGTGGTGGGACTGGTGTCCTTCACAACGGCGCGGGCTTTGGGCGTCTGCAACAGGGCGCTGCAACCCTGCAGGGCACGTTCCAGGGCATCGAGCACCCGACGCGGGCGAATGTGCGGCGACATCATGATGTTGATCGACACGCCGTGAATATGGACCGGTCGGCTCAAATTGACGATCTTGGCCTTGGCCGCCACCGAGTTGGGAATCACCACCATGGTGCCCACCCCGGTGAGCAGGTGCGTGGCGCGCCAGTCGATGTCCATGACCTTGCCTTCCATGCCGTCGATGGAAATCGAGTCGTCGACCTGATAGGGCTTGGTGGTGTTGAGGATGATCCCGGAAAACACGTCGCTCAAAGTGCTCTGCAAAGCCAGACCGACGATGATCGCCATCGCGCCCGAAGTGGCGAGCAAGCCCTTGACCGGCAGCTGCAGCACGTAGCCTGCCGCCGCGACGATGGCGATCAGGAAGATCACCGCGCCGATGACCTCCTGCAGCAAGCGCCCGCTGTGGCCAACGCGGCCGGTCAGCAGCAGCCCCAGCAACACGGTCAGGGTCCGCGCGGCGTACATCCACCAGACGATGGCCAGGGCCGTGGCGCCGAACTGCATGGCGCTGTTGTCCGGCCAGGCCGGGGCTTCCAGCGGGCTGACCCCGGCATTGATGATCACCAGGCTGTAGGCCACGAAGCCGGTCAGGCGAATGGCGATGCGGGTCAGGGGATTGCGGTCGGCGAGCAGGTGCCAGGCGAGCACATCGGCCAGCAGTAACAGCAGGCTCCAGGCGAAGGCATAGTGTGGGACATCTGAAGGCATCGGGGGCTTCCACTGAAAAAAGGCGGGCGCTGTGGCACGCGGATGTTAGGGACCGAGGGGGCGAGCTGTCTATAACCGATCGCGTGCGCTGTGGGCTCGCAGGTTGCGTTGCTAAAACCAGCACATTGCTTCAATCCCGCGCCGCTTGCGGGCTGCACCATCGAGGCCTCATTCCATCATTGTCCGCATCGAGGCCCCCCATGCGCTCATCCCTGCTTCCCCTCGCTCGCGCCGTCGGCCTGGGCGTGGCCCTGTGTTCGACGCTGTCCTTCGCAGCCCCCCCTGCGCAACAAAAAACCCAGGTGCCCGGTTATTTCCGTTTGGCGGTGGGGGACTACGAAGTCACGGCGCTGTTCGATGGCTACAACGATCTGTCGCCCAAGCTGCTCAAGGGCCTCAAGCCTGAGCAGATCCGCGCGCAGCTGGCCCGCCACGCCATCGAAACCCCAGGCGTGCAGACAGCGTTCAACGCCTTTCTGATCAACACCGGCAAGAACCTGATTCTGGTCGACACCGGCGCCGGCCAGTGCATCGGCGAAACCGCCGGCATGCTCTCGCAGAACATCAGGGCGGCGGGGTATCAGCCGGAGCAGATCGACACGATCTTCCTCACTCACTTGCACCTGGATCACGTGTGCGGCCTAGTGGACGCCAACAAGCAGCCAGTGTTCGCCAACGCCACAGTGTATGCTGCCAAGCCTGAAGCCGATTTCTGGCTTGACCCTGCCGCCCTGGCCCGCGCGCCCGAACAGGCCAAGGGTTACTTCAAGATCGCTCAGGACTCCACTGCGCCGTACGTCGCGGCGGGGCGTTTCAAAACCTTCATCCCCGGCCAGTCGCCGATAGCTGAGGTGCGCACCACCCTTGAGGCCGGCCACACGCCGGGCAGCACCACCTACCAGTTCACGTCCAAGGGCCAGAGCATCGTCTTCATTGGCGATTTGGTGCACAACCTGGCCGTGCAGTTCGATCATCCGGAGGTCAGCATCAGCTTCGATGAAAACAGCACGAACGCCATCGCCAGCCGCGATGCGGTGTTCACCGAGGCTGCGAAAACCAAGGTCTGGGTCGCCGCCGCGCACTTGCCGTTCTCCGGCACCGGGCACATCGAAAGCATCGGCAAACGCTTCCAGTGGGTGCCGGTGGAATACGGCCCGTACCAACGTGCCGCACACGTGCCGCTGATCGACTAGCATTGCGGGGGTCGCCTGAGTTCAGGGAGAGTGAGCCAGGGTGTGTAAAAACGTCGCGAGCGAAGGTGAGGCAAGGCAAAAACGGCCGGAGTCGCGACCGATTCCAGGTGTTCTAAACGAGCATTTTTCGCCTGTTTTTAACCCAGCATCATCGAGCGCAGCCGTTTTTACACACGTTGGAGCGATGGCGGCCACATCACCCCTCACACAGGACCGGACCTTGAGCGCACCCCAGATCACCCAGTTGAGCGGCGAGGCTTTCTCTGCCGTTCGCATCCGCCAGCCCATGCCCGATCCCGAGACGATCATCGAGATTCCCTGCGTGGACGCCTTCTCGATCATCGTCCAGCTGCAGGATTTCTCGGCCCATCGCCTGTGGCGCGGTCGCCGCCTGAGCTATTCGGGCGGGTACCGGCAGGGCAGTGTGTCGCTGCCGTTCATGGGCGATCAGCTGCGCTGCCAGCACCGTTCCGGCTACGACAACTTGCGTCTGACCCTCTCGCGACAAATGCTCGATGATTTGCAGGCCGAGCAGGGTGGCAAGAAGATCGGCGTGTTTCGTTATGAGCAAGGCGGCGCCCAAGACCCGGTGCTGTATCACCTGGCTCAGGCGATGCTGCCGGCGTTGCAGCGGCCGGACATGGCCAATCGGCTGTTCCTCGATCACCTGCTGCTGGCGATGTCCTGCCATGCCCTGGAGCGCTACGGGCGCGTGGTGCCGGCTTCGGGCAAAACCCATGCAGCGCTGACGGCTGCGCAACTGGCGATTGCCAAGGAAGTGATCGCTCATCACCTCGATGGCGAGCTGTCGGTGGAGCGCATCGCTCAGGAATGCTCGCTGACCCGCAGCCACTTTTCGCGGGCCTTCAAGCAGGCCACTGGCATGGCGCCCCACGCCTGGCTGCTGCGTATGCGCGTGGAACGGGCGCAGGAATTGCTGCGAGCGGTGCCGACCATTGCCATGGCGCAGATCGCCCAGGAATGCGGATTTGCCGACCAACCGCACCTGACGCGGGTGTTCACCCGTTTGACCGGAGAAACCCCCAGCGCCTGGCGCAGTCGGCAGCGTGGGACAGTCTTCTTGCCCCAATAGACCGATCAGGCGTTGCGCCCGCGGGTCACGCTCATCAGCACAAAGGCCAGCAGCGCCAGGGCAGGCAAACCTGCACCCAGCATCACCACGCCGCTCCAGCCAGCCTGTTCATACACGCTGCTGGACAAGGCCGAGCCAATGGCGCCGCCGACGAAAATGCTGGTCATGTACAGCGCGTTCAAGCGCCCGCGGCTGGCAGGGTCAAGCGCGTAGATCGCCCGTTGGCCCAGCACCATGTTCATCTGCACGGCAAAGTCCAGCAGCACGCCAGTGAGCGCCAGGCCGATCACGCTGTAGCCCGGTTCAGTCAGCCCCAACACAAAGGCGACGGGCGCCAGAACCATCGCCATCCACGAGGCGCGGCGGGTGTGCCCGGCATCGGCCAGACGCCCGGCCATGGGCGCGGCAATGGCCCCGATGGCGCCGACCAGCGCAAAGATCGCGATCTGGCTCTGAGACAAACCATGATGACGCGCCAACTCCACCGGTGCAGCGGTCCAGAACAGGCTGAACGCCGCGAACAGCAGCCCTTGATACAACGCCCGCTGGCGCAGAACCGGGTGTTTGCGCAGCAGCGTCAGCAGGGACTTGAGCAACTGCCCGTAAGTGGCTTTGTGATCCGGCACCCGACGCGGGAGGGTCAACGCCAGCACCGTTACGATCGCCAGCATCAGCAGCGCGGCGTAGATGAACACCGCGCGCCAGCCGAAGTGGTCGGCGATCAGGCTCGACAGCGGCCGCGCCAGCAAAATACCCAACAGCAGCCCGCTCATGATGTTGCCCACCACCTGACCACGAGAGTGCTCAGGCGCCAGGTGCGCGGCCAGCGGGATGAGCATCTGCACGGCCACCGAGCTGAAGCCGATCAGCAGCGATACCAGCAGAAAGCCCTGTGCGTGCTGCAACGTCGCCGCTGCCAACAGGCTGCCTGCGGCGACCACGGCGGTGGCGATCATCAACCGGCGGTTTTCGATCAAGTCCGACAGCGGCACCAGAAACAACAGGCCCAGCGCGTAGCCGATCTGAGTCAGGGACACGATCAGGCTGGCGCTGCCGCTGGCAAGGCCCAAGTCCGGCGCGATCAGTTCGACGATAGGTTGGGCGTAGTAAAGGTTGGCGACGATGGCGCCGCAGCAAAACGCGAACAGCAGCACCATGGCGCGGGTCAGCCCCGGTGCCGATGCCTGTAGCGTGGAAGTCAGGGGAGTGTTCATGTCAGTTCGCTCATGTCAGTGAAACGAGGCAGGTCAAGACGACCCGTTCATGGCGAAAACGTTAAGGCAGGCCGTGCCTGCGCAGTAGGGGAGCGCCACGCAAAACGCCGTTGCGTGCAGCGCAATGGTTCGAGCGCTTTATCTGTCATTAAACTCGGCCACTGTCATGAAGTTGAAGGCGCTATCGAGAAATTGCCAAATGCCATCATCTAATTCAATTACCGGAGGGTAACTACCCCTACAGGTAATATCGGTTAATGCTTTTTACTGATTAGATGAACTCTGATTAAAAATGGGTCAGCTGCATTGAACGCGTTCGTACGGTTTAGCCGGTGAACACTTTCGATGTCATCAGGGCGTGCGAATCCACTCTAAGGACTGCGTGAATACGATGATAAGTCTAGGTCAGGCTACCGTGTCCCTGGAACTGAGGGATGTTTTCAAAGACGGCGTTGCCCTGCGCATTGGCACTCGTGCATTCGATATTCTCGAGCTGCTTATTCGCCATCAGGGCCGCTTGGTAAGCAAAGAGCAGATCCTTCAGTGTGTCTGGCCAGACACGGTCGTCGAAGAAAACAACTTGCAGGTGCACATCTCCGGATTGCGCAAGGCGCTGGGCAGTGACCGCGACCTGATTCGCACCATTCCCGGCCGCGGCTACATGCTGCTGGGCGGTGAGGGCGCAATGTACGACGCAAGCCTTCACGATGACGCCGCCACCCTGCAACTGTTGCGCGCCGTGGGCGGCAATCGCCTGCCTGCGGCCATCGATCTGGTGGGGCGCTGCGCCTTGCTCGATGAGGTCAATGCCGCCCTTGCCGATGTTCATGCGCTGATCACCCTGATCGGCCCCGGCGGCGTGGGTAAGACCAGCCTTGCCGTGGCCTTGGGGCAGCAGCGTCTGGAGCGAGACGAAGCCCCGGTGTATTTCGTGCCGCTGGCCCAGGTCGCCAGCGCCGAGCGTCTGCCCGAGGCCCTGGCGGTTGCGCTGGGCGTGGAGGCGGTCGGGCCTGAGGCGCTGATTCAACACCTGATTGACCACCCCGGCCTGATCATTCTCGACAACTGCGAACACCTGATCGATCAGGTGGCGGGCGTCGTCGAGCACCTGCTGCAAGGTGTGGCGGGCATCCGCATTCTGGCCACCAGTCGTGAGCCTTTGCGCATCGCCGGCGAGCGCAGCCTGCAGGTGCCGCCACTGGCGGTGACAGGCGCCGACGCATCACGTCAGAGCATCCTTGAGACTGGTTCGGCGCAGCTGTTTTTGCGGCACTGGCGGGCGCTGGACTGTCAGATGGCCAACGTCCCAGACCCTGAACTGGACGACTACAGCATCGAGCTGGTGGGCGAAGTCTGTCGGCGCCTGGACGGTATTCCTCTGGCACTGGAAATGGCGGCGGCACGGGCCTGTGCGTTGGGTTTGTACCAATTAGTCGACAGCCTCGATGAAAGCCTGCATCTGCTGGCCGCCAGCCTGCGTACGGCTCCGGCCCGTCAGCAAACGCTGCATGCCTCGCTGGCCTGGAGTTATCGGCTGTTGAGTCAGGACGAGCGCGCGGTGCTGCGGCTGTTGGCGGATCTGGAAGGTCAGTTCACCCTGGAACAGGCCTGCCACGCCCTGCAATGCGCGACGTTGGCCCGCTCATGCATCATGGATTGCATGGTCCGTCTGGCCACCAAGTCGCTGTTGATGGTGTCGGCCCAGGGGCCGTTCCGTTTTTACCGCTTGCCGACCGCGACCCGCGCCTGCCTGCGGGTGGTGCAATCTCAGGAAATCAGTGGCGAAACCCTCAGGCTCGACCCGCGCTACAGTTACCCGGCACACATGCTGGCGCCGTCGCCCGACTTCGGGGCTGTGCCCGTCAGCCCCGGCGGGTATCATGCCCGACATCAGAGAGTGCTGGCGGTCAGCCGCTAAACGACGGAAGTGTGTATGAGAGTGACCCCCAGGGTGTATGTGGTGGATGACGATGCCGCCATCCGGACCGCGCTACAGCGTCTGCTGAGCTCGGAAGACATTGCCTGCAACGTGTTTGAAAGCGCCGAAGCGTTTCTGGCGCAAACGCTGGAATCCGCACCGACCTGCCTGCTGCTCGACGTCAATCTGGCCCAGGGCACCGGCTTCGACCTGCAGGACGAACTGCAGTCTCGCGGCCAGCATTTCCCGATCATCTTCATGACCGGTTACGGCACCATCGCCATGTCGGTCAAGGCCATCAAGGCCGGCGCCCATGAGTTTTTGACCAAACCCTTCGAGCCTGAACACCTGCTGGATCTGGTGCGTGAGGCGCTGGCCGCCGATGCCCTCAATCTTGGCGAACGTGGCAAGGTATGCGACGCCCGTGAGCGCTTCAATCAACTGACGCCGCGGGAGAAACAAGTCATGGCGTTATTGATCACCGGCAAGATGAACAAGCAGATTGCCTCGGAACTGGGCACCAGCGAAGTCACCGCAAAAGTTCATAAAAAGCACGTGATGACAAAGATGAATGCGCGCAATGTCATCGAACTATTGAAGATGCATGAGCGCCTTGGCGAAGTCTCGGAATGAATAACCGCACAAATATCCATGTGCGCAAAATTGAACTTCATATGTCGTGCAGCATGCCATTGTGGTCAATTAGGAAGGCCACAAAGTTCAGCTTATGATCCGTGCCGCCGCTGTGGCTGGCGGTCCTGATGTGTGGGGTCATTTTTGCGTTGGGCGCACTGCGGCGGCACCGCGATGCGACGGCAATCACTTCGAGCGTCGGCAAGGGCATTCATGAGCAGCTTCTCCAATCCTCCAGACGAACCCGCGTTCGCCACCGAGCCCTACGGCCCCCAGTGGTTGCAGCAGCTCGTCTGGACCACGCTGCTGGTGGATGGCGAGCTGACCCATTACCGGGTGACGGCAAAGCAGCACAAGGATCGACACTGGCGCGTGGTCAGGGCCGCGCGCCGGGCAGGGGAGAACGTTACCCGACGCCTTGGACACGAGTTCTCGCTGGCCGAGCGCCTGGCGCCGCAGTGGGCACTGCAGCCGCTGGCGCTGTTGTCTTCCGACGACGGGCCGCTGCTGGTGCTGACCGACCCCGGTGGCCAGTCGCTGCATGAGCTGGACGACCAGCCGTTTTCCATCGAGCGCTTCCTGCACCTGGCCACCGGCGTAGCTGCTGCGCTGACCGAAGCCCATGCCCACGGCCTGCTTCATCGCGACATCAAGCCGTGCAATCTGGTGCAAGGCAGCGACGGCGTAGTGCGCCTGAGTGGCTTTGGACTGAGTGTCGAGGCGCACCCGTGCGGGCATTTGCCGGTGTCGGATTCGATCTGCGGCACCTTGGCCTACATGTCCCCCGAGCAGGCACGCAGGGTCGAGCGTCGCGCCGATCAGCGCACTGACCTGTATTCCCTCGGCATGACCTTTTACGAATGGCTGGCCGGCCATCTGCCGTTCGAGGCCCGTGATCCGGTGGAGTGGGTGTACTGCCACGTGGCGCGCCAGCCGCCCGCGTTGAGCTTGACGCGCGGGGATATTCCGCCCGCGCTGTCGCAGCTGGTGCACAAGCTCATCGCCAAGAACCCTGACGATCGTTATCAGACCGCCGCCAGCCTGCTGGCCGATCTGCGTTCCTGTCATTGCCAGTGGCAGCACCTGCGCGACATCCCCGAGCTGGCAATGGATCGTTCGGAGCTGCGCGACACGGCCTATCGTCACGCGCTGATGGCCCAGGCGCGCTCGCGGGAAACGATCCTGGCCTCGCGCACCTCAATCACCATCCCCGGCGGTCAGGACACCCTGGACCTGTCATCGGTGATGAAAGCCGCCCAGGCCCTGAATGAGGAGACCGATCAGGACCGCCTGATCGAGTTGCTGCTGGATACCACCATGATGCACGCCGGGGCCGAGCGCGCCTTGCTGATGCTGGTCAAGAACGACGCGCCGCTGATCTGCGCCATCGGCCATGTTTGCGATGAGGGCTTGCGCATCGTGCTGACCGACGAGGTGCCCAGCGTGCAGCTGTTGCCGTTGTCGATTCTGTATCGGGTGATGCGCACCCAGCAGCGGCTGATCCTCGACGACGTCAGCGCCGACCCGTATTTCGGTGACGATGAATACCTTCGCCACCACCCGGTGCGCTCGGCGTTATGCCTGCCCTTGCTCAAGCAGCGCCAGGTGATCGGCGTGCTGTATCTGGAAAATAATCTCGCACCAGGGGTGTTCACGGCCAGTCGTTCCGGGGTGCTGGAGCTGTTGGCCGGGCAGGCGGCGATCTCCTTGGAGACCGCGCGTTTGCGTCATGAACTGATGGAAGAAAACGCCCGCAGGCAGGATATCGAAACCGCGCTGCGCACAGCCCGGGCCAAGCTGGCGCAGGTGTCGCACGTCACGGTGATGGGCGAGCTGGCGGCGTCCATCGCCCATGAAATCAACCAGCCGCTGGCGTCCATGGTCTCCAATGCCGCCGCCAGCCTGCGCTGGCTCAGTCGCGAGACACCGCGCATCGACGAAGCCTTGTCCGGGTTGCGCGACATCGTTCAGGACGGCAAGCGCGCCGGGGACATCGTCAACGCGCTGCAATCGCTGGCGCGGCAGGGCGCGCAGCAGCGCAGACGCTTGTTGATCAACGACGTGATTCGTCATGTGGTGGCGTTGACCCTGGTCGAGGTCGAGCAGCAACGGGTGCTGATGACCACGCACCTGACCCGCTCGCCGCTGCAGGTCAGCGGATCGAGCGTGCAGTTGCAGCAGGTGGTGCTCAACCTGATCCTCAATGCGCTGGACGCCATGAGCCCCGGCGATCACGTGCTGCGCAGGCTGTCGATCACCAGTGAAGCCGTGGGCAATGAGTACCTGGTGGTCAGCGTCGAGGACACCGGCCCCGGCATCGATCCCGAGGATCTGGACAAGGTGTTCAACGCCTTTTTCACCACCAAGGACAAAGGCATGGGCATGGGCCTGGCGATCTGTCGCACCATCATCCATGCCCACGGCGGCCGTCTGTACGCGATGCCCGCGCGTTACGGCGGCGCCACCTTCGTGTTCACGCTGCCGGCGGTGGTGTAGGCGTCGGCGCGTAAGGCCAGGTCGAGATCAACAGCTGCTCGCAGAAGCCTCCCGCGGTCATGTGATGCTCATGAAACGACAGCACATCGGCATTGATGGTGCCCAGGGTGCTCTGTGGCCGATGCAGTTGTCCCAACGCCAACGTGTGCAAAAACTTGATCTTGAAGCCGGGCTCCCGAGGGAATGCGCTGAGCACCCGCGCCAAAACGCCGGGGCAGAACGCCTGGCAGTGGGTGCCCAGCAGGTCGGTTTCCACGGCGGCAGCGAGCAGGGCGGTCATTGCCGGTTTGCAGTGAGGAATGCCGGGGGTGGTGTGCAGGGCGACGGCGTCCCAGACTTCGGCGATGTCCGCCTGCGAGCGACCGTAGCCGCGCAGAAATTGCGCTGCCGCATCGGCGCTGTCGACCTCGAAGCGCTGCTGCGAATCGCGATAGAGAGGGGTCACGCCAATGCGCAGAAACAGCGCGCCGATGTACAAAAGCTCAGGGTCGTAGCGCAGGTCGCGGCTTTGCCCCAAAAGGCAGGCGAACACAAACGTGCGCAGGGCCGAATCGAACATCAGCCCGGATTGGGTCTCGCGCATCAACTCGGTCGCCGCGCGTGCCATCGCGCTTTCCGGGATCGAGGTTCCAGCAACGTATCGGGTGGTCACTGGCATCCCTCGCAGCGAACCGGGCCTCACAGGCTGATGATGTTAGGCCTGTTCGTCGGTGACGTCCTTGCGTGGCACCTTAAATGTTCTTAAAGCGTCTGGGCCGGGCTTTTCGGCGTCACACGCTTATTAACCCTTAAGAACATTTAATACCCCGAGAAGGACTTTAAGGCAGGGCCTCAGCAGACTCCACAGACCGCCCCCTGTGATCTGGAGAGCCCGGAATGAACGCAATCACCCCGTCACTATTTCGTTCGCTGCTGACGTCCATTCGTGCGTTGCCCGGCAGCGAACAGATCGTGCTTGAACAGATGGTTCGCGAGCTGTCGTCACGCCTGTATTCGGACAATGAGCCTGAGCAGACAGAGACCCCGACCGAAAAAGTCGCGCTGTCGCCCTGGCAGGAACGGCGCGCCAAAGAGCTAATGTCCAGCCAGATGGACAAAGGTCTGTCGATTGCCCAGGTGGCGAGTGAGTGCTCGTTGTCGCGCAGCCACTTTTCCCGCGCCTTCAAGAAGAACACCGGCCTTTCGCCCCGGGACTGGTACCTGCAGATGCGTCTGGACAAGGCCAAGGGATTGCTCAGCGAGTCGGGGCTGACCATTTCCCAGATCAGCCTGGACTGCGGTTTTGCCGATCAGTCGCATTTCACCCGCGTGTTCACCCGTGTGATCGGCGTTACGCCGTTCAACTGGCGCCGCTCCATGGTGCCTGCGCTGGCCCGTTGCGCAGGGTGAGCTTGCCGGGCGTGAATTGGCGTTGATAGCGCAGCACAAGGGTTCAATTCTCAGCCAGGCTTGTGGTGTATACCTGCGCAGGTATATTGACCCAGGCCGTCCTGCCCGTGCCTGGGCCGCACAGCGAATTTACTCACGCCAATCCGGAACCGATCCATGAATCGCAATGACCTGCGCCGCGTCGACATGAACCTGTTGGTGATTTTTGAAGCGTTGATGTTCGAACGGAATCTGACACGGGTCGCCGAGAAGCTGTTCATGGGCCAGCCGGCCATCAGCGCGGCGCTGGCGCGTCTGCGTGACCTGTTCGACGACCCGTTGCTGCTGCGCAACGGCCGCGCCATGGAGCCGACGGCGCGTGCGCTGGATATTCTCCGGGAGCTGCAGCCGGCGCTGGACACCATTTCCGGCGCGGTGAGCCGGGCCAAGGAATTCGACCCCGCCACCAGTTGCGACGTGTTTCGCATTGGCCTGTCCGACGACGCCGAATTCGGTCTTTTTCCGCCGTTGCTCAGCCGCCTGCGTGAAGAAGCGCCAGGCATCATCGTCGTGGTGCGCCGCGCCAATTACCTGCTGATGCCGTCTTTGCTGGCGTCGGGGGAAATCTCCGTGGGCATCAGCTACACCACCGATCTGCCCGCCAATGCCAAGCGCAAGAAGCTGCGCGACATCACCGTGAAAGTGCTGCGCGGCGACAAACGTCCGGGCGAGCTGACGCTGGATGATTACTGCGAGCGGCCGCACACCATGGTGTCGTTTTCGGGCGATCTGAGCGGCAACATCGACCTGGACCTGGCCAAGGTCGGCCGGACGCGAAGGGTGGTGGTGGCCGTGCCGCAGTTCAGCGGCTTGCGTGCGCTGCTGGCGGGCACCGAGTTGATCGCAACCGTTCCGGATTACGCCGCCTGCGCTTTGGTGGAAGGCTGCGCCCTGCGCGCCGAAGACCCACCGTTCCCGATCCAGCCGGCCGAGCTGTCGATGGTCTGGAGCGGCGTCCACGACAACGACCCGGCCGAGCGCTGGCTGCGTTCGCGGATTACCGAATTCATGTCCCAGGAAACACGGCCAATGCCGTGAAGGCTTGGATTCTGGCCGCTGCGCGCCGGATCGCGAGCAAGCATGCTCCTACGCCCTACGGGTAGAAGCAGAGGACGAGCTCCTTCAGATATTCTCCGGCGTCACGATCTGCAACGGCACCAGCACCCGGTGTCGTTGCGGGTCGATCTCCTCGGTTTTCGGCAACTGCACCATCACTTCGATCAGCGACTTGGCGATCAGCTGCGGTTGTGAATCGATCACCAGCGTCACCAGCCCTTTGCGCATGGCCGGGCGCGATTCGATCGTGGGCTCTTGCAGAATTACGCACAGATCAGGCCGGCGAGGCGTTGCCGCCAGGGCACTGATGACGCCTTCCACGCCGCCTCCCGCCACGTAAATCCCGCACAGATCAGGATGCCGGGCCAGCAGATCCAGCGTTGCTTCTTCTGTGATCGCGCCGTTGTCGAGGGTGATGATCGGCGGCAGCACGCGAAACTGCGGGGCCTTTTCCGCGAAGAAACTGCGCACCCCGGCTTCGCGCTGCTCATGCCCCAGAAAGCGCAGGCCGCCCAGCATCACCGCCACGCTGCCACCTTGCCGAGGCGCGCCGTGGGCGATCAACCAACCGGCGGTCCGGCCCACTTCGTGATTGTCGGTGCCCACATAGGCGCTCGGCTTGAGGGTCGGCAACTCGGTCAGCAGCGAGACCACGTGCACGCCGTTCTGGCGCACCTGCTCGATGGCTTCAATAATCAGCGGATGCTCGAAGCTGACCAGCGCCAGGCAATCGCATCGCGCGGCCAACCGGTGAATCTGCGCGACGATGGCCTGGGGCGAGCGGTCATGTATCAGCTCGACATGGCAGACGATATTCGCTGAGCGCGCCTCTCGGGCTTGATCGAGAATCGCGTCGCTCAGGGTCTTGTAGAAGGTTTGCGAAGTGCCCAGCAGCAGGATGCCGAAGTGGTAGGCGGGCTTCTTTTCGTTGATGCGCTGGGAGATCAGCCGCGCGGCAAAATAGCCGACGGATTCGGCGGCTTCATGGACTTTCAACGCGGTGTCAGGGTTGACTGGCGCGCGGGCATTGAGCACGCGATCCACGGTGGCGACGCTCAGGTTGGCGTGGTGCGCAACGGTGGCAATGGTCGGGCGTTTTTTATTCTTCATACGGCCTCGAAAGCACGCCTTGATAGAAAACTATCAAGCTCAAACAGGGCTGGATGATAGCTTGAGAGAGAATACTTTCAAGCGCTTGTTGCGCCGGTTGTGATCCCTATAGTTTGAATCAGCGAAGCGATTGACCGACCCGCTATTCATCCTCGGAGAACAATAACAATGTCGCAGATTCCCTTTGATCCTGAACGTGGAAAAGACTACAGCCTGACCGGCGAGCAGGCGCGCCTGGCCGAAGAGGCCGGTCTGGTTTCGGCGCAGTGGTACCAATGCCCGGTGCCGCGCAAGCGCATGAAAGAACTGATGCAGCGCAGTGACAACCGCGCCATTCGCGACACGGCGATCTGGCTGGGGGCGATGCTCGTCACTGGCCTGGGCGGCTATGTGTTCTGGGGCAGCGCGGCGTGTGTGCCGTTCTTTCTGGTCTATGGCCTGTTGTACGGTACAGCGGCGAATTCTCGCTGGCACGAAACCGGCCACGGCACGGCGTTCAAGACCCGCTGGATGAACGACGTGGTGTATCAGATTGCCTGCTTCATGGTCATGTACGAGCCGCAGGTCTGGCGCTGGAGCCATGCCCGTCATCACACCGACACCATCATCGTCGGCCGCGACCCTGAAATCGTCGAGCCGCGCCCGCCACGCCTGAGCATGATTGCCCTCAAGTTCCTGTCGCTGCCTCATGTCTACAACGTCTTCAAGTCGCTGTTCCTGCATGCGTCGGGGCAGATGAGCGAGGAAGAAAAGGTCTTCGTGCCCCAGACTGAATTTGCCAAGGTGTATCGCACGGCGCGCATCTGGCTGGCCCTTCATGGGCTGGTGATCGCCTCGGCGCTGTACCTTAATTCCTGGCTGCCGCTGATGTACGTGCTGCTGCCGACCATTTACGGCGGCTGGCTGAGCTACGCCTTCGGCCTGACCCAGCACGTGGGGCTGGCCGAGGACGAACTGGACCATCGCAAGAACTGCCGCACGATTTACATGAATCCGCTGTTTCGCTTCTTTTATTCGGACATGAACTACCACCTGGAACACCACATGTTTCCGATGGTGCCGTACCACGCGCTGGCCAAGCTCCATGAAGAAATAAAGGACGATTGCCCACCGCCCTATAACAGCCTGGTCGATGCCTATCGGGAGATCATTCCGACCCTGATGAAGCAGCGCAAAGACCCTTCTTTTTATATCAAGCGGCCAATTCGTGAGCGCGCCCCCGAAGCGTCCCGCACCGAAACCTCCGAGCATCAGGAATCGGCGTTCAGCTGAAACCCCTCCTTTAAAAGAACAAGAGAGCACTGCCATGAGCAATCAATGGGTAGAGGTTTGTCACGTCGACGATATCGATGAAGAGGACGTCATCCGCTTCGATCACCAGCAGAAAACCTATGCGGTCTACCGTTCGCACAATAGCGAATACTTTGCCACCGACGGCCTGTGCACCCACGAGAAGATTCACCTCGCCGACGGCCTGGTGATGGATTTCGTCATCGAATGCCCCAAGCACAACGGCCGCTTCGACTACCGCAACGGCAAGGCGCTCAACGTCCCGGCCTGCGTCAACCTGAAGACGTACCCGGTCAAGGTCGAGGCCGGCAAGGTGCTGCTCGACACCCAGGGCGGTGGCGCATGAGCACGGCCGAGACGTTCGTCATCGCCGGGGCAGGGCACGCCGGTGGACGTGCGGCGCTGACCTTGCGTGAAGCGGGTTTTGCCGGGCGCATCGTGCTGATTGGCGACGAAGCGCACTTGCCCTACGAGCGCCCGCCGTTGTCCAAGGCGTGGCTCAAGGGTGAGTCTGATCTGGCCGCGTGCAGCCTGTTCAGCGACGCGAGTTTCATCGCTTCCGGGATCGAGCATGTGAGCGGCGTTCGGGTCACCGCCATCGACCCCGCAGCGCATACCGTGCAGCTGGATAATGGCGTGTCGCTGGCTTACAGCAAGCTACTGCTGACGTTGGGCGGGGCGTCGCGAACGCTTGACTTTACCGGGCGCTGCTTTAACAACGTGCACTACCTGCGCACTGTCGATGAGGCGGTGGCGCTGCAAAAACGCCTGACGCCAGGCACCCGGCTGGTGGTGGTCGGTGGTGGTTTCATTGGTCTGGAAGTCGCGTCCAGCGCGCGGGACCTGGGCTGTGAGGTCACGGTGCTCGAAGCCGGATCGCGACTGGCCGCCCGTGCGCTGCCTGAGCGGGTGTCCGAGGCGTTGCTCAGGTTGCACAAACGTAAGGGTGTGAACGTGAAGCTTGGCGCGCAGATCGAGGCCTTTCAGGGCGACTCGCAGGTGGAGTCAGTGCAGCTGGCCAGCGGCGAGCAGGTGCCCTGTGATGTGTTGCTGGTGGGGATCGGCATGCAGCCCAACGTCGAGCTGGCTCGTGAGGCGGGCCTGGCCACGGGCAGTGGCATTCGGGTGGATGCCTGTTTGCGCACCAGCGCGCCGGACATTTATGCAGCGGGGGATGTCTGCGAATTCCCCCGGGGCGATGGCCAGTTCTATCGTCAGGAAACCTGGCGCAACGCCGAAGCCCAAGGGCAACTGGCAGCCCTGAACATGCTCGGTCAGCAGCAGGCTTTCTCTGGCGTGCCGGGCTTCTGGTCCGATCATTACGAATTTGGCTTACAGACCGTCGGCGTCCTCGCGCCTGACGCGCAGGTGGTCGAACGGGAAGGGGACGAAGGCGGGTTTCTTCTCTTATATGTGGACGCGCAATCAAGGTTGCAGGGCGCCAGTGGCTGGGGCAGCGGCAACAGCGTGGCCAAGGACATCAAGCTGTGCGAGCGGCTGATTGAGAGCCAGGTGGCGTTGCCGGTCGAGCAATTGAGCGATGCCAGTGTTTCGCTGAAATCACTGCTGCGAGGTGCCCATGCCTGACACGACATTGAATCGCGAATTCGTGGTTTTCCAGTCGATGTGGGCCATGCAGAACGACCAAGGCGTGCTGCCTTCGCCATTGGAGCAGGAGCTCACGAAGATCGCCGAAGCGGGATTCGATGGCATCACCGATCATTTCTACGAGCCCGAGGCCGCCCGCGAGTTGGCGCGGCTGGCCAGCGGCCTGGGTTTGCAGATCGAGGGGCAGCTGTTTCCCCGGACCATTGATGACCTGCAGCCGGCGCTGGACCTCGGCACTCAATTTGGCTGTCATCACCTGACGATTCAGGCTGACGTGCGCCCGCGAACCTTGAAGGAGGCCGTCACCTTGGTAGAAGGCTGGCAGCGTCTGGCCGGGCAGGTGGACTTTCCGGTGCTGGTGGAGACCCATCGCTACCGAGTGACCAACGACCTGCATTTCACTCTCGATTTGCTCAAGGACCTGCCTGACCTGAAGCTGCTGGCGGATCTGTCCCATTACGTGGTGGGGCGGGAAATTCCGCTCGAGCCTGGCGCCGACGATCAGCAGCAGATCGAAGCGATTTTGCGCAACAGCTGGGGTTTGCATGGCCGTGTGGCGAGTTGCGAGCAGGTGCAACTGCCGATCAGTTTTGACCAGCATCGGCCATGGGTGGAGTTGTTCAGGGGTTGGTGGGCCTTTGGCATTCAGGACTGGCTCGGGCGCGACTCCGTGAGCGGCAGTCTGTCGTTCACCTGTGAACTGGGGCCGCCGCCTTATGCGATCACTGATCGCTTCGGGCAGGATATTACCGATCGGTGGGAGGAGTCGTTGCTGATGAAGGAGATGGCGCAGCAGATCTGGGCAGATTGCAGATCCGCCTGACAATCTGGCACGGCCTGTGCTGTTCTGATGGAAACGGTGTTGTTGAACAATCCGCTCTTTCAAGGAACACTCGCTGTGTCCATTGCCAAAGAAAACGGCCTGTCGCTGGCCGATCAGGTTGCCCGCGAGGTTCGCGAAGACATCATCAACGGTCGGCTGTTGTCCGGCATGCCGTTGGTGGAGAGCGAACTGGTGCGCGGTTACAACGCCTCGCGTAACACCGTGCGCGAGGCGCTGCACCTGTTGGGTCGTGAGGGCCTGACCACCTACATCCGCCACAAGAGCGTGATCGTTCGTCAGCTCACGGTGGCCGATGTGCGCGACCTGTTCATGGTCCGCCGTACCCTCGAATCCCGCGCCATTCTCGCCGGCGGGCCCTTGGCCGAGCGCCCGGCGCAGCGCATGGCCGATGCCATTGAGGCCGCAGAGCTTGCGTGCGAGCGCGAAGACTGGCGCGCCTTCGCCACCCACAGCCTGCGTTTTCATCAGCATGTCGTGGGGTTGCTGGGCAGTCCGTCGTTCGACGAATTCTTCACCAACATCGTGGCGCAGATGCGCCTGGTGTTTTCTGCCGCCCTCGATGAAGCCAGCTATCAGGCGCCCTGGCTTGAGCGCGACCGCCATATCTATCAATTGCTCGTCGACGACCACCGGGTTGAAGCCGGGGACGCGATGGACACTTACCTCAAAGATTCCGAACATCAGGCGCTGGCGTTGCTCGCCAGCGTCGCCAGCCACTGAGCAGGAGATTGCCATGTACAAACACTACCCAGCCGCGTATCAGGTCAGCAAAGGCGCGGCCCTGCAGGTCGACACCGCGTTCTATGAGCGCATTCGCCACACTCAGGACAGTCGCACCCTGGTCGAGCAGTTCGAAGTGCCGATTCGCACCGGGCGGGCCTGGAAGGTCAAGGCCGGGCAAGTGTTTCGCGTGACCACGCCGGTCGGTCCCCAGGTCGGTGATTTCAACGTGTGGAATGCCCACGACCCCCGTGAACGCCTGTGGGCGGCGCGCACCCGTCAGTTGCAGGGCGCCCACGTCACCACCCACGACCGCCTGTGGTCGAACCTGCCGTTCCTGCGTCCGCTGGTGACCATCACCGACGACAGCCTGGCCAGCTATGGCATCGACGAACACGGCGGGCGCCTGCACGACCTGCTCGGCACCCGCTGCGACCCCTACGTGAACAAGATGCTCACCGGCGAGGATTTCCATCACCACTGCCACTCCAACCTGACCCGTGCCGTACTGCCCCACGGCCTGACCGAATTCGACGTGCACGACGTGCTCAACATCTTCCAGTGCACCGGCCTGAACCACGACGACATGTATTTCATGAAGGCATGCCCGGCGCAAAAGGGCGATTATCTGGAGTTCTTCGCCGAAATCGACCTGCTGTGCGCCTTGTCCACTTGCCCCGGCGGCGACTTGTCACTGCCGATGTGGGGGCCGCAAGCGCAAGACCCGCTGAGCGTCTGCCGCCCGTTGGGGGTTCAGATTTATGATCTCGACCCTGCGTTGTTGCAAGGCTGGGAATCGCCCAAGCGTGCCGAGTACAACGGGTTGCATGGGTTGAAGATTGCCAGGGCGGATTGGGAAGCCTGAACCAAAATGACGTGGTATGGCTCGCCACACATCTGCGGCATTCCCATCATCCTGTAGCAGTCCGGCTTGCCGGCGGCGACGTGCTCAAGATCGCCACCGGCGGCAAACGGAACGCCGCCCGGCCGGGCTGCTACAGGGGGTAACGCGCGCACCAACTCACGCATCGCGCAACAAATCATGCGCATCCAGCAACCGCCAGGCGATCTCGGGGCGTTTTTCCAGGCCTCGGCGAATGGCGGCGGGGATCGCTGTGCGGGTCTTGCGGCACATGCCGGGCAGCTCGGCGATATCGATGGCGATGCCTCGCATGGTGCGCACTTCGTTGAAGCCGGGTCCGATCTCAAGGCGGATGCCCAGCAGCTCGAACATGCGCCGTTGCATGTGCTCCAGGTCATCGAGGCTGGCGATGTTTTCCAGCCGGTCGAGCAGGCGTTTTTCTTCCTGACGGGTCAGGTTGAGGATGCGCAGATCCGTGCCAGCAGTTTCCAGCAGACGTTCGCGGTCGCAAATGCAGGCGCCGGGCGGGCAGGGTGAGCGGATCGGCAGAGTGGCGGTCATGGGCTGGGATCATAGCGAGGGCCATCGCGGAATTACAGTCATTCGATCTGCGCCCTGACTGCCGCGCGAATCGCCTCCAGCAACATCATGCACGCCGGGTTGTCGTTGTCCGAGCGCCACACCAGATGCAGCTCGCTCTGCACCCCTTCGCCCAGATCGATGTCGCGGAACACCACGTTCTTGAACACCACATTGGTCGCGCAGCGGGGCACCAGCGCCAGGCCCATGCCGGCGTTGACCAGCGCCAGAATGGTCAGCGACGAACCCAGCCATTGCACGTATTCGGGCGCAACCTGAGCCGAGCGCAGGGTGCCGGTGAGCAGCTCGTTGAACGGCGGGTAGGCCGAGTGCGAGTACATGAGAAACGGCTGGGCATCGAGGTCCTGGACGTTGACTGTTTCGGCGTTGGCCAACGGGTGGCTGCTCGGCACTGCCAGCACGAAAGGTTCGCGCACCAGGCATTCAGTTTCGTAGCCCGATTGCAGCAGCGGCGCACGCACGATGCCCAGGTCGATGCGTCGGGCGCGCAGGGCTTCGTGCTGGGAGTAGGTGTTCATCTCGGTCAGGGAGATTTTCACGTGGGGCTGGTTCAGCCGCGCTTCGGCGATGACCCGGGGCAGAAACTCGTACACCGCGCTGCCGACGAAGCTAATGGTCACCGAGCCGATGTCTCCTTCGGCAAAGCGCCGGGCGGCGATGGCCGCCTGTTGAGCGCGTTCCAGCAGGTGCTGGGCTTCGATGAAGAATGCGCGACCGGCAGCGGTAAGGGCGACGCTGCGGGTGCTGCGGGTAAACAGGTCGACACCCAGATGATGCTCCAGCAACTGGATCTGCCGGCTCAGTGGCGGCTGGGTCATGTTCAGCCGTTCGGCGGCGCGGCGGAAGTTGAGTTCGGTCGCCACCGTGGTGAAGCAGCGCAATTGGGCCAGTTCAAACATTGATATATTCCGAGTATCAATCGACAGTCAATCTAGATTAGACGGGAACAATACAGGCGTCCATCATCGGCTCATCCCCAAAAAAACAATGAACGGGAGTTGCCACTTGAATACCCCATCCTCGCCTGCGGTCCTTGCCCGTGCGGCCGCCAAGGTCAAACGGCATGTGTTGCCGCTGTTTGTCATCATGTTCATCGTCAATTACATCGACCGGGTGAACATCGGCTTCGTGCGCAGCCACATGGAAACCGATCTGGGCATCGGCGCAGCCGCTTACGGCCTGGGCGCCGGTCTCTTTTTCGTCGGTTACGCGCTGTTCGAAGTGCCCTCCAACATGCTCCTGCAGCGCTTCGGCGCCCGCGCCTGGCTGACGCGGATCATGTTCACCTGGGGCGCGGCGGCGATGGCCATGGCCTTCGTGCGCGGCGAAACCAGCTTCTACGTGCTGCGTTTCATTCTGGGCGCTGCGGAAGCAGGGTTCTTTCCCGGCATCATTTATTACTTCACCCAGTGGCTGCCCTCCAGCGAGCGCGGCAAGGCCATGGCGATCTTCCTCAGCGGCTCGGCAGTCGCTTCGGTGATTTCCGGGCCCGTGTCCGGGGCGCTGCTGGGCATCAACGGCCTGAGCCTGCATGGCTGGCAGTGGATGTTTCTGATCGAAGGGTTTGCGTCGATTGCCCTGTGCGGCTTCGTCTGGTTCTGGCTGCAATCACACCCCAGTCAGGCGAAATGGCTGACCGAGGAAGAGAAGGGCGCACTGATCAGTGCTGTGCAAGCGGAGCAAAAGGCCCGTGAAGCGGCGCAGGTGATCAAGCCGTCGATGTTCAAGCTGCTGGCCGACCGGCAGATCCTGTTGTTCTGTTTCATCTATTTCTCGGTCGCCCTGACCATCTACGGCGCGACGTTCTGGCTGCCGAGCATGATCAAGAAAATGAGCAGTATGAGCGACTTCGAAGTCGGCCTGTTCAACTCGATTCCGTGGATCATTTCCATCGTCGCCATGTACGGCTTCGCCGCCCTGGCCGCGCGTTTCAAGCACCAGCAGGCATGGGTCGCCGTGACCCTGGTGATCGCCGCGTGCGGGATGTTCATGTCCACCGTCGGCGGGCCGGTGTTTGCCTTTGTCGCCATCTGCTTCGCCGCGATCGGCTTCAAGGCGGCGTCGGCGTTGTTCTGGCCGATTCCCCAGGGCTATCTGGATGCACGCATCGCGGCGGCAGTGATTGCCCTGATCAACTCCATCGGCAACCTCGGCGGGTTCGTCGCGCCAACGGCGTTCGGTTTTCTGGAGCAGACCACCGGCTCCATTCAGGGTGGTCTGTATGGCTTGGCGATCACTTCGCTGGTGGCGGCGGTGGTGATCTTCTTCGCCCGCACCACGCCCAAGAGCGACCCGCATCGCCCCCCGCTTGAACCGGCCGCCTCGCTGCGCGCCGGCCGTTCATTGAGCTCCACCCCAAGCCTCAAACCCTGATTGACCGGGAGAAGTCTTTTGAAAATCACACGCGTCACTGTCACCCCGATCGCGTTTCGCGACCCGCCACTGCTCAACGCCAGTGGCATCCACGAACCCTTCGCCCTGCGTTCGATCATCGAAATAGAGAGCGACAACGGCTACATAGGCCTGGGCGAAAGCTACGGCGATGCCCCGGCGCTGGCGATCCAGCAGCAGGTGCAGAGCCAGTTGATCGGTATGGACCCGTTCAACCTCGCGCAGCTCAAGGCGGTGGTCAAGGCCACGGTTGCGGCGCACAAACCAACGAGCATTGCCGGGGCCGAACTGGCGCCGGGTTCCCATGCGAGCAAGGCGGTGAGCAACGCCTATTCGGCATTCGAAGTGGCGTTCCTCGACCTGCAGGCGCGTTCGATGAACCTGCCTTTGGTGGATCTGCTCGGTGGCGCGGTACGCGATCAGGTGCCATTCAGTGCGTATCTGTTTTTCAAGTACGCCCAGCATGCCGATTCGCCCTATGCCCCGGACAGTTGGGGCGAGGCCTTGAGCGAGGAGCAGATCGTCGCCCAAGCGCGGCGGATGATTGAGGCCTACGGCTTCAAGAGCATCAAGCTCAAGGCTGGGGCGCTGGCTCCGGAGCACGAAGTGTCGTGCATCAAGGCGTTGAAGAAGGCCTTTCCCGGCTACCCGTTGCGTATTGACCCGAATGGCAACTGGTCGCTGGAAACCTCTATCCGCATGGCCGAATTACTCGGCGATGACCTGCAATATTACGAAGACCCGACCCCAGGCCTCGATGGCATGGCCGAATTGCACAGGCGCACGGGGCTGCCGCTGGCGACCAACATGGTGGTCACCGATTTCGACGAGTTCCGCCGCAGCGTGGCGCAGAACAGCGTGCAGATCGTCCTGGCCGACCACCATTACTGGGGCGGCCTGCGCGACACCCAGGCGCTGGCGAAGATGTGCGAGACCTTCGGGCTGGGCGTGTCGATGCATTCCAACTCGCACCTGGGCATCAGCCTCATGGCCATGGCCCACGTGGCGGCAGCGGTGCCGAATCTGGATTTCGCCTGCGACACCCACTACCCATGGCAGGAGCCGGATGAAGAGGTGATCAAGGGCGGCAAACTGCCAATCGTCGATGGCTGCGTGAAGATCACCCGCGATCCTGGGCTTGGCCTGGAGCTGGATTACGACCAGTTGGGCAAGCTCAACGATCAGTACCTGACGTGCGGGATTCGCTCCAGGGACGACGTGAAACAGATGCAGAAATACAAACCGGACTGGAAGGCGGTGAAGCCTCGCTATTGATTGCAGAAGGCGCTGTAGCACTCCGGCTTGCGGGCGGCGGCGACCTTGAGTACGCCGCCGCCGATGTCTGAACGCAGTGCTACAGGTTTCATGGTGCTGGTACCATGGGCGTTTCGTTCAAAGTTCTCATCGATGACGTCGACATCCCACCCCATCCAGATCACTGAAGTGCAGCCGCACCAAATCCCCGACGTGGTGGATTTCGTCATGCAGGCCCGTGCCGGGATGTTCCCGATGCTGGACGCCACTGTGATGCCGGACGACCTGCAGCATTTCGCAAACACCTACCTCAACACCCGCCACGGGCGGTTCCTGATCGCTCGCCAGGGTGATCGCCTGTTGGGCGCCATCGGCTACCTGCCTTACGACGGGCGCTTTTCCCAGCTGGAGTATCAAGGCCTTGAAGTGGTGGAGGTCGTGCGGCTGTTCATCGACCCCGCCGTACGACGTTTGGGCCTTGCCGGACGGTTGTTCACTGCCTTGAAAACAGCCGCCATCGCCTAGGGAGTCGAGGTGCTTTACCTGCACACCCACCCGTTTCTGCCGGGGGCCATCGCGTTCTGGCAGCGTCAGGGGTTCGCGATCATCGACGTCGAAGACGACCCGTTATGGCAGACCACTCACCTGCAGTGCTTGCTCTGAGTCGCCCTGGCGTAAAAAATCGAACGCGGTCGCTGGACGTCAACTGAGGCGCTGAAACCCAAGCCAAACGGGAGCCCGGACACTCCGGTCTTCTCTGGCAACAACGGGTTACAATTGCCACCCGCACAAAGCAACCATCCGTAGCACGTCTGTTCAAGACCCTGAAGTCCCACCGCGACACTATGTCTTCATTCCTCGCCACTGCCCGTTTCATGCCGTGGCGACTTTCGATGAAGGTGTTGGTGGGCAATGAGCTATTCGACTTTCAATGACCGCATGCAAGACCTTGGACTGCTGTTTCTGCGGGCCAGCGGTGCGTTGTTTCTGCTGTTCGTTCACGGGCTGCCCAAGCTGCTGAACTTCAGGGCGCAACTGGCGCTGATCGAAGACCCGTTTCACATGGGCGCGCCGCTGACCCTGAGCATGGCGATCTTCGCCGAAGTGATGTGCCCGCTGCTGATTCTGACCGGCGTGCTGGTGCGCCTCGCGTGCCTGCCTATTCTGTTCCTGCTGCTGGTGGCGCTAGTCGTGGTGCACGGCGAGTGGAGCGTGGAGCAGGGGCAGTTCGGCTGGTTGCTCATCATCCTCTTTACCAGTGTGCTGATCGCCGGACCTGGCCGTCTGGCGCTTAACGTCCGTCTCCCGGGAGCGCTTCGCTATGCCTGATTCCGCCATCTCCGCCGACGTCTCCCCGACGTCGAAACTCTCAGCCGACGAGATCGTCACGCTGGTGGTCAAGCACCGCGTCAAGGCCGGCCTTGAGGCGCAGTACGAAGCCTGGTTGCGCCGCACCGTGGCGGTTGCCAGCACCTATCCCGGGCATCTGGGGGTCGATGTGATTCGCGGCAAGGCGGACGGCCTGCACATGTTCACCTGCGTGTTGCGTTTCTGCTCGACCGACGTAATGCAGCGCTGGCTCGACTCCTCCCAGCGCCGCGAGCTGGTCGCTGAGGCCGCGCCAATGCTGGCCGACGGCGACTTCACCGAGGTCAATCGTCACAACGAATTCTGGTTTGTGCCGTCCAGCGACACGCCACCGCCGCCGCGCTGGAAACAGGCTGTGGTGACCTTTTTCGTGATCTGCCCGCTGACCCTGCTGATCCCGCTGCTGTGGGGGCCGGTGTTCCGTGCTTACCCGCTGCTGGCCAACTACGTGATCAGCACTGCGCTGGTCACCGTGACCATCGTGCTGCTAGTGGTTTATCTGCTGATGCCCCAGGCCACCCGATTGGCCGCGCCTTGGCTGAACGCGAGACCCGGGCCTGCTGCAGGCGCCGATCATGAAGGATGACTCGAACGAGGATCTGCCGGCCAGCAGCGGGCGCCGCGATTTCGTGGCCAAGGGTTCCTTGCTCAGCGCCGCAGCCGCGATCCTTTCTTCACTCCCTGTCACCGGCTTTGCGGTCGGTGCTTCCAAATCTTCTGCCCCCGGAGGCGCGATGAACGTCGATCTGATTCTCTTCAACGGCAACTTTCACACGGTCGATCAGGAAAAACCCAGGGCCAGTGCCGTGGCCATCGGCGGTGGCAAGTTCGTGGCCGTGGGCAGCGATGCCGAGATCATGGCCCTGCGCAGCAACACCACGCAGGTCATCGATCTGCACAAGCGCACGATGATCCCCGGCCTCAACGACTCGCACCTGCACCTGATCCGTGGCGGCCTGAACTACAACCTGGAACTGCGCTGGGAAGGCGTGCCGTCGCTGGCTGATGGCCTGCGCATGCTCAAGGATCAGGCGGACCGCACACCGACCCCGCAATGGGTGCGGGTGGTGGGTGGCTGGAACGAATTCCAGTTCGCCGAAAAACGCCTGCCGACCCTCGAAGAGCTGAACCAGGCCGCGCCGGACACCCCGGTGTTCGTCCTGCATTTGTACGATCGTGCGCTGCTTAACCGCGCCGCTCTGCGCGTGGCCGGTTACACCCGCGACACGCCGAACCCGCCGGGCGGCGAGATTGTGCGGGACAGCAATGGCGATCCGACCGGCATGCTGGTGGCCCGTCCCAACGCGATGATCCTGTACTCCACGCTGGCCAAGGGGCCGAAACTGCCGCTGGAATACCAGGTCAACTCGACCCGCCAGTTCATGCGCGAGCTGAACCGTCTGGGGCTGACCAGCGCCATCGACGCCGGTGGCGGCTTCCAGAATTACCCGGACGACTACGAGGTGATCACCCAGCTGGCCGAGGCCAAACAGCTGACTGTGCGCATCGCCTACAACCTGTTCACCCAGAAGCCGAAGGAAGAACTGGCCGACTTCAAGCACTGGACCAGCACCGTCAAGCTGCATCAGGGCGATGACTTCCTGCGCCACAACGGCGCGGGCGAAATGCTGACCTTCTCGGCTGCGGACTTCGAAGACTTCCTCGAACCGCGCCCGGACCTGCCGCCAGGCATGGAACAAGACCTTGAGCCTGTGGTGCGCCATCTGGTCGAGCACCGCTGGCCGTTCCGCCTGCACGCCACGTATGACGAGTCGATCTCGCGCATGCTCGACGTGTTCGAGAAGGTCAACCGCGACATCCCGTTCGGCGGCATCCCGTGGTTCTTCGACCACTGCGAAACCATTTCGCCGAAGAACATCGAGCGTGTGAAGGCACTGGGCGGCGGCATCGCCATTCAGGACCGCATGGCGTTCCAGGGCGAGTACTTCGTTGACCGTTACGGCAAGCGCGCCGCCGAAGCCACGCCACCGATCAAGCGCATGCTGGCCGAAGGCGTGCCGGTGGGCGCGGGCACCGACGCCACGCGCGTGTCGAGCTACAACCCATGGACTTCGCTGTACTGGATGGTCAGCGGTCGCACCGTTGGCGGCCTTGAGCTGTACCCGGAAGGCCTGTCCCGCGAAACCGCGCTGGAGCTGTTCACCCGTGGTAGCGCCTGGTTCTCCTCCGAGCAGGGCAAGAAAGGTCAGATCAAGGTCGGCCAACTGGCGGACGTGGTCGCGCTGTCGCAGGACTTCTTCAGCGTGCCGGAAGAGTCGATCAAGTGGATCGAATCGGTGCTGACCGTCGTCGACGGCAAGGTGGTCTACGCCACCAACGAATTCGAAGACCTCGCACCGCCAACCGTGCCGGTTCTACCGGACTGGTCTCCGGTGGCGAAAGTGCCGGGTCACTGGCGTCAGGGCGCGCCGATGGCCGCTGCCGTGCACCAGTGCAGCGGGCCGTGCGGCGTGCATGCCCACAGCCATGACAAGGCGCGCCTGTCCAAGGCCCCGGTCAGCGACTTCCAGGGTTTCTGGGGTGCCTTCGGCTGCTCGTGCTTCGCGTTCTGATCCACCGTTGCAACGCGCATGAAACCCTCGTCGGTGCACACCGGCGAGGCCATGGGCCAGCGCAGTCCGCAGGCCCCTTGGTCAATGAAGAAACACACACGTCACTCACTCAATGGAGTCAATCATGACCGTTCCTTACAAGCGTCTGGATATCAACGATGCCGTCGTTCTGCTGGTCGACCACCAAACCGGTCTGATCTCGCTGGTGCAGGACTTCTCGCCGAATGAGTTCAAGAACAACGTGCTGGCCCTGGCCGACTGCGCCAAGTTCTTCAAGCTGCCGACCATCCTGACCACCAGCTTCGAATCCGGCCCGAACGGCCCGCTGGTGCCCGAGCTGAAAGAGATGTTCCCGGACGCGCCGTACATCGCACGCCCTGGCCAGATCAACGCCTGGGACAACGAAGATTTCGTCAAGGCGATCAAGGCCACCGGTCGCAAGCAACTGATCATCGCCGGTGTGGTGACGGACGTCTGCGTAGCGTTCCCGACCCTGTGCGCGCTGGAAGAAGGTTTTGACGTGTTCGTGGTGACCGATGCTTCCGGCACCTTCAATGAGGTGGTTCAGCAAGCGGCGTGGGCGCGTATGTCGGCCGCCGGTGCGCAGCTGGTGAACTGGTTCGCCGTGGCCTGCGAGCTGCAACGCGACTGGCGCAACGACATGGAAGGCCTGGCCAACCTGCTGTCCCAGCGCATCCCGAACTACCGCAACCTGATCAACAGCTATACCACGTTTACCAAATAAAACCGGGTGGATGCCAGGGAGGGCGCTACACCGAATTCACCCACTGTGGGTGTTGGGGCATCCGCAAAATACGCAGAAAGAGGGTGTTTACTCCGCCGCTGCACTCCGGTCTTCACTTGCCCGAACACCGTGCCCCTGCTTAACATCCAATATAGTCGCGCCATCAAAGCGAAGCCCCGGCGTCCCCAGCCCATCAGTGCCATTGTGCGATTCGCAGCGATCGTTGATGAGCGCCTGGATCGGCCGCCACCGGGGCAGCCTTGCGGATCGATGGCGGCGTCGTCGACAGTCTGGCTATTTGATCGAACATAAATTGGAGCACCATCATGGCAAAGGCATCTGCAACCCTGCGTATCCCGGTTTCGGCGGAAACGGTCTGGCAAATGGTGGGCGGTTTCCACTCCCTTCCGGACTGGTTGCCGTTCATTGCCAAGAGCGTGTCCGACGCCGGTGGCCGTGTGCGTCACCTGGCCACCCGGGACGGCGCTGAAATCAGCGAACGTCTGGAGTCTTTTGACGAGAAGGGCCGCACCTACAGCTACTCGATCACAAAGGGTCCGTTCCCGGTGACGGATTACCTGGCAACCCTGAAGGTGACTGCCGAGGGCGATCAGGCCGCGCTGGTCGAGTGGTCGGGCTCGTTTACACCGAACGGCATTTCCGATGCCGAGGCTGAGGCGCTGTTTCTGGGCATTTATCAGGGTGGGCTGGACGCGCTGAAAGGCAATTTCTGACGCTAACACCGGGCGGCCGGATTGCCCGGTTGCTTCAACGCCTGCCGGAGTGCGCTTGCTCACGAAGAGGCCGGTACACCTACAGGTCTGCTGGCCAATGTGTCCAAGTCTGCCTGCCATGGGTGGATTTGCCCGTTTGATCCACAAAAAACGCACGTCCTGCGCACTGCGGACTCCAACCTCTGCATTTATCAATAAGAGGCAGGCGCCATGAGTACTCGCATCCCTGATCCCGCTGGCCCAGATGTGCAGGACGACACCCCCGAATTCCCGCTGTCGGCCCCCATCAAACCCGATGATCCTGAGCGCCGCAGCCCGCAATCCAGGGCTGAAACCGAGGGCTGTGTGGAGGAGCAAGCGCCTTCCCAGACACCTCGGCAGCCATGAGGCCGATCCGCGAAGTGTGTCGTAAGTGTGCGTCGGGAATGATGATTGTTCTTGGAATGCCTGGCCAAACGCGAAAGAATGCGACTTTCGCCGTGCGCATCGTTCGCACCGCTGACGACTACTGGCGGAGGAAGGACATTTGAACCAGCTAAAACGCCTTCAAAGCGGCATTCAGGGGCTGGATGAACTGCTCAAGGGCGGCTTCGTCGCCGGGTCTTCTTACATCATTCAAGGGCGGCCGGGGTCGGGCAAGACCATTCTGGCCAACCAGATCGGTTTCAACCACGCGCGCAACGGCGGTCGCGTGCTGTTTGCCACATTGCTCGCTGAACCCCATGAGCGGCTGTTTCAGTTTCTGTCGACGCTGAGCTTTTTCGACAAGGACAAGATCGGTGCTCAGATCCAGTTCGTCAGCGCTTTCGACACGATGGAAAACGACGGCCTGGACGAAGTGGTCAAGCTGCTGCGTCGCGAGATCGTGCGGCAAAAGTCCACCGTGATGATCCTTGATGGTTTGCTCAACGCACGCTCCAGGGCCGACTCGCCGCTCAACACCAAACGCTTCATTTCCGAACTCCAGGGCCACGCGGCCTTTGCCGGTTGCACGGTGTTTTTCCTCACCAGTTCGCAGCTCGACGATGGCAGCCCCGAGCACACCATGGTCGACGGGGTGCTGGAACTGGGCGAGGAGCAGGTCGGCAATCGTCCGATCCGTCGCATCAAGATGCGCAAGACCCGTGGCAGCGGCGCCATTGCCGGCGCCCACGAGTGTGAAATCACCGACGACGGGCTGGTGGTCTATCCGCGCCTGGAAAGCACTGTTACCCACTCGGCAATGCGCGACAGCGACTATTTCTCCTTGATCCCCAGCGGCCTGCCGAGCCTGGATCCGTTGATCGGTGGCGGGTTGATGAGCTCATCGGTGACCTTGCTGGTCGGCCCCGCAGGCTCAGGCAAAACGTCCTTTGGCCTGAGTTTTCTCGGGCAGTCGACCCCCGAAGAACCAGGGCTGCATTTTGGCTTTTATGAGTCGCCCCAGCGTCTGCGCCTGAAGGCGACTGCCCTGGGGCTGGATTTCACGGCGCTGGAGCAGTCCAGCGCCCTGACCATCTCATGGAAGTCGGCCACCACCGAGCTGATCGACAAGCTGGCGCTGGACCTGTTGCGCACCGTTGAAGAGAAAAACATCAAACGTGTTTTTCTCGACAGCCTGGGTGGCATGGCGCGCGCGGGGGCTGACAAATCCCGAATCCTCGACCTGTTCACCGCCCTGATGGGCGAGTTGCGTGCGCGCAACGTCACGGTCGTGGTCTCCTGGGAGGTCAAGAGCCTGTTGGGCGCTGAGATAGACGCGCCGGCGCCGGATCTTTCGGGCATCGTCGATAACCTGCTGGTGCTGCGCTTCGTTCAGGAACCGGCTGAACTTAAGCGCCAGTTGTCGATTCTTAAAATCAGGGACAATCCCTACGACCCCGCACTGCTGGAAGTCACCATCGCCAGCCAGGGTCTGGACGTAAAGAAGGTTCATTTCCATGCCCCTGGCGATACCAACCACGTGTAAGGGTCGCGGCCGCGCTCCCGCTCATGGCGGGTCGAGCGGACCGAGGGCGCTATGACCACGATTCTGATTGTCGACGACGAGTACCTGATCGCCGACATACTGAGCTTCGCGCTCGAGGATGAAGGCTATCTCACCGTGACCGCAGGCAGCGGCCAGCGGGCGTTGAGCATTCTGGAGCGCGAGCGGCCGCAGCTGATCATTACCGACTACATGATGCCGGGAATGAACGGCATCGAACTGGCCGAAGCGGTTCGCGCGCACAAGACGCTGGGCCATCTGCCGCTGATATTGATGAGCGGTGCCCAGGCCCATCTGGGGATTGCCCGCCCGGATCTGTTTGTCGAGGTGTTCGACAAACCCTTCGATATCCAGGCGGTGCTCAGTCGCGTCAAGGCGTTGCTGGGTTCGGCCGCCGACTGACGTGTGCCTGCAGCGTCGCGGGCTGTTGCGGTTGTACTGCTTCATAATGTCCAAGTGCCATATTCTTGATCAGAGGCAATCATGCAGCAGCCCGAACCGCCATCAGCCTTGCTGGGTCAGGAAGACCGGTATCGGCTGCTGGTCGACGCGGTAGTCGACTACGCCATCTACATGATCGACACCGCCGGCATCGTGCGCAGCTGGAACTCCGGCGCGCGCAAGATCAAGCAATACGAAGAGGCCGAAATCGTTGGCCGCTCATTCTCACTGTTCTACACCCAAGAGGATCGACTGGCCGGCTTGCCCCATCGAGCGCTGCAGATCGCCGCGACATCGGGTCGGTTCGAAGGCGAGGGCTGGAGGGTGCGCAAGGACGGTACGCGGCTGTGGGCGCTGGTAGTCATCGATCCGATCCACGCCGCCGATGGCAGCCTGATCGGTTACGCCAAAGTCACCCGCGACCTCACCGAGCGCAAACGGGCCGAGGAAGCGCTGCGCACCAGCGAGCACCAATTGAGCCTGTTGGTGCAGGGCGTCACCGACTATGCCCTGTACATGCTCGACCCCACGGGTATCATCACCACCTGGAACGCAGGCGCCCAGCGCATCAAGGGCTATGAACCGGCCGAAGTCATTGGTCGGCATTTTTCTCTGTTTTTCGAGAAGGCCGACGCCGAAGCCGGCTTGCCCGAGCGTTCCCTGGTTCATTGCCGAACGCGAAGGGCGCTTTGAGGGGCAGGGCTGGCGCGTTCGCAAGGACGGCTCGCGGTTTCTGGTGCATGTGGTCATCGACCCGATTCGCAACAGCGCCGGGGCCATCATCGGTTTTGCCAAGATCACTCGGGATGTCACCGACTCCGTGCAGGCCCAGACCGCCCTCAAAGAAGCCCGCGAGGCGCTGTACCAGTGGCAAAAAATGGAATCCATCGGCCAGCTCACCGGCGGCATCGCCCACGACTTCAACAACCTGCTGACGGTGATTCTCGGTAGCCTCGGCATCGTGCAAAAGCGCATTCAGGGCGATGCCCGCACCCTGTCGCTGCTTGAAAACGCCATCGCCGCTGCCCGCCGTGGCTCATCCCTGACCCAGCGCATGCTGGCCTTCGCAAGGCGTCAGGAGCTGGCGCCCCAGGCCGTTGATGTGGGCACGCTGATTCGGGGCATGTCTGAGCTGCTGGGTACTTCGCTGGGCACCAACATCACGGTCGAGACACGCTTTGCGCTGTTGCTGCAGCCGGTGTTTGTCGACCCGGGCCAGCTGGAAATGGCGATCATGAACCTGATGATCAATGCCCGCGACGCCATGCCTGAGGGTGGCAGAATCGTTGTGTCCGCCAGAGAGGCGCTGTTCGCGCGGTCAGCCTGCCAAGCGCCGGAGAACTTCATCTGCATCGCGGTGGCCGACAGCGGCAGCGGCATGGATGAAGCGACGCTGCAGCGGGCCATGGAGCCGTTCTTCACCACCAAGGGCCTGGGCAAGGGCACGGGGCTTGGCTTGTCGATGATTCACGGGCTGGCCGAGCAATCGGGTGGCAAGCTGATTCTCAAAAGCGAGTTGGGTCACGGCACTACCGCCGAGCTGTGGTTGCCAATTTCGATTCTGGTCACAGGCCAGGGCGATGTCGACGAGGCTGACAGCGCTGACCTCAAGAGCAGCAAAAAACGGCCGCTGAAGGTGTTGCTCGTCGACGATGACCCTCTGGTGCTGCTCAGCACTCGCGCCATGATCGAAGACCTTGGCCATTGGGTGCAGACCGCCGACGACGGTCACGAAGCCCTGGCGCTTATTCGTGAGCACGACCATTTCGATCTGGTCATCACCGATTACATCATGCCGGGCATGTCCGGCGCCGAGCTGGCCGAGCAGATTGCCCAGTTGCGCCCGGCGCTGGCGCTGATCCTGTCCTCAGGCTTCACCGACACCCCGACCAACACCCGCCTCGGCTGGCCGCGTTTGCCCAAGCCGTTCAATCAGGTTGAGCTGGCGCGGGCGATTGCGTTGGTCAGGGCATAAACGGTCATTTTCCGAACCTAGCGATTGAACCGCTCGGCCAGGCTGTGCAGGTACTGCGCCATCTGCTCAAGCTCGCGGCTGATGGCAGAACCCTGCTGCGCCTGACCCGCGCTCTCGTCGCACAATTGCGCGATACGGTTGATCTGCTGGTTGATGCTTTCGGCCACGTGGGTCTGTTGTTCTGACGCCGAGGCCATCTGCTGACTCATGCCAGTGATGCGCGTCACGGCTTCGCTGATACCACTCAGGGCCTGCTGCACGGCTTCGACGCTGGCCACGCTTTCCTGAGACATCGACTGACCGCGGGTTGCCGTGGCCACGGCGCGATTGGCACCTTCGCGCAGGTCGCCGATGATGCTCTGGATCTGCTCGGTGGAGGTCTGGGTGCGCGAGGCGAGCGAGCGCACTTCATCGGCCACAACGGCAAATCCTCGACCTTGTTCGCCGGCCCGGGCCGCTTCGATGGCGGCGTTGAGGGCCAGCAAGTTGGTCTGCTGAGCGATGGAGTTAATGACATCGACGACGCTGCCGATCGATTGCGTCGCCCCCGCCAGCTCGCTCACGGCCTCGCCGATTTCGCTCACCGAATTGGCCATGTGCCGGATCGCCAACAGGCTGTCGTCGGCCAGACCGCGCCCTCGCTGGGCCAGGGTGTCGGCCTCCTGGGCAGCGTGGGCGGTGCTTTGTACGTTGTGGGTGACTTCCTGAATGGTCGCGGACATCTGGTTGATGGCGGTGGCCGACTGATCGGTTTCGTTGCGCTGCTGGTCCAGCGCTTCGGCCTGCAACAACGACAGACTGGCGGACTGTCCGGCGCGCTGCTTCACGCCTTCCCCGGCATCCACCAGGCGGGTCAGGGCGGTCTGCAGGCGCGCTTCTTCGCTGAGTAGTGCCAGGTCCAGCCGTGCCTGCGGGCCGTGATTGTCGCTGTAGGTCAGGGCAATCAACGGATCGGTGAAGGCTTTGGGGTGCTCGTCGAGCAGCGCCTTGAGGGCCTGGTTCTGCCGCCATTCCAGCACCGCACCGAGTGCGATCAGGGTCAGCAGCATCACCGCCAGCCCAGCGTGATCGGCCATCACGTAGTTGCAGATACCCAGCACCACGGCCGCGATCAGCAACGGCAACTGCCGTGTGAGGTGATATCGCAGGGTGCTGAAGACCGAGACCGCCGACTTGCCAACCCGCAACCGCGCATACAGCGCTTCAGCCCGGCGCACCTGATCGCGGGAGGGCAGGGAGCGAACCGATTCGAATCCGGCGACCTTGCCCTGCTCGTAGATCGGTGTGACGTAGGCGCTGACCCAATAGAAATCGCCGTTCTTGCTGCGGTTCTTGACCACGCCCATCCACGGCTTGCCCTGCTTGATGGTCTCCCACATGTGGGCGAACACCGACGGCGGCATGTCGGGGTGGCGAACGAGGTTGTGCGGCTGGCCGATCAGCTCCTCGCGGGTAAAACCGCTGAGCGCGACAAAGGCGTCATTGCAGTAAGTGATGTGACTGCTGAGGTCGGTGGTGGAGATCAAGCGCTCGGTGGCTGCGAAAGTACGTTCCTGCTGTGTTACCGGCATATTCAAACGCATAAGACCGATTCATCCCTGACAGTGCTGAAGTGTTTGGAGTAGGTGTAGCATAACATTGCCGAAGCCGACGGACGGTTCTCGGTATTGGGAATCCGTTCCCAAAACCTGGCGCCACGGTATCGCAAGCCCGAATGCCCCGGGCTTGCGTTCAGCGATGCGTTTCTCTGCCTGGGAAGCCTAGAACCTCGGAATAAATGCGCCCACCACACCGCCGATAACATCCGTGACGCCGGCGCTCTGCTGCTTGTCGTCACCTGCGGACGTTTGAGAGGCGGGCGTGGTGGAAGGCTTGTTCGTCGAGGTTTCGCCCGATGAGGCATTGCCTGAGCCCGTTTTTGAATCGGACGAGGGCGCATCTGCCGTTGCGCACTGGACAAGGGCGATCAGGGCGTTGTCGCCAACGGCGGTATAGACCAGTGTGACGTCGATGTCCTCGATAATGCTGGCGTCCTCATCACGGGACGCCAGTCGCTTGCGGCATTCGGCGCCCGGAATCGTCAACTCCCATTGCGAGATCGCCCCTGTGCCCTCGAACGGAAGGTAACGTTCATCGTGGAACATCAGTTCAAACACGCGCTCACCGGGCCCGTACCCCAGGCCATCCTCCTTGAGGGTTGATGACAGGGCGATCTGCTGCTGCGCCCGCAGGTTACGTTTGATGCTGGCAGGTGCGGTTTTGGACTGCGCATACAGGTAATCGACACCGGCCTTGTCCGGCGCGATCAGCGTGGTGTTGCCGGTCTGGGTGAGCAAGGCACTGATTTCCCGCGCCTCGAATCCGTTACTCAAGGCAAAAGACACCGTGACGTATTTGAGTTGGCGCAAGTACTGGCCGGGGTAGCTGCTGTCGAAATCAGCGGCTGTGAAGGCGAACAACAAGGGCTTGCCTGCGATCAAGTCCTTCATTGCGCTGTTCCACGCGTCCAACGGGTTTTTGCTGGCAGCGGCGGCGGATGCCCCGATGATCGTGCGCAGGCTGAAGGTTTTGGTCATCGTCAGCCGCCGTTCGTTTTCCAGCAGGTAGGCGTTTTCCATTTGCTGCAGATCGATCAGCAAAGACTCCCCCGCCAGCATGCCTTTGTAGGAGTCGCTCCAGGCGCTGGTGTTGATGAATGCCTCGCGGGTGTAGTCGCCGATTTCGTAGCGCCAGGCCGCCTCGACGCTCAGGCACAGCGAGAGCACGGCATCGTAGGCCTTGCCGTACAGCAGTTCCTGGCGCGCGACCAGCCAGTTATAGGTCGGCACAATGCTGAAACCGGTGGTCAGCGCCATATACGCCTCTTCCAGATTCAGGCGTTCCTGCCTGGATTCCTCGAGGCTGATGCCGGTGGCGTTGATTTCGATGTCCTGCTCGGCTATTTCCTTATCGATCACCTCGATGTCCAACGCTGCGAGCTGTTTCTCCAGCTCCCACTCTTGATCGCGGCGCTCGTACGCGGCCTGTACCAAGAATTGATCAGCGATGGACCACATGGTCGTGGCACCCCACTCCATCGATTCTTTAACCGCCCTCAGAGGCGCGCCCCAGCGGCTGCCACCGATCGCAAACCCGAACACATTGGGTGCCAGATCAGCACCGGCTTCAGCAAACGTGAAGGACCGGGCGATGGCACTCATCGCCACGGCTGACCAACCGAGTTTGGCCGCTTCTGCTTCTTTCTCGGTGAGCGACGTCTGTAACAGATTTTCAAAATGTTGATGGCGATACACCGCGGACTTGCGGCTGGTTTCCAGCGTCTGCCTTCTGGCGTTGGCCGCGCTGATTGCTTCTTTCTTGAGCCTCAGCGTGAAGTCGGAAATCTTGATTTTCTGAGACATGAGCAGGGTGGCCAGCGCAGTATTGGCTTCATTCTCCATCAGCTTCATGTAATGTCGGCCCAGATCGAGCAACTGCCGGGCGGCGGACCGTGCGATAGGCATCAGTTGCCGCAATCGGTAAGCCGGGATGGTAGCGCGATCACTGTTATAACTGTTGGCAATAATGCTCAAACCACCTTTAGCGGCACCGAATGGATCCGCTGCCTCATGCCGCCAGTCAAGGTTTGGCAGCAATTTGCCGTCGAGCGTCAATCCGTGGCGCAAATTGAACAGGCGCTGTTGCAGCGTACGCCGTGCTTCGGTCACCCGCGGATTGAAGGGTTTGCTAAAGGCGGCATCGGTCAATCCGGATAATTGGGTAGGTGTCCAGCTGGACACCGAGGCGCCTTCGGGCAGTGGACCGATCAACCTCAGCGCCTGCTGGTAGCAGCGCCACGCCTGGTTTAGGCTGCTGTGCGTGAGCTGCCGGTACAAGTGGTCGCCCTGGCGTTGCCAGTTTTCCAGCAGCCCCAGAAACACCGCCTGCTGGTAATACCTGGACAGGACGAACGCGCGCTCGGTCGGGTCGGTCGATTTGATGAGCGCTGAAGTCAGTTTGCCGACTTCTGCCAAAGGGCGTGTATTCCAGTAGGGCGCTTGCCCCGCGGCACCTTCATGGGCTCTGTAAGGGTCGAACAGATACTGCAAGTACCAGTTTTCGGCGTCGTCGAATTGCTGTTGCTCGGTCAGACGGGTGGCGATCAGCGCCGGCAAGTGCAGGAACAGCTCGCGAAAGTACAGCCCGTTGGCTCCGTGGAAATCCACGGGTGGTTCCACGATGTTGGTGTCAATTGTGGGCTCGATCAGTGTTTGCGTGCCCCAGCCCAGCGCACCTTCCACGCTTTGTGTTGCGCGCGCCACTAGTTGTTTTCCGAACAGGGTGTTAAGACGAACCTTATGGGAAATCGAAAGGGGAGGCTCTTCGGAGGCGCCATTGAGGTCTAGAAACTGAGCTTGGGATTCGTTTTTGACGATGCTGACGGACCACAGTTCGTCGACCAGACTACTTGTAAGGTCGAATTGATAAGAACCAGAGTGCTGTAGTTTACGTTTATCATCGAGAATCTCGACCTTTATGGTGTACTGACCGTCCTGCTCTGCAGTGTAAGTAGACTCGAAGAATTTTTTGGTCTGGCCCGCTCTAAAGGTTTTTTCCGCAATGGTCCATTCTTCTTTGGAGTCCTTCGAACTCGGAGTGATTACCTTAACGATCACGCTCCCTGAGAAAGTATCGGTACCGTTTTCTCCTATCGAGAGCGTCAACACGTTCGTTTTTCCACGAGACTGCACCATCAGCGGCATGGACAATGATTTTGTTGCATCTTTGAGCGCGTGCTGCCAACTCGAGTGTTTTCCGTTGATCCTCGTCGCATGTCCGTTGAAGGGGTGCTGAACTCGCCGGATATCCCGATGGCTAGCCCAGAGTGAGGTGATCAGCTTCTCATTTGGGCTTTCTTCTGACTTCTCATTCTCGGTCTTGGGGGCGGGAGTCTTATTGTCGAGGGTTTGTCGCTCCAGCAATAGCAGGTCGCGCATCTCGATGAAGTAGTCTTCGTTTTCCTTACCCTTTACTTTTTTGGCGCAGTCATACATGACAACGGTCAGCCACGGGTCCTGCTCTCGCTCCCCGTCGACATTGACCAGGGCAATCAGTCCGGGCACGTAAGTATCATCCTTCAGAAAGTTGTTGCCTTCGTCCTTCAGACGTTTGCCGTCCTTGCAGCCGTTCAGAACGATCAACTCGTTAGCCGGACTCCAGAACCCGTCGGTCTGCAGAAACGAATACTGGACAGACAGTTTTTTGAACTTGGTAGGGGTCTGGTTTTTTTCATCGCTGCTGGGTAAACCGTTGACCCCCCTTTCTACCCAGATGACATAGGGGCGCCCTGCAATGATCACCATACGGATTGCATCGGCCCGATGAGTCACTGCGCTATTTTTGGGGTCTGTGTAGGTGCTCTGCGACACATTCCCGCTGACGGGTATATCGATGTTCGCCCATTCGTTCCAGGCCAGTGGGCTGAGCCGCTCCTTGTCGTCACGCAGCCCCATGTCCACTGACCGCCAATAATATTGAGGCGGGGAGGTGTTGTTTTTGCCAATCAGATAGTACGTGTCGAGTTTCGGGTTCCGGCCATCCAGGTAACCGCTGACCACCTGCAAGTTACTGAGTGTCTCGAACTTGGCAAGATAACCGCATACCGCGTCGTGCAGCTGAGCGGTGTCCAGTTTGCCCTGGTTGAGTTCCAGTTCCAGCTCCTGAAATGCCTCGCTCTTTTCGGGCCGGTTCGCGTAGTAAATCAGGTTTTCAGGGTGATTGATCTGGGTGCGCCATTGCTTCCAGATGCCGTAATCGCTGTAGTAGCGTTGCCACGCCTGTTTGTCTTCGTCGTCAGGGCCGCCATCGTCGTAGCCTGGTTCCAGCCGGGCGAACAGCCGATAGAGGTAGTGCTGAAGGCTTGCGACGGCTTGGCTCACCTGCGTGGTGGACTTGGCCTTCCAGCTCACGCCAATGTCAGTGAGCAGGTGGTCGCAGACGTCATCCGGTGTTGTCACGGTGTTTTGAGTGATGCCACCTTCGGCGCTCCACGCCTGAATCAGGTACTCCAACAGCGCGTCACGCCACTGCTCCTGGCCCTCACGCTCGATCTGATCACGTGTTTCTTCGTCGCAAGCACCCAACAGCTCATCGGCGACACTGCTGAATAGGGCGAAGTCAGAAGTGTCATCGAGTGATGTGAGGTTCAGCAGTGACTGGCAGGACAGGCCCGTCTGTTTGCACAGCGCTTTCAGGCGCATCACCAGATCGATGTCCCCGAGGGTGTCCGGAACGCAGGGGACTTCGGTTTCTTCGTAATGCGACACGATTGTCTTACCGTCGTATATCTGCAGCTTCAAAGGCTGCGGGATCAGCGCATCTTTCCCGGCAGATTCGAGACTCTTCGCCCATTCTTCAGGGGCATTGGCTGCGTCGAACTGTGCCTGGGTGACGTTCAGCGGTCCGGGATGTTCTTTCAGGAACTTCACCAGCTTCAGTTGAACGTCGCCGCGCACAGTTATCCGGTTGAAAGCAGCGTCTTTGTACGGTTTGCAGTGCAGATCATGCAAAATGATTCGCATCGAATCTGAGAAGTCGAACATTTTTGCCTCGGCGGCATTCAGGGTCGAGCGGAACGTGTCCCATGTCGCCACCTCGCCTCCTGCAGCCGCTTTAGCTGCGGGTGTGGTCACTGGTTTGAGCATCGTGACGTAAGGTACCGCCAGCAACACCTCGCTGGCCTCCCACCCCAGCAACGCCGCGAGTTGCCGCGTCGCGCCGCTGATTGCCCCCGAGTCGTTTCCCGAGCGGGCGGTCTGCAAATAGAGCAGGGCATCGTTCTCTTCGAAGCCGTTATCTCTGCAAATCGCCACCCACTCTCGGTAGCGTGTGAGCCGATACAACAGGTCCAGAGTCAAAGTGGCCGGTGGGGAGGCAGTCTTGCTCTGGACGGCAACGGTGTCGTTGAAATTGAACCATTGCGGGCTGGTCACCAACGCCTGCAACCCGGCAGGGGTGAGGCCTGTGAGATGGATCGCGACGGCGTGACGTGCCAGGTTGGACCACAGCGTAAACGCGTCCGGCTGCTGCTGTGTCAGTATCTTGGCCTTGGCATCAGGGCGCATCAGGTTCTTCAACACGTCGATAGGCTTTTTGCCGATCCAGCGCAACAGCGGCAAGGCGTATTCAGATAGCAGGTTTTTGTCATCCATGCCTCGGCCGAGGGTCTGGACGATGATGTTTTTGACCAGGTCTTCCTGAGCGACAAGGGCGTTAGTCAGCAACGATGCCAGCCTGTCCGCCATCTCGGTCATGGCAGGCGCATCGCCTGTCAGTTGGTCCTTGAAAAGCGTCTGGAGCGCGTCAGACAACCGCTCCTCATCCGGGAGGTCGACTTTGATCAGTCCTTGTTCGTCGACATATGTCCCCACTAAGGCGAGCCACGTGCCTTGTTTGGGCTTGAGCGTTTCGTTTCCGCGCAGCAGGTTCTCGATGCTCTGCTCCGAGACGCAGTCGCCCCGCAGGTCCGACAGGTGTGCCGCCAGGACTTGATGACGTTCGGCTTCCATAGCGGCCAGTAGCTCGGGCGTTTGCACGGCGGGGGTGAGCACCGCCAGCACTGAAGACGCCGGCAGTTTCTGCCGCCGCAGCCATTGCTCTGTGTTGGCCAAGGCGACCAGCACGTCGAGGATGTCCGGGGTGTTGGCGACATCGCCGATAACGCCCTTTCCCGCCAGCGTGCTCTGCGCCGTCGCCTTGTCGACCGTGACAAGCGCCATCAGGCAGGCACCTTGCGCACGGGACAACCCGAGCAGTCGGGGCAATCTGGACAGCCGATGCAGCGATGACAGCAGGTCAAGGGAAAGGACCGGCTTTTTCGACCCTCGCGACTGTGCCACTTGGGCCACCAGCAGCCTGACCGTGCGCTCGTCCACACCCAATGCTTTGCTTAACTGGCTGATGAGTGGATCGGCTTTGCCGCGTCCTGCGGTGAGGGAGACGGCATCGAGATCGAATGAGCGGTCGTCGATAGTCAAACCGGCCGCGACCCCCGCCAGATCGCCGGTTCCGGGGCCGTCGAGCACGCGATCCAGAAAGGGTATTTCCCCATCCAGCGCATACGGTGAAATCTGGTAAATCAATGCACTGAATTGCTCGGCGGTGACCTTGTATACCTCTTTGAAATAACGGAAGACCCCAAGGGCTCGCAACGTATTCGGCGTGATCACGAAGTCCTTGGTCTGGCCTTCGGCGCGCAAAGCTGACATCAGCAGTAAGTCGGTTTCGGCGAATGACAACCCCAGCGAGTGCCGCAGATGGACGAGCTTGTTGATGCGCACAAAATGGCCAGCGTTGGCGCCCTTGATCATCCGCGTGGTAGTGCCGTCCTTGCTCCTTTCTTCCAGCGACAGGGCTGGCGCCTTGCCGTTATTGATGAACGCCGCGCCATAGTGATAACTGGTCGCCATAGGGGTGTTGCCCGACGGATAGGCCAGAGAGCAGCGAACCAATGTCTCGCCTGCGCTCGTTTTGCTCTTGATGCCCGATGTGGCAAGCAGGGTCGGGAGCTCTTCTGGGTTCAGGCCAGTTTTCTGGCAGATCACATCGACCTGGAGCAGTGTCTGCAGCGGCGTACTGTCCGTGACGCCAAAGTGTTTGATCAGGTAAACATCGTCATTTGATTCCTTGTCCAGCAATATCTGTTGCAGCGCCGGGCTGAAGCCCGTCGATGCCCGCATGGCCTCCCGCAGCTCATCGCTGCGCAATGACCCTTGACGCAGGTTGGGCCATCCGTACTCCGAGCGTTGCAGGGCATCGAACAATGGCAGGTTCTTGCGTCGCAGGACCTCCTGAATCGTGCGCAGCGGGCGATGAAAAGGCAGTGCAGCGCGAACCCCTGCCTCACTGATGTGCTCCGCCAGATTCTGGTCTTTTCCGACAACCTCCTGCACCTGCCGGGTCAGCGCGTTGATCACCACGCCGAGCGCAGGAATCGGTCTTTCGACGGCATCCCTGCTCAGCAACAGCTCATGAATGTCAGGGCGACGCTGACTCAGCGTTCGCCGTTGCGTCGACTGGCTGCTCGCTTCCAGCTTCATGGCCTGCTGGTAGAGCGCATGCAGATAGGCGACAGGGCCGCTGTTGTTCTCGAGCGCGTCAGGGGAGCAGCGATCAAGCAATTGTTCGGGGAACAGGTGGGCGTAGGTGGCCGCCTGAGTTTTATTGAACGTGTCGGGAGAGGCAACGGAGCCGGTTTTTGCAGGTGTGTCGGCCATGACAGATCGTCCTTGATTTCGCTTCTGAAGGCATCACTCAGCGACAGCACGACCTGCCCTGGGGGCGGCGGCCTCTGCGGTGACGGTTTACTGGAGGCTAGCAGCGAGGCATTCACGCAAGACGTTGCGCACTAGACGGCTTCGCGATAGGCCAAGGTACGAATCGCTATATCGAAAGCTGCTGGGGACTGGCCGAGTGCCAAATCGCAGGCAGAAAAAAGCCCGCTGGGGAAGACGGGCTTAAAGAGGATCAAAAGGAGTAGGTACAGACTGCACCTTGAGACGTGAAAGGTTTGTGAAATCAGTTTATAACTGATTCTCATTTGGGAGTTTACGACGAACGGTCATCACCCATTCCATCACGCTGATTTTCAAGGGGTTCTGTGCGCCGGGTTCTGCCAGAACGCCGGGTCGGCGCTCTTGAGTCGCTCCACTGCATTGTTGATGTGGGTGAGGGCGGCGTGGCGGGCGGCGTCGGGTTCGCTGGCGGCGATGGCGTTGTAGATCGCGAAATGTTCGACGCGCACAGTGCGGGCCATTTCCTGGCGGCGTTCTTCGTTGGAGCGGGTAATGCGGATCGCTTCCTTGACGAACTGGGCGATGAATTCGTGCAGCGACGGGTACAGCACATTGCCCGTGGCATGGGAAATGGACAGGTGAAACGCCAGGTCTTCCTCGACGCCGTCCAGGCCCTCCTGCTCGGCGTGGTCGATGGCGTGGAGGGCGCGTTCGATGCTCTGCAATTGTTGCGGGGTGTGCCGCTGGGCCGCCAGCGCTGCGGCTTCACCTTCGATGCCTCGGCGCAATTCGGTCACCCGTAGCACGGCGTCGATGGAGCCGCCCACGTCCATTTCAATGGTGAATGCCTTGATGTGCGCGCCTTCGCTGACCACCGTGCCGCTGCCCTGACGCACTTCCACCAGCCCCGCAGACTTGAGCCGCGAAATGGCCTCGCGCACCACCGTGCGGCTGACGCCATAGCGCTCGCACAGCGCAGGCTCGGTCGGTAAACGCGAACCGGGCAGGATTTCGAGCTGGGCATGCGCATCAACTTTGCAGCCACCCACAATTTGCTGGAGCGCATCCGTAGCCTCGGCACCTGCCCGAAATGGGTGATGACCAGCTCGGTGGCGGTGTTCGGCGGGCAATTGCCGGAGCAGGTGGAAGACCATCAGGTGTGGGCGCCGCAGAGTTCCTACGGCACCCAGAAGGCGATGAATGATCTGCTGTTGGCCGACTATAGCCGTCGCGGTTTCGTCGACGGCCGCAGCCTGCGCATGCCGACCATCGTGGTGCGGCCTGGCAAGCCGAACATGGCCGCGTCAAGTTTTGCCAGCGGCATCATTCGTGAACCGCTCAATGGTCAGGAAAGCGTCTGTCCGGTGCCGCTGGACACCCGCCTGTGGCTGATGTCGCCGGCTCGGGCGATCGCCAACCTGATCCACGGCCATGAGCTCAGCGCCGAGCAATTGAAGGACGGGCGGGTAATCCACATGCCGGGCCTGTCGATCCGCGTCGAGCAGATGATCGATGCCCTGCGTTGCACGGCAGGTGACGAGGTGGCCGGGCGGATTCGGCTGGAGCGCAAGCCGACGATCGAGAAAATCGTCGGCTCTTGGCCTGGGTCATTCACGGCCCGTTACGCGAAGCGCCTGGGCTTTACCGCCGATCACGACTTCGCTGATGTGATCGGCCAATTCATCGCCGAGTACCCGCCGCAGGCTGTCTGATTCCACTGCTTGACTATGTCGCGTGGCCGTATAGGTCAGGGCGCTCAAACGTGCTCTAATCACCCCACTCAAACGGGAACGGTCAACGCGATGTGTGCCTTATCAAGCACCTGCGTGAGCGTCCTCGATACCCTCAGGTTTTCACAAAGGGCTGTCATGGATACGGGTTCACGACTCAAGTTAGTGCGCGAAAGCTACAAGATGTCCCAGCGAGAGCTGGCCAGACGCAGCGGTGTCGCCAACGGCACCATCTCCTTGATTGAATTGAACCGCGTGAGCCCCTCGGTCAGCTCGCTAAAAAAACTGCTCGAAGGGTTCCCCATGACCCTTGCCGATTTTTTCTCCTTCGACCAACCGCCTCAGGATAAGCGCTACATCTTCCGGGCCGGTGAACAACCGGACCTGGGACGTGATGGCTTGCGCCTGCTGCTGATCGGCGCGTCGGTGCCCAGCCGTCAGATGCGTATGTTGCGCGAGCAGTACGCACCGGGCGCAGGTTCAGGAGACGAGCCGATTGTTCACGCCCAGGGCGAGGAGTGCGGGCTGGTGACGCGGGGCACCATCGAACTGACCGTCGACGGTCAGATCAGCGTGCTCAATGCGGGCGACGGCTATTATTTCCCCACCACCTTGCCCCACAGCTTCCGCAACATCGGCCAGGACGAGGCGGAAATCATCAGCGCGAATACGCCTGCGAACTTCTGACGAGTTGGCCAGATGAACGCCGCTCGCCTTTGAAGCGATTCAGACACACGGTGCAAGCGTCGTGGCTACGCTGCTGCCTTGGCCAACATCGCCAACAACAACACGTTCGCCCCGGCCTCTGACCACTGGGGGTGAATGTGTTCGGCTTCGTTGTGGCTCAGGCCGTCGACGCAGGGGACGAAGATCATTGAGGTCGGCGCCACCTTGCTCAGGTAGCAGGCATCGTGACCGGCGCCGGAAATCATGCGCTGCTGGCTGTAGCCCAGCTCGGTCGCGGCCTGTTCCACGCGCTCGATGCAATCGGCGTCAAAGGCAACCGGCGCGTACTGGAAGATCTGCTCCAGCTTGAGCTGCAAGCCAATCTTCTCGGCAATCGCCTGAACCTCCTGGCGCAACTGCCCATCCAGCACCTCCAGCACGGTTTCATCCGGATGGCGGAATTCAACGCTGAACACCACGCGCCCCGGCACCACGTTGCGTGAATTGGGAAAGACATTGACCCAACCCACCGTCGCCCGGCCTTCATCGCCTTGGGCAACGCCCATGCCATTGACCGCCTCGACCACCCGCGCCATGCCCAGTAACGCGTCCAGACGGTGATCCATTGGCGTCGTGCCCGCGTGGGCGCTGCGCCCACTCAGTTCGATTTCGTACCAGCGCTGGCCCTGGGCGCCAGTGACCACACCAATGGTGATGTCCTGGGCCTCAAGAATCGGGCCCTGTTCGATATGCAGCTCGAACGCCGCATGAATGTCACGCCCCCCCATAGGCTCGGTGCCTGCGTAGCCAATGCTCTGCAAGGCCTGGCCGATGGTGATGCCGTTTGCGTCAGTGCGTGACAGACCGTACTCAAGGGCGAACACCCCGGTGTACACCCCCGATGCGATCATCGCCGGGGCAAAGCGCGAGCCTTCTTCGTTGGTCCAGTTGATCACTTCAATAGACCGATCGGTCTGAATACCGTGATCGTTGAGGGTGCGGACCACTTCCAGCCCTGCGAGTACGCCGTAGATGCCGTCGAACTTGCCGCCCGCGGGTTGCGAGTCGCCGTGGGAGCCGGTCACCACGGGAGCGAGGCTGTCGTCACGTCCGGCGCGACGGGCAAACATGTTGCCCATGGCGTCGATGCGCAGGGTGCAACCGGCCTCGCTAGCCCAGCGGGCGAACAGGTCGCGACCGATGCGATCCTCTTCGGTCAGCGCCAGGCGCGAGACGCCACCCTTGGGCGTGCCGCCGATCTGCGCCATTTCCATCAGCGAATCCCACAGGCGAGCGCCGTTGATGCGCGGGGTCGCACTCATGATTGCGGCTCCTGGCCTTCGACCTTGTAGCGAAAGTTGCAATGGCTGGCGCCCTGCATCAGGGTCTGGGTGCGGGTCAGTTGCACCTTGGGGTCGTAACCGACGATGAACAGCTCATCGCGGTTGCACGACAGCAGGTGGCCGATCTCGCCCAGGCCCATCTCGTGGTACATCTCGGCGTAGCGGCAGCGGTGCACGTCATAGTCGTAATGGGTGGCGTCGCTGGCGATGATCTCGACCTTCAGCGCATCGTCCTTCTCCCACAGCTCCTGCAGGGCGACAAAGCCTTCCAGGCTCGGGCCCTCGGGTTCGCGGGCGGCAAAGTATTCGCCGGCCTTGACCGCAGCCTGTGAAACGGCCTCTCCAATGACGGCCTGGGCGCTCTGCTTGCCGTAGTCGCGCACCAGTATTTCGTAGATCGGCTTGATGATCTCAGCCTCGATTCGCCGCCGGGCCAGGATGCCCAGTTCACCATCGACAGCGCTCATATCGTTCTCCTCGGGTTCACGGTCAGCGAAAACGGCCCGAACCCTTGCTGGGACGGGCCGCTTTTGTTCTTTCTATAGGTCAAGCATCAGGGCTTGCCGCCCGCCACGCTGACAGGCTCCCACTTGTCGGCTTTCACCTGGTAAACGGTGAAGGTCGGGTTCTTCAGGTTGCCTTCGGCGTCGAAACTGATCGGGCCGGTCACGCCCTGGTATTCGATGTTGTGCAGCACTGGCAGGTATTTCTGCGGGTCGGTGGAGCCGGCGTTTTCCAGCGCGGCGATCAGCACGCCCACGCCGTCGTAGGCGAAGGGCGCGTGCAGTTCGATGTGGGTTTTATAGCGGTCAACGTAGGCTTTTTCGAACGCCTTGCCGCCCGGCATTTGCTCGATGGCCAGGCCCGGCTCCAGCGCCGTCACGCCTTCGCCTTCTTTTTGCGCCAGGGTCAGGAAGGTCTGGCTGACGAAGCCGCCCGCGCCCATCAGGGTGGCCTTGATGCCCAGTTGCTTGATGCGACGGGCCAGCGGCGCAGCCTGAGCGTCGACACCGCCGAAAAAGATCAGGTCCGGGTTCTTGCCGCGCACGTTGGTCAGCACGGCGCTGAAGTCCACGGTCTTGTCGTCGACGTACTCGCGGGACACCACGGCGCCGCCACCGGCCTCGATGGATTTGACGAACTGATCGGCCAGGCCCTGACCGAATGCAGTGCGGTCGTCGATCACCGCAATGCGCTTGGCCTTGAGGGTTTGCAGGGCGTACTTGCCGGCGACCCGACCGCCATCGTCGTCATGGCCCATGATGCGAAAACTGGTGTCGAAACCTTGCTGGGTATAGGCGTGACCGGTGGCAACCGGTGCAACCTGGGCAATCCCGGCGTCGTGGTAGACCCGCGCGGCCGGAATGCTGGTGCCGGTGTTCCAGTGACCGACCACACCCACCACACCAGCATCCACCAGCCGCTGGGCGACGGTGACCGCTGCACGCGGGTCGGACTGATCGTCTTCGGACACCAGTTTGTAGGTCACCGCCTCGCCACCGATCTTCGGATGACGAGCGTTGGCAGCGTCGATGGCCAGTTGCGCGCCATTTTCCAGGTCCTTGCCGATCCGCGCCGAAGGCCCGGTCAGAGGGCCGGCCAGACCGATCAATACCTGCTGATCGGCCTGAGCGACGGCAGCAGCGAGGCTGCTCAGGACCAGGCCGGTAAGCGCTGCGTGTTTTAAGAGGGCGGAGAATTGCATGTTGCGTTTCCTGTGTGTGATCGCGGTTTCGTGTGTCCGCAGTGCTTCAAATTCACGCCGGGAGCCCGGTAGCGTTGGGATTCATTCCCCCAGGTAGGCCATGCGCACCTGAGGGTCGTTGATCAGGGTTGATGAAGGCCCGCTCAGGGCGATGCGCCCGCTGTCCATCACGTAGGCGCGCTCGGTCACTTGCAGGGCCAGCCGCGCGTTCTGCTCCACCAGCAAGAGCGTCATGCCGCGACGGCAGACCTCACGGATGACCTGGAAAATCTTCTCCACCATCACCGGCGCCAGCCCCATGGAAGGTTCGTCCAGTACCAGCAGGCGAGGGCGCGACATCAATGCGCGGCCCAGTGCGAGCATCTGTTGCTCGCCGCCGGACATCAGCCCCGCCGGCTGCTGCAGGCGACGACGCAGGTGCGGAAACCAGTCGAGGATCTGTTCGATTTCATTGCTGACGGCTGTGCTGTCCCGACGCAAATACGCGCCAGCCTGCAGGTTTTCCAGCACAGACATACGGGCGAATACGCCACGGCCTTCGGGCACCATGGCCAGTCCCAGTGCCGGGCGTTCGTGGGCAGGGATGCCACGCAACGAGCGGCCGTTGAAACGAATGTCGCCAGCGCTGGCGGGAATCAGGCCGGTCAGGGCCTTGAGGGTCGAGGTCTTGCCCGCGCCGTTGGAGCCGATCAGGGTCACGTGCTCGCCGTCTGCGACGTTCAGCTCCAGCGACTTGACCGCCTGAATCGCGCCGTAGTGCACGTCCAGCCCGGTGATGTGCAGCAAGGGCTCAGCCATGAACGCCACCTCCCAGATACGCCTCGATCACCGCCGGGTTGCTGCGCACATCGTGCGGCGCGCCTTCGGCAATGACCTGGCCGTGGTCAAGCACGGTGATGCGGTCGCACAGACCCATCACCAGCTTGACGTCGTGTTCGATGAGCAACAGCGTTCTGCCGTCGTTGCGGATCTTTTCCAGCAGGTCGCGCAGTTGCAGTTTTTCTGCGGCGTTCATGCCGGCCGCCGGTTCGTCCAGGGCCAGCAGCTTGGGTTCGGTGGCCAATGCCCGGGCGATTTCCAGACGCCGCTGGTGGCCGTAAGACAGGGTGTCGGCACGTCGCTCGGCCAGTTCGCCGATGCCGACGTAATCCAGCCAGTGCTGGGCGATGCGACGGGTTTCGGCTTCCTCGACCCGGGCGCGGCGATGACGGACCAATGCGGCCCATACACCATTGCGGGTGCGGACGTGGCGCCCGACCATGACGTTTTCCAGCACGGTCATTGCGTTGAACAGGCGAATGTTCTGGAAGGTCCGGGCGATGCCTGCCTGCGCCACCTTGTGCACCGACGAGGGCTCATACGGCGTGCCTGCCAAGGCGAAACGCCCGGCATCAGCGCGGTATAGCCCGGTCATGACGTTGAAGAAGGTGGTCTTGCCTGCGCCATTTGGACCGATCAGTCCATACACTTGGCCGGCCTGAATTGTCAGGTTCACTTCGCTCAAGGCATTCACCCCGCCGAAGCGCTTGCTCACGCCTTCGATCTGCAACAGCGCGCTCATCGTGCGGCCTCCCGCGAGGCAGGCCAGACGCCAGCGGGGCGGTACAGCATGACCAGAATCAGGGCCAGGCCGTAGAACAGCTGGCGGATGATTTCAGGGTCTACCAGAACCTGACCGAACAACCATTGCTGCACGCTGCCCATGGTTGCGCGCAGCACTTCAGGCAGGGCCGCGAGCAAGACACAGCCGAGGATCACGCCGGGGATGTGGCCCATGCCGCCCAGCACTACCATCGCCAGCACGGCGACAGACTCATTGAGGCTGAAGGATTCCGGCGACACGAAGCCCTGAAACGAGGCGAACAACGCGCCGCCGACGCCACCAAAACTGGCGCCAATGGCAAAGGCCAGCAGCTTCAGGCGACGGGTGTTCAGGCCCATGGCTTGGGCGGCGTCTTCGTCTTCGCGAATGGCCAGCCAGGCGCGGCCGATGCGCGAATCCTGCAGGCGCACGCAGGCGAACATGATCAGCAGCGCCAGCACAGCGAACAGGTAGTAATAGAGGTACACCGACGGCACGCGGAATCCCAAGATGTCCTGTGTGCGCGCCAGGTTGACGCCGAACAACTGGATCGGGTCCACCGAAGAAATGCCTTTCGGGCCGTTGGTGATGTTCAGCGGGCGATCCAGATTGCGCATGAAGATGCGGATGATCTCGCCGAAACCCAAGGTGACGATGGCCAGATAATCGCCGCGCAAACGCAGGGTCGGCGCGCCGAGCAGCATGCCGAAACCTGCGGCCATCAGCCCGGCCAGGGGCACGATGATCCAGATCGAGGTGTGCAGGCCGTGGGGCAATGCAGCGGCCAGCGCCGGGAACTGCGTCAACAAGTGTGGCGAGGACAGCAGCGCGGCGAGGTAAGCGCCCACCGCGTAGAAGGCGATGAAGCCCAGATCCAGCAGCCCGGCGTAGCCGACGACGATGTTCAGGCCCAAGGCGAGCATGATGTACAGCAGGGCGAAATCCAGCATCCGCACCCAGGCGTTGCCACCGGCTTGCCCGGCAATCCACGGTGCCAGCAGCAGGGCGAGGGCGAACAGCACAAGGCCAATGCGGGCGCGTTGGGTGGGTTGAGTCATGGCAATGGACAGGCTCATGCGCGCACCGCCAGTCGTTCGCCCAACAGGCCCGAGGGGCGCAACACCAGCACGGCGATCAGCACCATGAAGGCGAACACGTCCTGATAGTTGCTGCCGAATACGCCGTCAGTCAGCTCGCCCATGTAACCGGTACCCAACGCTTCGATCAGCCCCAGCAGTACGCCGCCGAGCATCGCGCCCTTGAGGTTGCCGATGCCGCCGAGCACTGCCGCCGTGAAGGCTTTGATGCCTGGCAGAAAGCCCATATAGAAGTGCGCGCTGCCGTAGTTGCTGGCCATCATGATCCCGGCCAGCGCCGCGAGGGCGCCGCCTATGGCGAAGGTCAGCACGATCACCGCATTGGGGTTGATGCCCATGAGGCTTGCGACTTGAGGGTTTTCCGCCACGGCGCGCATCGAACGACCCAGGCGGGTACGCTCGACCAACAGCAAGAGCCCGCCCATGACCAGCATGGCAATGACCACCGTGATGATCGCGGTCATGTTAGTGATGGCCGGCGCATGGGTAATATCCCCCGAGGTCACTTCGATCGGGTCCAGCGGCAGCAATTGTGGAAACAGCTGCGGGTTGCGAGTCCACACCAGCATGGCCACGGTTTGCAGCAGCAGGGAAACACCCAGGCCACTGATCAACGGGGCCAGGCGCGGGGCATTGCGTAAGCGCCGGTAGGCCACGCGTTCGATGATGCCGGCAAGCAGTGCGCAGGCGGCCATGGCGATGAGCGTGGCGACGATCAGCACCACAACGTTGGGCAGCGATGGGAATGCACTTTGCAGCAGGTGAATGGCGCAAAGGCCGATCAACGCGCCAATCATCAGCACATCGCCATGGGCGAAGTTGATGATCCGCAGGATCCCGTAGACCATGGTGTAGCCCAGTGCGATGAGAGCATAGAGGCTGCCCAGCACGAGGCCGTTGAGTAACTGCTGGATGAAGATATCCATGAAAGGAAGAACGCCTTGAATCGAGCGTCGCGAGCGCGACCGGAACAGGCGGCACACTAGATAATCATTCTATATTTATCAACTATCAAAAGTTCATAACCTTATAAGCAACTTGAAGCAGCCCAAAAATAGAGGATAACTGATTATTTACGGGCACTTTTCAGAACAGATAATAAATATTAAGCTCAACACATGAATAATACAGAACAGTTAGAAAACGATCCGCCGCTCCGCGCCGTGCGCACCTTCGAAGCGTTCGCGCGCCATGGCGGGGTCAACTCCGCGGCCCGTGAGCTGGATGTCTCGCCGTCCGCGATCAGTCATCAGTTGCGCCTGCTGGAGGATTTTCTCGGTCAGGCGCTGACCTCACGGCAGGGGCGCAACCTGATCCTCACCGATGAGGGGCGTGAGTATTACCGGGCCATCCGCTCGGCTTTCGCGGTATTGCGCAGCGCCACCGAGCATGTGCGCGAGCAGTCGGCGACGCGACAGGTGACCATCAGCCTGATCCCCATGTTCGGCATCAACCTGTTCATCCCGCGTCTGGGCGAATTTCTCGCCGAAAACCCGGCGGTGGACGTCAACGTCACCTACGCCAACCACCGCAGCTACCCCAGCGATGCGGCGGACATTTCCATCCGTTTCGGCACCGGGCACTGGCCGGGGTATCACAGTGAACCGCTGATTTCCGGCGACGTGACGGCCTGGTGCAGCCCGGCCTTTTTGACGCGCGTCGGCAGCATCGAATCCCCCCAGGCCCTGGTCGACCTGCCATTGCTGCACGACGAGGAGCGCGGCACTTGGGCGCAATGGCTGCAAAGCGCCGGGGTGCGACATCCGGGGGCGTTGCAGGGGCTACTGTTCGAAGATGGTCAACTGGCGTTGACCGCTGCCCTCAATGGCCTGGGTTGCACGCTGTTGCGCGAGCCGCTGGTGGCGCCGCTACGGGATCGGGGCGAGCTGGTGAAGCTGTTCGATTATGCGCTCAACGATGGTCGTGCCTATTACCTGTGCCGCCGCGCGGATGGCGAGTTATCCCGCGAGGGGCTGAATCTGTACAGCTGGCTCAAGCGGGTGTTGCTGGTCGGTGGCTGAGGGCAATCAGGCGCGGCCGTGAAAAAGACCTTGGTTTTGCGATGTAACAATCATTAGAATCATTCGCATTTGTTACATCCTATCCCCAGGCCTTTTCCATGACCGACGCTGCAACGCCATCGGAACCCATGCTGCATGCCCTGTATCGGGACCACCACAGTTGGCTTGAAAGCTGGCTGCGGCGGCGCATGGGCAATGCCTGGGATGCGGCGGACCTGAGCCATGACACCTTTCTCAAGGTGATTTCCAGCTCGCAACCGCTCGCTGAATTGCGTGAGCCTCGCGCCTATTTGCTGACCGTGGGCAAGCGCCTGCTCAGCAGTTTTTACAGCCGACGCAGCCTGGAACAGGCCTACCTCGACGCACTGGTGCAATTGCCTGAAGACTGCGTGCCATCCCCCGAACAGCGTTGGCTGTGGCTGGAAACCCTGCAGGCGCTGGACGAATTGCTCGACGGGTTGCCTGGGGTGGTGCGGCGGGCGTTTCTGTTGAGCCAGCTCGATGGGTTGGGCTATCGCGACATCGCAGAACAACTCGACGTGTCGGAACGCACGGTCAAACGCTACATGGCCCAGGCCTACGAGCACTGCCTGCTGGTGGACTGGTGATGCGCGCCGCGCCCTCGAACGAAGAGCGGGACATCGTGCGCAAGGCCGCGCAATGGCTGGCCTTGCTCGAATCAGGCGACGCGTCTGAAGACGATCGTCGGCAACTGCAGCGTTGGCGCGACAGCGACAGCAATCACGAACGCGCCTGGCAGAAGGCCCAGCAGTTGCGTCAACGCTTCAGCGGCTTGCCCAGCAAACTGGCGATGGCGACGCTGGACCGGCCGGATCAGGCCCGCCGCGCTGTGCTAAAGCGCGCATTGGGCATCGCGATACTGGCGCCGACTGCTTGGATGGTTGTGCGGCAATTGCCCATCGATGCCTGGCGCGCCGACCTGCACACCTGGACCGGCGAACAGAATCGCTGGAACCTCGCCGACGGCAGCACCCTGCAACTCAATACCGCCAGCGCCGCCAATGTCGATCTTGCCGCACGCCGTGTGACCCTGATTCGTGGGGAAATGGCCCTCAAGGTGCCGGGCAGCTTGCCGCTGACGGTCCAGGGGCCGTATGGATTGATTGTCGTCAGCCAGAGTGAAATCTGTGTGCGCCTCACCGATGACAGCTGCCGCGTGCAGGTAGTCAGCGGCAGCGTCCAGTTGCAGCCGCTTCAGGGGCCGGTGCTGACGTTGCGCGCTGGCGAGCAGATCAGCCTGCAACGCTCCGGCGCCGGGGCGATCAGCGCGTTTGACGCCACCTTGCCGGGCTGGAAAGACGGCGTGCTCAGCGTGCAGAACCAGCCGCTGGGGGATTTTTTGCGTGAGTTGGCACGCTACCGTCCGGGGCTGCTGCGTTGGGAGCCTGAGCTGGAAAACCTGCGCGTCACGGGCAGTTTTCGCCTCGATAACACTGACCGCATTCTCTCGCTGTTGGCCGCCAGCCTGCCGCTGGACGTGCATTCGCGAACACGCTTCTGGGTCACCCTGATGCCGCGCTCAAACCCATCACCGAAAAAAATCGCGTGAAGCCTGTCCCTTTTTTTCACCTCGCCGGTCATTCCAGCTAAGTGAACAAAATACGAGAGCTTTCCGCCATGCCCGCTGCTTCGCCTTATCGCCTGCGCCCGCTGTTGCACTTCAGCCTGTTGCTGACCTTGAGTTCCAGCCCGTTTTTCATTGCGCCCAGTTGGGCCGAAACAATCAGCCGTCGCAGTTACGAGGTGCCTGCCGGCAGTCTCGGCGCGGCGCTGACCCGTTTTGCGGGGCTGGCCGGGGTCAATCTGTCGGTGGACCCCGCGTTGGTGAGCGGCCGCAACAGCGCCGGGTTGTCCGGCAGCTACGCCGTGGAAGAGGGCTTTGCCCGTTTGCTGCAGGGCTCCGGGCTGCAACTGGTGTCGGTGGGCGAGCAGGCCTACACCCTCGTTCCGGCGCCGGACGGCAGCAGCCTGCAACTGGCGCCGACCTCGATTCTTGGCGCGACCGACACCAGCGACGGCCAGGCCTATGCCGGTGGCCAGATTGCTCGGCGTGGCTCCCAAGGCCTGCTTGGCAGTCGGGATTTCATGGACACCCCGTTCAGCCAGACCACTTACACTCAGGAAGCAGTAAAGAACCTGCAAGCGCGGACCCTCGGAGATCTGGTCGCCAGCGACCCTTCAGTGCGCGCGACCAACCCGGCGGGCGGCCGTTACGAGCAGTTCACCATCCGCGGTTTCAGCCTGTTCAACAGCGACGTGTCTTACAACGGCCTGTACGGCATCCTCCCGACCTACAGCATCGACATGGAAATGGCCGAGCGCGTCGACATCCTCAAAGGTCCGAGCCAGCTCATCAACGGCATTTCGCCGCGAGGCAGCGTCGGCGGCGGCATCAACGTGGTGCCCAAGCGCGCTACCGATAAACCCATCACCGAATTCACCACCCGTTACGCCTCGAACAATCAGGTGGGGGGAGCGGTGGATGTCGGGCGCCGGTTTGGCGAGGGGGATCAGTTCGGCATTCGCTTCAACGGTGCGAAGCAGTCGGGCGACACCGAGTGGGATCACCAGAGCGTCGACCGCGAGATGGCGGTGCTGGGGCTGGATTTTCGCGGCGATCGGCTGCGGCTTTCCACCGACATCGGCCACACCGAACGCAACACCGATGCGCCCCAGGAGCGGGTGCAGATCGGTGCCAATGCCCAGGTGCCCAACGCCAACGACGTGCATCGCAACTACGCCCAAGCTTGGAGCAAGGCGCGCACCGAAGACACCTTTGGCGCGGTCAATGGCGAGTACGACGTCAGCGATTCAGTGATGGTCTACGGTGGTGTGGGGGCGCGCAAAAGCGATCACGACTTCCTGCGTCATGCCGTGTCGATCACCAACAACGCCGGGGATTTCAGCGTGCAGCCGCGTGATTTCACCCGTGACGAGAACGTGCGTACGGCCACCGCCGGGGTGCGCAACTGGTTCCACACCGGCCCCGTCAGCCACGAGGTCAATCTGGCGGCCAGCTACTTCTACATGGACTTCACTAACGGCGGCGCGCGCTATGCGGCCTCGCCTAGCAACCTGTTCAACCCGGTGGACACGCCGACACCCGTCACGCCGACGCGCCAGGATGCCAAGGTCTACACCGAAAACCGCTTCAGCGGCGTGGCGCTGTCCGACACGCTGGGCTTTTTCGAGGACCGCCTGTTGCTGACCCTCGGCGCGCGCTGGCAGCGGGTCAAGGTCGACGACTGGACCGACGGGGTCAAAGGCGACACCTCCTACGACGAAGAAAAGGTCTCGCCTTCAGGTGGCTTGTTGTTCAAGGCTACTGATCAGCTGTCGCTGTACGTCAACTATCAGGAAGGTTTGAGTCAGGGCAAGATCGCGCCGTCGACCTCGATCAACGAAGACGAAATCTTCCCGCCGTTCATCAGCCGTCAGGTGGAAGTGGGCGCCAAGTACGACCTCGGTTCTTTCGCCCTGACCGCGGCGGCGTTTCGCATCAAGCAGCCGGCCTACGAGACCAACGCCACCTCGCGGGTGTTCGGGCCAAACGGCAAACGGGATAACAGCGGGGTGGAGCTGAGCGCGTTCGGTGAGCCGATCAAGGGCTTACGCCTGCTGGGCGGGGTGATGTACATCGACAGCGAACTGACCCACACCGTCGGCGGCGCCTTCGACGGCAACCGCGCGCCTGCGACGCCGAAATACAACGTCAACCTGGGCGCCGAGTGGGACGTGCCACAGGTGCAGGGCCTGACGTTGACCGGGCGCGGAATGTACTCCAGCTCGCAGTACCTGGACCAGGCCAACAGCAAGTCCATTGATGCCTGGGAGCGGTTTGACGTGGGAGCGCGCTATGCCTTCAAGGTCGACCAGAAAGACGTGACCCTGCGTGCCAGCGTGGAGAACGTGATGGACAAGCGTTACTGGAGTTCGGCAGGGGCATCGGACGACAGCGAACCGGGTTTGACCCTGGCGACGCCGAGGACCTATTTGCTGTCGGCGACAATCGGGTTCTGACCGGCCATAAAAAAGCCGCTAACCCGTTATCTCGGACGGTTTAGCGGCCTGAAGGACCTCCATCAAATCGGCGGATTTGATGAGGTAAACGTTAGCAAGCTATCAAAGTTTCAACCATCCATCTTTTGGCAAAGCTCTGTTACCAATCTGGCAACAATATCCCTACGCGCTGTAATGGCAAACGCTGTCTCAAATGGCCTCTAACGCCTGCGCCAGATCGGCGCGCAGGTCCTCGACGTCCTCAATGCCCACTGACAGCCGGACCAGCGAGTCGTCAATCCCCAGCTTCGCGCGGTTTTCGGCAGGGATGCTGGCGTGGGTCATGATCCCCGGGTGTTCGATCAGGCTTTCCACGCCGCCGAGGCTTTCAGCCAACGCAAAGATTTCGACCTGCTCCAGAAAGCGCCGAGTGCCCGCGAGATCCGTGTTGAGGTCCAGAGAAATCATCCCGCCAAACCCACGCATCTGCCGGCAGGCCAACGCATGCTGTGGGTGGCTCGGCAGGCCGGGGTAGTAGACCCGCGCCACCTGCGGCTGGCGCTCCAGCCATTGCGCCAGTTCCAGTGCGTTGCTGCAGTGGCGTTCCATGCGCAGGGCCAGGGTTTTCACGCCGCGCAGGGTAAGAAAGGCGTCAAACGGCCCGGCAATCGAACCCACCGAGTTCTGCAGAAACCCGAGGCGTTCGGCCAGTTCCGCGTTCTGCCCGACCACGGCAATGCCGCCGATCACGTCGGAGTGGCCATTGAGGTATTTGGTGGTCGAGTGCACGACAATGTCGAAGCCCAAGGCCAGCGGGTGCTGGATCCAGGGGCTGGCAAAGGTGTTGTCAGCCACGCAGATAATGCCCCGATCGCGACAGATGCGCGCGATGGCGGCCAGATCCGTCAGGCGCAGCAGGGGATTGCTCGGGGTCTCGACCCAGATCATCCGCGTGTCGTCCTGCAACCCCGCCTCGAAGGCCGACAGGTCGGTCATGTCGACGAAGTTGAAGCGATGCCCGGCGCTGCGTTGGCGTACCTTGTCGAACAGGCGGTAGGTGCCGCCGTACAGGTCATCACCAGACAAAATGTGCGAGCCCGCGTCGAGCAATTCCAGCACTGAAGAAATCGCCGCCAGCCCCGACGCAAAGGCAAACGCCTGGCTGCCGCCTTCGAGATCCGCCACGCAGCGCTCCAGGGCGAAGCGCGTCGGGTTGTGCGAGCGGCCGTAGTCGAAGCCCTTGTGCACGCCGGGGCTGTCTTGCAGGTAGGTGGAGTTGGCATAAATCGGCGGCATCAGCGCGCCGGTGGTCGGGTCCGGCGTCTGCCCGGCATGGATCACGCGTGTGGCGAAGGCGTGGTCCGTGGAGTGCTTGTCGTGCTGAGTCATGCAAGGGATCTCCGCAAATGGTTGAGCAAATCGACCCGGGTGATCAGGCCATGAAAGCCCGTGGCGTCGGCCACGATGGCGACCAGGCCACGATCGAGCACTTCCTGAAGCCGGGCCAGGCTTGCGTCCGGCCCCAGGGTTTCAAGCTTGCCGGTCATCACGTTCGCCACCGAGGTGCGGAAATGCGAAGGGTCCTGGTGCATGCCGATCAGAATGTCCGACTCGTCGATCACGCCTGCCAGTTGCTTGCCATCGAGCAGCACCGGCAACTGTGAAACATCCGCCAGGCGCATGCGCTGAAAGGCCGTGAGCAAGGTGTCGTCCGGGCCGACGCTGATCACCCGGCCATCCTCGAAGCGGCGGGCGATCAGGTCGCGCAAGTCGCCATATTTGGTGCGCTGCAGCAGGCCCTGATCGGTCATCCACTGGTCATTGTAGACCTTGGATAAATAGCGGGTGCCGGTGTCGCACACGAAGCTGACCACCCGCTTGGGCGTGGTCTGTTCGCGGCAGAAGCGCAAGGCCGCCGCCAGCAACGTGCCGGTCGAGGAGCCGCCGAGAATGCCCTCGGTGCGCAGCAGTTGCCGGGCGTGCTCGAAGCTGTCCTCGTCGCTGATGGAATAGGCGTGGCGCACGGTGGAGAGGTCGGTAAAGGACGGGATGAAGTCCTCACCGATGCCTTCCACGGCCCAGGAACCGGGGGTGGGCAGGGTGCGGCTGCGGCTGTACTCGGCGACCACCGAGCCCACCGGGTCGGCCAGGACCATCTCCAGGTCCGGCTGCACGCGCTTGAAGAATCGCGTCAGGCCGGTAAGGGTGCCCGCCGAGCCCACGCCCACCACGATGGCGTCCAGATCATGCTGGGTCTGCGCCCAGATTTCCGGTGCGGTGCTGCATTCGTGGGCCAGCGGGTTGGCCGGGTTGTTAAACTGGTCGGCAAAAAACGCATCGGGGATGTCGCTCGCCAGCCGGGCGGCGACGTCCTGGTAGTACTCCGGATGGCCCTTGCCGACATCGGAGCGAGTGATGTGCACCTCGGCGCCCATGGCCTTGAGGTGCAGCACCTTTTCGGTGGACATCTTGTCGGGCACCACCAGCACCACGCGATAGCCCTTGGCCCGGCCCACCAGCGCAAGGCCCAGCCCGGTGTTACCGGCGGTGGCCTCGACGATGGTGCCGCCGGGCTTCAGGCGGCCGTCGCGTTCGGCGGCGTCGATCATGGCCAGGCCAATGCGGTCCTTGATCGAGCCGCCGGGATTCTGGGATTCGAGTTTGAGAAAGAGGGTACACAGACCGGTGTCGATGCGACTGACGCGCACCAATGGGGTATTGCCGATCAATTCAAGTACGGCCGGACGGGAATCAGCTGACATGTCATTGCCTCACGCGCGCGATACATAACGGATGGACAGCGGCGCGAGGCGAATGTCACGGGTTGCCCTGAACTGCCGTCACTAGCTCCTAGTGTTGACCCGATTGCGCAACACGTACAGCTAGAATCTAGACCTGCCGAGCACGTATCGCCGGGATAGCCGTCATGGCTCTCTGTGCAACCGGAACAGCGATACCAGCCATGCCAGCCCGTTGCCCGTGCATCCACTGTGGAGCACGGGCAATGGGGTCGACGGCTCAGGTCAGCCTTGCTCGATCGCTTCGGCCACGCCTTGATCCTCACCCAGGAAGCCACCACTCTGGTGCTGCCAGAGCCGTGCGTAGGTGCCGTTCTTTTCCAGCAACTCGCTGTGGGTGCCCTGCTCGATGATGCGGCCGTTATCCATGACAATCAGCCGGTCCATGGCGGCGATCGTGGATAACCGGTGGGCAATGGCGATGACGGTTTTGCCTTGCATCATGTCATCGAGGCTTTCCTGGATCGCCACTTCGACTTCCGAATCCAGCGCGCTGGTGGCTTCGTCCAGCAGGAGGATCGGCGCGTTCTTGAGCATCACCCGGGCAATTGCCACCCGTTGACGCTGCCCGCCTGACAGCTTGATGCCGCGCTCGCCGACCAGGGTGTCGTAGCCGACGTGGCCTTGCTTGTCGCTGAGCTGGCGAATGAAATCATCGGCCTGGGCGCTGACCGCGGCGCTGCGGATTTGCTCATCGGTGGCGTCGGGGCGGCCGTAGGCAATGTTGTCTCGAATTGAGCGGTGCAGCAGGGAGGTGTCCTGCGTGACCATGCCGATGGCGCTGCGCAGACTGTCCTGGGTCACCTTGGCGATGTTCTGCCCGTCGATGCGGATCTCGCCGCTGTCGACGTCATAGAAGCGCAGCAGCAGATTGATGAGTGTGGATTTACCAGCGCCGGAACGACCCACCAGGCCGATCTTCTCGCCAGCGCGGATAGACAAGCTCAGGCTGTCGAGCACCTGACGCTCGCCACCGTAATTGAAGTTCACGTTGTCGAAGGTCACCGCGCCGCCGGAAGTCACCAGCACGGCTGCGTCCGGGGCATCCTGCACCTTGGCGCCTTTGGTCAACGTTTCCATGCCGTCCTGCACGGTGCCGATGTTCTCGAACAGCGAGGTCATCTGCCACATGATCCAGTGGGACATACCATTGATACGCAGTGCCATCGCAGTAATCGCCGCCACTGCGCCAGCGCCGACCTGATCCTGATGCCACAGCCACAGCGCATAACCGCCTGCGGCCATGATCAAGGCAACCACCAGGGTCTGATTGACGATCTCGAACTGGCTCACCAGACGCATCTGGCGAAAGCCGGTCTGCTTGAAGTCTTCCATCGCCGCGCGAGCAAAGTGCGCTTCGCGTTTGGAGTGGGAGAACAGCTTCACGGTGGTGATGTTGGTGTAGGCGTCCGAGATGCGCCCGGTCATCGAGGAGCGCGCGTTGGCCTGTTCCTGTCCGACTTTCCCCAAGCGCGGCACGAAGTACCACATGGCCAGGCCAAACAAGACGATCCAGGCAATAAAAGGCAGCATCAGCTTCAGGGCAAAGCCACCGGCCAGGGCGATGATCGCAATGAAGTACACGCCGATCCCTGGCGCAATTTCGATCACCGTGAACAGCACCTCACGCACCGCAAGTGCGGTTTGCATCACCTTGGTGGTGACTCGGCCGGAGAATTCATCGGAAAAGAACGACAGGCTTTGTCGCAGCATCAGGCGGTGGAAGTCCCAGCGCAGGCGCAACGGCAGGTTGATCGCCAGCACCTGGTGCTGAACCATGGTGCGCAGCGCGACCAGGCCGATGCTGGTGAGCAGCACAATGGCAATACCCCACAGCACTCGGCTTTCTTGTGCGGCGGCTTCGCCCCCTGCTTTCCAGGTCGAAAGCAGGTCCACGACCTCGCCCAGGAAGGAAAACAGCCAGGCTTCGTAAATCGATACGCCGGCGCTGAGCAGGGCCAACGCCAGAACGTAACCGCGAGCACCCCGGGTGCATGCCCAAAGAAAACGCCCCAGCCCGTCGGGGGGCGGCGGCACCTCATTAGGAGGGAAGGGGTCGAGCCATCGTTCAAATGCACGAAGCATGGGGTTCACCTAAGCAATCAACATAAGGGGATTCTGCCATCGAACGATGGCTTTGAGGACTTTGCGGTTAGGCAGGCGTTTTCTTCATCTATATAGATATCGCGGGATTCGGGCCGCGATACCCCGTCACGACTGGCGAAGTAGCGCGCCTATATAAGCAGGGACAGTACAAGTGGCTGAATTGCTGAAAGAAGTTTCAAACTTTTGGGTTTGTGTGCTTGACGGGTATTTGAATACCTGTAGAATTCGCCTCCCGCTGACGTGAGATGAGGCATCGAACGAAGCGCAAGTGGTTGAAGTTGATCAAGAAATTTTGAAAACTTCTGAAAATAACCGCTTGACAAGATGAGACGCTGCTGTAGAATGCGCGCCTCGGTTGAGACGAAACGCTCTTGACC